>Ga0255347_1000156_pt1 | contig 130034 bp, 107 predicted proteins | sample wastewater_treat_2_FD_192479 | JGI IMG/M metagenome (GOLD analysis project Ga0255347, IMG submission 192479) | Wastewater microbial communities from Lulu Island WWTP, Vancouver, Canada - plant24 | ecosystem: Engineered > WWTP > Wastewater > Unclassified | place: Canada: Vancouver, British... | reverse complement strand
AATCGAATTAAAGGGTGAAAGCTTAAGAAAAAAACGGTAATATTGTCAGTTACCATCTGTTCTTTCAAATAAAACCTCAGGGGGTCAACATGACCGATTTGAGGGGTCAATATCACCGTTTTTTCCATCCAGTACATCCCGGTACTCTCTAAAGCAACATCCTCCACTCCTTCGCTTCTCAAATAATTGCCAAGAGAAGTAATTGATGATGTCAAAGTGGAATATTCTTTTACTACCTGATGCCGTTTGCCATCAAAAATGCCACAAAAAACTGTATCTTTGTGTACGTCCAGTCCGCATGTTTTGTACATAATATTGAAATTTATTTGCTCTAATATACGAATGTGTCTCGAACACGAAAGAGCTTCAAAACACGGACTGGATTTTTATTCGTCTGTGTGTCAATCGAGATTTTTCATGTATATTATATAAATATTCAATTCTTGCCGGATATTGTACCTAAACACAGCCCGGCAGAATGATAAACGTAGATTGGTTCCACACCTTTTTAGATTTTACTTCCGACCAGGGCAAACACTGGCGGAATTGACCTTTGTGCAGAACTCAGTTACAGTGACGTTGGCAAATAAGAATATCCGCTTTTAAGTGTCTATAAACCATTTATATTAGAATTATGGAATATTTGGAAGAAATAAAGTATCGTATTGATGAGATACTTGTAAAGCAGAAAGCAAGTGATGATGTAGAACGGCTTTTATCAAAATTTCACTATGATTTGATAGCTAGGCTGAACTGGAAAACCAGGAAGATTATTGGCAGAACACATGCTGTAGGAATAACTTATTTTTTATCCGATCATTACAAAGCAATTCTTTTCTTGAACGTCAGGCAACAGTATTTAACGGCAATATTTTTCACCGGAGACAAAATCATTAGAGGCCTTGGGAAAGGAAACTGGGTTTATAAAAATGATAACAAAGGCAGTGAAACCTTCAAGATTGAAAATGAATTTACGTTAAATGAGGCTTTGAATTATTCGTTAGAAGCTTTTAATATTGCCACTGAGTGGTCAGGTTAATATATTAAACATTTGATCACGGTTTTTCTGCATGCTAACACAAGTTAGAAAAGAACGGGATTTTAAATACTGATCATGGAGGCTCAACAAATCCTTGATTATATTTTCAAGTTGGTGGCCAGCGTAGAGATGTGATCAAGTAAAAAGTATCATAAGATAAATAATGACAATTGACATTAGATTTAATGTATATTCAGATGCAAAAAGTGGCGATCCGGACAGCACAAGTCCGACGCTACGCTCCTATCATAAATTGTTATGGAGCAAACAATTGCCTAATGGAGAGTATTTTGAGTTGACAGATAAGAAAAGAGGGGCCTATTTATTCCACAAATCAAGACTTGGAGAATATTATTTAGGAAGTGATGCAATTACTCATTCATACAGAAATCACAAACGCAAGATCTGGCTGACACGACAGATTCCAAACGAAGTGGAAGAGCTATTCGATACAGGTTCAACGATTGGAGCCTACACGCTTTTCCCAAACAAGCGTGTTGATGGAAAACACACCATAAATCAAGCTAGGGGAGTAAACAGTTTCATAGACGACAGGTTTGATCTGACTTTAGAGTGTATTAGACTTTTTTATATAGGACAGCAAAACCCACTTTATGATACATTTTTAAGATACAAAGACTTCTTTGACTTGTTTGAGAACTTTAATGGATATATCAATTTCTTTTTACTTAACGACCTTATTGACGATAATGGAAAAATACAGTTTTACTTGCCATTTGACAACTTCAAAACAAAGCCGGCATTTGCCGATGTTGGCGAGTATTTAATTTATAAAAAGGGGGTAATGGACTTTGTTAAAGCACGTAATAAACGAATTAACAAATATGCAAACTCTTAGAGAACAAAATAGAATACCAGCCACTTACCGCCGACTGCTAAGATGCTTGATCTTTTGGTGCTAAAAACCTGAAGTCTGTCTTTCGTTGGAAATAGTATTTGAGATCCTGTTAGCAGAATCACATCATTTTTTGTAAATGTTAAAGTCATTAGTTCAGACTGGAAGCAGAGTCGCGGCACTGGCAGAAAACAATAAAGCAGATGCAGTTTTTAGTTTCAGGGAAGCAAAAAAGCTAAATACAAAAAATTAATCTGACTAAACATCTGTGCCGGATTTCCGATAGCGGAGCCAGTCCCGAAGGTTGATTATGATGCTTTTATCTTTGATTACTATATTGACAACAAGCACAGCAATGCCAGTGATGATAATCCCGGTACTAAAGAACTGCCGTGGCTGAGCATTCAGCATGCAGCCAACAGCGTTAAGCCCGGCGATGTGGTCTGTGTGAAAAACGGCACCTATGATGAGCGTGTGGTAATCAAAAAAGGGGGAGAGAATGACAAACCCATTGTTTATGTAGGCTTTCCCCGGAGGGAAACCTTTGTCAGCCATGGTTTTGAAATCAGGGCCGGCCATGTTGAGCTTATCGGATTCGATATTACACATGACAAGGCCGGGTGGAATGAGAATGGAATATGGCTGGCGGTAACGATGTAAAAATACTGGATAAATATATTCACGATGTACCCGGCGGTGCCGGGATACAGCTCGGTCCCGACGGAATCCCTTTTACTGCTGATGACGGTCTGCGGCTGCAAAGCGTTTCGCCGGCAATAGGCAGTGCACCGGGAAACCGGAACCTTGGTGCATACCAGTAATCCTGGCCCTTACCTCTGTATGACTGCATGCGATAATGCAGTTACCGGGAAGAGCCTGCGACCTGTATCAGGCATAAGATCCGGGATTTTCAGAAAACTTAAGGTTAACAAAACCGGCTGTGCTTCAGATCCGGCAACAAAAATATATTGCCAGCTGTTAATATAATATTAATAATATGAAATACTGAGTAAAATGAAAAATACAGTACTGGTCATCACTATTCTGGCAACCTTGCTTTCAGGATGTCAGGGACAGAAAAGCAAACAAACACAAAAAGAGCTGGCTGACGGAAAGATAACCGTTATAACTGGTAAACAGTCAGGTTACAGTCCGGCTTCAGAAACCTCAGCAACAAATGCGAGCCTTTCGCTTGACAAAAATGAAATCCGGTCACTAGCCCAAAATGTTAAAGCACTGGATCCCGATCTGCCAACCATTGGTATTCTGATATTTGATCAGGTCCTGATGACAGATATCACTGCTCCGATAGACGTTTTTGCAAAACATTCGGAAGACGGGAAGCAGCTATTCAATGTGATTACGATTGCCGAGCGTTATGACCTTTTTACAAGTGAAGAAGGATTGAAAATGTTTCCGGACTATACCATTTCCAATGCACCCAAACTGGATATAATAATTGTTCCGAGTGCATATGATATGACAAGCCAGGTAGCCAATAAGAATATTGTGGAATTTATCAGGGAACAGAATAAAAATACTGACTACACTGTAAGTAACTGTGCCGGTGCAACATTAATCGGCGAAGCCGGTATTGCCGACGGAAGGAGAATCGTTACCTGGATAGGCGGGGGTGCCGATCTGCAAAAGAATTATCCCAATTTAAAGGTACAGGATGACTCAAAAGTCAGTTTTGTGGAAGATGGCAAATTTATGTCGTCAAACGGAAATCTGGCTACTTACATTTCATCCCTGGAACTGCTGGAAAAACTCACAAACAGGGAACACAGGAAATTTGTAGAGTCACATTTGTATCTGGACAGATTGCAGCAATGGAAAAAATAAATATATTGCCCTGACAATATATCATTCCGGATAGTATCCGCGGAAAGGATGATTTAAAACTATAATGCCTGCAGCGCAGACTATAAAAACATTGACAAAAATCCCGGGGGTCGGAAAATCTGTTGCGAGAGATTTATACAACATCGGAATCAGACAAATTGATGATTTGAAAGGCAGAGATCCGGAAGTGCTGTATAACGAATCCAACTTGTTTGCCGGGTGCATTCAGGACAGGTGTTTGCTTTATGTCTTCAGGTGTGCCGTATATTTTGCAGAAACACCGGCAGACAAACAGGACAGGGAAAAATTGAAATGGTGGAACTGGAAAGACAAACAATAATTGCTGATAAAACCATTCTTCCAAAAATAGTCTTTGCAATAGTCAGGTATAACGTTTTTCTTCAGCCGGGTATTTGTACAGTAGCCCGGCAGACTTGTTCCGGCAAGCTTATTCCGGCAACTATAATCCGGCAATTATAACCCGGACAATAACAAATAATGCAGTTGGCTTTTATTCGTTATTTGTACAATTGTTCAGAAAACATTTCCCGGAAACTATAGGATAGCCGTTCTGAAACCGTTGGCTGTAAGAAGGGCGTTGCTTCAAAATAAAAACTTTTTATGAGAGTACGTGTAAAAATCTGCTGTATCAGCAGTGTTTCCGAAGCACTGACAGCTGTCAGACATGGGGCGGATGCAATCGGACTGGTCGGTGAAATGCCAAGCGGTCCGGGACCAATCCCGGACAGTCTGATCAGCGAGATTGCCGGAATTGTTCCGCCTCCGCTCGGTACATTCCTTCTGACCAGTGAGACATCTGCCGCTGAGATTGTAAAACATCTCAGGAGGACCAACACAAATACTGTTCAGATTGTCGATCTGCTTTCTGATGGGTCTTATTCGCAAATTAAAGATGTGCTGCCATCCGTGAAAATTGTACAGGTAATTCATGTTATTGACGCCGGATCGGTCGATCTTGCTGTCAGGCTTTCAGAAAGTGTGGATGCCTTACTGCTGGATAGCGGAAACCCCTACCTTAAAATAAAAGAACTTGGCGGTACCGGCAGAATTCACGACTGGAAGCTTAGCAGACAGATCCGTGATAATTCAAAGTGCCCTGTTTTCCTTGCCGGTGGATTAACCCCGGATAATGTAAAACAGGCCATTGAGGAAGTCCGGCCGTTTGCTGTTGATGTTTGCAGTGGAGTCAGGACTGACGGTGCCCTGGATGAGAATAAATTAATTGCATTCATGAAAAATTCCGGAAGTCTTTGAAAAAAGTCTGCTCTCCATTTTAAAAACTTCTTCGGCTAGTACAGAAAAAAGTAACTACGGCTGATAAAAAATTTCAGGGACATTCAGGCTGTTAAGACACAGATTCATTCCCGGCCAGGTCCAGACATATTCAGCCGGAGCTGAATTCCGGATGTATCCGGACTTGCAGCTACTGCCTCCGGAAGTAATGTGCCCGGAAGGTGTGTTAAACCAAATTGCTTCTTATCTTTACAGAAACAATCAACTTTTTGCTGTATGTGGTCGCTACATGCCAGACAGGCCACCGGATACAATCCGGTCCGCAGACCAGGGCTTAACTACCGGCCAGAGCTGGTTCGGACGGAACCACACAAAAAAATATATTTATGAGAAGCAGAACATTTAAAAAAGGAAACCGGAACGAGGCTAATACAAGCCCACATGACAGACGTGACTTTCTGAAAAATGTGACCTTTTTAGGAACAGCCGCATTTGTTCCTGCTGTTTTCACTCAAAGCTGTAAAGATCAAAAGATGGAATCCTCAGGCGAGAGTGAAAACAAAGCAGCTGTTATTTCACAGCGCCGTATTCTGGGGAAGGGAACAGCTGCCATGGAAGTATCGGCTTTGGGCTTCGGTGTAATGGGAATGAATTACCATCGTGGCATACATCCCGATAAAAAAGCGATGATAAAACTGGCCCACCAGGCTGTGGAACGCGGAGTTACTATCTTTGATACGGCAGAAACCTACGGTCCGTTCACAAATGAGGAACTGGCAGGTGAGGCCCTGAGCGGTTATAAAGACAGGATTGCCATAACCACAAAATTCGGCTTCAATTATGCCGGAAACAGAATCAATGAAATGCCCGCAGGACTGAACAGCCGTCCCGAACGTATCCGTGAAATGGTGGAAGCGTCCCTGAAACGTCTCAGGATTGACGTGATAGAACTGCTGTACCAGCACCGCCTGGATCCTGATGTACCCATTGAAGATGTTGCAGGTACGGTTAAAGATTTAATAACAGAGGGGAAAGTAAAACGTTTCGGACTTTGTGAGGTAGGGGCGGAAACAATAAGAAGGGCACATTCAGTGCAGCCTGTTACAGCCATTCAGAGCGAGTACCATTTGATGTGGCGTAGTGTGGAAGAAGAAATATTGCCTGTATGTGAAGAGCTGGGAATTGGTTTTGTACCTTACAGTCCCATAAACCGCGGTTTTCTCACAGGAGCCATCAACGAATACACAAGGTTTGATTCCGGCAATGACAACCGTAATATTTTACCACGGTTTACACCAGAGGCGATACGTGCTAATCTTAGAATTGTTGAGGAATTGAACAGATTCGGAAGAACAAGGGGGATGACTATTGCACAGGTTGCCCTGGGCTGGCTGTTGCAAAAAGCACCATATATCGTTCCCATTCCCGGGACAACCAAGCTTTCACATCTGGAAGAAAACCTGAGGACCGCGGATTTTAGTCTGGCAAAACAGGAATGGGATGAGCTTGAAATGGCGGTTGCTGCCATTCCCGTTACAGGCGACCGTTATCCTGCATCTGAACAAAGAAAAGTAGAAAAGTAGAAATGCAGAAAAGTAAATTATGGTCTGATAAAACTTACAGCCTGTAATGCCGGATTGAAGCAGATTGCAAAACGCAATCTGGTTCTGCCCTGGCGTACTGAATTTCCGTTCAGAGCAGGCTCCGGTAAGACCGTTCTCAGCGGGGACCATTGCCTGGCGCGGCATTGGAAACAACAGCAGGCCGTATGTGAAAGAATCAGAGATACCGACATATAATAGCCAATACCTGATCTGACAGGTAATGCACTTTACTGCCTGGTGCCGCTTATATGTTGTCCTGGTATTGAATTCATGTTATATCTTATATCGGTCACCTCAAGATTCAACCAAGTCCAGTCGCCTTCATCAAGCTCCCAGACTGAATTCATTTTTGATGGTACTTTTATTCCTTCAAAAGTCTTGTACTCCGTAATGTTCATTTTCCATCCATATCGTTTAGCTTCCGCAAAATTGTCTTTGTAGCGCAGAGCATAATAACTTATAACATCACCGCTGGAGTTAAAATAAAAGATTCCACTCCCTGAAGTTCCTTTAAAAGTCATATATGCCCTGGCAGTTGCGGAGTCTATTTTTTCCCATGTGATGTAAGGACTTAATGCCAGTGAAGGGAACCATACCATCTCACCCAGGTATCGTTGCAAAGCCCCTTCGTCTATTTTCTCACCCAATTCATTTACAATGTTGATTAATGAATTCATTTTAATCAACATATCCCCTTTGCCGTCTGCAAATTTGTCCCTGCCCTGAATTTGAAGCAGCCTGTTAATTTTCAATTCGACTGTCCAGATAAAGGCCGGAACGTTGAGAGCCGTATATTGGGTTGCTTCAGCTTTCATCCATTTTTCCTGTCCCGGTTTCATTTTCATTTCAGCTTCCTGTGTTACTTTTCCAACACTTATAAGTGGTTTTCCAACCATGCCTGAATTGTAAAGCCAGTTCCTGACAGGCTCCGGCAAATGCTGAATGTCACCGTCATTGATAATTTTCTCCGCAACTACCTGATTCTGACCTAAAATTTGGCTGGTATCCTGTTGAATAAGCCGGTTGAAATTGAAATATCCGAATGAAAACAGTGACACAGCAAGAATGAGAATATTGGGTATAGTCCCGAATCTGGCATCACTCCAGAAAAGTATGACAAGAATCTGTGAAATCAATGCGGCAATGAAACCAGGTATCCAGCTGTACCCGTAATTGAGTAAAAACAAAATGCCAAACACAAGCATTAAGAAAAAAGAAGTAAGCCATATTACTCCCATTGTCCTTGAAACAGGGGAGGTAATTTCTTTAATCTCTTTAATTTCAAATCCTTTTAAAAATCCAAGTAAATGGATCAGTGCATGGATCAGAATTATTAAAAAAAACGCTATTCTCATTTCAACGAATTGTATAATGTAACAAACCCTAATGCCTGCTGCAAACGCTTCAGAGGTGTAAAACGACTGATCCCCGCAGACCTCTGCAAATGTTTTTAAACCTGAAACTTTGTCATAACAGGATCTTCAGTAGGTTCAGGTTAATATTGTCAGGCTCTCGTACAATCCTGGTAATTAGAGGGTCTGATAACGGACTGGCGAATAACAAAGTTGATTAATAATTACCAAAAATCAAAAAAAATAATTTATGTAATTTATGGCTTACCGGTTGTTATGCTGTGTTTTGCAAAGCCGGGAGCCGGTGAATACTTTATTCATTATTACCCTGAATGTCACTCCGGCAATTATGCTTTATCTTTACAGGAGCATCCGAGAAACAATAAAGGGAGGGTATGTTTCTGCAGAAGCATTCAGTTAAGCAATCAGGCCAGGCGGCTTAGCCTGAAAGATCATGAATAAAGAGAAAAATCAAGGTTACAGGTCATTCAACCAGCGAAACCACCCTTTCGTCTTCTTCTTTTTGTACCTGGCAGCAGGTGATATTATTTTCGGCGAAAAACCCGATTGAAACAGTGACACAAAAAGGAAGAAAAACCACTCTTCCGTCAGGAGAGTTATTTATAATTCAATAGTTGTGAAAAGAAGTATTAAAAATGATCATTCGCCTGTGGTCATCCTGATACTGCTAAAACCTGCGGACAACCTGGCAGATCAGGATGTCTTCAGGGATAAATTTACCTGAAAACATTATAACTTTTTACATATGACAAACCGTCTGATCTTAACCCTGTCCCTGACCCTGATGTTACAAGCCTGTATTACATGGCCTCACAGGGACAAACTGATTTTTACTGAAGCAAAACCTGCGGCAGGTTTCAATTATCCCTATTTCCTTTTCGTTCCTGCCGGAGTATCGGATAAGGATGAAATGGTACTGGTTGTTGAACCTAATAACACAGGTGCTGCAGATGATGATTTCGAGAAACATGTGGAAAAAGCTAGGAGAACGGCATCACGCGATTTTTATACGGGCAACTATGTTGCGCGGAAGCTGAATTATCCCCTCCTTGTACCGGTTTTCCCCCGCCCGCTCATCGAATGGAAAATATACACTCATGCGTACGACAGAGATGTTGCGCTTCAGAAGAATAATCCTCTGGAACGAATCGACTTGCAGCTTCTTGCCATGATCGGGGATGCAGGGATCAGGCTGGGGGAGATGGGCTGCAGAATTAATGAAAAAGTATTTATGACCGGTTTTTCAGCCTCAGGTTCTTTTACAAACAGGTTCACTGCCATACATCCGGAAAAGATCATGGCTGCCGCCGCGGGAGGTACCAACGGATTACTGATTCTGCCGGTTGACAGCCTGAAAGGAAAGCCCGTTCCCTTCCCCCTTGGAACTTTCGACTTTATGGAACTTTTCGGACGGCATTTTGACCCGGCTTTGTTTGAACAGACGCCCCAGTATTATTATATCGGTGAACTGGATGACAATGATGCAGTTTCCTATGAAGATGGTTATGACCAGCCGGAAAGGCTACTGGTCCGGGAATTACTGGGTGAAGAAATGCAACCGGAACGATGGAATGAATGCATCAGGATCTACCGCGAAAAAAAGGTGGATGTACAATTCAGAACATATAAGGGAACAGGGCATGAAGTCACAGATGAGATCAGAACAGACATTCTGGATTTTTTCAGGCAACAAGCTGAACGGTGATTGTGGCCAGGGAAAACAGCAGCAAAACCCATAAGAACCGGAATTAATCAAAGCCGAATGATAATTATTGAAAATAAGGCATTTCTGGTTATGTGTAACAATTGTTACAATTGCGTACGGCATTCTGCCTGAACTAGTAAGACTTATTAATGAGTTTTGAATATTTTTTACAGAGATGGTGTAACTATAAACAGGAGAAAAATGAAAAACTGGCATATGGATCTTGATCGTGAACTGATCAGGGAAGAGCAGCTGAAAGGAGCCCGGATTTCTGTTTACTTCCGCTGGACTTTTATTTTCCTGGTAGCCGTTCTGCTAATTGTGCAGCTTTCACTCGGGTACCGGAAAGAATCTGTTCATGCTTTTATTCTGATCATGGTATATTTTCTTTCCAATATTGTGTTGTGGTATGCTGTGGTCAGAAAATATAATCCGGGATATCTTGGTTTTGCAAGTGCCCTGCTCGATGTCGGTGTCATTTGTGCCCACTACTATATACTCTCAGCCGAATTCGATCCCCTGGCTTCCTCCTCTGCTGCAACTATTTTTTTAATACCACTTCTGTTTTTACTGTATACATTCAGGCTTGACCAGATCCTGCTGACCTTTCTGATCATTATTGCCCTGATTGGGTTCGGTCTGGTTTATACAGTTAATTATCAGGCAAATCCAGCAGTTTATCTTCAAAGTCCGTCAACTTCTCCCTCCTCGCATTTCTTTAAAGGGATATATATACTTTTCATAGGGGCCTTATGCATTTATTTACAAAATTACATGATCCGTTTTATCGGCAAACAGCTCAGGATTGCGGCTGAAAAAGCTGCCTCCGATCTCCGGGTAAGGATAGAAGAGGAGAGAACCGCACATGCCCTTCAGCTGATTGAGCAGGAACGTCTGCTGAATAAAAGACTGGAGAATGAGGTAAAGGAAAGAACTCTCGAACTGACTCAGGCAAACACGCGTCTTATCGAACTCCAGAAAGAAAACCTGCAATCACAGTTTGAGGTGTTGAAGCAGCAGGTAAATCCTCATTTTCTTTTTAACAGCCTGAATGTACTGCTCTCCCTTATAAAGACAGACTCAGACCTGGCAGAATCATTTACTGAAAAGCTGTCGAAGGTCTACCGGTATGTCCTGGAAAACAAAGAAAAGGATATCGTACCATTGGGAACCGAACTCGAATTTATAAATTCATATGTCTTTCTGCTGAATATAAGGTTCACCGGGAAGATAATTGTGAGAATCCAGACAGGAGATGATAAAAACGGCAGGATGATTCTCCCGATGGCATTACAGATTTTGATTGAAAATGCAATTAAGCATAATGCATTCTCCAAAACAAATCCACTCAGGATTGATATCAGTGTTGACAAAGATGACTTTCTTGCGGTTAAAAACAACATACAGGCCCGGGAGAATCATATCCAGTCAACCGGAATCGGACTTACAAATATCAGAAACAGATATAAATTAATATCGGACAGGATTCCTGTTTTTGAAAAAACAGAAACAGAGTATATTGCAAGAATACCCCTGATAAAAGAGGAATGACCTGGCAATAACATGCCAAAGCATGAGAAGGCAACGAATAAGCCGGAAGGAATATCCGGATTTATTTATTCCGCTGAAAACGGGGGTATATATAAAGGATTTGCACACCTGCCAGGACAGGAAAAAGAAATGAGCCGTTAAAATTAACAGTATTTATTCATGAAAGTTGTAATTATTGAAGATGAATCATTTGCCTCGTTGAGGCTTAAAAAGCTGATACATGACTATGACAGCAGTATTGAAGTTATCGCCGAGCTGGAATCGGTTGAGGAGTCGGTGAAATGGTTCAGGAGCAACAAGGAGCCGGATCTTATTTTTCTTGACATTCACCTTGAAGATGATCTTAGCTTTTCTATTTTTGAAAAAGTAAACATCTCATGTCCAATCATTTTCACAACGGCATTTGATGAATACGCAATCAAGGCCTTCAAGCTTAACAGTATCGATTATCTCCTCAAGCCAATTATTCAGGAGGAGCTGGCGGCCGCACTTAAAAAATACAGCGGAATGACCGGGCAGACAGGGGCAGGAACCGACATTAATGCACTTTATCGTTTGATGGCAGAGAGAACACCCCGATACCGTGAAAGGTTTTCTGCCAGTTTCGGCACAAAAATAAAAACCATAGCCGTTGATCAGGTGGCCTATTTCGTCAGCGAAGGGGGAGGGGTATTTGCTTACCTGAAGGAAAAGGGTTCTTACCCGGTCGATATCAGTCTCGACAGGCTGATGGCAGAACTGGATCCGAAGAAATTTTTCAGGATTAACCGGAAAATACTGGTTGGGATAAATGGTATTGGTGAAATACATGTGTATCCCAAAAGCCGTCTGAAACTTGATCTGAATCCGAAATTTCATGAGGATGTTTTTGTAAGTCTTGATAAGGTAACAAGCTTTAAAAAATGGCTTGACCAATAGGCTTCAGGCGGTCAGAACTGAATTTTCCGGCATTCATGAGCCGGTTTAAGTCATTCATCCACACAAATTTTAAGCACTCATTTGCCTGATCTAATTTTGGCTGTTGGTTAAAGTAGTTAAAATTAAAATGAGTGCTGATGAAAAGAATAATCAAATCATTGCTGATTGCCCTTCTTCTGGTTCTGAACTCCCTGACCTCACCATCACAGGAGCTTGTACAGACTGTCAGGGGGCGAGTTACTGACGCTTATACCGAGGTTCCCATACCCGGTGTTGTTATCATTATTAAGGATTCTGATCCTTTAAAAGGGGTTGTCACGGACGCAGAGGGTTTTTTCCGCTTCGGGAACCTGCCTGTAGGAAGGATAACCTTATCTGTCAGTTCGATAGGCTATAAGCCGGAGGTGCTGACTAACCTGTTGTTGACATCAGGACGTGAACTGATTGTTGAAATCAGGCTGACAGAGCAGGTATATTCACTGGAGGAAATTGTAATACGGCCAAATACGCGGAAAGATCAGCCTTCAAACGAAATTGCGGTGATCAGTGCCCGTTCGTTTACTATCGATGAAACAGAAAGATATGCCGGCAGCCTGGGCGATCCCTCGCGTATGGCAACAAATTTTGCGGGAGTCTCTTCTGTCTCTGACCAGCGCAACGATATTATTATCCGCGGGAATTCCCCCCTGGGCCTTCTCTGGCGACTTGAGGGGGTGGAGATTCCAAACCCGAACCATTTCGGATCGCTCGGTTCCACAGGAGGTCCGGTAAGTATGTTAAACAATAATCTCCTTGCCAACTCTGACTTCTATACCTCTGCATTTCCTGCCGAGTACGGCAATGCACTGTCCGGAGTATTTGATCTGCGGATGCGTAACGGCAACAACCAGAAAAGGGAATTTCTGGGCCAGATCGGGTTTAACGGGTTTGAACTGGGAGCTGAAGGACCGCTTCATGAAAAAAGCAGGGCTTCTTATCTGCTCAGCTTCCGCTACAGCACACTTGAACTTCTGCATGCTGTCGGGATGAGTTTTGGCACCGGCTCCGCAATACCAAAATACAAGGATCTGTCATTGAAACTGAATTTCCCGCTAAATAAAGGACGTCTGTCATTGTTTGCACTGGGCGGTGATAACAGAATCGCCATGCTTGACAGTGAAGGAGATGATGCACAATATGGATTCTCCGGAACAGATCTCTTTTATCGGAACAGGATGGGTGTTGGCGGATTAAGTTATGTCAGATATCTGACTGATAATGCCCGTCTGACAGGAACAATTGCAGTCTCGGGGATTGAAGGAATCGCGGAAATCTTTGATCTTGACGGGCGATTGCAGCAGAAAGTGATAGATGAAAATATGCATGAAATTAAATATACTTTTTCGACTAAATACCACCAGCGGTTCAATTCGCGGAATTATCTCAACACCGGCCTGGTTATTGACATTTTTGGTCTGAAGTATACTGGAGCCCAATTCCGCAAAACCACCGGCGATTACTTCTACTATATGAATTCAGAAGGGAATACAGGGTATGCCCGTCTCTTCAGCGAGTGGCAGCACCGGTTTTCAGATAAACTTAGCCTTGGTACAGGTTTAAATACATCTTACTTCTTTCTAAATGACAGCAAATCCATTGAGCCACGATTCGGGCTGAAATGGAATAATGCCCCCGGTCAGTCATTTAATCTCGGAGCCGGGCTTCACAGCCAGACCCAGATGAAGGCAGTGTATTTCAGTCAAAATATGGTTTCCGCTTTTCCCGGGCATTATGAAAAAACCAATGAACATCTTGATCTGTCAAGAAGTATCCATCTTGTAGCAGGATATGACCGTCTCTTTGGAGAGGGGCACAGACTGAAAGCAGAACTTTATTATCAGCAACTGTATAATATACCGGTTTCGAAACATCAGCCTGAATATTCACTTATCAATCAGGGTGGAGGGTTTTCCTTTGTGGTTCTTGACAGTATGGAAAACACCGGCACGGGTCGGAATTACGGTATGGAAATCACGCTTGAAAAATTCCTTCAGCAAGGATTTTACTATCTGCTTACAGTGTCGCTGTTTGATGCCCGATACAGAGGGTACGACGGAGTTCAGCGCAACTCGGCATTTAATAACAGGTTTGTATTTAATGCACTGTCCGGTTATGAATGGAAACTGGGAAGAAAATCGCTGTTATCGGCAGATATAAAAATCGTATACGCCGGAGGCAGCCCTTATCTTGAGATTGATGCGGAACGCACACGGGCAGAGAATACTCTCAGATATCGATGGGATCGGGCTTATGAAATGCATTTTCCCAATTATTTCAGGATGAACGGAAGAATAACATTTCGCCTGAATATGAACCGGCTGAATCAGGAATGGGCTTTGGATCTGCAAAATATTACCAATCATAAAAACATATTCACACAAAACTGGAACAGCAGCACCAAAGAAATATCAACATCCTTCCAAATGGGCTTTATGCCTATGGTTACCTACAGAATCTGCTTTTAGATGACTTCATATTATGACTGAACAGTGCAGAAACGTGTAAAAAACTATGTCAGTGATACGAAATATTGTTCTGGGAACCTTCATGTTTGTTTCTTTTTCACTGCAGTCTGATACAGCGGCAAAGATACCGGTTCCCGGCAGATACAGCTTTGAAGCAGATTCATTCAGGAATTACCTTGACAGGCGTGTACCTGAACTGATGAGGCATTATAAAATTCCGGGAGTCAGCCTGTCAGTTCTTAAAAAGGGCCGGATTCTGTGGAGTGATTCCTACGGATATGCTGACATTCAAGCCGGACGGAAAATGACAAATGACTCCTATTACCGTGTTGAGTCCTTATCAAAATCCTTAACAGCGTGGGGAGTGATGAAGCTGATTGAACAGGGCAGGCTTGACCCGGACCAGCCGGTGATGACTTATTTTAAAAACCGGGTGATCCCGGATTCTGAATATTCAGAAGAATCTGTCACTGTAAGAATGCTCCTCAGCCATACTGCAGGCATGCCTCTGGGGTCCATAGGGCTTCGTTATGCCCCGGGCGAAAAAAAGCCTGCATTGAGGCAACAGTTGCTGGCAGATGCTTTTCTTAAGCAGGAACCAGGAAGGTCATTCAGCTACTCCAATACCGGGTTTAACATTCTTGAGGCACTTATTGAGGAGATTACTGAACGCGATTTTTCAGAATACATGAAAAATGAGCTTCTGCTTCCTCTGGGCATGGAGCATTCCAGTTTTGACTGGAATGAGAGCTTCAATGACCAGATCCCTAAAGGTTATGATCTTAAAGGGAATCCCGTTCCGGTGTATGTTTATGCGGAGAAGGCATCTGGCGGTCTCTTTGCAAGTGTGGCCGATATTGCAGCTTTTCTTGCTGCCGGAATGACTAACGATTCCGTTGCAGACCGGAAAGTAATAAACACTCAGAGTATTAATGAATTGTATATGCCACGGGCTGATATCCACGGATTTTATGGTCTTGCATTTGATGCATATGGATTCGGGCACTTTATTGAAAGTCTTTCAAACGGCAGGATTGCTGTTTCGCATGGGGGTCAGGGGACGGGCTGGATGACTCATTTCCATTCGGTCCCATCAACGGGAGACGGAATTGTGATTCTGACCAACAGCCAGAGAAGCTGGCTGCTGATCTCACACCTGCTGACCGACTGGGCCGGATGGAACGGATTCTCGGGTGTTGGAATGAGCAGGATACTTCTTGGCGAAAAAATAATCCGGACCTTGATAGTATTGTTACTGAGCCTCTTATTATGGCAAGCCGGGCGGCTTATTATTGCTGTATTTTCCGGCCGGCGCCGTTTCAGGCTGCTTTCCGGAACATCCGGACTAAAGAGTTATGTATATTTCGGGTGCTTTGTAATTATTGCCTCCTGTCTTATCCTGGCTGTTACCAGAAAGTATTTGTTCATCTCCTCCCTCTACCCGTCATCTTCCAGGTGGCTTGGTTATTCCCTGGCTTTCGGCTCTTTTCTTTTTCTGATGTCTTCTTTTTTTCCTTCCATAACAAAAAGTAAGGGGGGATGTGTACATTTCCCCTGTAATACAGCAGAGTAATCAGATATCTATCCCCACCGTAAGGAAGAGCGATCTTCCATAACCGTTAACGCCTGAACCATGGTAACGGTAATCGGTATTCAGAATATTCCTTAAGCTCAGATCAATTGTAATAAACTTCCAGCTGTAACTGCCGTTAATATTAAAAATATTCCATCCGGGAGTGCCACCTTCGGGTATGCGGTTATCGTCCTTGTCACCCTGTGCAAGACGGCTTTGCTTTGCTGCCGCAAGCCATTCGATATTCAAAAGCCAGTTACCGGCGCTGTATTCTGCCGCAATCCTTCCGTACAAGGGAGGTATCCTTCTCACCGGTTCATTCTTCGTCAGGTTCTGTCCATAGGTATATGTTATGTCGCCATGAAAACTCCACGCCTGACTGAAATCATAATCCCAGGCTGTCTCAATACCCTGAATAAATGATTTGCCGCTGTTTTCCTTCTGATAAACAGGGTATCCCTCAATAACCTGTTCTCCAACCCTGCTTCTGGTTATGAGATTGTACAATTGATTACGGTAAATATAAATTTCACCTCTCACTTTCCGGTCAAGGTATTTGTACCCGATCTGGTACTGGACAGAGCTTTCCGGTTTAAGGTCCAGATTCGGGGTTTCATATCTGAAATCGACTATGCCAAGTGTGCCCAGGTCATCAATACTAGGTGCCCTGAAACCTGTGTTCAGTGATGCAAAAAGATTCGATGTAGCGCTTAATTTTCTGAGAAGAGCCAGATTCCCCACCAGTGCCGAGGGAGTCAGTCTTGTTAAGCCAAGGGCTTCATCATTCACCTTTATTTCATAGGTATTGAATCTGGTACCGGCAGTGATTATCCATTTTCCAAGGTCAAATGAATTTACCGTGAATCCTGCCATACTGACCATCGAGGATCCGTCAGGATATAATCCCCGTTTCCCCACTGCATTACCTGCGGAAATATCTGTTCTTGTACTGTTAACAAGATCATTATAAACCTCAAAGCCTATGATTCCGGTCCATATTTCAGCTGTCTCAACCACTGATTCCGCAGAAAACCCCAATGTACGGACCTTGTCATTTTCAATTCGCAGTGTTGCTGCACCATTCTTCTGCATTTCCCTGATCTCCCTGCTGTTCTGGAAGGATGCAGTTACCGATACTGATTTGAATATCCCAAGGTTCATATCATGATCCATTCTTAAATAGGCAAGTTTTCTTTTTTGAGGGTCCATTTTATTTATGGCATAATTCTCAAGTGCCACCTTGTGATATACCGGGACATTCATCTGGTTTACATCCTGATAAAGGATTGTTGCGCTTGTCTTTTCCGAGAGTATTATTTTTCCTTTGAGATCATAGTCAAATTCCCTGTAACCTGTCGGTGATTGTTTCCCTGTTGTATCGCCTCCGACAATATCTCCAAAGTTACGCAAGCTGATACCTGACCGCAATGCAATCCTGCTGTTACTAAAGGTTATCCCTCCCCTGATACTCTGTTCCATCCCGTGGGTGCCAAATCTTGTTAGCAGTGATGAACCCCACAGTGCTTCATCTGTTGTTCTGAGCTGGTGGCTGAAAGCCTGGATAGTACCACCTATGGCATCAGATCCGTACTGAACGGATCCGCTTCCTCTGAGTACCTCCATTTTCTCTATGCTGAAAACATCGATAGTGTTGAAATACTGATTGGGTCCGTAACGCGTGGTTGAATTACTCAGCCTTATACCGTCAATAAGAAGAAGTGTCTGGTTACCGGTAAGTCCTCGTAAAAAAGGGGAGCCTCCGCCGTGATTCGTTTTCTGAACAAACACTCCGGGGGTGATACTTAACGCTTCAGGAGCCGTCCGCAGCTGATTTTTCATTATTGCAGGTTCACCTGCAATTTTTATGGCTTCCGGAGTATTGATACCTGTTGATCCGAACCTGTTCGCCGTAATAACGACCTCCGACAGAGTTCTGGAAAGAAGAGTGTCGTGAACAGAAATTGAATCGGGTGAATTTCCGCTGATAATCCGTGGAAGAAATGTTAAAAATCCAATCAGGTAAAATTTGTTCATAATAATAAATGAGTCAAGTTAAGAACAAATTTAATTTAAAGTTTGTGTTGCCGGCATGTTTGCATGAAAAATGCTTCCGGAGGTATAATATAGCCGGCAAATCAGGAAAAATCAGCTTACATTTTTCAGCCGGCCTCATGATTTATAATAAAAATCCGGGATTCCCATCTTCATCGTTGTCCTTCTTTACCGCATAATAAACTAACTTTGAAAAACCATTAAACCATGGATCATGGCATATCCGATAGAAAGAAAACTTGTTATTGCAATTGCGTCAAGTGCCCTTTTTGATTTGTCGGAATCAGATAAGGTTTTCAGGGAAAAGGGAGTTGAAGGGTATCGTAAATTTCAGGAAGTGAATATCGACAAGACTCTGGACAAAGGGGTTGCGTTTCCTTTTATCCGAAGGTTTCTTAATTTGAATTCTGTTTTCCCGGAAGAAGAGCCGGTGGAAGTTGTCCTCCTGTCGAGGAACAGCCCTGAAACGGGCATGAGGGTTTTCCGTTCGATCAGGGACTACGGACTGAATATTACCAGGGCTGCATTTTTTTCCGGAAAGTCGCCATACGAATATTTACCGGGTTTTAATGCTTCACTGTTTCTTTCTGCAAATTCTGAAGATGTTAATAATGCAATACGTGCGGGATTTCCGGCAGGAAGGGTGATTGAAACAAGGATATCGGACGATGACAGTGATAATGAACTGAGGATAGCTTTTGACTTTGACGGTGTGATTGCTGATGATGCCGCTGAAGTTGTTTACAAATCAACAAGGGATCTGAATAAATTTCATGAAACTGAAACGCAACTGTCTCTGGTTCCTCACAATCCCGGACCATTACAGGATTTATTCAAAAAGATTTCATTTTTCCAGAAGCTTGAAACCCGGGAAATCAGGAACAATCCGGACTATGAGCGGATATTGAAAATTTCAATTGTGACTGCCAGAAGCGCCCCTTCTCATGAAAGAATGATTAATACCCTTAAAAACTGGGGGGTATCTGTTGATGAAACATTTTTTTTGGGAGGCATTGAAAAAAAACGGATTCTTGAAATAATGAAACCTCATATGTATTTCGATGATCAGTCAGTTCATCTGGAACATATTGATACAATCCCGCTTGTTCATATTCCGTTTGGAATTGCAAACATTGATTCCCTGTAAATAAGGGGACTCCGGTTAAAATATATATCCGCGCCGTTAGAGTAAATATTTATCCTTACTGTTGGATTATATATATCCTTTTTTGTTGGATTAAATTTGTATCCTTTCTTTTTTTAAGAGTCTGGATAAAATTTATCCATGTCCTCCGTAAAACCTGATAAAACACAAAACCCGGCCGGTTTTGCAGTCAGAGAATGTTTTGTATCTTCCCTTGCAAAATTTTGTACGTATGAAACCCGTATGACTGACCAGAAAACAAACACGAATGAATATTATCGCGTTCAGTCATGTATGGTTCCATCAGATCTTTAAAAAATAAATTATATACGGATGAAAAGAAGAAATGTGTTGAAGAATCTTGCAGCAGTACCGCTTGCCGGCGTTGCAGGTCATGAAATGTCAGTTTTTGATAAGCCCGGAAAGGGTGGCGAATGGCTGCCGAAAAAGGAACAAATAGCTCCTGTTTACAAAGGTTCGGCACCGGTGAGTCTTTGTATCCGTTCAGGACATCTTGTATTTCTCAGTGGCATAGGAGGATGGTATGAACATCGCAGGGCTGAGCCCGGGGATATCAAGGTACAGATCGCCAGTGCACTCACAGATATGAAAAATCAGCTTGAACAGGCAGGCACATCAATGGCGAATGTTCTGAAGGTACATATGACAGTGGTGGACCCCAACAATAATATCGGGCCGCTAAACGAAGTATATCAGACATTTTTTCCCGATCCCAAGCCTGCAAGGTCATACACGGGATGCACGGCCGACCTCATGGGACGTGACGGAATTCTTGTCCAGATCGATTGTGTGGCATATATTGACTAAGCCGGGAGAGAAGGTGCCGGACAACAGAAGAAACAGGCGGGTTGCCGGATAGAAACATACCAGAGGGGGCCGCTGAATGCATCCTGAGCCCGCAGGGGCGGGATCAGCCGCTGTTCAGGCATCATGTATCGCTATTTATGTTTTCTGTGCCGCAAGCTTGTAACGTTATTTCTGCCTCCTGCCCGTTCGCACAATGAGAGGAAAACATTTCAGAAGCGGAAGGACAACGTGCGATAATCAATGAATTCATTTTTGTAAAAGATGCTATATGAAGCAATTAGCAGTAATTCTGGTTTCATTTCTGATTCTTGTAAGAGTTTATGCAGATATAGCTCCCAATCCGATAATCATAAAAGGGATATTCACACCTGACAGTTGCAGTATCCGGATGACCAGGGAATATGTTTCTGCTGATCTTTATAATGATTCTGCAAGGGTAGAATGTGTTTTCGAGCTTCTGAACACAGGAGACAGTATTACAATTCAGACCGGGTTTCCGGTAATGAATTTCCAGTACTGGTCTATGGGAGAATATTCCGAAGATGACAAAACACATTTCAGGATCTTTGTCAACGGCAGAATGTTAACAGAAAACGAGATAGGGGTGCCAGCGGAAATGGACAGCATCTACAGGGCTTATATGGAAATATATCACTATGAGAGAGAATACCGGAGGAAAACCGACAGTATATATTCTGCGAATATGGTTACGGTAAAAAGGAACGGTAACCTGAATTACCCGTCAGACCGGTCATATCAAATGACAAGTTCAGCAATGAGAATGTTATATGAATGGAGAGAAACCAAGCCATTTTTTAGTTCTGATCTGTGGAAACAGTTTGACAATCAGATGAGTAAGGGGAATTTTCCATGGTATGTCTGGAATATACACTTCGGTAAAAATGAAAAAAAACAGGTCAAAGTGGTTTACTCACTGCCATCGGGGCAGGGATATGGTGCAAATTACAGATACTTCAAATATATCCTTGAAACAGGAGCCGGATGGTATGGAACTATCGGGGAGGCAAACATTGAGTTAAAGTTTCATGATATAGAATTTGGGACCCTGGAGGAGATTCTCCCTTCAGGATATCTGGCAGACAGGGAGAGTAAAACAATAGAATGGGCATTCTGCAATTTTGAACCAGCCAAAGATGATGATATTTATGTAAGATACTACAACAAAAAGGAAAGGGAAAGCTGGAAACGTTATCAGAGAAAAAGGAAACGAGCAATAATATTCCGGCAGTTAAATCCTGTAAACTGGTTCGGATAATCTTTGGAGTGGGCATTCTGAAGCACCTGTATTTTCGTTGCCGGATAAAATCATTTATTTCAGCAGAAAACCGCAGAAAACTCTTACTGCTTCTGTAAATCCGGGATATCTGCAGGGTATGGATTCGGTTGTTTATCAGAACTTCCGGTTTTACCTGGCGTTTTTTTCGGATCCGGTAACACTATTTGCGGAGCTGCAAAACAGAAAAGAGAAGAGAATTTCCAAATTCCGGGAGAACAGACAGAGGGCCGTGCAGATCGGAATGACCGGGAAGACCAAGAAGACCGGGGAAAATTATTTGAAGTATATTATGAACCGAATATTAAAAAAGAACGATGTCATTTGAGAAAGTAAAGAATTATTTTGAAAGTCTGAGTTTGGGTGGCCGGATTAAAACGTTTGAAGATTCCAGTGCTACAGTGGAAATGGCAGCCAGGGCCATTGGCTGTGAAATAGATCAGATTGCAAAAACCCTGTCTTTTCTGGTCAGTGATTTGCCCGTATTGATTGTTGCTGCCGGAAATGTAAGGATTGATAACAGGAAGTTTAAGGCCTTTTTTCATCAAAAACCGAAAATGATTCCGGGTGAGCTGGTAAATGAATACACAGGTTATGATTCGGGAGGTGTCTGTCCGTTTGAAGTCAAGCCGGATGTGAAAATCTATCTTGATGTTTCCTTAAAAAACAATGAAATAATTTATCCCGGTGCCGGAAGCGGCAACAGCATTGTAGAACTGTCGGCCGGGGAGCTTGAAAAGTACACAGGCTATGAACAGTGGGTGGATGTCTGTAAATAAGGGAGCTTGTTGGATACCGGTAAAAAACCTGAAAAATATTATGAAACGCGAAAAAGGAGAAAAGCCGAAACAATGGTACGAAATATTGTTTGAAAATTATTGATATCGGATGCGGAACAGGCCGCCATTCAATTGAATTGGCCAAAAGAGGCTATTCTGTCACTGGTGTTGATTTATCCGGATCCATGCTGGAAAGAGCAAGGGAAAAGGCCGGGCAGAATGATGTGCAGATAGATTTCTTACAGCTTGATGCACGTAATTGCAGAAAAATGAACTCTGTTGCCTGACAATAAAGACTTGCCCCGGTGAGAAATCTCTCTTCCCGGAAAAGCCATCCTGTTAAACCCGGACAATTAGTATGAGTAAGATATTTCAAATAAAACATCTCTGATTCATCCTTACTGAGCTGATTATTCTGTATTTTGCTGTTTAAATATTAAAATCCGCGGATTTGAAAAACAACGTTCTGTTCAGGAAGATTCAGACCGTTCTCATCATGTTTCTGCAGGCTGTGATACTATTTGCAACTGCCGGTACACTGAAGTGGAAATGGGCCTGGATGTTTATTGCCTCCCAGGTGGCAATACTGATTGTCAATGCGCTGGTACTGCCAAGGGAACTCATTGAGGAAAGAGGCAGGATACGGAAGGATGTAAAGAAATGGGACAGGATTCTGAACAGGATAAACATTATTCCATTTTCCGGTATTTTCATTCTTTCAGGATTTGATTACAGGTTTCACTGGACAGGCTCGTTTGGCTTAGAAATTCATATTGCAGGACTGATACTGATTCTCCTGGGTTCGATGATCTTTACCTGGTCAATGATTTCAAACAAATTCTTTTCAACCATGGTCAGTATTCAGGATGACCGAGGGCACAGTACAGCTACCGGGGGGCCGTACAGGTATATACGGCATCCGGGATATACGGGTTTTATCATTATGACAATTGCAACACCTGTGGCACTGGGATCATTTTATGCGTTGACTATGGCATTTCTGGTTTCGGTCATATTTATTGTCCGGACGATATTTGAAGACAAAACACTTATTTCGGAACTCCCGGGCTACCTGGAGTATTCTGAAAAGGTAAAATATAAGCTGATCCCATATATCTGGTAAATGACCTTGTCAGGTTTGCGATGGAAAATGCTTTGTTGTTTTCCGGCTCACCCTGATTTTTTTGCCAAATGACTGGTTCAGTTTTACGACGGGAAATACTTTGTTATTCCGCAACACCCATTATTTTCTGTACTAAAAGGCCGGGATCTGTTTTTGATTTTTTCAGAACCTGTATTTTAATGCTAATAAGAAAATCTGGGTTTCATAAAAATTCTGATATTCCACGTTAAAACCCTCCGCTTCAATTTTCTGACGCAAACCCATGGTGTTGAAAATATCAGAAGCCGTAAGATTTATTTCAAGTTTATTTTCAAAGAATTTCTTTTTCATTCCAAAATCTAATCCCCCTCGTGACAGCTCCTTTCCCTGTCCAATATTTTTCTCACTAAAATACTGAGCGGTCAATTCAAAAATAAAATCATTACGAGTGGTCAACTGGTTTGTCATTTTGAGATAAACGGGCATATCGGTACGTTTGGCGATTATATAGGACTGCTCCACAGGAAACATGATCTGACCTTCATGCTCAAATATCGTGTTACTGTATAAGTTCGCGCTTGCCGTAACTTTCCAGGCTTTCACTATATTTTGATCAACGCCTAGTTCAATACCTGTATTTGTAGCTTTTCCAAGGTTGTCATAAGCCTTTATGGATATCTCAGTATGGTAGGGGTCCTGAATGTAAACACGTGTATAGTAGTCATCTATGATTTTATGATATAATGAAGTATAAAAGGTACCGGTTTGCCACAAACACCTGTATGCAATCTCCACATTCTGTGTGAACTGTGGTCTCAATGAAGGATTGCCGATTTTAAGCAGCTCCGGATCGTCATATTTAGGGAAAATTCTGAGTATATCTTCTCCGGGGCGATCAATGCGACGATTATAAAACAGAGAGATCTTATTCGATTTGTTTATGATGAAAGTAAAACGTGTATTCGGAAACAGACTGAAATAATTATACTGATCCTCACTAAAATAAGGATTGGGAGCAAATTTATAGCTGATTGCTGTATATTCTCCGCGTAATCCTGCCTCGATGTTGAGTTTTGCCAGTTCAGCCACCAGATTTAAATAAGCTCCGGCCAGGCTTTCATTCCATTTTGACCAGTCACCAAAATTATAAATCAACGCGGTATTTGCCGGATCTTTTGTTACGGTGTAAGTTATGGGCATATGCCGCAATCTGCCTGATATCCCGGCTTCCAGTCTTCCAAAAGCAAGTGGGCGAACATAATCGGATGAAATCAGGTATATGTATTCGGGTGCAAGAACACGAGTTTTATCTGTTTTAATAACAGGATAAGGAAGTGGTCCATCTTGTTTGAGATTATATGTTTCATCTTCCCATCCTTTTGTAAAAAGCAGTTGTGAATTCAATTCATGTCCAGATTGTGGAAACCTGTATTTGTGCTGAAGTGTCAGATTGGTGAATCCCGTGCCTTCACTTTCATTAAATCCCCACTTTCTCAATGGATTGTTATAGTCTGTATTGCCAAAATACCATACCCTCGTGGTATCAATATGCCATTCATAATCATAGAGCCCGAAAAGAGTTATTGTCTGGTCTGGAGCAGGATTCCAATCTACTCCCAGTTTGAAGTTATAATGATTTTGTGACCGGTTTTCGGCAACCTGACTTTCTGTAATATTCCCGTTATCGTAGAAGCGGGTTGTGAATTCATTATTCGGTAATCTGCGCTGATTTAACAGGTAAGACTGCCAGTAAATATTGAGTTTTTCTGTTTTATAATTCAGGTTCAATGAAGGAGTTAGTTTCCGGTTATTCGAATAGCTTGACATTCCGGTTGGAAGATCAGCCTTCCTTTTAGTTATCATGCCGATACCTGGTGTAAAGCCGGCATCACCACTTAAACCAACGGATTCTGATTTCTTATATTTGATATTTACAATACCCGCCATACCGGCAGCGTCATATTTTGCTGAAGGATTGTTGATAATTTCAATACTCTCAATCTGAGATGCCGGAATGTTTTCCAGACCTTTCTGACTTCCGAATCCTGTAAGACTGGAAGGTTTCCCGTCGATCAGAATTGCTACTTTGTCACTTCCGCGAAGCACAATATGACTCTCCTGATCGATGACTATCCCTGGCAGAGTCTTCAAAATATCCAGAACAGAGCCTGCGGAACCGGTAACAAAGTTATCGGCTGAATAACTTTTCATATCAAGCGTAGCTGAGGTTGTAAGCTTTTGCCCTTCAATCTTTACTTCAGAAAGTTCAAAACCAGATGGCTCCAATAGAATATTACCTATGTCGAGGAATTTGTTAAGTGAACCTGAAAGCACCTTCCTTTTTTCAGTTTTATAACCTAAATAGGAAATGATAAAATCATATTCTCCTGTTGCAAGACCTGATACATTAAATCTCCCTTCTTCATTTGTCAAAGTACCGGTAACCAGCTCTCCCGAACCTGCTTTTACCACCGATACCGTTGAACTTATCAGAGGCTGCCTGTCTTCCCTGGAAAGAACCCTTCCCGAGATACTTGTCTGTGCCACTAGTACTTGGGTAATTGCTGACAGAATAACAAGTGTAATTATGATCCGCCGTGATTTCATTTCAACTTGAATTAATTGGTCATTGTATGAATATCATAATAGACCATCACCCCCAATTCTTTATTCCATCCTTAAGGTATATTTAGTTTGATTTTTTATCAATAAAAACAATAAAAGGATATGTCAATTCATGCTCCGGTTTCCACAGTCCGGATGTTGCTTTTTCCGGCTGTTTAATTGTAAGGTTACAGACTCAGGTAATTTTTAAGCAGTTTTATTCTTTATATTTATAGTATTGAAAATCACATCTGGTATGAGAAAATTCAGGCAGATAATTATTATCGGATCAGTTATATTGCTGATCGTTTTTTTGGCAATGTTTGACTACAGTAACCCCTGGACGAGATCCAACCATGCAGTTAATGTCGGTATAGTTGCAGTTTGTTTAAACATTATTGCAATGATACTTTCCAACAGGCACGATGAAAAAGCGGGGAAAAAATAACAAGCGTCTGTTCCAGAAAGAAAATGGCAGACGTCTGAATTTTTCGAATAGCTGCAGTCAGAAAATGTTAAAACGGTTATTGGAGAACGTTGATCCGTTACTGAACAATCTGATTCATAATATTATGCAAATATGAAAAGAGAGATCCCGATTTTATTACTTATAGCATTATGTTTCGGTACTTTTGCTCAGGCTCCGGATTCTTTGAGAGAAAAGCCACAGTTGTTACCCTACTGGACCTTATGGGTTCCCGGTGCAACATATTTTTATCAGGGAAGGATTATTCAGGGTTCGGTGTTTTCTGCGCTGGAACTCGGTGGTATTTATACGGGTATAAAATATGATAAGAATTTAAGGGGCAATAGTTCATCACCATATTACAACTATCCCTTACTGATGGGATTACAGGCTTTTCAGACTGAGAAGCTGACAATGTTCAGTAATCAGCTTGAAGTGTTCAAATATAATTATCCTGATTTCAGATATGATTGCCTGTCAGAGAAGGATTTATATCTGGCTCCGTTCAAAATTAAAAATATAATGACTCCCATAACAGGGGGGATGGTGCTGCTGGCCGGCGTCTTTCTGGGTATTGAAAAATTCAATGAGACAAAGAGGTTCACTGATATTGAAAGGATGTATTTTCTGAACCGTTATATCAGCAGGGATCAGGGATTGGCTGTTTTCGGGACGGTTTCACTTGCAGCAGCCTGGAGTGCCGGTATCGGTGAGGAATATGTTTTCCGGAACTGGATGATGCCCCTGCTTGATTACAAATACGGTCAGAAAAAGGGTTTGATTATCTCAAGCGCCATCTTTGGGGGAGTTCATTTTACCAATGTTTTATTTGCTGAAAAGCCCGATTACAAAGCTGCATTATTGCAGGTAGGGGAAGCAGCAATTGCAGGATATTTCCTGGGCCGTGACGTTCAGAAGAGAGGTTATAATATCGGTCCGGCTGTTGCGGCTCATATGTGGTATGACTTTACCCTGATGCTGGGATCATTTCTGATTAACCCGCAGAATAATTTTCTGGGAGTGAATTTAAAGTTCAGGATTTAAAAAGAATTATTGCTAAAAATATCATCAATTCAGTAACGCTGTGCAGAGAAAGATGAAGACCCGGCTGCTTTTACTCCCCGTAATACTGCCTGCTGCGTATGTTCTGAAGCTGCCAGGGACTTTGAACATCCAGTTTTTCCGGAAAGTATTTGCCACGTCCGTCAAGTGGTGTCCATTCCGTAAATTCACTTACCATCCGGCCAAGGTATGGTATTGCCGTTTCAAGACAGTCTTCAAAATCCAGATCTTCAGGTTCCACGATCCCTCTGCGGGGGTTTTTTATTGCCCACAGGATGGCAGCGATTGCCCCTGCCGTAACCTGTATGGTTGTCGCATTGGCGTAATCCACATGGCGGCGTGCTTCTTCTATGCCGAGCTGTGAACCGTACCAGTATGCATTTCTTTCATGGCCTGCCAGCAGTACTCCGAGTTCATCCGTTCCCTCCACGATATCAGGGCCGAGTCTTCTGGCTGAAGCCTGCAGAACCCATCCGCTGCCTTCAAGTTCCAGTGCGGAAAGCATGGCATCGTCACAAGGGTGGTATACAAACATCACAGTGGGCCGGTACAGGAATGAATCCTCATTACGGACCGACAGGTAGTCAGCAATTGACATAACCTCGTCATGTGTTACCAGCATTCCCTGAAATCCGCCAATTGAGGGTACCCAGCTGCGGGCAAAGGTACTTGCTCCCGGACGTTCCAGATACAGTGTTCCGGAGCCGGGATTATGTTCACATGCACCGCCGGGGATGCGTTTCTCGGAAGTACCGATGGAAAGTTCTGCCGGCTGCATGAGTTCATCTACAAAACCATCTATTGACCATGTATTGATGAATTCGCCCTGCCGCTTGGGTTTATGACTGGCCTGGGTGTCCCGCTCAGATATCTGAATAGTGGTTATCCCGAGATCGCGGGCAAGATCTGCCCATCCCTCCCGTGAAGAAGGCATTGTATTTTCTTTCCGGATTATCTGATTCAGGTCGGCAAGCGCCCGTTTGACAAAATGTGATACGAGCCCCGGGTTTGCACCATGGTCAATGACTGCTGTGGGTGAATCAGGTCCGAGTTCTTTCGCAAGATCCAGAGCTTTGGAACGGATAATGTAGTTTGTGCGTTCATGGAGTTCGAGCATGGGGTCCCCGAAAACTCCCGGCCATGGTTCTATTGAAGTGTCGACATATAATGCACCCTGTTCTGCACAAAAGCGGATCAGATCGAGGCTGGACACACCGATTGACAGGTTCAGAAGCAGATCTCCCTCACCGACATATTCTTTCAGGATTGTTCTGTAATTACCCGGTGTAAAGATGCTGTGAATAAACTTTGCTCCGGAAGCCTGGGCCATTCTTCGTCCGGACTCATTGGCCGAGAGCACTGTCAGCCGATTATAGATTCCGTCAAGGTGCCGGCCGAGAAGTGGCAGAATTGCCTGTCCGATGCTGCCGCATCCTATCATTATGATATTGCCGGTGAAATTCAGTTCTTTGTTCATTTTATCCCAGTTTGTGTTTATGTTCATTGATTCAGTACTAAGCTGGAAAACCCGTTGCTGCGGGCTGATTCCCTGGATGCTGCCCGAAATGTGATGGAGATAAATTACCGTGGTTTTGCTTAATCTGTTAAGCTGAAAACAGTATTTCCGTCAGGGGAAAATACTAAGAAATAATTTAAACAGCAACCTGTTGTTCCGGATGGCTCATTTACAAGCCATAACAAAATTGCCTGTGCCGAATTAAATTTTACTGAAAATAAAGTGCCGCTACATCCTGGTCCTGTTGAAAATAATTTCAAATTGTTCAGAAAAACTGACTGGTTGGCAGGATTTTGCAAAAATCTTATCTGAACTTAGCATTTAATGCAATAATCCTGTTATCATGAAAAAAAGAAAAAGTTCAGTTTTAATTTTCTTCATTGTACTGGTTTTGTTGAATTTTCTGAATGTAATACCCGGAAATTCACAAAAAGCCAGTGATCACGCAGAGATTGGCCGTTATGGCACTTCCTCGATCAGTTACCAGGAACTGGCCAATTTCAATGAATATAAACTCGCTCTCGGACCGGTAAGGAATGATTCGGTAAGTGAAATCCTGAAAATTCAGGGTAAGGTGATGATGACTCTCTACCAGGGACCTGCCGATGCTTCAAGTTATGAAATTTATCATGCCTATCGCGATCTGCTGATATCAAAGCAGTATGATATACTTTACTCCTGTTCCGGGACCGAATGCGGAACCGCATTTCTTTCACCGCTTTATAAACTTTCGGCATTTGCCTACGACCACGGATATAATAATTCCGCTCCCATTACACAGGGGTCGCAGGATTTCTCTTACCTGATCACTGCAAGGAAAAGCACCGGGGAGAAAACTACTTATGTTAGTTTAATTGTTTCGCACGGATGGTTTAAATACCCTGTCTATAAACTTGATGTCATTGAAATGCAAAAGCCTGGCGGAAAAATATCAAGTATTCAGGCAGCTAAAGAGGATGTGCCGTCAGACAGAACTGTTCCGGACAGATCAGGAACCTTGCATGAAAAAGTAGCGGGCCGGCCTGCGGAAGCCGTATCGCCGGCTATGACTCCTGACCGTAGTCCGGAGAGGGATGAAGATGCGGGAGCCGTCCGTTTTGGCTTTCACATGTCAGCCGATTCCTATTTTGGCCTGCTTCTTCGTGCCAGACATTTTGAGTTCGTCATTAAGGGTTATGCCGATCTTTTCGACGGATTCCCGGAAGGTTACAGACCGGACGATTTCCTGATGATCGGGGGACATATATCTTATCTTTTCCGGCCCTGGGAAAAGGCAGACATTGGTGTTGGTCTTGATCTGCGACAGGGTATCTCCATAACAGGCAATATAAAATATGTTCAGTATATAGATGCCGGTCCGGTGCTAAGTTTTAACTACAGCCCCGGAAAGCATTTTGTCATTTCCGGACTATTTTACCCGGTCTGGCTGAATACAAGGGAAACGGATATGGACGACAGCTTCAGTCTGGCGGTTCAGATACCCAGAGCTTCAGTAGCGCTGGGATTCTTGTTCTGAGTTATTGTTTGCCTTTCAAAGGTTGATCTTCCCGCGGATCCCGCAGGAACAGGTAAAAAAATTGAATATTTAAAGCAGGATATGCTATAAATGTCTTAATTTATCCGGCTATATTGCATTAATCAGATCAAAAGCCAGGATAATGAAAAATCTAATTTTAAATTTCAGTGTTTTGACCATCCTGATTTGTTTTTACGGATGTTCGTCAGATGTTCAATCGAATAAAAAGAAAATCAGCCCGCCAGGGAACGATTATTATGTTGTAGCCTATATCTGGCCTTCATGTCATGATGACCCGCTCGGAAGAAAGATGCTCTGGCCGGAAGGGACAGGTGAATGGGAAGTGATTAAAAAGGGCAATCCGCGTTATGAGGGGCATTATCAGCCTCGTCTGCCGCTCTGGGGGCATGAGCCGGATAACGATCCAAAAGTGGTTGAAAGATGGATAGATGTTGCAACAGACCATGGCATCAATGTTTTCGTTTACGACTGGTACTGGTATGACGGAGGACCATTTCTGGAAAGTGCTCTCAATGATGGCTTCCTGGGTGCAGTGAACAACGAAAAAATGCAGTTCTATATCATGTGGGCCAATCATGATGTAAAGTATAACTACTGGAATTACCATCTTCATAAAGACAATACGGATATTTTATGGGACGCCAAAGTAGACCGGGAAAATTTCCGCATCATTGTCGACAGGGTCATCAACCAGTATTTCAAGAGGCCGAATTATTTCAAGATCAATGGTGAGCCTGTTTTTTCCATATTCAGTATAGGCAAACTGGTGGAAAGCTTTGACAACAGTCTGGAAGAAGCCCGGAAAGGTCTGGAATATTTCCGTGATGAAGTCAGGAAGGCCGGGTTTCCGGGCCTGCATATTCAGTGGAATCAGGGCGGTGGTTCTATTATGTCGGAAAAAGCTGCCGGAAACTTTGTCAACAGTGTCAGAACCATGGGTTTCAACAGTGTTGCCATGTACAACATGGGCGGACTTGATGAGGATTATCTTGTTTATGGAGCCAATTCCCTGAAGATACGTGAGCAAATGGACTCAATTCTGGATGTGCCGGTATTCCCCTGTGTGTCCGTCGGATGGGACGACACACCGCGTTTCCCCGATAAGGGGATTCACGACGTGGTACATTATCACAATACGCCCCAAAGCTTTGCGGCTCTGCTGGCCAAGGCAAAAAAATATGCCGACAGTCATCCTGAGCAGCCCAGACTGATTACCATCAATGCCTGGAACGAGTGGGTGGAGGGCAGTTATCTCCTGCCTGACATGCTTCACGGCTTCGGATACCTGGAAGCAGTAAGGGAGGTGATCCTTGAAGGTAAATATGACAAATATTAAAAATGGCATCAGGTTCTGGACTGATTAAATATCCCGGGAAATGGAAAAGAAGGAAACAGGCAGTTCCAGACGGGAAGTTCTGAAAAAGCTGGCTGCCACATCAGTTGTAATATTAACAGGAGGAAAAATGAAAGCAGAAACATTAAAAGACCGGCAGGCCCCGGAAGCGGGACTGAAAGGCAATATCAACCATTCAGCATGCCGCTGGTGCTATTCTTCGATACCCCTGGAAGAGTTTTGCAGGGGGGCAAAGGAAATTGGCCTGAAGGCAATTGATCTTACCGGTCCTGACGAATGGCCTGTTCTAAAAAAATACGGACTTGACTCTTCAATGTGCAATGGTGCGGAGATTGATATTTCAAGGGGCTGGAATGACAGCCGGTATCATTCCACACTTGTGAAAAACTATTCTGAAATGATTCCTCTTGTTGCAAAGGCAGGGTATAAAAATCTTATTTGTCTGAGCGGAAACCGGGACGGAAAAGATGATGAGACCGGTCTGAGGAACTGTGTGGAAGGACTGAAGCAGGTATTGGGCCTGGCCGAAAAACATGGTGTGATGCTTGTTATGGAACTTCTCAACAGCAGGGTAGATCATCCGGATTATATATGTGACCGGACGTGGTGGGGAGTTGAGCTTGTTAAAAGAGCCGGCTCGGAGAACCTGAAACTGCTTTACGATATATACCATATGCAGATAATGGAGGGAGACATTATCCGGACAATCCGGGATAACCATCAGCATATTGCCCATTACCATACTGGCGGTGTTCCAGGGCGGAATGAGATCGATGACAGCCAGGAGTTGTATTACCCGGCAATAATGCGGGCAATTGTGGAAACGGGCTTTAAAGGATATGTTGCACACGAGTTTGTGCCTTCCCGGGATGACAAGCTGGAATCCCTCAGGCAGGCAGTTGCCATATGTGATGTTTAGAGACAGGCAGATGTTACCAAAAGACAAGCCGGTATAACAATATTCAGTTAAAGTAAGTTAAATTCATTAAATATAATTGACAGGATGAGCCACGTTTGAATTTTTTAATATTTTTGTATCGCCGGGATTAAAAAGATAAAACCCATTTTTTAAAAAAGAATATACTTTTTATTGAAGGACAGGTGAGGAGAGGATAATTTTTTTTTAACTTGCCGGTAACACGAATAAGAGAATTGTTAATACCATTATCCCGTTTTAGTTTTGGGATTTTATTTTGATAGTATAGTAACACGATTTATAAAAAAAGTAATACTCATTTAGCCTGATTATGAAAAACAAGTTTTTTTCCGTTGCAGTGATTTTTTTATCGTTTACGGTGGCAGCATTCTCCCAAAGAACTATTACCGGGCAGGTTACCAGCGCCGATGAAGGCCTTGAGATGCCCGGAGTCTCTATTCTTGTAAAAAATACCACTACAGGAACCAGGACCGGCGATGACGGTAATTTTACCCTGAATATACCTGGTAATGATGCAGTTCTCGTAGTGTCTTTTGTTGGGTTCCAGACGGTTGAAATACCGGTAGGAACCAGGTCCCGGTTTGATATTGCGCTTCAGCCTGATGTTTTAGCTCTGGATGATGTTGTAGTAACGGCAACCAAAACTATTCGTAACCTGACAGAAGTACCTTCACGAATTAACGTGGTAAGCTCAAAAACCATTGAAGCAAGTCCGGCTCTGCTTGTCGAGGATATCTTACGCTTCACCCCGGGGGTGAATATTGACAGGAGTGTAGGGATTTACTCATCATCTAATCCGTCGGTTACGCTCAGGGGTTTGTCGGGGGATGAACAATCGAGAACCCTGGTATTGATGAATGGCGTTCCCATCAATGCTTCTGACGGAGGCAGCGTTAACTGGAACAAAATCAATCAGTATGATGTGGAACGGATTGAAGTGTTCAAAGGTCCCGGGTCATCTCTCTACGGAAATAATGCAATGGGAGGTGTTATTAACATTATCACGAAAGTTCCGGGCAAACCACAGGAAATATACGGAAGCATCAGTTACGGAACATTTAATACCATCCGTCAGGATCTGGCATTAAGGATCCGCAGTGAAAAGGGATTTTACGGCTCGCTGAGCCAGAATCTTATAAAAAGTGACGGTTATCTCAGTATTCCCGAGGAGAAACGTACGCCCTATGATATAAAACGTAATTATGAAGCTATTGATGTTTCAGCCAAAGCCGGTTATGACAAAAACAAGTGGCTGAAAACTGAGCTGCAATATGATGTATACCGCGACAGACGCGGCGAGGGTACGAGGGTATACATACCGCTGGGCAATTACCGGCGTTTTGATACCGATTTGCTGCGTGGCGTGCTGAAAGGTGGTGATGACAACACACAATATGATATGAGTGTATATTATCAGATGGTTAACTATACCGACCTGAACGAAAGTGTGAAAGGCAGCGGGGCTTATCAGCGTTATGACGTGAATTCATACCGGAAAGACTGGGGTGCACTGTTCAACTTCACACGACAACTATCTGAGAACAACAGTCTTACAGGTGGTCTGGAATATAAAAACGGCAGCGTCAAGGGTGGCGATTATTACCAGACTGCCCCCTATGATACTGTGTATAACGAGGGTGTAACTCAGATTTATGCAGGATACATTCAGGACGAACATGCCTTTTTTGATGAAAAAGTAAGGCTGGTTGCCGGATTACGTTATGATTATGTCGCTTTCTCCGACGGATATTATTATTCCACCTCACCATGGGGCGATCCGCCGGTGCTGAAAGACCATAACTGGTCAGAATTCTCGCCCAGGATCGGGCTGCGTTTTAATTTTATCAAGGAGCTTAGCGCTTACCTTTCCTATTCGCACGGTTTCAGGGCTTCAATTCTGGATGACCTTACCCGTACAGGCTATATGTGGGTCGGCCCAAAATATGCCAACCCCGATTTAGGTCCTGAGTCAATCGATAACTACGAGATCGGAGCCGATCTGATGTTATCCAGGTTTAAACTTTCTGCAAGCGGATATTATGCCCTGGGAGACGATTTCCTTTATTATGTCAACTCCGGAGATGAACTGTCGCCGGGACGACCAATATACCGCAGGGAAAATGTAAGCAGCGTCAGCCTGAAAGGCGCTGAAGCGGAAATCAGCTATTATCCGTTATCCAACCTCCGGTTCATGGCTTCATATACATACAGCCATTCAACCATTAACAAATTCGATGTCCGTCCGGATCTGGTAAACAAATTCCTAACCTATGTCCCAAAAAACCGTTTCTCTCTGGCCATGTTCTGGCAAAACAGGATCGTTAATGTAAATATCCAGGCACTTTACAAAAGTGCGCAGTTTTCGGATGATGCGAACACAGAAGCAAATATCATTGACGCATTCACTACTGTGGATCTGCAGTTATCGCGCAAACTATTCGGCAATTTTTCGGGGATGATTGATATACAGGATATTTTTGACAATCAACATATGCAAACACTGAATTCCCTTTCTCCGGGGAGAAGGATTACGGCAAAAGTGGCTTTTAAGTTTTAAATAGATAAATTCTTTAAAAATAATCCGGTGAACATATTGCTGTCATGTTGGTCACCGGATTGAATCATGATGAATGCACTCTGTCCCCCAATTGGAGGACAGAGTATAATAATTCAGATACGTTCCGGTGTGAACTTCCGGAAATGCCTGTACTGAGGGAGACCGGACAACCAGATCCAGGGACAGAAAATCCGCTTAACAGAAATCTTGCCGCTCAGAGGAATTCGATTACTTTTGAGGAGCAGGGAATAATTTGTCCGGAACTCATCGGATAAATAACCGGGCTGGCGGGTTGCTAAGTGATGAACAATATTTTTCAGATGTTCCTTTGAAACCTGCATTCCGGACCGGTCCTGTAAACATTGTTCAACAGTGAATTGAATTAAAAATATAATTGACCACTGGTATGAAAACTAAAATGTCATTGTTAATCCTGTTGTCATCCTCTTTTTCGCTTTTCAGCCAGCAGAATATTTTTATTTCCCCCTTTGGCCTGCCTGACCAGAGGGGAGTGGTTATTACCGATGTCAGGGAAGGCAGTCTTGCAGATTTATCAGGATTCCGGAGAAATGACGTGATACGGGCTGTAAACGGCAATGAAATCTCTTCCATAGAAGAAATATATGCCTTTTCAGAGGAAAACTGGTGGTTAGGCGGGATGATGCTGAAAATATACAGGAATCAGAAGGAAGAAGAAAAGAGAATAGCCATAAAATAATAACAGGATTATCTCCTGGTGGCGGCGGAAAATAAAAACAACAGACATTTCATCTGATTCAGGTTTTATTTGGAAACAGATTCTTATTAGTGTATTTACATTCCGGTTGATTATGCGATATGATTTTTTTTTACTTTTGAAGCAATCATACCTGCAGCCAGGGCCAGTACAACAACACCCAATGAGAGCCAGTCGGGTATATCTACATAGTGTGAAATGAGCATTTTCACCCCCACAAAAGCCAAAATAACAATCAGGCTATAATTGATATATCTGAACTTATCCAGTACACCAACTATCAGGAAGAACATGGAACGCAGTCCCATTACGGCCAGAATATTGGAACTGAATACGATAAAAGGATCGGTAGTAATAGCCAAAATGGCCGGTATACTGTCCATCGCAAACATGATATCAGTTAATTCGATGATAACCAGGGCAACAAACAGCGGGGTGGCAAATCTGATTTTTCCTCTTTTTACAAAAAATTTATCATCGTACAGGTTTCTTGAGACAGGATAAATTTTTCTCAGCCATTTATAAATCTTTGAATCTTTTGGGTCCTGTTTCTTATCATGTGTCATCAGCATTCTTACCGCGGTAAAAATCAGGAACCCCCCAAAAACGTAGATTATCCAGGTTAGTTTGTTGATTAAAACTACTCCGAAGATTATCATTATCGCTCGAAATACAACCGCTCCCAAAACACCGTAAAAAAGAACTTCGTGCTGGTATTTTTTTGGAATTCCAAAAGAAGAGAAAATCAGAGCTATAAGAAAAATATTATCAACACTCAGCGAGAGTTCAACAATATAGCCGGTTATATATTTCAATACCGCATTGGAGGGGCTCAGGCCCGTCGGATTATCAATCCATCCTTTTTCAAAAGCAAAATAAACGACTCCGGTAAAAACCAGTGCAACTGATACCCAGACGGCAGTCCATGCAGCTGCTTCCTTGGTTTTGATTTCATGAGGTGAACGGTTAAAAACACCCAGGTCCAGGAAAAGGGCCAGCAGAATAAATGAGATAAAAATAATCCAGAGTGTCATGATTTAATCTATTTGGCCGGTAAGTTTGCCATTTTTTCTTTTTTAATTATAATATTAATTCAACTGTTTATAAAAACTGTACTGAACCCTCAGCGTAAATACATTATCCGCAATACCTCTGTCATAACCGCTCAGGTTGGCTGAGGTTTCATTCTGCAACCAGTCATTGTAAACGGTCAGTCTTATATCACGGTTTATGTAACAAAGAATTCCCGTGCCAAAGGTATTCCAGGCTATATCTCCTTTCCCGGTACCGCCTATTCCTGTTTCTTTTTTAGGGTTTTTTGCATTAGGATCATAAAAGTCAAACTTTGTTACCGCCGACAAACCTGATTTGACAAAATCCTGGATCAGGTTCAAGTAACCTCTCCTGAAATTTCTGATATAGATATCTCTCTCGGAAATCTCAGAGTAATCCGGGTTTGAATTGCCTTTTCCTCCCGGCTGGGTGCCAAATATATATTCCCCGGAAAGGACTGTCTTTCCCATGCAGCTGCTGAATTCAATTTGAATATCGGCTCCGGGGTATTCACGCTTTACATATCCTGCCGGATCATTTTCATTTATTGTGAAACTATTTCCTGCCATCTGAAAGATTTTGGAAGCCTCCGGGAAAACCCCGTTCAGATAATATGAATTGCCTCCATTGATGCCAGCATGGCTGCCAAGAGGCTTGTAAACCGAAAGGTGGCTGAAGGCCATGGCTTTCAACTTCCAGGCCACAATCCAGAAGCACTCTGATTTCGGTAGAGTTGGTAATACCGTACCTCAGTGTCAGATTGTTAACAAAAGTTACCTTAGTCATCAGTACTCCCTCTTTTACCTGAAACATCTTTTTCGGAACTGTCATTACTCCGTCACTTTGGTCCGGACGAAAAAAGCCGGTTTGCATCAGAAAGTGGATATAAAACCGGCCTGATTCCTGCAGCTGCATGGCAAGCAGTTGATACAGCGGAGAGAGAGGGATTCGAACCCCCGGTCCCGCGCAAGCAGGACAACGGTTTTCGAGACCGCCCCATTCGACCACTCTGGCATCTCTCCTTATTAAATACATTTTCTGCTCCGGAATTTTTATCCGGAAGCAGGCAATGTATCCGAACCGCAAATTTGAACAAATTATTTCAATTATGTCAGCTTAAACTGAAAAAGTATGGACGGCAGCTTCTTTATCTGCCTTTTTCAATTATCAGCCTGCTCGTGCAAATCATCTTCCCTGACGAAAATCTTATAAAATAAAGACCTGCCGGAAGACTTTCAAGTGACAGAACCATGTTGTCCCTTCCTGAAAGATCAATAATTCTGACAGTTTTTCCGGAAATGTCTGCTATTTCCATTCTGTTGAAGTCCATGGTGTTTTCGATCCGTATGAAATCTGAAGCGGGATTGGGGTAAATAAGCGGTTTTTCCTGTACTTCCCCTGAATTGTTAAAGGAGGAGGAAACGTTACCCTGCTCTATCCTGATATTGTCCAGGAAGAATCTTTTTGTAAGGCCTGCAAAACGGATTTTTGCCGTCACCGTTTCTGCAGGAATTGACAAGATACTCGTTTGAAAATCGTCTGTCGGCGTTATTACATTGCCCAGAGGCAAATCATTCAGGTAAACCTGTACAGTGGATTCATCCCCGGGCCAGCGGGAGATGTCGAATTTCAGAATCAGTGCTTCTTCTGACAGACTGACGGGAGGAGTTTCAATCCAGCCGGTTAAAGAAGCTGTTCCCAGTTTTATTTCACCGCCGGCGGAATAGACCTTCGAACCGGTCCATCCCGGAACTGCGGTTCTGGAATCGAGGTTTCCCGACGCATCGCTTGTCGACGGGGTAGTGTGGGTCCCGGTTGTGAATCCGGAAAAATCTTCCGCAAATACAACCTGCTGTCCTTTCAGAAAAAATCCCGGGCACAGGAGAAAGAGGATGACAGCCGAGCCTGAGGTAAGCAGCATACTTCTCATCTTGATAATTATTTATTCCTTTGATAACTTTTAGCAATGACCAATTTACTAAAATTCCTGTTTTGGAGGAAGAATTTTCATATAAAAATCCCGCTTTGTAAAAAAAGTTTAACCCTGTGCCGCTGGCTGGCTGTTCCCGGGGAAATATATGCGACAGGTTCAAGTTAATATCTTGATTAACTGTATTCAGGCAAATTAATATCTCGATTACCTGTATTCAGGTTAATATACTGACTAACCGCCTGATCACGGGGATATGTCTGAACAGGTTAATACAGCAGCGGTGAGCCGCGCAAAACGGGCAAAAATGTTATGAAAACCGGTATTTATCAGTCAAAAGCTCTGGCAATTGCATCAAGGCTGAGACCCAGTTTGTCAAGGGCGATCTTGTTCAGGAGATTTTTATCCCCGCTTGCATGAATTGTGAACTGGGTGTGTGTGAGTTTTTCCCCGGCCTTAAGTGCCGCGCCCGGCGATGAGGCTTCCAGTTCGTAGAAAGGCCCCATCTGTGAGCCATCTTCGAGGGGTCCGTCATTATAGGAGTTCAGGGCATCACCGGAATAGGGATCTTCCTGCAGCTGCCACGCCGAGTTCACATAATCATTTTTGCCCCGGGGCTGATCGCAGATAAGGAGAGTGAGAATGTTGTTTGCCGAATCATAGCTTCCCATAATACCCTTCGACCGCAGGGGAGGAAGTCCTATTTTCCCCCTGCTTTTCCCGTCGCACCTGAAAAAGATGTGACTGCCCTCCACCCTGAGTCTGTCGGCTGCAATTTTCCCGAAGTAATCATCATTTACAGGCGGCCCCATGATTTTTTCATCACCGGGGTTAAAAGGAATTGCGACAATAACGGAAGGAGAAGGTGTGAACATTCCAAGCATCCAGATGGACAGCAGACCGGTCTCTTTCTTCCATTCATCCTGTCCTTTGTTGATAAGCGAATTGTCTGATCTGTAAGCTACCACGTTAAGTCCTCCGGGATCGATACCTGTCTGTTTTTTTATTGCATCCCTGTCAAGTAATCCAACTTCCCTTTCGATCCTGAACTTAAGAGGTGTGCCGCTGTAGTTTACAGCTTCAGCATTGCAGGCAAAAAATGCAGATGTATCGTTAAGCCTGACCACTTCAAAAGGGTCAGTGTCAAGAAAAGAAGGCGTCTGCCAGTTATCATAGACAAAATCATCACCTTTCCTGAAGAAGATTGAGAACTGTCCGCCTTCGGGTCCGAGCCATAATCTCTCTTCCCCGCCAAAAGCGTTTATGTGGGGCTGAATGATCCCTGATTCGATGAGCTGATGGTTTATCCACCCGAAGCTGAAGCCATTTTCACCTTCGGCAGTGCTGGTCATTACCCTGCCCTGCCATGAAGGCACCAGGGCAACAGCCGAATTATCCCTTTTCAGTTCAATAATGTCAACATGCTTTTTCAGGAAATCGCGGTTCCAGGCATATTGATTTGCTGTTTCCGTTGTCATATCTTTTGATTTTTGATTTTCAGCGCCTGATCTGCCTCCGCAGGAATAAACAAGAGCAGAAATAGTCAGAACGATAATTATTTTTTTCATTTCCCCTGTTTTTTAATTTTCCTTTTCATAGTGACCTGTTTGAGTCATAAAATACCGGAAGAATATTATTCAAATACCTGTAGCATCGGGCGCCCTATCCAGACCTGGGGCTGTTCAAGGTTAAAAATATGTGCAATTGTTGATGCACAGTCGAACTGCATCATGCTTTCATTGAAAGCACCTCCCTGCCTGATGTTTTTCCCTGAGATAATAAAGGGGGTTTCCATTTCCGCCATGGTCTTTCCTCCGTGTCCCTTGCCTATTCCCCCATGATCGGATGTAACAATGATAATGCTGTTGTCATAGATGCCGCTTTCCTTCATTGCGGTAATAATTCTGCCTATGTAATTGTCAAGTTCCCTCAAGTCATCATAATAGGCAGGTGTGTCATGTCCGGCAGCATGTCCGATATGATCAGGGTTATCGAAGATAATGGCAGTGAGCACCGGTTTCCTCTCCAGGATATATTTCTCCGCCATTTCGCACAGTACGCCCGGATGTTCATTGTAATCAGGTGCAAGGGCAAAATAATCCAGGGACAGGGTATCGACCAGGTATTTTATCCCTTCCCACTCATACATCACTCCGATTTCAGCCGAGGGGGCTGCATCACGCAGCAGCTGGAAAATATTCGGGAAAATACCGTTTTTATTCAGTTCACGCGAAGGAAGCTCCGGAACTTTGGATCCCCATTCCGTATATCCGTGAAGCTCGGGTCCTGCCCCCATGAATATCGACGCCCAGTTAACCGCGCTTGATGACGGGAGGACACTCCGTTTTTTCAGGGTATAGCATCCGTTGGCCATAAGTTCCTTTACATTCGGCATGTCGGCCTTTTCAACGCTGTAGGCTCCCCAGCCGTCCAGACCGATAAATACAACATGTTCCGCCTTCCATACTTCCCCGGATTTTTTGTTTTCTCCTTCCTTGCAGGATATGAGGATGGCAGTGGAAAATGAGATCAGGATAAACAGGTAAATAAGTTTCTTCATGGGTTGGGAGTTTTATTCAGTAAGTCATTTCATTTTCAGGAGCCTGAAAGCCACATGTTTTTTCAGGTTTGATTTAATCTTCCGGGTTTTCATGCAGGTCCAGGCCGGATATTTCTCAATAATTCAGTTTTATCCGGCTAAAATAATAAATGATAATGAGATTCTCTGAATAAACCCGCTCATTTTCAAAATTGCTTTTGTATCCTTCCGGGCAAAGGGATTTGGATAATTCGGCTCAAGGCTGAAACCCATTGGTAAATCGGCCGGGGTCTTTTCAACTGATATCGGAAATAATAGTTGCCGTCGCCAGACCCCGCCTCCAAATTAAAAACAGCGGCAAAAAAACTATCCTGCAAGAACGACAGATGAGCCGGATTAATGTTTTCATGGTTACAATACCTTTTTGGTGTTATGTTAATTTTTCATTTTCTGACGTGAAGATTTTTTTTGGTGCCCCCTGCCCCGGGAGCTCTTTATATTATAGGTTAAATTTACAGCCTAAACATGCCTGAAACAAAAAAATGTGATGAACCACGTGGCAGAGTGATGAACGACAATTGTTGCTGGGTGAGTGAAAAGGGATTAACTTTGAGCAGCTTTCTGTTATGGACAAGAAATATCTTTGCGGACTCAATATAGATGAGATCAGTGATCTTGCCAAAGCCGGCGGCTTTACGCGCAGCCAGGCTCTTATTGCTGCTGTTGCGCTTTACAGGAAAGGAGAGTCAGGGCTGCAGAAAACGACAAGAATTCCTGCCTCAATGAAGAAATACCTCCTGGAATCGGCATCGCCGGGAATCTATCCTCCCGTTAAATCGGAAAAATCGGCTGATGGTACTGTAAAACACCTGTTTGTCTCCCCTGAAGGAAAAAAATATGAATCAGTGTACATTCCGGAAGCAAAACGGAGGACCGTATGTGTATCCACTCAATCGGGATGCAGGATAGGATGCCTTTTATGTGTCACCGGGAAATATGGCTTCCATGGGAACCTGTCAGCCGGCGATATTGTAAACCAGGTTATTTCCAATCCGTTTCGTGATAAGGTTACGCATGTGGTTTTTATGGGGATGGGTGAGCCGATGGACAATACCGATAATGTTCTTAAGGCTGCAGACATACTGACTGCTGAATGGGGACTGGCAATAAGTAGCAGGAATATCACTGTTTCGACGGTTGGGATAACATCTGGGGTGAAGAGATTTTTGGCGGAAAGCTTTTGCAACCTGACTCTGAGCCTCTATTCCCCTTTTCCGGAGGAAAGAATAAGGGTTATTCCTGCGGAAAGAGAATATCCGGCGAGGGAAATCATCACGATAATGGCTTCCTGGCCGCTCAGGAAGAAAAGACGGCTGAGCATTGCCTATGTGATGATAAAAGGGGTCAACGACAGTGAGGAGCATCTTGAAGAGCTGAAAAATATTCTGATCAGTACGGGCATAAGGGTAAATATCCTGCCGTATCATACCATTGGTGACGATTCATGGGAATCTTCACCTGATGACCGAATGCACTATTTCAGGAACAGCCTCCTGATGTCAGGCATATCGGCTTCAGTCCGGAAGTCAAGAGGCGTGGATATTTCAGCTGCATGCGGATTGCTGGCCTCCGGAATGGCATGATGCGGGATCAGCCGGGCGGGGACGGGTATTATTGTTTTATCAGCTGGAACATTATTTCATCCAGATATCCTTCGGAAGTTTTAATCCATTCCTTTTTTATTCCTATTTCCGTGAATCCTGCCTTTTTGAAAAGATCTATACTTTCTTTGTTGTTAATCAGAATATTGCAGTAAAGCTGGTGAAGCTGTAATGTATTGAAACAATAATCACAAAGGCATTTGAGTGCCATGGTGGCGTATCCTTTCCTTCTCTGGTTCTCATCCGCTATAAGGATCCCGATACCAGCCCTATGGTGGAAAGGATCAAAGTCGAATATGTCTATTGTCCCTATTGTCTGGTTTTCTTCCGTCAGCTCAATCATGAGCCTCAGTTGCCTTGTTTCATAGATACTCCGGTGGGAATTGCTGATATATCTTTTCAGTGTATATTTTGAAAAGGGGGCAATTGTATTGCTGATCAGCCAGTAGGAATTATTATTCTCCCATTCATAGAGCAATCCGAGATCTTCCGGTTCAATTGCCCGCAATCTGATTTTCTGATATTCCATACAAAAGTCCTGGTTCTGCTGTTTGGACTTATTCGGTTTCGGTGATATAGGCTTTACCGAATCCCTTTGTCCGGACATAATTCAGATACTTGGCGGCATCCTCCCTGCTGTAGAAGACTCCGATGATATACCTGGTCACGGCACCTTCTTCCTTTGACCTGATAACCAGTTTGCCGGTGATATCAAGATTGCTGAAGTATCCCTGGCCGAGTTTCCGGGATGATTCTTCAAGCACGATATAGTATTTGCTTGTTGCAGGATTGACCAGATTCCCGGGTGTTTCGGTCTCATGCCTGATTACCACTCCCGTACCCGGATCAATTACGCCTATTGTCACTCTTCTGTTATATTTCCGGCCTTCAGGGTTATCGCTTCCGTTACGGTTTACATTTATGGCTGCAAAATTGGATTTGCCGAAGGCTGTTTTTACTATTCTGTCAGAAGATATGCCTGATGCGGTTATATGGTCGATTACTGCCTGCGCCCTTCTGTCGGCAAGGTTTTTATTGTAGACAGCCGTTCCTATTGCGTCAGTATAGCCTGCCACTTCTATTCTGAGCCCGGGATAATTCTCAAGAATTGCCCTGAGGGCTTTCAGACTCTCTTTTGCATTGTTGTCAAGTACATTGCTGTCGAATGCAAACAGGATATTCCTTATCATGAGAAATTCTCCCGCAGCGGCCATTTCAGGAATCAGTACCGGGTTGATCTTCATGTACTGATTAAGGAAGTACAGGGGCAGACTGAGGCTGGTGGTGTCGGTCAGGTAGCCTGTATGGCTCACTATCAGATGATAATCACCAGGTTTGAGGTCAAATTTAAATGACCCGTCGTTGTTGACGGGGATATTCTGAAGGACTGTACCTTTTTTCAGTTCCCTGAGTATCATCTGTGCCTGTGAAGGGATGACTTCCAGTCCGTCATCCAGCCTGATAACGCCTTCGGTTATTGTTATTTCATCAGCCGGATCAACGCCGACTATGGCATAAATATTCCTGGTATTTGTTTTTTCGTCATACAGGCTTGTTATAAATCCCGGTTCATTATTGTTCAGGTGGAAAAAAACATTGTCGCCGGTGGTGTTGAATGCATAGGGCATGGCGACCGGCCTGTCCCAGTTTCCGTATCTGTTGATGGTTGAACGGAATAGATCAAGATTACCAAGGCCCATATGTCCTTTGGAGCTGAAAAGCAGTGCGTTGTTATCGGAATCAAAGAATGGTGCGTCTTCATCCCAGGCTGTGTTTATCACATCTCCCAGATTGACCGGCTCGCCCCATGTTCCTGCAGCTGTTTTTTCTGATACCCATATATCGAGCATTCCGAAGCCTCCGGGGCGGTTGCTTGAGATATACATCCTTGTTCCGTCAGGAGTAATAAAACCATGTGATTCCCAGTAAATGGTGTTGACCGGTCTTCCGAAATTCCTGATTCTAGTCCATGCCGGACCCTTTCTTTCGCTGAAGTAAAGATTTCCGTCATCCCCGTCGTCGATATACAGCACGAGGAAACGGCCGTCTCCCGTTATTGAATTGGTGTACAGCCTGTCGAGACCGCCAAGCTCCCTGGTTATATCCGTGGGTTCTTCCCACTCACCGCTTTTATATGAGCACATTATACGGTTTTTGCCTTCCACCCTCCAGGTGAACACGAAAACCGAATCATTCCTTGAAAGGACCGGATTCATTGCTCCCGGGTAATCAGCCATCCAGGGGGTAAAAAGTTCGGAAAGCACCCTGACCGGCTTCTTTTTGGCCTCCATTGCATATCTGCAGTCTCTTATCTGGAGGTCATAGTAATCAGCCATTTCCATATCGTCTTCACTGTTGCCCAGCTGATTTTTAAGGTCGGTGTAAAGAGAAACGGCTTTTTCCAGGTTGTCATTAATGTGGTAAGCTTCCGCAAGATACCGGAAGGTGCTGAGCGGCGCTTTCTGGCCTGTTTCGGTATATTCCCTTGCCGAGGCGGCAACATTTCCGGAGGCTGATTCGAGAAGCCTCAGGGCTTCAGCTTTTTTCCCGTCCAGTCTCAGGTAGCACATGCCAAGCTTTGCCTGGATATTGGAATTATCGGGAAAGGCTTCATGAAGTTTTTCATAGAGCGAAGCAGCTTTCTTATAGTCCTTGTCATAGTAGAAGACAACATCTGCACTCTGAACGGATCTTGCGAACTCCTTCAGTGTTATTTCCTGCGAATTCAGCATGGTGAAACAGCTGATCAGCAGAAAAAGGCTAAAAATTCTCTTCGTTAAAGGGTTCATTATCTTAGTACTTTTTTAATGAATATCTCATTGGGGTACCCTCTTCTGATCAGCTCATGCCTCCAGTTCCCAGCTTCATCTTTCGTTCTGAACTGTCCCGTTGTATATCTGTAGAATTTGTCCTTTTCATTGTACATCACCTGAATATCTGCAATATACCTGAAATAGCTGATATCAATGGGGTTGTGAAGAGCCATAACCTGCACGGTATAATACAGAACTCCGTATTCTTCTGATCCGTCGGTTATATTCAGGACATTGAGGTTTCTGACCAGCAGGCTTGAGTCGACCGAGCTGACCGATGGTATGCCGGCAAGGTTGATTCTTTCGTATTCCGCTTCGATGAGTGAGGAATCTCTCATCAGCACGATATCCCCCAGGTTTATCAGCATGTCGGGGCTGTCAGCAATGATTGCAGTATCAATTGCCGAGGGCAGGTATCCTTCGCCGGAAAATATGATTCTGAATTCCCCCGGAGCCACTGTAAGACTGTACCGGCCTGTCAGCCTGTCCGGAGAGGTTCTGTAAAGTGTTTCCCCCGATATCCTGTTCATGATATGCACATAATATCTGCCGCCGGTACCGGAGGCAGTGTCGCCGGGTATGATATGTCCCCTCATCTCATAGATCTGATTGACATCGGGGCCGTTTATTCCAAGGAAGAAGATATCTCTTTTCTTATAATCGGTCTTCATGGAATAATAGGCATATATGCCGTTATCTGCCGGATGGAAAAACTTATCGTCATCGGTTGAATTGATTGGCGAACCCAGATTTTCAGGCTTGTCCCAACCGGAAGCACTGAGCCGGCTTCTGAAATTATCAAATCCGCCCATTGAATTGTGGCCTTCCGAGCAAAAATACAGAAGTGAATCATTCCCGGTAATAAAGGGATTATCCTCATTGTAAGGGCTGTTTACCACCGGACCGAGATTGGCCGGCGGTCCCCAGTCGCCCGTAGCATCAAGTTCCGAGACATATATGTCAAGTCCTCCGAATCCCCCCTCCCTGTTACTGGTGAAATACAGTCTTTTACCATCAGCAGAGACAGCGGCGTGAGATTCATAGTACTTTGTATTGATATTTTTGTTTAGTTTCCTTATGGCTGTCCAGTTGTCGTCAATAAATTTCGAGGAATAGATATTTCCGTCATAGTCATCATTTTTGTAAAGGAAAAGTTCCGTTCCGTCATTGTTCAGCGAGCATGTCGAACAGTCTTCGCCCGCATTGAGCTGTGATGTTATTTCAACCGGTGTCTGCCAGCGGCCGTTGATTTTCCTTGAGAAATATATCACATTTGCCAGGCCCCGCCTTTCGGTGTAGGCGATAGTATTACCGTCGAAGCTTACCACCGGGTTTTCATTCATGGCACCCTGGCTGAATCCTTCGCCGAGCATTCGCTTGCTTACGGGAACGGGATCCTTTGCATATTCCATGGCATTCTCGCAGGCCTGAATCTGCTGATCCGTGAAATCAAGGTTTTCAATGCCGCGTCCTGACCGGGTTTCCTGTGCAAGGGCCTTGAATTTTCTGAAGGTGGCAAGGCTTTTGTCAAAGTCGTTATTGATCATGTAAGCCCTGGCGAGATAGAACCATGCATCAAGCGGAGCTCTTTTTTCCTTCAGGGATTTTATTTTAGCATCCCAGGCTGCATTTTTTACAGCTTCCTCCAGGAATGGTATGGCTTTCTCCTTTTCATCGGGAATATTCAGGTAACATGTTCCGATTTTATATTTCAGATTCATGTTTTCCGGATCATCCAGCAGAATATAAAGCTGGTTGGCCAGATCATATTCTTCGTACAGATAATGAGCTTCAGCCTGTTTGTATATTTCCCTTATCTCCTTTGCAGACTGGGATGAGACAATGGCAGGAACAAAAATCAGAGCCAGCAGCTGAAATCTCAGGATCCGTGATTTTTCTCTGAAACTATTCATAATAACAAATGTAGCGTTTTATAATGTCTTAATCCAGATGAATTTTCAATATTTTACTCAGGTATTTTTTTTATTAACGGAGATTGTTTTCCTGCAGCAGGGTTATTGTTCCGGCCGAAGAACACAGATGTCTCCCGGCTGTAATTTATTGGAAGCCCCTGACCGCAGTTTGTCAGAACCTTCAGTCCGCAGCTTTGTTCCGCATCAGCCTTCATTTTTATTCTTCCTTTTTTTGTAATAGACAAGTACAAACCATGCAATTCCTGCTCCTGCAATAATCCACAAATACCACAGCCTGCAGCTCTTTTTTTCCTGCGGGACTGTTCCGGAGGTACTGTCCGGATCTCCTTCCAAATTTTCCGATGTTTCCGCGGGCACCGTCCTGATTTTTCCTTCCATCCTGGAAATAGCCTCGGCTCGTCTTTCTGCCAGTATTTCAGGATGTTCCGGTCTTCTGATCCATGCTCTTTCTTCTTTCTTTTCCGCTGTTATGAAAAATTCTTTCTCAGCAGTATTACCGTACTGATTACTGAGAGTCAGCAAAATTCTGTTTCCGCCTCTACGCGGGCTTATTTTAAGATTGAAAACCGAGTCATCAATATTAAAGCGCCTTGTATGAAGCAGTGAATCCCCGTGCCAGTGTTCTGCCACAAGACGTGATTTTGGCTCAGTCTTCAGAGGGATCAGGATGCTGTCTCTTTCATATGCGTTTATATTGCTTTCCATTCGTGATCCGAGAATTGCACGTGATCCGGCAAGGGGCAGGATTGCTGGAGGCAGGATGAAGGAATCTGATTTGCTTGCAAGGGGCAGGTGAATGTTTTTCCTGAGAGCCTCCCTGCCGTTTGTTTCATAGATGAGGGTATGGTCGCCATGGTTTACTGTCAGTTCATATGAGCCGGTTTCAGGATTTGCCAGGCCTTCGGAAATTTCTTCAGGATTTCTGATGTTGAATGAGCTGATTCTTATTTTATTGGCGGGCCTCATATCGGGGCCGTCAATTTTTGCCATGCCGCTTACCCGGAATTTCCGCGGATGCTTATCCGAGAATATTTCTACCCTGTAAATATCCTGACCGCCATATCCCTGAGGGCCCGTTCTTGAATAATAGCCTTCGTAGCCCTGGTTCAGCGGCATAAAGAACAGATCATCGTCGGTTGTATTCAGGGGATATCCTGCATTCAGGGGAACTGACCACTCGCCGTTGCCGAGGAGGCTGGAGTAGAAAATATCGTATCCTCCCATGTTATGGTGTCCGGATGAGCTGAAGAAAAGCGTTTTGCCGTCCCTGCTCAGGAAGGGAGTCTCTTCATTGAATCTGGTGTTGATGACAGGTCCGAGGTTGACTGCCGGTCCCCAGTCACCCGTGGAATCCCTGTCCGAAACGTAAATATCCAGGCCGCCGTAGCCGCCTTTCCTGTTACTGGTGAAAAAGAGCTTTTTGTTATCATGGGAAACAGCAGCATGGGATTCCCAGTATTTGGTGTTTATGTTGTCGTTAAGCTTTACTGCCGGGCCCCACGTGCCATTTTCGTATGTGCTTGTATAAATATTTCCGTCATAGTTGTCGGAATTGTAGAGATAGAGAACCTTACCGTCGGATGAGACTGAGGAAGGGTAGATGTTCCTGTCGATTTTCAGTATCTCATTCATATTTCTGGGTTCGGTCCATGATCCGTTCTCCCTGACGGAGTACATAATCGCATCATAGAAGGGAAGCCTTCTGGAAAAGACCAGCAAGGTTTCATCGGCAGAAACAACAGGGTTGAATTCGGAATTGTCATCATTAATGACTCTGCCGAGATTTTCTTCCTTTATGAAAACAGGGGAAGCCATCAGGACTTTGGCATTTTCGCATGAACGGATCTGAAATGCCACTATTGCCGAATCATAGATCCTGGGGTCAAGTTTTTCCATGAAAAGCCTGTATGTTTCAATTGCCTTGTCGAGCTGCAGATTTATTCTGTATGCATTGGCAAGGTAATAGAGTGCATCCCACGGAGCGCCCTTTTCCCTGAAGTTCTTCTCCTTGTAATCCGGATTTATGTTGTCTGCAGCTTCTTCCAGATAGGCAATTGCCTTTTCCTTTTCACCCGGCAGATTAAGATAGCACTGGCCGATCCTGTATTTGAAATTTGAATTATCCGGATAAAGTTTCAGAAGTTCCTGATAAATCGGAAGAGCTTCCCTGTAATCCTCAAAAAGGATCCAGCTTTCCGCTTCGCGGAAATTAATCCTGTTTGATGTCCTTGACTGGGATACAAGATTGCTGCTGTTAATAAGGATCAGAAAGATAATGAACGGCAAAACCCTTTTAATCATACTGAAACAGACATAAATGGTTTGACTAAACCTGAAAAACAAATAATGCTAAAACCTGATTACGACAGTATACTGGCCCCGCAATAAATTATGCGCAATATAATAAAAATGGACAAGAACAGCCTGTCCTTTTTATCAACCGTTGTTAACATCTTCTCAACAATGCAGACGGGCAGACTGATTCTATGTCATCAGATTATGGATATCAGTGCAGGATCAGATCGGGAGTGTAATTCTCGAGTATCTCCTTTATTTTTTTCAGGAATCGTCCGGCAAGGGCGCCGTCAATGACCCTGTGATCATAGCTCAGAGACAATATCATGACGTGCCGGATGGCAATCACATCACCATCAGGTGTTTCTATTACTGCAGGTATTTTTCTTACTGCTCCTGTTCCCAGGATTGCTGTTTGCGGCTGGTTGATGATCGGTGTTCCGGCGAGATTGTCAAAGCTGCCGAAATTGGTGAGTGAAAATGTGCCCCCGGTGATCTCGTCGGGTTTCAGTTTATTGTTTCTTGCTCTTTCAGCAAGATCGCTGACACTGCGGGCGAGGCCGTTAAGATTTTTTTCATCGGCATTCCTGATCACCGGCACGATGAGGTTCCCGTCGGGCAGGGCCGTTGCCATTCCGATGTTTATATTTTTTTTCTTTATAATATTGTTTCCGTCAACCGAGATGTTCAGCATTGGCAGTTCCGACAGCGCCCTGGCTGTGGCGTCAATGAAGACAGCAGTGAGAGTAAGCCTGTATCCGGCGGATGCCAGGAACCTGTCCTTGACGGAATTTCTCCAGTTTACCAGTTTGGTGACATCTGCATCAATGAAGGATGTTACATGGGGGGAAGTTTTTTTCGAGAGTACCATGTGTTCGGCTATGATCTTCCTGACCCTGTCCATTTCTATTATTTCATCTCCCGAATCCCCGGAGGCAGCTGCCTGTCCGGCCGCTTTGGGGGTTTTTCCTGTGGCAGACAGGGTTTCCTCAGATTCTTCCTTCCCGGCTGCTGCAGGAGATTTATATCCCGTTGCTCCAGTTTGTGCAATTTCCTTCTTTCCTTTCAGGGACTCTAAAAATCCAAGGACATCATCTTTGGTAATTCTTCCATCCATTCCTGTTCCCTTTATCCTGTCGAGATCCGAATAGCTGATGTTTTCCCTGGCCGCGATGCTTCTGACCAGGGGTGAAAGGAATTTGCCTGAGGGAGTTCTGCTTTTCAGGTTACGTGATACATTATCAAGCTCCTGTTTTTCCCTGCGGACCTCTGAAATGGTTTCCCTGATCCTTTCAACTTCCTGAAGAATTCCGGGCTCATCCGGTGCTGCCAGGGCATCACTTTCTATTACGGCAATTGTCTGCCCGACCTGTACCACTGTTCCTGCAGGAGCTGTGATCTTTATAATTTTGCCATCGGCGGGGGCAGGTATCTCGGAATCAACTTTATCAGTTGCCACTTCAACCAGAGGGTCATCTTCCCTGACAACAGACCCTTCCTTTACAAGCCATTTGGTAATTGTTGCTTCTATAACCCCTTCGCCCATTGCGGGAAGTAAAATATCTATTTTCGCCATTTCTCGGTTAATTCTTGTTTTTTGTTACAGAATAACATATTGAAATGAAAATTGTTCGGCAATTTTTACTTTGTGCGGGCAATGGTTCCCGTTAACTGCCCCTGCCGTCTGCAGAGACGGCCGAACCGCTTCCTATCAGATATTTCCCGTCAGGCGAAGCTATCCTGAATCTTATCCTGTGCTGCGATAAATGCTGCATACAATCAATGATCGAAGAAAATTCCATGTTCGCCGGACTGAAGATGACCTGCCTGACTTTTTTACTGACTATGCTTTCAGCTGTTCTCTGAATAATTTCCTGAATGCTGCCTCCGGGATCTGTCATATATTTATCAGTACTGATCACCACATCGGCTTTGGCTCCCGTGACAGCCAGCAGGTAATTTATTTTTTCCAGCATATCTGCCCCTGAAAGGACTGCTGTTTTTATTCCCTCTGCCGGCGAATTCCGTCCCGGTCCAATGACCCGTGTTATTCTTCCGGTCAGCGGATCAAGCATCCTGCGGAACCACCGGTGTATTACAGAAGCTGCAGCCCTGAGCCTGATGGCGGTACTAACGGGAAGGATCATTTTCCTGAGGGTTGTGCTGCTGAAGTGTTTCCGGACAAATATCAGCATTGCGTCATAGAAGCGGATCACGAAATCCATCTCCTCCTTTTTTGTACTTTCTCCCTTGAAATGGATAATCCTGACATCGGGGAAATAATAATTTTCATATCCTTTTCCGAGCAGCCTGTAGCTGAAATCGATGTCCTCACCGTACATGAAAAAATCCTCATCCAGCAATCCGGTTTCCGAAACGGCTTTGCTCCGTAAGAACATAAAAGCACCGGCGATGACCTCTATGCGGTTTATGTCGAGCTTATTAAGATGTCCCAGATAATACCTGTTGATCCGTGGGGAAGCCGGGAAGAGGCGGTAGAGTCCGCTCATTTTCCAGAATGCCGTTTCAGGCAGGGGAATAGCTCTTTTTGATTCCGGGAGATATTTTCCATGGCCATTAATCATCATTACCCCGGCAGCGCCGGCATCCGGATGCTCATCCATAAACCTGATACATCTGGTAAAGGTATCTTCCTCAACTATAGTGTCAGGATTCAGAAGCAGGATGTATTTTCCTCCTGCCTCTTTTATAGCCTGGTTGTTTGCGGCCGAGAATCCCCTGTTTTCCCGGTTGGAAATCAGTTTCACCCCCGGGAAGTCCCTTTGAATCATTTCACAGGATCCGTCGGAAGAATTATTATCAACGACAAAGATCTCGCAGTTCAGGTTGCGGCCTGCCTTCCTGACTGAAGCGAGGCACATCGCGAGAAAATATTTCACGTTGTAGCTGACAATAATTACAGACAGATCCGCAGGGGGCACCATATTATTCTCAGTCTGATTCAGGCTTCCGCCCGGCATTTCCATTTTTAAAGAGAGTATTTGTTTATTGCTGATATGGATTCCTGTTGTTAATCGCTTTGCCCAGGGTTATTTCATCGGTATATTCAAGTTCATCACCAACTGCAACGCCCCTGGCCAGTGTGGTGATCAGGGTATTATACTTTCCCAGTCTCCTGTACAGGTAAAAATTCGTGGTATCACCCTCCATGGTTGCGCTCAGGGCAAGAATCACTTCATTAATATTTCCGGACTGCACCTTTGCCTCGAGTGAATCTATCCTGAGGTCTGCAGGTCCTATTCCGTCAATGGGGGATATGATTCCCCCGAGAACATGATAAAGCCCCCTGTATTGCCGGGTATTTTCTACTGCCATCACGTCCTGGATGTTTTCCACTACACAGATTGTTGACCTGTCGCGCTTGCTGTCGCTGCATATGCTGCAGATCTCCGTATCAGAAATATTATGGCATACGCTGCAGTATTTTATTTCCGAACGCAGTCTGATAATGCTTTCGCCGAACCTTGTTACCTCACCCTGATCTCTTCTCAGCAGGTTCATGACAAGCCTGAAGGCGGTCTTTCTTCCTATTCCCGGCAGGGAAGCGAATTCATTCACCGCGTTTTCAAGCAGCCTCGAAGGAAATTCGGTAAAACTCATGACTAATGTTTCAGGCAAAAATAATTCAATTTTTGATTATGTTGCCGGGAGTTCCGCCCGGTCCCGCTTTTATTACCGGAAAGCGATTCTGTAATTTTTAAGCTTTCATTCTTTTTATTATTCTTGCAGATCATTAAATCCGTATGTCACCCTACCTCATTGCCGGAATATTCCTTGTATATACTGCCCTGCTTTTCCTGATTACATGGATAACGGCCAGAAAAGCCGACAGCCAGTCCTTTTTCACCGGCAACAGGGCATCGCCGTGGTTTGTGGTGGCTTTCGGAATGATCGGAGCCTCCCTTTCTGGGGTTACCTTCATGTCGGTTCCGGGATGGGTTTCAGAGACGCAGTTCACATACATGCTTGTAGTGTTTGGTTACCTGGCCGGATATTTTGTAATCGCACTTGTTCTTCTGCCGCTCTATTACAGGCTTCAGCTGACCTCCATCTACACCTATCTGGAGAAACGGTTAGGAAGCTGGTCCTACAGGACAGGCGCAGGTTTCTTTCTGCTTTCACGCACACTGGTGACATCTCTCAGAATGTTTCTTGTGATTAACGTGCTGCAGCTCTTCGTTTTTGATGCCTGGAGCATGCCTTTCTGGCTGAATGCTTTGGTTTTCATCATACTTGCAGTGCTTTACACTTTCAGGGGAGGGATACGTACCATTATATGGACCGACACCCTTCAGACAGGCTTCATGTTGCTGGCAGTCGTGCTTTCAATGGTTTTCATCAGCAGGGAACTGGACGCCGGTTTCGGGAGCCTGGTAATGGAAATCCGCCGGGCCGGTATGTCGAAAATGTTTGTTACAGACTGGCATCATGAGCGTTACTATCTGAAACAGTTTCTTTCAGGTATGTTTATTACCATTACCATGACCGGCCTTGACCAGGAGATGATGCAAAAAAATCTCAGCTGCCGTAATATACGGGAAGCCAGGAAAAATATGTTCACATTCAGCGGTATACTTATACTGGTGAATTTCCTTTTCCTGCTGCTCGGAGCCTTCCTTGTTCTTTATGCAGACAAAAGGGGGATCAGTGTCGCTTCGTCGGATGACCTGTTTCCCACCATTGCCTTTAAATACATGAGTCCGCTGGCAGGGATTGTATTTCTGACAGGACTGATTTCTGCGGCATTCCCGAGTGCGGATGGTGCACTCACTTCGCTCACCACCTCTGTCAGTATAGATTTTCTCAGGCTGGACAGGAGGGAGGATCTTACTGAAAAGAAGGCAACAGGAATCAGGTATATTGTTCATCTGTCAGCCGCCATCCTGATTTTTGCCTGTATCATGATATTCCGTATAGTAAATGACAGGGCCGTTATCGATATGCTGTTCACCCTTGTCTCATACAGCTATGGTCCGCTGCTGGGCCTCTATACCTTCGGCCTTTTTACAAGGAGAAAGGCCCGTGACCGTCTTACTCCGCTCATTGCGGTTCTGTCGCCGGTAATATGTTATTTCCTCAGTGAGAACTCGGTTCTTCTGCTGAATGGTTACAGGTTTGGTTTTGAACTGATATTTCTGAACGGATTTCTGACCTTTGCGGGGTTGCTGGCCTTCAGCAGGACGAAAGCAGATTAGAACGGGAGATGCGGATCCCGGGAAAGAACGTGACAGGGATAAGCAGGTAACAGAGGATATGCCGTAATTATGATCATCTCAGACGGTTTCCTGCACCGCTTCCGCTGATGCTACGGTAACTTCTGTCCTCCCTGCTTCCCCCGGATTCGTCGTCATCGTAATATTCCTCAGGCTCATCTTTCTTAAGCCCGACTCTTATTTTCCTATAAGGGATGTTCCATGAAATGTAATAGGCTGCTCCGGCAGTGACTGATTCTCCGGATCCGTATCCCGGCAGCCAGAGGGGTCTTAAATCCTTTTTTTGTCCCGGGCTGATCAGTTTCCGCAGGTTGACCGACCATCCTATGCTGAAGTTTTTAAACAGTTCCGCCCTGAAACCCGGGGAAATTTCCAGATAATGTCCCATGATCCGGTATGGTTTGATGGCCGAACTGATACTGCCCCAGTAATTCTCGTGAGTAAAGGAGGGCGTTTCTGAAAGACAGCTGCTGATGCCGTAGCGGATGCCGATACCGGCCCAGTATTTTCCTGCCGCAATTTCGGGCCTGAGCAGGTTGAAATCCATTCCTGCCTTGAAGAAAGATCCTTTGCTCAGGTAGTCATAATTGTACTGTGAGTAACTGTAATCAGAATATCCGGCACCAAGGAACAATGCAAATTTCTCATTCAGGTCGGTGGAAATATATGCTTCTGCAGTCAGGATACTTTTATCCGTAAACCATATAGCAGGACCGGTTATATCAATTCCAGTCCTGATTTTCAGAGGTATATCAACACTGTCCTTCACTTCGGCATTTCCGCCTGCCTGTGAAAAGGCAGTACCTGGCAGAAGGAAGAGAGTCATGATGAAACAGAAAGTCATGATGGTCCGGAGAACCGTGATCCAGCGGGTGGCCTGGCCCGTACGGAGAGTCATGATGCAACGGGAGGACATGCAGGGCAGGAGGTACGTGTTGCACCTGGAGACAGGGGAGATATCAGTAATATATGAATATATTCGGTTCATTGAAGGTAGAGATGGTTCTGAACTTGATCAGAATGGTATCTATTATATTCCTGGTGTATGCCAGGGAATCAAGATCATGAAAAAAGGTGTAGCCGCATTCCCTGGAAATCAGGTGTGTAAAAGTGGAATAGAAGAATGATACAGTATCATCCACCCCGTTGATGCGTATAAGAAATCCGCAGGCGGATGCGGAGGGATCCAGAGGTATAAGTGCAGGCTGCACCCGGCTTGCTTTTTTATAAACAGCACTGTCTTTCCCGATACCGTACATTGAAAGGCTGTCGGGCGGGACGGGTTTTCCCTGGGAAGTCCGGTAGAATGTGGCCTTGAGGTAAGAATTTGTTTCTTCAAAACATGACCCGGGTGTACAGGAAACAGACAAGAAAAGGGCACAGGCAACAACAACCGCGGAAATAATATTAAAAGTGTTTCTCATGACTTTCTGTCTGTAAAGCCATAAAAGTATAAAAAATCTCCGCATTCCGGATTTTTCAGCTTAATCGTTCCCTGATAAACTTACCGGCTTTTTCCAGTGCCCTTGCTATTCCGCCGGGATTTTTTCCCCCGGCAGTTGCAAGGAATGGCTGACCGCCGCCCCCGCCGCTTATTTCCGGAGCAATTTCCCGGATTATTTCCGTTGCTTCAAGCCTGCCTTCCTTTGCCAGCGGATCACTGACCATTGCAACGAGTCCGGCCTTTTCACCAATTTGTGATCCCATAACGGCAACGTTTTTGCCGGGTATTTTACGTATCTCAAAGGCAATTGACTTAAGGGTTTCTGCCGAGTCAGCCTCCACCTGCCCCCGGATAAACCTGACATCACCAATCTGAACGGCGTTTTGGACAAGATCCCTGATAATATCTTTTGCTATCCTTGACTTGTATTTTTCAACTGTTTTTCTGAGTGCCGCATTTTCGCTTATAAGCTTTTCCACGCTTTCCCTGACGTTTCCGGTACTTTTTAGCATTGATGCAACATTCTCCAGCTCTGCAATTTTTTCATTTATGTATTCATCAGCCTTTGAGCCTGTTATTGCTTCAATCCTTCTTATTCCGGCTGCGATTGCCCCTTCGGAGATTATTTTGATCAGGCCAATGCCGGCTGTTGAGTCAGCGTGTGTCCCGCCGCATAATTCCACAGAGTCACCGAACCGAACCACCCTTACCGTATCACCGTATTTTTCGCCGAACAGTGCCATTGCGCCCATTGTAAGAGCTTCCTCCAGGGGAACGTCGTCCATGACCTGCCTTGTGAAGTTATTTCTGACCAGCTGGTTTGCAATATTTTCAACTTCAAGGATTTCCTCCCTTGTCAGCCTGCTGAAATGGCTGAAATCAAATCTCAGCCGTTCTGAGGTAACGAGTGATCCTTTCTGTTCAACGTGATTGCCCAGGACTTTCCTCAGGGCATAGTGAAGAAGGTGGGTTGCAGTATGATTGCTGGCAGTCATTGCCCTTTTCCGCAGATCAACTTTTGCCACGAAGGCTGCATCGGGGCGGGAGGGAATTTTATCCGCCAGATGGATGATGAGTTCGTTTTCCCAGATGGTGTCTGTGATTCTTATCTGCTCTTCTTCCGAGGCAATGACGCCACTGTCTCCGGACTGACCCCCGGATTCCGCATAAAAAGGTGTTTTGTCGAACACGAGCTGGCAGATATCCTTTCCCCTGGCCTTCACCACGCGGTATTTCATTATAAGGATGTCATCAGTTGTTTTGTCATATCCCGTAAATATAGTTGTATCTCCTTCCCTTACATTGATCCAGTCGCCCGAATCCAGTGTCCCGTCCTTTCTGGACCGGTTTTTCTGATTCTCCATTTCCTGTTCAAAGCCCTCAGTGTCGAGAGTCATATTGTTCTCCCTGAGTATGAGACGGGTCAGGTCGGCGGGGAAGCCATATGTGTCATAAAGTTCAAAAGCTATCCTGCCCGGAAGAACATTTATTTTTTTCATTTTCAGGTCCGAAATCATTCTGTCAATCATTTTCAGGCCTTTCCCGAGTGTTTTCAGGAATGAGCTTTCTTCTTCATGAATTATTCTGGATATATGTTCTTCAGAGTTTTTCAGTTCGGGGTACTGATCCCCCATTTCCGCGACAAGGACAGGGACAAGCCTGTACATGAAGGGTTCGTCCACGTTCAGGTAGTTGTATGCATATCTTACAGCCCTGCGGAGGATTCTCCGGATAACATATCCGGCCTTGTTGTTTGAGGGCAGTTGTCCGTCTGCAATTGAAAATGATATTGCCCTGAGGTGATCGGCAACCACTCTCATGGCGATATCCTGTTCTTCCGTTTCGCCGTATTTCCGGCCGCATGAGATTGATATTTCATTGATGAGGGTCTGGAAAATATCGGTATCGTAGTTTGATGTCTTGCCCTGGACTACCATACAGAGCCTCTCAAACCCCATTCCGGTGTCCACATGGCTGTCGGGAAGCAGTTCGAGCGATCCGTCGGCCCTGCGGTTATACTGGATGAATACCAGATTCCATATTTCAAGCACCAGGGGATGGCTCCGGTTTACAAGGCTGTGGCCGGGAATTTTTTCCCTTTCGCTGTCGTCACGGAGATCCACATGGATTTCCGAACAGGGACCGCAGGGTCCGGTTTCCCCCATTTCCCAGAAATTGTCCTCCTTTGATCCCTCAAGTATTCTGTCGGACTGCCCCGGGAAGCATTCCTGCCACCACCTGAAGGATTCTTCATCGCGGGGCACATTGTCTTCCGGGCTTCCTGTAAATATTGTGGCATAGAGCCTGTCCGCGGGTATTCCCAGCCTGCCGTTCAGGAATTCCCAGGCCCATTCAATGGCTTCCTTCTTGAAGTAATCACCAAAAGACCAGTTGCCCAGCATCTCAAACATGGTATGATGATAGGTGTCATGACCAACTTCCTCCAGGTCATTATGCTTTCCGGAAACCCTCAGGCATTTCTGTGAATCAGCAACCCTCCGGTATTTTGGTGCGGTATGGCCGAGGAAAATATCCTTGAACTGATTCATCCCCGCGTTGGTAAACATGAGAGAAGGGTCATTCCTGATTACCATGGGAGCAGAAGGTACAATCTCGTGGCCCTTTTCCCTGAAAAAATTAAGGAACAACTGTCTCAGTTTCTGTGATTTCATATTTTTTTATATATCTGTGTAACATTTCGTCAAAGTATTCGTAAATTGGTTTGTAAAATTAATTTAAATGTTTAGATTTGAGGCTTGCGGCTACAAAATATTCCAGAAACAGAAGTGTGGAGTATGATTAAGAAGAAATATTATCTCGATCCTAATGATTTGCAGTATAAACGATTAAGACTTCCCTGGAAAAGGAAGTTCTTAATGGGTCTGCTTTGGTTTACAGTAACAGTTGTCCTGACTGTTATTTATTCAACAATCTTTCACAGTATATTCGGCTCACCCAAATACCAGGCGCTCAGCCGCCAGTTATCCGCCCTCAAGCTGAACTTTACGCTTGCAAACCGGGAACTGGATCTTACCGTTGACATGATCAATGATCTGAAGATGTCGGATGAAGTAAGATACCGTCCCGTTCTTGCGATGGAGAGCCTTCCGGAGTCCTACCGGAATCCGGGCTTCGGAGGTATTGACCGTTTCAGGGATCTGAACGGTTACCCGAGTTCATCTATCATGAGAAATACCAGGACCAGGATTGAAGAGATGAAGAATATGCTGGAAGTTCAGCAGGCGTCGTTCAGGTCGATAATTGAAAGGGAAGCTGAATGGTCGCGGATGTACAGTTACCTGCCGCTTATATGTCCGGTTTCGGTTAAGATAAGGAGGGGGGAGGGAGTGATGTACAGGGAAGTACATCCTGTGCTGGGCACCTCTCAGTGGCATCATGGCCAGGATTTCAGAACCCCTTATGGTACAGAGGTATATGCTACAGGAAACGGAAGGGTTATTGAGGCCGGATGGAACAGCGGAGGGTTCGGAAATTATGTAGTAATTGATCATGGTTACGGATATCAGTCAACATATGCACACCTGAGCGGTATTAAAGTCAGCAAGGGAATGGAGGTGAAGCGAGGAGATCTGATCGGGCTTACCGGGAATTCCGGAATATCAACGGGACCGCATCTTCATTACCAGATCGATTTATACGGAAGGTATCAGAATCCATTGCATTTCTTCAATGATGATCTGACGGAAGATGAGTATTTTGAAATGATCAATCTTCTTACATCAAGTAAAAAATTCTGAATCAGATATCTGTCTGCCTGTTGACAAATCCTGAATGTGTTTAAAAGTGCAGTTTTGAATTTTCATTTATTGATTATCTTTGTGCTGTGGTGCCAAAGTCAAAATATAAATTCAATCCTGATTCCCTGAGTTTCGATAAGGTAACTCTCAGAGCCAAGGATATTTTTCTGAGGCTTATGGCTTTTTTTGTCGGATCACTTCTTATTGCCGTTTTATATTATCTGATATTTGCCCTTTTCTTCAATTCGCCCAAGGAGAAAGCGCTTATCCGGGAGATTGAGCAGCTTGCACTTCAGTACGAAATTATTCAGAGGGATATGGGCAATATGGAAAAAGTGATTGTACAGCTTCAGGAAACGGACGATAATCTTTACAGGACCATATTCGAAGCCGAACCCATTCCGGTCACACTGCGTGAAGGCGGTGTCGGCGGGGTAAACAGGTATAAGGAACTTGAGGGCTTCAGCAATTCAAACATCGTTATCGAAACAACCAGGAAGCTTGACAAGCTCAGGAAGCAGATCTATACTCAGTCAAAATCCTTTGATGAGCTTATTATCCTTTCCAGAAGAAAGGGGGAAATGCTGAGCGCCATTCCGGCAATCCTCCCGATAAGCAATAAGGACCTGACCAGGACAGCATCGGGTTTCGGCAACAGGGTCCATCCCATCTACAAAATAATCAAGTTCCATTCAGGTATGGATTTCACCGCACCAACAGGAACTGAAATATATGCCACGGGTAACGGCAGGATACAGTCGGTCACTTCAACCAAGAGAGGCCTCGGAAACCATATCATCATCGATCATGGTTTCGGATATACGACAGTCTATGCTCATCTTGACCGATTCAACGTCCGTCAGGGTCAGAAAGTATCCAGGGGCGATGTAATAGGATATGTTGGCAACACAGGTCTGTCTGTGGCACCCCATCTGCATTACGAGGTGAAGCTTAACGGGGTGAATGTTGATCCGGTCAATTACTATTTCAATGATCTCACTCCCGAGGAATACGATCGCATGATAGAAATAGCTTCCAAAACGGGCCAGTCCTTTGATTAAGTTCATTTTAAATTTTCCGATGAAGAATAACAGAAACCTGGTCCTTTTATGTTTTGCGCTTTCACTTATCATTTGCCTCACAGCTAATTCCCAGATACCGGATACACTTGATTTTCCTGCCGGGCAAGCCAGTGATTCCGTTCCGGCCACGATGCAGGATCAGGACCATTTGCTTACGGCAGATACTGTTTCACAGAAACAAAGAAGCCTGGTTATTACCGGGGTGGGAGACATAATGTTCGGCACCACTTATCCGTCCAGGCGCTTTCTGCCCCGGCATGATGATCCCCTGGTACTTCTCGGGGATCTTGCGGACTCACTTGCGATGTCTGACATCACATTCGGCAATCTTGAGGGATCATTTCTGGACAAAGGTGATCCCGCCAAAAAGTGCAGGGATACAACCATTTGCTATCTTTTCAGAATGCCGGAAAGATATGCCGGGGCACTGCGGGTTGCCGGTTTTGATATTCTGAGCCTTGCAAACAATCACTTCGGTGATTTTGGTCAGGCTTCCCGCAATAGGACCATGGAACTGCTTGATTCGCTCGAAATAGAATATGCAGGACTCATTGAAAAGCCATGGGCGATATTCGCCAGGGATTCTGTTGTTTACGGGTTCTGTGCCTTTGCACCAAATGCAGGCACTGTCAGTATTACCGATATTCCCTCGGCTGAGAGGCTGGTAAGATTTCTAAGTGATACCTGCGATATCGTTATTGTCTCTTTTCACGGAGGGGCTGAAGGGGCCGAACATCAGCATGTGACCCGGAAGGAAGAGATTTCATTCGGTGAAAACAGGGGCAATGTGTATGAATTTTCCCACAGACTGATCGATGCCGGGGCAGATATAGTTTTCGGTCACGGGCCTCATGTGACACGGGCCGTGGAAGTGTACAGGGAAAGATTTATAGGCTACAGCCTGGGAAATTTCTGCACCTACGGCAGATTTAACCTGTCAGGGCCAAACGGGATAGCTCCGGTGATAAAGGTGAATGTTGATATGACGGGGAGATTTCTTTCCGCAAGAATAATTCCGGTATTTCAGGTATATAACGGGGGTGTGAGAGTGGATCCTGACAAAAGGGTGATAAGGAAAATCAGGGAGCTGACAGCCATGGACTTTCCCGAATCTGTGATCGATATTTCGGATGATGGTGAAATAAAGTATAAATAGCCATGCCATATAAGGAAAGAAAGGTTGAAAAGCTGTATTACTCCATAGGAGAAGTGTCGGAGATGCTTGAGGTGCCGGTGTCCACCGTCAGGTACTGGGAAAATGAATTCGATATTCTGAAGCCCATGAAAAATAAGAAGGGCAACAGGATGTTCACAGCTTCTGACATTAAAAATCTGAAAATGATTCATCATTTGCTCAAGGTGGAAGGAATGACGCTTCAGGGCGTGAAAAGAAAACTGGGCGGCAAACGGGAAGAAACGGAATCCAGCTATGAGATCACGGAATCACTCATGAGAATCAGGGATCTGCTGACTGAATTAAAGAATAATATGTAGTTGTCCGGAGAGTTTTCAGGAGGTTTTGCTTTAAGATATTTTGTTTTCCGTTATTTTATATTTCCAGCATCTTTTTTGTGTATATTCCTGCGATTTAACTGTTTTATTGTAATTCAAAGGAGACAAGTCTGCTTTCAGGCAAAAGAAGAATTCAAAAAAGTAAGAACAGGGTATGAAATTAAAAGAAATTGCTGATTTTCTGGATTCTGCTATTCCGCTTTCATTTCAGGAAGACTATGACAATTCGGGATTGCAGTGTGGATTGCCGGAAATGGAAATCAGTTCTGCATTGCTCACTCTTGATGTGACGGAGGAAGTTGTAGGGGAAGCTGTCGTTACCGGGTGCAACATGATCATTTCACATCATCCTGTAATTTTCAGGCCCCTGAAAAGGATTTCGGAAAGTACAGCTGCAGAAAAGATAATAGCCAGGGCCATAAGGCAGGATATTGCCATTTATTCTGCTCATACGAATCTTGACATTATTGAAAACGGGGTCAGCAGAAAAATGGCTGAAAAGCTGGATCTCTCGGATATAAGGGTATTGGTGCCGCTGAAGGACCGTCTGCTGAAACTTGTTGTCTTTGTTCCTGATGATCACCTTGGCAGGGTGAGTCAGGCAGTATTTGAAGCCGGGGCAGGAATAATGGGAAATTATGACAGCTGTGGTTTTACCGTCAGCGGTACCGGCAGTTTCAGGGCGGGTGAGGATGCAGATCCTTTTGTGGGGGAGAAAGGCAGGCTGCATTTCGAAAAGGAAAGCAGGTTCGAGACAATATTTTATTCACATCTCAGGCCGGGGGTGATAAAAGCGCTTCTGAAAGCACATCCGTACGAGGAGGTGGCATATGATATCTATCCCCTGGAAAATCAGAATGCCGGAGCCGGGCTGGGCTGTACCGGGAATCTGACAGAACCATTGGAAGAAAAGGAGTTTTTAAGGCTGCTATCCTCTGTTTTCGGTGCTGAATTTATAAGGCATTCGGTGCTGAGGGGCAGGAAGATCAGAAAAGCTGCCCTTTGCGGAGGTTCAGGAGGCTCCCTTGCTGATGCTGCTGCCGCTTCCGGGGCAGATGCCTTTATTACCGCGGATATTAAATATCATACTTTTCTTGATTCGGGCAGCAGAATGCTTTTAGCCGATATCGGACATTATGAAAGCGAAAAATTTTCAATTGAGATTTTACACGAAATAATTATCAAAAAATTCCCTAAATTTGCACTCCGGTTTTCAGAAATAAATACGAATCCGATAAATTATTTACAATATGGAAAAAGTCAGAACGCATGATACGGAGATTTCGGTGGAGGACAGGCTGCGTGCTTTAAGCAGTCTGCAGCTTGTAGATTCAGAAATTGACAAGATAAAAACACTGAGAGGCGAACTTCCCCTTGAAGTGCAGGATCTGGAAGATGAGATAGCGGGTCTGGAAACAAGACTTGGCAATCTGAGAGAGGAAGTTGTGATGCTTGAAAAATCGGTACAGAAAAAAAATATTGAAATAAGTGAAGCTGAGTCGCTTATAAAGAAATACGAGGATCAGCAGAGAAATGTCAGAAATAACAGGGAGTTTGATTCACTTTCCAAGGAAATAGAATTTCAGAATCTCGAAATTGAGCTGTTCAACAAAAAGATCAGAGAGTTCAATGCCCAGGCAGACGAAAAACGGAAGCTGATTTCTGAATCAGAGGCTGCACTGGCCGAGCGGCAGGGTGACCTGGAGAACAAGCGCTCGGAGCTTGATGAGATCATTTCCGATACACAGAAGGAGGAGGAGATTCTTCTGAAAAAGCATGAGGAAGTACAGGATGTTATCGAAGAGCGTTTGCTTGCAGCATACAGGAGAATACGCGCAAATGCAAGGAACGGGCTGGCAGTTGTACCCGTTCAGCGTGATGCCTGCGGCGGTTGTTTTAACCAGATACCTCCTCAGCGACAGCTTGATATCAAGTCGAGAAAGAAAATCATTGTCTGTGAATATTGCGGCCGTATACTTGTGGATGATGAAATAATAGAACAAAGCAAGGAGTAATTACAGGAATATAAATTGAATGCCGTCCGGATCACATCTCAGGACGGCATTTTTTTTGCCGTTTTGCAGAAATGCTTTTTATCCTGAATTCATTAACTTTACTCTGTAGGTTCACAGGATTTTAATGAGTCCCTGTGTCAGCAGAAATATCCATATACATTTATTCTGATAAAATCAGCATCTCATGTCAGAAACAATTTTCCAGAAAAGCATAGCTGAGGGCATTCCTTCAGTACTTCCGGCGCCACGGCCTTATGATGCCGGCATTAATCATGCTCCCCGGCGGAAGGACATTCTTACGGCAGCAGAAAAAAAACTAGCAGTCAGAAATGCACTGAGGTATTTCCCCCGGGAATTCCATTCTGTTCTGGCTCCTGAATTTGCAGCCGAACTGGCAGAATACGGAAGAATATACATGTACAGGTTCCGGCCGGAGTATGAAATCAAAGCCCGGCCGCTTTCAGAAATTCCCCACAGATCGGTAAAGGCAGGAGCAATCATGCTGATGATTCTGAATAATCTTGACCCGGTTGTTGCCCAGCATCCTCATGAACTGATCACTTACGGGGGGAACGGGGCTGTTTTCCAGAACTGGGCACAATACCTGCTGACAATGAAGTACCTGTCGGAGATGACGGATGAGCAGACACTTGTAATCTATTCCGGCCATCCTCTCGGCCTGTTTCCTTCTCACGGCGATGCCCCGAGGCTTGTTGTCACAAACGGAATGGTTGTTCCGAATTATTCATCGCAGGATCACTGGGAGAGGTTCAATGCTCTCGGGGTAACACAATACGGCCAGATGACGGCCGGTTCCTATATGTATATCGGTCCGCAGGGGATTGTGCACGGAACCACGATCACTCTCCTTAACGCGGCGAGGATGACAGCTCAGGGCAGGAAAAGCACCGGGGGCAGGTTGTTTGTGTCATCCGGGCTCGGAGGCATGTCGGGGGCGCAGCCAAAAGCGGCATCGATTGCAGGCCTTGCATCAGTGATAGCGGAAATCAATCCGAAAGCAATGGAAAAACGGCACAGGCAGGGATGGGTGGATGAGGTCACAGACGATATAGACAGGCTGGTTTCACGGTGTATGGAAATAAGGAAAAGCAGGGAGAACATTTCCGTCGGTTACCTGGGAAATATTGTGGATGTGTGGGAACGGTTTGCCGATGAAGATATTTTTGTTGATCTGGGATCTGATCAGACTTCACTTCATAATCCCTGGGCCGGGGGATATTATCCTGCAGGACTGACATTTGAAGAATCTTCGAGGCTGATGGTTGCTGATCCTGATGAATTCAGGTCGAGAGTCAGATCATCCCTGGTGAGGCAGGTGGCAGCCATCAACCGGCATGCTGAACGGGGAACCTACTTTTTTGATTACGGCAATGCCTTTCTGCTGGAATCATCCCGTGCCGGTGCAGACATTCTCAGATCCGACGGATCATTCAGGTATCCTTCCTATGTTCAGGATATTATGGGTCCGCTTTGCTTTGATTACGGCTTCGGTCCCTTCAGGTGGGTCTGCTGTTCGGATAATCCTGAAGATCTGATGACTACAGATATGATTGCAGCCGGGGTGCTGGAGGATCTGATACGGGAAGCACCGCCCGAGACAAGCCGCCAGATGGCCGATAATATCCACTGGATAAAGGAAGCGGGACGGAACCGCCTGGTGGTGGGTTCACAGGCCCGGATACTTTATGCTGATGCAGCCGGGAGGATTGCCATAGCCGGTGCCTTCAACGAAGCAGTATCTTCGGGAAAAATTTCCGCACCCGTTGTTATCGGGAGGGATCATCATGATGTGTCGGGAGCAGATTCTCCCTACAGGGAGACCTCGGATATATATGATGGTTCCAGGTTCACGGCGGACATGGCTGTTCAGAATGTGATCGGTGATTCATTCCGCGGCGCGACATGGGTTTCGCTGCATAACGGGGGAGGAGTTGGATGGGGCGAGGCTGTCAACGGAGGCTTCGGTATGGTGCTTGACGGTACTGAAGATACTTCCCGGAAACTGAGGATGATGCTTTTCTGGGACGTGAACAACGGAATTGCCAGAAGAAGCTGGGCAGGAAACAGGGGTGCACTGTTCACCCTCGGAAGAGAAATGGAAATGATTTCCGGTCTCAGGGTGACTGTTCCCTTTGATGCCGATGACAGTATAATTGATGGTTTATCCTTTCCGCCGGCGGATACCACGCTGTGAGAATCCGCTGTTTGTGTATATATGTCAGGACCGGATCCCGGTCTCCGTATCAGGTCAGGCAAGGGATTTCAGAAGAACTGAAGCCAGCGCCGCTACTCCTTCACCGCGGCCGGTAAATCCCATTTTCTCGGTTGTTGTGGCCTTTATGGATATGCTTCCGCTATCCAGGCTGAGTATTGCGGATATCACCGACTTCATCCGAGGTATGTACGGTGAGATACGGGGTTCTTCGAGGCAGACCGTACTGTCGATATTGACAAGGCAATATCCTTTCTCCCTGATCAGCTCATTTGTCCTTGTAAGGAGAACCCTGCTGCTGATGTTTTTAAATTCAGGGCTGTTATCCGGAAAATGATGGCCGATGTCGCCGAGTGCTGCCGCACCGAGCATGGCATCACATATGGCATGCAGAAGACAGTCACCGTCGGAATGGGCTATGCAGCCTTTGGAGAAGGGTATCAGAACGCCTCCCAGCCAGAACTCCGGGCCTGTTCCGAAGCTGTGGAAGTCAATTCCCAGGCCGGTTCTGAGATTCATATGTTTGAACTGGCTTTTTTCCCTGCGGAGCTGATGTCGAATGCAATGGAAAAACGCAGTGTTCTGGCCAGGGGATGATTCTGCACGGTCGGCATAAGATATGAGAAGTCGACTGTGAATCCGCTCAGTCTGAATCCCGCACCTGCAGTGAAGTATTTTCTGTTTCCCTTGGTTTCGTTTTCATGGAAATAGCCTGCTCTCAGTGCGAATTGTTCATTGTACCAGTATTCCGTTCCCACTGACAGGGTATATTCCCGCAATTCTTCCCTGAAACCGCCCGGGGCGTCGTAGAAGGACTGGAAAATGGCTACGGGCACTGAAACATTGGGATCTTTTCCGGCTATGATACTGTCCGGATTGGTGATAGCATAACGCGGGGGTGTGGGAACAAGAAGCTTGTTTATATCTGTGGTGAGCGTTATTTTGTTGTAGGTGTCAAGGTTCATGGTCAGTGCAGTTCCCAGTCTCATGTTCATCGGTATGAAATCGGAAGTCTGGGCATCCGTATAGCTCATTTTTGATCCGATATTGGAGAAGTTGACTCCGAAAGCAAGTCTGCTGTCTTTATTCAGGATTGTCATATCCGTATGATGGTACAGGGAAATGTCGGCAGCAACCGAGATTCCTGCTTTTGTAGCTTCACCGCCGGAATAGGATCCTCCGGTCAGGTTGGAGTATATCATACGGAATGCGATTCCTCCCGAGAGCCTGTCAGTGAACAGTCTTGAATATGCCACATCAAGTGACCATTCATTCGGGGTGAATGTTCTCTCAAGATTTCCGTACTGATCTGTAAAGTCAACATCCCCGAGTGATGAATACAGAAGGCTTCCGCTGAGGACCTGCCTGCTGTCCAGTTTGTAATAACCACTGAGGTATGCGATGTTAATATCCGGGACCAGGTTTCTCAGCCACGGGGAATATGATATTCCCACACCTGCCTTTTCTTCGATGAATGCAAATTTAGCCGGATTCCAGTGCATGCTGTAAACATCGGGAGATGTTGCAACACCGGCATCACCCATTGCCCCGGCTCTTGAATCGGGTGCAATTGTCAGAAAAGGCACCACCGTCTGAATGGCATTGAGCTCACCGTCCGGCTGGCTGTAAAGATTAATGGTTCCTGACAGCATAACTGTCACCAGGAATATTCCGATTAGTCTGTTTTTCATTCCGATACGTTTCATTCAAGAAAAATGTAAATATAAAACTAAATTTTCTCCGACTTATTATGTATTGTTTATAAAATGATTATTCTGACTGTTCCCGAAGCCTCCTCGCCATCGTCCGTACGGACTGTTAACCTGCAGAAATAGATGCCTTTTCCGGCTCTTTCCCCGCCATCGGTATTTCCGTCCCACAGCAGCGGTGACAGACGGTAACCGCCTGACCAGGTTTCCTCCTTTATTATTCTGATGGTTCTCCCGCTCACATCAATTATGCTGATGGTAATTTGAAGCCTGCGGTCGGGCCGGTTATGGTTTGCACTTATTCTTGCATCACCGGCAACCGGATTCGGGTAAACGACAATGTCCCTGAGCATGAATTTTTCTTCCGGTGTAACGGTGAAGCTGATGGTTTTACTGGAAGAATTGTTGAAATTATCCCAGGCTTTAAGGGTAAGGGTATGGTTTCCTTCCGGCAGATCACTCAGGGCATAGCTGATTCTTCCCCTCGTATGGCTGTTAAAATCACTTTCAAAATAATTATTCAGGATGATTGCTGAAGCGGGGTCATTGTCGAGATATGCTGTAATGTCGTGACCGATTCCCGCCCCCGTGGTGTTTATCCCTCCCTCATCCTCAATTATTGCCAGTATTCTTGGATTCGGGCAGCTGATTCCTCCGCTTCTGAAAAGAGTGTCATTGAGATATAATTTTATCAGCGGTCCGGCAGTGTCGCTAGCGGCGGTATTCTCGAATCCCCCGACGATTATTCCGGAATAGCTGCCGTTCATGTCGCGTGTTTCGTCCTTTGCGTAGTAGCTTATTTTTCCTGTTCCGAAGGAATAGTTAATATCTCTCGGAACCATGAAGGTAAAGCTGAATCGGCCGTTTGCCGCCTTTGTTTTCCCGCTGAAAAGAATGTTGTTCCTCATTTCAAAGGTCATCGGCGGTCCGCCGTCGTTTGCCAGTGTCCTGATTATGGCGGGCTTGTCGTAGATCACCTGCGACACCGTTCCGTTGAAATCATCAATAAGGGTTCCTCCGTGATCCTCGATATGACCTGATATGGTTATTGTTGAGAGTGCTTTAAGGGTATCGGCAGCACTGCCTGCAGGCCCATGGTTTATTGAGTCGGTAATTACTTTCCCGTGAGGGGGAAATGCCAGTATTACCGCGGGGTCGCCCAGCAGGGAAAAGTTCCTCTTATTGGGTCCGTCTCCCGAATTATTCTTTGCAATCCGCATGATATCGCCGAGAGCCAGTGGTTCACCGGATTCCCTCAGCCTGATTATCGCATCGTAAATATTGCGGTTCAGGTAATAGTTCGGGGCTGAATAGGCAACGCGTGTTGTGGACATCAGTGCTATTGCCCCCCCGCCGGGATTCAGCAGTACCTTTTCGCCGGCCGATGTTCTCGGACTTATAATCTTTGTGGCCATATTTATATCAGCGTCGTCGAATCTGCTGAATTCACATGTGGCCGTTATGAAAAGGGGAAGCTTTGTCCCGTTCTTCCAGGAATTGATATCTTCGGTTTTTACGACTCTTTCATGAGCGAGTCCGTTTTCATTTCCGTGGCCGACATAGTTGAAGATCAGACAACCGGAATTTATACGGTTATTGATTGCTATTGTTACGTCGGGATAGGACTGGCCGGCTGCCGAGGTCTCCTGCCTGAATGCATCCAGATAGATTTTGTCCACATTTATTTCCGGAATACTGTCCTGAAGGAGCAGGCTGAGACCTTCCGCATCTGCCATATGAGCATTGCCGTCTTCATCGTCGGCAACCATGCATACTATGTTCTTCCATTCACCCGTGTTGGATGATTCAAGGTATCTTCTTATCTTGTTTACCACAATACCAGCCTGAAGGGTATCCGTCACGGGAATGCGCCCGATGCCGATATCCTCGGTTCCTTCGGCTTCACCCTTCCCGTCTTCAAGCAAGCCGTAGAAATCGTCAGAGGTGAATGAAGAGACAATGATGTTTGAATTCTGTGACTGATAGGTAGGAATATAATTGGGGCTGTTCGGGGGAGGCGTTTTATTCTCATATGAGCCGTCGCCGAAAAGGAGCAGGTATCTCAGAGGGGTGGCTGTGTTTTTCTGCCTGAGATATTTCATCCGGAGAAAATTCCTGATGGCAGCTATATCGGGAATGCCTCCCGAGAATTCATTATAGATCTCCCCGGGCGTTACTATCTGTGAAACAAGTCCCTCTCTTTCAAAATGCAGATCAGCAAGCTTTTTTGCATATTTTCTGAACAGGGGATGAGTTACTATAACCATTTCCGCGGGTGGGGAAGCGTGAAGATCCTGGTTTGCCACGGGACCCGGCCTGAAAACGGGCTTCAGTGCATCTGACTCGCTGAAGATCACAAATTTCCTCAGTGAATCAGAATTGGCCCTGAAAACAATATTTTCCCCTGATCTTGCCGGGTTCACGTTTTTCGGATTGCCTGCATCCGTAATATCCCATACAAGAGGATTCCTGCCGGGACTGTTCACGGAATATTCAGTCAGGTTTCCCGCTGAGACAGTCCTTGAGTCGAGGACATGAAGTGTTTTTCCCCTGTAAACATTGTGCTTTCTTGCATGCAGAGTCACAAAGTCCAGCCATCCCCTGGCGCCGGGGTCCTTTTCATTCCTGAATCCTATCCGGTAAACCGGTGTAGCCGACAAAGGCAGCACCGTTCCCGAGGAATCGCTTATACGGGCATAGGTTCCCGTATAATTGTACATGTTCACATCCTGCACAAGGATTGTGTTCAGCAGGCTTTCCCCTTCCGAGAAGCTGAATTGTGAAACTGAGGGAGCCCTTGCCAGTACCCTTATCCTGTATCTGATTTCGCCGGTACTTACCAGATCCGTGAATTCAGGCCTGATTTCAACAGGCGTAAGTGAAGAAACCGGCTGATACCATTCCCGTCCGGATTTTATAATATTTTCTGTTTCCAGTTCATGGATGAAAAGAAGATCTGATTCTGATGAATAATAGTCCGGTTCCTCCGTATGGACCGCAGCAGCGGATATTGTTCTGGCGGCTCCCCCTCCCGATGTTATGAAATAGAAGGCGGTATCCGAGTAATTGTGCCTGACAAAATCATATCTGCCTTCGCCTTCATTATACTTCCATCTGTGGGTTGCCTGTCCGTAAAAGAGCAGATAATCACCTTCACCGAAGATGCCGTCGCTTCCGGTTGAAAGCAGTACTGAAATCTCCCTGAGGTCATCCGGTGCCGGATCGCCGGTGAGGTATGAAAGCTGGCCCCAGTTACTGGCAAAGAGCCTTGGGCCGGAAGGATCGCTCAGACCGGCCTCTTTCAGCTGTGAATAGCTTATCTTATAGATACCGTCTGCTGTCACCGCAATTTTAAGCCATTTCCCTGATGAGAGGACCGAAGATGCAGAATAGTTTTCAATGGATGATTGTGAATACAGAATGGCGGGTATAAAAGCCAATATAAGTGATATATTATGCAACAATCTGAACATCATTACGTACAAAGACACAAATTTATAATGTTCTTTGACTTGTTTTTTTATTGTTTACAGCCAGGCAAAATTAAAATAATAACGCTTTAAAAACGTTGATATTGCAGCTTGCAATATTATGACAAAACAGCTTATTGGAATCACTTTCCTGATTATTATCACAGGGGGAATCTCGGGCGGGCAATACTCTGAAAGCGGTTTTGATTATCAGGCGATCATGCTTAATAATCCCGCACTGGCCGGAGCTGAGGGAGACGGATCGCTGAGACTGTCATTCATTAATCACTATCCCGGACAGGGTTACAAACTTTTTTCGGGAAGAATGTCATACGATTCCTATTTCCCTTCCCTGCACGGAGGTGTCGGGATTTTTGTCTCGAACGATTATCTGGGTGGAATCATTAATGATTTACAGGGAGGATTTTCCTACGCCTATTATTTCCGGGCGGGCAGGGATGTATTTATAAGTGCCGGCCTTTCAGCCTCGGTGTGGCACAGAGGCTATAATTTCAGCAGTGCGGTACTGCCTGAGCAGATAGATCCTGCCGGGAATATTGTTTTTCCGGGAAGTGAAACAGTATCACAGAACGGCAGTTACATGCTGGACCTGGGTACTGGATTTCTTTTTATGACAGAAAGGATTTTCTGGGGAATTTCAGTGAACCATCTGACGGAGCCGGATGTTGATTATTCAGGTGATCAGGCGGGGAAAACTGGCAGGAAGCTGCTGGTTCATGCAGGAGGGGATTTTCATATCAGCAGGGAAAAGGAATTCAGGATCAGACCACTGGTTAAAGGTGAGATTACTAAGGATTATTTCTCGGCGGGAGCAGGAGCGGTCCTTGAAATGGCGAATCTGTCGTTAAGTACAGTTTTGCTGGGTGACGGGGAAAGGAACACAGATCTTCAGGCCGGATTCGCGCTGAATACCCCGGGAATGAAGTTGTTTTACAATTACCGTTTTAATATTGCAACGGGGAAAAATCTGCTTCCGTTCTCGCTTCTGCACCATGTGGGAATAGTGCTTGGTTTAAACAGTGTTGATAAAAGAAGAGTCATAAAAACAATAAATTACCCTGCATTATAGTTATACTTATTGTTTGAAATAATTTTTGGAAATTATTATCTTTGTAAACTGATAAAAGTCAAAAAAACCATAGTAATATGTGCAGAATAAAATTCTTGCCGGTAATTCTGATAGCCGGTTCTGTTCTCGTGTCATGCAAGGGAGGCAAACAGGCCAATACATCTCCCACCACCGGATGGAGGTATAACAGTCCTGATCACGGTGGTTTTGAAGTGGTTTTGGGTGCTGAACAGAAAACGGGTCCCGGGCTTGTCCTTATAGAAGGGGGCAGGTTCACCATGGGACAGGTTCAGCAGGATGTTTTGTTTGACTGGAACAACAAGCCGCGCACAGTCACCGTATCATCTTTTTATATGGATGAAACCGAGATAACCAACGTTGATTACCGTGAATATCTTTACTGGCTGAGGCGTGTGTATGTTGATTATCCCGAAGTATACAGGAGGGCTTTGCCAGATACGCTTGTATGGAGAAGTCCCCTGGGCTTCAATGATCCCTATGTTCAGTACTATTTCCGTCATCCGGCATATAACACCTATCCGGTTGTCGGTGTTAACTGGCTGCAGGCCAATGATTACTGCCTGTGGAGGAGTGACCGGGTCAATGAACAGATCCTTATTGATGAAGGTGAGCTGAAGCCTGATCCCGAGCAGAAGAATCAGAACAATTTCAATACCGAAGCATACCTTGTTGGGCAGTATGAAGGTGTAGTGAACCGGCTGAGAGAGAGTCTCAATCCCAATCAGACTGAAAGAAGGACAACTTTTGAAGACGGAGTGCTTCTTCCCAACTACCGCCTTCCCACTGAAGCCGAATGGGAATATGCTGCATATGGTCTGCGGGGCAATACATACCAGGAAAGGATTTATGAAAGAAGGATTTATCCATGGGACGGCCATAATGTAAGGAATGCCAAAAAGCGTCACCGCGGCCAGATGATGGCGAACTTTGTCCGGGGCAGGGGAGATATGATGGGTGTGGCAGGAAGTCTTAACGATAATGCAAGCATCACAGCCGATGTGAAATCCTACTGGCCCAATGATTATGGCCTCTATTGCATGGCCGGCAACGTGAACGAATGGGTTCTGGATGTGTACCGTCCGCTTTCATCGGACGACGTTGATGCATTCAACCCTTTCAGGGGCAACGTGTATACCGATCTCCGCCGTGATGCAAACGGCAATGTGGTTACAAAAAACAATCTCGGCCGTTTGTATATTGATACCGTAAAGGACATTGATGTGGCCAACAGGTATAATTACCAGAAGGGAGATTACAGGAACTACAGGGATGGCGACCTGCAGTCCTCAATAACAAGTGACTGGCGTGCAGATGACGGCATGAGGGGGTCTGAAAGAATGTATGCCCAGAGTACCGGAGCTGAAGGTGCGAGTGATTATGTCACGCTGATAAATGATAATGCCAGGGTTTTCAAGGGAGGTTCCTGGAAAGACAGGGCATACTGGCTCAATCCTTCCACACGGCGTTTCCTTGACCAGGAAAGCTGCCGCGATGATCTCGGATTCAGATGCGCAATGATCAGAGTAGGAAGTCCTGCAGGGTTCTGATTGTAAAAAAATAAAACTATCTTTAGCCCCATTATGATATCATAATGGGGCATTTTTTTGAAAATATAATGACAGAGCAGATTTATCAGCTTTTCAGGGAATCCAAAGGCTTGTCAACAGATTCGCGGACCATTTCGGAAGGGCAGATGTTCCTTGCCCTCTGGGGAAATAAGTTCAACGGCAATAAGTATGCTGCTGATGCCCTTAAGAAGGGGGCTTCATGGGCTGTTATCGATGATCCGGCCTTTGAAACGGAAAAAACCATTCTGGTGGATGACACGCTGATGGAGTTGCATAAGCTTGCGACACATCACAGGAAGGAACTGAAATGCCCGGTTCTGGCAGTTACGGGTTCCAACGGAAAGACAACGACTAAGGAGCTTATCGCGGCAGTTCTTTCAAAGAAGTACAGGGTTCATTCCACAAAAAGGAATCTCAATAATCAGATTGGCGTGCCCCTCACCATATTATCAGCACAGGAGGGCACTGAGATCATGGTACTTGAGATGGGCGCCAGCCATATCGGCGAGATCAGGACACTCTGTCTCATAGCCCGGCCCGATTACGGGATCATTACCAATATAGGTGCGGCACATATGGAAGGTTTCGGATCAATCGAGGGGGTTGCGAAAGCAAAAACGGAACTCTATGAACATCTCCGCAAGGTAAACGGCATAGCCTTCTACAATGACAGGGACAGACTGATCAGCTCAAAGATCTACGGAATGGTCAACAGGGCGGTTCCCTTCTCGGATCCGGCAGGGACGGCACTGAAAGCAGTTCCTGAGATTACCGGCCTGAACCTGGCGGTAAACGTGAAGTACCGTAAAAAGAAACTGAAGGTTCAGACAAAGCTGTTCGGAGCCTATAATGCTGACAACGTCAGGGCAGCTATGGCGGTGGGACTGTTTTTCGGTGTTGACATTGAGGATATTGCCGATGCAATTGAAAACTATGAACCGGAAGACAATCGTTCGCGTGTGATTGTCACGGAGAACAACACCCTGATCAGCGATTCATACAATGCCAACCCGGTAAGCATGAAGCTTGCCCTGGAATCATTTGCGGCAATAAAGGCAGAAAACAAATTGTGCATTCTGGGCGACATGCTTGAGCTCGGGGACAGGACGGAGGAGGAACATAAAAAAATACACCGGGTGCTTACGGATCACAATCTTCAGAATGTAATGCTGACGGGTCCGGTATTTACGAAAGTTTCCGCCGGATTCAGGTTCAAGACATTCTCGAGCGTCGGCAGGCTCAGGAAATATCTGAAGCTTAAACCTGTGAAGGGATACCATATTCTTATAAAAGGCTCCAGGGGAATGGCTCTTGAGCAGATTTATGATGTATTGTGATCCGGAACTCAGTTCTGTCCGCTGCCGGTAAATTCCAGATCCACCTGTATCACTTCGGATCTTCCGGATGTTCTCACCCGTGGTCCCCACAGACCAAAACCCGAAGAGACTATTACATGGGTATTCCCTATTTTCCTGTGTCCGTAGCCTACCTCATAAATTTTGTCAATAAGGTAGTTGAGAGGCCACAGCTGTCCTTTGTGGGTATGGCCGGACAGCTGAAGGTCAATGCCATTATCTGCTGCCTCACCCAGTTGCAGGGGCTGATGGTCCAGCAGTATAAGCGGAAATGAATGATCGGCATTTTCAATGAGTTTTCCGACCGGCATTCTTTTTTCTGACAGGTACCTCTGTGAATCCCTGTCGAGCCTTCCTGCCACCTGTATACCGCCGGGAAGAACTATCATCTCGTCCCTGAGTATTCTTATACCCCTGCTTTCGATGTACGGGATGGTTCTGTCAGCTCCCCCTATATATTCATGGTTGCCTGTTATGGCATACAGTCCGTCTCTCGTGTCAGGTCCGGTGAAGTATTTCAGGAGATCGCCCCTGAGAACCGGACCAAGTTCCCCGTCTATAATATCGCCAAGCAGGAATACCGCATCCGGTTTGATTTCCTCAAGTATTGAAGAAAGTTTTCTAATGCTCCGCTTGCGGATAATACTCCCGAGATGAATGTCGGAAACTGCGGCAATTCTCATGGTGCTGACACCTTCTGTCTTCTTCGGAAGGGATATTTCATATTTTTTTACCACCGGAATGACTGCATTGATGAAACCGCCCATGATCAGAAGAGATGAGCCTGCAAGGATCAGTATGAAGGCCCACCTGCGGTAAAGCGGGATGTTTTCCGGATGAAGGATGCCGGTGATCCTGAACAGGATGAACAGTATATCTGACAGAAGGAAAAAAATGAAGCCATAGAAAAGGAAGGCAATCCAGAATCCCCCTGCAATGTTCAGTATGTCTGAGAAAACAGTTGAATGCCTGGTTTCCAGGAATTTGGCTACGATAAAGGTTGTGGCGAGTGAAATGAACACTACTGTGTAGGTCAGTCTGCCCGTCCGCGGCACAAAACTGTAACCCTTAAGAAAGATATACAGGTTTCCAATGAAATATATGATAAAAACGATTGTGAAAAATATGAGGAACTGCGATATTTTCATCGTGATGTGAGTATGTCAAATGTTCTTTTCTTCAGGATATAAAACTCGAAAACCAGGCATTTGTTCAGTATCAGTCCGTGAGCTTCCTTTTGCCCGCAGGCCCTGGCCATTTTTCTTTTCTGCCTTAGTTTCCCGATATTCCTGTAATAGTGCACATGGGCCCTTAAAACGGCCAAGGAGCTTCTGAACTGTCCCTTCAGGAGAAAAAATACTGCCGCTATGCCATCGAGAATTTTTCTTTTGAACATTGTTCTTCTGAATTCCCTGTCGGGCAGGTTTTTATACAGAAGGAACAGGCTGTTCCGGAAATTCAGGTATGTCTTGAAAGGAGATTCATACGGAAGTGCACCTCCGCCGACGTGATAGATGGCAGAATCAGGCACGAATGAAACACGGTAGCCGGCTTTGTGGAAGCGCCAGCAAAGATCTATTTCTTCCATATGGGCGAAGAAATCGGGATCGAATCCTCCGCATTCCTTCCATGCTGAGGATCTGACGATCATACAGGCACCGGTTGACCAGAATATATCTGTCCGGCTGTCATACTGCCCCCTGTCTTTTTCAATTCTGAAAAGGACACGTCCCCTGCAGAGGGGATAGCCGTATTTGTCAATAAACCCGCCTGCAGCTCCGGCATATTCAAAATAATCCCTGTTGTGGTATGACAGGATTTTAGGCTGGCATGAAGCCGTATCGGGACTGGAATCCATATATTTCACCAGGGGGTCGAGCCACCGGGGAGTAACTTCGATATCCGAATTCAGGAGTACGTAATATTGTGAATCTATCTGTGCCAGTGCCAGATTATAGCCTTCCGCGAAGCCGTGATTCTTTTCAAGCCGGATAAGTCTGACATTGCTTACTTCCGAGGTGATCCAGTCCTGTGATCCGTCAGTTGAACCATTGTCTGCCACGAATATTTCCGTTCCGGTACCGGCGGTATGCCTTACCACTCCCGGAAGAAACATTTTCAGATATTTCAGTCCGTTCCAGTTCAATATGACAACTGCAGTTTTGATCATTGTCAGTGTCTTAATATTTCCATCTCCTGTGAGTCCATAACCAGTATTCGGGTTTTTCCCTGATTATTTCTTCAAGTCTCCTGACATGGCTGTCGGTTACGGAGTATTCCTCCAGCCCTGATGTATGTTCGAACAGCATTTCCGTTGAATAGGAATAATAGCCTCTCCGTATTTTCCGGATATTCATGAACACCACGGCCATATCGTATTTAAGGGCTATTTTTTCTGCTCCGAGATATACCGGTGTGTCCTGGTTCAGGAACCTGGTCCTGTATTTTATCTCCGCCCTGGGGGGAGTCTGGTCGGCTATAAGACCATAAACTGCCTTAACACTGTTTTTCCTGTTAGTGAGAATTTCCCGTATTATAGCGGACATTGCAACAGGAGTGGCCTTGTTTCTCGATCTGATTCCGAGCATGAACCTGTCGAAGTGCTTATTGTTCAGGGCCCTGTACACAGGGACGCATTTATGTCCGGTGAATGCCGGGAGGATGTTCGTCCATTCCCAGTTGCAGTAGTGGCTGTACACCATGACTACATCACGTCCTTCGGCAAAGAGTCTGTCAAGCAGTCCGGGATTTTCATAATGCATCCGTTCAGCCAGCTCCTCATTGCTTATATGGATGAGTTTCAGTATTTCCACTACCAGATCGCAGAAATGGCGGTAGAACTTTTTGCTGATGGCTGCCAGCTCCCTTTCGCTTTTTTCCGGAAATGCATTTCTCAGATTTGTTATTACAACTTTTCGCCGGTATCCCGGGAAATAAAATGCCAGAAGGAAGAGGAAGTCGGAAAACAGGTATAATATCTTCAGTGGCAGCAGGCTTATTGCCCAGCTGATCCCGTAGAAGATATAGAATCCTGCAGCCTCCATAGATCCGGGATTAGCTATTCATAAATTTAGCGACGGTTTCGAGAAATTCAGAATAAAGAAGATTGTTTGAAGCGATTACGTCGGAACCTGAAAGATTTTTTTCATTGCCTCTGAAGTCGCTTACTTTTCCTCCCGCCTCCCTCACGATTATTGTTGCTGCGGCTATATCCCAGGGATTAAGGCCGTATTCATAGAATGTTTCGAATCTTCCGCAGGCGACATAGGCCATGTCAATTGCAGCCGAACCGAGTCTTCTGATCCCGTGGGTGGTCTTTGAAAAATGTTTCAGGCTTTCCAGGAACTCATTCAGCCTGCTGAAATCGTTGTACGGGAATCCCGTGGCAATGAGACTGTCGGAGAAGCTTTTTATTTCAGACACATGAATGGCCCTGTCATTGAGCCAGGCTCCCCCGTTTTTCCATGCGGTGAAGGTTTCCGATCCGACTGCTTCATAAACGACGCCGGCAACCGGTTCTTCATCTTCCAGGAGTCCGATGCTTATTGCATAGGGCTGAAGGCCATGGACAAAGTTGGTGGTTCCGTCAAGAGGATCAATTACCCAGCAATATCTTCCGCATTTTTTTGATGATGTTCCCTCTTCCGTAATGAAGCCGGCTTCCGGAAGGATCAGACTCAGTTTCTCCACCAGCATTTCTTCCGACTTCCTGTCGACATAGCTTACAAGGTCGTGAAGTCCCTTTTTTTCAGTACGGCTGATATCGAATCCCGCCGATTCACGCCGGATGAATTTTCCTGTTTCGCGTGCAAGTTCTGCCACTTCACTCACTATGGATTTTAAATCTTTCATTATGATCTGTTTAATTCAATATTCATATTTCCGGATGCAGACATGCCGAGTATTTTTACTTTCCTGACCGTTCCGGCAAGGGCTGCCTCCCAGGGATGTTCAACCCTGATGTAGTTTCCGGTGAAACCATATATCATTCCTTTGTTTCTGACATGTTCGAAAAGTACTTCCGCGTTTTTCCCCCTGTTCCGTTCCCTGAACTCCAGTGCTTTTTTCTGTGACAGTTCCAGGAGTTTTTTACTTCTCAGACTCTTCAGCTCGTGCGGAACTTTTCCCGGAAGCTTTTCAGCGGCAGTTCCCGGCCTTTCCGAAAAGGGAAAGACATGAAGGTATGAGAGGGGCAGATTCTCCAGAAAGGAATAAGTCTCTGCAAAATCCGCTTCATTCTCTCCGGGGAAGCCCACTATAACATCGGCCCCGATACCGGCCAGCGGGATTGCTTCGCTTATGTGCCTTACCCTTCCGGCAAACAGGTCCTTTCTGTATCTCCTTCTCATGAGGGCAAGTATTCTGTCACATCCGCTCTGCAGCGGTATGTGGAAGTGGGGCATGATCCGTGGTTCTGCCGAGCATATTTCAATAAGCCCGTCCGTAAGCAGGTTGGGTTCAACCGAGGATATCCTGTAGCGCTCTATCCCTTCCACCCTGACCAGTTCCTTCAGAAGTTCCGCAAGTGATTCCCCTGTGGATCTGCCGAAATCCCCCGTGTTGACACCGGTCAGGACGATTTCCTTCACGCCTCCGGCAGCTATTGCCCTGGCCTCGTCAAGCAGTGTCTGTATTCCGGGATTCCGGCTTTTTCCCCTTGCCATGGGAATGGTGCAGTAGGAACAGTTATAATCACATCCGTCCTGCACTTTCAGAAAGGATCTTGTGCGGTCGCCGGCGGAATAGGAATGCATGAAACCGTCACTGTCAGAAAGCTCACAGGAATGAATCTCGGCCCCGCGCCTTTTGCTTGTATCCTCAAGAAATCCAGCAATATTGAATCTCTCGTTGGTTCCCAGCACGAGATCGACTCCCGGTATGGAAGCAAGTTCTTCAGGCCTGAGCTGTGCATAGCATCCTGTAACAGCAATAAATGCGTCAGGCGACCGGCTGATGATTCTTTTTACGGCCTGCCGGCATTTCCTGTCAGCAATACCGGTTACCGTACAGGTGTTGATAATATATATATCAGCCTTCTGTCCGTCGGCAACCCTTTCAAATCTTTCCGGCGGGAATGATCTTGCAAGGGTTGATGTTTCAGCGAAGTTTAACTTGCAGCCAAGAGTATGAAATGCTATTTTTTTCTTTCTGCTGTCGTTCATGCAATATTCCTTCAGGCTATTCTTTCAGCCTTGTAAGCCATACATTTCTGAATTCAATGGCCCTGCCCTCGCTCTGCAGGCATATGTGACCCTCCTTCAGGCTCGTACCGGTCGCCCTGTTCATCAGGACATCATTAAGCGTAACATCAATATTGTCAGAAATACAGGTTATTTCCATCTTGTTCCATTCACCCACGGGCTTTTCTGCTGATTCAGCCAGTTTGGCCACGATAATGGTTGATTTGTCGGTTCTTTCATTCATGTCTGAGCCGCCCATGCACAGGAGATCTCCGGCATTACCGGCCTTCAGCTGGACTTCAAAGCATTTCGGCCAGATTGTGTCAGGCTGCTGAACATGGATGAAAACACCGCTGTTCGTGGCTTCCGTTGGGTATCTCCATTCAACATGAAGGGCATAATTGCCGTAAACTTCCCCTGTTCTCATATACCCGAAAGGATCACCGCTGATGTGGATCACGCCGTTTTTTATCGTGAACACTTCCGAGGCATCTGCCGAAGGATCTCTCAGGAAGAAGGTCCAGTTGCTGAGGTCTTTGCCATTGAAGAGCATTACTTTCTCAGTGGCTGATGCTGTTTCGCCCCCGTCCTTTTTTGTTTTTGTACGGCCGCATGAACTGAATGATACAATTGCGGCAACAGTAAGGAGAACCAGGATAGTTTTTACATGTTTGATTTTCATAATAATTTGTATTTAAGTTATTTGAATTATCAGAGAAGTTTGCTGGCCAGTTCAGCAAGGTAGCTTCGTTCTCCCTTTACAAGGTTGACGTGTGCGAATATGTCCTGGTCTTTCATTTTATCGGAGAGATAGCTCAGACCGTTTGATCCGGTGTCAAGATAGGGAGAGTCAATCTGTTCGATGTCGCCTGTAAAGACCATCTTGGTACCTTCCCCTGCACGGGTTATGATTGTTTTTATTTCGTGGGGGGTAAGGTTCTGGGCTTCATCCACGATGAAGAATATGCTTGAAAGACTTCTTCCCCTGATGTATGCAAGGGGGGTAATGACCAGTTTTTCCTCTTTCATCATGTCATTTATCCTGAGGAATTCCGGACTCTGATGACTGAACCTGTGTTTGATGACTGTCAGGTTGTCATACAGGGGCTGCATATACGGATCCATCTTGTCCTTGATATCGCCGGGAAGGAAGCCAAGGTCGCGGTTTGCAAGCGGAACTATCGGCCGGGCCAGGAAGATCTGTTTGTATCTCTTATGCTGGGCAAGTGCAGCTGCCAGGGCAAGGAGGGTTTTTCCCGTTCCTGCCTTTCCCGTGAGCGACACGAGCTGGATTTCCGGATTTGTCAGAACATCAAGGGCAAAGGTCTGTTCAGCATTACGGGGATCAATACCATAGGTGGTTTGCTTGACAACCCTGTTCAGGAGTTTGCTGGCAGGATTGTAATGGGCCAGGGCGCTGGCTCCGTTATTCTTCATGATGAAGAACTTATGGCCTTTCTGTTCCTGGTCGAGGTTGAATTCCGACACGCTTACTCCGGCGGGATTGTCGTAGAGCTTGTTTATCAGCACCTGATCAATGCCTTCCACGACGCTGATACCCTTGTACAGGTCATCTATGTTCGCCACCTTGTCGGTCCTGTAATCCTGTGCCATGATGCCCAGCGACTTGGCCTTCATCCGGAGGTTTATGTCTTTTGTGATAAGAACCACCGTTTTGTTTTTATTGGCATTGCAGACATAATCAGCAATGGCAAGTATCCGGTGATCGGGGGTTCTGTCAGGAAATGACTGGCTGACTTTTTCCGAGAATTCCTTGCCGGTTTCGATATGCAGATTCCCCAGGTTCTCACCAAGAGGAATATTGGCAGTCAGAAGCAGGTCGCCGGATAATTTGTCAAGCTCCCTGGTAAATTCCCTTGCATGAAAATTAATCTGGTCATTTCCCTTCTTGAACCTGTCCAGCTCTTCCAGTACTACAATAGGTATAATCACATCATTTTCTTCAAAATTGTAAATGCACTTGTAATCATGTAAAAGAACATTCGTGTCGATTATGAAGATTTTTTTGTTGTGTTTTTTTGCCATGTTTAAATATCTGATAATCAAAATGGTATTTTGCAAATATCCTTCCGGGTGCCGGAAATGCAAAAATAAGGAAAATATGCCATTGTTGGTACTGATATTGAAAGTTAGTTAATTTGTGTTGTCTCTGGTTAACAAGCCGGAACGCAGGGCAGGGAATCCTCCTGACCGGGCGGGAAACACCGGACACAGAATTTTTTATGATGAATTACAGCGAAACACTGGATTTTTTATACAGCCGTCTTCCGGCATATCACCGCATAGGCAGGGCTGCCTACAGAAACAATCTTGACAACACCCTTGCCCTTGATGCATATTTCGGACATCCTCACCGCAATTACCTTTCCGTACATATTGCCGGAACCAACGGGAAGGGGTCGGTTTCGCACATGCTTGCATCAATACTGATGGAAGCCGGATATAAAACCGGTCTTTACACTTCACCCCATCTGAAGGATTTCAGGGAAAGGATAAGGATAAATGGTAAGATGATCCCGAAGGGCCGGGTTGTTTCCTTTGTCAGAAATCACAGGGGGATCATTGAAACTGTTCAGCCCTCCTTCTTTGAACTGACGGCAGCAATGGCATTTGATTATTTTTCGCGTGAAGGGGTGGATGTATCGGTTATTGAAACCGGGATGGGGGGGAGGCTGGATTCAACCAACATCATAACACCCGTTCTGTCGGTCATTACGAACATAGGGCATGATCACGCCGATCTTCTGGGAGATACCCCGGAAAAGATCGCGGCAGAAAAGGCAGGAATCATTAAAACAAATATTCCGGTGGTAATAGGTGAAACACAGTCTGAAACCATGGAAATATTCTGTGAATCTGCAAGGGCGTCCCATTCCCGTATTTTTTTTGCGGACAGGCATTACAGGTGTACTGCCACAGTAGATTCCGCTGATCCGGAATTAAGATACTATACCGTGGAGAGACCGGCAGGAGGGGAAGCGTTTACGGGTGAGGATCCGTGCAATCGCGGAAATGCACTCACCTCCGTGAATCCGCCCACTTCCGGGAATCCATCAGCTGCCGTGAAACGGGTAAATGTTGCTGTTCCGCTTGTGGGGGATTACCAGGTCAGAAATATTCAGACGGTGTTTCAGGCCTGCGAATGTCTCAGTGATTCACTGGCAATTGATGAAAAAGCTGTTGTCGGTGGTCTGAGGAAGGTTGTCAGCAATACCGGTTTTTCGGGCCGCTGGCAGATATTGCAGAAAAGGCCACTGGTCATTGCCGATACCGGACATAACAGGGAGGGCATTGAGTATGTGGTACGTCAGATTGGCAAAATGAATGCAGAACGGATACATTTTGTTCTGGGTTTTACCGGCGACAAGGATCTTTCTCTTGTGCTTCCGCTTTTTCCCGTGAATGCTTTCTATTATTTTACCAGGGCATCGGTTTCACGTGCTCTGGATGAAAAACTGCTTCAGAAAGAGGCCCTGAGGTACGGACTGAGGGGCGAAAGTTATGGAACAGTGGCTGATGCATGGAAGGCAGCACTGGACAATGCTGCTGCAGATGACATTATATTTATCGGGGGCAGCACTTTTGTGGTGGCGGATGTGTTATAAATATTATTTAATTTTACTGTAATAAATTAATTGTATTTTACCTGCAGGCTTTATTCCGGCGTCGGCATGCCGGCAGAACTGATCTGATCACCGAATCTTTAAAAATTACCGGATTATGAAAAAAATAATTGTCTCACTTTCGTTTATCCTGCTTGTGTTCAGCCTTGAGGCTCAGCCGGATTCAAAGATAGTAATAATCCACAGCAACGATCTGCATTCCCATCTTGCCGGATTTGCTCCCGAGCTCGATTATTCACCGCTTGTTACGGGTAATGACGGAACTGTCGGCGGTTTTGCCAGGATAGCATCAATAATCAGGAGTGAAAAAGAAAAAAATGAGGGGATCACCCTTGTTCTGGATGCAGGAGATTTTTTAATGGGAACCCTTTTTCAGGGTGTTGAAATAAAGACAGGCTTTCAGCTGCGCCTGATGAAAACAATGGGATACGATGTACTCTGTATCGGCAATCATGAATTTGACTATGGTCCCGCCAGGCTTGCCGATATCATCAGTTCATCTGCCGGTGCGGGAGAGATTCCGGCCCTGCTGCTCGGCAACGCCGTATTTGATCCGGCTGATCCGGAAGATGACGGGCTTGAAAAACTCTTTTCAGACAATGTATTGCGAAGAACGATGATCATCAACAGGGGAGGTATCAGGTTCGGCTTTTTTTCCCTTCTTGGGAAAGTTGCCGTCGGTAATGCCGCCTATGCTCCTCCTGTTAAGTTTTCAAAACAGATTGCCTCTGCCCGTCAGATGGTTAAGGAGCTTAAGGATGAAGGCTGTGATGTGATTATCTGTCTTTCACATTCGGGAGTATCAAGGGATAAAAAGGGCAGATGGGCAGGTGAGGATGTCGAATTGGCCAGGAAGGTAAAAGGCATTGATGTCATAGTAAGCGGCCATACCCACACTGCCCTGGAGCAGCCTGTAATGGTCGGGGGTGTACCCGTAGTCCAGACAGGTGAGTATGGCATGAATATGGGGAAACTGACACTTGAATATAAAGGAGGAAAGCTAAAGGTAAGCGATTATTCGCTGATACCCGTCAATGACAATATTGCAGGCGACAGGCATATCCATGATCTTATTGAGCTGCAAAAGGAGAGGGTTAATGAAGATATACTGAAGCCGGCCGGACTGAGTTATGACAAACCGGTTGTTGAAACTGATTTCCTTCTTGAATGTGACGAAGGAGGTGACATAAGAAACAGTAATCTCGGCCCCCTGGTGGCAGATGCGATTCACAGCTATGTGAACAATCATGTCAGGACAGGAACTGATATCAGTATGGTCGCCGTTGGTGTCATCCGCGACAGGATTGTTCCGGGTTACCAGTCTGCACCCGATATTTTCAGGATAATGTCGATGGGAACAGGGAATGATGCGATTCCGGGATACCCTCTTTCCAGGGTTTACCTTACAGGAAAGGAGCTTAAGAGTGTTCTGGAAATACTCCAGCTTGCCTACAGGTCAACTCCGGAGAATTATTGTTATTATTCCGGACTGAGAGTCATGCACGATCCGGGCAGAATGATGTTCAGAAAAATAAAAAGAATTGAACTGGTAAAGGCCGACGGAAATGTAAAACAGGTGGATTTCTCAAGGAAAAACAAGGAACTTTTTTCGGTAACGGCCAATTCCTATATGCTGGAATTTGTCGGTATAATAAAAAAGATGAGCTTTGGCCTGTTGAACGTGGTTCCGAAAGATATTAACGGGAATCCGCTTACTGACATGAAAAAGGCGATTCTTGACTTTGATGAAAACACACCCGGGATTCAGGAAGGCAGGGAATGGCTGGCTCTTGTGGAATACCTGTCATCGATGGAAGACACTAATTTCAACAATATTCCCGATATAGACAGTAAATACAGGGAAGCAATCCAGACTTTTATACCGGTAAAGTGAATTGTTGCCGCCTCACCATTTGCTGAATGGATTATTTACTTTCAGGCGTTTTTTGTTATTTGCCACTGTATAGCCGATCTGGAAAAGAGCTTCGGTTATTCTCTCCATTTTCCCGAAATTAATTTTTCCAATCACATCTCCGGGTGTATGATAATCGGTATGAAGGCCTGTTGTGAAAAAGAGTACAGGAATATCCTTCCTAACGAAATTATAGTGATCGCTGCGTGCAAAAAGCTGAAGGGGATGATCTCTTCCGCTGAGGGAATAATCGAAATCCAGAGGGATACGTTCATCCACATCCCTGGCTATTCCTGACAGTTCCCTGCTCTGGTTTCCCGTTATCACAAACACCTCGTTAAGTCCCGTCATGGGATAGTCTGAAGTAGTGTCCGCTATGCCTTTCACCCTGCCGATCATGTCGACGTTGATATCTGCAACCGTATTTTCAAGCGGTACAAGAGGATTGTCGGTATAGTATTCGGATCCGAACAATCCGATCTCTTCGCCTGAAAACCACAGGAACAATATTGATCTCAGGGGTTTCCTTTCAAGTTCCCTGAAAGCACCGGCTATTGAAAGGAGAGCTGCACACCCTGAGGCATTGTCGTCAGCCCCGGTATTTATCCTGTCACCGTATCCTCCGATATGGTCGGCATGACAGGAATATACAAGAAACTCGTTTTTCAGTACGGGATCGCTTCCTTCAATAATGGCAGCTACATTGTTAAGAGTTATTTCTTCCGTGGAGGTGACGATATCAATTGCCAGACTCTTGCCGGGTATGGCGAACGAGCATGGCTGTAAATCAGTATCTATCTTTTTCTGGATATCTTCAAGGTTCCTTCCGCTTCCCTCAAGCAACTGATCAGCCACGCTCCGGTCAGCAAAAAAGATTTTCATCGTTCCCGGAAAGGGGAACACAGGAGCCTTTTTGCCCTTGAGGCTGAGGGATGAACTCAGATATTCTGCAATTCCCGGTTCCTGTTCATCAAGACTGTTAAAACCGGATTTGGGATCACAGACAAATATGACGGCCTTTGCCTTGAGCCGGAAAAGATTTCTGAATTTGAAAGTGTAACTGCTGAAATCCGACCAGTTGTCACCTTCGAAGATATAGGTGCTGCCGTCAGCCTTTGTAGGGGATCTGGTCATTACGAGCAATATCTTGTCCTCTGTCGGGATATCCCTGAAATCATCATAACCGTATTCTTCCCTGACCAGACCGTAGCCTGCAAAAACAACTTCCCCCTCGACAGTGATATCCGCCGGATGGAAAGGGAACATCTGGTACAGGTTCTTCGTTATCCTTACAGTATCATCATCCGGGGAACTAATTCTTATTCCGGACTTTTTCTGGTCCACTCCCTTGCTTATAACCTGATAAGGCTGCAGGTAGCCTGTTCCGGCAGCAGGTTTAAGGTTGAGCAGTCTGGCATTGGAAACAATATATTCCTGGGCAATGTCAAGGCCCGGGGATCCGTTTTTCCTTCCGTTCAGAAGCGGAGAGGCAAGGAATGAAACATGTGCTTCCAGGTGGTCAGCTTTTATGAAAGCGGAAGCAGGATACCGTTCCTGGGAGCATATGCCCGATGGCATTGTAACAGCCAGGATGAAAATGAGGGCAGAGTGGTAAATGTTTTTCATGAGCGGAATGACTGATTATTTATCAGCGGGGCAAATTTAATGAAAGTTTCAGATTCCTTTGCAGGATCCGGTGTGCAGGCCTTTTTTCTGGCCAGCTTTCAGATCTGTGATATTACGGCAGAAAATTGTAATGACACCGGCATTCCGGCTCACGGGAATATTGCGCTGCAGAAATTTAATATTAATTATCGGGAAAATATTAAATTTACGGCATTGTTGAAAGTGCGGGTTTGATTTTCCTGTAAGAGAAGAAAATAATAATGAATTCCAAGAAACAAAAACCGGCCGTTCCATGGCCTCTTATTATTCTCTTTCTGGTATTGTCGGCGGGTGAACTTGTTGTCGGGCTTCTGTATTACAGGTATCACAGAATGCACATGTTCAATGACACCAAACAGGAATTGTCCGCAATCGCCAATCTGATGGTCAGAACGCTTAGTCAGTGGCGCAGTGAGCGGATCAATGACGGCAATTACCTGAATGAGAGTGCCATGTTATCGGAGCAGTTTTTCCGTTTCAGCAATAATCAGAAGGACAGCAAGCTGCGTGAAGAGCTCAGGGAAAATCTCAGGGTACTGGTTGATAATTATGATTATTCCTCTGCATTATTTGTTGACAATAATCTGAAGGTGAGATTGAATTACCCCATGGAGGATTCGCTTCCGGGGGATTATCTGAAACGGAACCTTCCCGCTTTCATGAAGAGGGGGGAAGTCAGGATGACAGACATTTACAGATCAGCAGAAATGAACTATCATCATATTGATCTGATAATACCCCTCAGGGACGGAAACAATTCCCCCGGTCAGGTATTTGGTGCCCTTGTATTAAGGATCGATCCCCGGGAGGTACTTTACCGCCTGATACGCACCTGGCCGCTTCCCAGCCGTACTTCCGAAGCCTATCTCGTAAGACAGGACGGAGATGAATTGGTGTATCTCAGCAATCTGAAATATTCTGACAGTACGGATCTGCTGAGGAAGTCCATAACGGAGGAAAAGCTGGCAGGAACAATGGCGCTTCAGGGTATTCAGGAAAGCGACGAAGCTGTTGATTACCGGGGGGTCAGAGTGATTGCTGCCATGAAAAAGATTCCCCAGCTGCCCTGGTTCATGGTGGCAAAGGTTGACCGGGCAGAGGTTCTGGGCAGGCTGAATTTTGAGTTCCGGCAGATACTCATGATAACCTTTCTTTTCATTCTGATAACTGCCCTGCTGCTCGGGATGTTATGGTGGAACCAGCGGGTAAGGTTTTACCGTACCAGATATGAAACAGAGCTGGAGCATCTCGCCCTTGTCAGGCATTTTGACTACATACTCAAATATGCAAATGACGTTATCATGCTGTTCAACAAGGATCTTAAGGTTATTGAAGCAAATGACCAGGCTCTTGAAAAATACCAGTATAAAAGAAATGAGCTTATTGGGAAAAGGCTTCCTGATCTTCTGCCTGACAGGAAATCAGGAAGACACAAGGATGTTATCAGCATACTTGACCGTGAGGGGCATCATACATTTGAAGAGCTTCACAAAAGGAAAGACGGTACCACATTTCCTGTTGAGATCAGTGCCCGGAGGATAATGATGGAAGGACTGGTATATTATCAGACCATTGGCAGGGATATCACCGAAAGAAAGCATTCGGAAGAAACACTGAGGGCAAGCGAGGAAAGATTCCGGAAAATTTTCGAGGAAAGCCCGATAGGAATGGCAATGACAGGCAAGGATCTTGTTGTAATAAGGGCTAATTCCGCTTTCTGCAGTATGATGGGATATTCCGAAGAGGAACTTATGGGAATGACATTCAGAAGTTTTACCCATCCTGATTATGTCGGGAAGGATGAATACGGACTTTTGCGACTGATAGCCAACGAGATACCCATTTACCATTCGGAGAATGAATACATAAGGAAGGACGGAAGGATGATCTGGGGTTCCACAACGGTAAGTGTTGTAAGAAACAGGGATGAGGAAGTACAGTTCTTTCTGGGAATGGTGGAGGATGTGACTTCCAGAAAGATTGCCGAAGCTGAGCTTATTGCAGCCAAGGAAAAGGCGGAGGAAAGTGACAGGCTGAAAACGGCATTCCTCCATAACGTGTCCCATGAGATACGTACCCCGATGAATGCAATACTGGGTTTTTCTTCCCTCCTGAGTGAACCCGGGATTACGGATGCTGAAAAGAACCAGTATATTGACATAATTTTCCAGAGCGGAAACCAGCTGCTTTCCATAATCAATGATATTGTTGACCTGGCCGGGATAGAAAGCGGACATGTGAAAATCAAGATCGGCAGGGTGAATATCAATTCAGTTCTCAGGGAGATGTCGGAGCAGTATGCCTATAAGGTCAAATCGCAGAACATAGGACTGAACCTGGAGATGCCATTGCCGGACGAGGAGTCGGAAACAATGACAGACAGGACAAGGCTGATACAGATACTTTCAAATCTGCTGACCAATGCTTTTAAATTTACAAAGACCGGGGAAATAGATTTCGGATACAGGCTGGAAAACGGCTTTTTTGAGTTCTATGTAAGGGATACAGGCATTGGTATTCCCGGCGAGTTCCATTCCCTTATTTTCGAAAGATTCTACCAGGTTGACAGTACAGTTTCCCGGCAATATCCCGGTACCGGCCTTGGTCTTTCCATCTGCAAGGCCTATGTCGGATTGCTTGGCGGGAATATACGGGTTGAGTCAGAATCAGGACAGGGCTCGACTTTCTATTTCACCATCCCGTATAACAGGGAAGGCATTGATTAAGCCGCATGGAGGCAGGGTCTGCCTTGTTTTCCGGATTTCCGGTTCTGGCTCGATTCCATCGCGCTTAACGGAAATGCCTTGCAGAACTTCCCGGATTCCGCCAGGAATATTTTCATCCTTTTTTGTGGAATCAGCATGCAGGGTTTAATACTCCGCGGATGATAAATAGATTATGAAAAATGATTTCTTTCCAAAAAAGTGATGAAAAATAAAAATGAATTGATTAAGGGGTTTATCTTTGACACTTGATCTGTGATTTTAAGGATTCTGTAATAATTAAACTATGGTGAAGAAAAGAAGTATAGACGAGATCAATGAGAAGATCCGCGGCGGAAAGGCAGTAGTGCTTACTGCTGAACAGGTTGCGGCTATGGGAAAGGAAATGACTCCGGCAGAGATATTCAGCAGGGTAGATGTGGTTACCACTGCCACATTCGGACCCATGTGCTCGTCGGGAGTTTTTATCAATTTCGGACATACCACACCACCAATCCGGATGGAAAGAATAACACTCAACAATGTTCCGGCCTACGGGGGGATTGCTGCGGTAGATGCCTATCTGGGTGCAACCGAGACAGCCATGCCCAATGACCAGTATGGAGGGGCCCATGTGATTGAAGAGCTTATTTCGGGAAAGGATGTTCTTCTGGAGGCAAGTGCGAAGGGAACCGATTGTTATCCCCGTACTGAAGTAAAGACCCTTATCAATAAGGATACTATCAATGAAATGATAATGTTCAATCCCCGGAATGCATATCAGAATTATAATGTGGCGGTGAACAGTACTCATAAGATAAAGTACAGCTATATGGGTACCCTGCTCCCTTCCCTGGGGAATGCCAATTTTTCCACTTCCGGAGAGCTGAGTCCTCTGCTGAACGATCCGGAGCTGCGCACTATCGGCATAGGAACAAGGATCCTTTTCGGCGGCACTACGGGTTATGTGGCATGGCACGGAACTCAGTTCAATACCGGCAAGCCGGTCAATGAATATGGTATTCCTGTTGGTAATTCTGCTACCCTGGCTCTTATAGGAGATGCGAAACAGATGAGCACCAGGTTTATCAAAGCAGCATATTTCGAGAGATATGGTGTTTCGATGTTCGTCGGGGTCGCTGTTCCGGTACCCGTGCTTGATGAAGATCTGGCAAGAAGGGTCTCTGTTAACAACAGACAGATAGAGACCAATGTCATAGATTACGGATCGGGAAATTTTGAAGTTCTGGGACGTGTTGACTATGATTCTCTTTTTTCAGGGAGGATCACCGTCAACGGAAAGAAGATTCGCACAGCACCTCTGTCAAGTGTCAGGACAGCAAGAGAGCTGGCGGATATCCTCAGGCTTGAAATAAGTGAAGGACGGTTTTTCCTCACGGAACCAATTGCTCTTTTTAAGAAGACAAGCGGACTGAACAGCCTGGAAATAAGACTTTGATGTTTTAATTTTTTAATTTCAGATTATGGCAAGCAAAAGATTTGTTCTGACTTTTCCTCCTGATGCAACAGGACAACCAATCACATATAATCTCATAAAGAAGTTCGATATTATGATCAATATCGTCAAAGCCGATGTTTCGCCCGGCAAGATCGGACATCTTGTCATTGAAATGACAGCACCGGCCAGGGTCCTGAAAGAGGGAATGGAATACATTAAACAGCAGGATATTCAATGTGATCCTATCGAAAAGAAGATCACTTACAGGGAAGACCTCTGCATTCATTGCGGGGCATGTACGGCAGTATGCTTTGCCGGAGCACTTACCATGAGACGTGACAATGCTGAACTATTGTTCGAACCTGAAAAATGTGTTGTCTGTGAGCTCTGTCTGAAAGCCTGTCCGCTGAAACTTTTTTCCATAGATATTGGTTAAAAATACTTCATACCAGCCAAGGCTCTACCGCGAAAGCATGGGTAATGACAGATGGCAGGTCTTCAGATCGTTATACCGGGAAACAGATTTATGGGTTGCAGCAGGCCGGGAATATTCCCTGACGGATGTGGAAGCCTTTACGAAGCAGAGGGTCATATATTACAGAAATATTCTTGAAGACCATATCCGGAGGCAACCCGGATTTAAAACATCCCTTGTTCCGGTTTCAGAACTGACTGATACGGAGCCTCTTATTGCAGAAATGTACAGGGCATCCTCAGCTGCCCTTACCGGACCCATGGCTGCGGTTGCGGGAGCCATCGCACAGTTTGTATGCAATGATCTTACTGATGAATTCAGCCTTGGGGAGGTAGTTGTTGAAAATGGCGGAGATATTTTCCTGAAACTTGAAGATGAGGCGGTAATCTCGGTTTATGCGGGAACATCACCTCTTTCCGGAAAAGTCAGTCTGCTGGTGAAGCCTGAAGAAACACCCCTTTCTGTCTGTACTTCTTCAGCAACGGTCGGCCACGCTTTCAGTACGGGAAAAGCCGATGCATGCATGATTGCATGCCGGTCAGGAGCATTGGCTGATGCATATGCCACGAGCTTCTGCAACAAGGTAAAAAGCAGGGACCAGGTACAGGAAACAGCGGAAGAAGCCCTGAAAAAACCTGATATTCTTTCTGTAGTGATCATAATGGATGACGTGGTCGGATTAGGCGGAAGGCTGTCATTTCAATTTGCTTAACCGACAATTGTTGAGTATCTTTAAATACTTCATTCCATAGGGAGGTAATGGAACCCTGAATTGCTGACAGGCACGGCAGGGCAGCGGAAACCTTGAGAAGTTCCCGGCTTGCTGACTCAGGTGACGGGATGCTGGAAATTCCCGGTGCTTCCTTATAATTTTAACTATTGGCAACAGGATAACTTCTTTTCGGATGAAAAATTTAATTATGAACCGGGTGGATCATGCCAGGATATTGAAATGCATAAATGATGCAAGAGACATGAATACCATCAGTTCAGAGGAAGCTGAAAATCTCCTCCATGAACTGAATTCCGCAAAAATTGTGGAGCCCAAGGACGTTCCTGTCAACCTGGTGACGATGAATTCGATAGTGAAAATCAGATTTATCAACACGGACAAGCAGATACAGTTCCGCATAGTATATCCCGACCAGGCTGATCTGAAGGAAAACAAAATATCAATTTTTTCTCCGGTGGCTACAGCGCTTATCGGATACAAAGTCAATGATGAGATTGAATGGCTCATTCCTTCGGGCATGACTACAATCAGAATAGAGGAGATTATTTATCAGCCCGAGGCTGCGGGAGATTATACATTGTAAATTGCATGTCTGTCTCTGCTTTCAGCAGATCCGGACAGAAGTTCATGTGAATAATTTATAAATCCATGTCAAAATACAGAATTGTTACCATTGACGGGGGAGGAATACGGGGAATCATTACAACAATTCTTCTCCAAAGAATAGTTGCAACCCCCGGACTTGAGAACTTTCTTGAAACCATTGATCTTCTGGCCGGAACCTCAACAGGAGGTCTTCTTTCCCTGGGCATTTCCCACGGAATCAGCCTTGAAAGGATCAGGGAACTATATGAAAAAAGCGGCCCGGAAATATTTGCCGATACCTGTCTTGACAACATCCGGGACCTGGGAAAGCTGCTGGGTGCTGATTATAGCATCAGGCGGCTCAGAAGGGAACTAAACGATATTTTCGGCAGCACCACACTGGGACAGCTGAAAAAACGTGTACTGATCACAACTTTTGATCTTGATAATGAAGATCAGGATCCCGCCGGGAGAACCTGGAAACCCAAACTCTTTCATAATTTCCCGGGTGAAAACAGCGATGAGGATGCCCAGGCGGCCGATGTGGGCCTTTATACCAGTGCTGCACCAACATATTTCCCTTCTGTGGATGGTTATATTGACGGGGGAGTGTATGCAGTCAATCCTTCGGTATGTGCACTTGCCCAGACACAGGACAGGCGGTACAGGCCCAATCCTCCGCTTCGGAATATTCTTCTGTTTTCCCTCGGAACGGGAACCAGTCTGCAGTATATAAAGGGGAAATCACTGGACTGGGGGTATCTGCAATGGATTAAACCGCTGATAGACCTGATATTTGATGGCACAGCCGGGATTGCTGATTATCAGTGCCGGCAATTCCTCGGACCGGACTATCATCGCCTGGCTCCTGTCTTTCCGCCGGGCGTAAAAATTCCGATGGATGGTGTGAAAAAGATTCCTGAAATGATCAGCTTTGCCGAGTCGCTGGATATGGAAAGCACTCTCAGATGGCTGAAGGAAACCTGGAACAAGGAATAGAAATATGCTGAAACAGATTTGAAATTAATTGAAACCCGGCAGCCATTACACTCATCAGCCTTAATGTTTATAAACTGAACACAATCTGAACCATGAAAAGATTACTGTCTGCACTGCTGTTGTTAATCATAATCCCGGGCATAACTGACGCTCAGAAGGAAGTCATAAAGGACAAGTGCATTCCCTGTGAAAAACTTACAGAACTGAGACTTCCTGATGTTAAAATAACTGAAGCTGAAATTGTAGCAGAAGGATCATCTTATTGTAAAGTACTGGGCATTATAGGGAAGGAAATCAATTTTGAAATCCTTCTTCCGGATGACTGGAACGGAATCTACCTGATGGGCGGCGGAGGCGGATTTGTAGGGACAATTCAGAATGCTGTCCGTTCTTCTGTTGAAAACGGGTATGCAACATCCGGCACTGATACGGGTCATGATGCAAAAATATCACCTGGAGCCGGATGGGCTCTTGATAACATGGAAAGGCAGCTGAACTTCGGATATCTGGCTGTTCACAGGACCGCCGAAGTATCAAAGGCAATAATTGCAAGCTATTACGGAAGCGGTCCGGAATACTCATATTTTATGGGATGTTCCAGGGGAGGAGGTCAGGCAATGATGGAAGCCCAGCGCTTTCCGGAGGATTTTGACGGGATTGTTGCAGCCGCACCGGCTTTCAACTGGCCGGCCCTGGCTGCTGAATTCATTCAGAACACCCGTGCGGCTTTCCCGGAGAAACTGACAGAACCGCTTTTTATGCCGGAACATATCCGGATACTCCATTATGCTGTTCTCGAACAATGTGATCAGATTGACGGTGTAAAAGACAGCATTATCAGTAATCCTGAACGCTGCAGATTTGATTTTGAGGTTCTTCCGAAGTGCAGGAATGGCAAGGCAGGGAAAGAATGTTTTACTGAGGTTCAGATTAATTCGCTTAAAAAGATATATGACGGCATTGATCTCGGAAATGGTATTGCCTATCCCGGTTTTCCTTTTGGCGGGGAAGGCGAGGCCGGAGGCTGGACAAGCTGGATAACGGGCAGCGGAACTGCTGTTACTAGCACAGAATATCCGAGTTCCCAGGCCTACTTTGGCATAGAAGTTTTCCGCTACCTTATTCTGCAGAACCCGGACTGGGACTATACTGAATATGACTTCAGGGGCTATGACAGGGAAATGAAGTATGCGTCGTCATATCTTGATGCCACATCTGACGATTACAGCGGATTCAGGGACAGGAACGGAAAAATAATCCTCTGGCACGGCTGGAATGATCCGGCTCTTTCTGCCCGTGCAACGATTGATCACTACAATGCAGTAAAGGAAAAAGATCCGGCGGTAAACAGTTATATGAGACTTTACCTCCTTCCGGGCGTCCTTCACTGCGGGGGAGGAAAGGGGCCCTCGGAGACAGACTGGATCACCCTTATCCGTGACTGGGTTGAAAAAGATATTGCTCCCGGGAAAATCATCGTCAGAAAAAGTGTCAGCGGCAGGGCAATGATGTCAAGACCGGTTTTTCCGTATCCGGCGGAAGCCGTTTATGACGGCCGGGGGAATCCTTACAGGGAGAGCAGTTTCACTGTCAGGCAGCCTTAAGTGTCAAACAAATCCGGAGGCATTTTTACCGGATCTGACGTTTTCACAGCATCCTGTTGCAAATTATTTCCTTAAAAATGAGGTATTTCATAGAGTTTAATCAGTTTTCCGCTGTTGTTCGTCAATTTGGGGATAAAGTGCAATGCAACAAAATTATCAGCTAAATTCAGGATTAACACCTTGAATATCAGTTTGATTATATTGGGGATAATATGATTGAACTGAATTTACCGTACTTCTCAAGTCAATATCATAAAGAATTTGATTAAGGTGCCTTAATCAGTGGTAAATACCTGCCGGTGACAAGTCTTCTGCTGTAATAATTTGACAAAGGACAGGGTGAGAATGCTTTAAAAGCCCACTGTACGGGCATTAGCGTATTGACAAGCCCTTTTCCTTGCAGTATTTTTACACTGTGATATTAAACTGTGATAAGATGAAAAAGAATTCATTTGTTCAATATTGCAGAATTTCATTACTGGCACTGGTATTTGTTTCCTTTTCCGGAATATGTACTGCACCGGCCTTAGGTTACCGTGCCAGAATGGATAATTTCCGGAAACTTTCGGAATATGTCAGGAGAGAGCATTATAAATCTGAATTTGCCAGATTCATAAAAGATCTCGGGAAAAGCGAGTCCGGCAATAACTGGCAATGCGTTAACCTGATAGGCTGTTTCGGTGAATGGCAGTTTGCTGAAAAGACATTGCACTATCTTGGTCATAAGCACATAACGGCGCGCAAGTTTAAGAAGGATCCTTCGATTTTTCCGCCCGATCTCCAGCTTCAGGCATTGAAATCGCTGATCAGGGTGAATCTTGTCTCACTAAAGGATTATGAGAGATTTGCCGGAGACACAATAAGAGGAGTTGTCATCACCAGGTCCGGAATGATTGCAGCATCCCACCTGGGCGGAGCCAGATCACTCAAGCTGTTTCTGAATTCAAAAGGAAGGATTAACAAGGCTGATGTTCTCGGTACTTCCATATCCGACTACCTTTGGAAGTTCAGGAATTACGATCTGGATACCTTTGACCGTTATGATCTCTATTGTGACGCGTCAGCCCATGCTTCCGGGAAAACAATTTTCAGGAAGTCCTTCAGTCAGAGCAACTGATATTTGTAAAAGGGTGCTTCATACCCGGGAAAAGGATGATTTGTTTCCGGGCACAATCCGCTTATTTCCCGGAGGAAGACAGGTTCTCCAGCTTTCTGAAAGATACTGTTAAGCCTTTTATTACTGCCGAACTGAGGCCCTGGTGTTCCATCTCGTTCAGTCCGGAAATAGTTATGCCCTGGGGTGTGGTTACCTTGTCAATTTCTTTTTCCGGATGATTGCCGCTTTCCATGATAAGCCGGGCTGCTCCCCGTACCGTCTGTGCTGTAATCATCTGCGACATTTCTGCATTGAAGCCTATCTCAATCCCTCCCTGTGACATGGCCCTCATGAATCTTAATGCGAACGCAATGCCGCATGCCCCTATTACAGTCGCAGCATCCATCAGCTCTTCAGGAACCGGAATAGTCTTCCCCATTTTATCAAACAGGGAGGAAATATATTCCTTCTGATCTTTTTTCATGTTCCTGAAAGACATACAGGTCATTGACTCGCAGATCTCAATTGCTGTATTCGGCATTATTCTGACATTGGGCAGAGGGCCGAAGGCCGCCTCAATATTATCATGGCTTATTCCCGTAATGGTAGAGATCAGAATATGACCGGAAGTGAGATGGCTTTTTATCTCATCCGCCAGTGTTTTAAACTGCTGTGGCTTTACAGCCATGATAATAATGCGGGCATGGTCAATGGCCTCGCCATTGTTTTCTGTTACCCTGAATCCGTTCTCCCGGAGGTATGAGATTCTTGACCCGCGTTTGTCGGTCACAATAATCTCTTCAGCTGTAAACTGGCCTGATTTTATAAGTCCCTTCGCAAGTGAAGTGCCGATATTTCCTCCTCCGAGGACAGCAATCTTATCTTTTCCCATTTTTCTGAAATAAGAAAGCGAAGATAATTAAAAACTATATTTACCCTCCGGAATTAAAAACAATGTTTTATGAAATTCAGATTTCTACTTACGGTTCTGGCTTTATTATCAGCAAGCCTTTTTATTTCCGCACAGCAGGCAGCCAATAAGCCTGAACGGGAAGAATGGTTCATGGACATGGGGTTCGGAATGTTTATTCACTGGAGCGTGGATTCCCAGGTCGGAGCTGTAATAAGTCATTCAATGGCAGGCGCATCTGAAGATTATCTTGCCAGATTTGAAAATGATCTTCCGGCTACTTTCAATCCGCGGAAATTTGATCCCGATGAATGGGCTGTTCTGGCAAAACTTGCCGGAATGGAATATGTTGTTTTTACATCAAAGCATCATTCGGGTTTTTGCATGTGGGACACAAAAACGACGGAGTTCAATATCATGAACACTCCCTTCAGACGGGATGCAATGAGGGAGATACTTGATGCATTCCGCAGGAGGGGAATTGCCACGGGATTATATTTTTCCCCCGAGGATTTCCACTATTTCCGGAAAAACAATATTCCGGTCGGACGTCTGCAGGATCCACTGCATTATCCGGCAAACAATCCCGGACTGATGGCTTATAACAAGGCCCAGATCAGGGAATTGCTTACGGGTTACGGGAAGATAGACATATTTTTCATTGACGGGCCCGAAGAAGGCCTGAAGGAATATGCCTGGCAGTTGCAGCCAGATATTGTGGTAACACGCGGACAGATGCAGACACCGGAGCAACAGCTGCCTGACAGGCCCTTGCCCGGACCGTGGGAAGCCTGTTTTACAATGGGTACAGACTGGCAGTATAAACCTACAAATGATCCTCACAAAAGCGGAACTGAAATAATCAATATGCTTATTGAAACCAGGGCAAAGGGAGGGAACCTTTTACTGAACATCGGACCCAAACCCAACGGGGAGATCCAGATTGAACAGGAAGCCCTTCTGCGGGAAATCGCCCTGTGGAATCTTGTAAACGGTGAAGGTATTCACAATATCCGGCCATGGGAAATAACCAGGGAAGGGGATATCTGGTTTACCAGGGGGAAGGATAATAGCGTATATGCCTTTGTTCCCGGCGGTGACAACTGGAAATACGGGGAACGCAGGGAATTTGTGCTGAAAACCCTGTCAGGCACTGAGAAAACGAGAATAAGCATTCTGGGATATTCATCCGAACTGGTTGAGTACAGGCCGGGATATGATGCAAAAATCTATTTCAGTTCCACTCCGGTAGGCCTGGTTGTAAGTGCCGTAAACGGACACCGCCTCTATACGAACAACAGATGGCCCAATCCTGTTGTGCTGAAGCTTGAAAACGTCAGGTTCCGGGAAATAGACAGTACAGAGGGCAGGAGATCGGAAATCGACGGCGCCCTTTAAAAAAAACTCTATCTCCTTACAAGTCTGCCGGCAATAAAAAAATCAGATATTAAACAGCCTGATTTTCAGATATGTGCAAAGAATATTATCAGGATATAGAGGAAACCTCATCAGGGTATGGAAGATACCTCATCGGGATGCCACGGGAGTGAATGGTTGTGGGCGATGAGGGAGTCGAACCCCCGACCCTATGCTTGTAAGGCATATGCTCTGAACCAACTGAGCTAATCGCCCGAAAAAGTGACTGCAAATATATCATATTTTTCTTTTCTCCACAAAATATTTTGTTTCATGTTTTTCCCGGCTGATTTTTCTGAAGCAAAGTGCCGGAACTTATTGCAACATATTAACAAATCATTTCATTTTGTTGAAAACAGTCTGATAATCTGATGTAATAAGTGAACAAAAAATTCTTACATTCGCTTTCGTTAATGTTTAGTCAATCCTGTAATTCTGTTGCAGTCCAACAAGGTTGCCAGAAGTGAGTCGTTATTTATCTGATACATTGGGTGTTACTTCTGATGAAAAAAATGAACCTGATCAATATGAGGCATAACAGTATTGTTTCGTTTCTTAAATCGATTATCAGTTTCCTTGCAGAATTCTTCCCGCTCTGGATTTTTTCCGAAGATGAAACTGTATTGTCCACCAGGCTGAAGAGGCCCGATCCGGCGCAGTACATCCTTCCTGCAATGGTCAGTGTCTTTCTCGGTTTCAGCGGACAGTGGAACATGGCCGGGGCACAGGGCTGTGATCCTTCCTTCAGAAATTGCCCGGGTGATATAGTGGTAAATGTTCAGCCCGGAACCTGTGGCAATAATGTTTCCTGGACAGCTCCCGTAATGACTGCTCCCTGTCCCGGATATACTGTTACAAGCAACCATGAACCCGGGAATTTCTTCAATGCCGGGACAACCACCGTGACGTATTTTTCCTGGGAAGGAACAGAAAAAAAAGATTCCTGCAAGTTCAATGTCATTGTTATTGATAATCAAAAACCTGTTGTTCTGACAAAGAACGCGAACCTGTATATTGGCCAGTCGGGGACTGCAATACTCAGAGCTGCCGATATAGACAATGGTTCGTACGACAACTGCTCTCTTATACTGGTGCCTTCCAGGACGGTTTTTACATGCTCTGATGTGGGACAGACCATAGCTGTAATGCTCAGGGGCAGTGATCCTTCAGGAAATTCATCGGCTTCAGGTGCCCTGGTAACTGTTTATGACACTGTCCGCCCGGTTATCATGACCAGGGAATTTACGCTGACACTGGACAATAACGGGACAGGTATTATTCAGGCATCAGATATCGATAACGGAACTTATGACAATTGTGGTCCGGTTACATTATCCGTCACACCTTCGGTGTTTTCCTGTGCCGATCAGGGAGACCGGACAGTAAGATTTACCACAACAGATATTCATGGCAATACTGCTTCAAGGGATGTATTCATTTCTGTACGGTCATCGCTGAAAATCCATAGTATATCTCTAAGCAACTGCGATGCCGTGGGCACATATTCCCTTTTCAACCTGAATGTATCGGGAGGTGCTGGAAATTATACTTATTTCTGGGATTGCCTTGATGATAACGTAAAACCGTTTGTCCAGGAAATACCTTACTATCCTTATGTTTCATTTGCAAATACGAGCCATAAGGTTACTCCTTTTTTCAATAATAATATTCCCAACGGTAGCTATACCATAAGGCTGACGGTCACAGACGGGAACGGATGCCGGGATTCGGCCGATATGCTGATAATAAAAAGCGGTCCTGTTTACGGGAACGTTAATTTCAGGAAGTCGGTAGCCTGTGAAGGGTCTGTTGTGACCTACACGGTCAATCCCGATCCCGTAGCAACATTTGACTGGGAGGTGGAGAATGGCACCATATTGTCGTCTGTTCCCTATTCCAATTCGGTTGAGGTCCGGTGGAATCTTGGAGTTACCAGGGGAGTGGTTAGGGCAACACTCAACAAAACCAATCTGGTAGGCGAGCCATGCGCCGCTACGGTTATTGATTCTGTTTCCATTGATCTTATACAGCCTCCGGTATTTAATAATCCTGTCAACATTGCATGTATGGGATCAGAAGAGATCTATACCCTGACAGCACCTTACCAGTTTTATGAATGGTCTGTCACAGGTGGTGTCATCACAGAGGGAGGCTCGGATAATAATTTTGTCAGGGTGAGATGGAATGAGGCCCCGGCGGGGAAAGTTGAGGTGATTGTAAGTACGCCCGCAGGATGTTCGTCCTCGGCTTTTGTGGATGTCATTATAAATAATCTTGAAGGAAGCGTGGTTTCGTTGACTGATATAAGCTGTAACGGAGCTGCAAACGGCATGGTTACGGTTGCAGCAGTGGAGGGGTCCGGCCTGGCGCCATATGAGTATTCCCTGGACGGAGGAACGTATCAGTCATCAGGCAGTTTCGTAAATATTGGTCCCGGTCCGCATATTGTTACAATACGCGATGCACATTCATGTACCTTTGATGTCGGCTTCAATATAACTCAGCCTGTAATCCTTGTTGCTTCAGTAAACAAGTCAGATGTTAGCTGTTTTGGCGGATCTGACGGCTCCGTCTCTGTAGCGGGATCGGGCGGAACCGCACCCTATGAGTACAGTCTCAATGGCGGTCCTTTCCGGACTTCGGGCAGTTTTCCCGGTCTTCCTGCAGGTTCATACACAGTGCAGGTAAGAGACGCAAATCTGTGCACGTTTGTACAGAAGGTTATGATTATGCAGCCGGATGCGGTTTCGGCTTCTGCTGAAGTCACAATACCCGTGAACTGTCACGGCGGAACGGCCACTGTCGCCATCACCGGCAGCGGCGGCACACCGCCCCTGTCATACACCTTCAACGGATCCGTCAGTACGACCGGAGTATTTCCCGGTATCAGTGCAGGCGTCTATGAATGGAGTGTTACTGATGCCAATGGCTGCGGTCCCTTCAGGGGTACTCTTGAAGTTACCGAACCCCCACAGCTTTCGGGTTCAGCTTCGGTTACCGGAGCAATAGACTGTCATGGCGGAACGGCCATAGTCACTCTTACCGGCAGCGGAGGCACATCACCCCTGACATACACCTTCAACGGCATCAGCAATGATACCGGCATATTCACCGGTATTCCCGCCGGAAACGGATACAGCTGGAGTATCACCGATGCAAATAACTGCGGTCCTGTCAGTGGTGTCATAAATGTTACAGAACCACCTCCCATAAACGGTGCCGCGTCGGTTACAACTGTGATAGCATGTCATGGCGGCACGGCCACTGTTCGGCTTACGGGAGGCGGCGGCACGGCACCCCTGACATACACTTTCAACGGCATCAGCAATGATACCGGCATATTCACCGGTATTCCCGCCGGAAGCGCCTACACGTGGATCATCACAGATTCCCGTGGCTGTGGTCCGGTTACCGGTACACTTGACGTTACTGAGCCGGCAGTTATAACCGGTTCCGCCATGATCCTTGTTCCGGTTCAGTGCAACGGCGGCACGGCCACTGTTCAGCTTACGGGAGGCGGAGGCACGGCACCGCTGACATACACCTTCAACGGCATCAGCAATGAAACCGGCATATTCACCGGTATTTCCGCCGGAAACGGATATATCTGGAGCATCACCGATGCAAATAACTGTTCGCCTGTCACAGGTGTTACGGATATTTCAGAGCCTCCCGTCATAAGCACTGCTGCAAGCGTTGCAACGGAGATAACCTGCCATGGTGGCACTGCCACCGTTACCATTACCGGCAGCGGTGGCACACCGCCCCTGTCATACACCTTCAACGGATCCGTCAGTGCGACCGGAGTATTTCCCGGTATCAGGGCAGGTGTCTATGAATGGAGCGTTACCGATGCCAATGGCTGCGGTCCCTTCACGGGTACTCTTGAAGTTACCGAACCCCCACAGCTTTCGGGTTCAGCTTCGGTTACCGGAGCAATAGACTGCTATGGCGGAACGGCCACAGTCACTCTTACCGGCAGCGGAGGCACATCACCCCTGATATACACCTTCAACGGCATCAGCAATGGTACCGGCATATTCACCGGTATTCCCGCCGGAAACGCCTACATCTGGAGCATCACCGATGCAAATAACTGCGGTCCTGTCAATGGTGTCATAAATGTTACAGAACCTCCTCCCATAAACGGTGCCGCGTCGGTTACAACTGTGATAGCATGTCATGGCGGAACGGCCACAGTCACTCTTACCGGCAGCGGAGGCACATCACCCCTGATTTATACCTTTAACGGCATCAGCAATGGTACCGGCATATTCACCGGTATTCCTGCCGGAAGCGGATACAGCTGGAGTATCACTGATGCCCGTGGCTGCGGTCCTTTTACCGGCACTGTTGATATTTCGGAGCCCGAAGTGATAAATGCTTCGGTATCAATCACGGAGCCGATAATCTGTTACGGAGGCACAACAACAGTTATTTTAACGGGAAGCGGCGGCACGGCACCCCTGACATACACTTTCAACGGCATCAGCAATGATACCGGCATATTCACCGGTATTCCCGCCGCCGACGGATATATCTGGAGCATCACTGATGCCAATAACTGTACGCCTGTAACCGGTACCATTGATATTTCAGAGCCTCCCGCCATAAGCGCTGCTGCAAGCGTTGCAACGGAGATAGCATGTCACGGCGGAACGGTCACTGTCACTCTTACCGGCAGCGGAGGCACATCACCCCTGACATACACGTTCAACGGCATCAGCAATGATACCGGCATATTCACCGGTATTCCCGCCGGAAACGGATACAGCTGGAGTATCACCGATGCAAATAACTGCGGTCCTGTCAGTGGTGTCATAAATGTCACAGAACCACCTCCCATAAACGGTGCCGCGTCGGTTACAACGGCGATAGAATGTCACGGCGGCACGGCCACTGTTCGGCTTACGGGAGGCGGCGGCACGGCACCCCTGACATACACTTTCAACGGCATCAGCAATGATACCGGCATATTCACCGGTATTCCCGCCGGAAGCGCCTACACGTGGATCATCACAGATTCCCGTGGCTGTGGTCCGGTTACGGGTACACTTGACGTTACTGAGCCGGCAGTTATAACCGGTTCCGCCATGATCCTTGTTCCGGTTCAGTGCAACAGCGGAACGGCCACTGTTCAGCTTACGGGAGGCGGAGGCACGGCACCGCTGACATACACCTTCAACGGTATCAGCAATGAAACCGGCATATTCACCGGTATTTCCGCCGGAAACGGATATATCTGGAGCATCACCGATGCAAATAACTGTTCGCCTGTCACAGGTGTTACGGATATTTCAGGACCTCCCGCCATAAGCGCTGCTGCAAGCGTTGCAACGGAGATAGCATGTCACGGCGGAACGGTCACTGTCGTCATTACCGGCAGCGGCGGCACACCGCCCTTGTCATACACCTTCAACGGATCCGTCAGTGCGACCGGAGTATTTCCCGGTATCAGTGCAGGCGTCTATGAATGGAGCGTTACCGATGCCAATGGCTGCGGTCCCTTCAGGGGTACTCTTGAAGTTACCGAACCCCCACAGCTTTCGGGTTCAGCTTCGGTTACCGGAGCAATAGCATGTCATGGCGGAACGGCCACAGTCACTCTTACCGGCAGCGGAGGCACATCACCCCTGACATACACCTTCAACGGCATCAGCAATGATACCGGCATATTCACCGGTATTCCTGCCGGAAGCGGATACAGCTGGAGTATCACTGATGCCCGTGGCTGCGATCCTATTACCGGCACTGTTGATATTTCGGAGCCCGAAGTGATAAATGCTTCGGTATCAATCACGGAGCCGATAATCTGTTACGGAGGCACAACAACTGTTATTATAACGGGAAGCGGCGGTACTGCACCCCTGACATACACTTTCAACGGTATCAGCAACAGGACAGGGATCTTTGCGGGAATACCTGCGGGTTCTGATTACCACTGGAGCGTCACGGACACTTACTTATGCACCCCGGCAGCGGGAACACTGGACATCACGGAACCTCCGGAATACAGAGCTGAAATTACTTTTATCACGAATGTGTCAGTTTCCGGCGGCAATGACGGAAGTGTAACAGTTGAGGCGTCGGGTGGCACAGCTCCGTATCTGTTCAGACTGAATTCGGGAAGCTATCAGCCGTCAGGATCGTTCAGTGACCTGACTGCGGGCAGTTATTCCGTCACCGTCCGGGATGCTGCCCTATGTGAAACAGTATTGACTGTAAGAATTACCGAGCCGGTCGTACCTCTTTCCGGCACACTGGTTTCGAAGGAAGATATTTTATGCTTCGGGGCTTCTACCGGTATGATTACCGTAAGCGGAACAGACGGACTGGCACCTTATGAATACAGCCTGAACGGAGGTGATTTCCGGTCTTCGGGTATCTTTACGGATCTTTCTGCGGGCAGCTATATTGTGACAATCAGGGATGCACAGCCTGAGGAATATCATATAATGGTAATCCTTGATGAACCTGCCACAGCTGTCAGCGTGGAAACCAGGGTGATAAACAATATTTGCCACGGAAGCAACCGTGGTATTGCCATAGCCATTGCAGACGGAGGAACAGGGCCCTACGAATTTTCATGGAACAGCTTGCCTGTGCAGAAAAACGATACAGCTTCGGGACTGGCAGCCGGCACCTATACTGTAACGGTTGATGATGCCAATGGCTGCAGGGTAACAGCCTTTGCTGTCCTGACAGATCCTCCGCCGCTGACGCTCGGGGTGATAACAACAGATGCCGATTGCCCTGACACCTATGAGGGTTCTGCGGAAGTTACCGTAAGCGGAGGCAATGCACCCTACAACGCTTTCTGGGAAGACGGAAACACATCCTTCAGCCGGACTGAAATGTTGCCGGGCACCTACAGGCTTATCGTGACGGATGCCGACGGATGCGTCGCGCAAGAAGATATTGTGATAGGTTACAGCGGTACCTTCGGCTGTCTTGAGATACCCCAGGTCATTACCCCGAACAATGACGGGTTCAATGATGAATGGAGGATCAGGAATATTGAGATGTATCCGGATGCTGAAGTCCTTGTTTACACCAGGTGGGGCAAGCTTGTCTACAGGTCGAGGAATATATCCGCTGATCCCTGGGACGGAAGGTTTAACGGGCGGCTGATGCCTACGGATTCATATCATTACATATTGTATCTGAATGACGGCTCCAGGCCGAGGACGGGTGTAATAAGCATAATCAGGTAAAGAGGAATATTATGAATATGATACACATGAAATACGTCAGATGCTTATTGCTGATGGCTGTTTTAGTTTCATTCAGCAGGGAATTATATTCACAGCAGGTTCCCATGTACAGCCAGTACATAATGAACGGATATCTTGTCAATCCCTCCTTTGCCGGCCGTGATGGCTATTCTACCATAACTCTGACCGCCAGGGAACAGTGGGTGGGACTTGCGCAGAATCCGGCAACCTATGCTGCCAGCTTTCAGACCAGACTTCTGAAGAACAGTTATATATCAAAATCCACCGAAGTCAGGAAAAAGCTCGTAAAACCTTCACGCGGAAGCAGGGTAGGGATGGGTGGCTATATTTTCAATGATAATAACGGCATTATGAGACGTACCGGTCTGCAGGCAATATATGCATATCATATTCCCATCGGCCGGTCCGAAGAAAGCAGGAGCAGCCTTTCCTTCGGACTCGCAATGACTGCATATCAGTTTGCAGTAAACACTGATAATCTGATATATGATATTGATGATCCCTTTCTGAACACGTATAAGAAATCAGTCTTTATTCCGGATTTCAATTTCGGTACAAGTTATACTTCGTCCCGTTACTATGTGGGTTTTGCCATGACCAACCTGCTCAGGGGATCCCTTCTCTTCGGTGATGTTGAAAATTCCAGAAGAGGAGAGCTGGGTCACTTCTATCTTACCGGGGGAGTTAAATTCCCTGTAGCCGAAGACTGGATAATTGAACCTTCCGCATTTGTCAAATCCTCGGATATGGTTTTCAAGTCGATCCAGATGGATATTACATCAAGGGTTTACTACAAAAATGATTACTGGGCAGGATTGTCGTGGAGGACTAACGACGCCCTCATTCTTCTGCTGGGCCTGAAGTATGACAGGTTTTATTTTGCCTATGCCTTTGATTTTACCCTCACGGATATAAGGCGTCAGAGCAACGGGACACATGAACTGACGGCAGCAGTCAAGTTTGGTGAAAGTGCACGCCGGTACAGATGGATCAATTCATTCTGAAATAGAGCCCCGGATTGATATGATAAAGAGAAGGCTTGCTGTTCTCATCCTGTTTCTCTTCCATTTCCCGTGGTCATCCCATATGCTGTTTCCCCGGCCTTCCCCCGGTGAGCCGCTGCTGCTGATGTTTTACAATGTTGAGAATCTCTTCGATATATATGATGATCCGGATACCAATGATGATGAATTTCTCCCGGGGAGCCCGAGGAGATGGAATATGAGAAAATACAAATCGAGGATCAATTCCCTGTACAAGGTAATAAGTGCCGCAGGCAGCTGGACACCCCCCGGAATAGTAGCTTTGTGTGAAACAGAAAACAGGAGGGTTCTGGAAGACCTGGTGTACGGAACAAATCTTGCGAAATACAATTATGAAATTATCCATGAGGACTCTCCCGACCCCAGGGGAATAGATGTCTGTCTTATTTACAGAAAGGAAATTGTAGAGGTTTTATTCTGGGAATATCTTGTGCCAAAGACCTATACAGCAGGAACCTTTACAAGCCGGAGTGTGTTGTATGCAAAGTGCCTTGCAGGAGGAGACCTCATACATATTTTTGTAAACCACTGGCCGTCGAGAAGGGGAGGTGTGCTGGCCGGAGAGCGGCTGAGGAAGGATATAGCCGTAATGCTGAGGGACAAGGCAGACTCGGTTGCCCTTTCGGATGCCGGAAGCAAGATAGTGATCACGGGTGATTTCAATGCAGCTCCCGATGACAATATTGTAAGAATGATACAGGATCCCTATTCTTCCGGTCTGGCGATGATCAATCTCTCCGCTGATACTCCCGGGGGGCAGGGTACCTACAGGTATCGCGGAACCTGGGAGACAATAGACCAGTTTATCGTTTCAGAATCCCTGCTGGACAGCCCCGGGGGCCTTTACACATCAAGGGAGTATTATCACATATTCAGTCCTGATTTTCTGTTGAAAAAGGATCCCGTTTATCCCGGAATGAGTCCCTATTCAGCCTGGCGCGGCTATAAATTTCAGGGAGGTTTCAGTGATCATCTCCCTGTTCTGCTTGAACTCAGGCACCGGGATCATTCTCAAGCGGAGTGAGTCCGAGTTCCCTGCCTTTTCTGAGCATAAGATCCCTTGCCGCCTTGTGTTCGTTCGGAATAATACCGTCAAGGATTGCGTCGCGGATAGCATTCTTGATGATTCCGACGCTTTTTCCCGGCTTGATTCCGAATGTACTTATAATTTCTTCCCCCGTAACGGGTGGCTGAAAATTCCTGATGGCATCCTTCTCCTCTATTTCCCTGAGTTTCTCCCTTACAATGGCAAAATTTTCCAGATGCTTCATTTTTCTTTTCTCATTCTTTGAGGTGATGTCCGCTTCACACAGGAGCATGAGGTCATCAATATCATCCCCGGCTTCAAAAAGAAGCCTTCTGATGGCGGAATCGGTAATTTCTTCCTGTGAAAGCACAATAGGGCGCAGATGAAGGTCAACCAGCTTCTGGACATATCTCATGTGTTCATTGAGGGGGAGTTTCAGTCTGCGGAAAATGTCCGGAATCATTTTTGATCCCCTGTATTCATGACCATGGAATGACCAGCCTGTTTCCCTGGTATATTTTTTTGTGAGGGGTTTTGCTATATCATGAAGGAGTGCAGCCCATCTGAGCCACAGATTGTCAGTATTGAGGGCTATATTGTCCAGCACCTCAAGTGAATGGAGAAAATTATCCTTATGTGCCCTGCCATCCTTTTTCTCCACGCCTTTCAAGTTGTCGAGCTCGGGAAATATGATGGCAAGGAGCCCGGATTTTTCAAGCAGCCTGAATCCCACGGAAGGTTTATTGCACATCATAATCTTGTTGATCTCGGCAATTATCCTTTCCGCAGAAACTATCCTGATTCTGGCGGCATTTTCCGACAGGGCCTTAAATGTTTTTTCTTCAACGGTGAATCTGAGCTGGGTGGCAAAACGTACAGCCCTGATCATTCTGAGGGGGTCGTCGGAGAAGGTCATGCCCGGATCCAGAGGGGTGCGGATAATTTTTTTTCTGAGGTCATCCATGCCGCCGAATGGATCCAGTAACTGTCCGTATGTATCCTTGTTCAGACTGATGGCAAGGGCATTGATGGTAAAATCCCTCCTTCGCTGATCATCTTCCAGGGTGCCGTCCTCAACAAGAGGTTTCCTGGAGCCGGACCTGTAGGATTCTTTGCGGGCGCCAACGAACTCAATCTCATAATCACCCCATCTGAACATGGCTGTTCCGAAATTCCTGAAGACACTGACCCTGATCCGGGGATTGATTTTATCTGCTGTTTTGCGTGCCAGCTCTATTCCGCTTCCCGTCACAACAATATCGATATCCTTTTCGGGATGATTCCGGTCCAGAAGGCAATCTCTTACCCATCCCCCTATAACATAGGCTTCTGCAGATTCACCGGAGGCAACTTCGGAAATGATAGTGAATATTTTGTCATTAATACATATGTTCATATATAGATATGACAATTTATCAATAATACCTGACAAAGTTACAATTATTCGCCTGTTTTCCGTTAATTGAATGATTAATGCTTTTATGGCATGATGCTTGCCGGTAGTAAAAAGATATAATTTCGGACATTAAATAAAACAGATATGACTGAGCATTTAACCAAGGAAACATTCAAGAGCAAAGTATTTGACTATGAGAATAACAAGGAATGGAAATTTGAAGGCGACAAGCCCTGCATTATAGATTTTTATGCAGACTGGTGTGCACCTTGCAAGATGGTTGCCCCTGTTCTTGAGGAACTTTCTGAAGATTTTAACGGGAAACTTGATATTTACAAGGTCAATACGGAGGAGGAACAGGAACTTGCCGCGATTTTCGGGATACGAAGCATTCCCTCCATTCTGTTTGTCCCGGTTGGCGGTCAGCCTCAGATGGCTATGGGGGCTTTGCCGAAGGAAACCTTCATAAAAGCATTTAAGGATGTACTTGGAGTAGAGAAATAAATATTTTTAAAATAAATAGCATTTTGTTTAAAAATTTCGTAAATTTCTGAAACATTCTTCTACGAATTTCCGTTTAAAACGGCAAAGGTAGTGAAGGTAGTAGTAAGAGAAGGTTACAGAATTTTTTCATGGATTTAGGTTTAGGGTAGTAGAGAATCAGGATTGAGGTCCTGATTCTCTTTTTATATCGTCCTGTTTTTACACTGTTTCCCTTTTTATGTCAGTTTTCTCCTGATAGCGGTTCTTTCTCCCGCTTATCCGTTCAGCGGATGGTTTTTTCCCGGGGAATTTCCGGTCCGGGAATCTGTATTCCGCTGTTTTTCTTTCGGAGAGTGTCCGGTCAGTGAGCCGGTATCGGCCCGGGTTTTCTTCCGGAAATTTCACTTCCCCGGACTGTTTTCTATATCAGTTCCCTGAAGATATTGCTGATTTCCTCCTCTGTTGTGCGAAGTTTTTTCTGACACTGCCTTATCAGTTCGGAGGCACGCTTCACTTCTCCTGCAAGTTTGTCGATATCGAGGACACCACTTTCGATCGCGTTTAATATTTTATCTATTTCCTTTACCGCTTCGGTGAATGAGAATTCCTTTTTTGCCATTGTATTTAGTCTTTTAGATATTGTTTGCCCGTAACCCTGCTTTTTATTTTTCCGTCCTGCAGGCGTGTTTCCAGGACGTCATTTTTTTCAGCATCCTTCACACTTCTGATTATCACTCCGTTAATGCTGGTCAGTGAATAACCTCTCTTAAGAACGTTGACCGGGTTGAGGATATCCAGTGAATTATCCAGAGCGCTCAGTTTCATTTTCTGGTTCTCAATGATTTTGACAGAGTAATTCATCAGGTCCATCCTGTTTTTTTCCAGGTATGTTCTTTTTGAAAGTATGAAGGAAGCAGAAGAGGAGTTAAGCCTGTTTTTAAGGTTTTCCGGAATGAATCCTGCCCTGGTCAGGTATTCTTTTCCGATATTCAGTATTCCCATTATCCGGTTCGAGAGCCGTTCCTTCTGGTCAGCGACAGCCAGTTTTGCCAGGGGCATGAGCTTTGACAGGAATGTAGTGGTGATATCCTTGTGTTCAGCAATTATCCCTCGGGATTTATCTGCAATCCGGCTGCCGAGTTCCGTCAGCTGTGTTTCTGCCTCAGCAACGGAGTTTATGAGAAAATCCGCAACTGCCGTCGGTGTCCGGAGTGCCTTGAAAGCAACTATATCCGTTACTGAAACATCTTTTTCATGACCGATGCCTGTTATTACCGGAATCGGGAACTGGGTAACATAATAGGCAATATTGTAATTATCGAACCAGCTGAGATCGCTCTGTGAGCCTCCGCCCCTGATTATTGCCACAAGATCAAAGTGGCCTATGTTTTCAGCTATCCTTTCAAAAGCGCCGATAATGCTGCGTTCGGTTTCTGTTCCCTGCATTACGGCTTCGAAAAGTGCGGTATAGAAGACATATCCGTAATGGTTTTCCCTGAGATGCCTGCTGAAATCCGACCAGCCTGCCGCGCTTCCCGACGAAATGACTGCGATTCTCTGTGGAACAAGGGGGAATTCATGTTCTTTATTCATGGTGATTACTCCCTCTTCTTCAAGCCTTTTCAGGATCATTTGTCTCTTTACCGCCATTTCCCCTACCGTGTAGGAGGGGTCTATATCCGAAACGATGAGGCTCAGGCCATATATTTCACTGTAATCGACCCTTACACGGATCAGGATTTTCATTCCGCTTTCCAGTGACTCTCCCGTTACATTTTCAAACAATGATTTTAGCAGCCTGTACCGGGTATTCCAGATTATTGCCCTGGCCCTTGCCCTTACGTTCCTTTCACCGGCCTGTTTCTCGACAAGTTCCAGGTAGCAATGGCCGGCATAGTTTTCCTTTATTTCAGATATTTCGGCAACAACCCAATAAAAATCAGGCAATGCCAGATGAAGGGAGTCCCTGATTATCAGCTGCAATTCAGTAAGAGATAATTTTTCATTCATTGTCAGCTGTTCAGTTTTATGATTTTTTTTAAATACATGGCATTTGCCGTCCGTATTCTGAGGAAATATATTCCCTGTTCCCTTTTTGCAAGAGCCCTGACTTTCAGCAACCTTCCCGGAGACGAACTGAAATCCTGCCGGTAAACAAGTTTCCCTGAAAAGCTGAAGATTTCCAGGATCACTGATTCCGGGTATTCCCTGAAAACAATGTCAAAATCTTCCCTGACGGGATTTGGATAGATGACAATCGCATTTCCGGGCCTTCTGAGGTAAGTCTCCTGCAATATATCAAGAGCCCGGTTTATATCGGGTATTCCATAGCCGTAAAGTGAATCGGGGGAGTTATATCTGTCCCCTGACTTACGGAGTGCACCGGCTATTTCGGGGGCTGCAGCTTCAGGTACTGCCTGGAGAAGGCAGGCGCTGATTCCGCTGAGTACCGGACATGAAAAGGATGTACCGCTTGACCTTGATACAGAACCCGGTGATATCTGTACGGGTACGTTCACTCCCATGGCAGAAAGATCTGGTTTTATTCTTCCGTCGGCTGAAGGGCCTGCCGACGAGAAGGCTGAGATTTTCCTGTCCCGGTCGACTGCAGCCACGGTCACGACACTGTCGCCGTCAGCAGGAGCGAGGATTCTCTTCCAGGTTTTGTTTCTTTCATTTCCCGCACTGCTGAAAACCAGTATTCCCCTGGAGGCTGCGATATCTGCTGCCCTTGTTATAAAGGCAGTGTTTCCGTCAAGATCGCTGAACTTGTAATTAAGCGAGGGATCATCAAAAAGGCCGTATCCCAGGGATGAGGTTATGATATCTGCACCGGCACTGTCAGCATATTCTGCGGCCGCGGCCCAGTAATCCTCCTCTGCAGGAAATTCACCGGAAACATCCTCTGTACGGAAAAGCATATAATCAGCGCCGGTTGCGGCACCCTGCAGCATTCCCTCCAGTTGTCCGGCAAGTATTGACATAACCGCGGTTCCGTGTGTATGATGGTCATAAGTGAATTCATCTCCGCTGACAAAATCGCGAACAACCTTTATTCCGTTTCGTCTGCGCAGATGTTCCAGGGAAGATATCTGGTCTGTGAATCTGAAGCCCCCGTCATTCACTGCGATAAGGATTCCCTTGCCGTCATAGCCTATGTCTTTAAGCAGGTTTCCGTTGATCATCCTGAGGGGATGATCATGGGGCGGAAAATCGGATTGTTCCGCGGAGAAATCCAGCTTGTCGGTAAAGATGCTTTTTCCCGCAGGGTATTTGACCGGCGTGACTTCCTTTACAAAGGGCAGGTCTTCGACCATACTGATGTCGGCTGGTCCGGAAGATTTGAAAAGTGCGGTGTTCAGCCATTTTGAGGTGCAATGCAATCTGAGGCCCCCGGCTTCAACAGCTTCGATGTAACCGCGGTAAACGGGAAGGTCCCGGAAGTCGGGAAACTCAATGCCTGCCCTGACCCTCCTGCTGATTGCCCGTTCGGAAAGCAGTTCGCGGGGATCCGTTATGGAGGTGTTTGATCCTTTGTCGGTAAACCAGACCCTGTAGAAATACTTGTATGAAATATCCTGTCCATTGAGAAGCAATCCGGAAAGCAGTAATATGACGGCGGGAATTTTTTTCAATTTGATACGGAATGACTGCTGTTTCAATGGTTCATCTGATTTCTCCGGTATTTTGCGGATCAGCAATTTTTCCCCTGTTCTTTTCCATATTGTCAATTATTTCAGCGGCATCAATATCCATCTGACGGTCATTTGTCATGCCCAGGGTATAATTCTGTTCATATCTCTCTGTTCCGTCCTCATTGTAAATGATCCATCTGCCCTCACGGAGATTATTCCTGTATTCTCCGCTTATTTCAGGCTTTCCGTTTTCATACCACACTTCAAATTTTCCGTTGAGCATGCCGCCCGAATAGCTGGATTTCAGGAATATTTTACCGCTGGCGTAATATTGTATCCATTCGCCTTCCTTTTTGTCATTCCTGTAAGTTACTTTTTCGGCTATGCTGCTGTCACTATAGAATTTGAGGGATAGTCCGTTTTTCATGTTTCCCGCATATTCTTCCTCATTGATGAGATAACCGGGGATGGAGGATGAATAAAATTTCCACCTGCCTTCTTTCATCCGGTTCACATAGATGCCTCTTGCAGCGATTGAGCCTCCGGGGTAATAGATGGTTGCTTCGGCCTTCCTGCCTTTATCGGAGAATATCATTACCGAGTTGATGTCCTGGTCTTCATAATATCGTCTGAATTCCCCTTCGGGATAATCATCCCTGAAAAAACCCTCATAAAGGATGTTTCCGTTGGAATATCTTACCGTCCACTGGCCCTGTTTTCTGCCTTCAGAATCGGTTTTGTTAAGGCCGCTGCCGTCCTGGCCAGATAGAATCGGGGCACATGCCAATAGTATTGTGATTGTGAATAACTTAAGATTCATATGAAAGAAACGGAAAATCTACCGTAAAAGTACAAAATTTGGAGGTCTGAAAGAAAAAATAATAAAACGCGGGAAAACAAAGTATTTGCCTTCCCGCGCTTATAGTTTAACAGTGACCTGAAAAACAGGTGTTAGTCAACCTCTTCAAAATCCACGTCTGTGACCTCGTCGTTGCCGGATTTGCTGTCGCCGCCACTGTGATGCTGACCGCCCGCATGTTCCTGGCCATGCTGTGATGAACCCCCGGGTGCTGTGCTCTGTGCTGTTTTGTACATTTCTTCCGAAGCAGACTGCCAGATGCTGTTCAGACTTGCGAGTGACGTATCTATTGCATTTACATCCTGATTTTTATGAGCTTCTTTCAGTTTCTCAAGGGCACTTTCTATTTCAGCTTTTTTATCGGCAGGAAGTTTGTCGCCGAACTCTTTCAACTGTTTTTCAGTACTGAATATCATGCTGTCGGCCGAATTGATCTTGTCAACTCTTTCCCTTGCCTTGGCGTCAGCCTCCTCATTGGCCTTTGCCTCTTCACGCATCCGTCTGATTTCATCATCGCTGAGCCCGGACGAGGCTTCAATCCTTATCCTTTGTTCTTTTCCCGTTCCGCGGTCTTTTGCGGTAACATGGAGGATTCCGTTTGCATCAATATCGAAAGTGACCTCTATCTGCGGAATGCCCCTCGGAGCAGGCGGAATGCCATCGAGATGGAATCTTCCGATTGTTTTGTTTCCTGTCGCCATTGGCCTTTCGCCCTGCAGTACATGTATCTCAACCGAAGGCTGATTATCGGCTGCGGTTGTGAAGACTTCCATCTTCTTGGTTGGTATTGTTGTATTGGCATCAATGAGTTTTGTCATGACACCGCCCATGGTTTCAATACCCAGCGAAAGCGGGGTGACATCAAGGAGAAGCACATCCTTCACCTCGCCCGTGAGGACACCACCCTGAATTGCAGCACCAACAGCAACAACTTCATCAGGATTAACGCCTTTTGAAGGAGCTTTTCCGAAGAAATTTTCCACAAGCTGCTGTATTGCCGGAATTCTTGTTGAACCACCCACCAGAAGGACTTCATCAATATCCGATACTGAGTAGCCCGAATCAGACAGGGCTTTTTTGACCGGCTGAATACATTTCTGGAATAGGGGATCGCATATCTTCTCAAAATTTGCCCGGGTAAGGGTTTTGACAAGATGTTTCGGAATTCCGTCGACGGGCATTATATAAGGAAGATTTATTTCTGTTGAAGTAGTGCTTGAAAGTTCTATTTTCGCCTTTTCGGCAGCTTCCTTCAGTCTCTGCATTGCCATGGGATCTTTCCTCAGGTCAACCCCTTCGTCCCTGATAAATTCTTCAGCAAGCCAGTCGATTATCTGATGGTCAAAATCGTCTCCGCCAAGATGGGTGTCGCCATTGGTTGACTTAACCTCAAAAACACCGTCTCCCAGTTCAAGTATGGATATGTCGAATGTTCCTCCACCCAGGTCAAATACCGCAATTTTAAGATCCTGTGATTTTTTATCAAGACCATAGGCGAGAGATGCTGCTGTCGGTTCATTGATTATCCTCTTGACAGTCAGACCGGCGATCTCTCCTGCTTCTTTGGTGGCCTGTCGCTGGGAATCACTGAAATAGGCCGGTACGGTTATAACTGCTTCAGTAACTTCCTGGCCCAGATAATCCTCAGCGGTCTTTTTCATCTTCTGAAGTATCATTGCAGAAATCTCCTGGGGTGAATACAACCTGTTGTCGATTTTTACCCTGGGAGTATTATTGTCACCCTTGACTACATTATATGTGATTCTTTTTATTTCCGGATTCAGTTTGTCATAGGTCTCGCCCATGAACCTTTTTATTGAATACACGGTCTTTGTGGCATTTGTTATAGCCTGACGTTTTGCCGGATCACCGACTTTGCGTTCATTATTCTCAACAAAGGCAACTATTGAAGGTGTGGTTCTTTTGCCTTCACTGTTGGGTATAATAACAGGCTCATTGCCTTCCATTACTGCAACACATGAATTTGTTGTACCAAGATCTATACCGATTATCTTTCCCATTTTATAAATTTTTGCATTATCGATTTTTTACTTTGATACTATGTTCATCAATGATTATGCCATTTGAAATAACTGACAAAACGACAGTAGCCGGCACAGGCCGGACCAGGAGGCTGAATAAAAAGAAAAGAGTAATTTTGCACTATGAACGAGGTTTTTAATGATGCGTCAGAAAGTAAAAAACTAAACGGGCCGGAAGTTCTTTACGAGGATAACCATTTAATTGCCCTGAACAAGAAGTCTTCCGATTTATCGCAGGGCGATGCTTCGGGCGATCTTTCCCTTGATGCAAGGGTGAAGCAATACCTTGCTGCAAAATATGACAAGCCCGGGGATGTTTTTCTTGGTGTTGTCCACAGGCTTGACAGGCCTGTCAGCGGTGTCATCCTCTATGCCCGTACCTCAAAGGCCCTGTCGCGGATGAATGAGATGTTCAGGCAATCCCTGGTAAAAAAGACCTACCTGGCAATTGTAGGGGAATGTCCTCCGGAGGATGAGGGAGTACTGATACACTATCTCAGGAAGAATGAGAAGCAGAACAAGTCCTATGTCTTTGACAGGGAGGTTGCCGGTTCCAGAAAGGCGGTACTGACCTACAGGATTGCCGGACGGTCCCAGAGATATTATCTTCTTGAGATCGGACTGCATTCCGGACGGCATCATCAGATCAGGGCACAGCTTGCTGCAATTGGCTGCCCGGTGAAGGGTGATCTGAAATACGGTTACAGGAGGGCGAATGAAAACGGAGGGATAAGCCTGTTTGCCAGGAAACTGGAGTTTATTCACCCGGTCAGAAAGGTAAACACCGGGATAGTTGCTCCCTTCCCTGAAGGAGATTTATGGAGAAAGTTCAATTATGATGCGGGGAATCCTGAAACTGAAGTTAAAAGAAAGGGGCAGCGCTGACCGGAAAAAACCGGGATTGAACTTGAGGCCCCGATTTTTCACATGAAAGGCAGGAGTGAAGTTAAATTCAGGTTAATAACCGTTAAGGAAAAGTTAAATTTAGTGTAAGATACGCAGGGATAAGGTAATTTTGCCGCATGAGCAGGAAGAAATTCATATGGCTGATATTTATGATGCTGGTTTCACTTATCGGTATCATATGGGTTCAGTCGGTCTGGATCAGAAATGCCGTCGGCACTCAGAATGAAAACTTCGATGCTGCTGTCATTGCAGGTATAAATGATGCTGCCGGTTCCATAGAAACAGCCAGGGAGCTGGATTTCTTTAATAATTTCATGTTCAGCGGAAGCAGGGCAATGAACGGTCTGACTGATGATATTTCACAGTATCTGAGTGTGGACAGCTATTTATCCCCGGCCGGTGAGGAGCTGAGTGTGAGGATAACAAATCAGGCAATAACCAGGACTCCCGGGCAGGATCCCGTTGTTGTTGTTCATGATACGGTAATCAAGGCAAACGGGGATTCCTCTATTATATTCCCTTCAGTCAGGAGATCAGCCATTCCGGGACCTGATGATAAAGCAGGTATGATTCCCGGAAAGGAAAGCTCATATGTTCAGCAGCAGGAGTTCATCGAATGGGTAAAAAAGAGGCAGAATGAATTCCAGAACATAGGCAACAGGATGATTTCTGAAATCTACTCCTGGGAAAAATCACTGGCACTTGATGATAAGGAGATAGAGTTTGCCCTTAAAAGATCACTTCTTTTCAGAAACATACAGACACCCTTTGAATTTGCCGTTATCAGAAACGGAATTATAGACGAGGGACGCTATAAAAAAACAGATGTTAACGATTTCATTAAAAGTAAATACAAAGTCAGTCTTTTCCCGCATAGTTTTATTCAGCAGGATCTGATCCTGTCGGTGATCTTTCCGGAACGCACGAATTATGTCCTGGGCTCGATGGCATGGGTTCTGTCGGCATCCCTGCTTTTTTCACTGATCATTCTTGCTACTTTCGCAATGAGCCTTTCATTTATTTTCAGGCAGAAAAAGATTTCTGAAATGAAATCGGATTTCCTGAACAATATGACCCATGAGTTCAAGACACCGATTGCCACAATATCGCTTGCAGCTGATACAATCGTAAATTCCAGGGTCATTGGTGATGAATCGAAGATCCGTCACTTCATCAGCATGATAAAAAAGGAAAACAGCCGCATGAATAAAAAGGTGGAGACCATTCTTCAGATATCATCGCTCGACAGGAAGGAGATCAGCTTTAATTTTGAGAATCTGTCCCTGCATTCGATTATTGAACGTGCCGTGGATTCGACTGACATCATTGTGCAGCAGAGGAAGGGCAGGGTAAATCTTCATCTGGATGCATCTGAACCCGTGGTATGCGGTGATGAGGAGCATCTTTACAATCTTGTAAACAATCTTCTTGACAATGCCATCAAATATTCGCCGGGATCTCCGGAAATAACCGTAAGCACAAAAAACAACGGCAGAGGGGTCATTATGACGGTGGAAGACAGGGGGACAGGCATGTCGAAAAGTGTTCAGAACAGGATATTTGAGAGATTTTACAGGAAACCTTCCGGAAATGTGCATAATGTCAAGGGATTCGGCCTTGGACTCAATTATGTGCAGGCCATAGTCAATGCCCACAGGGGAAATATTACGGTTCACAGCGAATCGGGCAGGGGAAGCCGTTTTGATGTTTTTATACCTTTTAATCCGGAAAATGAGAGATGACGGGAAAACCGGTTAAGATATTCCTGGTTGAGGATGACCTGAGTTTCGGATCGGTTCTGAAATCATATCTAGAACTGAATGATTTCCTGGTCGACTGGATTGATGACGGGAAATATGCAGTTGATCATTTCAGAAAAGGCATGTTCGATATCTGCATTCTCGATGTTATGCTTCCTCATGTTGACGGATTTACCATAGCAAATGAAATAAGGCAGATTAACAACCTTGTGCCTATCATATTCCTGACGGCAAAAAAGATGAAGGAGGATGTTCTGAAGGGATATGGAGTGGGAGGGGATGACTACATAACAAAACCATTCGATACTGATATTCTCCTTGCGAAACTCAGGGCAATTCTTGCCCGCCGTGATTTTCAAAATGGTACAAAAGATATTTATGAACTGGGAAAATTCACCTTCAACTCAAAACTAAGAACCCTTACAACGGAAGATGAGGAAAAAAAGCTCTCTCCGAAGGAAGCACAGCTTCTGGAACTCCTGGCTGTAAATCAGAATGCCCTGATAAGCAGGGAAACGGCATTGAAAAAAATATGGGGGAATGATGATTATTTCACAGCAAGGAGCATGGATGTCTATATAACGAAACTGAGAAAAATCCTTTCGGAGGATCCCCGTTTGAATATCAAGAATATACACGGTTCGGGCTTCCAGCTTATAGTAAGCGCGGATTGATGTTCACATCAGCCTGCATGAAATTAATTCACTTTTTACTATTTTTACCGCAAACGGAAGATCAATGCACAAAAGCCCTTACTGTATCTTTTTTCTGTTCCTCCTTGGCGGTCTTGTTTCGTGCGGGGTTTTCAGGCCGGCCTCAGTATCCTCCCCGGCCCCTCTCACAACATCTGCAGCAGAATATATCCAGCGGTACAAGGATTTGGCTGTCAGCGAAATGGCTCGATCGGGAGTTCCCGCCAGCATTACTCTCGCCCAGGGAATGGTGGAATCCGATTACGGGCGCAGCACTCTCGCCCGCACAGCAAATAACCATTTCGGGATAAAGTGTCATAATGACTGGAGGGGTCCGTCTGTGCGGCATCATGATGACAGACACAATGAGTGCTTCAGGAAATACAGCACTGCAGAGGACTCTTTTTACGATCATTCTGATTTTCTGCGAAGCAGATCACGCTACAGTTTTCTCTTTGATCTTCCGGTTACCGACTACAAAAGCTGGGCAAGGGGGCTGAAGAAGGCAGGATATGCCACCAATCCCCATTATGCAGAGATGCTGATCAGGAAGATAGAGGAGTACAATCTTCATTTATATGATCATATGCTGCCGGTTGCCGGAGCAGGGACCGGAGCAGGGTACGGAACATCTTCAGGGACAGCATCCGGAACAGGCTCAGGAAGAACCTCCGGAGCAGCATCCGGAACAGCATCCGGAACAGCATCCGGAACAGCATCCGGAACAGCCACCGGAACAACGTCCGGAACAATTTCAGGAACGGCCTCCCGGTCAGTGGCTTCTGAAGAAACCAGGGTCAGGGAAAAAGAGATCTTGTCTGACGTGAAAACAAGCCGGCCGCTGATAAATGACAATTTCACGGTAAATATTCATGATCAGAGGGTAATTGAGAATAATGGTTCAAAATATATAATTGTAAGGGATGAGGAGAGCATGGAAATGATCATGGAGGAGTTTGATGTTTTCAGGTGGGAGATTCTGAGGTTTAATGATCTGGAAGATGATTACGTGCCACGGCCGGGACAGATTCTGTATATTCAGCCCAAGCGCGCCAGGGCAGAGGCCGGAAAGGAGAAATATACTGCAGCTGCAGGTGATACAATGCATTCCATTTCCCAGAAATACGGTGTAAAACTTAACAAGCTGTATGAATACAACAGGATGGCCAGGGGGAGTGAAGCAGAGGCAGGTCAGGTTATCTGGCTGAGGAAGGCAAAGCCTGCCAGGTGACTGCCACCGGGTGATCCGCTAATCTGAATCCTTTCAGAAATTCGCTGATGTTCATCCTTTTTCTTCCTGCCAGCTGGAGGGAGTCAATATTTACATAACCATTCTTACAGGCTATTTTTATATAATTTTTCCGGTCGGATATTACAGAGCCCGGAACCAGGGTGTGGACTGCAATTTCCGGCCGGCTTTCAAATACCTTGAATGAAAGTGTTTCTCCGTCCTGTTTAAGGAATGACCGTGCTCCCGGCGAGGGAGAAAGGCCTCTTATGAAATTATGGATTGCATGGCATTCATTCTGCCAGTTTATAATACAGTTTTCAGGGAATATTTTGGGTGCTGTCCTTGGTATCTCTCCGGGCATAAGAAATGCCGACTGCGGCTGAGGACTGATCTGCCCTGCCGAAATTGCTGCCAATGTTCTCAGAACAAGGGCGGCCCCTCTTTTCATCAGTTTGTCATGCAGGTCACCGGCATTCTCGGACGGATCAACGGGTATTTCCTCCCTGAGCAGGATTTTGCCGGTATCAATATTGTCATCAATGAGAAAGGTTGTTACTCCTGTTACTGTTTCCCCGTTGATCAGAACATGGTTGATCGGGGCTGCTCCCCTGTAATGGGGCAGAAGGGAGGCGTGAAGATTGATTGTTCCGCAGGGGGGAATTCTCCATACGGCTTCCGGAAGCATACGGAATGCAACAACGATGAATACATCGGCCTCAAGCTTTTTCAGGGCACTGATAAATTCAGGATCTTTCAGGTTTTCCGGCTGGAGAACGGGCAGGGAGTGTGATCCGGCAAAGATACTGACCGGTGACCTGCTTGTTTTTCTTCCCCTGCCTGACGGCTTATCAGCTGCGGTGACAACCGAAACAACATCATAGCCGTTATCAAGCAGTGAGCCCAGTGTTGCCACGGCAAATTCAGGCGTTCCCATAAATACTATCCTGAGTTTTTTCATTGCGGTCACGGCTGTATGGATGAACTTCAGGGCCTGTCCTTTGCCAGATGTTTGTAGCAGGTCAGGTTATGCCCCATCTTTTTCTCCTTGGTCTGAAGGTAGAACTCGTTATGTGGATTTGATTCGATGATAAGAGGGATTGTTTCAACTATTTTTATTCCATAGCCTTCTAGACCCGCTCTTTTAACCGGATTGTTGGAAATCAGCTTGATTTTTCCCAGCCCTAGTGCCCGCATGATGCTGGCGCCAACGCCGTAGTCCCGTTCATCTTCCGCGAATCCCAGCTTCAGATTTGCCTGGACGGTATCCATTCCTTCATCCTGAAGCCTGTATGCCTTTATTTTATTGAAAAGGCCGATTCCCCTGCCTTCCTGACTCAGGTATATCACTACCCCCTTGCCCTCTTTTTCGACCATTTCCATGGCCCTGTGAAGCTGCGGACCGCAGTCGCAGCGCAGCGACCCGAAAATATCACCTGTAAAGCAGGAAGAATGCACCCTTACCATTACAGTATCATCTTTCGTCCAGCTTCCCTTTACCAGCGCCCCGTGTTCCAGGCCGTTGCTTATCTGCCTGAATGGTATGAAATCAAATTCCCCCCTGTCGGTGGGCAGTTTGACCCTCTCACCGACCTCAATGATAGTGTCCCTTTCAAGTTTGTATTTAATAAGATCGCTGATGGAAACTATTTTTATTCCGAATTTTTCTCCCAGTCCGACGAGATCGTTGAGTCTTGCCATGGATCCGTCGTCATTCATTATTTCCACCAGAACCCCGCCGGGATTAAGTCCGGCCAGCACAGTCAGGTCCACCGCAGCCTCTGTGTGGCCGGCTCTTCTGATTACACCCTTGGCTTTGGCCTTTAAGGGAAAGACATGTCCCGGCCGTCCCAGGTCGGAAGGTCTGGTTCCGGGATCCACCAGGGCTTTTATGGTAAGGGCCCGGTCTTTTGCCGAGACCCCCGTGGTGGTTTCCGGGGATATCAGGTCAACCGAAACGGTAAACTGGGTTTCATGAAGTGATGTGTTGTTGCCTACCATCAGATCAAGTTCAAGTTCCTCACATCTTTCTTCCGGAAGAGCCACACAAATCAATCCCCTTCCGTGTTTGGTCATGAAATTGACAATTCCCGGAGTTATAAGCTCAGCGGCACAGATAAAGTCGCCTTCATTCTCCCTGTCCTCGTCATCCACTACGATGACAAGCTTTCCCCTGCCTATATCCTCAATTGCTTCTTCAATGGTATTAAGTTTAATATTATTCATCGGTTATATTTATTATATCATATTTAGGTTTTTTCCCCTGGAAAATTATTCTGAAAAGAAAATTTTTTATGTTCCTGAAAAACTGAAGATAGGTATCTACATTCATAATTACGGAATCATGTGAAGCTTTGTAGGTAAGGAAGATACCGATGGGCAGCAGGATAAATGACGATGTCCACATTCCTGCAAAGCTGCTTATCAGGTTTTCCTCCACAAATTTTTCTGCCGACATGGATATCACATACCAGATCACAAAGAAAAGAATTGAAATCACCGTGGGTGTTCCGAGGCCCCCCTTTCTGACAATTGCTCCCAGCGGCGCCCCGATAAAAAAGAAAACAAGACAGCCGAATGGAAGAACAAGCTTTTTATGCCAGTCGACCTCATATCTTTTCATGAATCTTATTTTCATTTTCATTGTTTCGGTTGTCATTGAGAGAAAATTGGCAGCTTCCTTTGCATTTTCAAGAGCCCGGGCAACCACGATCTTTTTGTCATGGGACCTGAGACCGGAATAGAGCTGCCCCGGATTAAAGAAGACGGAATCTTTCTCCTGATCCTCACCGTCCACGTCATACATTACGTTCTTTCCGGTATAAATCTTTGAATCCCTGAATTCCCCGTACTGCTGATAGTATTTTATGTTATACTCGTTGTTCATGGAATCGATATAGAACGAGAGCTGGGAGAGGTTCAGCATCCATGAAGTTGATCTGAAAAGGTCGTCACTGCTGCGTTGCAGGTCAAATCCGGAAAGGGAGATTACTATGGTTTGTTCCCTGAATTCATCCTTCCTTGAAGGATATTTCCTCTGATCCGGAGCAACGTTTTTTTCCTCAATTTCAGTAAAGCTTTTACCGTTGTACAGAGTCATTATCATTGCCGTTTCATCGGGTGTTATTTTCATATAACCCGAGTCGGCCGTGGTTACCGAAATATTTCCTTTTTTATCGCGGTGGTCGTAGATAATGATTCCATCGAGGCGGTTTGTTACAGGGTCCTTGGCGGTTACCTTAATGCTGAAACCATCGATGTCGTTGTTGAAAGACCCTGCCTGAAGATTGATATCAGGCCGTTTTCTCCTTATGTCGTAAAGAAGCATTCTGGCCTGGCGGTTTGAGTAAGGCAGAACATAGTTTGAAAAAAGGAATGAAATTATTACCAGTATTCCAATCAGGAACATGAGGGGCCTCATTATTCTCATCAGGGATATACCGGATGATTTCAGTGCCGTCAGTTCACTGAATTCCCCCATGTTTCCGAAAGTCATGAGTGCTGCGAGCAGGATTGCAAGCGGCAGTGCCGTGGGAACAAAGGAAAGGGTAAACTGTATGAGAAGTTCGGCGATTATATTAAAATTCAGTCCCTTGCCGGCCAGGTCATCGACATACATCCATAGAAACTGCAAAAGAAGTATTGTAAGCACAATGAAGAATGTGAGTATGAGAGGGCCTATAAACGACTTAAGCACAAATTTGTCGACTTTTTTCACCGGAAATAAATTTCAGGATGCAAAGTTACCGAATTTAGTTGGTTTTACAACGAAGTAATCCTTGTGGAAACAGGGGCGGGATGCCGGGACCGTGCTTAACTGATACCTTCTTCCTTTGAGCCTTTAAATGCTTGTCATACGCCGAGCAATCTTCTCAGATCGGTTATCTGCGTATCCCAGAGAAATATTGTGTCTTCTTTTTCCTCGGGTTCGGCAAAATCGGTTATTATGAGTGCGAGGCTTCCGGAAAGTTCTTCGACATTCAGACGGAACTCGAAATAGTTTGAAGAAGGTTCATCGTCATCTATCCATTCAAAGCGGACCAGCTTATTTTCCTTGAGGGCTATGAGCCGGGCCCTGGCTTCGGAACTGCTCCATGAGAAAGTGAATACATCCCCGTCTGTCCTGACTTCATCCGCGAACCACTCGCAGAGTCCTTCCGGAGTGCTCAGCCTTGAGAAGAGGACTTTGGGAGAACAGTTAAGCGTATATTCCAGTTCGTATTTCAATTTCATCAGGATTAACTGTGTTACTGATTTGCAATATAGAAAAAATAAAATAATAACAAAAAATTCTTGTTGTTATTTAGCTTCAAACTGTATATATTTGCAGCCTCAAAAAGCCCTCCTTTTATTATAGCCGCGGAAGAAAAAGGTCTTCTCCGGAAAGGGCAGAGAAGGTTAGATTAGTTTTACCGGAATGAGGGAGGAATAATGGCGGGATAACTCAGATGGTTAGAGCGTCCCGACCATAAGTCGGGAAGGTGCCGGGTTCATTAAGGTAATAATGGCGAGATAGCTCAGATGGTTAGAGCGCATGATTCATAATCATGAGGTCGGGGGTTCAATCCCCCCTCTCGCTACACTGAAGAACAACCACTTACATTATCAAATATGTAGGTGGTTTTTGTTTTGTGCTAGGGTTCTTAAAAATGGGATAACAGAATATTATCCCAATTCTATTTTTCTAATTTATTAAAGTTAAAGGTTGCATCCTCTTTAATAATCAGAGTTACATTGATTGTAGGGAGTACATATTTGTTGAAACAAGTACCTTCTGTTTTTGCATGTAAAATACCACGGGAGGTTCCTACAGTCAACATTGCCAAATGACGTAAAAACCCTTTTGGTATTACAAGAGTGTTAGTCACAGAATTAAACATCTGAATCCACGCAGTATCATTTATTTTAAAATGACAACTTGCTTCAACTATAAGAAAAGGTTTGGTATCTGAATCAAAAATAAAAGATGTAAATACAGCCACATACTTTTGTATATCGTCAGCTGCATACCTTAACGAAGTGTTTAATCTGATTTTTCCCTTGTCATTAAAACCTTCTTCAATAATTGCAAACTGCTCTGTTGAGACTTTTTTTAGTGAGAATCCGATACTTTTTTTGGGAGTTTTCATTGCTAAGCTGCAATATGTATTTCTTGAGGTTGATATTTACTTTCAGAATTGTATTCTGTCTTTTTGGAACCGATTGGTTTACTCTCAATCTTTGGAATTGAGAATGGCACAGTAGAAAAACTATCAAGAATAACCTGGCTGGATTCATAAGATGGGACCGAAATCAAGGAAATTCCTAATGATCTTTCAATTTTACAAATTGTTTCTAATGAAAGATTTTCATAGCCCTTAACAACTTTATTGATATATTGAGGAGTTACTCCCATGCTATCTGCAAGTGCTTTTTGGGTTATTGATTGACTTCTCAGAGTGCTAAGTATTTTTATTGCAATTAGAGCTGACTTGTTGAGCCAATCCTTATTGATTTCATAATAATCAGCCTGAGCCATCCAGTCTAATGATTCTCTGGAAATGTATTTATTGAGTTTATTTTTTGCTGTATCCTTCATTGTTTTATAATTCTAATAGTTCGATGATTCCATCTTCATCAACAATTCCTTCTTCTATAATATATCTCTTACACGTTTCGAGTTTTCTTAATTCTTCTCTTGTATGTTCTCTTTCAGACATGTTATCTGTAAGTTTTATAGCACCTCCAGTGATTAGATATTTATCTTCACCGAATTTAAGGGCATAAATCCTAAGCCAAGTTTTGTTTCTTAAACCATAAGCTTTCTTCTTTTCCAAGAAAGAGATTGTCGGTTGATCTTTTTTTAGTGGTTGAAATAATCTCAATAATAAAACAAGCCTTTCTGATGGATTCTTCTTAGATATCCTTCTAAGGTACTGTCGGAATTTGATAGCTTCATTTCTTGTCTCAATTATTGCTTGTTCAACTGAAATTCCCTCCCAAAAGGGTCTTTTTAAATCTACTTCATGAGTTGTAAAGAATGTGTCAAGGTATTCAATATCAGTCCAATTTCTCAATATCTTATCAAACTCACAGTATTTTTCATGGTCACCCTTAACAGATAATAAATAATCTTCATCATCAAATATAGGAACAAATTTCATTAAATCAACTTATGGGTTTATTATTTAACAAATTTTTATAATTAAACTTGACAATTATGTGTGTTAGAAATGTAAAACTACCCATTATTTGTAAACGGTAAATAACAATGTACATTTTTTCGCAAATAGGAATGTACCAAAAACAGCAATTAGTGATGTATTAAAAACAGCAATTAAGAATGCACACTTTCTGTTATAAGAAGAATTTCTTTCAAGGAAAAGTTTTCCATTTTTTCATTTAAACAGATTTTAAGAAACAAAACAACTTAGTGTTAATAATGTTGTTTTGAACCAATTGG
>Ga0255347_1000149_pt1 | contig 133721 bp, 108 predicted proteins | sample wastewater_treat_2_FD_192479 | JGI IMG/M metagenome (GOLD analysis project Ga0255347, IMG submission 192479) | Wastewater microbial communities from Lulu Island WWTP, Vancouver, Canada - plant24 | ecosystem: Engineered > WWTP > Wastewater > Unclassified | place: Canada: Vancouver, British... | reverse complement strand
GCTTCCGATACGTGTTCAATGCATCCAAAATCCGTTCTCCTGACATCGCCTTGCCTTCCATGTTCCGGTAAGATCGCAAATGGCAGGACGATACCATCTCCGGTAAGATCTTAGATGGCGCGATTCGTCGCATTGAGCACAAGTACTCCTAATGGGTAAAATAACCGGTACGCGGAAACTGGCGTGGAGGGAAGACGGCGTGGGAACCGAGATTGAACGGAAATTTCTTGTGGCGACCGATGCCTGGCGCAATACCGCCTCGGAAGGCGTGCCCATTCTCCAAGGGTACATTACCATGGGCCCGCCCATCGCCGTGCGGGTGCGCATCGCCGGTGAGCAAGCTACGTTAAATCTCAAAAAATCGACGGTTGACATCGCGCGCGACGAATTTGAATACCCCATTCCAGCCGATGAAGCGGCACAGCTCCTTGGCCATTTCTGTGCGGGGCACGTCATTCAGAAAAAGCGCCATAAGGTGGAATACCGGGGATTTATCTGGGAAGTTGACATCTTTGAGGGTTCCAACGAAGGGCTGGTAATCGCGGAAATCGAACTCAAGGCCGTTGATCAGCCGTTTGACCTCCCCCCCTGGGTTGGGAGTGAAGTCTCGGGCGATCCGCGTTATCTCAACACCAGCCTGTCGGTTCATCCCTATCAGGACTGGTAGCGCGCAGACGCGCCTTCTGCCGGCAGCATCCGGCGAGCGCCCACATTGAACTTTTCCCGCGTTCGCAATTCCGGTATGATCCCGCGCACTGTGGGCGGACATGGCACGATGGCTGCGCCGGGAACAGCAGCGCGCTCGTTGCGTGGCATACAATCAAAAAAGGAGACGCACATGTTTGAACGACTGGAAATGGCGCCGCCGGATGCCATTCTGGGACTGACCGCCGCATTCCGGGAAGACCCGAATCCACGCAAGATCAACCTCGGCGTTGGCGTGTACCAGGATAGCGAAGGCCGGACGCCTGTCCTGCCTTCCGTCCAGGCGGCCGAACAGCGGGTGCTTCTCGCGGGCCCCATCGAGGGGTATTTGCCCATCGACGGCTCGCCCCAATACGCGGCGCTGGTGCAGGGGCTGGTGTTCGGGACAGATCACCCCGCCATTCTGGAGGGACGCGTGGCCACATCGCACACGCCGGGCGGCACGGGCGCGCTGCGGGTTGCGGCAGACTTCATTCACACCCAGCTTCCCGGGGCGCGCGTGTGGCTGAGCGACCCAACCTGGGTCAACCACAACAGCATTTTTGAGGCAGCCGGCATCAAAGCCGCCTCGTACCCCTATTACGACGCCGAAGCCCACGGCCTGGCTTTTGACGCCCTGGCCGATGCGCTCAGGAGCGTGCCGGCGGGCGATGTGGTGCTCCTGCACGGCTGTTGCCACAACCCCACCGGTGTGGACCCCACGCCTGAGCAGTGGCAGCTACTTTCCGGCATCTGCGGCCAGGCCGGGTGGCTTCCCTTTTTCGACTTTGCCTACCAGGGCCTGGGGAACGGGCTCGAAGAAGATGCCGCCGCCGTCCGCGCCTTCACCACGCCCGGGCGCGACATGCTGGTCGCATCGAGTTTCTCGAAAAACTTCGGCCTGTACTGCCAGCGCGTCGGCGCCTTGTCGGTGGTCGCCTCGACGCCGCAGGCCGCGAGAGCAGCGCAGAGCCACGTCAAGCGTGCCATTCGGGCCAACTACTCCAACCCGCCAGCCCACGGCGCGCGCCTCGTGATCGCCGTGCTGGGCGACCCCGAGCTTCATGCCCTGTGGACACGGGATGTCGAGGCCATCCGCGATCGCATCAACACCATGCGGCGGCTGTTCGTCGACACGCTCAAAGAAAAAGGCATCACGCAGGATTTCTCGTTCATCCAGAATCAGAAAGGCATGTTCTCGTTTTCCGGGCTCACCAAGGATCAGGTAGATGCACTCCGGACACACTTCGGGATCTATATCGTGGGTTCGGGCCGAATCAATGTGGCCGGAATGACGGAAGCCAACATGGATTACCTCTGCGAGGCCATTGCACACGTCCTTTAAGCAAACCAGCCGGGAGCGTTATCTGGCCGAAAACGCATGTGTCATCGGAGCCCCGGCAATTCGTCTTGGCGATTTCGCCTGCGCTATACTGGGACCTGCTCGTAACCGCCACTGAATTCAACGGAATATCCGGGGAGACTGAAATGACGCTCGCGATTGTCATGGCCGCTTCCGCCTTTGCCGCTGTAGATGTCCCCGCGCCCGAAGGCGCGCTTCCGGTTCGTATTTCGAGCCCGTGGACGCTTGTTCTGGGCCCTGGCCGTCTTGATACGCCGGACGGCGCGCGGGAATTGAAGGAGGCCGTTTCCGTAGCCATCGCGCCCATGGAACTGCAGCAGATACGCGGCGAAGAACACAAGCCCCTCCCCGTGTTTGATCCCAAGGCGGGCTCCTGGAGGCGTGGTTCCAAATTGAAGCAGCTCATCGCTGAGGAATGCACCGGCACGGGTCTGGCCGTTCCGGCAAGCATCCGGCTTTACGCACAACCCGATGGTACCGGCGAATTTGTGGAAGGCACTGACTATGTTGTCGATGCGTTCTGGGCGCAGATTGGCCGCATCGAAGGCGGCGGAATCGACCCTGAACAGGCTGTATACGTCGATTACGATTACTATCCCACCCGCGTCGACAGCATCCTCATGGACGCGTCCGGCAACCTGCGCGTCGTCCAGGGCCAGGAGGGCGTCGGCAACATCCACCTTGCCGAGCCCGGCCCCGGCGAGATCGCGGTATGCACAGTCTGGTATAACGGCATCCTGGAGGGCCTGGAGCCCGAAAACGTCTTCCCCATCCAGTTCTCCGCACCCGGCGCCTCGCTTTCCACGCCCGGCGCGGAGCGCCTCCTGCCGAAAACGCTGGCGAAGCTGCGCAACGGCGAACCGGTCACCATCGTCGCCTGGGGAGACAGCGTCACCAATGGCGGCGGACTCAAGCCGGGACAGGAAGCCCTGCGGTATCAACAACAGTTTCTCACACGGCTTCAGGAGCGATTCCCGAAGTCTGCGATTACCATGCACACCGCGGCCTGGCCCGGTTACGACAGCAAGAGCTACATGAACGCGCCCGCGGGCGGACCCTACGATTTTCAGCGCGATGTGCTCGACCAGAAACCGGATCTCGTGATCATCGAGTTCGTCAACGATGCCTCCCTGCACGGCGAGGCCCTGAATGAGCAATACGCTAGAATTCGCGACGCTTTATGGGGCATTTCGGCCGAGATCATTCTGATCACGCCGCATTACGTACGCCAGGACTGGATGGATGTGACCACGGTCAAGGTGGACGATGACCCCCGTCCCTACGTGCAAGATCTGCGCAAGTTCGCGAGCCAGAACGATATTGCCGTCGCCGACGCCGCTCGTCTCTGGGGTGCGTTATGGCGCAGAGGCATCCCGTATCCCATCATTCTGGCCAACGCCATCAACCACCCCGACGAGCGCGGCATGGCGCTGTTTGCAGATGCCCTGATGGCCGTGTTCCCTGAGAAGTGATTTCAGGCTGCTGCGCTGAAACGACTGACAACCGCGCGATGAGCAAATCTGACCGAAAGCGCCGGGACACGTCGCCGCCGGCCGAGCCGCTGCGGTCGACACCCTTTGCCGGCCTGGCGGATCGCCTGCCCGGAGATCTTCCCCAGCAGGGACAGGAGCCGCAGGGCGCGCCCGCAGCAGAGATCCTCCGGCCGCAGAAACACTCGTATCAGGTCGCGCGCACCCGGAAAGGTGCGTATGACCTGGCATTTGAACACCGAGCCAAAGGCAAGGGAGTCACCGTGCTTCGCCGCGTGACGGGCGACCTGGACAGCCTGTTGAACGAGCTCAAAAAGCGTTGCGGAGCGGGCGGTACCATCCGCGAAGACGCCATTGAACTGCAGGGCGACCACCGAAAGGCCATCGAATTCTATCTGCGCGGCCAGGGGCTTTGACCGTCATCTCGCGGTTTCAGAGCGCAGTGCACGACGCGATGCCAATCAGATGCAGCAGCTCCTCGACGGCCATGCGGCTGCACACATCGGCGCGATAGATGGCTGCGACCTGCTCGCGCGCCCTGGCCACATCGCCGCATGCTTTTCCACGGGCGATCAGTTCCCGGCAGAGGGAAGACATCGGCCCCCAGTGGCCGCATTCGGTGAATTGGTCGTTCAGGAAGATGAATTTGGGGATGGCCTCGCCCCCATTGGTCAGGTAGCGCACGAAGACATCCGGCCGATCTTCGCGGAAAAGGTAGCGCACGCGAAGCGCGGTTGACGCACTGGCCAGGGCTTCAAGCACCGGCACGTGGCGCACCACGTCACCACACCAGTCTTCGGCAATCGCGACCACGTGCACCGGCCGCGCGAGGCCCTTCAGCATGGCTTTGACATGGGGTTCGAGCGGCTGGTTCGCGCGCAGCTCTCTCATGGTTTCCTGGTTCGCGGGATTCGTACCCCGTTTCAACCAATCGTCAAACGTCTGGCCGCCGGCATGAATGGCCTGCCAGTCCAACACGGGCAGTATGGGAGGTCGTGGCATGGATTTAACTCCTTCGATGGCGCGGCCGGTTCCTTGACAGAGCCGCGCCCGCTTCCGCAGACTAGTCGCGTTCACAGGTATAACATGCGGGGAGGCCCCAGTTGATTCCCGGCCGCTGCGGCGCCGGTGGGTTCGGCGCTGGACACCGGGCGGGCGGAATACGCGCGCTGTACCGTGGTGTTGCCGTACAGGCGTGCATATCGGACACATCCTGCCTCTGGCGGCGTTTACCCAATTCGAGGAGAAGCCATGAAAATCCTGCTTGCCCGGCCCCGAGGGTTTTGCGCGGGCGTTGAACGCGCGATCAAATGCGTCGAACGCGCCCTCGAGCTCTACGGCGCACCGGTGTACGTGCTTAACGACATTGTTCACAACGCCCACGTGGTCAATGAACTGCGGGAAAAGGGTGCGGTATTCGTCAAGCGTCTCGAGGATGTGCCTGCAGGCTCGCACCTGCTGTTCAGTGCGCACGGCGTGTCCCCCGCGCGCTGGGAAGATGCCCGGGAGCGCCAGCTCGAGGTCATCGACGCAACCTGCCCACTGGTGGCCAAGGTGCATAATGAGGCGCGCCGTTTCGCGGACAAGGATTTCACGATCATCCTCGTCGGCGAACCCGGCCATGACGAAACCATCGGCACCATGGGCTGGGCCCCGCAGCACATCAAACGCGTCTTCACCATCGAGGAAGTGGCGCAGGTAGAGGTGCCCAATCCTGAAAAGGTGGCCTATATCACGCAGACGACCCTGAGCGTTGATGACTGCACCCGCCTGATCGAGGCCCTCAAAAAGCGCTTTCCCCATATCACCGGGCCCCGCTCCGCGGACATCTGCTATGCCACGCAAAACCGGCAGGCCGCCGTGAATGCGTTGTCGTCGCAAGTCGATCTGGTCCTCGTGGTCGGCGACCGGGCCAGCGCCAATTCCACGCGCCTGGCGGAAATCTGCACGGCCAAGGGTATCCCCGCATACCTCATTTCATCCGCCGACATGATCCAGGAGGCGTGGCTGAACGGTGTCGAATCGATCCTGCTCACCTCCGGCGCGTCTGCGCCTGAACGATTGGTTCAGGGTGTGATCGAGTACTTCAAGACGCGCGGGCCCTGCGACGTGGTGGAGAGCGAGGCCGAGCTGGAGGGCGTGCACTTCAAGCTGCCTGCCGCCATCGCGTAAGCGCCGCACTCCCGCTCGCGGGAATGCCTCCAGGCAGAGGTCTCACCCCTGCTCCGGCGCAAAAACGCCGCAGGGTGCCGTGAGCCGCGTTCAGGCGCGGATCAATTGCGGCAAATCGAATAGAATCATCAGGTTGGGGCGGGGCCATCGAGATTGCATTGCCGCTGTTTCGTATGGTACGATACACGCTCGATTTCAGGTGAGATCTGTCTATTTTGCTGGGAAGCTCTGTCTCTAACGCGAGTACGGCATGTTTGAATCGTTGACAAAGCGGTTGGAAGCCGCCTTCAAGAACATTCGCGGTCAGGGAAAACTGACCGAGAAGAACATGAAGGACAGCCTCCAGGAGATCCGGCGGGCGCTGCTCGAGGCCGACGTTAACTACAAGGTCGTCAAGCAGTTTATCGCGGATATCCAGGAGCAGGCGCTGGGCCAGAAGGTTCTGGACAGCATCCAGCCGGGTCAGCAGATCGTCAAGATCGTGCACGACGCACTCGTAAACACCATGGGCGGGGCGAATGAGCCCCTGCGCCTGGCGGACACCCCGCCGACGCTGATCCTGATGGTGGGGCTGCAGGGCCAGGGCAAAACGACCTCGGCGGGCAAGATCGCGCTGCATCTCAAGAAGAAGGGGCATAAGCCGCTCCTGGTCGGAGCGGACGTGTACCGCCCGGCGGCCATCAAACAACTGGAGATCGTCGCACAGCAGGCGGGCGTGGAGTGTTTCAGCCTCGGCGAGCACGCCGATCCCGTGGACACCTGCGTCATGGCACGCGGCGAAGCCCAGATGCGCCAGTGCGATGTCATCATCATGGACACGGCGGGCCGGCTGCACGTGGACGAGCAGATGATGGGCGAGGTGCGGCGCATTCAGGCCCAGGTAGCGCCCCACGAAATCCTGTTTGTTGCCAATGCGATGACGGGTCAGGACGCGGTCAACAGCGCAAAGCAATTTCATGACGCGCTGCCGCTGACAGGTGTCGTGCTGACTCAGTTGGATGGCGATGCGCGCGGCGGCGCGGCGATCAGCCTGATCAACGTGACAGGCTGTCCGATCAAGTTTGTCGGGACGGGCGAGAAGCTGGACGCTCTCGAACCGTTCCACCCCAAGCGCATGGCCGACCAGATCCTGGGGATGGGCGACATTGTGTCGCTTGTGGAAAAGGCCCAGGAAGTCGTCGATCGGGAACAGGCGCTCCAGTTTCAGGAAAAAGCGCGCAAGGCCACCTGGGACCTCGAAGACTTTCTGCAGCAGATGCAGCAGTTGAAAAAAATGGGCTCGCTCGGCGATTTAATCCAGAAAATCCCCGGGATGAAGAAAATGATGGGCCAGGGGATGATGGACGTCGACGAAGACGAGATGAAATACGTGGAGGCCATCATCTACTCGATGACGCCGGAAGAACGGCAGAAGCCCAAGATCATCAATGGCAGCCGGCGCCGGCGCATCGCAGACGGAAGCGGTACCAGCGTGCAGGAAGTCAACCGGTTGCTCAAGGACTTCGAGCAGATGCGGAAGATGATGAAGAACATGATGAAAGGCGGGAAGAAAGGCCGGCGGGGCATGCCCATGCTGCCCGGCTTCTGAGGCCGCGGCCGGTGTGGCCGCATTTTCTGCCGCATGGCATTTTGAGAGTCGCAGCATAGGCACGACGGATTCAGGAAGACCGCGGAATCGCCGCCGTCAGGAGAGAAAGGAACCATGGCAACAGTAATTCGTATGAAGCGAGGCGGACGCACCCACGCGCCGTATTACCGGGTGGTGGTGATGGATGCGCGGAGCCGCACCAAAGGCCGCGTAATCGAAGAAATCGGCGTATATCATCCGTGCGCCCGGCCCGAACCGCGTGCCGAAATCGATGCCAGACGCGCGCTCCAATGGCTATGCAACGGCGCGCAGCCTTCCGACACCGTGCGGTCTCTTCTGGCCCGGCAGGGCGTCATGGAGATGTTCGCCAAGGGAACGAAACCGGAAGAGCTGCCGGGAGCCTCTCCGGCCGAAGCCGTCGCGGCCGAAGCCGTCGCGGCCGAAGCCGAGGCAACGGCGCCGGACGCGTAAGGCCCGGCCGCCCGGGCCGGCTCTGCCCCGCGTGGGCACGGGCCGTGAACGAGGATTCGCACCGTGAAACAACTCATTGAATTTGTTGCGAAGAAACTGGTCGACCACCCTGAAGATGTTCAGGTTACGGTCATCGAAAGCGAAGATGGCCAGTGCTATGAATTGCGCGTCCATCCGGACGATATGGGCAAGGTGATTGGACGAGACGGGCGGACGGCGAAGGCCATTCGCACCATTCTCAGTACGGCCGCTAACAAGCAGGACATGCGGGCCACGCTCCAGATCGTGGAGTGAGGCGCGCTGGAATGCCGAATGACCACGCGCACTGTAGTGGCGGGCAAGGTTCACTCCGTGAATCCGGGCAAACGGCAGGTGCGCATCCAGGCGGTGGACGGCGGGGTTCCTGATGACGCGTTTTCAGGCCGCTTGCACCTTCGGCTGCCGGACGGCCGGGAAATCCGCCCCCTGGTAAGTGCATTGCGGCGCCCGGAAGGATGGGTCGTCGTGGAATTCACGCCGGGAACGCCGCGCGACAGCGTGGCCGGCATGCGCGGCGCGGAGGTGCTCTGGGAGGCGGACGAGGACGCGCTCGCTTTCCAGGGCCGCTTTGCGGCGGACGCCCTGCCGGGTATGCGGCTGCTCGGGCCCGGCGGGGTCGAACTGGGCGAAGTCGTGGGTGTGCTGGAGTCGCCGGCCCACGCCGTGCTCGAAATACAAGGCGGCGATGGGCGAAGACTGCTGCTTCCGATGGTTCGGGAAGTGGTAGAACGGATAGACTGGGAATCCAGGGCGATCATCGTGGGAGATATTGCCCCGTTCGTGGTGGACGATGCGCATTGACGTCCTCACCCTGTTCCCGGAGTTTTTTGATGCCCCGCTCAGGGCGAGCCTGCTGGGCAAGGCCCTGGAGCTGGGTACGTTTGAGGTCGCGATAACCAACATTCGGGATTTCGCGACCGACCGGCATCGTACGGTGGACGATGCGCCGTATGGCGGCGGTCCGGGCATGGTCATGCGGTGCGAGCCGATTGCGGCGGCTCTGGAAAGCCTGGCTGGCCGCAACTCGCTTCAGCGTGTGGTGTTGATGTCGCCGCGCGGCCGGCGCCTTGACCAGAACCTGGTCCGCGAGCTGGCCCGTGTGCCGGACCTGGTTTTGATTTGTGCGCGGTATGAAGGCGTGGATGAGCGCGTGAGCACCGCGCTTTGCACGGAAGAGATTTCGATTGGCGATTACGTGCTGAGCGGAGGTGAATTGCCTGCGCTGGTCCTGATTGAAGCCCTGAGCCGGATGTTGCCCGGTGTGGTAGGCGATTGGGAATCGGTCACGACGGACTCGTTTTACGAGGGACTGCTTGGGCCGCCCCAGTACACGCGCCCCGCGATGTTTCGCGGCCTCGAGGTGCCCGCGGTCCTGCGCGAAGGCCATCACGCCGCGATTCAACGATGGCGGCGCAGGGAAGCGCTGAGGGCAACGCGCACGCGCCGGCCGGATTTGTTGGTGAACTGTAGCGAAGAAGACCGTTTGCTCCTGGCGGAGATCGACCGGGAAGAAGCAGAACGGAAGCGAGGAGAACAGCCGTGAAATTCACGAAGGCAGTGGAAGCGCTCAGCCAGGAGCAAAAAAAGGCCGCGGAGAAGGTGCCGCAGTTCAGGGTTGGCGACACCGTCCGTGTTCACTTCCGCATTGTGGAAGGTGAAAAAGAACGCATTCAGGTGTTTGAAGGAGTGGTCATCGGCCGCTCAGGCGGCGAGGGCGCCAACGCCAAGTTCACCGTGCGCCGCGTGGCCTACGGGGAAGGCGTCGAACGCGTATTCCCGCTTCATTCGCCGCGCGTGGAAAAAGTCGACGTAGTCCGCGAGGGCAAGGTGTGCCGCGCCAAGCTGTACTACCTGCGCGACCGCGCCGGCAAAGCGGCACGCGTGAAAGCCAAAGGCCGTTCCACCGCAGTCAAAAGCGAACAATAACCGCGACGTTTCGCGCTCACGAAGTTCCCGGTGTTCTGACGCCCGCAGCGGCCCGCCTTGCGGTGGGCTCGCATGCGGGCTATTCTACAGGCGTTGCGCCATCGGGCGGGATGCTCGGGCAAACTGGTCTGGGATGGAATCGATGCCGAAACGCACCCTGAACGAAATACGCGCCGCTGCACAAGCGGGAACGCCGCATGCCAAGAGGCCCGCAAAGGACCCCGCAGACGCGGCCCGCTCCGGCATCTCACGACGCCAGACGGCCCGCCCCGAGGCAACGCAGTGGCGCGAGGAACTCCAGGCCGGCCTCCTGGAGCGCCAGGCGGCAGAGCAGGGGTTTGAGCGCGTGGCCGGGGTCGATGAAGCGGGCCGCGGCCCTCTGGCGGGCCCGCTGGTTGCGGCGGCCGTCGTGCTGGGCCATCCCCTGCCTGAACTGAATGATTCCAAGCAATTGACGCCGGCCACACGGGCGCGCCTCTTCGCTATGCTGCAGAACGGCCCCCACGCCATCGGCATCGCCATAATCCCGCCCGAGGAAATCGACCGCCTCGGCATTCAACCGGCCAATTACGCTGCCATGCGCCGTGCTGTGAATCAGATAACGCCCCCGCCCGACTACCTTCTGGTGGACGGTTTTGACGTGCCCGGCTGCCCGCTCCCCCAGTGCCGGGTGATCAAGGGGGATTGCCGTTCCCAATCGATCGCCGCCGCGAGCATCCTGGCGAAAGTCACGCGAGACCGCATTATGGAAGAGCTGGACGGCCTGTATCCTCAGTACGGGTTCGCGCGCCACAAGGGATACGGCACACGCGAGCACCTCGAGGCCATTGCGCGGTTCGGGCCGTGCCCGCATCACCGGCGCTCGTTCGCCCCGCTGGCCCGTTCCCTGGAAACGGAGCCGCTGTTTTCGAAACTCGACAAGGACGCTTCTTCATGCGCCACGTGACTATTGCGCTCTGCCTGATGGCCATTCTGGGATGCGAGACCCTGCCTTACGCCCCGGCCGAGCCCCCCAGTGCCCGCGCACAGGCGTTCAATCATTACCTGATGGGCGACATCCACCGGCGCAACGGCCGTTTCGAGCAGGCGAACAGCGAACTCGCAGCGGCGCTGAAATACGTCCCCGATGACCCGAACCTCATGAAACACATCATCCGGGGCTATCTGCTGGTTCATGATCTGGAAAACGCCCTGGTGTATGCGAAGAACCTGGTGTCCGTCTACCCCGGCGATCCGGCCGCCTGGTTCATACTGGGCCGGATCTACCGCCAGCAGGAGCGGTACGATGAGGCGACGGAAGCATTCAAAAAGGCCCTTACTCTGACTTCCTTCAATGTCTTCATCTACGACGAACTGCTTCAATCCGAGGAAGAGTCCAACGATTTGGTGTCCGTGGTGGACATTTACCTGAAGCTCGTACAGCTTCATCCCGATTCCGCGCTGCTCTACGAACGGCTTGGGCTGAGCCTGGCGCGCATCCGGAAAAATGAAGAGGCGAAGGTCTATTTGCAGAAGGCCCTCGAGCTGGACTCCGGATTGACCAGCGCCCGCTATTTGCTCGGCCTGATCCATCTGGAACTGGGCGAGACTGACTCTGCGGCAGCCCAGCTGCAGCGCTACCTGGCCATGTCTCCCGACGACGTGAGCGCACGCGAACATTTCGCTGCCGCCCTCGCCCGCATGGACCGCTACGATGAGGCCATCGAGGAAGTGACGCAGCTCTGCGAGCAGGCCGGTGCGGAGGCCCGGCACCATCTGCAGCGCATGTACCTGCTTTTGCGCGCGGGCCACGCGGCCGAAGCCAGACGGGCCATCCCGCCAAACGACGCGCCCATCATGGGCACCCTGTTCCGCGCATTGGCCCGCAAGCTCGCCGGGGAACCCTATCTGCCGCTCCTGGAATCCCTGGACGAAATCGACGGCGACATCGACGCCGAAAGCCGCGATTACCTCCAGGAAATCCTCTTTCTGTACGGCCCCGGGCCAACCGGCGCCTTCCTGCTCGGGCTCATGCGCGATATCGACGCCGAAGGCCTCCGTTCGCAGCGGTTTGCAATTCTCCAGGCACGAATTCTGATGGCCCAGGAACGATACGCGGAAGCGGCGCCTCTGCTGCTGGCCGCCCTCGAAGAGTCCGGCCCGGGCAAATGGATCCATTATTACCTGGCCATCATCTACGATGAACTGAAAGACCCGGCCAACACGGAAACGCACATTGAAGCCTGCCTGCAACTTGATCCCGACGATCCGGATGTGCTGAACTTTCTGGGATACTTCTTCGCGGACCACGGCAGGAATCTCGATCGCGCGGAAACGCTGATCAAGCGGGCGCTCGAGCTGTCGCCCGAGAATGGTTTCTATCTCGACAGCCTGGGTTGGGTCTATTACCGGCAGGGAAAACCCGATTTAGCGATCGAATACATCCGGCGCTCCATCCTTCGGCTCGAACGTGACGATGCGGTGGTTCGCGACCATCTCGGCGACGCGTATTTCCTGAAAGGAGAGGTGGAGAAGGCGGTGGAAGAATGGGAACGGGCGCATCGCCTGGACCCGGAACTGGAAGGCGTGGCCGAAAAGCTCAATCAGCATCGCGCACAGCCGTCACAGCGATAATCTGAACCCAATCTCACCATACCGGACACCATGGCCTTGTACCGGTTGCCGGACCAGTTCCCGGACAAACGGGCGGCGATGGCCGCCGCAGAAAGGAGCATTCTCCGTGACCTCGCTGCTTCTCTTCGAAATTGCACTTTCTTTCCTGGGTTACACCGGACCGCTGTCCAGCGTACTCGCCGGCGAACATCTGGCCGCTCCTGAACACGCCACCCTGCCGGTGCAGCCGACAGTTACGGTCGTGCATGAAGAGACGGTTTATACGCATACCCCCGCAAACAACGGTTCCGGCCCGTTCTGGAGTTCCGGCTGCACCATCCTGGCCCGTGTCGGCGACACAGTGATGCTCTCGGAGATGGAGACGGGCCATGACGTGCCCCCGCTCTGCAACACCCGCTGGCGGCTGCACAGCCGCACGGATGCGGGATGGAGCCTGTTTGCCGAGGCCGAGGGCTATCGCCAACGCGAACCGACCCTTCTGGCAACCACGGGTTCCGATGTTTTCTATCTTAATGTGAACGACAGCACGGAACCGCCAGGCACCAAATACGGCCCCTGCACGCCTTACCTTCTGAAATTCCACCTCGACAACCCCAGCGCCCCCGAAGCGCTCCGGCCGGTATGGGAAGGGGAACCCACGTTTACGGACCATTCGTACCGGGGCTACGCAGCAGATCGCGGCGCCGGGGAGCTCCTCATGCTCAATATTGACGCCAAAACGAGTGAGGAAAACTGGTGTCATCTGAAAGGCGACGGCGAGGTACTGGGCAACGGAAAAATCTCGTTCCCCATCCGGGCCTGCTATCCCCAGGTGGCGCTGAAAGACCATGCCGCCTACGTGCTCGCCATCAGCGATATCCGGGAGCCCGTCAAAGAATGGGAAGACTACAAGTTTGAGCAGACGCAGAACACCTGGGATTACGTCTTTCGCATCCTCTATTTCACCTGGACGCCCAATATCGGCTCGCAGGCATTCTTCCCTCCCATCGAGATCGCCAATGTCGATGCTACCGCAGGCCACATTTCCGGCCAGGATCTCCACATCGCCCCCAATGGCGACGCGTACATCCTGTATACCCAGCGCGAAGTAAGCTCGGCCCTTATGCGCGACAAGTTCTTCCCGGATCTGTCCATCGTGAACTCGCTGCACCTCGCGCTTGTGCGCGAGGGCCAGATCATCGACCGGAAAACGATCATCGAGGGGACAGACACGAGCCAGCCCGGCAGCGCGCGTTTCCATATTGCCGCGAACGGCGACTGTTACGCCTTCATCTACGCGACCATCGACAACGCGCCGGGCAACTACCTTGTCCCCTTGAATATTCCACAGGATGCGCCCCCGCTCATCCCCGTCCCTCTCCGCCAGCCGTTGTCCACGTTTCTTCTGGCCAGCCCGCGCGCGGGCAACGCCCCCTCAAACACCATTGACCTGGCCGGCGCCGGCCCCGCGGGCGCCATCGTGTACGCCCAGATCACTTTGGAACCGTAACCGGCCCGCCCGGCTGACACCCCCGGCTGCGGCATTTTGAGCCGCCGGGCTGACGCATTGACAACTTCTGACGGTGCGTCATACCATGGCGGAGTCATGGCCGCACCAACTCGCAAAGAACGCGAACTTCGCAAGCGCGAGGAGCTCTTTCTCCAGGTAGCGCGCCGTTTACTCCTCGAACGCGGTTTTCATGGTCTCACCATGGATCGCATCGCCGAAGAAACCGAGTATTCCAAAGGCACGATCTACCTGCATTTCGGGTGCAAGGAGGAGTTGCTTCTCGAACTCGGAAAGCGGTCGCGCCGCCAGCGCCTTGACTTCATCACCCGTGGCGTCGCGTTTGAAGGCCGTCCGCGAGAGCGCATGGTGGCGGTTGGCGTGGCAGTGGAGATCCATGCGCGGCTGTTTCCCGACGATGTCCGCATCTGGGAAATCATGAATGCGGAGTCCATCATCGAGAAGATCCCGGCGGAGCGGCTGCCCGACCTGAAAGCCTCGGACATCGCCGCAAATGACATATTGATTGGATTGGTGCACGAGGCGATCGCGTGCGGCGACCTGGTCTTGCGCCCCGGCGACTCTCCTCAGGAGATCACGTTCGGGCTGTGGGCCATCACGGACGGCAGGTTTGCTGCCATTCTCGGGAACGCGCCGCTGGAACATTTGAACCTTCGGGATCCCTACGCAGCGATATTCAAAAACTGCCATGTGCTCGGCGACGGATACGGGTGGCGACCCTTGTCCACGGAATGGGATTACGAGGCGACCACCCAACGCATCCGGCGTGAAGTGTTCCCGGAGGAGTCCCGCGTGGCCTTTGGCGGCGGAGAAGCAGCCTGACCGGGCTGACGGCCACCCGCGGCGGTGCGGGGCATTCGGATGGCCCTCAGACCGGTATATGTTGACCAGACATCGGGCCACAAGACAAACACAAACCGCAACCTGGATAAATGCCATGCCGGCACGAGTTCTTCCGTTTTTGAGTCTCTTCATGCTTGTGGCTGCGTTCGGCGCGGCACAGACGCAACCCGGCGTCTCGTCCAACGGCCATGTGTTCAATCTTGAACGCTTCGGAGCAGGTGTCCCTGGCGGATGGTTGCTCGACGGCAGCGACTACACCTGGGAGGCTGACACCGGGCCCGGTCGAATCGGGCCCGGCGCCGGGCGCCTTCTTTTTGGGGACCACGGACGCATTGAGATCACCTCGCCAGCACGCCACCTGGAATCCGGCCGGGCGTACACGCTCCTCCTGTGGTTCCGTTCCGAGCCGGCGGATGCAGCACTCTCGGTCTCCCTTCACGACAACGAGACCCGCCAAACCCTGGCCTTTGAGCAGGCGGCTACGGCCACGCGGGAATGGCAACAGCTGCGCCTCACCCACGTGCTCCCGAAGGCAGGAAAAGACTGCTATTACCTCCGTCTATCAGCAAACGGCGCCAACACGACTCTCTGGCTGGACGGCCTCTGGCTGGGTGCAACAGAGGCAGAACCCCCTGCCGACTGGCAGCCGGAATGGCACGCGGCCGCGGTGGCTGTCGAACCCGATGCGCCGTGGGGCGTGGTGGCGGGGACCGGACCGGTGCGTTACCGGATACGCGTGGCAGGCGCGACCGCTCCGGGAGCGCAGCTGCAGACACGCATCGTCTCCACCTCCGGCGAGACCGCCAGCCAACCCCCCATCCCGCTCGATACCACGGGTTCCTGGACCGGCACGGCCGAGATCACCGGAGATATCGCAAACCGGTTTGGGATGTTTCGCGTCGAGGCCACGGTCGTCGCCCCTTCCGGGACGGCCCTGTCGCCCATGACCGAGACCCTGCTGGCCCGGGCGCCGGAACCGTTTCCCGCGCCGTTCCGTGATTCGTATTTCGGGATCCATGCGAAGCTGATCGCGCCGGATCTGGAGGCCATGGCGCGGCTGGGTTACAAGTGGCTGCGGCTCCACGACGCGTCCGGCATCACCAAATGGGGGCTGATCGAGCCCGAGCCCGGCCGTTGGCTCTGGTACGACGACGAAGTGGCGCTGGCCCGCGAAAAGGGGTTCTTCATCCTCGGCCTGCTTGACAGCGCGCCGCCCTGGGATTCCGGCGCGGAGGAAGAGGGTTATTTCAGCATCTACAGCGCCCCGAAAAACCTGGAAAACTGGCGCAATTACGTGCGGCGTGTGGTCGCGCATTACAAGGGTGCAATCGATGACTGGGAGGTCTGGAACGAACCCTGGAATCCTATCGGGTTCTTCAAAGGGGGCAATCCGCAACTCTACACAGAACTGCTCAAGATCGCCTTCACGGAAACCCGGGCGGTTCACCCTGAAGCCGTGATCGTCGGCATCGACACCTGGCCTCCCTATTGGGACGCGATGACCCTCGCCGCCGGAGCCTACGATTACTACGACGTCCTGTCGTTTCACCGTTACGATCCCGGCATGCACGGTTATCCGAACGATCCCATCGACCGCGTAGCGAAGCGGCTGCGCACGGCTCAGGAGAACTACGGCGAGCCCAAACCCCTCCTGTTCAGCGAAGGCGGGCCCGACGTGACGGTCTTCCACGGGTCTTTTTTCTCTTTCGCGGAACCGGCGCTTACCGGCGACTGGTCGTGGTGCGCCGACCAGTACGCGCGGATGTTCCTCACCACGATCGCATCCGGAACCCAGAGATTCTTCGCGTATTCCGTCCATAACCAACCGCATCACGGAGAATCGACGCACATGATGGTGGAACCGGGACCGCTGCTGCGTCCGCTTCACCTTACCGCGGCCGCCCTGGCGCATTTCGTCGACGGCGCGCATTACGTTGAGCGGCTTCAGCCCGCGCACGACATCAGCGCGCACGTGTTTGCTCAGCCTCATGACCGGCCGTACGCAGCGGGAGGCTGTACCGTGGTCGTGTTGCACGCAAACGGCCTGGATCCGGAGCCTTTGCCGCGCCCATTGCCCGCGGATACCGCTTCCTGTGACCGCTGGGGCAACCCGTGCGCCCTCCCGACGGAAGCGCTGCGCAGCCCGGTCTATCTGGTGGCGGCCGGCAGCGCTGCCAGCGCGTTGACGTCCGCCCTCGCGCCAGCTGAACCGGACACGCAACCATAGGAGCACACGCCATGCCGCGAAAGAGTCTCGTCATTTTGATTGCCGGCCTCGCGTGCGCGGGCGCATGGGCCCAACTGTTCCCGGAAGAACGCGACGCTCTCGATGCGCTCCTGAGCCAGGTTGAGCGCTCCCTTACCACGCAGTCGCCTCCGCTGTGGTCGCTGTTTTCGCCCCTGGGGTCCCTGGCCGTGATGGCCAATGAGAACGGCGGCTGGACTACCGCCCGGCGCGATGAGCTCAGGCGTAACGCCGGCACGGCCGCGGCCTTCACTTTACCCCTGGGCGCCCGGGCCACCTTCCGCGTCTACGAGACCGCCCGCGAACTGATGATGGGGCAGGCCATTTTCGAATCTCCTGAAAAGAGGCACTGGCTGGCGACGTTCGCGACGCTGCCCGACGGTCCCGGGGGCGCCTGCCGCCTGACCGCCCTGTGCATCTTTCCCTCCGACCGGCTTTCCCCTCCGGAGATGTCGCAGGACGCCGTGAACGTGGTGAAGGCGTGGGAACGGGTTGTCCGGGAAGGCCAGATGCTGGAACTGCGCCCGCATCTCTACCCCGACCCGTTTCTGGCCATATTGGGCAAAGGCGGCATGGAATTGTTCCTGTATGTGGATCCCGAGCGTTACATCACAATGGCACGCTACGCCGTGGAGGTGGGCCGGCCTGAAACCTCCGAAATGTCCAGGCTCCACGCGTGCTCGAATGGCGCCATCGCCACGGTCACCGGCACCTGGAAAGCACCCAACGTGGTGTTCGGCCTCGGTGACTACCGGCTCACCGCTATTTTGCTCAAGACCGACGGAGACTGGAAGGTCGCCGGCCTGTTCATGGGCACACAGACGCAGTACTGAGCACACGCGGCGATGTCATGCCAGGAAGGCGCCGAATTCGATATCCGCAATGAGCTGTCTGCCGAGCGCCAGCGCTGCTTCCGGAAACCGCCACTGCGCGGCAAGCCGGTCGGACACCAGTTCGCGCAGTTGGGACAGTACCGGCATTTCCTCGGCCCGCGCAGCTCCCCACCCGGACCGGGCGCCCTGTTTTTTCGGCAATCAGCCGGGCTGCGACCTGTTGAAGAAGAGTAGGGGATGAGAATGTGGACAGGGTGGACGGAGTGGATGGGATTAACCGCGGCTCTTGCGGCGGCAGAGCAGGCCAGGACGCAAAATTACATGGCAACACCAGTCTGACCTTAGAGGGCGCGATTCGCTGTGTGGCGTATCTCACGTCGAATGTTTTACAATGGCGGTCAACCTGGGCTTCTCTGTATCGCGGAACGCGGACAATCCAGGCAAGGCAGGGGTGACGATTCACGAAGGAGATACTCCATGTTCCGTGGTTCAATCGTGGCGCTTGTGACGCCGTTCAAAGAAGATTTTGACATCGATTTCGAGGCGTACGGCCGCCTCATCGACTGGCATCTGGAAAGCGGAACGGATGGACTGGTTCCGTGCGGCTGCACGGGGGAAGCGGCGACGCTGACCCACGACGAGCAGATCCAGTGCATCAAATATACCGTCGAGCGCGTGTCGGGACGGGTGCCCGTGATCGCGGGCACGGGTTCGAACAGCACGAGGGAAGCCCTGTCGCTGACCCGTAAGGCGAAAGAGCTGGGCGCGGACGGCGCACTCCTCATCACGCCGTATTACAACAAGCCCACGCCGGCCGGCCAGATGGCCCACTACACCACCATCGCCCGGCAGGTCGACATTCCCATCGTGCTCTATAACGTGCCGGGGCGCACGGGCACCAAAATGCTGCCGGCCACCATCGCCGACATCCACAGCGCCGCAGACAACATTGTGGCGGTGAAGGAAGCCTGCGGCAGCGTGGACCAGGTCTCGGAAATCCGCAGTCTGAGCAGCATCACCGTGCTTTCGGGCGACGACAGCCTGACGCTGCCGATGATGAGCGTCGGCGCGACCGGCGTGATCTCCGTGGCCGCGAATGTCATGCCCGCGAAAGTGGCGGCGATGTGCGCCGCGTTCGATCAGGGCGATTTGGCCGAAGCGCAACGAATCCATTACGACCTTCTGCCGCTGGTCAAGGGGCTCTTCCTGGAAACCAACCCCATGCCCGTGAAAGCGGCCCTCCACCGCATGGGCAAGATCAACAATGTGCTGCGGCTTCCTCTCGTGCCGATGCAGCCGGTACTCTTCGAAAAACTGGAACGAATTCTGGGGCAGGTGGGCGCGATTTAGCGGCCTGCTTCTCCGGGAAAGGGTAGATCATGAAAATCTGCGTGGCAGGCGCCTGCGGCCGCATGGGCCGGCGCATCCTGGAACTGGCCGCGGCCACGGACGATATCGCCATCGGCGGCGCGTTTGACGTAGCCGCCTTCGCCGGGACCGAACTCATCGCCGGCGCCGAATCGGGACGCCCCCAGCGGGTCATGGTATCGGCCGACCCCGCCGCTGAACTGGCTGAATCTGACTGTCTGATCGATTTTACCGCGGCGGACGCGTGCGTTGGCAACGTCCGCCTGGCCGCGGACGCCGGTAAGCCGTGCGTGCTGGGCACGACCGGATTGAGCGAGGCCCAGGTCGCCGTGGTGAACGACTGTGCCACGCGCATTCCTGTCGTATACGCACCCAATATGAGCGTGGGCGTCAACCTCCTGTTCAAGCTGACGGGCGAGGTGGCCGCCCTGCTGGGACTTGATTACAACGTCGAGATCTGCGAAATCCATCACAACCAGAAGAAAGACAGCCCCAGCGGCACGGCGGTGCGCCTGGGCGAATGCGCCGCTCAGGCGCTCGGGCTCGATTACGCCCGCGATACCGCCCATGGCCGCGAAGGACTCGTGGGCGCGCGGCCCCGCAACCAGATCGGCATGCATGCCCTGCGCGGCGGCGATGTTGTCGGCGAACACACCGTCAGCTTCATTGGGCAGGGCGAGCGCATTGAGCTCACCCACAAAGCGCACAACCGCGACAATTTCGCGCGCGGCGCCCTCGTGGCGGCCCGCTTCACCATGACGGCCGCGCCCGGCCTCTACGATATGCAGGACGTCCTCGGCCTGAAATGACCCGCCGTCTCGCCGGAGGCCTGTCTGAAGGACAGCGCGGCCCGGTCCCGAAAGCGATGGTGTCGACTCGCTTTCCGGCGGATATGCTCGCGGAGAAGATCCCATGATCTCTTCAATTGCCGTCCTGGTGGCAGCGGCCACGCTCATCACGGGCCAGACGCCCGCCGCCGTGTCTGCCGGGCAGGAGATCACGCTTGCCCGAGGTCGGCTCTTCGCGCCGGCCTGGGTGAACGGTGTAGGCCCCTATCCGTTTCTCATTGACACCGCAGCGCCCTATGTTGCGCTCGATGCCCCCATCGCCGGCGCGCTCGGCCTGCCTGACGCGGGCAAGCCGGAGGAGGCCGACGGGTTTTCCGCGCACCGGATCCGGATCCAGGCCCTCGAGGTCGCGGGCCGCCCCGCGCTCGAGTGCAGCGCCTACGCGACCGACCTGGCCCCCATGGAAGCACTCTATGGCCTGCGGGTCGCGGGCATTCTCGGGCTGCCGGGACTTCCGGAACGTTTTCTCCTGGATTGCGAGGGCGGCCGCCTTGCCCGGTACCCGCTCCAGATGGGCCCGGAATGGATTGCCGTGCCCATCTCGACGGGATCCGACGGCGTCATGCGCGTGCCCGTCACAGTGAACGGAGAACATGCCGTCGAGGCCGAACTCGACACGGTATTCAGCGGAACGCTCGCACTGCCGCGGAATCTCCTGGAGCAGTGGGACCTCTTCACCGAACACACCCCCCGCCTGGAAGTAGCGGACGGGGCCGGGAGCCGGGGCGCCATCCAGATCCGTCTGCCGAAGTGCACGGTCGGGCCGCTTGAGGTCGAGACGCCCCTCTGCGAGGTGCTTGAAAACGGCGCGGCGCCGCAGCTGGGCATGCGATTCTGGTCGCGTTTCATGCCGGCGCTCGATCGCGCTGCGGGAACGCTCCACGTGCTGCCGCTTGTGCCGCTGCCGTGGCACGATCCTCCTGTGCACAGCGCCGGCGTCACCCCCGCTGGTCAGAGGGGCGGCCTGTGGCGCCTGTTCATCGCCGAGGGCTCTCCCGCGCAACGGGCGGGGCTGCTCACCGGCGATCTGCTGGTATCCATCAATGGAATGGACATGGCGGAGCAATCGTTTGATTATGTGCACCGCGCTTTGACAGGGCAGCCCGCAACCGCCCTGGAAATCGCTGTGTTTCGGAGCGGTGAGGTTTTCGCTGTTCTGGTAGCGGTGGATCAAGCGCTTTAACCGGACAAGCGCGGAGGCCAGCACGCACCCGGGCCGTTCCAGGGCGCTTTCCGCATTCAGATCACAGCATACCCGGTTGTGGACCGGTATCGTGTATAATCCCGCCTTGAAAATGTGGAAAACCCACGCGCATGACAGACCTCATGCGCCTGCAACATTCTAGAAAGGGTTCATGATGCTCCAGCGTTCGATGTGCATCCGGGCGGCCGTTGGCGTGACGGCAGTTGTCCTGGCTGCCTTGACGGCGGCCGCAGGTGAAGAGAAACAGAATTACTCCGCTCTCCCGTGGGCCCTGCGCGACCATTATGTGTTTTCGTTTGACGAGGATCGCGCGCAGTTTCTGTACGCCACGGATAATGGGGAGTGGACCATTCACTTCGAAGGTTTTGGTGAATTCATTGACAAGGCCCGCGCGTCGATCACGCTGGGCGACGACACGGTGGTCCAGCTGGCTGATTTCGACAGAGGCGCCGCAGACCGGGAGCGTGCGGATACCCCGATGGGGCCGTGCAGCGATTTCCGGTCGGAATTTCCGGAGCGTAACGGCCTGAAAGTGCTTCACCGGGTGTCCGTGCAGAACGACTATCCCTTCCTGGTCGTGCGCATGGAGGTCACCAACACCGGCGAAGCACCTGTCGAGATCAAGAAGTTGAGCCCGGTGATCTTCGGGCCCGGATGCATGAAAGACGCCAGCGGCAAGATGGAAAGCGCCATCCGGCGGCTCGACATGCGGGCGGGCTACGCCACGTTTGATCGGACGGCCAAATCGTCGCTCGCGTTTTTCCGCGACACCACGAACAACCGCACGCTCGCCCTGGGCGTTCTGCCGCTGCATATCGCCCGCTCCGGCATCAACCTCGAACCGTTCGAAGGCGCATGGCAGGGCGAGATCGTGTCGGTATTTGATCCGCCCATCCGGCTTGAACCCGGTGCTTCACTGGCCGCCGACCCTGTGTTTCTCACCTTCTCCGTGCCCAAACCGGAAGATGTGGAGACCTATTTCACGTGGATCCGCAGCAAACTCCCCTGCCCCGCCGCATTAGCAGACGCCCCCCGGTTCTGGTGCACCGTTGAAGAGGATGCCAGCGCCGAGGCCCTGTATGCTGAAGCCGCGAAATGGGCCGCCGCGGGGCTCAAACATGCTCTGGTGCCCGCCACCTGGGAATCGCGCCCAGGCTCCCTGGAAGGAGCCCGGCCCCGGTATCCCAAATCGATGCAGAGCGTAGCCTCCTCGCTCAGCGCAGCCGGGATGACGCCCGGCATTACGGTCGACCCGCTCGCTACCCTCGACGGCGGCGAGGCGTTTGCGGCATCGATAGCCGGCCACACGTGGCTCAACCTTTCGCATCCCGACGGCCGAAACCAGGCCGTCGCCAACATGCGCAAAATCGCCGGATGGGGGTTCCAGTTTTTCGTAATTCAGAAATCCACAGTCCCCGACGAGGTGCTGCGCGCCTTCAACATGACCCGCACCCAGGCCGATGCACTCGCCCACGAGGTCATGACCGAGGCCGCGGGCAGCCTCCCCGTGTTTCCCTCCGCCGCGACAACGCTCAAGGATGGATTGGACGATTGGCTGGAGGCGTCCGGATGCACCAGCCGGCTTTGGGAATACCGGATCGCCGCGGCCCCCGTGCGTTTTGATGTGGCCGGCGTGCGTGAACTGAGCGACGAGATGAGCACTGTCCTGGCCTTCTTCGGCGGACCCATCGAGCTGATCGGCACACCGCACCGCAACCTCGCGTCTCAAATCGCGGGTATCAAACACCGCACGGGGCAACCGCTCGACATCATGCAGCGCGCGCCGCGTACCTGGCTCGTGCCGAGCGATGAGTCCGGCAGCGGTGAAAAAACGCAAATGACCTTTTCGGCGCCGGCTTCATAACACCGCGCGACAGGAATCCGCGCCGACCACGGGAGATCTCGCATGATGCTGAAATCAGTGTGGCTTGGCATGTTGATTTGTGGCGTTGCCGTCCTGAGTTTCGGTGCCTCGCCGGTGAGCATGACGGTGACGGAGGTGCTGCGTGAACCGCTGCCGTCCGAGGATTTGAGCTGTATCGAGAGCGACGCGGCCATTGTCGTCGAAAGCCCGGCCTGCCGCTACACCGTGGACAGGGCATCAGGTGCCATTGCCGGACTGGAAACCAAGCGGGACGGGCTAGTCCAACTCCAGCAAGCCGCCGAACTGTGGTTCGATGATACGCCCCTGTCGGGATGCGGCGGCGGCAAAACAGACATCGCCGTCCAGGGAAAAGACAAGATCGTTTTGAACACGCGCGGCGCCCTGCGAGACGGCGTGCCGTATACGCTCGAAACGACGTTCTACAACGACGGTGTCGTGGTCTGCGCGCTGACGCTCAATCCCGCGACGGATCTTTCGTTCACCAGAGGAATCCGATTCGAAGTCAGCGCGGCAGGGCAGTTCAGTCACTACCTCCACAAGCGCCGGGATTCAGAAGGCGTCGACTCGTTCCAGGGCGCGCTTCCCGAAGCCGGGCAGACTGTCGAGCTGACCACACTCACGTCTTGCCTCGAGGTCTTCAGTTCCAAAGCCGCCCTGGCCATTTTTACGGACCGGGGTGGAACCTTCCGGCAACCGGCCGACGCCCCGCTCGCCTCCCTCGGGGTTGGCGAGAAGCTCCCGGGTAGTCGCATGCCGGTACTGCTCACACAGCATATCGTGCGCGTAGCGCCGGGCGGAGACCCTTTCGTCGTACGGGCGGGCGAATCATTCACGTTCCGCACCGGCCTGGCTGTTGCCCCGAATCGCCTGCCTCATCCCCGATGGCGCGACCTGCGGATGTTCATCTGGATTGGCGACGACAAACACCCCTACCCTGCCGATGAGGAGATTCGCGCAGCCGCGCGGCTTGGATTCACGCTGTTCCAGATGCATCGCCTGGGCACTCCGGGCGAACCGAGGCCGCCCGCTGGAGAATTCGACCGCGTGCTGAAAACCGTCCACGATGCCGGCATGCTGTTCATCTGGACGGCCAACGCAGACCTCATGTATGCCAACGCGCTCGGGGTCCAGGAACGCATCGCCGCGGAGCAATGGCCGCTCTGGCAGGGTTTCAACTACGGCGGACGCTACAAAGCCGCCATGGACGCCTATTGCGATCTAATCGCCACCTGCCTCGCCTCGCCCAACGGGCTTGCCGATTACCGCATGGAGACCATTGGGCGGATGCTCGAGAACTATCCCGTTGACGGCATGTATATCGACGATAACCTGCCCTACGCCAACTGCACCCTCTGGGAAGAGCACGGCCACCCCGAGCCGGTTTATGATTGCCTGATCGAGCTGCACGAGGTGAACTGGCGGCGGCGCCAGGCCCTGTTGGCCAAAATCCCGCACGCTGTGCTGATCGACCATTCGAGCCATGGGTTCATCCTGCCCGCCATATCCGCGTTTGATTGCCACCTCTTCGGTGAAGGTTATTCTTTTCCATCGGTCGAAGCGTATTGGGCGCAGTATGGGTCGTACCACAATCAGCCGGCTCAGGGTTGCCTCTGGGCGGGCGATACGGAAGCGGCGCGCTGTGGCACCGAGCTCGCTTACGCGTACGATCTTCTCACGGGGGGCGGGCAATACAGCTACCTCGATTGGCGGCTCTGGCCGGACAAGTTCCCCTATGCCTCAGGGGTCAACCCCGACGAAGTCCTGTTTGTAGAGTTTTTTAACGCCGCCCAGCACTATTTCGGCCTGTACGAGTCCGACCTCTATCTCTTCCCCGACTCGCGCGACTGGTTCGCCGCCACCGCGCCCGGCACCTATGCCACGCTGTATCACAACCGCACGTGGAATGACGCCCTGGTCGTCGTCGCGAATCCGAACGGTGCACCGGCCAGCACGGCTGTGGCCTTCACTGAACGGACGTTGCCGCCATTTGAGGCGGACCGGCCTCTTGCGGTCTATGACGTGCTCGAACACACAATAAAGGCCGGGCGGGGCCGGGAAGCCCTCGCGCATCTCACGGACATTTCGTTGCAACCCAACCAGACCCGGCTGTTCTACGTGCGCGAGGCCCCTGAAAACACGGCATACCACCAGTGGGGCGGCAAACGAATCTCTGAACAGTGGGATCCCGTGAACGGGACCCTGTCTCTCGTGCTGCACGGCCCGGCCGGCCGGGAAGATTGCGTGATCATCGCCACCGGCGGCCAGAAGACAGCCCGTGTGACCGTGAATGGAACGCCCGCGGCTTTCTTCCATGACCCTGCGCGCGGACTGGTCTGGGGAAATGTCGTATTCGGACCCGCACCGATCAGTATTGTCGCGACCCGCGCCTCTGAAGACACCGCGCAGCTGCCTGAACAGGCACTTCCAGACAACGCACTCAGCGCCTGCTATGCGTCACGGGAAGATCCGGTCCCGTAACCGGCCCCGCATATGAGAACGGGCGGGTGCCTGCGCACCCGCCCGCTCGTCCAAGCTCAATTCCGGTGTTTTGACCGCGACGCGCCCGGTTTACGCCTCCACGATGCCCAGGGGCTGTCGTTCACGCCATTTGCCGCGCGTGAAATCGGGGAAATCGACCGGACGGCTCTTGTCGGCGACGGACATCTCGCTGAGCGGCGCGATCACGCTCCACGCGGCGGCATCGTAGACGTCCGAATCGGGTTCAACGCCCGTCTGCAGGCATTTGATCAGGCGGTACATCATGATGTAGTCGCCGCCGCCGTGACCGTGGCCGAGCGCGTTCTGCTGCAGCGCCTTCCACAGGGGATGCTCATATTCCTCGAGGTAGGGCTCGATATCATCCCACTCTTCGCTCTTGCTGCGGCCCTCGATGAAGATCTTGTCCAGCGTGCCCATGTACAGGCCGTTGGTGCCCTGCGCGCGGTAGATGAGGTCGTAGGGGCGCGGCGCCTGCGTATCGTGATACAGGGTGATGGTCAGCCCGTTTTCGGTGCGGATCAGGGTCGTATTGATGTCGCCGAGGGCGTAGGGGCGCGTCGCCAGAGGATGCTCCGGTCCGAAATGTCTGGCCGCGTAAATATTGAGTCCGCGCGATTTGCTGCTCATGGACACCAGGTACGCGAACTGATCGCCACGGGTGATGTTCATCCACTGGCCCACCGGGCCGACCTGGTGGGTGGGATAGAGGCAGCCGTCGCGCCGCGACTCGTGCTCCCCGCACCACAACAGGTTGCCTTCCGCGTCGAACACGTTGTTGGCTATCCGGTAATGCTGATAGCCCGCTTCCGCGTGAAGCATCTCGCCCAGAAGCCCTTTGCGCACCATGTTCAAGACCATCATGGCGTTGCGGAAATAGCAGCAATTCTCAAGAAGAACGCAGTGCTTGCCCGTTGCTTCAGCTGTATCAACCAATTGCCAGCATCCATCGACGGTCACCGCGGCAGGCACCTCGGTCGCGGTATGTTTGCCCGCGTTCATGGCCGCCACGCAGATCGGCACGTGCCAGTCCCAGGGCGCGGCATTCATCACGAGATCCAGGTCCTGCTGCTCGCACAGCCGCCGGAAATCCTCCTCGCCCTGCGCGTAACCGGCGGGTTTGGGGCGTCCCATGCGTTCCAGCGCCGCCTGCGCCTCGGCGACCCGCTCCGGCAGCACGTCGCAGACCGCAAGGATCTCCACGTCCGGCCCCAGCGCGTTCAGCGTGCTGATGAGCGAACGGCCCCGTTTGCCGTAACCCACCAGCCCGACGCGCACAGGCGCGCCCTCGGATTGAGGTTGGGGCTGAGGCGCATCCGTCTGAGCCAGCGCCGCACCCGCGAGCACCATGCCTGCGCCCGCCCGTGACCCGGACGTCAAGAATTCGCGTCGATCAAGCTGTCGTGTCATCGCCAAACTCCTTTATGGTAAAAGCCCCCTGTTCGGCAGGCATTCCCGCGCCTAACGTACCGGTATTTTGCGTCAGGGTCAATACGCCGCGACAATCCGGCGAGATCACGCCTTTGGCCTGGCGGGCGCCAGATAACCGCGGTCGCGCAGCCACACAAAACATCCCAGAAGCAGAACTACGGTCTCGATCACGTAAAATCCCGCCAGAATCCGAAAAATGCCGGTGGTGAAGCCGTAACTGTGCAATCCGACGCCGAGAAGGTTCACCCCCCACCATGAAAATGCCACAACCATGCCGCAGGCCACCGCGCCGACGTTGAACCCCAGCCCGCGGATGTAGCCGCCCAGCCGGGCATGAAAAAGCACAAGCATCCACAACACGAGCATGAGTGCGCCGTTTTCCTTGGGGTCCCATCCCCAGAAGCGGCCCCAGCTCTCGTTGGCCCAGATGCCGCCGAGCACCGTCCCGATCACGGCAAACACCAGCCCGAACGCCATCACGCCATAGGTCATGCGGTAAATGCCCGCGTAGACATCCTCATCGCTGTTTCGAATCCGCAAGACCCGGCCCAGGATGTACACATGGCCGATGGCCGCCCCGAGCAGAGCCGCTCCGTACCCCATGACGATCGTCGTGACGTGCGCTGACAGCCAGAAATTGGTATCGAGCACCGCGATCATGCTCGGCATGGTGTCGACGCCTTCCTTAAGCTCATACCGGTTGGCAAGAAACATGCCGGCCGCGCCCAGGACCGCGCCCAGCGATACGGCGATGCGCCGGCGGTTCATCAGCTCGATGGCGATCGCCAGCGCCACGCACACAGCGGTGGTGAACAGGATCGTCTCATACAGCGTAGTGACCGGCGGCCGTGCGCGGATGATGCACCGCATGGCAATGCCCGCTGACAGCAGCAGCGTAGGCACGGCGAGCGCGTACGGCGCTGCAAAAACCAGGCGCCGCCAGCCGGGTTTGAGCCACGTGAGCGCCACCAGCATGAAACACAGGATGAATAGCGGCAGGCTTCGCCCGATCAAGCGGTACCGGTAAAAGGTCACCTCCAGCGGCACCTTGCCGTATTCCCCCCGCTCCGTGGCCCGGCTCACGAGTTCGTCGTGCAATCCGCGCAGATACGCGCTGAACGCGGTGCGATCATCCACCGCTGCGGCCAGGTCTTCGAGAAGCTCCGTCAGCGCAAGATGCGTCTCGGGGGCCTGCTCGGACATGAAGGCTTCGGTCACCACATCCCCCGGTGAAATCCATTGCTCGCTAAAACCATTGCCCAGCGGCGGCAACATCGCGATGCCTTTCGCAGACAAGCCGAAATGATCGATCTGCCCCAGCAGCTCCCGCAGGGCGGTCAGCTCGGCCTCGCGTTTCTCCGAACTGAGTTCTCCGCCCTCTGCCGCGTTCAGGGTGTGAATGAACGAGGCGAGCAGCGGCGCCCGCCGCAGCACATCGCTATAGCGGGTCTGGCTTTCTTCCGGGAAAATCAGGCGCAGACCTTCGGTGGCCCGGGTGGGGTATTCTTCGCGGGCAAAATCAAAAAACGACAACAGCGATTCATAGTCCGCCAGGTTGTGTGCGAGATGGATGATCTGCCGCTGCACTCCCGTCAATTCACGCTCAGGACGCGCCGCATACTGGTCGGCGAGCTGGAACAGCGTGCGGCGCCCCGGCAGCAGCTCAAGATACGAATAGCGGTCGCGTTTCTTTTTCCCCTGGTGCGGCACGCCGATGGCTTCCGCCACTTCGTCGGAATGGACCAGAAATACCGGATACGCGGCCGCCGCGCGCGGGTAAAACAGTGTATCCATGAGCCATTCGACCGGCCCCAGGTCGGGATGGGTCATGCCAGCGAGCATACGTTCAAAGCGCGTATCGCCGGGCCGTTCGGGACCACGCCACGACCGAATGCCGCGCAGCTTCAGCAGCTTGAACGCGGCGAACGTCGCCATCGGCTTGATGCGGCCTCCCTCCTGCACGGGCAGCGCGCCAAACAGCTCCAGCGCTTCCCGATCCCATCGTTCGGGTGGGGCCTGCGCCGGCATGGGCGGATGTTGTGCGAACGCGCAGGCCGCGACCGCTGCCCCCAAGACATAGACCGCCAGGATGGTAAACCGCCGCTTCATGATGCCGCGCTTTCACTCTGCTCGCGAATGTAGAGCAGCAGGTTTCGTGCATAATGCACACAGAGGCCCAGGCTGATGACTACGCAGGCGTACAGCGGGAACTGATCGGCCGGGTTGCTCACCACGGCGAACACTGAAAACAACGGTTCGCCGGGCTGCGCGTTCGGCGGCCCCCACGAGGCCTGGTACAGCGTGTAGCCACGATGCCGGAGAGGCGCGTTCATGCTGATGGTGACACTTTGTTCAACGCCATTTTCAATCTTGCGCACATGGCTCTCGAATTTCCGCGGCATCTGGGTGCCCGGGTGCATTTCATGGATGAACTGGTCGAGCGCGACCGCAAACGGCATCTGAAACCGTTGCTTGCGGAGGTCGATCACCCAGGTTTTGCCGCCGGCCTCCACGGTGAGCGGAATGGGCGACAATCCCCAGAGAATCGCCTCGATGGCCTCGCCGGACGCAGGCTGGAGCGTCGCATAGAGCCCCGCAGCATTGCGTTCGGCCTGTTTGTCGGGGGCAAGCGAGATGAGTGTAAATCCATCCACGACCCGACCCGGAGGCGTGTCGCCGGGGCCGACCGGTTGGGGCTGGCAATTGCGAAATGCGCCCTCGACGCGGAGTTCAAACGGCAGGGCCGGGCTGCGGAACGTCCGCGTGCCCGCGGTGCCCAGGTGCATGAACTGCTCCCCGGGGATGATATATTCCGTAAAAGGGCCATTTCCCGACGCATCGGCTATGGCCAGCTCCCACTCGTAGTAGCTCTCAAATTCGTTTGAGCGCTCGCCCTCATACAGCGTCAGATTTCCGGTCTGGGAATACCGGTACTGGATAGCCGCGCCCAGCAGCAGCACCACGATGCCGATGTGCCCGAGGAGAATGCCCCAATGGGCCGGGCTCTTGCGCGCGCGAACGACCCCGCCCAGGATCAGGTTCACCGCCAGCAGCGACATGACCAGATAGGCTCCGGGCAGCGGTACCGGGATTACGCCGAACAACTCGTGGACCAAAAATACCGATTCGAAATATTTTTTCTGGACGTCAAACAGGCCCGCGTGCATCTGCTCCAGCGTGCCCAGGAAGGTCAGCAGAAATAACAACAGAAACAGGATGCATGAAAGCCCGTACGAGGACAGAAATCGATAGAAGGTGCGCAGATAGTCTTTCATGAGTCTGCCGGGGGGCTCCAGGTGAGAGATGTGCAGAAGGCCAGGAAGGCGTCTCGCTGCGCCTCAACCACGGTTGCCGGGCCCGTCATCTTGACAAACACGCTGAACGCGTCCGCCGGGCACACCAGCCCGAGGAGGAGCGCGTCATCCATCGCCTCGCCCGATGCGCTGGTGAATGCGCCCCGGACTTCAACCCAGGGCGATGGTTTCCCAAGGACTTCAAGAACAGGCAGCGCGCTTACCGCGGCCTCTTCCAGCGGGGGCTGGCCCATCTGTTCACGCCAGCGGTTGATGTTCGCAACCGTGCCGCCGCCGCCCGCGCCCAGGATGGTGACGTAGCATTCCGCCTCCTGGGCCGGGCCGGCAGTGAATGTCACCACCCGCATGGGGCGGTCGGGTGCCGGATGCCAGCCTTCGGGAGTGGCCCAGGTAAACGGAAGTTCCATCTCTTCCGCCGAATGGGCCGCGCCGTGTGGCGCCGATGCGTTCATCCCGCGTTCATAGCCGAACCGCTGCGCACTGGTTGCATCGGGCCGGGGCGGCATAGGCAGAGAGTCCACGCGGCGGGTTTGCGTGATCTCAGTGACTGAACCTTCGCCGCCGCACGAGGCCAGCACGACGGCCAGCAGGGTCGGCAAGATGATGCTGATACGGTCTCGAACCGCCATGAAAATATCCAGAGATATCGCGTAATCGGACTGCGCCATGAATCGGACAGAAGCTGTAGCCTACCGTTTACCGCCGCGCAGGTCAAACTGAGGGCAGCCGTTTAGAATCCACCCCCGGCCACGCAGCGCGTAGCGCAGGCATCTTGCCTGCGTGCTTCTCTTTCTGAGCACAGGTCCCCGTGCCTGCCTGGCCAACCCCAATTTCCGCTGCGCGCAGGGGCAGACCCTTGTGCCTGCCTGGTCAACCCCAATTTCCGCAGCGCGTAGGGGCAGACCCCTGTGTCTGCCCTTCTTCAAGGCAGCCGCAGCGGCTATCCGGATGGGCAGGCACAGGGGCCTGCCCCTACAGCCGGAGGGCAACCCCACCTGTCCACTGCCGCCCACGCGGGCCAGGGGCGCCCGGCGCAAAAAGCCTCAGCCTTTTCCTCAAAAACAAAACTAGCGCACTTAGAATATGGACCAAATATGACAGTCCCTTGACATAACTCTAAATGGCAGCTATAAGAAAATGAGAACGGGCAGAAGCTTCATCAACAGGGGCGCAACGATGGACTCATCTGCGGGGCATATTACGGAAAACACCATCCTCCCGGGCCAATAACACCTTTTTTCTCGCCAGAGATCCACCCGCGCGCCTCAATCCAGCGAGGTTTCGCGCGCAGCGCCGCGAAATCCGGGCCGAGGTCCGGGGCGATACGCGGTGATTCAAGACGTGGCATGCGCCGAACACGCTGATTGACGGCAGCCCTGAGGAGAGCGAGGTGTTTCGTCTGGGCAACCTGAACCAGGTGGTCAAGGCCACGAAGCGGGGCTACGGGAGCGTGACCGTCGCGCCGTCTTCGCTTGTGACGTATTCGTGCATGCCGGTGGGCGATCTGTCGGATGCGGTGTACACGGAGCCGGACCCGCAGGCCGGCACGCGGTATTGCCTGCCGGAGGGCACACTGCCGTGCGGCCTGCGCGACACCACCTCGATCGAGACCTCGTGCGCGGAGAGCCGTGCGCTGAGGCAGCGAGCATGGAGGCAGCAGAGTTCATTTTTGCGGTCGCAAAGAACGTGGGGGCTATCAATGGTGAGAAGGAGAAAAGTGCACTCGACAAAAGGACGTGGGTCGCTTGCTGCGGCGGGGCTGATGGTGTTCGGGTTCATGGCTACCATGGCGCCACCGGAAAACCCGTGTGAATACCCATCTGCCAGGGAGCTATTTGCGCGGATCCAGACAGAGCTTGAGGCGGAACCTTTGCAGGTATTATTGGAAGAGTGGGACCAGCTCGTGGCCAGCCGCGATTTCAGAGAGCGAGACAAGGCATTGTGGCTGGTAGCAACACACGTGAAAGCAAGACTGTTTTTCGGCGCGGGTACAGCCATCAAGTACAGCAATGAGGAAATCAAAGCGCGAGTTGTCGAACTATATCTTGACGAGTGCGCAAGAATGGACGCTTCCCCGATGGAAGGAGACAAGGAATCGGACCCATCGTATGGCGGGGAGGCCGGTTGGGAGTATCTATCGGATCTGATGACTGTTGCAGAATCCACGTTCGATCCGCGGCTTTATGAATACGAGGTTAGGATTATGCCAGCAGCTACTGGTCGTCTGAGGGAATCCTATCTGGCCGTCGTAAATCCTGATAAAACGCTGCATATCATACTTGATGCTCACCTGGGATATCGCGACGGCAAAAAAATGAATCAAGATTCCCTCTACTTCACAAAAGAAGGAATGTCGGCAAGCTTCTTGCTGGACGGGGCATTTCGAGTTATGGCTCTGATGAAGAAAGAATCTCCGGAATCGCTCCGGAAACAGAAGGAACGAGTTGTTGAGTTTGTGCGGGTGCACGCTCTTCATTTCTCCGCCCCGCGGAAGGAGGTCTATCGGGATGAACCCGTACGGCTTTGCTGGCACGATTTCTACTGCCGGGGAGGCGCTTTCGACGTGCTGGAACTACTCGGGGACAGTCGCGACCTGCCTTTCGCGGAGAAGCTGTCCCAGGATTTGCCCGATATGCCCGAAAAGGACTTTGAAGAATCCCCGCGACATTATCTCAAGCGGGAATCACTCACCGAAAAGGCACGCCGTGTTATCCCGCTGTTACGTTCCAGAGAGCCAAGTGAGGTACAACAATGAGAGCCATCGTTCTGGCTAAGACAGAAGCTCAATCTGCATGTCTTTGCACACTGCCGAGGCCTTGAAGCGTCGTGGCCCTGTTCGTCGCGGCAGCGATGGACCGGGAATCGGACGGGTGGGATGTGCCTGACGGGCTCGGTCCGGATGAATTCATTTATGAGGATGTGGTGTATCGGCTGGGTTCGGTCGAGCATCTGATCCTGACGGGAATGGCCACCGGGTCGGACAGCGCGTATCTGCCGAAAACGACGCTGACGCTGGCCTCGGCCGCGGGCGAAGGGCAGTGTGCGTTTGTGGCCTGTGTCGTGGTTCCGCCGGGCTTCGAGACGGTGCCGCTGCCGTCGGGGTTATTTACGCGCGCGCTGGGGCTATCCTGGTTTATCTATGCTACGCAGCGCGTAGGGGCAGACCTCTGTATCTGCCCTTCTTCAAGGCAGCCGCAGGGGCTACCCGGATGGGCGGCCACAGGGGGCCGCCCCTACAGCCGGAGGGCGGATGCGCGGGACGGGCGTTTAGACCTGTCGCTTGTCCTCCATGGGGATTGCGAACCCGTCGATGTGATTGTCGGTGAAGGTGTTGTCGCCGCATTCTTCACCGATTCGGATCCCGACGCGCTCCGCGGGGCCGCGCGTTTCGCGGATTTCGTTTCGTACCAGCGTGTTTCCAGCGGTGACGCCCTGGAAATCGACCGCGGCGCCGTTTTCGGGACCGTTGTCGTAGATACGGTTTTCTTCGAGGAGATTTCCGGTGGCCGTGAATCCTTCGCCGCGTTCGGGGCGGAACAGCACGCCCGTTTGACCGCTGCCCGTGATCTCGTTGTTTCGGATGATGTTGTAGTGGTCGCGGTGGCCGATAGAGAGGCCCTGGCCGCTGTTGTCGACCATCCGGTTGTTTTCCGCGACGCCGTACTGCACACCCCAGCAGAAGAACAGCCCGATCGTATTGCGTTCGATGCGGTTGTTGCGGATGAGCGGCCGCTGGGCCCCTGAACCGGGATGCATGCCCAGGTCGGCGTTGTCGTGGACGTAGCAGTCCTCGACCACGACGTCGTGGCATATCTGCCAGCTGATGCCGTCGCCGTTGTTGTTACGGGTCTCGACGCCCCGGATGAGGATGCGGCTGCAATCCTGAAACCAGAGATTTCCCGCATAGTTGCCGTCGAGGTGTGCATTTGCCTCCCGGTTGCCGTCGATGACCAGGTTTTCGATCGCAAGATTCGATTTTTCCTCGGCGGTGACCAGGGGGAACAGGGTTGAGACGGTGGGCGTCTTCATGGTCCAGATGTTTTCGCGCAGTCCCCGGTCGAGTTTGAAGCGGTTGCCGCTCCGTGCTACGAGGGTGCGTTTGAGGATCACTTTGCCGCTGTGGTGCGGGTTGTCGCTCTGGATGCAGATGCCGTCGCCGACCTCAAAGCCCGTGGCGTCGGCCAGGGTGATCTCCTGGTCGAACCAGTCGGAATCCTCCGCGATGGTGGTTTGTGAGGATGGTTCTTTGATAAGGACGGTCTTGTCGCCATCGCCCAACAGGCGGACGCCTGAAGCGAGGACGATGGCATTTCGCAGGCGGTAGGTGCCAGCCTGAATATGTACGGTGCCGCCGCCAAGGCGCGCCACGTAGTCCACGGCCGCTTGAATCGTTTTCTCGGATTCCCCGACGAGATCGGCGCCGCTCGGGCCCACGGTGATCACCAGGCGCTGCTCCCAATCCGGCTCCACGACGAGGTCTCCGTCTGTGGCGCGCGGGATCTTCACCTCCGGCATCTCTATCGCGCTGGCCCACCGGGCCCAGCCCCATCCCGCGACAGCTCCTGAGACAACCCGCAGCGCCTCGCGCCGATTCATCTTATTTTTGTTCCGCCTCATAGTGTAGTCTCCTTGAAAACGGCCTTCCTGCGAGGCCCTATAGTGCACAATAGCGTGCCGTGGTGCAAAAACGGCGCGCATGTGCAGGGGCAGGCCCCCGTGCCTGCCCTGGATCAAGGTCAACGCGTGAGGATGGACGCACGCGTAGAGCTATCCGGATGGGCTGCCACAGGGGGCCGCCCTTACAATTCGGGTGCGGCGCACTTGTCCCCAGCTGGCGGGGGTGAATCGGCGCCAGCCGATTCGGGGGTGGATTTCAAAGATTGACTACAGCGGCGGAGGTGCCATGCACAGCAGGGGATACGGCGGCCGGTCACCGGTCAGATGTAGTACATATCCGGTCGGCCGGTGCCATCGATAATATCGCGAATTCTGTATTCCCGCATGACCCTGGACAGTTGGCGCGCCGCGTTTTCCCATGCGCGGTTGAGCTCCGCTCCTCCATCATCGTTGATGGGCAGGGGATCGAGGATCGGGCCGTCGATGGCTTCGATGAGGTCCAGAAGCGTGATGTCGTCGGGCGAGCGGGAGAGCAGGTAGCCGCCCTGCGCCCCGCGGACACTGCGAACCAGTCCTGCCCGCTTCAGTTGCACAAGGATATGGACAAGATACTTGACCGGTATCTTGCGCCTCTCCGCAATGGAAACCGAGGTGAGCGGCTGCTCAGTTCGTTCGTTCAGTGCTAGTTCGATTATCGCCCGGCAGGCATATTCACACCTGGACGAGATATTCATTCGGCAGTTCGCCTTCCTTCTCCGGGCGCCGCCCCCATCTCCTCAGGCGCCCTCGCGCGGACGCGTCTGCGGCGCCGCGCAAACCCTGCCCCCCCGAGCATCCGCCGCGAACTCTCTATTCTGGACACTCATATCGTACTAGCTTTGATGGGAGAAGTAAAGAGCACGGATTCCTGTCTTTTCGGTGTCAGGGTTCTGCATCCAACGGGCTGCCGATCGCAGCAGTCCCACACGGCGTTAACGAGATGGCACCCTGCTATGCGGCCTGCACGCCGTGAACAAAGGCGGCGCGGATGACGGGTTTCCACTGGGGATGGGACTGGTCCAGGTCGAAGACGACCAGGTTGGCGACAGCGCCGGGTTTCAGCGAACCGAAATCGGCCTTGACGCCGAGTGCCTCTGCTGGAATCGTCGACGCGCACCGGAACGATTGCTCGAGTGTCAAATCGGTTTCGCGCGTGGCATTGAGAACGCCCTGCAGCAGCATCAGCGCGCTGCCGGACAGCAGATGGGTGCCGCACAGGGTGATGCGTCCCGACGGAAGCAGCTCGACCATCATGCCTTTCACGCCGCTATGGTGCGGGTAGATCCCCGGTTTCAGGCCGGCGATACGGACGGCGTCGGAGGTGAGAATGATGTGGTCGGGCCCTTTCATGCGCACCATGGTCTTCAGCATATCGGGCGGAACATGGTGGAGATCCGCGATGACCGCGGCAGCAAGCCGGTCTTCAGCCAATTGAGGCCAGAGCGGATTGCAGTGGCGGTCCAGCCGGGCAGCGAGGCCGTTTCCGAGGTGAGTGCACAGTCGCGCACCGGCATCCACGGCCTGGGCGATACGGTCGTCGGGCGCATGATGGTGCCCGAGCGCGACCACTACGCCGCGTTTTACCAGTCCTTCGATAAAGGGAATGGCGCGCGGAAGCTCGGGGGCGACAGTCGTGTACAGCACGCGGCCCCCGCTCGCCCGGTTGAGCTTGTCGAAATCACGCAGGCTCGGTTCGCGGACATACCGGCGGGCATGCGCGCCCCGGGCCCCTTCAAGCGGGGACAGAAAGGGGCCTTCGAGGTGCAGGCCCGGCACGGCACGCGCCACATCCGGATGTTCCATGGCCTCCGCGATGACCCGGCAGGCATGTTCCATGTTGGCCAACGTGTTCGTGGTGATGGTTGGCACCCACTTCGAGACGCCCCACGCAGCGAGAAACCGGGTCAGTTCGAGCACGTCGGCGGGCTTTGTTTTCCGTCCCTGGAGGTTGATCCCGTTGCCGCCGTTGACTTGAATGTCGAACAGCGTTGGACCAATGATCGACGAGCGGGTGCCGTAATCCGGCCGGCCATACCCTCCGCCTTGCGTGATGGCTTCGATGATCCCATCGCGAATGGTGATATGAACCGGCCGTCCTGACCCAACCGGGATTCCGCATACGGTGACGGCTCCATTAGCACCTGGGATATCCACGCTCGTAACCTCTGTTTATGCCCTCTGCTCCCCGTCGACAAACACCGCTTTGATGTTAGTCTTCCACTTTTCCTGGCCTTTTGTGATGGTGAATGCCATGAAATTGGCTTTAGTTCCCGTTTTTGGAAGCCGAAACGGGTGTTTAAGCCCCAAAAGGTTCGCCGGTACGGATGAGGCGCTCGCCAGGGCCTGCCTGAGGGTCAAGTCGGTGGCCCGTACCGCGTTAATCACGCCCTGCAGCAGCATAAGGGAGCTGCCGGCCAGATATTCCGTTCCACTCAGGCAGATCCGCCCCGATGGCGTCAATTCTACCGGGATTCCGCCCAGTTCATATTCCCCCGGTTTCAATCCGGCCAGATGCACGCAATCCGATACTAGAATCACCCGTTGTGGCTCTTTGGCCCGCACAAAAGCTCGCAATACGGGCGGCGGGAGGTGTTCGAGATCGGCAATGAGTGACGCCGACAGGTTGTCGTTCGCCAATTGGGGCCAGAGCGGGTTGTGGTGGCGATCCATAGTGCCCACCAGGCCGTTGCCGAGATGGGTGGTCAAGACCGCCCCCGCCTCGACGGCGCGTTCAATCTCGAGTGAGGACGCGTTGTGGTGGCCCAGGGCGACGCGTACCTTCCGGCGGGTCACCTCTCGAATAAAATCCACTGCGCCTTCAACTTCCGGGGCCACGGTGATATAGGCAATATGACCGTCCGCGGCCTTCATGAATCCGTCGAATTCCTCCAGAGACGGCGGCCGGACGTGATTTTTGTCGTGTGCCCCGCGCGCGCCGTCTTCGGGTGAGATAAACGGGCCTTCGAGATGAATGCCGGGAATGGCTCGCTGGACGCGCGGATTCTGCATGGCGGCTGCAATTACGGCACAACCGTGGCGCATGTGTTCGGCGGGCCCGGTAATCAGCGTGGGAATCCAGTGTGAGACGCCCTGCGTCACGAGAAAATCAGTTAGAGCGCACACATCGTCCGGTGTGACCGAATCGCCCTGCAGATCAATGCCTTTTGCGCCGTTAACCTGAATATCGAAGAGTGTCGGGGCAATGATGCAGGTGTCTGAGCCGATATCCGGCGCGCCGCGGCCCGCCAGTTTGATTTCCTGGATTTGCCCGTCTTTCAGGAGAAGGTCGGACGGCGCATCCGCGCCCGCAAGAATACCCCGTACCCTGATGCGATGTTTTCTGGAAGTCACGTGCCCGTCTCCTTGCGATTGGCAAGGGTTCTACCACAATCCCGCCCCGGGATACAATACAGACCGGCGCGCCGCCATACCGTCATCCTGGCGTCGAAACGGCCTCTGTTTTTCGTAAACTGCTGAAAAATAACACGTTAAGCTAATTATGACGTTTGATAATCAGCTCCGAAAGAAGCTGGTGGCGGGCATTGAACACACGGTGGTACACCAACACGGAGATCAGTACGCAGCCCAGGGAGGTGGCGGCGGCGATCATGAACATGACGACGATCTGGTATTTCACAGCCCGGAAGGGGTCTTCCCCCGCGAGGATCTGGCCCGTTGTCATTCCGGGGAGAGAGACGAGCCCGACGACCATCATGGAATTGATGATGGGAATCATGCCGCAGCGCACGGCGTCAGACAGTGGCGCGCGCGCGGCTTCCCAGCGGCTTGCGCCGTGGGCGAGTTCCATTTCAACCTGGTCGCGTTTGCTCACGAGGGTTTGCAGGATCTGATCGAGGCTCAACGATATGCCGGTCAAGGCATTGCCGAGGATCATGCCCAACAGAGGGACCAGATACTGGGGTTTGTACCAGGGCTGGACCTGAATGATCGCGCCCGTGACGAGGGCGGCCGTCAGCCAGGTGCTGAGAACGAGTGTGATGACGGCGCTCCGGGTTGCCCCGGGAAAAGTGCGGCTCGACCGCTGCACGGCCGCATGCCCCGCAATGGCGGTCATCGCGAGAATAACCGCCAGGATCGGCAACAGCTGTTCCAACTGGAAGACCCACCGGAGGATGAGTCCGGCAAGGAGCAACTGCACGACCGTACGCACGGAGGCCAGAGCCAGGCGCTTTTCGAGTCCGAGCCGCAGCGCGAAACTGATACCGCCGGCGAGCAGCACGAAACTGGACGCCAGCACGAGCTGCCAGGAATTCAACGCGACCGCGCCTGGCACGGAACCTTCCATCATACGGCCTCCCTCGCCGGTGTGAGGTCGATAATATGGTCGCACCGTGCGATGATGGACTCACGCTCATGCGAGACGATCAGCGCGGCCAACCCACGCCGGCGTGCTTCGCGGAGGACCACCTCGTCGACGGCTTCAGCGGCTGCGGCGTCAAGGGCGCTGCAGGGTTCGTCGAGGAGAACCACATCTGGCTCCACCAGCAGGGCACGGAGCAGGCAGATGCGCTGGCGCTGACCTTCGGAGAGCGACAGGGCTTCCTGCATCATGCGGCTGGGTTCGAGAAGCAGTTGTTCCATCAGCTCGAGGGCGCGCGATTCATCAAAGACCGCTTTTGTGGCCGCGTAGCGAAATGGGTGTGACAGGTTCTGGCGGACGGTTCCTTCCAATAGCACGGGCCGTTGCGCAACAAGAATCACCCGCCGGCGGAACGCGGGCCATCCGAGCGTCCCGGGCGTCTGCCCGCGCAGGCGGACGCGACCCGCAACGGGATCGATCAGGCCCGCGACAGCGCGCAGCAGGGTCGTTTTACCACAGCCGGACGGACCCGTGAGCGCCACCCGTTCCCCGGCTTCCAGGGAGATGGAGACATCCCGCAACAGGGGAACCCCGTTGGCCGCAACCGCGAGTTTTTCGAGTTGGAGCAGCGGTTCCACCACCTGCTGCGCCCCTATCCTTGAAAACCAGCCAGAAAGCGCACGTACGTCTCGATGCCTTTGAACAGGGTGGGCAGGTGCTGTTTTTCATTGGGGCCGTGGATGCCATCGTCCGGCAGGCCAAACCCGAGCAGGACGGAATCGACCCCAAGCTTCTCCTTCAGCACGCCGACCACCGGAATGCTTCCGCCCTCGCGCCGGAACACGGGCTCTGCGCCGAACACGTCTTTGAGGGCCTTCGCGGCGGCGCGAACTGGCGCCGACTGGCGATCCATGAGCGCGCCGGGCCCATGCGAGAGCTCGCGCACGCACCACGTGACGGTATCCGGAGCGTTTTCAGAGAGGTACTGCTCGAGCATGCCCTTGATTGCGGCGGGGTTCTGCCCGGGCACGAGACGGCACGAGAGCTTGGCGAGGGCCTTCGCCGGAAGCACGGTTTTCGCGCCTTCGCCGATGAACCCCGACACCAGGCCATTGACTTCGAGCGTGGGGCGGGCTCCTACGCGTTCGAGGGTGGTGTATCCCGCTTCACCCCAGAGCCCGGGAGCGCCCGTCATGGCTTTCCATCCGTCGTCGGTCATCGGCCAGCGTGCGATCTGGCGGCGTTCGTCGTCATCGAGCGGAATGACGGCATCGTAGAATCCGGGCAGGGTCACGCGGCCGTCGGCGTCGTGCATGCCGGCCACGAGTTCGCACAAGGCCTGCGCTGGATTGTGGATCGAGCCGCCAAACAAACCGGAATGCAGATCTTTGGCCGGTCCGCGGACCTCCAGCTCGAAATAGGCCAGACCGCGCAGCGAATACACCAGCGACGGCAGTTCCGGGGCGAGGATGCCCGAATCGCAGTTCAACACAAAATCGCAGGCGAGCAAATCGCGGTTCGCATCGATGAACGCATCAAGATTCGGCGAGCCGATCTCTTCTTCGCCTTCGATCAGGTATTTGAGGTTGACCGGGAGATCGCCCTGGAGGGCGAGCGCCTCGACGGCCTTGATCTGCGCGAAAATCTGGCCTTTCATGTCCGACACGCCGCGGGCATACAGGCAGTCTCCTCGAAGCGTGGGCTCGAACGGCGGCGAATTCCATTCGTCAAGCGGGTCGGCCGGCTGAACATCGTAATGGCCATACACCAGCACGGTGGGTTTGCCCGGCGCCCCCAGCCATTCCGCATAAACCATCGGATGGAGCGGGGTGGGTATCAGTTCCGCGCGCGACATGCCCACGTCAAGGAGCGCGCCGCGCAGCCATTTGGCCGCGCGGATCATGTCCTGCCCGTGCTCCGGCAAGGTCGAGACGCTGGGGATGGCCACCAGAGTTTTCAATTGTTCGAGGGATTCCTCGTGGTGGGAGCGCACGTGAGTCAATGCGGCGTCCAATGCGGTCATTTGTCCTCCTTCGGCGGCTTGGGTTGCTTGCACGGCGTATGATCATACCACAGGCTTTTGAATTCACTGCCACGCCGTCCATTCTAATGCTAAGTGTCGGCCGGCCGGAAATGGCGCCCTTTCTTTGTGTGATCCATGCTTGACTCTCTTTCGACTCCATGCAACGATAATGAGAAATCTTCGAACTCGTCACTTCGAAGGAGGCGCACAATGAAATCAGCAATAACGGGCCTGGTGGCTCTGCTCGTGGGATTGGGTGCGGGTTTCTGGTTCGGAATGGGGCGCGTAAACGCCCTCCAGAGCGAACTGGAAAAAGTCCGGAGCGATGGCTCGGATCTGCTGGGCAGGCTTCAGGCTCTGCAGAGCGACCTGGCTGAACGCGAGACCGAGCTTGGCCGTTTACGCGAAGAATTCAACCTGGCGCGTTCCCAGCCCGCTGCCGAAATCCCGGCGAGCACAACAGTACCGGAAGTGGAAGACTTCGACAGCGCCGAATTGTTCGCGCAACTGGCCCAGGCACTCGATGAGGCTGGCGGGCCCGGGCAGCGGCAGGGCCGGTTTGGCGACCGATCTGGCGACCGGTTCAGAGGCACGCGGCGGCCTCCCGAAGAGGGCCGTGAACAGCGCGAAGACCGCCGGCGCAGCTATGCGGATGATTACCGCACACGTATGAGCGATTTTCTCTCGAACGAGATCGAGGCCAGCACCGATCCCGCTGAGAAAGCACGGCTCGCGTCCATCAGCGAGTATATGCAGAGCCTCATGGAGCAGCGCCAGCTCCTGCGCGATGCCCAGTCCGACGAGGAACGTCAGGCCATCTTCGAGACCATGCGGCAAAACGGTGATACCTTGCGGTCCATGGTCGAGGAACAGCAGGATCAGGTCCTGCGCGACGCCCTTGCACGCCAGGGCGTCTCAGGCAGAGCACAGCAGGATGGCATCATCGGCGCCTATAAAGAAGCACAGCGCGGCCCTTTTTTCAGCGGCCCGTTCACGTTTTTTGGGGGCGGCTGGCGCGGGCGCGGAGGACCGCCCCTGATGGCGCCTCCCGGCGGAGAACCGCGGTGAGGATCCCGCCTGCTTCTTCAACAGGGCATTAGAGGGCACGCCCGCCGTGCGCTCATCGGGACGGGCTGACGCGCAGTTTCTTCCCGAGCTGGATCGTGTCCCCGTCCAGATTGTTCCATTCCTTCAGTTCTTTGATGGAGACGCCGTACCGCACTGAAAGCCGGGTCAACGTGTCGCCCGGCTGGACCTCGTGGTACGTGGCGGAAACCCCACTCGACGCAGCCTTAACAGGCGTCGTTTCGGCGGGTTTCGGCGCTTGAGGCGCAGGTTCGGCCGGTTTAGGCGTTTCTGGCTTTGGTTCGGCCGGTTTTGGTGCGGGCTCAGCCGGTTTGGGCGTTTCCGGCTTTGGTTCGGCCGGTTTTGGCGCAGGCTCGGCCGGTTTGGGCGCTTCCGGCGCTGCTTCGGCCGGTTTCGGCGGCTCTGGGGCAGCCTTGGCGGGCTTTGCGGGTTCGGGCGCAGCTTCGGCCGCCACTTCGACCGGAGTCGAGCTCTCCGGGGCGAGCTTAGGCACGCCGCCCGGCAACCCCTTGGGCTCCTTCAACCAGGCCTGCATGGCTTCCAGACGGCGCTTACTTTCATTGAGATTTTCCCGCGACAGCGTTCCGTCATTGACCGCCGCCTCAATGGTATCGCATATTCCACGGATGCGCTCCGGCGAAGGGTCCGCGAGAATCAGCGCATCACATCCCGCGGCCAGGGCCAGTACCGCGGCTTTCCCTGCATCTCCGCCGGTAGCGGACGCGGCCAGCGCGATGTCGTCACTTAGAATCACGCCTTTGAACGTCCACCGGTCACGCAAGATCCCGCGTGTCAATACCGGCGACAGAGATGCCGGGCGCTGCGGCTCAAGCGTGTCAAGGAGCGGTACCGCGATATGCCCCACGAGTATCCCCGGCACACCCGCCACCACGGCCTGAGCGAAGGGGTACAGCACTTTTGCCAGTTCGTGGCTCTCGTTCAAGTCGATCACCGCCAGCGTGGTCTGCGGTTCGAGTTTCGCGGCCCCGTGGCCGGGATAGTGCTTTACGACAGGAAACACACCAGCCTGCATCGCACCGTCGGCAAATGCGAGGCCGAGGGCCTGCACCACGTCCCGGTCCTTGCCGAAACTGCGCGCCTTGATCACGTCCGGCGCGCCGGGCAGCACCACGTCGAGCACGGGCGCCAGCAGCACCGCGATGCCCCGATCTCTGCAGGCCTTACCGAAACTCAGACCCACCGCATTTGCCGCCTGGGGGTCACGCCGGGCGCCAAGCTCGGGCGCGCCCGGCGCAGATTCCAGGTTCAGCCGGTTGAATATGCCGCCCTCCTGCTCGACGGCGATCAGGGGCAAATCGTAGAGTTCTTTACCCAGTCCTACGGCCTCTTTAATGCTCGACACCAGCTTCATCGTCTGGTTACGGTTTTCGATGTTGCCGTCAAGCAATACCACGCCGCCCGGCTTAAGATCCGATAACAGCGCTTTGGTGGCGTTGTTGAGGGTTCCTCCGCTGATGGCGATGAAGAGATGCCGGGCAGGCCACACATCTTCAAGGACCATCGGCGGAGAAGCAGGCGGCATTTCCTCCACGGGCGCTTCCGCCGGCGGCTCGTCTTCCGGGGGCTGTGAAATGGGAATTTCGTCCGAGTCGCCCGCCGCATCCAGCACCTGCGCCACCTCCGGAATCCAGGTTTCGGGTGGCGGCGCATCCTCGACCGGCGGCGTTTCCGCAACCGGCGGCTCTTCGGGCCCAGCCGTTAATTCGACAGGCAGGGTTGCGCCGCCCGGCTGTTCGGGACTGCCCCGAAGCACCCAGCCGAGCGCCACGCCCATGAGAAACACCAGCAACACGGTGACCACTTGATGAGTGGAGCGGCGCTTGCGCGTTCTGCTTTCAGATTCCACGGTTCCCTCCAGCCTGTTCGGCACGTGGTTGGTTTGGCCGCCGGGGCAGAATGCGCCCGCGGGCCGCGGCCTCTGCAGCCCGTTGAACTCCCCGTAGGGCTACGCGCTGTATAATACCCCGAATCCGGCGCCGCGTCCATTGATTCGGGTCAGATTGCCGGGCCGGCGCGCTGTTTGTCCGGTATGCCCCGATGCGGTAAGCTTCTCCGGGGAACCTGAAAACCTTCACGGCAGGAATGGACTTCATGAAAACTCCACGACGTGTCATCAACGCGATGGCCCCCATCCGCATCTGTGATCTGGGGGGCTGGACCGATACCTGGTTCGCCGAGACCGGCGCGGTATTCAACATCGGTGTGTATCCGTACGCCGAGGTCCAGATCTATGTGCGTGAGATGCCGTCCGATGCCCCGCGCATCGTCATCCATGCCGAAAACTACGACATGCGCTATGCCATCGACCCGCACAAGATTGCCTACGATCGCCATCCCCTGCTTGAGGCATCCATCGACATCATGGATCTGCCCGACCACCTCAGTTTTGAGATCAATCTGTATTCGCGCGCGCCCGGCGGTTGTTCCACCGGCACGTCCGCCGCCATCACCACCGCTCTGCTCGGCGCCCTGGACCTTCTCACGCCGGGCCGCCGGACCCCGCATGAAATCGCCCGGCTCGCCCATCGCGTCGAAACGGAAAAACTCGGCCTTCAGTGCGGTATCCAGGATCAAATTTGCTCCGCCCACGGCGGGATCTGCTTCATCGAGATGTATCAATATCCGCTGGCCAGCGTCTCCAATATCCAGGTTTCCAACGACATCTGGTGGGAATTGGAGCGGCGCCTCGTCCTCGTGTATCTCGGCCGAACGCATTCGTCCAGCGAGGTGCACGGCCACGTCATCCAGCGCCTGGAAACCGAAAACGCCGATAAATCGGTTCTCGAGCCCTTGCGGCAGGCCGCGGTCGCCGGCAAAAACGCGGTGTATGCGGGCAACTTTGATGCGCTGGGCGCCGCGATGATCCGTAATACCGAGGCCCAGGCAGCACTGCACCCCAAGCTCGTGTCGCAGGACGCCCGGGCGGTCATCGAAGCGGCGCGCCACTATGGTGCCGTGGGCTGGAAAGTCAACGGGGCCGGCGGCGACGGCGGGTCGCTCACCATCCTGTGCGACGCGGAAGGCGAACATAAGCGCAAGTTCATCGAGGCCGTGCCCGGAATTGACCCGCGATTCCAGGTGATCCCGACCTACCTTTCCCGGGTCGGCCTGCGCCGCTGGGAGTGCTACGAGTAGGATTTTTGGGGGGCACTGGCCTATTCCGAGGCCGTATCCCTCGCGCCTTTCTTTTCGCCTGAGGAGAATGGAGGGTGTACCCGCGCGGCCCAGGTTGATCGCGGGGAGATGCGCGGATACCATGGCGCTATGTTTGCTTTCCTCAAAGGGGTGGTCGCACAGAAGAGCCTCAACCGCGTCGTGCTGGATGTGGGCGGCGTGGGGTTTGACGTGCAGGTGCCGGCGGACGTGCACCGGCGCCTGACCGTGCATGCGGAAACGACGCTGCTGACGTACTGTCACATCCGCGAGGATAGTTTTCAGATCTTCGGTTTTCTCCGCGAAGAAGAAAAGGCATTGTTCGAATTGTTGCTGGGCATCACGGGGATCGGCCCCAAAATGGCCCTCGCTTTGATGTCGGCCCTGTCCGTTCAGCAGTTTGGCCAGGCCGTGCACGAAAACAACGTGGCGGCGCTGACAAAAGCGCCGGGCGTAGGCAAGAAGACGGCCCAGCGCATTGTGCTGGAGGTGAAAACCCGGCTGGGACAGGATACCGAGCTGAGCGCTCTGCTCGGCGAGACCGAGTCCGATGTATACCCGCAGGAAGACGATGTGCTCGAAGCGTTGACCGCGCTGGGCTGCACCATCGGCGAGGCGCGCCGGGCCGCTGCACAGGCGCGAAACCAACTCGGGGCCGAAGCGCCCCCCGAAGAGCTGGTCCGCGCGGCGCTCCAGTCGCTCGCCCGGGTAAAACTGAAATGAGTGAGCCGCGCTGCGCACGGCACGCCAACGGCCTACGGATATGATGCATAGAGACGAAGTCCTGGACCCGAGCCCTCATGACGGCGAGAGCGAACTGGATGAACAGATCCGCCCGCACCGCCTGGACGACTTTCCGGGACAGGAGCCGATCAAGGAACGGTTGCGCATCTCCATCGAAGCCGTGAAGGCCCGCGGAGAACCGCTCGACCACATCCTCATGTGCGGGCCGCCCGGGCTGGGCAAGACGACGCTTGCACGCATTCTCTCACACGAGATGGGCGTCGACATCAAATCCACCGCGGGGCCGGTCGTCGAGCGCCAGGCCGATCTTTCGGCCATCCTGACCAGCCTGGAAGAGTTCGACATCCTGTTCATCGACGAGATCCACCGGCTCAATCATGCCGTCGAAGAGACGCTCTATTCGGCCATGGAGGATTTCGAGGTCGACATCATGCTGGGCAAAGGGCCCACCGCCCGTTCACTCAAGATCGGACTGAAACCGTTCACCCTCATCGGCGCGACGACCCGGGCCGGGCTGCTGACCCCACCGCTTCGTGCGCGGTTCGGCGACATGTGCCGCTTCGATTTCTATTCTCCCGAGGAATTGAAGATCATTCTCATGCGCTCCGCGCGGATCCTCTCGACCCCCATCGACGACAGCGGCGCGTACGAGATCGCGCGCCGGTCGCGCGGTACGGCCCGAATCGCCAACCGCCTGCTGCGCCGCGTGCGTGAATACGCCGAAGTCAAAGCCGGCGGTGCCATCACCCGCGAGGTCGCCGATGCCGCCCTGCAGCTGCACCGCATCGACGAGCTCGGCCTGGATGATATGGACAAGACCATCATCGCCACCGTGATCGACAAGTTCAGCGGCGGTCCTGTGGGCGTCAATTCCCTCGCGGTCGCCATCGGCGAAGAGCCCCAGACCATTGAGGAAGTCCACGAGCCCTATCTTATCCAGCTCGGATTCATCAAGCGCACCTCACAGGGGCGCGTGGCTCTGCCCGCGGCCTACCGGCATTTTGGCCTCACGGCCCCGGAAGGACCGCAGGGCGCGCTGTTCTAACCCGCCGCCTTCTCCGCAAATCCCGCACTTTCCACCCCGTTTATGTGTTTGCCAATCTAACGGAACTATTTACGCGGCATGGTGATCAATAGTTTTAGAAGGATGCTTTCTGCGTTCGAGCCGGAAAGCGCGTGTCCAGCGGTCGACAAACGGCTTGAGCGTAATTGAATGAATGGCGCGAGGCATCGTCAGTAAACACGAGAATACTCCGCGGGCATGAAACCGCACTGAACGGCAGCAATTGGCGCATCCGATACCACGCAAATACAAGGACATGGTTTACAAATGGAACGCAGACGGCACATACGGCATTTCGTTGAGACGGGCGCCTGGCTTTGCCCGCCGCACGAGCGGCAGCCTGTCCCCGTTCGCTCCGCCGATCTGTCCGTGTCCGGCGTGCGGCTTCACTGGGTGCAGCCTGTCGCTCCGGACACCCCGTTGCTGGTCCGACTGCAGCTGAGCGAGGCCGGCCCCGTCCTCGAATGCAAGGGCCGCGTGTGCTGGTGCGCCCCGCTCTCAAACGATTTGTACCAGTTTGGCGTCCGTTTCCTCGACGTGACTGATGATGAACTCGAACAAGTGGAGGGGCATCTCCGTTCTACCAGGGCCAGGCCCGTATTGGCAGCTGTGTAACCTCCCGTACGACACCGCATTTGCCAACTCCCCGAATCCGATCCCGCGGGCCTGGCCGCCTCTTATCTCTCCGCGGTTGCTCAAGCTGCGCCGCAACTTGAGCGGTGATTGTCAGCATCGCTTCGTTTTGGTACAATAGTATTCATGGCACCACACGATGTTTCGATGCGCAACAAGCCTTCGCAACCACGGGCACAAGTGCTTGTGGCGAGCGGAGATATACCGTACGCCAATACGCTCGCGAGCTTTCTCGAAGGCGAAGGATACCAGGTTGAGCGCTGCCATGATGTCCCGGGGGTGCTGCGCCTGGTGGGCCGGAACGCCTTCGATATCGTCGTCCTGGATCTGGAACTGGACGAGGCAAGCGACCTGGATCTGGTCACGTTCATCCGGCGGCAGACCCCCGGCGCACAACTGATCCTTCTGGTCGAGATTGCGCGCATTGAAAAGGCACTTGCGGGCATCCGGCGGGGCGCTTTCTTCTATCTCCCGAAAAACGTGGCACCCTCCGACGTGGCCCTGGCTGTAAATAAGGCGCGGCGAAACCTCCAGACACAAAGCGCCGCGCACGATTACGAACAGACCCTGTTTCAGGAATTTATCGGCGACAGCCAGGCAATGCAGCGCGTGATCGAGGTCATTACCAAGGTCGCGCCTACGGACAGCACGGTCCTGATCCTCGGCGAGAGCGGCACCGGCAAGGAAGTCATCGCCAATGCCATTCACCGGCTGAGCCGGCGGCGGGACATGCCTTTCATTGCGGTCAACTGCGCGGCGCTGCCCGAACAACTCCTCGAAAGCGAGATGTTCGGCCATCTCAAGGGGGCATTCACCGGCGCCGATGGCAACAAGCGGGGTCTTTTTGAAGAAGCCGACGGCGGCACCATCTTTCTTGACGAAGTCGGGGAAATGAGCCTCGCCACCCAGGCCAAGCTGCTCCGGGTGCTCCAGAACGGCGAGATCCGGCCCGTCGGCTCCTCGACGTCATCGCACGTCGATGTGCGCGTGCTGGCGGCCACCAACCGCAATCTGGAAGAGGCGGTCGCGGAACGCCGTTTTCGCGAAGACCTTTATTTCCGTCTCAATGTCATCCAGGTGCGCATCCCGCCGCTGCGCGAACGCCTGGATGCCCTTCCCCAGCTGGTCGGGCATTTTGTGACGCAAATGAGCCGCACGTTCGGCAAGCGCATCCAGGGCTTCGACGAGCAGGCCCAGGCCTATCTGCGCAACTACACGTATCCCGGTAATGTGCGGGAACTGGAAAGCATCATCGCCCACGCCATCATCATGGCCGATGACGACGTGATTCGCGCGCGCGACCTGCCCGACCAGGTCCGCGCGGGCGGCAGCGCGCCTTTCGCCCTGCCCCATTACGCCGCCGACACCTTTCTCTCGCTCAAGGAGATGGAAGAACAGCTCATTCGCCAGACCCTTCACAGACTCGACGGCAGTCAGACCGAGGCCGCTGCCCGGCTGGGCATCTCCCGCTCGACCTTGTGGCGAAAAATGAAGGAATACGGCATCAGCGCCGGCTGAGGCGGCCGGCAGGCCGTGGGCATGGGGGTCCGCGGCGCCCCTCATTCGCTTTCTCCGCTACAATGCCTTGAGGAACTTCAGGTTGGCTTTGGGAAAGGCATAGCGCCCGAACCAGGCCCGAGGCACCCACTTCAACCCGGTATGCGTCACCGGCCGGGGCGAACCGGAAGCAATGCTGCAGCGGTACACATTGAGCGTTACCTTGAAGTGCGAATAGGCGTGGTTGACGACCGCGGCCAGTCCGCCCACGCGAAGTTCAACGCCGAGTTCGCCGCGGATCACGCGTTTAAGGGCCTGTTCGTGCGTTTCTCCGGCCTCAACTTGACCTCCGGGGAACTCCCACAAACCTCCGAGCAGACCGGACGGCGGCCGCTTCCCCAGCAGGAAGCGCCCGTTCTTTTCAATGGCCGCTACGACAAGTTCATGATGCGGCGCCGCAGGTTTTTTCCCTCTGACAGGACGCTCCGCCTGGGTGCCGCGGACAAACGCCTTACAAACCCCCCGCACCGGGCAGATTGTGCAGGAAGGCGATTTTGGCGTGCAGACGATGGCGCCGAGCTCCATCAGGGCCTGATTGAAATCACCCGGACGGCGCGCCGGCACGAGCGCTTCGGCCAGTGCCCAGAGCCGGCGCTCGGTTGCGGCCTGGCCGATGGATGTGGCGATGTCGAAGAGGCGCGAGAGGACGCGTTTCACATTTCCGTCAAGCACCGGCACGGCCTCGTGGAACGCGATGCTGGCAATGGCCCCGGCGGTATACCGGCCGATGCCCGGAAGGGTTTGCCAGTCATCCGCCGTCTCGGGAAACTGGCCGCCGCGTTCGTGCGCGACGAGCCGCGCAGCCCGGTGCAGGTTGCGCGCCCGCGCGTAGTAGCCCAGCCCTTCCCAGAGCTTCAGGACGGCGTCCTCGGGCGCGCTGGCCAGGGCCTCGACAGTCGGAAACGCCTCCATGAACCGTTCAAAGTAGGGCGTGCCCTGGTCAATGCGTGTCTGCTGCAGCATGATCTCCGCGACCCACACGGGATACGGATGTCGGGTGCGGCGCCAGGGCAGGTCGCGGGCGCTGCGTGTGTACCATGCCAGGAGCGCTCGACGAATCCGGCGCACGGCAGGAGTATCAATTGGCGCCTGACTGGGTTGGGCGGCTTTGTGCAAGGCCCGCCCCGCTATTTCAATACGGTCGCGTAGGCGTTCCGCACCTCGGCGAGCACGTCGTCTCGCCCGGCCCAGGGCTTGTAGACGAGGCGCATGCGCAGCCCGTATTCCTGGCCGGCCACAACGCCGGGGACAATGAGCTGGAAGTCCCAGGCCGGGTTGGTGTCATCGCCGGCCGGCGTGGGGCCGGCGCCCGACGGAGAATGCGAGAAACGAACCATCGGCCCGCGCTCAAAGATGAATATCAGGACATGGTCGCGGAAAAGGCCGTAGTAGAAGGGTTCCGCGTAGCGCAGGGGCGACAACTCTTCAAAGAGTGAGCCCGTGCTCTCACCGCGCTCTGCTCGAAACGCATCCGCCTCGTGCACGACCGTGCTGGCGTGACCATGCACCTGCGTACAATATTGCACCCACTGCGGATTATCGAGCGTAGACCCGGCTTGAAGGAAATAGAGGCTCTTGTCGGCGGGGGCGTTGATGTACGACGCCCAGAACACGCCCATGAACCCGCCGATAAACTCGTTTTTGTGGGGGATGCAGCGGAAGGTCATGTCGATATATCGCGGCGCGGACATCGTGAACCGGGTCCAGCTTTCGACGCCGTAGAAAGGCGTGGTTGCCTGGTACAGCTCAACGGCGTTGTCGCCGATGCGGCGGAGTTCCATGGGGACGTGGCGGGGTTCGAAAAACACCGCGTCATCGTCGGTACGGGCTTGAGCGTCGAAATAATGTTCGAGGTTGAGGCCCGAAAACATAGGCACAAACGGGGATTCGGCGCGCTCCGGCGTGGCGAGCGCGAAGACCCCGTTGTACCGCCTCCGATGATGATCGCCCATGGGCTCGTTATCGCCAATCACTGCCGTGAGGGCGTCTGTCTTTAATTCAGCCCAATGCACGGCCTCTGCCGTGGCTGCGCCGCCCGACGGGGCGGCAGCCATCGCGATCGCCGCGGCGGCGATCCAATTCACCATCATGCTTGTTCCTCCAGGTTTCGTAAGCGCAAAGGCCGGCGCGCCTACCAGCCGGCGTCGCCGGGGAAGCAATTAGCGTATCGCACGCTCTGGCGCGGCTCGGCCATCATGTCGGCCACTGTATCGCGCCATTGCTGATAGTGCGCCGTCTCCTTGTGCCGCGCGGGGTCGGCTTCCGTGCGGTACACTTCAATCAGCACGAAGCGGGCGGGGCGATCCGGCTGCTGGAGCACGTCGAAGCGCGCGATACCCGGTTCCTGCACGCTGTGGCGCGCGTTTTCGAGCGTGGCCTCCCGAAAGGCCTCCACATACTCGGGTTTTACATGCACATGAACAAGAACGACGAGCATGGCTTTGTTCTCCTGCGTTCGGTCAGCGGGTTGTCTCGTAATCGAGGGGATCGGCGATGCCCACTTCACGAAACGCGTTCAATCGTTCGACGCAGGTCGGACAGGTGCCGCAGGCCTTTCCTTCGCCCCGGTAGCAGCTCCACGTATGCCCGTAATCGACGCCGAGATCGAGACCCAGCCGGAGCGATTCCGCCTTCCGCATGGCCGCAAAGGGCGCATGGACCACGATAGGCGCACGCCGGTTCAGCGCGAGCACCTGGTTCAGCCGTTCGACAAACTCCGCCGTACAGTCCCAGTAGCCATATTCATCCTGCGCCTGGGCACCATAATACACATCCGTGATGCCTCGGGCTTCCGCATACGCCGCCGCCAGCGCCAGCAGTATCAGGTTGCGGTTGGGCACATACGTTGACGGCTGTTCCCGGTCAGGCGCAGCTACACTGGCCAGATCGGGCACCTCGGCGCCGCCGTGAACCAGCGAACTCCCTCCCTTCACCAAATCGCCCAGAAACGCCACATCGAGTATCCGGTGGTGCTCGGCGCCGGCCGCCAGGGCCTGCCACGCCGCGCAGTCGAGCTCCCGCACATGCCGCTGGCCGTAATCGCAGGAAATCGCATGGACCGGCCGGCGGTCCAGGGTTTTCACGACGTGGTGCAGCAGCGCCGACGAATCCATGCCTCCGCTGAGCAGGACGACGGCGGGTTTTTCCAGGGCGGTCATGGGAATACGAAGCTCTCTTTGCCTGTGTTCCAGCGTCAGACGCATGATACGGAAACCCCGCGGGAACGTTCAATGATCGGCTGCAGGTCTCATGGGCGTGCCCGCGGTTGCCTGACATGCGCAGGCGTCCCTATAATCAGGCTTGCTGCGGAACAGAGGGAAAGGATCCAACATTATGGCGAATTCTGGAAAACCCCGGGCTGTTATCACCGGCATAACCGGCCAGGACGGCTCGTATCTGGCGGAGTTTCTGCTCGAAAAGGGGTACGAAGTCTTTGGCGTCATTCGGCGATCCAGCACCGAGAAATTCGAGCGCATAAAACATATCCAGGATCGCATTACGCTGATGCACGCCGATCTCACCGACCAGGGGTCGATGATCGACGTCATCACCGAGGCGCAACCCCGCGAAGTCTACAATCTGGCCGCACAGTCGTTTGTGCCGACCTCGTGGAAGCAACCCATGCTGACGGGACAGGTGACCGCCCTGGGCGTGACCTGCGTGCTCGAGGCCATTCGGGTCGTCGACAAATCGATCCGTTTTTACCAGGCGTCATCGAGCGAGATGTTTGGCAATGCCCAGGAAACGCCCCAGCGTGAATCGACGCCCTTCTACCCGCGCAGCCCCTACGGCGTTGCGAAGGTCTACGGCCACTGGATCACCGTCAATTACCGTGAGAGTTACGACATGTTCGCCGTGTCCGGCATCCTGTTCAACCACGAATCGCCGCGGCGGGGCCTGGAATTTGTCACGCGGAAGATCTCGCTCGGCGTGGCCCGCATCAAACTGGGCCTGGATACCGAGGTGCGGCTCGGCAACCTGGACGCCAAGCGCGACTGGGGATTCGCGGGCGATTACGTCCGGGCCATGTGGCTGATGATGCAGCAGGAGATCCCCGACGACTACGTGGTATCAAGCGGCGAGACGCATTCAGTGCGCGACGCCTGCGAAGCCGCGTTTTCACATGCGGGCCTCAACTGGGAAGACCACGTGAAGGTCGATCCGAAGTTTTACCGGCCCGCGGAAGTCCATCTGCTTCTTGGCGACAGTACGAAGGCCCGGAATCAGCTCCAGTGGAAACCCGAGGTCTCGTTCCGGGATCTGATGGGTATGATGGTCGACGCCGACATCGAGCGGCTTCAGCGCGAAAACCGGCACGGCACGGCATGACGATGCGCGCGCTAGTCACGGGAGCAGACGGGTTCGTGGGCGGGGTGCTGTGCCGCCATCTCGCTCAATCCGGGTGGGAAGTGCGCATGGGCGTGATGCGCGCCGCACAGGAATCCCTGGCAGAGTTCCAATGCGATATTACCGACGCGGAGCGGGTGCAGGCGCTGGTGGCGTGGGCCGGACCGGTCGATGTTGTGTTTCACCTGGCGGCAGTGGCGTTCGTGCCGGACTCCATCCAGGAACCGCAAAAGACCCTGCGCGTAAACGTCGAAGGCACCATGAATCTCCTCCAATCCTGCCGCGCACAGCTGCCTGAAAGCCGGTTTCTATTTGTCAGCACGTCGGAAGTGTATGGGCCGCCCGTGGAGCTGCCCGTCCGCGAAAATCATCCGCTGAATCCCCAAAACCCGTACGCCATCTCGAAAGCCGCCGCGGACTGTTATTGCGCCTACGTGTACGAGAGCACGGGTTACGACATCGTGCGGATGCGGCCGTTCAACCATTCGGGGCCCGGCCAGTCCGACCAGTTTGTGCTGTCGAGTTTTGCCCGGCAGCTTGCGCGCGCTGAAGCGGGTGTGGATAAACCGCTGCTGCGGGTGGGCAACCTGGAGGCGCGCCGCGATTTTCTGCACGTGGACGACGTGGTGCGCGCGTATGAGCTCGCCGCTCGAAACGGCGCTGCCGGGGAGGTGTACAACATTGCTTCCGGGCAGGCGGTTTTAATTCGCGACGCACTGGACCTGCTGCTGCGCATGGGGCGGGTGAAGATGACGGTCGAGCCCGCGACCGAGCGCATGCGCCCGGTGGAAGTGCGCGAAGTGGCTGGTTCCAGTGAACGGCTGACCCGCGCGACCGGATGGATGCCGCAACGGTCGCTGGAAGCCCTGCTCACGGACGTCCTGAACTTCTGGCGGGCTCAGGAAGGCGTTTCCGCGCCATGATGCGGGAAGGGAGAACCGTTTGATGGGATTCTTCGATACGTTCAGCAACCCGGCCGTGGTGCACGCGCTGGCCGTGCATGCGCCCATTGCTCTGGCATTTTTTGGCGTGCCGCTCGTCATTCTGGCCGCGGTGCTGGTAGAACGGGCCGCAGGGATACGGTGGCTGGCGGTCGCGGCCTATCTCGGGCTCGCCGCCGCTGCCTTTCTCACGGTGCACACGGGTGAAGGAGCGCGGAGCGCTCTCCCAAACGCAGCGGGCGTGATCGACGAGCCCGTCTGGAACCTGGTGCGCAATCACCAGAGCATGGCAGGCAAAGTCTGGCTCTTCGCGCTGGTTACCGCCCTGTTGACGGCATGCACCGCCGCGCAAAGCCCGCGCATGCGCCTCACCTCGGGCACCCTGGCCGTGGTGTCGGCGTGCGCGACCGCGGTGTGGCTGGGCCTGACCGGCCACTATGGCGGCACGCTGGTCTATGTGCACGGTCTCGGCACGCCCGCCCTGCACTACAAGCAGCAGCTCCTGACCCAGGGCGAATCCCCCTCCGCTGCAGGGTCATCAACACCCGCGGCGTCCGGCTTCACCGAAACAGCACCTGCATCCGCGCCGCCTGAATCCGCCGGGCCGGCCGCCGCCATTCTCCCGCCGGCGGTGGTGGAGACCGAATCCGCGATTCCAGCCCCCGTCGTGCGCGACGTGAGCTACGCGCAGGAGGTGGCGCCGATTCTCCGGGAGCATTGCTATAGCTGCCACGGCAAAACGAGCGGCCTGAGCCTCGAGACCATCGACGCGATGCTTGTGGGCGGGAGAAAAGCAGGGCCGGCCGTCCGTGCGGGCCAGCCGGAGAAGAGTCCGCTGATCCTGTACGTGACCGGAGAGCTGCAACCCCGTATGCCTGAGGGCGGCGAACCGCTGTCCGAGAACGATATCACCATCCTGCGCAACTGGATCGCCCGGGGCATGAAAGACGATTCGCCGGGCTGAGCGGCGCGGCTTACGACGGGTGCTTTCGAGGCCGGCGGCGCTGCCATTCGCGGCCGAGGGTCAGACCGTGCGTGAGCAGGGGGTCCCGGGTGAGCCCCCGGGCGCGCATCTTTTCCGCCACCCATTCCTCGAGAATGGCCTCGCACTGGCGCGCACGTTCGGGTTCCTGCCCGGCCAGGTTATGAAACTCGCGCGGGTCTTCCCGGAGATCGTAGAGCTCGCGCAAGGGTGTGCCGTAGAAATCGGGCTGCCGGGCCAGGATGAATTTGTGGTTCAGCGTGCGCAGCCCCCATTTCATCTGCCAGGTGCATTCCTGACACACCACAAAATCGCGCAGCGGCGCGTCGCTTTCGCCGGCCATCAGCGGCGCCAGGGAGAACCCTTCCATCTCGCCGGGCGCCTGGACACCGCAGAAATCGAGAATGGTGGGCGCAAGATCCACGTGGGCGGTCAGCTGACGCACGCGCCGGGGCGCAAGGGCCGGATGGCGCAGGAGCAGCGGGACGTGCAGGTTTCCCTCGTACAGGCCGTGATGATCGAAGAAAATTCCGTGACGGTACATCATCTCGCCGTGGTCGCTTGTGACCGCCAGGAAGCTGCGCTCGGACAGGCCAAGCCGGTCGAGCGTCTCGATGATCTGGCCGATGGCCTCGTCGCAGTAGCGGATCTCAGCGTCGTACAGGGCCTCCACGTAGTCGGCGTCGGTCACGGTTTTTCCACGGACGAGCGTGTTGAGCCAGTTCTCACGCCAGATTTTTCCCAGCGGATGGCGCTCGAGCTTCTGGAGGGAGGTGTTTCCGGGGTCACAGGGATCTTTTTCAGCGTCATAAAACAGCCGCCGGTACGCGCGGGGCGGCATGTAGGGCGTGTGCGGATCCCAGTAGTGAATGAACAGGAAAAACGGCTCTTCGCGGTTCTGTTCAAGCCAGGGAATGGCCCGGCTGTTGATGTCGCGGCTGTCGCAATTGATGCCGAGCGCGCGGCGCGACGCCGGGTTGATATAGTACTCATAGCCCCGCCCGAACCCGTGGTGCCACGGCGCAAGATTGTCGATCGCGCAGGTCGTATACCCCGCTTTCTGGAGCAGGGCCGGGAGCCACGGCACCGTGTTTTTCAGAGGGATTCGGCCGCCGTGGGCCACGATCCCGTGCGTGATCGAATACTGGCCGCTGCCCAGCGTAGCGAACGCGGGGTGCGTGGGAATGGCCGGCGTAATGTGCTGCTCGCACAAGACCGATTGCCCGGCAAGCGCGTCAAGATTAGGCGACGTGTTGCGGTGATAGCCGTAACAGCCGAGGTGGTCCGCACGCAAGGTGTCCACGACAATTAGAATCGCGTTCAAAGAGGATTTCATGCACTGTCTCACTTCCGGTGCCGCGACACCCATTTTGGACCATGGCCCCAACGTGTATCACGATGGCGGAGGCGGGCGCAAGCAGAAAATTACGCGCCGGCTCCGCACGGGCTTCTGCGGACAGTCCCGGGCGCGTGTTCTCCCGGCGGCTGTGGAGCCGTGGTATAATTTCCTCATGAACGAGGCACATCCCCAAAACCCTCAGCCCAGACAAAACCGCAGCATCATTGCGGCCGTTATGATGCTGTTCGGTGGCGCCGTCCTGCTCGCGGTGGGGCTTGGCCTGGGATTCTGGTTTGCCACCCGCTACGACATCTCGATCTCACGGCGCGGCGCCGATGCACCCGCAGGATATCCGGCTCCGGCGGCTCAGGATGATTCGTGGGCGTCCACCCGCCCGGGCACATCCGGGCGCCCGGCAGCTTCGCCACGTGACGCTGCTACAGCAGCGCCGCAGACCGCCACCACCTCCGACGCCCTGTGGCCGCTGAGCCCGGCGGAGCAGAGCCAGGGCAAGGCCGACGGCCCGTTTGCCTTCAAGTTCACCCGGGATGAAACCCTCCGCTACCGCGTTGCCACGGAAATTCGCGGCAAAGGCGTCGAAGGACTGACCGATTCGGGCGTGTTGATGAACTTCGAGAGCGATATGTCGCTTCATACCCGCGATGTGGACCCGGCAGGCAACGCGCTCCTGCGCATGACCTTCGACCAGACCTCGCTCCGGGGCAGCTTTCTGGACGAGCAGTTCTCGATGGAGGTGACGCCGAACGACGCGCGCATTGACAACCGCGGTCAGACCCCCGTGGATACCCGGCGCGATGTCGGCTCAACGCAGGGCATCCCGCAGCTCGAATTTCTGCAGGAACCGGTCGACATGGTGGTCGCGCCGAACGGCCAGGTGCTCAAACTCTCCAATACACAGAATATGGCCGCAATGCTCGCCGCCGTACCCCGTTTCGCCACGCTCGAATTTCCGGGAGGAACGCTGGCGCCGGGACAGCAATGGGAAAGCCGCATCGCGCTGCCCGTGCCGGGTTTCGGCACACCCGCGGAAGCGCGGCTGCTCAACACCTTCGTGGGCTATGAGCACATGAAAGGGCGGCTCTGCGGCGTGATCGAGCAACAGTTTCTGTCCGAACAGACCGGCGGCGCCGTCCACGCTCCGGAAAGCGCACTGGGAGAGGCCCTCAATCTCTCAATGCCCGTCTTTCAGCTGTCCGGGGAAAACCGCGTCTATTTCGACACCGCCAACGGCCAGCTCGTGCTGGCCGATATGGATCTTGGCCTGCGCATGGATTTCAGCAACGTGCTCGGCAATCTGTCCCGGGCACTGGGCGGATTGCTCGCTAATCCGGACGCGCTGCCCGGGGCTTCCGGGTCTGATCTTGACGAGCTGCTCGGCCTGGGCGCCGGAGGCTCGTCGCCCTTGCTCAGCCTGGACCTGAACCTCCTGGGTTCAATGGAACTGACCAACTAGCACGAGCGGAAAGCAGCCAATCCCGGCAAAAGTGCGCTGGCGAACTCACAGCCTCCAGAGACTGGCCCTGCGAGTTTTGCGCGCTGCAAACCGCCGTGGCCTTGCTTTGCATGGAGTCCGCATAGATACTATTCAGACCTGCGCGCGCCATGTCCTGCATCCGCTGGCGGGAGAACACCGAAATTTCACGGGAATGCAATGAGGAAAAATGTCTGTATTGGTCAATAAAAGCGTGAGCCGCACGCTGTTTTCGATGGCATTTCCGATGCTGGCCGGCACCTTTGCCATGAACGCCTACAACCTCACCGACACCTGGTTCGTGTCGCGCCTGGGCACGCTGTCCCTGGCGGCAATGGGGTTCACGTTCCCCGTGGTGATGCTGCTGACCTGCGTTGCGCGCGGTATCGGCTCGGGCGTGACCACGCTGACCTCCCATGCGATCGGCAGCAACGACCGCGAACGCGCGGTCCGGCTGGTCACGCACGGGGTGATGCTCACCTTCGCCGTCACGGCGGTGATGTCCATCGGCGGCTACCTCAGCATTGGACCCGTGTTTCGACGCCTGGGCGCAGACAGCACCACCCTGCCGCTGATCGGCGACTACATGCGGACCTGGTTCACGGGCGCCCTGTTCATGACGCTGCCGATGGCGGGCAGCGGCGTTTTGATCTCCATGGGCGATTCGAAGGCGGCCAGCATGCTCATGATCGCGGGCACGCTCCTGAACACGATTTTGGACCCCATCATGATCTTCGGGTTCCTCGGCTGCCCGGCCATGGGCATCCGGGGCGCCGCCCTGGCGACGATCATCTCGCAGGGGGTGTCGACGATCTGGCTGCTCTACCTGTTGTACCGCAGGCACCGTCTGCTGGCCTGGCGCTCCTGGAAATTCGCCGATTATGGGGCCTCGCTGCGGCAGATTATGCAATATGCGATACCCAGCGTGCTCAGCATGATCCTGATGCCGGTCTCCGCCAGCGTGATCACGCGCCTCCTGAGCCACTTTGGAAACGGAGCGGTCGCCGCGGCCGGAGCGGCCAGCCGCGTCGAGATGGTCGCGTTCATCATCCCGATGGCCCTCGGCATTTCGCTTACCCCGTTTGTGAGCCAGAATGTCGGCGCGGCCCGCCTGGACCGGGTCAGGCAGGCCAAAAGCCTGTCCGTCGGCTTCGCTCTGGGCTACGGGGGGTTCTCCACGGCCGTATTCTTCGTCGGCGCGCCGTGGTTCGCGCGCCTCTTCACCAGCGACCCCGAGGTCGCCCGCATGTTTATCGCCTACACGCGCATCGTCTCTTTTGGCTACGGGATGATGGAGGTCCACCGCTATTGCGGATTCTTCCTGACCGGCCTGCGCAAACCGCTCTCCGCAACCGCCCTCAATGCGATCCGGGTCCTTGTCCTGCTGATCCCGCTTTCCTGGCTCGGTTCCCATGTCTGGGGGCTTGAAGGCGTGTTCTGGGGCCGGCTGGCCACGGATTTCACGGTGGGCGCCATCGGCCTTCTCTGGCTGTCCCGCGCATTTCGCTCCGTCCAGCAAGACAGCGAGGCATAAGCCATTTTCCACGTTTGGGGGAGCCGTTTCCGCGAACCCTTCACGAGACACCGGCGCCACCGGGCATGCCGTCCCGCGTCGGCGTGTTGCATCATTCGCGCTGGAGCCGTATGATCTGCTCTTATGTTTTCCTGCCCCCCGATGGTCGCGTGAGACAATACGCATACCCTGGGGTTCATCTATACGGACATCCTGAGCATTCGGCCCGTGTGCAGGGCGCGGGCAGGAGCGTGCCAACCAATGGATTGTCGGGAGTTGCCAATTCGTGCGACGTAACATTGTACATGAAGGTGCGGCCAATCTGAGCTATGCCATCCGCGAGATCGTGGCGGTGGCGCATGAGATCCGCGATCTGGGACAGCCCATCACCTGGGAAAACATCGGTGACCCGATCGAAAAAGGGGAGCGGGTGCCCGAATGGATCAGCGAGATCATCAAAGAACTGCTCGACGACCCCAAATCGTGGGGCTATTGCGATACGGCGGGTGTGCCGCAAACCCGCGAGTTTCTCGCCGGCCTCGTGAACGAACGTCCGGGCGGGGTGCAGGTAAACCCGAGCGATATCATCTTTTTCAACGGTCTGGGCGACGCCGTGGCGAAGGTCTACGGGTTTCTGCGGCGCGAGGCGCGGATCCTGGGCCCATCGCCCGCATACAGCACCCATTCGTCGGCGGAAGCCGCGCATTCGGGATACAGTCACGTCACCTACGAACTTGATCCCTGCAACGGCTGGCTGCCCGATGTGGATGACATCCGCCAGAAGGTGAAATACAACGACTCCATCGCGGGGATCCTGTTGTTGTCACCGGACAACCCCACCGGCGCAGTGTATCCGCGCGACATCCTCGAGGAGATCGCTGAGATCGCCCGCGAACACCGGCTCTTCGTGATCGCCGACGAGATCTACGTGCACATCGTCTACAACGGCAATCCACGCATGCACATGAGCCAATGGATCGGCGACGTGCCCGCCCTGGCCATGCGCGGCATCAGCAAGGAATATCCCTGGCCGGGTTCACGCTGCGGCTGGCTTGAAGTGCTGAACAAAAACCGCGACGAGAACTTCGCGCGTTACGTGGACAGCCTGGTCGCCGCGAAACGGCTCGAGGTCTGCTCGACGACGCTGCCGCAGATGTCGATTCCACGCATCATGCGCGACCCGCGCTATGCCCCGCACCTCAGCCAGCGGGCGGCCATGTTTGACCGGCGCGCCGATGAGGTCGTGAATGCGTTTCAGGGATGCGATTCAGTCATCGTCACCAAGCCCGGCGGTGCGTTTTATATCACCGTCATGTTCAAACCGGGCGTGCTCAACGATCACCAGACGCTGCGGATCGCCAACGAACCGGTGCGCCGCCGTATCGAGGAAATGGTGAAGGGCGTTCCCCCGGACCGCCGGTTTGTGTATTACCTCATGGGCGCCACGGGGATCGTCGTGGTGCCGCTGTCGGGGTTCCACAGCCGCCACGACGGCTTCCGCGTGACCATCCTCGAAACCGACGACACGCGCCGCGCGTGGATTTTCCAGACCATTCGCGCCGCCATCGACGAGTACGTGGGGAGCTGACGCCGCCGGACCTCCGTCTGTGCGCTGATCCGCAAGCCCTGCAGCTATTTTTTCACGGCGTTGATCTTGCCGGGTTCATCCAGAGCGGCCCGGTGGTAGCAGTAGATGTGCCCGTCTTCCGCGCCGACAATCAGGTCCATCTTGCCGTCCGCGTTCCAGTCGACGGCCTGAGGCGCGGTTGTGTGTCCGGCCAGTTCCCGAATGGGAAAATCGCCCCGCCAGGCGTAGCGATTCTCGCCGGTGTTCTCAAACCAGCCCGTGTTTTTCGTGTTGCGAATGAGATCCAGGTCGCCGTCGCCGTCCCAGTCGACGAGATGAAACTTGGCGCGCCCGCTTTTGCCGGCTTCGCCGTCGCTCAGGCGGAGCGGTTCGCCCTTTTCATCGAGAAAGACGCGTTTTCCCGGCTCGAGGACGTCCCCGGTGTTGCGGTAAAGCGCAAGATAACCCTCGTGATCGATGGCGATGAGGTCCTGGCGGCCGTCCCCGTCGTAATCGAGCACATTGGGCCGGGTGCGCCATTGGACGACCAGGTGGTCCGGTTCGGGCTTCCACCAGTTCCAGGCGGGATACGGGGGCTCACCGGGCCACGCGACGCGAACGGGGTCGCGCGCCACCAGCCCGGCCCGCTGGATAAAGAGCCGTTCGATGCGGCCTATGATTGAATTGTAGATGATCTCGTTCTGGCCGTCGCCGTTCAGGTCGCCCAGGCAGGGCACTGTATAGCCCCATTTTTCTTCAGCGGGACCCTGGATGCTGAGGTTGTAGCCCGCCATGATGCGGAACGGGGCGCGGCCCTCGCGCAGGTATTGCCCCTCGAGATAGGCGCCGTCACGCACACGGAATTGCTCGATGTAGCCCGCCGTATTGCCGCAATAGAGGACGCCGGTGCCGGTATCGAGCCAGGGCGTGACCAGACCGCCGGATTTGATGGGCGGATCGATCTCTTTCAGGAAAAATTCCTCGGCAAACAGGGGTGCGCCGCGGCTCATCCCGAGATTGATAATGACGCTGACACGCCCGTCTTCCTGGCCGACGATGAGATCGGGCCGGCCGTCGCCATTCCAGTCGCACGGCAACGGATTCATCATGCACAGGTCAATTTTGAGCAGGCCGTTGCGGGTCATCGCGGGTCGGGGCCGTGCGAGGCGCGGGTGGGTCCGTGTGCCGACATTTTCAAAGTACGTGAACCCGTCGCGAAACTCGCCGCAAAGCAGATCAAGGTCGCCATCGCCGTCCCAGTCGGCAATGCATGGGCACGGGTTGCCGTAGACATCGATGGGGGTGTCGTCGGCTTCGAGGCGAATCCCTTCGGCATAAACGGGATTGGCGTTTGTGCCGGTGTTTTTGTGAAACCAGAGGTAGCCGTGGAGCGGGCCGCGCGTCCAGTTGCCGGTCTCGTCAAACGCCCGGTCCCAGCCGTAGTCCTCCCAGTCGCCCGCGGCACGGATGAGATCGAGCAATCCGTCGCCGTCCCAGTCTACCTGGCGCGACAGAAATGCCCGGATACGCCCTTCGGGTTTCTTGAACGGGCCGTTGTGTTTGGTCCAGCCCTCGGGATCGCGCACACTTTCCCACCAGTGTTCGCCGCCGAGCAGGTCTTCTTCGCCGTCGCCGTTCATGTCCGCCAGCGCGCAGTACCAGACGCCATCCGTAAAACGCCGGGCGAGCCGGAAGACGTTCGGCGCCTCCTGAATGTAAAGATATACGCCGCTCTGAGGTTTGTCCTGGCAACTGTAGAGGAGATCCCAGTCACCGTCGCCGTCCCAATCGATGGGCATGGCGGTCGCCCAGAGACCGATGCCGAGATCGGCCATGACCCCATACCGGCCATAACTCAGCATGTCGCCCGCTCCGACGAACACGGGCATGGCGGCCGGTATCACGCCGGTTTCAATGGTGTAGAGGGTTGGACGCGACCCGTCGTCCGTACGTGCCCAGTAGACATAGCGTTTGTCGAGCTGCTGCTGCACCTTGGCGGGGATTTCCTGGCCGCTGGCGGGATCCAGCACACGGGCCACGGCTTCGGGGCCGAATTCCGTGATATCGAATTGCGCGGGCGCTTTGTCCCAGGGTTGCGCGAGTGCGGGCGCCTCCACCTGAATCGTGGCGCCCGATACAAAGAACAACAGCGCAGCAAACATAAGCGAACTCCTTCCATGCCTTGCAGGGCGGTCATGGTACCCATTTCCAGCGCCTGCAACAAGAACCCGGATCTGGTCCTCTCAGCGTTTTAAGGCCGATACCGCCGAATTATCTGCGCCCTTGCCGGCACATCCCGGTTTTTGCAGCGCGTAGCGCAGGCATCTTGCCTGCGTTCTTCTCTTGCGTAGCGCAGGCCCACGTGCTTGCACTGAATCAATCCACCCCCGGCCGCTTCGCGGCCACCCCCGCCAGCGGGGGACACAAGATGCCGAGCAGGCAACGGCTTACGTGGATCTCCATCGGCTCCCATTCCGGCGAGGCGTCACAGGCCCTAACCCAAGAGATTCAGATGCAACGCGCTGTCCCCCGCTGGCGGGGGTGAATCGGCGATAGCCGATTTGGGGGTGGAGTTTTGAAGTCAATTGCAGCTGACGGCTTCAACTCCAGCAGTGTCGGGTCGGACGCCATTCATTCCTCTCCTAAGTGAGCGCCCGCCGTCAAACTGCAGAGGCCCAGGTGCGAAGGACATTCCTGTTTCTGCACACGGATACGTCAGAAGAATCCGCGTAGCTCGCGCATCAAACAGGAATCGTGGGGATCCACCTTTGCCCACCCCGCCCACACAGTCCACATGGTCCACATGGCCCACACAGGATCGCCGGTTGCACCGATCGGGCGAATGGGCCACAATGGCAACGACGGCCACGCGCTGAGCAAAGATTCGCCGCTGGCGGCTGGACAGGGGGTCAGGGCGTTGAACTCCCCGGCGCCAATCTCAGCGACAGGCACTTACCGGGTGAAGGTGACCACATGAACTACGAAGTGAATCGCCGGACGTTTATGATCTCCTCGGCCGCCCTGGTGGCTTCAGGGATGCTGTCGCAGGCGCACGCGGCAGGTAAATCCGCGCTGCAGGCCGCACCGCGCAGCAAGAAACCCGCGCGGGTGCGGGGCGCCTTCTTCTATCCTCCGAAGGAGGTCGTGCTCGAAGGAAAATGCGAGGATTCATGGAGCAAACATCAGTGGTTCACGTGGCCGGGGAACCAGTTCGAGCCGGAGGCCCAGCAGGCTGCCTTTGAACAGCGCCTCTCGGACATGACACGCGATCTCAGCGTGGAGCTCGAGCTGGAGCGCGCCCCCGTGTTCACCGACGCGGATATCCAGGCATTCATCGCGGATATTACCGCGAACAAACCCGATGCGCTTCTGCTGTTCAATTTCTGGAACTCGTTCAGCGCAAAGATCGTCCCCATTCTCGACGCCTACGACGGCCCGATCATCCTCTACCACCCCCTGGGCGCGAACCACCAGCTGCCGCCCGAACGTTTCCGCACGGGAAAAGGCCTGCACTACATCCACTCCATCGAACACTGGGACGCTCTCGAACGCGGCCTGCGCGCAATTCATACCAAGGCCCGGATGGCTCAAAGCCGCCTGCTGCGGGTTTCGGGACGCCTCGAAAAAGAAGCAGAGGATCATGTCGAGTTCTTCGATCTGCCCGTTCATGGCGTGCCCGCGGGCTATTTCAACGATCTCTACGACGCCACGGCGATCACGCCCGAAATGAAACGTCTGGCGGCCAGGATCCGCAGGCGGGCGGACAACATCATGGACCTGGAGCAGAAAGCATTTCTGGACGCCGTGCGCGCCCATGCCGCGGTTCTCGCGCTCATGGAAAAATACGATGCCGACGCCATCACGATCGAGTGCCTCTTCCTGAAACACCGGAAACCCTGCCTGAGCTTCTCGATCAACAACGGCGCGCTGGTCCCCTGCGGCTGCGAAAACGATCTGAACGCCACGCTGACCCTGATGCTGGGCGCAAACCTCTTCGGCCGGGGCGGTTTCCAGCACAATCCCGAATTCGACACCGAAGAAAACCTCTACTTTGCCTCGCATTGCACCTGCACGACCAGACTGCACGGGCCCGGCGCAAAAGAGACGTCCTATACGCTGAGGCCCTTCTTCCACCAGATGCCCAAAACGCTGGCACTCGATGTGAACTGGCCCGCTGGCGAACGGATCACGCTGGCCAAATACCATCGCGACGAAAACCGCCTCGACGCCTGGGCCGGCGATATCATCGATTCCCCGCAATGCCCGCCCAGCGGCGGATGCGCCACCCGCGTGCTTGCCCGAATGGACAAAATCGACGACATCTGCTCGATCTACCCCGGCCCGCATCCGGTGGTCTGGTGCGGTGATTTCGCCCGCCACGCAAAGACATTCGCCCGCCTCTACCAGCTCGACATCCGTACCAACTGCTGACCTCGCGCAGGACGAAAGGATGGCATTCGCCCATTCCCGCGCCGCCTCGGCGCTTGCAAACGGCGTTATGCGCGCCGTATGCTGAAGTGTTTGCAGTGGTGTGTAACACGCATGGGGAGCCGGCGGTTCTCGGGCGATGTCGCGGTATCCCGGCGCCGTGCGGACGGAGGAGATGCTGATGCCGAAGATCAAAGGCAAGTACCGTTTCTCGTTTGGCCCGTGGAACATTGATGAAGGTTCGGACCCGTTCGGACCGGAAGTGCGCAAGCCCATCGCCATGGCCAAAAAGTTCAAGGCCGCGAAAACGATGGGGTTTCACGGCATCCAGTTTCATGACGATGATGTCGTGCCGGATCTGGACAACAAATCGCACAGCCAGATCATGAAGGAGGCGCGGGCGCTCAAGCGGGCGCTCGACGGTGAGGGGTTGAAAGCCGAATTTGTCGCGCCGCGTCTGTGGTTCGCAACACAGACCATCGACGGTGCGTATACCAGCAATAATCCACGGGATCGCAAGTACGCCATTGACCGCACGAAGGTCGCCATCGACATCAAGAACGCGATCGACGCGCAGAACATGGTGATGTGGCTCGCGCGCGAAGGCACCTACATCCGCGAGGCGAAAAATCCGCGCACGCAGGTGCTTCAGATCGTCGAGGCCTTCAACCTCTTCCTGGAATACGACCCCAAACTCCGGATTCTGATTGAGCCGAAACCCAACGAACCCGTAGACAGCGCGATTATCTCCACCATTGGCCATGCCGTGGGTCTGGGCTATATGACCTGCGACCCGGCGCGCATGGGCGTGCTGGTCGAGACGGCTCACTCCATTCTCGCGGGCCTCGACCCCTCCGACGACATGGGCTATGCCCTCGCGCACGACAAACTCTGGAGCGTACACCTCAACGATCAGGGCGGACTCAAGTTCGACCAGGACAAATCGTTCGGCTCCTACAATCTCCGCCGGGCGTTTAATCAGGTCCGCGTGCTTGAGGAGTACGGCTACGGCCGTAACGGCGAATGGGTCGGACTCGATGTCAAGGTCATGCGCACGCAGAAACAGAACGTTTCGGCAAAGCACCTTTCCAACAGCCTCAATACATTCAAGAAGCTGCTGGACAAAGTCGTCTCACTCGACCGCAAGCTCGAGGCGCAGCTCATCAAGGAGCGGGATTACGAAGAGCTTGACCGCTACATCCTCTGCCATCTCATGGGCGTGAAATACTGAGCCGAACTCCGCGAAATACCGATTGCACAACGCCTGGCCTCGCGCCAGGCGTTGTTGTTTATGCCGCGTACTGCGCCGGTCTCGAACGGTCCTCCGGCGTGGGGCTTTTTCGCGTCAGGGGGCCGGGTCGACCGTGAGGCGCAGGGTTTCTCCGGCTTCCACCGCGATCGCCAGGCCGCAATGCAACTGGCGGCCGGTGTAAATCGCCCGCGCGCCCGTATCCACCCAGGTGACCGTGTAATTGCGTTCCGGTTCAACCGTGAACCATTCGGGAAGGGTGTTCATGCGGGGCCAGTCTTTTTGAAAACCAAGATAAACGCGGTAACGGGGCAGGTCAAATTCAAGCACGCCGCGATAGGCTTCGCCAGAACGCACGACAAGCGACAGGCCCTCGCCACGGGGCGCGGCGCCGAGTTCGAGACCCTGTTGCCAGGGCCGGGCGATCACCCCGCGCGTGTGCATGAGCGAGTGCATCAGCACCGTGCGCACCCCGTTGGACTGCAGTTTCATGGTGCCCCAGAGTTCGCCGTTCTCGAGGCGGGACGGATGATCGACCAGATTGTTCTTTGTCTCGCGGTCGACCCAGGTGAATCCTTCCGCCACAGGAACGCGGTTCAGGAGATACAGCGCGCCTTCGATGGAATCGGCATAGCCGTCGATGGATTCGCCTTCCCACGCGTAATTCTCGTACAACGGCTTCATGAGGTTGCGGAGCGTACGCACGACCTGCGGGCGGTAGGTCTCCGTACCGGTGGCCTGGTCATAACAGAGGTAACCGACATAGTTGTAACCCCAGCCGTCGCTGAGTTGCCCTTTGCCCTGATCGAGCGAATCGTACATCATGCCGTCGTCATTGCAGCCTCGCGCGAGGATCGCGTCGTAGATCTGTTTCAGCCGCGAGGCGTGTTCCGCGGCTTTCGCGGGACGGTGCGTCACTTCGACCGCATGCAGCAGGCCCAGCCCGCCGATGATTTCGCAGCCGTGGTCCCGCAGACGCGTCGGGACAAAATCATCCTGCGCGAAATAGTAGTCGGCGAGCCGATCGCCCCAATCGAGGTATTTTTCTTCGCCCGTCATCGTGTAGAGGCGGGCCAGCGCCTGCAGCTGTTCTCCGTTCACCTCGATATCTTCGGAGGGGATGTTTCCGAACGGAGTCTCGATATGCGCCCTGGCCCAGAGATCGTCTTCGATGCCGCGCATGCGATCAAACCAGGCGTCGGGGCCCGTCACCTCCACGATGGCGATCAGTCCGTCTTTCACGTATTCCGAAGCCTGAAACACCACCTCATCCCACGCGGTGTCTTTTGCAGGCGCGCCCGTTTCAAAATCCCAGGGGACCGGGATGCGGCCGTAGGTGTTGCACAGGGCCTGCTCCCGGGCGAGGATGCTGCGTACCGGGCCGTTCATCACATCCCGGTCCACCACAAACGCAGCCCACAACAGAAACGGGTAACAGTCTGCGGCCGTATCCCGGTAATTCCATTTTTCGTCTGCTTTATACAGACCGGTCCCCGGGTCGATCTTTGGCAGGGCCACGTCATGCAGCCATCGATGCACTTTGCTTAAGGCGTGCCCCGCGATCGCAGCCGAGGCGGATGCCTGCTCGAAGGTGTCCTGCGCCTGCACCGCCATCGTGACGAGCATGACCAGGCCCGCTGCCACCCGCACGAACCATCCGTTTGCTTTCATGATTTTCTATGCTCCCTGCTGAACCTGAGCCAACCCCGCTCTCCTCGAAACCTGGAGAACACACTGTAAATCCTTCGCGGCATGCTTGTCATCTTCGCGCCGGGCAGGAGATCCCGGAAATCACGAGGTCACGCTGAGAGGGCCCGCCCACGAAGGCTCATCACTTCTGAACCGCATAAAATGGTATCAGGACGCGCCACCGGCCCCTGCTATCGCCGCTGCGGCGGGTCCTTTGTTTGCGTTTTCGGAATTCAGCGGTCAATACTCTGGTTTCGGAGATACACAGCAGGTGCGCGGACACGCGCAGGTACGGAGGGCGTATGCAAGCAGCGGCGGAACTTCATCCGGTATGGCAGGCGTTTCTCGCCACCATGTTCACATGGTTCATGACCATGCTCGGCGCAATACCGGTCTTCTTCGCCAAGGAAGTCAACCCCAGGGTGATGGACGGTCTGCTCGGGATGGCGGCCGGGGTCATGATTGCGGCGAGTTTCTGGTCTCTGCTGGATCCGGCGATCACCTTGAGCGAAGACATGGGCTATCCGGGCTGGGGACCGCCGCTGGTGGGGTTCCTGGCGGGCGGTGCCGCCCTGTGGGGCATTGACCGGATCTTGCCGCACCTGCACCCGGGGCTCGCCATGTCGGATGCGGAAGGCGTCCCAACCTCCTGGCGGCGGAGTACACTGCTCGTGCTGGCCATCACGATGCACAACATTCCGGAAGGCCTCGCGGTAGGCGTGGCGTTCGGCGCAGCGGCGGCGGGGATTCCCGGAGCGACGGCCGCGGGAGCGGTGGCACTGGCGCTGGGTATTGGACTGCAGAACCTGCCGGAAGGCACAGCGGTGGCGATGCCGCTGCGGCGCGAAGGCCTGTCCCGATTCAAAAGCTTCATGTACGGGCAATTGTCAGGAGCCGTTGAACCGATTGCGGGGATCCTGGGCGCGGCAGTTGTGATCATCATGCGCCCGTTTCTGCCGTATGCGCTCGCATTTGCCGCCGGCGCGATGATCTACGTGGTCGCGGAAGAATTGATCCCCGAAGCACAGCGGCGGGGCGACACGGACATCCCCACCATCGGTGTCATGGTGGGATTCGCGATCATGATGTTTCTCGACGTGTCGCTGGGGTGATTTCGGAGCCGCGCTCCATGCTCCCTGAGCCGGGCCCTATATTGCCCGGCACTACGAAGCGACGCCAGGCTGGCGTTTCAGATAAGCGACGGCCGCCGCGAGATCAGCGACAGGATTGCTCCCGCATTCGCGCTCGATGGTCAGATACCCTGAATACCCAAGCTCATCGCGAAGAATATGGAGGTATCGGGGAAAATCGACGTCGCCTTCACCGACAGGCACCTCCCGGACTTCCGCATCGTCGACTCCGGCCCGGGCGACGCCGTCTTTCGCGTGCGTGTGCACAATGTAATCGCGCAGAGTATACAGGCCGTCCAACGGGTTGAATCCGTTCATGACCAGATTGGCGGGATCATAGTTGACCCGGGCGCCGCCGCTGTCCACGCGCGAGAGGAATTCCGCGAGAGATTCGGGGGATTCAGGCCCGGTCTCGATGGCGAGGCAACAACCGCGATTCGCGGCGTATTCAGCCACTTCCCGAACGGCGCCGAGCAAATCGCTGTAGCCACGGCCGGCCGGATCGTCCGGGACAACGCCGATGTGAGTCGTGAGGATGGGTGTCCGGAGGTCGACACAGAGTTCGAACATCTGTTTGGTGCGCGTGATGCGTTCATCCACGGTGGGGGGATCGGTAAATCCGCCGACATCACCGCACAAAGCAGCGCGTTCGAGGCTGAGGGATGTCATATACGCGATGAGTTCCTCGCGCCCGCTCCGGGTGAGGTTCCGGGGATCCAGGTCATTATCGGCGATCCAGAGCTGGACGCCGTGCGCGCCGAGTTCTCTCGCTTTGCGGAGGGCCGTTTTGGTATCCATGGGCAGGGATGCGGTGAGGATTCCGACTTTCATGAGATGCCCTCCCCTGGTGAAAAATTCCGCGCTGCCGCGCTGCCCGGCACCTTTTTTATGACTTCCAACTGGGTCAGAAAAAGCGCCTGGCGGATCACTCCCACTCGATGGTGCCGGGTGGCTTTGAGGTGATGTCGTAGAGCACGCGGTTGATGCGCGGCACTTCGCTGCAGATGCGGCTGGCCGTGCGCTCCAGCACGTCTGCTGGGAATCGGAACCAGTCCGCGGTCATCGCATCTTCCGAGATCACGGCGCGCAGCGAACACGCCTCTTCGTACGATCGTTCGTCTCCCCGCACGCCGACGCTCCGGACCGGGAGCAGGCACACCAGAGCCTGCCAAATGTCGTGGTACAGCCCGGCCTGTTTGATCTCGTCGACAAAGATGGCGTCCGCCTCACGCAGGGTGTCCAGGCGTTCCCGACTCACTGCGCCGACGCACCGCACGCCGAGACCGGGTCCGGGGAAGGGGTGCCGGTCGACGATTTCGCCGGGCAGGCCGAGTTCACGCCCCAGAACGCGTACTTCGTCCTTGAAGAGCTCCCGGAGGGGCTCGAGGAGTTCCAGATTCATCTTCTCCGGCAGCCCGCCGACGTTATGGTGGCTTTTGACGGTAACCGGGGCCCCGCCGCTGGAAGCCACGCTTTCAATGACATCGGGATAGAGTGTGCCCTGGGCCAGGATCTCGACATCGCCGATGGCGCGGGCTTCCTCTTCAAACACCTCGATGAAGAGGTTGCCGATGATCTTGCGTTTCTGCTCGGGGTCGGTGACGCCGGCCAGGGCAGTCAGAAATCGGTCAGCCGCGTCGACGTAATGGAGATCGATGTGGAAATTGTCGCGGAACACCCGTTGCACCAGTTCGGGTTCACCCTTGCGCAACAGGCCATTATTGACAAACACGCAGGTGAGCTGCTCACCGAGCGCACGATGAATCAGCACGGCCGTAACGCTGGAATCGACCCCCCCGCTCAGGGCGCAGAGCACGTGGCGGCTGCCCGCCTGCGCCCGGATGCGCTCGATCTCTGCCCCGATGAACGAACTCATGGTCCACCAGGCGGCCAGCCCGCAGATACGGTGGAGAAAATTGGCGAGAATGACGCTGCCCTTGGGGGTGCGCAGCATCTCAGGATGAAATTGAACCCCATAGAACCGGCGTTGGGGATCGGCGATGGCGGCGTTGGGGCAGTTCTCCGTGGCGCCCAGAACCTCGAATCCGGGCGGCAGGGCAGCGATGGCGTCGCCCTGGCCCACCCAGACCGGAGCGCCTGGCTCGACGGACTGGAGCAAAGCCCCGGCGCCGGCCGCTGTGAGATGAGCGGTGCCGGCTTCGGACCGTTCAGAGTGGCGAACCTCCCCCCCGAGCATATGGACGAGCAGTTGCGCGCCATACCCGATACCGAGAATCGGCACGCCAAGCTCAAACACGCCGGGATCAGGCATGGGTGCACCCGGAGCAAGAACGCTCGCCGGGCCGTCGCTGAAGATCAGCGCGCCGGGCGCGAGCCGCCGAAGCGCGTCGAGTGGCGTGTTGCAGGGAACGATGAGGCTGAATACCTGATTCTCACGGACACGCCGCGCGATCAGTTTGCTGTAGTGCGTGCCGAAGTCCAGGACAACGACAGGGTGCTGTTCGGCTTTCATGAGTCTATCCCGGAATCTGGTAGTTAGGTGCGTCCTCGGTGATGGTCACGTCGTGCGGATGACTTTCGCGGATGCCCGACGCCGTCACGCGGACGAACTGGACCCGGCTCTGGAGATCCGCGATGGTGCGGCATCCGGAGTAGCCCATGCCGGAACGCAACCCGCCAATGAGCTGGTGGACGTAGTCGGCCAGGGGGCCGCGAAACGGGACCCGGCCTTCAATGCCTTCAGGGACAAGCTTGCCGGGGTCTTCCTCAAACTGCATGTAGCGGGCCTTGCTCCCGCGCTGCATCGCTTTGACCGAACCCATGCCGCGAATGACCTTATAGGTGCGGCCTTCATACAGCACGGTGTCGCCGGGACTTTCGGCCGTACCGGCGAAGAGGCTCCCGATCATCACACAGTCTGCGCCCGCGGCAATGGCCTTGACAATATCGCCTGAATACTTGATCCCGCCGTCGGCAATGACTGGAACGCCCTTTTCGCGGGCGGCTTCGGCCACCTCCAGGATGGCGCTCAATTGGGGCATGCCCGCGCCGGCAATAACGCGCGTGGTGCAGATCGAGCCGGGCCCGACGCCCACTTTGACGGCATCGACGCCGGCCGCAATGAGATCAGCCGCCCCTTCGCGGGTAACGACGTTTCCGCCGATCAGGTCAATCTCCGGAAACGCCTCCTTGATCTGGCGCACCGTCTCGAGGACGAGTCTGGTATGGCCGTGGGCGGTGTCGACCACCAGCACGTCCACCTTCGCGTCGATGAGCGCCCGGGCCCGGTCGATTTCACCGGGGCCCACGCCCAGCGCCGCACCGACCCGCAGCCGGCCCATGGCGTCTTTGCAGCTGGCGGGGTAGTCGCGCGCCTTCATGATATCTTTGATCGTGATCAGGCCCACGAGCGTCCCGTCGCTGGACACAATGGGCAGCTTTTCGATGCGGTGCTTGTGCAGAAGCTCCTTGGCGCGCTCGAGCGTTGTCCCCGGAGGCACGGTGACCAGATTGTCTTTGGTCATGACGGATTCGATGGGGACGTCCAGGTCTTCCAGAAACCGGCGGTCACGGTTGGTCAGGAGCCCCACCAGGCGCCCGTTTTCGTCCACGATGGGCACCCCCGACACGCGAAACCGGGCCATAAGGTCTTCGGCGTCCTGCACGGTATTGTGGGGCCGCAACGTGATGGGCGCGGTGATGATACCGGCCTGGGACCGTTTGACGCGGTCGACCTCGGAAGCCTGCTCGTCGATGCTGAGGTTCTTGTGAATCACCCCGAGGCCGCCCTCCTGGGCAATGGCGATGGCAAGCCGGGCCTCGGTAACCGTATCCATCGCGGCGCTCAGCAGCGGGATCTGGAGCGGGATGTTCCGGGTCAGGCGTGTGGACGTGTCGGCCTCGCGCGGGAGAATTTCGGACTTCGCGGGGCGAATCAACACGTCGTCGAAAGAAAGCCCTTCGGAGATACGGTTGTTTGCGTTCATGATTTCCTGAACCCCAGCCTGGGTGACTGATTGCGGCCAAGTAGAAACCGGCATTATAGAAAGGGCGATTGGGCGTGTCAACGCGGGGCATCGGCACGCGGTTTTACGAGGATGGATGCGATTCATCAGGCCGCGTGCCGAAATGCGGATACGGTCGCAGCGGTTTCGCTGGATGCCCACGTTGGCGATGGGCCGGGGCGCCATCTTTTGACATGAAATTCCGCTGCATGCTAGACTTTCCCGAATACGACCTCAAGTGGCGCCAATCAATCTCTCCGTGTGAAGGGTTGCGTTTCCATGGTAATAGGCACCAATTCACGTACGTCCATTTTCGATGTATTGCAGATCGGCGTTAGGGAACATATCCGGGAAGTCGGATATCCGGAAGAACTCGTGTTCGAGACGCACGATTGCACCATGCTGGTTACGGGGGTCGACTTCGACAACCGCGTGGACTCGCTGCGCATTACCGTGAAGCCGAAAAATGGGTTTACGCCGGAACAGGTGTCGTCGGAGCTGAATCAAGCCAATATCCCCAACCAGGTCCACCAGAAAAACGGCTCGCTGGTCGTGAACCTGCCGCCGTTTGAATGGCGGCAACTGGCCCGGCTGGCGCCGGCCGACAAAATCATCGATAGTTCCGCGGCACAATCCCTGCGCTCGCGCTCCTGGCAGGTTACGGTCAGGAAGTTCCGCCGAACCAACATCAACATCAATGTGTTGATTGAAGTCATGAAAGAACGGGACGCCTCCGACCTGCATCTCCGCGCCGGTTCGCCCCCGTACATTCGCGTGGATAACGATCTGATGCCTCTCGAAGAACACGGCGTGTTGAGCGCGGACGATATGCAGGACATGGTATTTCAGCTGGGCGGCCCCAGCGAGGTCGAACGGCTGGCGGCGGAGCGGGAAAGCAGTTTCAACTTTCACGCCACCGGCATCGGATACCTGCGCGTAAGCGGCTATTTCAAGCAGGGGGCCATGGCGCTTGCAATCCGCCTGATTCCAGAGGCGCCGGTGCCGTTCGAACAGCTTAACATTCCGATGGTGGTCCGCAACATTGCCCACAGCCACCGCGGCCTGTTTCTTGTGTGCGGGGTGACCGGCAGCGGGAAATCGACGACGCTGGCCTCAATGCTGGACTACATCAATGAGCAGCGGCATTGCCACATCATCAGCGTCGAAGACCCCGTGGAATTCGTGTACAGGGACAAGAAGAGCATCATTTCACAGCGCCAGGTCGGGCGCGACACGTTTTCGTTTGCCAATGCCCTGCGCGGCGCCCTGCGTGAAGACCCCGACGTGATTCTGGTCGGCGAAATGCGCGACATGGAGACGATTCGCGCCGCCATCAGCGCGGCGGAAACGGGCCACCTGGTGTTCAGCACCCTGCACACCATGACGGCGGTAGACACGGTCAACCGCGTCATCAGTTACTTCCCGCAAGCGGAGCGCGATCTCATCCGCCAGGAGCTGGCCTACGCGCTGCGCGGCGTGGTCTGCCAGCGCCTGCTCAAGCGCAAAGGCGGCGGCCGCGTGCCCTGCGTTGAAATCCTCCTCGGCGGCGGCCCACTCGTACGCGACGCCATTCTCGAAGGCGAGATCGAGCGGCTGCACCAGATCATCGAAGTCGACAGCGACATGCGGCTGTTCGACCAGCATGCGGTCGAGCTGTACCAGGCGGGCACGGTCACGCGCGAAGAAGCCGTTTCAGCATGCAGCAACGAACAGGCCTTCGATCGCATCATCTCCGGCATCAAATCCTCGGAAGGCCGGAAGATTCTCGGGTAACCTGCCGGCAGGCCGTCCTCCTGCTCACTCGTCTCCGTTGTCTAGTTCCGCCCCCGCTTCTTCGGACACGGGAAGAGACTGCGAAAATTCCTCTTTGCCGCGCCACCAGCTGTTCCCGGTGGCCCGCTCCAGCGCGGCGTTGGCAACCGCGTATTCCCGCAAGGACTGGAACAATGAAGACTGGGCGTTGGTCAAGGCAAGCTCGGCGTCGAGGATCTCAGACTGCGTGCCGACGCCTTCCTGGAACCGCAACTCCGCCAGCCGCAGCCCTTCCTGGGCCAGCGTCACGTTGCCGCGCTCACTTTCCATTTTGGCCATGGCGTCCTGGATATTGATGTGGGCCTGCGTCACGTCGAGTTCCACCAGGCGTTCGAGGTCGGCGAGCTGATGCTCGAGGCCTGCGACCCGGGCTCGCGCCTCGAGCATGTCATATTTCCGTTTTCCGCCGGTGTAGATGTCATACTGGGCGCCCAGACTGAAGGTCCATCCGTCGGGCGTAACCAGGCCGCCCTCGTCGGTATTTGAATACTGTGCCCGGAGTCCGACAGTGGGCAGATACTGACCTTTGGCGGCCTTGACCTGCTGTTCGCCGGCCTGGATGGCCTTGCGCAGGGCGGCAAGCTCTGGGCGGTTCTCGACGGCGCGGGCGACGTAGTCTGACACGGGAACATCAGCAGGCTGCCATTCGATGCTGGGGTCAAGCTGCAGCCGCGTGTTCTCCGGGACAAAGAGCACGCGGCGAAGGTTGGCTTCGGTCAGGCGCAGCGCGTTTTTCGCGGCGACCAGCTCGGATTTGCGGGCGCCCAGCTCCGTCTTGGCGCGCAAGACCTCGAAGTTGCTGATGGTGCCCACTTCGAACATCTGCTGGGCGTCGGTGAGATTGCGCTCAAAGGTCCGGACGCTGTCGGCGGCCACTTCGACCAGGGATGCAACAAGCAGGACGTCGTAGAAACCCTGTTTAGCGTCGTATTCCACCTGGGCAAGCGTGACGGCCTTCTGCCATTCCTGGGACTCGGCGAGAAGCTCCGCGGCGCTGATAGCGGCCTGGATGCGGCCCCCCGCATACAGCACCTGGTCGGCGGTGACCGTTTCAATGCGGAGGTTATCGCCGGGCTGGGTCTGCGGCGCCAGCCGGGTAGCCAGGTAATTCTGCGTGACCGAACCGAGAATGTTCAGCAGGATGGAGGTAGCCGGGTCGCCGGTGCTGATGAATCCGCCGCCACTGCCGCCGCCGAGTTTGGCGAAAAGTCCCCCGGGGTTGCGCTCGTTAAACTCAGTATGGACAAACGTGAGGCTGGCGCCCAGCTGGGGGAGCATCTGAGAGCGGGCCTGGCCGATCCGCGCGCGCGCCGCATCAATGTCCTTCTCGGCCTGGAAGATCTTCTCGTTGTTTGCCAGTGCCAGATCAACACATTTCCGGACGGACAGGGAGAGCGCCTCGCCGCCGGCAGGCTGCTCTACAAGGTCCTCGTGTTGCGACAGATACGCCTCGATGGCGTTCATGGTCCCCTGCATCGGCGCGCTGCTGATCAAGGCGTTCACGCCGCCCGAATCGCTCTCGACCAGAACACCAGTCTCTGCTGCGCCAGCAATGAACGCGGCGAAGACCATGCACACAATGGAAGCGAAACGTAATACCATAGCTGGCCTCATCCTCTTGGATTATGTGGAACGGCTCTCGCCCTGTCCGTGTCGTCCCGGGCGCACATTGATGAACTCCATGTACCTGCGAAGCATGATACGCGCACGCTGAGCGGGGGTCAATTGATCCCCGGGCGCTAAAACCTCATGGCCGAATGCGGAGCTTCTCAAAACGCCGGACAATGTCCGAATTCCGGAATTCCGGAACGCCATTGAGATAACTTTGGACCCGGTTTCGAAATGGTTTCCACCAGTGTCCGGGAATGCCCTCGATGCCCAGGATCGCCCCCAGCAGAGAACCCGCTGTGGCCGCGGTGCAGTCGTTGTCGAGGCCCATGGCCACGGTGATGCCGATCGTGCGAGTGAAATCCTGCTTGCCCAGAGCAAGCCCGAATACCGTCAGGCAGGCATTGTTGTTGGTATGGACGGCGTTCATGCCCTGGAAGCGCTTGTCTACCAGTGCGCGTGCTTCGCGCCATCCCGTAAGGGCGGGGGCCTGGCGCAGGGCCCAGCGGATGTCCCGGGCGAGGCGGCATTTCGCAGGAATCTCGGTCAATCCAAGGCGAAGCGCTTCGAGCGGATCGTCGAGCACGAAGGCGGCGGAAATGGCCGCGGCGAAAAACATCGACCCGTAGATGCCGTTGCGGCGGTGGGAGAGGTACGCGTCGCGATAGGCCAGTTCGGCGGCTTTCTCGGGCCAGCCGGGCGCTGCGTAGGCCCAGGGGTCGCACCGGATATCCGCGCCGATCCATTCGAGATACAGATTGTTGACGATCCCGGCGCGTTGCGCGGACACTCCCCGTTTGAGATTCGTCAGCGCGACGTGCTCGGCCGTGCAGGCCAGGGGGAGATAGTTGATCCAGGCGTCGCCGACCTCCTCCGTTGTAAACTCGGGGCCGCAGGCTTCGAGGATCAACAGCCCCAGAAGCGTATAGCCGAGATCGTCGTCTGCGGGCACGGCGCGGATCTGCCCCTTCAGAAAATCGCGAATCCGGGAGACGAGATAACACGGCTCGCCGGGGTTGGGGTGATCGGACCAGTAATCCCGGGGCGGGAAGGGCGTTCCATTCCGCGCGGCCAGACCTTCCATCGCGTCTATCGTCCAGTTTTCGACGGGCGCACCGAGCACGCAGCCCGCCGCACGGCCCAGCCACGCGCCTCTCAGTCGCTTTCGGTACTCAGCATCGCTCAATTTCTTCGCCAGGACCCGTGGGCCCGCCGGGCGTAACCGGCGGATGGCTTCGAGTTCGTCGGGTTCGGCTTCCCGGAGGTTGCGTGCCCCGGGGAGACGCACCAGGTCCTGACGCGCCTGCTTGAGCGCGCGCCGCAACCGGGCGAGCACCGGCGCGGTCGCTCCGCCTTGTTCGTGCCGCAGATCGGCCCAATCCTGTATCTCGCGCGCGAGCGCTTCAATATCCGGAAAATACGGCATCCCTTACTCCTCCCAGACACGGGTTGCATGAAGAAACTGAGTATGCACTCAGGGGTGTGCTTCTGGCCAATTTTCCGGGAGCACGAAATGGTTCAGCATAATAGTGCTGCAACTTGAGGCGGTGGATTGCAATTCAGCACAAAAAGTCCACCCCCGAATCGGCTGACGCCGATTCAGGGGTGGACTCTCATCGGGTGGGCTCTCACCTTTCATCCGTGCTGGCTGAATCGAGCAGCTTTTATCTCAGAACTCATCAACAGAACAACAAACCCAAAGACCGCGCGCTTTGTATTAGAATGTGCGCTGCTGGAAACGTCCCTCTCGCTGTTTTATAGTGGGGAAGAGAAATCAAGACGAAGGATCCGGCACCCATGCTCCGCGATCAACCTCAATACGGCCGCGCGCCGAAACCGCTTTCCAGATGAGCCGGACTCGGTTTCAGGCGGTGCTGTTCGATTTTTTCGGCACCCTGGTGGACAGCCTCAGCGCCTCAGCCCATCACGACGCGGTCAGGGCGATGGGGCGCCGTATGAACGCACCGGAAGAGGCCTTCCTCGAGCAGTGGCTCCGTGATTACGACGCGCGCGGTTCCGGGCGCTGGTCCACGGTAGAAGACTGCGTGCTCCACACATGCGAAGCCATCGGAGTAACGCCTGACCGGGCGCGCGCCGCCGAGGCCGCACGCATCCGGTCTTCGTTCATTCAGCAGGCCCTCGTATTGCGGCCCGATGCGCGCGGCACCCTCGAGGCGATCAAGGCCCGCGGCCTGAAAACCGGATTGATCACCGATTGTCCGCCTGAGCTTCCCGAGCTCTGGCCGGCCCTGGGGCTGGAACAGCTGATCGATGCCCCGATCTTCTCCTGCGTCGTGAAATTGCGTAAGCCCGACCCGCGCATTTATCAAATGGCCTGCGACCGGCTGGGGGTAGTGCCCGGCGGCTGCCTGTTTGTCGGCGACGGGGGCAGCCACGAGCTCTCTGGCGCCGAAACCGCGGGAATGACCGCGGTCTGCATCCGCGCTGCCAGTGAAGAAGGCTACGATCCCCATCGCGTGGACTCCGAAACCTGGCACGGGCCTCTGGTCAGCTCGCTGAGTGAAATTCTCCCCTTTCTCGGCGCTGGCGAGTGAATCGGCCTTACGAAGATCGCCATCCAGGGCGTGCGAAATTTCCATTCCGGACGAAACGTGCTAGAATCGGGGCGAGTCTATCGATGATCAGGGAGGAAGCTCATGCCCACGTTCGACTATCACGCCATTCGGGCCGAGGGAGACGAGGAAAAGTCCTTCGTGGGAGGCGTAGTGGTCGCCAAATCGCGCCATGAAGCAAAAGAAAAACTGCGTGAGCTGGGCCTGAAGGCCACGATGCTCAAGAAGGCGCGCGGCATCATGGCCGTCCTGAAATGGTTTGAGGCCGACATCCGGTAGCCGTCCCCCTCTCCAGTCTGCCGCGCTGGGACAGTCTTTGCAGGGGGCTGGCCGAAGCTCCCGGATCTACAGCCGTTTATGCGTCCCGTCGCACATGGCGCCATTGCCGCTGTGCTTGCACTGGCAGAGGGCATAGCGTTTCTTGACCTCAATCTTCACCTCGAGCGGAGTAAATGACGTGCTCTTGTGCGAGCCGTCGCACCAGGGCTGCGTCGCGGAATGCCCGCACCGGCACCACCAGTACGTTCCGGGCTCCAGCTCAAGTACCGCGGGGCCTTTTTCGGCGATTTTCGGTTTTTCCATTTAAATGCTCCTGTATGTGCTGCCTTTCCACGGAGAATCCGGGGAGGGAAACGCTAATTGGTTCGAAACGCCGCCACGTTGGGGAGCGCAAGCGTGCGGAGGATCGTGGCTACCGCGCGCGATTTGTTGAGGCAATAAAAGTGCACGCCCGGGCAGGCGCCGCGGCCCACCAGGTCTTCGACCTGCCGTATGGCGTGATACACCCCCACCTCGAACTGGCCCTGAGAGTGGTCGGGATGGGCGTCCAGCCGTTCCATCAGCGATGCCGGCACGTGAGCGCCGCACAGGGCCACAAGACGCTTGACCTGCGGCGCCGTCGTCACGGGCAGGATGCCCGGCACGATCGGAACGTCAATGCCGATGGCGGTGCAGCGATCGCGAAAACGGTAGAAGTCGTCGTTGTCGTAGAAAAGCTGCGTAATGACCACATCAGCCCCGGCATCAACCTTGCGTTTGAGGTTGGCGAGATCCGTGCTGCGATTGGGCGCCTCCGGGTGGGTTTCCGGATAGCCCCCAACGGCCACGCCGAAACCGGGAAAACGCTCCCGGATAAATGCGACCAGTTCGTTGGCATAGCGAAATCCGCCGGGGACCGGGCTGAATTTCTTCTCGCCGGCAGGGGGATCGCCCCGCAACGCCACGATGTAATCGATACCGGCGGCTCCGGCCTCTTCGAGAAACAGGGCCAGGGCGTCACGCGTCGCGCCCACGCAGGTGAGGTGGCTGGCGACCGGGAACGCGTGTTCGCGTTTGAGCCGGCTCGCGATCGCGAGCGTTTTGTCGCGCGTGCTGCCGCCCGCGCCGTAGGTGCAGGTCACAAACGATGCATTGTATTTGGCCAGTTCATCAAAGTTTTCGAAAAGATCGGCTTCCCCTTCGGGCGTCTTCGGAGGGAAGAATTCGTAGGACAGCCCAAACCGGCCATGCGCATAGGTGTCGCGAAGTTGTGCTGATTTTGATGACGTGTTCAAGACGTTCCTTTTCACAGCCCGGACTCAGACATCGCGCACCGCGAAGTCATCCGGGCTCATTTTAGCGCCCGGTACCGGGTTCATCAAGCCTTGACAAGCCGATTGAATTCAAATTTCAGCAGACCGTGCCGTGCGTCAGCTCTGTGGGCAAAAAGCGCGGTATCCCCGTTGCATTCCGGAGGCCGCTAGGATACTATGGGCACGTCGGGGGCAGGAACGCTGAAGAGGGTCTCATGCGAACAAACGGAGATGAACGGAGACGCTATCCGCGCAGCCGCCGCGCCGTGCCGCAGATTGTGCCGGACGACGGCCCCGGTATCCTCAACCATGTCGACAACATCAGCGCCAACGGCGTGCTGTGTCACACCGTGCAGCCTATTCCGCTGATGACCAGGATGAGCATCGCCCTGGATCTCCCCAAGCCGCAGAACCGGCGCATCGAATGCGAAGGGGTCGTCGTGCGGTGTGAACCGCACGAAGTCGGCGACGACCGCTTCAAAGTCGCTATCCTGTACACCAAAATCGACGAGGACGACCAGCGCGCTGTCGAAGAACTCGTCGCCCGGGAAATCGAGGAAGCCGGCATCGAATAACGGCCCCGCCGGCAGGTTGGCGCCAGTCCGGAGGGTGAGGTGGCCCGGCGCGATATCCGCAGCCTTGACCGTGCCTTATTTTTGTTCTGCATGGCCGTGCTGTGCCTGACCGTAGCCTACCCCGCCCTGCGCCTCTTCCTGGTGGCCGCGTTCAACTGGGCACACGAGGCGGTTGTGAACAACCCCGGCCGGGCTGCACTCATCAATACGGCGTTGATGTCGTGCGCTACGGTTGTCACGTCGGGTCTGGTGGGTTCGGGCCTGGCCTTTGCGCTCTCGCGCTACGCCTTTCCCGGGCGCCGCGTTCTGGCTGGACTGGCCTACATGCCGTTCACGCTGCCGCCGCTGGTCGGAGTGTTGAGCTTCTACTACCTGGTGGGAATCGACGGGCTCCTGCCGCGATTCTGCGAACAGCGTCTGGGCATCGGCGGACTGGCCCTGCGGGGCCCGGGCGCCATCCTGCTGGTGCACACCTACTCGTTCTACGTGTATTTCTACGCCATGGCCGGCGCGGCGCTCGAGACCGTCGATGTGTTGCAGCTTGAGGCGGCGCGCACGCTCGGAGCGGGCCGCTGCCGCGTGTTTTTCCGTGTGATGCTGCCCATGCTCAAGCCCGCGCTGCTCGGCGCTGCCCTGCTCACGTTCATGTCGTCCGGCGCCTCATTCAGCGCGCCCTACATCTTCGGCAACCGGTACCCCATGCTGAGCGTCGAAATCTTCAACGAGCGAACCCAGTTCAACGACGCCCGCGCCGCCACGCTCACCGTGCTTCTCGCGGGTTTGTCGCTGTTGGGCGTGCTGGTGCTCCGTTCGCGCCGCAAAACCGGGGGGGGTGGTTCCAAAGGCGTGCGCGTGCCTCTCCGATCGCGCACGGGCCGCCTCCTTGCCACGCTGGCCGCGACGCTGTGCATGGCGGTGGTCCTGCTGCCTCACCTGACCATTCTGTGGCTGTCGTTCGTGGACCACCGCGCCTGGCATACCGAACTCGTGCCGGCCACGTTCACCTGGGCCAACTACCGCGCGATCTTTTCGTCCGCGCAGGGCTTCCTGCCGATCCGCAACAGTCTTTGGATGAGTGCACTCGCTGCGGGGGCCTGCCTGCTGGTGGCGCTGCCCGCGGGATATCTCATCGGACGCGGGCGGCCGGGCGCGTTCTGGGTAAACTTTCTGGTGATGGTTCCCTGGGCCTTGCCGGGCACCGTAACGGCGATGAACCTTATCCTGGCGTTCAATCACCCCCGGTTCTCGCTGGTGGGCACGGTGTGGCTCCTGCCCCTGGCCTATTTCATCCGGAATGTGCCTCTATTGACCCGGATCTCGACAGCGGCCATCGAGCCGTTTGATGCGACGCTGCTCGAGGCGGGGCAGGCCCTGGGCGCCTCCCGATGGTTCTGTTTCAGGCGCATCATTCTGCCACTGATGCTTCCCGCGCTGGCCGCCGGCACCGCCCTCGTGTTCGCCACCTGCCTGGGCGAGTTCGTGTCGTCCATTCTGCTCTATGCTCCAGGAAATGTTCCCATCGCCGTGCAGATCGACACCATGCGGCGCGGCGCGGCAGGGCTGGGTTCCGCATTCGCGTACAGCGTCCTGCTGATGGTCCTCGTGGCCGGCACTTTTGTCTTGTCGCGGCGGTTTACGTCGCGTGTATTCTGATCTGCGGCTGGAAGCCGTGCCGCACGCGCCGGAATGGAACCGGGCCGCTGCGAGGTTGGAATTTCGAAGGTGCATGCGCCACCATATGGCGCGAACGGGGCAGTCATGGTGCCGAAACCCAGGGAGATGGATGGTGTCGTTGCGTGTGAAATTCGGGCTTTTTATTGTGCTCGTCTTCGGACTGGTCACGGCGGCGATGTCGCTGCTTCAGGCCCATTGGGTTCGCACCCTCGTCTTTGAGCAGACCGAGACCCGTATGGAGCAGAACATCCACGCCGCGTGGAATATCCTGCGCACCCGTCAACAGCTCCTGGAAGCGCACGTATCCGCGCTCGCGGAACTGGGCGAACTGGAGGAACAGAGCGAGGCGGGCACGGAGCGGCTGGAGGAAATCCTGCAGCTGTACCGCGAACGATGGGGCCTGGATTTCGTGGCGCTTACGGATACGGCGGGCCGGGTCGTCATGAGTGACGGGGCGCTGCAGGACGGCGCGGCGCTGCCCTTATTTGGAGAAACGGCAGCCCCTTCCGGAAGCGGGCGGGTCCGTTCAGGGTATGCGGTGGCGCAGCCTGAGGTGTTCAGTGCGCCGGAGATACAGGCCCGGCTCGTGTCAGATGGTGGCCCTCAGAATGCCATGGTGCTGATGGCCCAGTACCGGCTGGATGCCAGCTGGGCTCACGAAGGAGACTGGCTGGTGGCGGGCACGGTCCTCAATGGCGCCCATCAACTGGTCGACGCCATTCACCACACCATTTTTCCCAGCGAATTCTACAAAGGAAAACCTCTCGGCACCGCGACGATCTTTCTGGGGCCTGTGCGCATCGCCACCACGGTGTCGCTCGACAATGGAAAACGCGCGCTCGGCACAATAGTCAGTGACGAAGTGGCGGAAAAGGTCCTGAAGCGCGGAGAATCGTGGACCGGCCCCGCGCTCGTGGTCGGCCACTGGTATCTGTCGCGCTACGAGCCCATCCGCACGCCGGACGGGGCGGTGCTCGGCATGCTCTACATCGGCGAACTGAGGCAAATCTATGACGACATCGAATCGCGCACGCTCCTGACCAACCTGACTGTGCTCTTCGCCATCATGATGGGAGCCCTGGCGCTCTCGTTCGTGCTTATCTCGCGCGTACTGCGCCAGGTTGTCGCGCTGGATCGGGCGACAAAGGGTTTTGTGGAAGGAGATTACAGCGCGCGGGCCAACATCGAGACCCGCGACGAGCTGGGCGGTCTGGCCCAGTCATTTAACCGTATGGCGGCGACCATCCAGGGCGACCGCGCGAAAATCATGCGGCAAAACGAGGAAATCGAGAGCGCCAACCGGGGGTATATGGGAATGCTCGGCTTTGCCACGCATGAATTCCGCAATTCGGTCGGCGCGGCCATGTTGAACCTCCAGCTCCTCAAGGAAGGGTCGTTTGGGAAAATCGAGGGCGAGGTATTCGAAGGTATCGACATCGTCGAGAAAAGCCTGCGCTATATCAGCGACATCAGCGATAATTTTCTCCAGCTTTCGCGCATTGAACGGGGCGAACTCAGCGTCACCCAGGCCCGGGTGGATCTGAACAAATCGGTCGTGATCCCCGTGCTTCAGGATAAAAAGGGGATCATCGAACTGCGTAAAATGACGCTGGAAACCGATATCCCTGACGGTTTCAGCCTGACCGCGGACCCGAACCTGATCCGGGTAGCACTGGAAAACCTCGTCGGCAATGCCATCAAGTACGGCCGGGAAGGGGCACGCATCGTCATTGCCGCGCGCATGGTTGGCAATTGGGCGGAGGTCAGCGTCTGGAATGATGGTCCGCCAATCCCTCCCGACCAGTTGAATTCCCTGTTCGAGAAGTTCTGGCGCTGCGATTCGGATACGGTGTCCAGCCGGCGCGGCGCCGGGCTCGGCCTGTTTCTGGTCAAACACATTGTGGACCTGCACGCCGGTCAGGTGGCGGTGGAATCCAGCGAAGAAAAGGGCACGCGCTTCATCCTGCGCTTCCCGGGCAGCTGAATCGCGCGGAGTCAGACTGCGTCCGGTTTGGGCTCATTAATTTTGTAAATAGGTTGTTTTTATTGACTTACATATGCTCCGACCTGCTTTTTCCGCTTGAAAAACTGGATTAACAGGCTGCCGCTGCTTGCAAACGGGCCTGGAGTCTGGTATCACAGCAGCATCTTGACGGCCCGGCTTCGCGGCAGGGGCTAAAGTTTTGGTGCGCTTGAGCCGATGATCGGTGTGTGGCATGGCGCTACAACATGAATCAATACGTAACGTGGAGAGAACCCATGGTTGGAATCAACGGCATTGGCGGTATCCCCGAGCCGCTTCCTGATCGCCCAGCCAACGTCCGCGATCGCAAACGCGAGGTGGAAAATGCCTCTGTGCGCGAGGACGGGGTTCAGATCAGCTCAGAGGCCCGGGAAGCGGCGAGCAGTGCGCGCCTGGCCAGCCTCGTCCGGGGAGGCGACGAAGTTCGCGCCGAGCAGGTGGCGGCGGCGAAAGAACGAATCGAGCGGGGCGATTTCAAGCTGCCGGAAGTGGTGGCAGAGGTCGCGCGCCGGTTGAGCAAGTACTTGACATAAAACCAGGATACCAGCGTATACGGACACGGTTTCACGGCACGAGGATTCTCGTGCTTTTTGTTTTGGCGGGGTCGGCAGGCTGCAGAATGTGGCCGTTCGGCGGGGCGCTTCCGGGTGTGCAAGACGGCATTGCCTCGTGGTACGGCAACGAATACCACGGCCGGCTCACGGCCTCCGGTGAAGTGTTTGACCAGGAAGCCATGACGGCCGCCCACCGGGAATATCCGTTCGGTACCCGCGTTCTGGTCACCAACCTCAAGAATCGCCGGTCTGTTATCGTGCGCATCAACGATCGGGGCCCTTTTATCCGAGGCCGGATCATCGATCTGTCCCGCGGCGCCGCCAGAGAATTAAATATGCTGCGCGACGGCATTGTGCCCGTGCGTGTCGAAGTGCTGGAATGGGGGAGCGGAAAATACCGGTGACGGCCACCCCGTACCTTCCAAAGCGCGCGTTGCAGCTTCACCCCCGGCCTGGCCCTCTGAAAACCTTCATTCCCCTGACCGCGTTGATCTAAATAAGGCCGGACCGCTGCCCCCACAGGTGGGAGCGAGCGGTCCGTTGCCGTGATTACGTTGCCGTGATTACAGTGACCAGCCCTCGCGATAGGGCGTGCGCACGTACTGGTTCGCATCGTCGAGATTCGTTACCGTCATGCGGTCGTTGTCCCATTCGATGGGCGTATCGTCGAAGCGCTTGGCGATATTCCCCAGCGCGCAAATCTCGGAAAGCGGACCGGAGTAGGAAAAGTCGGCACACGCCTTTGTTCCATTCCGGATCGCGCGGACCCAGTCGCCCTCAATGCTTTCGCCTTCAATGCGCGGGATGGACGGTTCCGGCGCCTTGAATTTCTTCATGCGGGCCTCCGGCAGCAGGCGGGGCCGTTCGCCGTAGGTGTCGCAGGTCATCATGCCGTCGCTGCCGACAAACAGGATGCCGCCGGTTGGGTCGCCGATCTGTTCGCCGACCGGCACTCCCGCCGGCCGCGGAATATGAAGTCCCGTATACCACGTGACCGACACGGGCGGCATCTTTCCACGTTTGGGGAACTCGAAGGTCACGATCGCGGACACGGGATGCATCTCGTCCGTGGTGCCGGTCGACGTCGCGCTGATCCGGGAGGGATGGCCGAGATTCAACGCCCATTTCACCGGATCGAGGCTGTGCGCACCACGATCTGCCATCCATCCCGAACCGAACGCCTGAAAGGCGCGCCAGGCCATGGGATGATAACAAGAATGGTACGGCCGTGCCGCCGCAGGCCCCAGCCAGAGATCCCAGTTCAGCGTTTCGGGCACGGACATCGCCTCCTCGGGCACGCGCCCATCCTTCGGACTCCAGCCCGCGTGCCCCCAGGGATAGTACGAATCGGAGCAGAAGGCATGGACTTCACGCACCTCGCCAATAACGCCGGCCTGGATGGATTCCACAACCGTGCGCGTGCCGTTGCCCGCATGCCCCTGGATGCCCATCTGGGTGACGACGCCGGCCTCTGCGGCCGCCTGTGCCAGCATGCGGCACTCGTACACGTCGTGGGCGAGGGGTTTCTGGCAAAACACATGCTTTCCCGCCTTGATGGCCGCCATGGCGATCACCGCATGCGTGTGATCCGGTGTCGCGATGACCACGCCGTCCAGGCCGCTTTCCGCCGCCAGCATCTCGCGGTAATCCACGTACCGCCGCGCGTCGGGAAATGCCTCAAAGACAGGTTTTGCATAAGCGGAATCGACATCGCACAGCGCGACGAACTGTTCGCCGGACAGGTTCCGGATGTTGACCGCGCCCATGCCGCCGAAGCCGATAGCGCCGAGGTTCAGCCGCTCGTTCGCCGGGGTTTTGGCCGCGGCTGCGGATGTAACGATATGTGGCGCAGTGGCGCACGATGCAGCCGACAACGCGGCAGCGCTGGCCAGAAACGTTCTCCGGGACATGTTCTCACGTGCAGTGCATTGCTTCATCAGGCTACCTCCTTCGTGACGCGAGCGCGCCGGCAGGCGCAAATACCAGGGCAGCGCGCCCCCTCCCTCCAACACGATGATCTCCAGGCGCTGGAACAGCATGATCCACGCCCGGGCAGATTTCAAGCGTTCTTACAGCCGCCCGGCCGCGGGGCTAGTCATCAAGCTTCACGTGCACATATTTCTGGCGCGGGCCAGGGGTCATGCCTTCCGCGAACGCGACCCACATGTCGTTGCCGCTGTTGTGATAGATGATGCTGACCAGGGTGCCGTCCACGCACGCGATTCTGGCGATCTCGATGGCTTTTTCGGCGTCGATCTCGCCGTAGCGATCCAGGATGGCATTATACAGCACGTCATTGTCGCGCCCGTTGTGGTTCTTCCAGTAGAGGGCGTCCTCTATCGGTCTGTGGAACGGCTTGAGGTCGGCGCAGGGGTGTGGATTGACGGACTGGTTGTCGGCGTATTCATCGAATCGCGTGTGGCTGGTCAACAGCAGGCGGCCTTTTGCACCCGCGGCATTGGGATCCGCGAGTGCGTAATGATATTGGTTAGTCCGTACCGCCGATTTCATGCGATCAAGGGCCGATTGCAGGTCGCGGTCGAAATAGAGCACGTCGCGCAGAAGAAACGGGAAGGGGATACCGTCCAGCGTTTCGCTGTCGCAGAAATGCCCCATGATTTCACTGACCCCGATCCCTGTGGTGTTCATGCCGCCCACGGACACGCCCAGAACGCCCGCAAACCCGACGACTGCGTGTTTTACCCCATCGTCGGGAGTGTAGATCGCCACGACGGGATAGTCCTGGAGCCCGGTGTCCATGGACCAGTCGAGATTGCGCATCTGGTAGGTCTCGCCATCGAGCGTAGCCGCGCCCCAGGCGGCGAACAGGCTGCAATTGTACTCTGACAAGTCGGGAATGGAGGCCATTTGCTGGAGCACGCTGAACGTGAGTTCAGGATGTCCGGCATCGGCGCAACCATCGGCAACGCCCTGCACTTCGGTGCTCCAGGGCGCCACATCGTAATTTTTTTCCTGCCACAGAGATGCGGTTGCCATGTTGACCATCTCTGCGGGGATTCCGCTCTTTTCGATCAGGGCTTGTGCCAGTTTCGAGGTCGCGGCGATCTGGTCCGCGAGGAGCTTTCCGTACCAGTAGCCCAGTTCGTACCGGTTCCCCTGGATTCGGAGCAGGGTCAGGGCGTCTTCGCCCTCGCCAATGATCTCGGCTGTGCCCGAACCGCCGATGGTCGCCGGACGGGCGCAACCGCGCGGCTCAGCTGAAAGCGCCGGGCCAGCGGCGGCTTCGCCCGTATCCCCGGCCGCAGCGAGTGCGCCGACCTGGGGCGCGGCTTTCTCTTCCTGGCGCATTGAAGCCAACACCGGAAATCCCAGCGCCAGAACCACCAGCAGGCCTCCCGCGCAGCTCAGAAGGGTGTAGAGGCCCTTGCGCAGCGACCGCGCCGGCCGATGGGCTCCCGCCGCCGGGTCCGGCAGCGGCGGAAGGTCCAGCAAACCAGACAGGTCTGGCAGGCCGCTTCCGCCATTGGAAGAGTCCGCGCCAGCGCCCAGCAGGCTGGCCAGATCCGTCGGGCCATCAAGCGCAGACACGTTGTCCTGCTGAATGCGGGCTTTCAGCTCCCTCGCCTTATCGTCATCAAACCATTGGATCAACTGATCGCAGACGGCGATGGCCTCCGCGTGGCGCTGCAACTCCGCCAGGCACTGAGCCCGGCCGTACATAACTTGTTTCTGTGTCGGGAACGCCGTATTCAGCTCGTCAAGCAGCATCAACGCTTCCACATAGTGTTTTTGCGAAAACAGCTGTACCGACTGTTGAAACTTCTGCGATGCTGTAGCCTTATCCATGCACATGACCCTCACTCGATAGATCTCGTCAAGGAAGGCGCCCGCGACTTTCGGGGCACACGATGCCTCACTTTAGTGTTTTCCTGCCGGAGAATTCAAGTTTTCAAGCCGCGCCGTCTGAAATGTGGCCTGGAATGGCATCGCCGCGCCATTTGCCATCTTACCGCAGTCTGGAGGGCAAAACGATGCCCGGACAGCCATTCTTGGACGGTCTGGGTACGTCTGGAGGAAGAATGGCGGGGGTCCACCCCGTCCACGTGGCCCACGCTCTCACGCCCTGAGGCCGCCGGCAGCCGTTCAGGGTTCACCCCCGGCCACACGCGCTGTGCGAGGCGAATTCTGGAATCTCCGGTGCCGTTTCTTGTATGCTCACGGCCGGTGTTGAGGGTAGTTCACGGCGCGCCGTGACTGTATACACGCATCGTTCTGATGCCGTTTTCCGCGCGGGTTTTCTGCTGTTGCCTGCGGTAATGCCATGCAGGGCACACCCGGGACGAGCGGGAACGGCCGGAAACGGCGCCAGGGCACGAGAGGTATCATGGCTGGCACGAAAGAGATCATTCTGTCGGGGATTCGTCCGACGGGCCGCTTGCATTACGGCAATTATTTCGGTGCGATCCGGAATTTCATCGATCTGCAGTCGCAGGACACCATCTGCTACTATTTCATCGCGGATTACCATGCGCTGACGACCATTACGGAGCGCGAGGATTTCTATCAACAAACCATCGAGATGCTGCGGACCTACGTGGCCTGTGGGCTGGATCCGGCGAAGTCGGTCATTTACCGCCAGAGCGATCTGCCCTGCACGGCGGAACTGGCGCTGCTGCTGGGGATGATCACCAACATCGGATTTCTCGCCCGCGGCACCACGTACAAGGACAAGATGGGCAAACTCGAGGAGGGGCCGGGGGGCGTCGACGGCAACCCGCTGTCGTATGGTTTGCTCGGCTATCCGGTGCTGATGGCGGCGGACATCCTGATCGTTCGGGCCAACAAGGTACCGGTGGGCGATGACCAGCGCCAGCATCTCGAAATGGCCATCGACATCGCGCAGCGGTTCAACAGCCGGTTTGGGGAAACGCTCACGCTGCCCGAAGGGATCGCGCGCAACGCCCTGCGCCTGCCGGGCCTGGACGGCGGAGCGAAGATGGGCAAAAGCGAGCACAACACGCTCGACCTGCTCGACGATGCGGCCACGGTGCTGAAAAAGATCAAAGCGGTGCCTACCACGACCGATCCCGAACCCCTGGGCACGGACAGCGATCATCCGGATGACGTCATTCCACGGATGCCCAACAGCGTGGGCGCCCTGTACCGCCTGTTGAATCTGCTGGCTCCGGAAGCGGTGTACCTGGATTTTGTGGGAAAATACCGCCGTCGTGAGAAATTCTACGGCACTTTAAAAACCACGCTGGCGGAGTATGTATCGGCATTCAACGCGCCCATCATCGAACAATACAACGCGCCCGGCAACTCACGTGAGGCGGTCGAGGAATTCCTGCGCGAGAATGCCAGGAAGGTCACGCCCGTGGCACTGGACACCGTCGAGACGGTTCGTGCGGCCATGGGCATCGGCCGGAGCCTGTACCGGGCGTAACGCGGTCAGCCGCGCGGGAGGGTTGCCATGCACATCCTGATTGTCGGGGGGACTCGCTTTCTGGGTGCGGCGGTGGCCCGTGAACTCGTGACCCGCGGGCACCGGGTTTCGCTGCTTCACCGCGGGACAACCTCTGGCAATGTGCCGCCCGAAGCCGAGCACCTCCTGGGCGACGCGCGCGACCGCGCCTTTGTGGAATCGGTGCTCCAGCCCGGCCGCTTCGACGCGGTCGTGGACACGATCCTGACCTCCGACGACCTCCAGTGGTACCTCCCGCTGCTCCACAAGACCGTGGGCCAGCTCGTGCATTGCGGGTCGACGGGGGTGTACGCGCCGATGACGACGGTGCCCGCGCGCGAATACGATCCGACTCCATGCGCACCGGAACTGGGCGGATTCGCAGAAAAACTCGCGCAGGACCGAGTGCTGCTGGAATACCACGAACACGCGGGCTTTCAGGTGTGCTCGTTGCGTGTGAGCAACGTGTTTGGCGCGGGCGACGTGCCGCTCGACATCTGGGGGGCGCGGAATCCGCAGTATTTTCAGCGTTTGGCCGATGGCGAAGAGATCTGGCTTCCTGGAGACGGCACGACCCTGCTCCAGCCCGTGCATGTGGACGACCTGGCGCGGGGGTTCCGGGCCGCCGTGGAAGCTCCGTCCCGCACAACCGGACAGATCTTTAACCTGTCGTCGGATCGGGCGGTTACATTGACCCGATACGCCGAACTGGCCGCGGAACTGCTGGGCTCTGCATCCATGTTTCGCTGCGTGCCCATGGAGGAGATCCTGGCGACAGGCCGCGCGAACGAGGCCGGACTCCGCTTCATTTGTGAGCATATGTGCATCGACAGCTCAAAAGCGGGCCGCGTGCTCCATTATGAGCCGAAAGTCTCTGTGCGGGAGGGCCTTCGAGACAGCCTCACCTGGATGATCGACACGGGGCGGCTGCGGGCTGAACGGCCTGCATAATCCGGCCTTTCCATTCATAACCAATCGTGATAAACTCTACTTTGCACATCTTGTGCAAAAAAGGCTGCAAGATCACATGAAAAACCGAACCCTGCAGGTCGTATATATCCTCTGCTCGACGTACGACGACGAGGGGTATCCCCTGCGGTTTTACCGCGGGATTCTGCCGTCGAATACGCTGAACTGCCTTCGTTCGCTGACGCTGGACGTGGCGACGAGCGGCGCGCTGGGCGACAATGTGTCCGTCCAGGTATCCATTTACGACGACACCGTCGAACCGATCCCGGTGCGGCGCATCGCCCGGAAACTCCGCCGGCGCAACACCGAGCTTCTCGTCGGGTTGGTCGGGGTGCAGTCGAACCAGTTCATCCGGGCCACAGATCTCGCCATGCAGTTCCGCGATCTGGGGGTGCAGGTCGTAGTGGGCGGATTTCACGTCAGCGGCATGCTGGCCATGTTCGATGACGTCACGCCGGACCTGCAGCGCCTGCTCGACCTGGGCGTATCGCTGTTTCAAGGCGAAGCGGAGGCCCCGGACGCGCTGGCCGGGCTCTTGCGCGACGCGCTGGCCCGCGAACTGCAGCCCATCTACCGTCAGACGGCGTATCCGGTACTGACCGATTCGGGCGCGCCCGAACCGGACCTCGGCTATCTCAAACATTTCAAATGCAGCTCGATGGGCACGCTCGACACGAGCCGGGGCTGCCCGTTCGGCTGTTCGTTCTGCACCGTCATCAACGTCCAGGGGCGCCGCCTGCGGAGCCGGTCGGCCGAGTGCATTCTCCAATCGATCCGCAGGAGTTACGAGCGCGGCATCAACATGTGGTTCTTCACCGACGACAACCTGGCGCGGAGCCCGGTCTGGGAGGAGCTTTTTGACGGGCTGGCCGCGATGCGTGACGAAGGGATGGACATCACCTTCATGATGCAGGTGGACACGCGCGCATACGCCATTCCCGGTTTTGTCGAAAAAGCGCAGCGCGCGGGGTGCTACATGGTGTTCGTCGGGATGGAAAGCGTCAATCCCAAAAACATCGAAGCGATGGACAAGCGCCAGAACGATGTTGAAGATTACGCGCACATGGTCGAGGTCTGGCACCAGGCGGAAGCCCTCGTGCACGTGGGATACATCATCGGCCTGCCGGACGACACGCGTGAGTCGGTCCGGCGCGACATCGAAACGCTCATGAACGAGGTGAAAGTGGACGAGGCCTCGTTTTTCATGCTGACGCCGCTGCCGGGTTCGGCTGACCACAAGCGCATGGTGGAGGAGTGCGTCCCGATCGACGCGGATCTCAACAATTATGACAGCCTCCACGAGACCTTCCGGCATCCGCGCATGTCGCCGGGTGAATGGACCCTGGCGTATAAGGACGCATGGGAGACGTTTTACAGCAAGGAAAACCTGGTGAACGTGCTGTTGCGCACGCCGCGGACCCGGTACTGGCAGATGCTGTGGATCGGCATGTGGTACCGCTACGCCACGCTCGAAGGCAGCCACCCCATGTTCACGGGCCTGCTGAAACGCCGCGAACGCAAAGCGCGCCGGCCGTCTTTTCCGCGGGAAAGCCTGCCGCGCTTCCTGTGGCGCTGCGCCAGGGAGACCGCCTGGACGCTCCGCACCTATGTGCAGATCTTCTTTGAATTTCAGGAAATCTGGATGTTGACCCGCAAGCCGGACGACCCGAAATGGGCCACCCTGGCCGAATTGCGGGGAACCTGGGCCCGCCTGCAGGACCGCCTCAGCGAATCCAACCTGAAGGGCCGCTACGACGTGGCGGCGCAGGAGATCCGGGCGGCGCTCACTTCGGCCGCTGAACGGCTGCAGCAGTTGAGCGACAGTTCCCGGGCGCAGAGCCGCCGGGTGAGCAAACGCCTCGCGAAACAGGCCGAGGACATCCGGCAGTACCTGAGGGGTTTTGAAGTGCAGCTGCCGACCTGGCGAACCATCGCCGATGCCGAACGTTTCGTGGCCGATTCGCTCGTCAAGCGATACGAGGAACTGGCAATACGCCACGTCGCCCGGCGCCGGAAGTTCAATGCGTACCGAAGGGACGTAATCGCACGGTTCAGGTCATGGCGCTTTCTCACGCTCAACGTATTGCTGCTGCCGCGCATGTTCGTGGTCGAACTGCTGTTTGGCGTGCGGTTCATGTTCAGTTTCCTGACCCACGCTTGACACAGATGCGTCGGCGTACGGGTGTGCGCCGTACCTGACTATGAATTACCGTTTTCTGGACCATACCGCGGACGCGCGGGTCGAATGTACCGGCGCCACGTTTGCGGAGCTGCTGGAGGCGGCCGCACGCGCGCTGGCCGCCGTAGCGTTCCGGCACGTGGCAAACCACGGCGAAGAAGTCCGGCGTGTGGTCTCGATCAAGGCAAACGGGCCGGAAGACGCCATAGTGCGGTGGCTGCAGGAACTCATTTACCTCATGGATGTGGAGCGGCTTGCTCCAGTGCGGTTCGAGTTCCGGCAGGCCAGCGCCCAGAGCATCGAGGCGGTCGTGGACGGCTGTCTCTACCAGCCGGAAGACCGCCAGGACGAAGTCAAAGCGGCCACCTACCACGGAATGGACGTTCGGCAAACCGAAACCGGATGGCGCGCGGAAGTCATCTTCGACCTGTGATAACGCAGTGAGCAGCATGTCGTGGCGGGCATCGAACTGAGACAAATTAACGAGTACCTCTGGGAAATCCCAAAGCGGGGCAAGATGCGCGTGCCCGGGCGGATCTACGCCGACCGGCAGCTCATCCGGAAGATCCAGGCGGACAACGCCGCGGCCCAGGTGGCGAATGTGGCGTGTCTTCCGGGCATTGTGGGCTATTCACTGGCGATGCCGGATGCACACTGGGGCTATGGCTTTCCCATTGGCGGCGTCGCAGCCACCGACCCCGACAACGACGGAGTGATCTCGCCCGGCGGCGTCGGTTACGACATCAATTGCGGCGTGCGACTGATGACCACGGGCCTGGACTACGGGGAGCTGCGGGCCCGGATGCACGACATCGTGAATGGCCTGTACCGTGACGTCCCGTGCGGAGTGGGCTCGAGCGGCGCTATTCCCAGACTCAGCCCGAAGGACATGCGGCAGGTACTGACCGACGGCGCGGCCTGGGCCGTCGAGCAAGGCTACGGCAGGCCCGAAGACCTCGCTCACACCGAGGAGCGCGGGCGGCTCAACGGCGCCGATCCCGGGGTGGTGTCGGACCGCGCGAAGAGCCGGGGCGAAGACCAGCTCGGCACGCTCGGTTCCGGTAACCATTTCCTCGAACTGGGCGTGATCGACCGCATCGTGGATGAGGACGCTGCCGCGGCGTTCGGGTTTCGCGAAGAGCAGGTCACGCTCATGATCCACAGCGGCAGCCGCGGGCTGGGATACCAGGTCTGCGACGATTTCCTCCAGGTGATGATGCGTGCCGCCGCGCGATACGGGATCGATCTGCCGGACCGGCAACTGTGCTGCGCGCCCGTCAAAAGCCAGCCGGGACGCGATTATCTGGCGGCCATGGCGGCCGCGGCCAATTATGCGTGGGCCAACCGTCAGATCATGATGTGTCTGGCACGGGAATCGCTTCAGAATACGCTCGGGGCGTCGGCCGCCTCGCTGGATATGCGGCTGGTCTATGATGTCTGCCACAACATCGCCAAGTTCGAAATGCATGATGTCGACGGCGAGCGCCGCCGCTTGTGTGTGCACCGGAAGGGAGCGACGCGCGCGTTTCCGGGCGACCGCGAAGAAGTGCCGGCGGCCTACCGCCTCGTGGGTCAGCCGGTCCTCGTGCCGGGCGACATGGGCACGGGCTCCTGGATCTGTGCAGGCACCAGCAAGGCCATGCGCGAGACCTTTGGAAGCGCCTGCCACGGCGCCGGGCGCGTCATGAGCCGCACCTCCGCCCGCAAAGGCGAGAACGCCGCCACCCTGTTGCGCGAACTGGAAGAACAGGGCGTCATCGTGATGGCGCGCAGCAAAAAGACCGTCACCGAGGAAAGCCCCAGCGCGTACAAAGACATCGATGCGGTGACGGCCGTCCTGGACACCGCCGGGATCGCGCGCCGCGTCGCACGCATCCGGCCGGTTGGCGTAGTGAAAGGCTAAAGCACGCACGAGGCGCGGCGCATCCCGCCCCCTGGCAGTTCGGAATACCTTTCGTATGGAGGACTGTTTTCGTATCGTCAAGCGGCGCAGTACGAAACCAGGGAGCAGGGACAATGAAACACCTGCATGTCGTCACGCGTGAAAAATCAGTGCGTCCAGCCGCGATTGAGCCGATGCTGCTGGCGGCTGCACTGCCGCTCAAAAAGAATATTCCCCTGAGTCCGCGTTAATACCGCTGGAGCCCATCATTCCCGGCCGCAAGACTTGTTGTGGCCGGAGAGTTGTAGAGCGGCCGAGCTTCGAAGCTGCAGCGGCTCACTGGGAAGGGAGCGGGGGCGGAGCGGCGCTCATGGGCGCGGGCTGCACCTCCACGGTGTCTTTTGAGATCGCCCGCAGCACGTGTGCATAGCTGCCCTGGGTAAGGCCTTGCCCCTGGGTGACGGCATGAAAGGTCACGGGCTCCGCCTCCTCGCCTGCAGCAAGGCGAAGGGCCACCGCGCCCTGGCCTATGCCCGCGCCAGGAATGGTGAGCGTGATGTGCGCGAGCCGTCCCACCGCATCCTGGGCAGTCCAGGGGCGCTTTTGTGCTTCCTGGGCCTCACGCCGGCGCGCCAGCCACAACTCGAAGCCGAAGGCGATCGCTCCCGCCAGCAGGGCCAGTGACTTGACACGGCTAAACGTGATAAGAAAGGTGAGCGCCAGGCCGGACAACCCGAAGACAGTCAAGGTCACCACAACCGTCCGGAACGAAATGGCCTCAAAAAAACTGTACACATTGCGATGCTGCCGGTGGTACACGGCATCAATCATATCGCCCACATTAAACGCGAAAAACCGCTTTTTCCGTTTGGTCGTCAGCTCCTCACCGATCACCAGCAAGGTCATCATGCTGCCGACAAGCCCCAGCAACACATAGATTGGAACCCAGTCACGCATTATTCGCACTACCTTCTAACACTATTCCTGCGAACCTTGGGCTGTCTGAACCTGGCAAGGTGCGGACGGCTTTTTGCCGCGCCACCAGCACGGCAGGGCCGCGTCCGCAGCCCTCTAACGAACTAAAAGCACTGCCCGGCTGAAAACTCAGCCGATGGCGGCTTATCGGGTCAGTTCAAACGAGCCGATCTCTATATCTGAGATCTATTCTTTAACGAGGCAAGAAGTTCCATATTCTTTCGGGCGGGGTCACAGTGAATACCGGCAGGATCAGGCATGGGCAGGCAGCGGGCCGCTACCTGCATACAAAAGGCTGGCCGTGCGAATCCTCACGCAACAGATGCCTGCGAAAAGGCCGTACCCTGAGCTTCCTGGCGGAGCTTGGCTACGGCTTCCACCGCACATTCGGGGCAGTAGCCATAGCTGATGCGCACCAGCGGAGACAGGGCGTCGTCCGCAGAATGCCACCGGTCCTCGAGGCGGATTCTCTTGCACACGCAACATTGAACTTGCATCGCCATTGCTTTCACATCCTTGTCATTGCGGCCCTCATGGCCGGGCTGTTTGCACTTTAACAGAAGCATTTTGCGTGCCAGACAACCGGTACCGGACGCCGTGCAAGGTTAACTGTTTACAAACAAGCGGCTTGGACAGGATGTGTGCGCCGCTGGGGCCGCAATCTGCCTTCCGTTTTCAGGGTCCGGGGCGCGGAAAAAGATGCCGGGCTGTCAGAATTCTGGCGTTGAGAGACGTTTCCGTTTTCAAATGAAGCATTTCCGGCGGTGTATGGCGTGAGCGATACGGCACTTGCGGCTTGAAACCAGAGCCTCATTCAGAGTATACAATGTCAAGCGAAGAGCATCCTCCAGAGGTATTGACCAATTCATGATCGTACTTACCGGCGTCACGAAATATTACGGGCCCATTGCTGCCGTCGAAAACGTGACCTTTTCCGTGGAAGCAGGGGAAGTGATTGGCTTTCTGGGGCCGAATGGCGCCGGAAAGACCACGACCCTGCGCATTCTCACGGGATTTACGGCGGCATCGCGGGGAACGGCGAAAATCGCCGGGTTTGATGTCAACGACCATCCCATCGAGGTCAAGCGGCGCGTAGGCTATCTCCCTGAAAGCGTGCCGCTGTACCGGGAGATGATTGTCCGCAAGTTCCTGGGCTATGTGGCGGAAATCAAGGGGTTGCAGGGCAAGAAACGCCAGCACGAAGTGGGGCGGGTCATGGAGCGCTGCGGCCTCTCTCACATGGCCGGGCGCACCATAGGCAACCTGTCGAAAGGCTACCGCCAGCGGGTAGGCCTGGCGCAGGCCCTTCTCGGGAACCCGCCCGTGCTGATCCTCGATGAACCGACGGTCGGACTGGACCCCCGGCAGATTGTCGAGATTCGAGACATGATCAAGAGCCTGGCCCGGGAACATACGGTGCTGCTGAGCACGCACATCCTGCCGGAAGTCGCGATGGTCTGTGAACGCGTGGTGATTATCAACCGGGGCCATGTTGTCGCTGAGGACAGCATGGCGAATCTGGCGGGCGCGAGTGGCGACAAACGCGTTTTTGACGCGGACATCCTGGGCGATGAGACGGCGGTCCGGATCACCCTGGCCGGCGTGCGCGGCGTGCGTGAGGTGGTGGTCGAATCCAGTGGCTGTTACCGCATCACGACCGACCCCGACGAGCGGATGGGGGTGCTCCTGACCACCGCGCTGGTGCGGGCAAACCACGGCGTCGACAATCTCCGCGAGCGCACGCGTACCCTCGAGGACGTCTTCATCGAGGCCATCGGAGCCGACGAGGGCGATGCGGCATGAGAAATACCTGGGCGGTCTGTAAACGCGAATTCATCTGCTTTTTCATTACGCCGGTGGGCTATGTGGTCACGGGCGTGTTCGCGCTGGTCTCGGGGATCGGGTTTGCGGCCTCGTTCATCGGCTACGCCCGGGCGACCCAGTCGCCGTCGGCCTATGGTTACACGGGCGTACCGGACTTCGAGGAAACGCTGTTGAGCCCGTTTCTGGTCTTCTGCGGCCTGCTGATCATGTTCATTGGCCCGCTGATCACCATGCGCCTGCTGGCGGAGGAAAAGAACCGGGGGACTGCCGAGCTGCTGCTCACCCACCCGCTGCGGAACCGCGAGATCGTGTTTGGCAAATACGGCGCGGCACTGGGCATGTTGCTGGTCATGATGGCCGTGGTATCCATACAGATGGCCGTCGTATGGTATTTCGTGCCCCATGTCGAGCCGGCGGTGCTGGGGTTCGGGGTGGTTACGGTCTTTCTCATGGGCGCGGCCTTCCTGAGCATGGGCCTCTTTGTCTCCGCGATCACCCGCAACCAGGTAACGGCGGGCACGGCGACGTTTGGCCTGTGGTTCGTGTCGTACGTGCTGGGTTCGCTCAGCCGGGATCTCCCTGACGCGATCGACCTGCCCGAAAACTGGTTTCCGGGGGCGGTGCGCGCGGCCGGTTTCGGCTACAGTCTCTTTCGCTCGCTGGCCACAGAGCTGCCGTTGGATGTGCACGCCCGGGAAATGGCCCAGGGCGTCCTGCAGCCGGAGGACATCGTCTACTACCTGCTGTTTTCGGCGTTCTGGCTCTTTCTGACGCTGCGGGTCCTGGATACACGGTTATGGAGAGCCTGAGCCGGTGAAAAACGTGCGCACAGTCTTTGGAATCCTCGCGCTGGCGGGTTTGGCCCTGGGCCTGAACGTGCTGGTGTTCAAACGCGACCCCTTCGCCTTCTCGGTCATGCTGCCCCTGTGTTTTGGATTCCTGGCCGCGTGCGGCTGGATCGCTATCGGCGTGAGCCGCATGGTCGAATCCATTGAGCGCGGCAAAACGGTGAGCACCGTGAGTGCCGTCGTGGCGTCACTGGCTTTTCTCGGGATCTGCGTAGTGCTGTATGCCTTCGTGCGGCACGCCGGGTTCTCCTGGGATCTCACCCGCGAAGGACGGACGCCGCTGTCCGAGCAGACGGTGCAGCTGCTGCGCGGACTGGACAGGGAAGTGGCGGTATACGGCATATTTCTGAAAGCAGGCGACCGCGACGTGCAGATCCGCAGTGAAAAGGCCCGCCGGTTTCTCGAACGCTGCCAGCACTACACCAGCAATCTGAACGTTGAATTTTTCGATCCCGAGCAGAACGTGCTCAAGGTGGAGAGCCTGGAACTCGGGAACCTCTCGCCACAGGGCGCGGTGGTGCTCAAATGCGGCACGCGGCGCAAGATCATCAACTTCTCGAATGTTAACGATCGGCTCGAAGAAGGCGCTTTCACGCAAGGGTTGATCTATGTGGCCCGGGATTCAGTGCCAAAATTATATTTTCTGACCGGCCACGACGAGCCGCCGCTCCCGGCCCTGTCAGAATTGACGGCCCGGCTCGCGGAAGAGTCGTATCAAGTTGAGGAATTCGCGATCAACGTGCTGGATCCTCAAATCCCGTCCGACTGCAACGTACTGGTAATCAACGGCCCCAAAGGCGACCTGCAACTTCCCGAAGTCAAGGCGATTCACGAGTACCTGCAGCGCGGCGGCCGCATGCTCGTGCTGCTGGAACCCTGGCGCGTCATCTCCACCGGCGTTGAGCACTTTCTTCCCATGCTCCGGCAGAATTACGGCATCAATGTAGGGACCGACATCATCCTGTCGCGGGCGAAATCGCCGCAGGAGATGGTGCTGGTGGTTTTCACGCCGAACCTGGGCCTGATTGGGGTGGACGCGCCGGACATCCCCCGGCGGGGATCGTACAACGAGGAGCACCTCATCACGCGCGGCTTTGACCAGAACATGGTGTTCTCGCTGTCGCGCAGCGTCAACCTCACGCCGGAAATGCCCGAGGGCGTGGCCGGCGATGTCCTGCTGTATTCATTGCCAGGCACCTGGGCGGAGACCAATCTCAACCAGCTCTTTGATGAGCGCAAGGCCAATCCGGATGAAGGCGACCTCAAAGGCCCGGTGGGGGTTGCGGTGGCTGTTACCGCAAACACTGCTGTGCAGGTGGCCGACAGCGATCGCTTGCGCGACACCCGCATCGTGGCGGTCGGCGACCAGGATTTCGTCTCCAACGACAAGATCCGCATCGTGGGCCATTGGAATTTCCTGCTCAACAGCCTGGCCTGGCTGACGGAGACCGAAGAACTGGTGGGTGTGCGCCCCGCACGTCTGGAAGACCCGCCGCTGCGCCTGACGCCCGCCCAGGACCGCGCGATCGCCTGGATCACCATCCTGGGGGCATTCCAGACCATTGCCGTCATCGGCGTGGTCATTTTTGTGTTGCGGAGGAAGTATCAGTGAATCCCCGCGCCGCGATAGCTCTGCTCGCCGTGTTCACGGTATTGTGCGGAGCCTACTGGCTGATGCTGCGTCACGAGGAAGGCGCACGCCAGACAGAGTTCCAGGCGGGCCTGCTGTTTGACTTCCAGGCGGATGCGCTCCGGCAGGTCTCCATTCAGGTGGAAGATCGCAACCCAACGGTGGGCGTCACGGACGGTGACGGTCACTGGCGGATTGTCGCGCCGTATGAACTGCCGGCCCAGAACGAAGTGTGGACCAAGGTGGCCACCAATCTCGCCGAACTGCATCGGGATCGCCTCATTGAGGACGCCCCGGTAGACCTCGCGACGTATGGACTGGATGATCCGCGCCTGCAAATCGAATTCACCACCGCGGACGGCGGCTCCCACCGGGTTGTCTTTGGCAAGATCGGCCCGATGCAGGTCAACCGGTACGCGCAGGTTGACGGTGGACAGGTGATACTGGCGCCCCACGCGCAGTATGAACAGCTCAACCGGCAGCTGCTCGACCTGCGGCAACGCTACATCTTTGACACCGGCCCCGAAGGTATCACGCGCATTGAGTTCGCCCGCATCCGCCAACCCGAGGAGAATGAGGCGAAGCCCGAAGGCCCGTATCCGATCGAGGAAATGGGCGTGGTCGTGGTCGAGCAGGTCAGCGAGGGCCAATGGCGCATGCTGGAGCCGTTCGAGGCCAGCGCCAACACGGAACTCGTGCTGGGCCTGGCCCGGGAACTCCAGTTCGCGATCGGGAGCGAATACGTCGACAAACCCGCCAGCCTGGATGAGTACTACCTGAATCCGCCCGGCGCCCGTATCACCATATTTTCCGGCCCGGACAGCACACCCCAGACCCTCCTGATCGGCGGGGGCACGCGCACCAACGACAGGCCGATGCTGTTCGCGAAACGCACCGACGCCCCGACCATCTTCCAGATCGACGGGGCCTTGTACGGCTACTTCCCTAAAACGCCCGACGCCTACCGCGAAAACCGGCTCCTGACCCGCAGCGCGCTCGATCTGGAGCGCATCGACTATCAGACGGGCGAGGCCAGCGTGGCGCTCGTCAAAGGCGAGGATAAGCGCTGGCGGCTCGCGGAACCTCTGCAGGAACCCGCCGACCAGGAAATGATGTCCGGATTCATTTCCACCCTGCTGAAAGTCCGCGGCGAATCGTTTCCGCCCATTTCGCTGGCCGAGGCCGGCCTGGCCGAGCCCGCAATTACCCTCAAACTGACGTTCAAAGACGACAATGCACCGGTCCTGATTCGAATTGGAAAAGCAACGGAAGACGGCCAGCAGTATTACGCGACGCTGGACACGGGGGTCATCACGCTGGTGGCCTCGTCGCACGTTCGAGCGATCACCCGCGAGCTGTTCGATTTCCGCGAGAAACGCATTTTCAAGGTGGATGCTAACGCCGTATCGCGCGTCAAGCTGCGCTTCGAGGACGAGGATTACACGTTCGTGAAGGGGCGCCGCTGGACGATCGAACAGCCCGAGGGGAAGGTCTGGGACAGCCAGGATGACGCCAAGGCGCTGCTCGAAGCCGTGGCCACAATCGACGCGTCAGGCATGGCGTCTCTGGCCGCGCCCGACGATCTGGCCCCGTACGGGCTCGATGCCCCCTTGATGGAATTGACCATAACGACGTCCAGCGAATCTGGAGCCGCGGCCGACACCGGACCGCTCCGCATCGGCAGCCCGCTGCACGACCCATCGTACCTGCGTTTTGCGACGGTGAAGGGCCGTCCGGAAGTGTTCCACGTCAATCAGTCGGTCATCGACAAGGTTCGTGAGGCGTTAAAGGGCGTCCGCGACCGCTAACCCAGCCGCAGCAGCTGCCGAGCAACCATGCACGCGGCTCATTCGCGGCGGCGTGACGAACAGGCGGAATGCGCGGACTTCAGGCGCCCCACCCCACGGCTCACGCTTTTGGGAAGCATTCAGCAGCAGAACTTCCCACCCAAACGGTCTGACGGAAGTCCCCGTGGCGCCCCCGGCCCCGCTGCATTGGTGCTATTCTTTGATGTGGTGCTTGATGCCGATGATCTCGCCTTTGAAGATATCGACGACTTTAGCGATATGGGGGTCTTTGAGGGCCTGACGCAGCAGCTCAGGATTCACATGCGTGGACGCTGGGGGGGGCTGGGTTTGCTGTGCAGGCCGAGGGGTTTCCGGGGCCTGTTCAGCGGCCCGCGTGCGGTAACCGGTCAGATTGCTCGTCACCGCCTGAAGGATACGCTCGATTTCGGCGCGGTTTTCGGGGCGCTCGAGGTAATCGCGCGTATTTTGCTGGTCGCGGGTGAATTCAAGGGAAACGATGCCGTCTTCGAGGCCGGCCGGGGAGGCCTGGCCGAGCCAGATGCCGAGATTCAGGTTTTCGGAGCCGGCGCGCTCGGCCACGCGGTGCCACGACTCACGCAGGTTGGCGTCCGTGACCGTCAAACGGGTCGCCGCAACAGGAGATTCATGCTCGGAAACCTGCGCCGGAACCGGAGACGGCACCGGCGCGCGCTTAGGGGGGCTGGATGAGCCCTTACGCGAGCTGGCCCGCGCGGATGCCGGCGGCGGCGGGCTCGCGGCGGCGGCCGGGCCCAGACCGCCCGCGCCCAGTTGCACCAGTTTCTCCAGCACGGTATCCACCGAGACCTCGGCGGCCACCTTCGACACGCGGATCAGCAGGGTTTCGAGGGCAAGCCGCTGTGCAAGCTGCGAGTCGAACCCCTTGGAAAGTTCAGCGAACTGCTCAATCAGCTGGATAAGGCGGAGCAGCGTGAACCGGTTTGCCCGCTCCTGCATTGCGGCGAGCTCGTGCTCGGGCAGCGCCACCAGTTCCCGGGCCTGGGCCTTCGCAGTCTTGCATACCAGCAGGTTCCGGAAATACCGGATGATATCTTGAACAAATTGGGACAGATCCTTGCCTGTAGCCACGATATCGTCGACGATCTGGAGCTGCACGGCAATATCGCTGTCCAGCAGCGCATCACAGAGCGCGTTGAGCTGTTCCCAGTCCACGAGGCCCAACACCTCGAACACATCCTCAAATGTGATCTCCTGGCCGCAATACGAGACCAGCTGCTCGAGAATGCTCTGGGCATCGCGGATTCCGCCGTCCGCGGCGCGTGCGATGGCCAGCAGCACTTCGTCAGAGCAGGCCACCTGCTCCTGGTCAAGGATGCGCCGGAGCAGCGCGCAGATGTCGTCCTGGCCCACACGGCGGAAATCGTAGCGCTGGCAGCGCGAGATGATCGTGGCCGGCACCTTATGCGCTTCCGTCGTCGCCAGGATAAACACCGCATGGGCGGGCGGCTCTTCGAGGGTCTTGAGCAGCGCATTGAAGGCCGCGCTGCTCAACTGATGCACTTCGTCGATCACATAGATCTTATACCGCGACGACGAAGGCACCAGCCGGACATTGTCGCGGATCTGCCGGACGTCATCCACGCTGTTGTTGGAGGCGCCGTCGATTTCGAGCACGTCGATATTGCGGCCCGCGGCGATGGAGGTGCAGTTCTCGCACGTCCCGCAGGGATTGGGGGTTGGGCGGTCGAAGGCGCGGCAATTGAGCGCTTTGGCCAGAATGCGCGCGGTGGTGGTTTTTCCGATGCCGCGCGAGCCGATGAACAGGTAGGCGTGGCCGATGCGCTGGTTCTCGATGGCGTTTTGAAGCGTGCGCGTGATGTGCTGCTGGCCCACGACCTCGCCAAACGTCTGGGGCCGCCATGTCCGCGCCAAAACCTGGTAATGCCCTTCCGCCATGCCCACCCTCGCCTCTGTAACCACAGCATTCCTGGCCGGCAGCTGCTTCCCATGACCCTCTGCGCTGCGCCAGGAAAAGAAAAAAGCCCGCGCACCCACCGTCGAACGCTTACCCAGAGCGGCCACGGGGCCGTCGGCTCGAGCCAGGCGCTCCTACAGCACACGGGAAAAACCGCCTGCGGCTGCTTCCGTCAGGACCTGACCGGGTTCAGCAGCTTCCCGTTGAGTAGGACCCAGCCGTCAGCGCCTCGTACCCCGCGCCTGACCAAAAAGTAAGACGCCCTCGGGTGGGAATTCGACCTCGCTAAAGCGGATTGCGAGTGCAGGACACCGCTAACTTCCCATCTAGCGCGGGCAAACTCAAAAACTGCGCCAAAACTGCGTAACAAACACTGTAGCATTCGGCGTGGGAGCCAGTCAATTTGCTGGAAGGCCGGCACATTCAAATTCTAAGTGCACGCCATGCGATTTTCCGTTTTTGCCGGAAGACTTCATTGAGTGTTCGGTATCCGGGGCATTTTTGGTCTGGTTGTTTAGTTCATCGACTAGTTCCTGGAGTTTTTCTAGTGTAGGGGCAGGCCCCTGTGCCTGCCCATCCGGATAGCCTTCGCGGCAGCATTGAAGAAGGGCAGACACAGGGGTCTGCCCCTACGCGCTGCGTAACTTGGATGGTTCAGCGCATCCCCATGCGGTTGCACCCATTGGCGGGAGTCGATATGCTGCCCGGTAGTCAATAGCGCCTGCATGCCTGTTGAACGCGGTATCCCTGCGGGTTAGGGCAAGACGCGAGGGAGATGATGAAAATCATGAGAAGCTATCTGTTTCTGGCCATTTCCGTGGCTGTTGGTCTGGGCCTCCACGCGGCCGAACCGGCGGCCGTCAGCCTGTGGGTTCCTCCACCCCTGGCCAAGGTCTTGCGTGACGACGCCCCGCCTGCCGAAACCCCGGCAGCGTTACTCATCGAGGGCGCCCGGAACGAGACGGCCAGCGCCCAGGCAGCCGTGCGCTCCACGGCCGGCGCAGCTGAGGCGCGCGCGTCGCTCTCCGACTTCATCCACCGTGAAAGCGGCGCCACGATTCCCGCCAGCGCCGCAACCCTCCAATGGGAACGATATATCGACATCGACCGCAACACCGACGGCCTGCCCGAAGATGAACTCGTCGCGAAAGCGCCGAACAGTATCCCGGACCCCTTCTGGGAGAACGCCGGCATCCCGCTCCAAGCCGGGCGGACGCAGGCGCTGTGGCTTGAGGTAGCTGTTCCCGCCGGCGCCGCGCCCGGTGATTACGACGCCACGCTGGCGGTCTCGGCGGACGATCGGTCCGCCCAGTTGCCGGTCACCTTGCATGTCTGGGACTTCGCGATTCCAGAGGAGCGGCACCTTTCCGTCGTGAACTGGTGGCGCTTTCCCGGATTGGGGTTCGACGGGCGGTTTGAGCCGTATTCGGATGCGTATTACCAGTTTTTAGGCGAATGCTGCACGTTTCTTGTGGCTCACCGCCAGACGGATATCCAGTCCTCCCTGAGCGAACTGGTGCAGGAGGTTCAAGACGCCGGCGGCAACGTGAGCTACGACACCACGCGCCTTGAGCGGTATGTCGGCACGGCTTTTGAGCATGGCATCCGGCAAATTCACCTGCACGCCGTTGGAAGACGCGTCGGTATCCACACCGAGCCGGACGGCCGCATCGAACCGGTTTCGGCGGCCATGAAACGCCTGCCCGCGGTCGAAGCCGTGATTCAGAAGCACCAGTGGCAGGGCCGCATCGCGGTCAATATCTCCGATGAACCCTTCATTCAGCACGAACAATCCTACGCGGCGGTGGTCGATCAGGTGCATGAGATGGCGCCGAGCGTCCGGGTGATCGAGGCGGTGGAGTCCGAATTTTTCGGCGAACTGGATATTTACGTGCCTAAGCTGAGCCACCTCAACCTGTGGTATCCCCGGTTTCAGGAAGTGCAGCGCGAAGGCAAGGAACTCTGGTATTACACCTGTTGCCATCCGGTCGGGCGCTATCCGAACCGCTTCCTGGATCAGTCGCTTCTGAAAGGGCGTGTCCTGCTCTGGCTCAATTACCTGTACGGCCTTGACGGATTCCTGCACTGGGGGCTGAATCATTTTCACGGCGACGACCCCTATACGCAGGAAGGCATCAGCCACCAGCTGCCGCTGGGCGACCGCGCGGTAGCATATCCCGGCAGCAGCGGCTATCTGGGCTCGCTCCGGTTCAGCACCATGCGCGACGGATTGCAGGATTTCGAGTATATGTGGCTGCTCGAAGAAGGCCTGCGAGCACTCAAGGAACGCGCAGGCGAGGATGCTTACTGGCTCGACCCGCGCCAGCGCTCGCTCGAACTCTGCCGCCGGGTGGTGCAGTCATTTTACGATCATACCCGCGATCCCGGCGTGCTGATGGAAACCCGGCGCGCGCTTGCGGCAGAAATTGAGGCCCTGGCGGCCGATCCGCTGCTGGTGGTCCAGACTTCGCCGCCGGAAAACACCTTTGTGCCTGCCGGACCGCGAAATATCGGCGTGCGCGGCCTGGCCGGGCCCGGAGCCACGGTACTGGTCAACGGCGCACCCGTGCCTGTTCGCGACAGCGGCTACTTCAGCCTGCCCTGTTTCCTGTCCGATAACAAGCCCACCATCACGGTCAGCGTCGAAAAGGACGGCGTGGAGCGTTCGGTCACGCGATCGTTTATACTGAGCAGAGACCAGGAGCCCACGGCACGTGGGCCCGAAGGAAAACGGCATGGCATACGCTCCAGAACAACTCGCCGAATCGCTCCGCATTGAAGCCGGCCTGCTTTTGGAACGATCCGGTCTTGCGGCTGCGCTTCACGGGTATGGGCAGGTCCATTTGACGGGAAGCTACGCGCTAGACCTCATGGCATGGCGCGCGGTGGACATCCATCTCGTGCTCTATGAAATGTGGGACCCCCTCGACGCCTTTTTCGCACTGGGCCACCAAATTGCCAAGCAACGCGGCGTGATTCACATGGCCTTCGGCAACTTTCTGCGCAAACCGGCTCCCGGACACCCCGGCGGGCTGAATTGGGGCGTGCGTCTGCTCAACCCCGGCAATGGCGAAGAATGGATGCTCAACATCTGGGCCGTTGACGAAACCCACATTCAACAGAACAACGGGCTCATGCAACGTATCCGCGAAGCGCTCGACGAGCCTTCCCGCCGCTTGATCCTCGACATGAAGCACGCTCTTCTCACCCCGGAGGGCCGCACACCGCCGCTCAGCGGCATCCCCCTGTGCGAAGCGGTGCTGTTTGAAGGTCTGCGCGACGAAACCGCCATCCGCGCCTATCTCCGCCAGCACGGCGTGGAGGGCGTCTAAAAGCCGCGGCACACGGCGACATGGCCGTCCTGCGTGCCAAACGCCACGGCGCGCTCTTCAGGCAAGAAAAGGATCTTGACCGGGGTGTCCGGGAGCTGGTCCTGGCGAACGGGCGTGCCAGACGCGTCGAGCACCACCACAGGCCCATCTTCTCCGCCAATGACGATGCAGGGGGACTTGCCGTCGCTGGACGGGATGCAGGCGAGTACCGTGGGCACAAAGGGCAGCCGCCGGGACCAGAGCCTTTCGCAGGTGCCGGTCAACGCCACACACAACCGATCGACGGTGGCCACGGCGATGTCGGGCACGCCGTCGCCGGTGAGGTCAGCAATGTCGATATCGCGCATGTTCACGCTGGGGATGGACTTGCCCGGGCCGAAACTCGCATCGTATTTCGCCGTACCGTCCGGCGCCCATACGGTGACGCGGTTCCACACGCCGTTGATCTCCGTCATGACCTCGGGTTTGCCATCGCCGTCGAAATCGTCGAAAAAGATGTGCTCGCGGTTCATGGCGGACCACCCGGGGACGTGGGTATGGCCTTCCGGGACGGAATAGAATCCGCGGGGGTTGGGATCCAAAGTCACGCTGTTAATGATGCCCAGGGTGTTGGTGCCGTTGTAGCGGCGCGCGGCCAACAGGGTGTGGGATCCGTCGGGGCCGGGAATCAGCTTCATGACCGAGACTTTGCCCCAGAATTGCGGCATGCGCCGGACAAGCCGGCCGGTTTCGTCCAGAATCTCGAGCGTGCAGGCCGAACCCACAAATGCCATGGGTTTTCCGTCAATAAAGGGCCCCGAATACAGGCCGTGAATGCCCTCGTGCCCCGGCGCTGATTTGAACCAGTAGTCTTTGGCCGCGCGATACACTTCCGGGTCCATCTCGGACACAAACTCCCATTGGCGGTTACCATCCTGGTCGAATGCAATGACTTTTTCGTCCGCACACCCGGCCAGCAGCAGTTGCGGTTCGGGCCACCAGTGGAGCATGCGGATGGGGCCGTCCGTCGAAAACGACGCCATTCGCTCGCCCGAAAGCGACAGCGCGTGGATCGTCTGGCCTTCAGCGACGAAGAGCGGCGCGCCGCCCGGCGGCGTAACGAGGCTCGCGATCGGCGCCTCCCCTGCCTTCACAACCGTGCTCTGCAGGGCGGAAAGGGAGACTTCCATTACGTCCGTTCCACCGCGTGTGTGTTCGGCACGGGCCTGGGCCTGCTCCAGACAGGCCGCCAACCAGGCGCGCACGGCGGGAAGCATCGGAGCAGGTGCAGGAGCGGGGCGCGACTCGGGCGGTTCCGCGGCCGCGGACGAGGGCGCGAAGGTCATCGTGCCGCGAACCAGATCCCAATCGATGTCCATGGGTTCCGCGCTTTTGAACACGGGATTCAACCCCGGCACGGCCAGTTGGACGACGTTCCTGCCGTAGAAGTGCGTTTCCGACAATACGGCGAATTCCGCCTCAATGCCTTCGTAGTTGCCGATGGTGGCGACGGCGGGTTCAGGGGTCAACAGAACGGCCGCGTTCTCTGCGAGGCGCAGGCAGGCCACGTCGGATCCTTCCTCGGCAGGCACGCCGGTGACCAGCGAGAAAAAGCGCAATTTTTCTCCCGTGCGGGCCGGGCCGAACCACTGCATCGTCGCTTCATGCCGGTCACAGAACAGATCGACGTCCGTAGCGGTGCCGATCACGGGGATGCGTGGCGTTGGTGCATCAAGTGGCCGATCGAGGCGAAGCTGGTTCGGATGCTCCGGATCCGCACGCCACCTGCCGCCCCGGGTCTCCCAGAGCAACTGGACTTCGAGGTTTTCGGTGTCGATACGCGGTATCAGCTCGTCAAACACCACCGCGTAGCGGCCCGGGAAATGGAGCAGCGCACGCCGCCAGGAGGTGAACGGCATATCCGGCACTTCCGCCACCGCGACGACCGAGCCGCCCAGTACCCGGCAGTGTTTCAATGCCGCGTCCATGGCGATCGTATTTTCCGTGAGCCCATCGGCCCGTGTGCGGAGCTGGTTCAGGTATCCTTCCAGTAGCGTGGCGCCGTCCTGCCGCAGCGCCAGGATCGCGAACGTGTGGTACGGATTGCGGGATGCGCCGTTGAAACCGTCCAACAGGATGAAATCTCCCGTGGCGTCCGGCCGGTTGCGGTAGCTCATAAACTGGAACGATTCTTCGAGAGGGAATCCGGTATTGCGCGCTTTCCACATGGGTTTCGGCAAGGCATGGATTTGCCAGCTGCCGGCCATATCGTCCGGCGGCACGGGCTGCAGGTGGTCTTCCGGCCAAAAGGACTGCCCGAGCCGGAAGATCGAGGTGTCCACGCCCGTCCGCTTGCGGTACGTGAGCCAGCGGCCATCCTGCATGAGATAGGCGGCCTGATGCAGGAACCCCATTGAGGCATAGTTCAGCGCCCAGTCCCCGTCTTTCCCCGAAGCGAGGATCTCCAGTCCGCGCAACAATTCCCTGGCGACGCCGTTCTCGAGCGGCAACCGGTCGCCGCTCAGCAGCAGGTAGGTAAACACGGGCGCGATCGCGGTGTCGTACCAGTACAAATTGTCGTTTTCGCCGCTGACCCAGGCGTGCGCGTGCAGCGATTTGAAATGGTTCAAGCCATTTTGCTCGCAAACGGACCAGACGGGGTCATCGTAGTCTTTCGCGAAATACCGGCCGAGGCAATACAGCGAGAGCGCTGCCCATTGGCCATGGCGGGAGCCGACCTGTGTCGGGATGGCCGCGTAAGGGCCCACGTAGGCCGAAGCAATGCCGGGATGGGCGAGCTGCTGCGCAAAGGCGCGGGTCACGCGCAAGCGGACATCGTCCGTGAACAGCGGGCTCTCCTCGATGAGGTCCCAGAAGAGGATCATGAGGTGGGCGTTGTAATGATAGGGCCCGCCGAGGGGCAGATCCTTGTTTTCGATGCGTTCGCCGTCAATTTCAGCGATCTCCGCCTTGGCCTGAGCGTCGGGAAAGGCCAGGCGGAGCGCTTCATGCGCGTGAAACGCGTCGCCGGTCATATAATACATGGCCATGCGTTTGCTGATGCTGTTCCATCCGAAATAGCCGACCGACCGGTAGGCCGCCGAGGCATCCCAGGTCTCGAATTCGCGCAGATCCGTGGGGCAGACGATCCCGTCTCCGAGTTCGATCTCCATCAGCCACGGCAGTTCAAGCGACGGCCCAGGCGGCATCGCCGACACGTGCTGCGCAAACGCCGCGGCGGCTTTGCTGACGCCCGCCAGGTCGCTCCCGCCCAGTAAGATCACATTGTGACCGTCGCCCATGGGGTTGTGAAGCGAGCGGACCACATATCCTCCGGGACCGGGGTATCGCAAGTCGAGCAGCGTGTAGAAGCGGTCGTAGAGCAGGCCGATGAACCGGTTCGTGGAGCGGTTGCCGAGGGTGATGATGTTCTGAGCGAAGGGCAGGCCCACGGCTTCATCGGATAGGACGGGCAATTCGGCGCCGGTGCAGGCCTGGAGCGCCGCCTTCACCACTGCCGCCTGTTCCGCATAGGCGGGCGGCGCCACGATAACCGCGGCCGCGCGTCCTCCGGCAGCCACGGCCGTCTCGAGGTAGAGAGGTTTGAGCGCTTCGATTTCAGGCACTTTGGGGGCGTTGTGCAATCCCAGGCCGGGCGGGAGCTCCGCCACGGCCGTCAGCGTGACGTCGCCCACGAGCACCTGCGGGATGGGACTGCGATGAGTATACAGATACACCTCCGCTTCCCGTGTGCCCGGCGGTGCGATCAAGCCCACTTCGACGCGGTTGAACGAGCCCGGCGGACCGGGGATGAGCGGCCGTTGAAAATATTCGTCCGACGGCAGGAATCGCAGCTGGAGATAGGCCCCGGCCGGCGAGGCGTCTTCCATCTGCATGGAAGATGCCGTCGCCACATAGGCCGTGCCGGGCGTGGCTGGCACCCGTTGCACAATGCCAATCTCTTCATCGGGATGCCTGTCGGCGATCAGCAGGGCCCGGCCTTCTTCGTCCGGCAGTTCCATCAACGACAAGGTCCGCAGCTCGTCCTGCCGGCCGTACAGTCTCCAGCCCAGGGGCACCCCGGCATCCGACAGGCCCTCCTCGAACGAGGGGTTGCGAAGGAGGTTTTCTTCATCCGCTGCGGCCGCGGCGTACAGGGGGTTCATGCCGATAATGAGCGCGCCCACGCAAAATGCTGTCAAGCCAAGGCGCTGGACCATACCGTGTTCCTCCTTCAGATTGAGAGAGGCGCCGTACCCCGAAACCGCGTCGCGCGACCCCGGTTCAATCTTATTCGAAAGCAGGCATGAAGTCATCCAGGCGCCGGATTGTGTCTGCGGCGCCGGTCAGGGCGTATGAGTGCATGGCCTCTCCCGTTACCGCAGACTTCGCGGGAGATGCGCGCCACCCGCGGGGGATGGGCGGAGATCAGCGTGACAGAGGCCTGCCCCTGCACACGCGCCCTGCTGGCGGGGGTGGACGTCTGCCGGGCCAAGACCCTGGCATGCGGCACGCGTGGACGGAGTGGGCATCTACGCGGCAAAGGCTCGGGCGCGCGAATCGCCCGGTTTGATTCGCGCCGCCCGTCTGGTAAAATTCACTTGATCAGAAGGCTGGCGCGAGACATTCAAGGTTGTGGGGTGCGGGATTCGCGTCATTCTGATCTGCCGCCGTGCGTAGAGGCTATACGAGACCCTTTCATGCAGCAGACTTCGCGCGCGGAGCGTCCGGAAGAATCGGGAAAGCACAGCGCGGAGCGGGTGCGCAAGGCCGCTTGAATCGACTCCGGAGCGGGGCAGATATTCATTCGCAGGCGCTGGCACAGTCTCGTGATCTGAACATCGCAATTTTATTCGTGCCGCTCAATCCGCGCGGAGGGAGGCGTGATCATGCTCAAGGTGGCCTTTGTGGGCTCCGGGGGAATCCAGGGTGTGCATTGCGCCAATCTCAGCCGCAATCCGGACGTGAACATTGTGGGGCACTGCGACATCGAGTTGGAGCGCGCCGAAGCGGCCGCGGCCCGGTTTGGCGGCGAGGCGTTTGCCGATTTCAACACGATGTTTGACAAGACTAAGCCCCATGCCGCCTTCATCTCGGTGCCCCCTTATGCGCATTGCGGCATGGAAGAGGCTGCGGCGGAACGCGGGATCCATCTGTTCATCGAAAAGCCGGTGGCGCTTACCCGGGAAACCGCACAGCGCATCGCGGCGGCCATTGCCCGTTCCAAAGTCATCTGCAGCGTAGGTTATTGCTTCCGCTATTTCGAGACAGCCGCCCTGGCGCGCAAGGAATTGAAAGGGCGGCCCATTGCTCTGGCCACAGGGTACTGGCGGGGGGGATTGCAGAAAGCGCCCTGGTGGCGCAAGCTCGAAAAGAGCGGCGGCCAGCTTCATGAACAAAGCACGCATATCTTTGACCTCTTGCGCTACCTCTGCGGAGAAATCAAAGAAGTGCATGCCATCGGCTCCACCGGCTGCATGAGCCACGTTGCCGATTATGACATTCATGACAGCAGCGTCGTTTCCCTGCGTTTCAAAAACGGCGCGTCCGGGGCCGTGTGTTCCTCATGCGTGAATGGCAGCCGCAGAGCGGCCGGTGTCAACATCATCTGCCCGGACCTCGAACTGGCCTTCAAAGAAGGGCGGCTCACCCTGCACGAGAGGGAACGCACCACAACAGTCCGCTCGAATATCGACTGCTTTGAAGAAGAAGCGCGGGTCTTCATTGATGCGGTAAAAACGCAAAAACGTAACCGAATCCGGTCCACATACAACGACGCCGTAAAATCTCTGCTCGTTTCACTGGCCGCGAACGAATCGATGCGCTCCGGCCTGCCCGTCAAACCGTAATTCTCGCAGAAAAACCCGCCCTGACCCGGCCGTTCCCGGGCATACCATATGTCGGTGTATTCCAGAAAAACACCGCCGTATATTGGGGTGCCGAAGAGCAGCATAAAGGACAGCGACAAAAAGCCGTCAACTCGACAAATTGTTGTCACACAATACTTTACAGCGTGTTATTACTTGACGAACCGGCCTGCCCATGGTACAATTCGAGCGTTAGCGGTCGGTTCACAGCCGAGAGCAGTTACAGCAGGTGGGTGGCAATGAACTATGCTTAGCTGGCGCAAAGATAAGTCGAGCGGGAAAGGTTCAGCCGGCGCTTCGGACAAGTCTCCGGGGGCAGGTCAGAAAGCGGGCGGGCCAGAGCGTAAATCCCGGCCATTTTCTTCCAAAGACGCGCAGAAAAATAAAGAGGCCAAGGATATCAAAGACCCCAAGGGGAATGCGGCGGAGTCGACTGGCCCCGACAATCGCCGGCTGCTCGGAGAAATGCTCGTTGGTGAGGGGATCATCACCCGCGGCGAGCTGAATGAGGCGCTTGAGCGTAAGGAAAAAGAGGGAGGGTTTGTCGGGCAGATCCTCGTGGATCTGAAGTACATCAAACAGAACGAACTCATTTCTTTTCTGGTCAAGCAGTGCAAGATTCCCCACATCAGCCTGGCCGACTATCAGATCAGCGATGAACTGCTGAGCCTGGTCCCTGAGGCGATCTGCCTCGAACACTGCCTGCTGCCCATTGACAAACTGGGCAAAATATTGACCGTGGCCATGGTTGACCCCCTGGACGCCAATGCGCTGGAAGCCGTTCGGCAGGTCTGCCCGGATTTGCGGATCAAGCCCATTCTCTGCGACTGGAGCCATTTCGCTCCTGCCTGCGAGCGCCTGTTTCAAAAAGGCAAAGACTGGAGAGTCACCGCAAGCTCGTTTGGCCTGTCGGAGCATCCGGATCTGGTGTCCGATGAAGAGTCCGACGACTCCGAAACGGAGGCTTCTCCCGCGGAAAAACCGGTGGAGGAGGGGGTTTCCGCGGAGACGAAAGCGGAAACCGGCAAAAAAACGGGCTCCACACCGGCGGACGCCGGCACGTCTGAAGGCGCAAAAATCGAGGTGGCCGCAGAGACGCCCCGCCATTCGTCTTCCAAATCGACCGCGGATCGCTTGGCGCCCGTACCGGATGCGGGCATGGAAGACCTCGCGGCGCAGCTTCGTGAGAGCGTGCAGGACGCGTTGCTCGATGCGGTGTCTACGCTCGAGAAAATGGGGCCGGCCAGCTCCGCCGCGCCGGCGCCTGACTACAACGAGCTGGCGCGATTGATGCGCGAAAGCGTCGAGCAGGGCATGGCCCGCTCGACCGAAAGCCTCCTGAAAGGGATGCAGGACAGCCTCGCGAAGACGGCAAAAGACAACGATGATGAAAGCGCGGCCGCCAATGAGCGGATGGCCGAAACGCTCCGCTCAAGCATCGAAGACACGATGCAGCGTACCGTAGGCGAGCTGGCCAAAAGCCTGAAAGACGCCAACCCGAAGATCGAGATCCCCGCCGGCCCGACGGCGGATGAGCTGGCCAGGGCGGTTGCCGAAAGCATGCAGGATCCGCTGAGTACAATGGCGCGGCAATTTACGGACGCCCTGGAGCAGGAAGCCAAACGCACCGGCGAGACACAGCAAAGCCTCGTGGCGCTCCAGAAAACGCTCCGTTCAAGCATCGAAGACACGATGCAGCGCACCGTGGGCGAATTGGCTAAAAGCCTGAAAGACGCCAACCCGAAGATCGAGATCCCCGCCGGCCCGACGGCAGACGAACTCGCCAGGGCGGTTGCCCAGAGCATGGAAGACGCGCTGGGTGCGGTCGCGCAGCAGTTTTCAGACGCGCTGGAGCTGGAGGCCAAACGCACCGATGCCACACAGCAGAGCCTGGCCGCGATGCAGGAAACGTTGCGGTCGAGCATCGAAGATACGATGCAGCGCTCCGTGGGCGAATTGGCTAAAAGCCTGAAAGACGCCAACCCGAAGATCGAGATCCCCGCCGGCCCGACGGCAGACGAACTCGCCAGGGCGGTTGCCCAGAGCATGGAAGACGCGCTGGGCGCGGTCGCGCAGCAATTTTCAGACGCACTGGAGCTGGAGGCCAAGCGCACCGATGCCACACAGCAGAGCCTGGCCGCGATGCAGGAAACGCTGCGGTTGAGCATGGAAGACACGATGCAGCGCACCGTGGGCGAATTGGCGAAGACGGTTCAGGATATCAGCGCGAAAAACAAGGTTCCCGCCGGACCCTCCGCGGATGAGCTGGCCAAAGCGGTCGGGCAGAGCATGGAAGACGCGCTGGGCGCGATAGCCGGCCAGTTTTCCGTGGCGCTGGAACGGGAGGCGAAACGTTCCGACGATACGCAAGAACTCCTGCGCGCTCTGCAGGACGCCCTTGCGGGCGGCAAATCATCCGACGAGGCCCAGACCGAACGCATCATCGAAATCGCAGAAGCCGCCCGGCGCGCCGCCGAGACTGCCGAAAAGGCCGTCGAAGCCATGCGGGAAGCGCAGGAAGCCGCCATACCGGCCTTTGTGGACGAAGCCGGCAGCGCCGAGATAGAGGTCGAGGCTGATGATGACGACAACGTGCGTGCCTTTCCCGGTGCGCCTTCGAGAAAAATTCTCGAGCCGGGGCTGGATGCGCTGGATGCCCTGGACAGCCCCGGCCTGGCCGCACGGACGCACGAGCAGGTACGGGCCGCGCGCGAAAATGAACATCCGATTCCCGGGTACACGTTTGCGGATTTTATCGGCGGCAAGAGCAACGAACTCACCGTGACCCTGTGCCGGGCGCTGGCGGCCGGCCAGGTGGACGATTTGACGCCGTTCTATCTCTACGGAGGCGTTGGCCTGGGCAAGAGCCATCTGTTCAATGCCATCGGCAACACGATCATGGCCAGCAACCCGGATTTGCGGATCGGGTATGTGTCGGCCGGCATGTTTGCCCGGAAATTCGCCCGGGCGCTGGCCGACGACGCCACCGTGGCCTTCCGGGACCGCTACTGCGAGATGGATATCCTGCTCATCGACGACATCCATCTGCTCGCCCAGAAACACAGCGCCCAGGAAGAAGCCCTGTATCTGATGGACGCGTTTTACCATGAAGGACGGCCAATTCTTCTGGCAGGCAATGCCCCGCCGGAAAAACTGGGCGGACTGGATCCCTGCCTGGCGTCGCGGCTCTTTTCCGGAGTGGTGTCTTGCGTACGGGCGCCCGAGCGAACCGCCCGGGTCGAGATCCTCTCGCGCACGGCCCGGCAGGCGCAGGCGGATGTGCCCGAAGACATCGTGCGGCTGATTGCAACGCAGATCCAGGAAGACATGCGGAAGATGATCGGCGCCCTGCGGAAAGTCATCGCATACGCGGGAGTATCCGGCCACGCGATAGACAAGAACCTCGCCGGCGAAGTCTTGAGCCAGCTTGGAGTCGATGCGGCATAATCGCACAGCGTGCGATATACTTGTTGACGGCCGTGGTGTGGAAGGAGATGAGTTACTCGCCTCTGCAATCACGGCGGGCCTGAAATAAGGAAACGTGCAGTGCCACCCAAAACGAGAAAACGCCGCCTGGGCGATGTCCTGCTCGAACAGGGCCTGGTCACGGAAAAACAATTGCAGGAAGCCGTGGCCCTGCAACGCGGTTCCAACCAGAATCTGGCGCAGTTTCTCTTAGAACGCGGTTATCTGGCCGAGGAAGACCTCGTTATCGCCCTCAGCGAACAGCTCGGCATCCCTCACATCCGTGTGGCAAACTACCATATCCCCGATGAGATCTTGCGCGAAGTGCCCGCCTCGCTGGCGCGGCAATACCTCATGCTGCCGGTGTCGGTGACGGGCGATGTCTTGACCCTGGCCATGGCCGATCCGTTGAACATCATGGCGCTTGACGACCTGCAAATGCTGACGAGCTACGAGATCGAGCCGGTGGTGGCGGTGAAATCCGAGCTCGAAAGCGCCATTGAACGCCATTATGGCGGCCGGCAGAGCTCCGATTTGTTCGACGAAATCATTGCCGGAAACGGCGAAGCAGCTACCCGGATGGAGGTGGTCGAAGAGACGCAGGACATCGCCGATCTGGCTTCGATGACGGCCGAAGCCGAAGACGGTCCCGTGATCCGGCTCACCAACCTGATCTTGCTTAATGCGCTTGAATTGGGCGCCAGCGACATCCACGTCGAACCGTATGAGAAAAATCTGCGCATCCGCTACCGCGTCGACGGAGTCCTCGAAGAGACAAAAAGCCCGCCGAAATCCATGCAAAATGCCCTGATATCGCGGCTCAAAATCATGAGCCATCTCGATATTGCCGAGCACCGGCTGCCGCAAGACGGCCGGTTCCGCATCGTATCAAAGGGGCATGAGGTCGATTTCCGCATCTCGTTTCTCCCGACCTACTACGGCGAGAAAGTCGTGATGCGCGTGCTCGACAAAAGCAACCTGACCCTCGACCTGGATAAGCTGGGATTCGAAGCGCAGCCCATGGAAGCGTTTACGGAGGCCCTGAAGCTCCCCTTCGGGATGATCCTTCTGACGGGACCGACGGGAAGCGGTAAGACCACCACGCTGTACAGCGCGCTCCACAAAATCAATAAACCGTCGCACAACATCGTGACCGTTGAGGATCCTGTGGAATACGAGCTGGCCGGCGTGAACCAGGTGCCGACAAAGAGTGAAATCGGCCTGACCTTCGCCGCGGCGCTCCGCAGCATCCTGCGCCAGGACCCCGATATCGTGATGGTGGGTGAGATTCGCGACGAAGAGACCGCCGATATCGCGGTCAAGGCGGCCCTGACCGGCCACCTCGTGCTCAGCACCCTGCATACCAACGACGCGGCAAGCGTATTCACCCGCTTGACCGACATGGGGCTCGAGCCCTTCTTGGTCCAGTCCTCCGTTATGCTCGCAGCGGCGCAGCGCCTGCTGAAGCGTGTATGCAGCTCCTGCAAAGAAGAGATCCAGGTGCCGGAAGACGTGCTCAAACGCATTCAATTCAACAACAGCCTGTGTGAGGGGAAACCTACGTTTGTGCGCGGCCGCGGCTGCAACCATTGCAAAGGAACGGGATACAAAGGCCGCTTGGCCGTGATCGAAGCCATGCCCAATTATCCCGAATTGCAGGACCTCGTCATGCACCGGGCCCCCGCCATGGATATCAAACGGACGGCCTTGAAATGCGGCATGCGGTCGTTGCGCCAGAATGCCCTCGCGAAGGCCGCACGCGGATTGACCACGATCGAGGAAGTGTTGCGCGCTACCGCCGTGGATTAGGCGCTGCGCGGGGCGAGAGAGCAGGTTTTCGCCGGGGGAACGCGTGCCGAAAGCCCGGGAGCGCCGCGGCGTCCAGTACCCGCGCCAGAAAAGGGGAGGCAGAATGGACATCAGCGTAAAAGAGATGCTCGGCAAGATGATCGAGTTGGGTGCAAGCGACTTGCACATCGCCGTGGGGGTGCCTCCGATGGTTCGTGTGGCCGGCGACCTGCACCCGCTTGCAGGGTATCCCGCCTTACGGCAGGAAGACACCCAGGAAATCATCTACACGGTGATGAACGAAGAGCAGATTGCCACGTTCGAAGCAACCAAAGAATGCGACATGTCATTCGGCATCGACGGGCTGAGCCGGTTTCGCCTGAATGTCTTTCGAGACCGGGGGTCGGTTGTAGCCGCCTTTCGTTCGATTCCGTTCGAGATCCGCACCGCCGACGAATTAGGCCTGCCGCGCGTAGTACAAGACTTTGCCCACCGCCCGCTCGGGTTGATTCTGGTCTGTGGGCCGACGGGGAGCGGCAAATCAACCACACTGGCCTCGATTCTCGACCGGATCAACCGGGAACGGAGCGTCCACATCATTACCATCGAAGACCCCATTGAATACCTCCATTCCCATCACCGATCCGTCGTGAACCAGCGCGAAGTCAATGCGGATACGCACAGTTTCGGCGCGGCGCTGCGCCACGTGCTTCGCCAGGATCCTGACGTGATTCTCATTGGTGAGATGCGCGACCCCGAAACCATCGCGGCCGCGCTGACCGTTGCCGAAACGGGCCACCTTGCGTTCGCAACACTGCACACAAACGATGCGCTGCAGACGATCAACCGCATCGTCGACGTATTTCCCGCAAGCCAGCAGGATCAGATCCGCACGCAGCTCTCGTTCGTACTGGAAGGGGTGGTGGTCCAGCAATTGATTCCTCGCGCCGACGGCACGGGCCGCGTCATCGCCCTCGAGGTGATGATTCCGAACACGGCCATCCGTTCGCTTATCCGGTCGGAAAAACTGGAGCAGATTCCGTCGATGATAGAGATCGGCACGTCGGAAGGCATGATGACGATGAACCAGTCGCTTTTCCGGTTGGTGCGCCGTAATCTCATCTCTCTCGAGATGGCCTTCAAACGGAGCAGCGACCCGGACGGCCTGCAACGACTGATCGAAAAGGGAATGTGAGCAAGGATGTCGCCATAGTATCCACGCGGCTGCCCCTGGAAGGCCTCAACCGCCGGCCCTGGGTGGTGGGCCTGGGCCGCATCGGCATGCTGATCGTGGTGACCATCGGCACCTACCGGCTGGCCGAGCGCGACAGCCCGGGCATCTCCTGGCTGCCTTTGTTTCTGCTGTTCGGGTTTATCACCAGCTTTTATTCACAATACCGGCTGTTCCGGCCGGAGATTCCGCCCCTGCTGCTGACCTGGGCCCAAGTGCTTGTCGATTTCGGTGTGGTCGCGGCCACGGTGGGATTTACCGGAGGTGCCGACAGCCCATTCACCTTTCTTTTCGTCATCGTCATTCTCGAAGGAGGATTGTTGCTCGGCCAGAGGCAGGGATTCATCTTTGCCTCGCTGGCCACGCTATTTACGCTGATACAGACCTTCCAGTGGTTTCCTGCGGCCGGCGACTTCGAAGTCTTCACGCAGTGGTACGGTTTCATCGTCAAAGGCCTGGGGTACTACCTCACGGCCTTCATCAGCGGATATTGGAACATGCGGGTATACCGCATGCAGCAGTTCCAGCATGAAATCCTCGACAACATGAGCAACGGCTTCCTGATTACCGATCAGAACGGGATCATCGTCGCGCAGAACAAAGCGGCAGGCCGCATTCTCCAGCTGAGCCAGAGCGCCGCCACGGGGCGGCCCGTGCACGAGGTGCTGCGCGTCGATTCGGGAGTGGAATGCCCCGTGCTGACGGCCCTGCGCACAGGACGGCATTTTACGAGCTTCGAATTCCACGCCCGCACCAGCGGCGGTGCCGTGATACTGCTGGGATTGACCACCAGCCCCATTCACGATTCCCACGGCAGCCTGACGGGCGTCATCGCCTCGTTTACCGATCTCACGGAAATGGCCACGATACGCGAAGAACTCAAACGGCAGGATCGGCTGGCTGCAGTGGGCGAGCTGTCCGCGGGCCTCGCCCACGAGATCCGCAACCCCGTCGCCGCCATCCGGGGGGCCGTAGACGAGCTCAAGGAAAGCATTGCGGCGCCCGCGATCGCCCAGCGGCTGGCGGATATCGCCATCCGCGAATCCGATCACCTGAACCGGATTGTGACGGATTTCCTCGATTTCGCACGGCGTCCTGAGGTCCGGCGGGAAACCTTTTCAATTCTGGAATCGCTCAAAGAGGTAACGGAACTGTTACGCGATACCTGCCGCGATAGCGGGGAATTGGCGATCGAGACACATTTTCCGGCGCCCGACTTGCTGGTTTCGGGCCACCGTTCGCAAATCAAGCAGGTGTTTATGAATATCGCCAAGAACGGGATCGAAGCCATGCGCGAACACGGAACGCTCGACATCCGGGTTATCCCGGACGCCACGTCGATCGAGATCCGGTTTGACGACGAAGGCCCGGGTATCGCCCCCGACGAGCTTGCGCGCATCTTCGAGCCTTTTTATACTACCAAGGCTAGTGGCGTCGGCATGGGCCTGCCCGTATGCATGCGTATTGTGACTGCCCATGACGGCACTCTCCGGGTCACCCCGCGCGAAGGCGGCGGCATGTCTGTCAGTGTGCGACTTCCCATCTTACGGCAAGAGGAGTAGCGTTGCGTGTCCAATAGATTTTCAGCGCTGGTGGTTGATGATGAAGCAGGGATGCGCGAACTGCTCGAAATCGTGCTGGGGAATGACGGGTACGATGTCACGGCAGCGGCGACCGTTGAAGACGCCATAACGGCACTGAACGACCGGCCGTATGATGCAGTGATTACGGATCTGCGCATGGAGAATGACCACAAGGCAGGCTTGCGCCTGCTGTCCTGGATTAAGGAAAATGCGCCCACCACTCCGGCGATCATGATCACGGCCTACGCCTCGATGGAGACCGCCATTGAGGCGCTCAAGCGCGGCGCCGCAGACTACATCATGAAGCCCTTCAAGAACGACGAACTGCGCCTGCTCATCAAACGCGCCATCGCCCAGCGCAACATGAACCGCGAGATCATCGCCCTGCGCAAAAGCCAGGCGCTCCGGGGCGCGGTTGACAATATCATCGGGAAAAGTCACGCCATCGAAGAGACCCGCGAGATGATCCGCCGGGTCGGCATGTTGCCCAGTACCGTCGCGATCCACGGCGAAAGCGGCACGGGCAAAGAACTCGTAGCCCGCGCCATCCACCAGCTCAGCGAGCGCGCCGCCCGGCCCTTCGTCGCGCTCAACTGCGGCGGCTTCCCCGAAAACCTCCTCGAAAGCGAATTGTTCGGCCACAAAAAAGGCGCGTTTACCGGCGCGGTCGAAGACAAGGAAGGCTTGTTTGTCGTAGCCGATGGCGGCACGCTGTTTCTCGACGAAGTGGGTGAAATGCCCCTGTCGCTGCAGGTCAAATTACTGCGCGTGCTCGACAACCAGACCATCATGCCCGTCGGCGGCACCACCACCATTAAAGTCGATGTGCGCATCATCTCCGCCACCAACCGCAACCTGGAAGCGATGGCCAAAGCCGGCGAATTCCGCGAAGACCTCTATTACCGCCTGAATGTCATTCCGATCCCGGTCCCGCCCTTGCGCGCCCGGGAAGGTGATGTGCCGCTGCTCGCCCGCCATTTCGCCAAAGCCCATGCCCAGCGCCTGGGCCGTTCCCCCGTGGACATCGCCCCTGAGGCCGAGGAAGCGCTCGACAGCTTCCGCTGGCCGGGCAATGTCCGCGAGCTCGAGAACGTGCTTGAACGGGCCGTGGCCCTCTGCCGCGGCGACCGCATCGAGTTGACCGACCTGCCCGCGTATGTCCGCGATTACACGCCGGATCCCCAACCCGCTCTGAGCGACCTCCCTGAAGGCGGGCTCGACCTCGAGCAGCTGATCGCTGACCTCGAAACGCGGCTCATTCAGCAGGCCCTTAAGCGCGGCCGCTATTCGCAAAAACGGGCCGCGGAGCTCCTGGGCCTCACGCCACGCTCCCTGCGGTACCGTCTCCAGAAATACAACCTGAGCGACGCCGAATAAACCCGGAGCCGCACGAACCCGGGGCGCATGCACGAGGGCCCGTGCGCAGGCCGCCCTTGGGTCACGGCTTGATCTTCGGTCCTCTTCCCGGTAGGCTCAACACAACCATCGTGCTACGAGGAGATTTATTGACTATGGATGCCATTGAAGCTCTTAAAACCCGCCGGTGCATACGATCGTTTAAGCCTGATCCGCTGCACAAAGAGACTATCGAAGACATCATCGACTGCGGCCGGCTCGCCGCAACGGCCCGAAACGAACAGCCCTGGGAGTTCGTCGTTGTCACCGAGCCCGCTCTGCGCAAGCAGATTGCCGACGCCACCGACTTCGGCAAATTCATCGCGAATGCCCCGGCGTGTGTCGCCGTGCTCTGCGAAGACGGCAAATATTATCTGGAAGATGGCGCCGCGGCCACGCAGAACATCCTCGTCGCTGCGCGCGCTCATGGGCTGGGCACCTGCTGGGTCGCCGGCGACAAAAAAGCCTACGCGCCGGAGATCTGCGCCCTGCTGGGTGCGCCAGAGCGCTACCGGCTCGTCAGTCTCGTTGCATTGGGCTACCCCGCCGAGTCGCCCAACATTGAGAAACGCAAGCTCGACGAGGTGCTTCACTGGGAGAGATTCTGACCCCGCTGCCTCAACGAAGAGACCACATGGGCGGACGCTCGTTCGGCAGCGGATGAGCGCGCCGCCACGGCGAATGCCCTCCCACTGAACAGCAGAGGCGCCGCTTTCCACCCTCCGCAGCTTGGAGCAGATTCCATCGAGCCGTGAAGGCTCCACTGCCCCATTTCACCTGGCCGGGCGCGGCATCGACTCCGCGGGCACAAAACAGAACGGCCGCTTTCGCGCCGGATGACGCGAAAGCGGCCGAGAACTTGCTGTCGGATGAGCCGCTAGTCTTTAAGGGTAGTCACGATGACCGCACGGCGGTTCAGTTTGCGATTCGCTGCGGAGTCGTTTGCTACGGCAGGCTGCGTCTCGCCGAAGCTCTTCGTCGAGATGCGGTCAGCGCTGATGCCAGCCTCTACCATATACGTCTTCACCGCGTTCGCACGGCGGCCGCCGAGGCCTTCGTTGTACGCCGCTTCACCGATGTCGCAGGTGTGGCCTTCGATCAGTACGGTGTCACCGGGCCATTCCTTCAGGTGGGCGACGGCCTTGTCGACTTCAGCCTTGCCTTCCGGCTTCAGAACGGCTTTGTCGAAGTCAAACAGGATGTGGTTCAGAACCGGCGCAACGTGCTTCTTCGCTGGCGGCTCAACGGGCGGCTTGGGCGGCTCCGGGGGCGGCGGCGCTTCCATCGGCTTTTCCCACGTATGCATCACTTTACCGCGATTGCCCCACAGCTCGCTGTCATTCGCATTGGAGGCGGGTTTGGTCGGCCACCACCAATAGGCTGCGCGCACCGGGTCTTTCACCGGTTCCGGGGTAGCGCCGCTATTCCCCCACCAGGACAGGTCGTCCCAGACTTTTGGAGGCTGATAGATGGCCGCCGACGCTGCCCCTGACATGAGGACGACGCCGATGGTCAGCACGCCGACTAACGATTTTCTCATTGTGGTCTTCTCCTTCTCCGCTGTACAACCAATTACAAACCGTATTTAACCATACTCTTACGGGGCTGTCAAGCCGCCGGGAGAACGGTGTTCCCCATCAATTCAGAGGAGTGCACCGACCTTAGAACTCCCCGGAATCTCCTGCCTAAGTTTAACACAAAACCAAGCGCTCCACAAGATTTACATTCACCCCAAAAACCGCCCGAAACCGTCTGTTTTCTGTAAACAACGGCATCCGGCCGGTTTACTTCCCAAATGAGCCGCAAATCCCGCACTATCAACCTGCTCTCAGCACCTCGCTAGCACCATAAACTGGCCGCGCCACGCACAGTCCCGCAGGCCGCGGGAAAGCGCATGCGGCCAGGGCGATCGGCTTCAGTGCCGCCCGGAGCGGGGTTTCTTTGCCAGCCACAAACGGCTCTGGGGCGTGATGGCCACTTCACGGCCCGGCGCAAACCCGGCGGCATTCGTCCACGAAGCCACTTCGGCGTACGGGTAGGTGTCGCCCTCTCCCGTGTGAATCAACATATGCAGCGCAAAGAGCAGACTGAACGGCGGCCCTGAGCGATCGTCGTCCGGTATAAAATCTTTGAGGATCAGGAGTCCGCCCGGCTCCAGCGCCTCAAAACACTTTTTCACCAGCCGCTGGTTGTTCTCCGCGCCATAGCTGTGGATGATGTTTGAGAGCAGCACGAGATCGTACCCGCTCCCCAGCGCATCCGTCATAAAATCGCCCGGGATAAATTCGATCCGCCCGTCAAGCCCTGCGGCGGATACCTGCGCTCGTGCAATATCGACCACGTCCGGCCGATCAAATAATGTGGCCCGCATCTCCGCATGCCGGTTCACAAACGCAATGCTGTAGGTTCCCGGCCCGCCCCCCACGTCCAGTAAGTGGCGATAACCGGCCAGATCGACGGTGTCGAGAATCTCGCGCGCGCTCATCCGCGCGATATCGCCCATACCCAGGATGAAATTGCGCAGGTCATCCGGCGAACGCCGCTCCTTCGGGAGATTCCTTTCGTCCTCCAGGCGCACCACCTCGCCCGTCCGCACCGCGTCTTCCAGATGAAACCAGTTCATGTACCCCGCCTTGAGATGCCGGACAATGTTTCCCTGATACGCCGGCGCTTCGGGCACCAGACAGGCGGCCGCGAGCGCTGTGTTGCCGTATGCATCGCCACGTTTATCAAGCAGTTCAAGCGCCACCAGCGCGTCGAGAAAGATCCGCGCTCCCCGGCGATCCCAGTCCAGCGCTTTCGCGACTTCGTCCGCTGTCTTTCGGCCCGCCGTGAATTGCGAGAAAACATCCGCCTCCACCGCCGCATACAAGATCGCGGACTGCCGGAATGCCGTTGCGAGATCATTGATCCGCCCGGTGAGTTCGCGCTGCTTGGCCATCATTGCCCTCCTGTGTTTACCTTCGAGCCGGGTTGGCCGGCATTGTACGGAGACCGCCACCCCTCTTCCAGAAACCGCCGGCCCTGTGCGAATAATCCTGTTTTGAGCTGGCCAGATTTGCAGTATTTTCCTAGTACTGAGAAATTAATGTCCTGATCAGATCTTAGTTTTGGGATACAGATTGCAAACCACAAAAAATGCCCGTATATTCGCCTGAGATACGCCCGAAGTACTGGGCATGAAGCAGTGTGAGGAGAGCCCCTGGCCTCCGCTGGCAAAAGGAAGTCTACATGACCATGAACATCGTATCGGCTCTTTTGTTGATCGCATGCGGGGCATCCGGGGAAGCGGCGCCCCCTGAAATTGCGCCCAGCCGCGAATTCGCCCTCGCGCAGCCGTTTCGGGCCGACGCATTCCACGGCGGCTTCTTCGTACATGACCTGAATAAAGACGGGCGCATGGACTTCGTGGTTTCGAGCGAAGGGCATGTGGGCGCGTACAGCCACAGCGGGACGAAAATGTGGGTCTGGGAAGGCGACATCCGCTTTTTCGAGTACATGCATCATCCCAGCGTGATTGCCGGAAATCTTGACGGCGGCGAGGATGAAGAAGTCGCTTTTTTCTTGAAAGACGACAGCATCCTGGTTCTGAATGCGGTAACGGGTGAGGAAAAATACCGGGTTACTGATCTCGGACGGCCGGAGGCGATAGCCATCGCAAACCTGCGCAGACTGGGCGACCGAGACATCGTGCTGCAGTATGATCTCGCCCACCTCCGGGCTATCCAGGGCGAAGATGGCGCGACCCTCTGGGAAACGCACGAATACAAAGGAATCGATCACAGCCCCATCCGCCTGGCAGACCTCGACGGCGATGGGCGGGATGAAGTCGCCGGTGCGGCGCTCATCGACCACGACGGACGCTTGATGCACGAATGGGTCTATGAAGGGCACCACGACTGGATTGACTCCATGATCATCGCGGATATCGTGCCCGGCGGCCCGCTGGAGGTCGCCCTGGCTGAGCAGGTCGGCGCGAAATCTCATACAGTCGTGGTCAATCCCGAGCGGATTGTCTGGCGTGTGCTGAACCCCTGGAACTGGGAAGATCCGGACAAGCTCGCCGTGGGAAATTTTGATCCCAGCCGGCCCGGGCTTGAAATCTTCAACCGATCGTCCGGCGGCGATGGCACGGCGCCTCGAGGCAAAGAGGAGCCGTTCGTGCAGGAACAGGCCCCCTGGGTGCTCGATGCCAGGGGTGAGTTGATTTCCAAGTATTACGTCAATGACAAGAAACCCGAATGGTGGACCGGGCACGGCCTCGAAGAAATCAGCCGGATCGACTGGGACGGCGGCGACAAAGACTACCTGGCCGCCAAGGAGCGGCATAGAACGGGCGCCGGTGCGATCGTAGACGCCGTCTCCGGGGAATTCCTGGTCATCTTCCGGACCCGGGCTCTGCGGATCTATGTGGCGGATATCGAAGGCGACTCACGCGAGGAGGTCATCATCCTCGACGAATCCGGCACGATCAAGATCTTCGCCAACCCCGAGCCGAACCCGCACCCGCCGAAACCCAGCCTGTGGAGACACAACTGGTACCGGCGCCAGAAGCAGAACTGGGATTACTATTCCACTTCCTAGCGGAGCCTGGTTTGAGCCCCGGCCACAAAGCGGCGCCGCTGAGGCACAGCCTCATTCGTCATCGGGGGTGGAAACGCCCGGCGGTTTGCGCACCACAAGGCGGCACTGTCCGGAGGGGCAATCGATAATGTGGTATTCGACCTCGTACCCGAATTCTCGAATCAACGGAGGATACAATACCGGGCAGTGTTCGCAGTACTTCGGGTAGGGTTTGATGCGGCCCTCCCGAAACACTTTCTTCGCTGAAGGGCAGTCGTGCATGTCGATCACAAACATGTCGCCATAGAGGCTCATGTGATGGCGCCCGCCTTCCTCGCCCAGCGTATGCGACCAGTAGGCGTACATGCCTTTGAGGCCGTCCCGGGCGATGTATTCACGCAGATTGGCCAGGAATTCCTCACGGATGCCCTCCCAGAACTCGACCACTTTGGCGTATCCGTCACGTTCCTCGAGGTATTGAAACAACTCGCTGTAGACATAGATGTAGTCGACGCACGAGATCATGGTGCAGCCCTCCAGAAACGTTGTACGCAGCGCCCGGCCTCCTGGTCATACTCGACGCTGCAGGCATATCCCGCCTCAGCGCACACGGCCTCGTTGACGATGCGCGTGTGCTCGCAGAAATGGGTGCCTATGCGGTAATTGCGTGCGCGCATGTGATGGATGGCGGGGCAGGCGCGCACGTCGAGCACCAGGGTGTCGCCCTCGTAGCGCGTTTCAAAGTCACCTTCTTCCAGCGTGAACACCGTGTCCCAGTGCTCCTTGAGCGCATCGAGTCCGCGGCTGCGCAGATCTTCGATCAAGTCCGCATAGACCGTTTTTGCGGCACGGCTGAAGAAGTCCTCGAGCCCGGCCAGGCCGTATTGATCCTCGAGAAACTGAATGCCGAAGCTCAAGGCCCCGTGAAAATCTTTGTGAACGTTCGTCATGGTGTTGCTCCCGCCCGCGGGTCCGCCGGCTTACGGTAAAAACCCGACTTCCTCGAGCGCCGTGCGCAGCGCGGCGAGGGCGTGGTCTGGAAACGGCACTTTGGGCGGGCGCGGCGCACCCACATCGAAACCCATAAGCTGCAGGATGGCGCGCTCGACCGACACCCCGCCCGCCTTGAAACGGAACAGCACCTGCACCATCCGGTTGGCCCGCCACTGCGCTTCCCGCGCCTTCTTCCAATCGCCGGCCTGCACCGCTTCATAAATGTCGACGATGGTCCGGGTCTGGTAGTTGTAGGTCGAGCCGATGCCGCCGCAGGCGCCGGTGAGCAGGCCCTGCATCAGCATCTGGTCATTTCCATTGAACACGGAGATGCGATCGCCCAGGGCATCGAGAATCCACCACAGAAGGAACAGGTCGCTGTGGGTGTACTTGAAGCCCACCAGATTCGGAATGCGTCGGACCACGTCCACAAACTGGTCGCCGCCGAGCGAATGGCCCGTCAAGGCCGGGATATAGTAACAATACGTGGGCAAATCCGCGGCCTCGGCGATGGTCCGCATGTGCAGTTCAAAACCCTCGAGCTCCACCGGGTAATAAATCGGAGGGACGCTCGCCACGGCATCGGCGCCTGCTTTCCGGGCATCTACCGCCATCGCCGCCGCCTCGTCGCTCGAAATAGCGCCTACATGCGCGATTACCTTGCCCTGGCCTGCAACTTCACCCACCACGACTTCGAGCACACGCTTGCGCTCTTCGCGGGTCATGAGAAAGCCGTCCCCCGTGCTGCCATTCACAAAAAAACCGTGGCAACCCTGGTCGAGCTGGAATCGCACCAGTTTTTTCAGCACCTTCTCATTGACGCCGCCATCTTTGAAGGGCGTCAGCAACGCGGGGAGAATTCCCCGGATAACAGAGTGCGGATGCGGCATGACTGGACTCCTTCTTTCATCGTTCCATTTTCACTCACCCGGCGGCGCTTTTCGCGCAGCTCCTGCGCGGCAATGAGTGCGTAGTCCACGCTGGGCAGGCTCCGTGCACTGCGTTTTCCCGCAGGAAAGGCGTTCCAGGGGCAAAAACCGAACTTTCCATAATGCTCAGGAAACGCACCGAGGGACGTGCACTCGCGAGAGCATAGCACGGCCGCCCCAGCGATGACATCCGCAACCTTTTTGACAACCGATTCGGTGAGGCAATCCAGCCGGCAGCGCATCCGGCCCAATCCGCTGCTGGCTGACACGCCCTGGCGAAGCGCATGCGACACAAGACATGGCCCATATATGGTATTTTGTTCTTTACATCGACTATATATTGTATTATTCTCAAGTGAAAGCGCGGATTACGCCGAAACGGCACAATATATAGTGGTCATGTGACATGAACTGGATGCGAAGAGCGCTGGAGGCACGAGTGGCCGTCTGGGCTGTGGTGATCACTGCCGCTGCGATGGGATTGGCTGCCTGTGCGACGCGCCCGCTGGTGCTCCCGCAGTCATATCCCGTGCCTTGCATCTGGCCGACGCCGTCGGCGGCGCGCGTGATCACCTCGAACTACGGGGCGCAGCGCAGCGCCGGGGGCGGCGCCTCTCGGTTTCACAAAGGCATCGACATCAGCGCCCCGAAAGGCTGCCCGATCTACGCTACGGCTGACGGCTTCGTGGCACGCACGGACCGCGACCGCAGGGGCTACGGAAAGTACGTTATCGTGAACCATGCGGGCGGATACAGCACGCTTTACGCGCACCTGTCTGAGACCCGGGTCAAAACGGGCGCCTGGGTGCGAGCGGGGCAGGTTGTGGGAGAAGCCGGCCAGACCGGAAACGCGACCGGCGCCCACCTCCATTACGAAGTGCGCCGTTACGGCGAGGCCGTCGATCCGAGGCCTTTTTTACCCTGAGCCTCGCGGCTTTCCGCCGATTCGCCGGCGCGGAGCTATGCGGGCTGAAATCCTGCGTTGAAGGCGTCCAGGGTCAAGGCCGGGTCCTTCGCCCAGGCCGCCTGCGCCTGATAATTCCGGTCGGCCAGGAGATTTCCAATCGCGGAGACTTCACCGTAGGTTCCCGCGAAATCGAACTCGAGCTGCACCAGGCCCGGAAAGACCCGGGCGATCTCCGCGACATAGTCCGTATCCGTCGTATTGGTGGACGGATTGAACCAGTGCAGGTAGCCGTATTTTCGGTGCTCCGGCATGCCCGCGAACTCGCCGGGAAATCCGGGCCGCCGCACCATGCCCGCGAGGGTGTATTCCCAGACCGTGTCCGGATGCACGGCGTCCACATAAGGCATCTTCGGAAAGCCGGAGATGTCCTGGCAGCCGCGGTAGGTGCAGTTGATGAAAACGCCGTCGGGTTTGGCCCGGTATGCGTAGTCCATCAGGTCCCGCGTAGCGACGACGATGTCCAGGATGTTGCCGTCAGCCTCGAACCCGAGGGCGGCGCGGGCGGCCGCGGCTTCAGGCGATGAATTGATCACAAAATCGCCCATTTCATAGTTGATCCCAGCGATTTTGAAGGTTTCGAGCATCCATTCCAGGCCGTCGCGCCACCAGGCCTGGTTCGCCGCCAGGGAGGGATCCAGCACGGGCGTCACGACGCGGCCCCCGCGCTCCTCCCGGGCGCTCGAGGCGCGCTCCGGGTGTTCACGCAGGTACGTGTCCAGGTTGAAACGGTGGTCGCCATCGTAAAAATAGCCGCCGTACGAGCACAATCCTACGCCCGGCAGAATGCCAACGCCCCGGTCTGCGGCGTATTCGCACAACTCGGCGGCGGCTTTCACCCCGCCATGGGCGGCGCGCAAAAAGCCCCAAATGGTGATGCTGTGGACCCCGATCCGGGCGCAATAGTCCACCAGCCGTTTAAATCCGATCAAAAACGACTCCGGCCGCTTGGGATAGACAAATTTCTGGTCGGCCGCCGCCATGCGCAGGGAGATCGCCGCGGGTTCATCATCCCACGTCATGCGTGAATCCCAGCACCAGAGATGAACGTGCAGCGGGCGAGCCGGAGGCTGCGCCTCCGCAGACAGACGCCGCCCCGAAACGTCCAGCGCCGCAGCCAGCGCCGCCCCGGACGCTGCCACAAGAAAGTGCCGCCGTTTCATCCATTTCGCAGACATAATGCGGGAGTATACCCGTTACAGGAGCGCTTTTCCTCTTCGGAACGCTCGTGCCTCAGTGATCCCCAGTTTCAGAATAGGTGCATGGATAGGGGCCAAACATGGTCATTCAACCTGTATACTGGCGAAAGTTGACCAAAACCAACGTCAGGAGGTGAATTTCTCATGTTTGGCCCGAGCAAGATTATGAAGTGGTTCGACCAGAATCTGCAAGGTGTGCGGCCCTCTCGTCGCAAGACGCTGGCGCATATTGCAGCCGGCGCGATGAGGATGAAAGGAGTGGGGGTGCTGGCTTTGGGTCGCGCCATGCAAGGCCCAGCCATCGCAAAGCACCGTATTAAAAGGGTGGAT
>Ga0255347_1000144_pt1 | contig 134811 bp, 124 predicted proteins | sample wastewater_treat_2_FD_192479 | JGI IMG/M metagenome (GOLD analysis project Ga0255347, IMG submission 192479) | Wastewater microbial communities from Lulu Island WWTP, Vancouver, Canada - plant24 | ecosystem: Engineered > WWTP > Wastewater > Unclassified | place: Canada: Vancouver, British... | reverse complement strand
CATAGCTTACACACTCACAGATATACATGCCCCACGAATCAGCGTACCGGTCCTGCTTTTCTGGGCAGACGCCGCTATGTGGATAGCCGCCCTTCGATGGATCGCCCGCGCTAAGGCCGTTTTTACCAAGACTACGGCTCAACTCGGCAAGCTCTTTTTCCTTCTCTGCAAGCTTAGCTTCCTGCTCCTTCTTGCGCTTATTGTAACCCTCCTCATCCGATTGAGTTTGAGCTAGCAAAGCAGCCTGTTCTTCCTGCTTCTTAGCCAAGAGAGCCTTCTGGTCTTCAAGGTCGTGCATAATACGCTCAGCCTCGTTCTTCTTGGCGACAAGCTCGGTTTTGAGAGCCTTATTCTCTTCAACGATTGCAAAGAGAGTATCCGAGAGCGAACTCAAATTAACCTCCTGATCAAGGAAGCTCGAGAACGACTGAGCAGAAGCAATGCGCTCGATTGTCGAAACCTCACCGCTATAGTAGTACTGAGCAATCGCATAGCCGATAGCCTCGTTATTGTCATCAATACGCTTCTGCGTGGACTCAATCTCAAGAACAATACGGTCATGCTCAGCCTGCTTCAATTCGATTTGCTTACGGAGCGTGTCTTGCTCATTCTTCAGAATTGCAATTTCTTTCTGCAAGGAATCAGCCTGCGTATGAAGCCTACTAGCCTCTTCCTGAAGGTTCTTGATTTCCTGATTCAACTCAGCAGTTTCGTTTCTCAACTCACAGCGTCGCAAGCCATCGCCGCTCTCCCCTTTACAATCCTCTGCGAATGTAGTTCGCTGAGGAAGAATAATTGCTGCAAAGAACGCAAAAACAGCCAAAAGCCAGGCGAGCTGGCGTTTCTTTGACTTTAGACTTTTAGCAATACTAATTCTCATTACTTAACCTTAACATACTTACGTGTTGCGAGGAGGGCTGAAATTGTACCAATCATAATACCCACCATTAATAGCGCAGCGACATAGTAATACCAATATCTGCGAAGCATTTGAAGAGTTGGATCCATCAGAATTTCGCCAATAGAGCTGCGAAGCGCGAAACTACCAAAGTAAGACACCGCGCCAGCGATTGCCGCCGAGACAACACCGTAGAAGGTAGCCTCTACCACGAATGGACCAACGATAAACCAGCGACTTGCACCGACAAGACGCATCATATAGATTTCTTCCTTGCGGTTAAAGATGGACATGCGAATCGTATTGAAGACAACCATAATTGCGATTACGGCGAAGATGGCGGCCGCGATTAGGCCAATCATGCGAATACGATTCATGATGCCAGCGATATTGTTTACGGTGCTACGGTTTTCAGTCTTGTAGGTCGGCTCCTTAGCATCAAGCATATCGCGCATCGAAGAGTCGTTCTCAACGAAGTTCTCTAGCGAAGTCGTATCGTCAATCGCAACAAGCTTAACGTTAAGAATCCAAGGCATCTTATTTGGAGCCTCGTAGAGACCCTTGATAATATCCTGATCGGTAATCTTGCTATCGGAAATCATCTTGCGAATTGCCTCGCGGTTGCTTTCTTCTGGCGAAGTCGTTGTTACCTCGGTTACATCATCGAGCGCAGTCATACGAGTCACAATCTCATCAATCTGTTCCTCAGTAGCAGTCTGCTTAATATAGATAGAATAGTCGACACGATCCTCAACCTGAGAGATAGCCGTACCAAGAACATTTGTTGCAATCACGGTCGTAGCAAGAACCACCAAAGTGACCGTCATGATTGCAATAGCGGCAGCACTGAGCCAGGCATTACGCACAAAACTCTTTGCACCATACTTCAAGACACGATTATTCGTGCGTACCGCATGGCGCTTAGTTTTAGTAATACGGCGTAGACGACTCTTGCTCGAGATCTCTTGCTGACGCTTGGTCAACTTCGCTTCGACCTTATCCGCCTTAGTTTCTTTGGCAGAGCTTTGCGCACTCTGCTTGGTTTCGCTAGACTTTGCCATCTTTCTATCCTTTTGTTTATCTTTTGTTATCTTACAATTCTACGTTTTGGGAGCGGTTTTGCATTTTTATCTTCGCCAACCGACGAGTTTACAACGGCGCCCTGAATGTTCGGGCTGGAGACCTGCGCTTCGCTTTTGAGTGAGGCTGGGCCAGCAATCGGGCTAACTTTAACTTCGTTATTCTTCGTGATAATGCGACGAGCGGAGCTATTCGTTGCCTGGCGAATATCTTCAATCGACGATTCCTTTGGCATGGTCGACGCAATCGTATGGCGAATAATGCGACTCTTACCAGTAGCATCGAGATCGTAATGACCAAGGCTCTTCTGATCACCAACAATGCGACCATCGCGGAGAGTCACAACGCGGCGCTTGAGCTGGTTAACAATATTCTCGTCATGGGTAGTAACTAGAATGGTCGTGCCATAGTTATTAATCTCCTCAAGGAGGCGAACAATACCCCAGGAAGTCTCAGGGTCAAGGTTACCAGTAGGCTCATCTGCGATAAGGATCTTTGGCTGGCGAGCCATCGAACGCGCAATTGCGACACGCTGGCGCTGACCGCCAGATAGCTCAGATGGGAATTTATGACCTTTATCTGCGAGGCCAACAAGCTCGAGAACTTTCGGGACCGTGCGGCGAATCTCATGATTCGAGACGCCAACAATCTCTAGAGCAAAGGCAACGTTTTCGTAAGCAGTACGGTTCGGCAAAAGTTTGAAGTCCTGAAAGACAACGCCAAGACGGCGGCGTAGATGCGGAATGTGACGCTTCTTGAGATAGTCATAATCAATGCCACCGACAGTAATTTTGCCGGAAGTAGGTTTCTCTTCACGAGTAAGCATCTTAATTAAAGTAGACTTACCAGCACCGGATTTACCCACCAAAAATACAAACTCCTTAGGCTGGATATAGAGATTAATCTGATCCAAGGCTGGTTGTTTATCGCCAGGATAATATTTAACTACATTATCGAGCAATATCATATCTACTATTGTAGCATAAGCCTTATTCGTCGCCAACCTGACCAGTTTTCATCTGGGAGTCAAGATACGAGTCGATAAAGCCGTTAAGATTGCCATCAAGCACGGCATCGGCGTCAGCTTCTTCATATTTCGTGCGGGTATCTTTGACGAGTTTATATGGATGGAGGACATAATTGCGAATTTGCTGGCCCCAAGAGGCAGACTCGCCAGCACGCAAAGCGTCGACCGATTCAGCATTCTGCTCATCCATCATCTGCTGAAGCTTACCACGCAAAATCTCCATCGCCTTCTCTTTGTTCTGAAGCTGGCTGCGCTCATTCTGAATCGCAACAACAGTATTGGTCGGAATATGCGTAATACGCACGGCCGAATTAGTCGTATTAACAGACTGGCCACCGTGGCCACCAGAATGATAAACATCAATACGCAAATCTTTCGGATCAATCTGAATCTCGGCATCATCGGCGATTACTGGCAAAACCTCCACGCCAGCAAAAGATGTCTGACGGAGATGATCGGCATTGAATGGACTCAAACGCACTAAGCGGTGGGTGCCATGTTCAGACTTAAGACGACCATAGACATCGCGTCCACTAATTTCGAGAACCACGGTTTTAATGCCAGCCTCTTCGCCAGTCACGCGGTCAAGCTCACTAACTCTTAGCTTCTCTTTCTCGATCCAGCGAAGATACATGCGCTCTAGCATGCTCGCCCAGTCCATCGCCTCAGTACCGCCAGCGCCGGCCGTGATGCGCAAAATTGCCCCATTATGATCATATTTGCCATTAAAGCGTAGCGATTGGCGAAGCTTCTCATACTTCTCTTCCATCGCGTCGAGCTGCTCAGAAAACTCGCCAAGCAAAGCTTCGTCGTCACCGCTCAGCTCTAGCAGACCAGCGATATCCTCAATCTGAGTTTTTAGCAAAACCCACTCATCGAGCTCGTCATGAAGATTAGCGAGCTTCGTCGTCTTCTCGCGCGCAACATCAGGATTATTCCAAATCTCAGGAACGGCCACCTCTTTTTCAAGAGTGTCCATATCAAAAAGACGCAAATCCAAATCAAGCTTATCCCAGCTAGTCAAAAAATCTTCCTTTAGGACGCTCAGACGCTTCTGGATTTCGTACATGATTCGATTATATCATGTACTAATCAGGCAAACTAAAGAGTGGCAGCTCGTCGATTTTATATTGAGCAATCTGCGTGCGGCGGAGCTCAGTTAGATATGCGCCGCAGCCCAAAGCCTTGCCCATATCTTCGGCCAAGCTACGAATATAAGTGCCACTGCTAACATGCGTGCGAATCTTCAAGATTGGAGCCTCGTAGCCCAAAATATCGAGCGAAAAAATCTCAACCTCACGCTCTGGCATTTCAACTTCTTTACCTTTGCGAGCCAAATTATAGGCGCGCTGGCCATCGATTTTTATTGCAGAGAAAATTGGTGGGCGCTGCTTAATTTTGCCAGTAAACCGTGGGATAATTGCCTGAATCTCCTCGAGTGTCGGAATCTTTGCTCCAGTCTCAGCAATCTCGCCTTCCGGATCGCCCGTAGTCGAAGTTGCGCCAAGTCGAACCGTCGCCTCATAGACCTTATCAAGCTTCGTAAACTCCATCGCCTTCTTCGTAGCTTTGCCGGCCATCAAAATCAGAAGCCCAGTCGCAAATGGATCGAGCGTACCAGTGTGGCCAACCTTAACCTTCTTGCCCTCGCGCTGACTCAAAACACGACGAACGCGTGCGACGGCGCCGAAACTCGTAATCCCAGCCGGTTTATCAACAAAAATAATTTCTTCCATTGTCAATTATTATATAACAAAAAGCCGCCAGCGCTAACTGGCGGCCACGATACTCTAGCGATAATTCTGCAAGAAGTTGCGAAGGTTATCCATGCTATTAATGTTGTCGAGACGGTCATAGATAGCGCCGTCCTTAATGTAGGCCAAGGTCGGCAAGCCATTAACGTCAATCTTGAAGATCTTCAAAAGATTCTTCTCGGTCTCGCTCAAGTCGGAATCAAGATAAACTGCGAAGATTGGATCGGCTTTCTGGCCCTGGGTATAGCTGAGCTGATCACGGAAATTTACACAAACATCATTGCAATCTGCTGGCTCAATATAGATAAAGCCAGATGCATCAGACTCAATCAAGCCAAGCGCCGCTGAAGCACTAATCGAGCGGAAGTTATATGAATCAAACTTCACGTCAGCGACCTCAGTCTTATAGGCCTCAATATAACTGCTAACGACCTCGTTCTTAGCGTTTGCATATTCGTCAGCATCTTTTGCGAGCATAATCTTCATGCCGAAGTTGAAAATTAGCGTCACAAGCACCGCCGTCAAACAGCTTACCAAAACGCAGATCGAGAGAATATCCTTGTTCTTAACATATTTCGAAGCGCGAATACCAGTCGACTGAGTCTTAGCCGTGCTAGTACTTTTCTTGGCGCTCGTTTTCTTAGAAGTAGTATTTGCCATAACTATATTTTAACATAAGCGGAATAAAGCAAGCATCAAAAAGAGCCTCCGTAGAGGCTCTTTCAAGACTAATTATTGATTGTCGCCACAGTAAACTGCACCACCTTCAAGAACGTAGAAGATAGCAATATCACGCTCGCCAGAACCTTCGCCCGCTTCGCCTTCAGTACCAGAACACTTAGCGTCGTTGAAGTAACCAATCTTATGATCGTTCGGGAAGTTAGCGTTCCAAGTCTTATTAGAATCAGTACGCTCACCCTTAACCTCAATGTAATATGCGGTGCCATCTGGATCACAGAACTGATCACTCTCACAATCAGCACCCAAAGAGTTACCCTGAGTACCGCTACCAATCAAATACCTGTTAACAAAGTCGTTAATAGTGGAACTATCTGGCATTTTGCCAGCGTTATTACTCTGGTACTCAGTGAACTGAGCCAAGATACGAGACATATCCTGGCGGCGGCGAGTGTTACGCTGAGAGCGCTGTAATGCTGGCAATGCGATGAAGACCATCAAGAAGATAAGACCAGCAATAGCGAGGACCAAGACGACCTCGATAATGGTGAAACCCTTTTTATTTTTAGTCATAGCTTTTTATATAACTCCTTTTTAAAGCTTATGTTTAGTATTATTCAAGCATAAGCGGAAACAAAAATCAAGTTCACGCAAGTTGCAGAAACACAAAAAATAGCCCCATTTGCGGGGCTATTTTCTATACGCGGTTAATTACTGGAATCACAATTGGCGTGTGGCCAGTCGCATCAAAGAGGATATGAGTGACGTCTTCCTTAATCTCATCCTTGAGCGCCTTAAGGTCGGCATCGGTTCCCTTCGTATGCTCTGCCTTCGTGCGGAGATAGTGGCGAATCTTACCAATCAACTCCTCAGAATCATCAAGATAGATAAATGCACGAGAGACGATATCCGGAGTCTTCACGAGGCGGCCAGTCTTCTTATTAATCGTTAAGACAACTACAAAGATGCCTTCGCGAGAAATATGAATCCTATCCTTAACAACCGCTTCGTTAACCTGCTGATCAGCATCATCATAAAGCTTGTTGCCAATCTGGATGCGGCCGTTCTTATGAATCGTCTGGTCCGGCATAAGCTCAACGATATCGCCATCGTCAGCAACAATAATATTGTCGCGTGGAATGCCAACAACGTTTTCGGCCATCTCGGCATTATGCTCGAGCATGTGGAACTCGCCGTGATATGGCATATAGTTCTTTGGCTTCATGTCAGTTACATACTTAACATGATCTTCGTAGTAAGCGTGACCAGAAAGGTGAATTGGGCCAATATTCGTCAAGTGAGTCTTGCCGTTCTGGATAACCTGAGCACCCTCGCGAAGAAGACCGCCAACCGTCGAAACAACCTTTGGCTCGTTACCCGGAATCGGGTTCGAAGCAAAGACAATCGTATCGCTTGCCTTAATCTTGATGTGGCGATGCTGACCAGTAACCATGCGGTTCAAAACAGCATTCATTTCGCCCTGAGAACCAGTACAGACAATCGTAACTTTCTCGTCTGGAAGTTTTACAATGTCTTCCATCTTCATGACAGTATCTTTTGGCACCTTAATAGCCTTAGCGCGAAGAGCAACCTCGACGTTATTAATCATCGAGAAGCCCGCAAACGCAACCTTGCGTCCGCGCTGAGAAGCCTCACGCAAAACCGATTCAATGCGCTGAACCTGGCTCGAGAAGCAGGAAATAATTACGCGACCGTTCGCATAGTGGTCCATGACGCGGCCAAGGTTTTCACCAACATCGTACTCGGAATGAGGATGCGTGCCTGGAGTGTCAATATTCGTCGATTCGTTCAAAAGCAAAGCATAGCCTTCCTTCTGTTGAATTTCGAGCAAGCGATCATAATCCGCAGGCGTATCCATTGGATTCGTCTCAAAGCGCCAGTCGCCAGAAACCAAAATATTGCCATTTGGCGTACGCAAAACAATCGAAGTATTGCCTGGAATCGAGTGCAAGATGTGAACAAACTCTGCACTGAAGTGCTGCGAAAGCTTGATATCTTTGTGTTCGAACGGGTTTACGACCTGATAGTTCATATCTGGAACATCAGGAACTTCGCTCATCTGCTTCTTAATCATGCCAATCGTAAAGGCAGTACCATAAATCGGAACTAGTGGGCCAAAGTACGGCAAAAGATGCTTACATGCACCAATATGATCCAAGTGGGCGTGCGTAAAGAGAATTGCCTTGACCTTATCGCGATTCTCGTCGAGCCACTTACAGTCTGGCACCATATAATTAACGCCAGGATAATCACTATCGGCAAAAAGCGTACCCATATCGATAAGGATAATCTCGCCCTGATACTCAAAGGCGGTCATATTCTTACCAATACCAAACTCGCCAAGACCGCCGATAGGAATAATGCGGACAGCGTCCTTATGTGGACGAGCCGACTTAATCTGGCTCATCGTAACCTGCTGGCCCTTGTAGCCGTTATAGCGAGACTTGTTTACTGGGATACCAATAATATGCTGCGTAGCCTGAGCATTAACATCCTGGCTAAGCATGCGCTGATGGTGAACCATCTCGCCTTTGCGAGTCGAAACGCCGAGCGCAACATTGCGCGCCTGTGCTGGCGTAAGCTGCTTCTTATCTTTCGTTGCGGCCTTAGCTTTAGTGGTTTTCTTTGCAGCAGAATTGTCGGCCTTCTTACGAGCAGCTGGCTTCTTAACCAACTTTTCGTCTTTGCCGCCAGGGCCAAAGTTAGCGTTAAAATTACGCTTCTGAGCCTCTTCAAACTGTTTCTTTATATCTGGAAGGCGTTCCGCACGCATCTTTAGTAGCTTTGCGCGCCTAGCCTCCTCAGCTTTCTTTTTATTCTCCATATTCTCCTTTTAATCATTACTACCCCGCGCTCAAAATTCAGCTCTTTCAAGAAAGAGTGCGGAGTGTTGCGTAAAGAATCCTTTTGTTGCCTCTATTCTAGCAAAAATCGCAAGTTTTGTCCAATCACAACAAAAAGAAGCTCCCTTGCGAGAGCTTCTTTAATTCTTTTTCTTTAGCGACGGCTACGAATCGTGAAGCTTGCGCTTGTGAGAATTGCAGCTGCAATACCGATCACCCAACCAAGATTAAAGCTATCAGCGGTGTCTGGGTTTTCTTGCCCCTTATAGGTAAACTCTACAACGAACCAATCTTCATCATCAAAAGGATTTGCGATTCTAAGAATGTGTTTCGAGGCGCTCAAGTCAAGCTTTGCAGTACTTTCACCGAGCGTATAATCGAGACCTTCCATAGTAAAGAAGCCCTCGTCGGCATAATCAAAATGCGTTTCATTCATCATTGCTTTAATAAGACCTTGAATGTGCACTGGAATCTCGACTGTTTCCGAGCTAGTCTCGATATTAGCCTTACTACCCCAAATCGTAGTTAAATAGCCAGAATAAGCAAATGTCGCCCAGTCATCCGAGCTACAAATATTATATTCTAGACAGTAATCCATGAGCGGTCGAGCGTCAACGATGTTGTTAAAGGTATAGAGAGTTCCAATAGAATATTCCAATGGATTACCCATATCACCAATACCACTAATATCCGTAATGCCATCAGCTATAAGCACTGCCTTGTTGAGATATGGTAGCTGAGGCAAGGTCTGTAGGCTACCCAAAGGAACGCCTATGATTCTAACAATTTCAAGATTAGTCAGTTTGCTAATTCCGGAAATGTTTACAACCGGCTTAGTTGCAACTTCGTCACGTAACGCCATAAGCTCATGATCAGACAATTCATCCGGATTATCTATTTTACTAATCATGATATCTGCAAGCGATTCAAACTTTGCCAATTCATCCCAGTCAACGTCAGTCGCATCACATAGCCTAACGTAATCGATATCGCCAAAGAAGCTAGTGGTAGAAGTATTGCGAGATAGCAAGCTCCAGTCTTTGATTCCTGCAAGCGGATTTCCATCCGAACAGTCAAAATTTAGAGCATCAGGATGGCCGCCATCGCCAATTACAAACACCTCATTATCTTCGTATGGCTGCGGACCATTTTCCATATAAGCAATATTAGGAATGCTCGTATAATTCACGAGTGCTTTCGCGAGCTTTACGTCGTCTTCGCTCTCGAGCACCGTGATTGACTGAGCAGCAAATGCTGAGCCACGCACAAAAAGACCTGCCGTAATTACAGCAAGCCCGGCTACCAAAAATCGAGCCTTCTTTTTCATTTTTCTCTCTTTCTGTTTTTGTTTTTATTTTGACCTTTTGTGGTTATTTTATAACATAAGCATTATGATTTTGTCAATTAGTTTGACTTTTTGTCCGCTCTGGCATATACTTAAAGCATACAGATACAGACCGGCTCGAAAAGAGGCGGTATTTTTAAGCCATAGCAATTAATTCAGAGAAAGGAAATTATGGAACTAGATATTCAGCAAATGATTACCATGGTTGATATCATCGCAGAAGAAAAGAATCTTCCACGCGAAGCTATCATTGATATTATCGAACAAGCAATTGCAGCCGCTTGGCGCCGCGATAATGGCGACCGCGACATGAACGTCCGCTGCGAGCTCGACCTCAACTCCGGCAAGGCAAAGGTCTTTGTCATGCGCGAAGTTATCGAAGATGGCGTTGGCTACAACCCAGCAACCGAAATCCCACAGGCAGAAGCTGGCGGCAAAGAAATCGGCGAGACTGTCGAAGAAGCTCACGATGTCGATACTTTCGGTCGCGTTGCCTCCCAGACCGCTAAGCAGGTTATTATTCAGCGCCTCCGCGACGCAGAACGCGACGCTGTTCTTGAAGCATACGAGACCAAGGTTGGTAGCGTCGTAACCGGTACCGTCGCTCGCGTTGAGCCAAAGATCGTCCGCATCGACCTCGGCAAAGCAACCGGCATCATGCCACGCTCCGAGCAGATTTACGGCGAACACTACATGGTTGGTAGCCGCATTAAGGTCTACATCAAGGTTATCGAGCGCGGCGAACGTGGCGCTTCCCTAATCCTTAGCCGTGCTTGCCCAGAATTCGTCGAGCACCTCTTCCGCCAGGAAGTTCCTGAGGTCGAGAATGGCACCGTCGAAATCCGCGGTATTGCCCGCGAAGCTGGCCGCCGCACCAAGATCGCAGTTAGCGCAACCGTTCCTGGCATCGACCCAGTAGGCACCTTCGTTGGTGGCCGCGGCGTTCGCGTTCAGGCAGTCATGAACGAAATCGGCGATCGCGAGAAGATCGACATCATCAACTGGAGCGACAACGCTTCTGAATATATCCGTGAAGCTCTTAGCCCAGCAGAAATCCAGAAGATTGAACTCGACGGCAAGAAGGCTACCGTTTACGTCGACAAGGAACAGCAGTCTATCGCTATTGGCCGCTCTGGCCAGAACGTCCGCCTCGCTTCCGAGCTTACCGGTTACGATCTAACCATCGAACTTGCTAAGGCTCCAGAAAAGAAGAAGCGCGCAAACGTCGAAGATTCCCTCCTCTCTGCTCTCGAAGAGAACGAAGAAGAATAATCAGCAATAAAAACTCCCGGCTCATGTCGGGAGTTTTTTGATGGGCTTTAGTCTTCGCTTTTCAGCTCAGCAAACTTTGCCGCCATTGTCGGATTACCGCGAGTGAGCTTCTTAATCGTCAAATCACTGGCCTTATTATTGGCAAGGCGCAAATTATTCTCGCTCGAAAGCAAAGCGTCCTTAGTTTTCTGCAACTGCGCAATCGTCTTATCGATGCCATCAATTGCATCTTTAAACTTCTTGCTGGCCAACTCATAATTTCGCGCGAAGCCAGCCTTAAAGGCCTCCATGTTTTCCTCAAAATGCGAAATGTCAATATTCTGACTCTTCACGAGCGCGAGCTCTGCTTTATACTCCATCGCATTCATGGCCGCATTGCGCAAAAGCGTAATCATCGGAATAAAGAACTGCGGACGAATCACATACATCTTTTCATACTTATACGAAACATCAACGATGCCAGTATTATACAGCTCGCTATCCGCTTCAAGCATCGTTACGAGCACGGCATACTCACACTTCTTCTCGCGGCGATCCTTGTCCAGCTCCTTGAAGAAATCCTCGTTTTTGTGTTTCGTGGCGGTAGTTTCATTCTCATTCTTCATCTCGAACATAATAGAGATGATTTCGTTGCCAGCCTCGTCGTTCTCGCGATAAATAAAGTCACCCTTACTACCCGAGCGAGCATCATTGTCCTTATCAAAATAAGCGTTACGGAAAGCGGTGGCGCGAAGGCGATTGAACTCATTCTGGCAGTGCTGCTCGAGCGTCTCGCCAACCATCTTAGTACTAAGGCGAATCTTCATGTCCTTGAGGCGCTCAATCTCCTCATCTTTGAACTTGATCTCGTTATCATATTTCGAGACCAGCGAAGCCTCGCGGAGCTTAGCCTGCATCTTGATGGTTTCTTCTTGCTGCTTCGCCTTATCTTCCTGGATCTCGAGCTTATTCTTGAGCTTATCTAGTTCCTGCTCAATCGGCGCCATCGCCTTCGTGACGGCCAACTCTTGCTCAGTCTTACTCTGAGCCAATTTTGCCTTCAGTTCGGTAATTTCCTGAGCGCTCTTCGCCCTGAGCTCGGCAATTTCGCTCGCATATTTAGCCTGCTGCTCTAGCAGATCCTTCTCATTATCACTTTTAGCCTGCGCTAAGCCACTTTTTAGGCGAGTCTCGAGCTCATGCTCAAATTCACTGCCACGTACCTGATTCAAGATATCCGCATAGCTAGAATCGTCAACCTTAAAGGTTGTGCCACACTTAGGACACTTAATTTCCGCCATCACACCTCCGTTTCTATGTTTGTCTACTTGTCATTCTAGCGCATAGCGCCACCCCCTGTCATCTTGACTATTTTGCTTATGTATGGTATAATAGTGGCATATCCATATATTTTGAAGGAGGTGTAAATTATGGATAGACCAAACAGACCAAGTAAGAGAAGAAGCAAACTTGGAGTACCCCTCGACAAAAATTTGGCAAGAATATTTCTTGAGAAGCTCGGCGAAAAGCTGTCAAAGATCGGAATCGCCTTTCTGTTCGCAGCAGGCACCGCCCTCGTGACAAGCTTCATCAAGAAAGCCGCAGCTGTTAGTGGCGGACTGAAATACGGTTTCTGGTGGACCGTTTGTCTTCTTGCTACTATTGTCGCAGTAGTACTACTGATCCTGCTCGGTGTGGTTTACTTCTACGGTCTGATCGGCTCTTTCAGCGGCTTCGTTAAAGATCTGCAGGAGGATTTCCCTGACAGGTCCGAATTCGCCAGAGAGCACACAGACGTAAAGTATTCCGGCGACAGCGATCCGGACAATAATTGGGATGACCTTTATGGCTAACCCAATGCCTCAGCACCTTTAAGGGCCCCTTTACAAGGGGTCCTTTTCATTGTCTTTGACTTCCCTAGTTATTATGGTAAAATATTTTGATAGCGCTTCGAGAGAAGAAGGAGGGGAGGATATGAGCGCCAAAACGCTCAAAAAATGGTTTATTGTCATTTCAATACTCATTTGCATTACCCTGAGCGCTAAGCTTTTTCTAGATTTCGCCATCACAATGGAAGAAATGAAAAACTATGCCATCGTCTTCAGATTCTGGCGTGGCATCAGGGATGGATGCGCATTCTGTACTTTTCTACTAGCAGGTGTTTGGCTATTTATTATTCTTTATTCGCTCTTCATCGCAATCGCCGAACCACTGCGCGAAGGCAAAAATAATTCCCCTCGACGAGAGGAGAATTATAATTACTACGAAGACGATCGGGACGACTCATGGGACGACCTCTACGGCGACCAAACAGACTCGTGGGACGACCTTTATAGCTAGCTCCGCACCTCGTTTTAGGCCTCTTTGGAGGCCTTTTTCCTGCCCTCGATACCAACCCAGAAGAACTTGAGTAGCTCAGCTAGCGGCATAATTAGGAGGCTAATTGCAAGCAAAATGCCAAGATGCTGATATGGAACCGAGACGGCGTCGAGCAGCTCAGATAGTGGCTCGAACTCCATTACGACAACCTGGAGTAAAATGTTGCCAAAAATCGTCAAGATAACGATCGGGTTGCGTAGTAGTGGCACGCTGAAGATTGAGTGCTTTTCACTGCGGCAGTTCAAGACAAAGAGGCTCTGAACAAAGACAATCAAGCACATTACGTAACCGCGCGCTTCAGCGACATCGAAGTTATACTTGCGCAACAATACCGTCCAGACCGTAAAGACAATACCAGTCATGATAATACCATTGCTCAAAATACGACGAAGGAGGCTCTTGTCGAAGATAGATTCTTTTGGATCGCGTGGCTTTTCGCGCAAAACATCCTTCTCGCCGCGCTCGAACGATAGCGCAATATCCTGCAAACCATCCGTGACAATATTAAGCCAGAGGAACTGGATTGCAGTGAGCGGCATTGGAAGGCCAAGGAAGATAGACAAACAGAAGAATAGCGCCTCAGATAGGCCACACGATAGCAAGAAGCACAGAATCTTGCGAATATTCGAGTAGGCAATACGACCTTCCTCGACGCCAGAAACGATGGATTCGAAGTTATCGTCAATAATAATCATATCGGAAGTTTCGCGAGCGATATCCGTGCCGCTACCCATGGCGACGCCAATATTTGCACTCTTGAGGGCTGGTGCGTCATTTACGCCGTCGCCAGTTACGGCCACAAATTCGCCTTGGCGCTTGAGCGACTCAACAATATAAAGCTTCTGCAATGGCGTCACACGCGCAAATACACGCTTCGCTTTTACGAAGGCGTCAAAATCCTGCTCGCCCTTGCCGTAAAACTTCTCTACCTCATCACCATTCGTAACCTGCTCTTCACTGTCAGCAAGCTCGAGATCGCGCGCAATCGAAAAGGCTGTCAATGGATGATCGCCCGTAATCATGAGAACTTTAATACCAGCCTGGCGACACTGCTTAATTGAATCTTTCGCCTGCTCGCGCATTGGATCAATGAAGGCCACCATGCCCATAAAGGTCAGGTCCTTAATATCTTTGGCGCTATACGAATCCTTCTTCTTAACTTCACCGCGAGCGAGCGCAATCACACGGAAGCCATCGCGAGCCAAGGCCTCATTCTGCGCCTTAATCTTAGCAAGGTCTTTCTTACCAAGGAAGTTCACCTTACTACAGAAGGCCGCAATCGTTTCCGGCGAACCCTTTGCTGTACAATAGGTCTTGCCGTCCTGCTCGTAAAATACCGCGGAATACTTATTCTCAGATTCGTAAGGAATCATCTCGAGCTTAGTAATGTTCTTCGTCGAAGCCTTGAGTTTGTCCGCCAAAACGAGGAAGGCGATATCGATTGAGTCGCCAAAGCAGCCATCTTTCGTAATGCTAGATTCGTTATTAATAGCGCCGAGCAGACCAATTTCTTCTGCATAACTCATGACCGAACCGGTAACCTTACCAGATTCCTTATAGCCAGTACCGGAAACTTCATATTCTTCGCCGTTTGGCAAAATAATCTTCCTAGCCGTCTGCTGATTAACCGTGAGCGTGCCAGTCTTGTCCGAAGCAATCACTGTACAGCTACCTAGAGATTCTGCAGCCTTAAGCTGGCGGACAATAACATTGCGCCTTGCCATACGATTCGAAGCAATCGTGAGCGCCATCGTAAGTGCGAGCGGTAAACCTTCTGGCATTGCCGAAACCGCAAAAGCAATCACCGTAATGAGCAGCTCAGAGAACGGCGTATTTTTAGAAACAAGAAGAATCGAAGTCACAATTGCGACCGCAATAATCATGAGAGTAATTTGGCGCGTGAGGCGAGCGATACGAATCGCGAGCGGAGACTTCGCCTCTTCTGTGCGATTCATACTATCTGCAATCTTACCAAGCTCAGTCGTAAGACCAGTAGAATAAACTACAGCCTTGGCACGACCACTCACGACCGTCGTGCCAGAATAAGCCACGTTCGTGCGATCCGACAATGAATTATATTCCTTATCGAGCGCAGCGGAAGTCTTTGCAATTTGTACACTCTCACCAGTCAAAATTGACTCATCGACCGTGAAATTATGCACCTCAAGCAAGCGCAAATCTGCCGGAATCTTATCGCCGGACTCGAGCGAAATAATATCGCCAGGCACGAGCAGCTCGGCATCCATCGGAATCTCATTACCATCACGCAGAACCTTCGTATTGACACGCACGAGCTTCTCGAGAGAATCAGCCGTTTTATTTGCTTTATTCTCCTGATAAGTACCCATCACTGCATCGACAAGAATAATACCGAAGATAACCGCCGCATCGACAAACTCGCCCGCAATAATCGAAGCAATAATTGCGACCACTAGCAAAAGTACGAGCGGATCGCAGAATTCCATCAAGAAAATCTTAATAATGCTGTCTTTTTTCTTCTTCGGGAGGGAGTTGGTGCCGTACTTCTCCTGACGAGCGGCCGCCTCCTTACTACTAAGACCAGCCTCACTAGTCTTGAGCTCTTCAAATAATTCCTCTTTTTTCAACAAATAAAACGGCTTCTGCATAATGGTTTAATTATATCATTAGCGTTTTTGCATCAAGATGGCCAAAACTGTAAAATAGATACATGAGCAAAAGTAGTAGTCAGGATTGGCGCCAAGGCCTTAGCCAAGCAGAAGTCAGCGAGCGCATGCACGCCGGGCTTAGCAATGTTGCCGTCAAGCCACCGTCAAAGACTACTCGCCAGATTATCTCGAGCAACGTTTTTACCTATTTCAACTTCGTATTTATTGCGATTGCTATTATCTTGATTTCCGTGCGCTCATTCAGGGATTTAACTTTCTTGCCAGTAATCGTCGCAAATACTCTCATCGGTATTTTTCAGGAGATTCGCGCAAAGGTCGTTTTGGACCATTTGCTGATTTTGAATGCGCCAACCGCTCGCGTGGTGCGCGATGGTGAGCTGAAGAAAATCGACGCCGAAGCCCTTGTTAAAGACGATATTGTATTATTCCGAGCCGGCGATCAGATTGTCGCCGATGCCGTTGTTTTGGATGGCGAGATTTCTGCGAACGAAGCATTATTGACCGGCGAGGCAGACGAAATTCGTAAAACTAAGGGCTCTGAGCTTCTCTCTGGTAGCTTCGTGGTATCTGGCACGATTTATGCCAAGCTCACTAAGGTTGGCAAGGAAAGTTATATTAATCAGCTCACACTTGAGGCCAAAAAGTCCAAGACCAAAGAACAGTCAGAAATTATTCGCTCACTTAATACAATCGTAAAGATCGCAGGCGTAGTAATTATTCCGATCGGCGCAATTCTGTTCTGCCAGAGCTTTTTTATTAACCATCTCGACACGAAAAGCAGCGTACAGTCGATGGCCGCCTCAATTATTGGCATGATTCCTGAGGGGCTTTTCCTGCTCGCTAGCGTCTCGCTTGCAATTAGCGCCATGCGCCTCGGACAAAAGATGGTACTCCTTCACGACATGAAGTCTATCGAAACACTCGCGCGCGTCGACACGCTCTGCGTCGATAAGACCGGTACAATTACTAGCACCGATATGAAGGTTAAGGGCTTCGATATTCTTGATAGCCATTACGGCAAGGATGAGCTATTTGGGTTACTTTCTGACTTTGCTTACGCGCAAGATGCAGACAATATCACCATGAGTGCAGTTAAAGCCTTTTTCAATCGTCCGAGCGGCGACAAAATCCTTAAGACTCAGGCATTTTCATCGGAATTCAAATATAGCGGCGCCGAGCTCAAATCCGGCAATTATATTCTTGGCGCGCCAGAGTTTGTTTTGCGTGACGAGCTAAAAACATTTAAGAAACAGATTGAGGTGCATAGCAAAAAAGGCGAGCGCGTTTTGGTATTCGGAAAGTATTCCGGCAAGCTCGACGGCAAGGCCCTCAAAGATAAGGTCGAAGCGATTAGCTTAATCCTCCTCGAGAATCCAGTGCGCGAGAACGCAGTCGAAACCTTCAAATACTTTGCCGAGCAAGGCGTGGATATTAAGGTGATTTCCGGCGATAATCCACTTACAGTATCAGAGGTAGCAAAGAGCGCAAATATTATGGGTGCTGAGAATTACATCGACGCCTCGACCCTAAAAACTAAAGAGGCGATCGCATCCGCACTTAGAAGCTACACTGTCTTTGGCCGCGTGACGCCAGATCAGAAACGTAGCTTTGTAAAATGCCTGCAAAAGGACGGCCATGTCGTAGCCATGACGGGCGACGGCGTCAATGACGTCCTAGCCCTGCGCGATGCCGACTGCTCGGTCGCAATGGCCTCTGGCAGCGACGCCGCCGCCCAGGCTGCTCAGCTAGTCCTGCTCGATTCAGATTTCTCACGCATGCCAGAAATTGTTGGCGAGGGTCGCCGTGTCGTCAATAACCTTGAGCGCTCCGGCAGCCTCTTCCTCGTCAAGAACGTCTTCTCCCTCATTACCTCAATTCTCGTAATCTGTCTTTCCGTACGCTACCCACTAAAGCCAAGTCAGGTTTCCCTGATTAGCATCTTTACAATTGGCATCCCAGGCTTCCTGCTTTCACAGATGCCAAATCGAGACCTTATCCGCGGCAATTTCGTCGAGAATATCCTCAAGAAAGCCATCCCTGGTGGCCTTGCCGACGTGTTCATGATTGCTTGCGCCGTCGTTGCCGGCTCACTCTTTGGACTGAGCAGCGAAGATACCTCGACTTACGCAACCCTCCTTATCGCTGTCGTCGGATTCCTATATATCTACTCCATTATCAAGCCGCTCAATAACTACAAGACTTTCACTCTCTTCGGCTGCATGGCTGGGCTAGTTCTCTGCACGGCATTCTTGCCAACGCTCTTCAGTATGTCGCGCATGCACTGGAAGGCCTGGCTAATCTTTATCGGACTAGCTTTTGTTGCCTACTGGGCCCTCAAACTCACCACGCTGGCAACCAGCAAAGTCTGGGACTTTATTCGCGACGTCCATAATAATCGCATCCAGAAAAAGCGCGCCTAGCCTTGCTTGTCCGCTATAATAAGCTTATGAATAAACGCAAGGCTTTGGCTTTTCTAGCCCTTAATGCTACAATCGTAATCTTAGAGCTAATCGGCACCACGATTTGCTTCAACGAAATCGGCGCACAAATGCTCATCTTCTATACACAGCTGAGCAATCTTTTCCTACTTATCGCCGCGACAATCAACTCTTATTTTGCCGTCCGGGCCCTCAAAGACAAGAAGTACAAAATCCCAACACCAGCATACACACTATTCTACGCCGCTACCTGTGCCACCACAGTCACACTCCTGACCGTTATCTTCGTGCTTTCCTGGATGTATGGCGACCTAATCTATATTCTTACTGCCGGCTCAATGCTTTTTACGCATACGCTTTGCCCGGTTCTCGCTCTTATTACCCATTTTGCTTTTACGCCTAAAGCACTCAATAAGAACGCCGCCTCTAGAGCCCTGCTCTTTACCTTGTTTTACGGAGGCGTAGCCATCGTGCTCAATATTACCGAAACCTGGCATGGCCCATATCCATTCCTCTACATCTACGAGCAGCCCGTCTGGGCATCCTTCGCATGGTTTGTCGGAATTATCTGTGGCGCCTATGGCATCGCAAGATTACTACTAATAGGCAAAACTCGAAAAAAGTAAGCACAAAAAGTGGCCGCTCTTTAGAGAGCGACCCTTTTCTTACCGGGCGTAGCCAATGTACTGGCTTCCATATGAATCCGCATTCAGTGAGCTTCTAAGACCATTGTTATAATCAATCAGATTAATATCGTTAACATGATAGAACTTGTTGCGTTCCTCATTAAGACGAACTATAGCGAGGCCAACTCGGAAATCTTTGCAAATATAGAGAATTCCGCCAAAGAACTTTACTTTCTTTCTTGCAAGTATCTCCGCGTGACCAATGTAACCGTTCAGGTCAGCAGAAGAAAATTTCCAGAAATCCTCGTACAAGCTGCCATCCTCGAGATACTGTCCAAACATGTGCGTGTGGACAAAGAGAATGCAGCTATTTTCAGTAGCGGACTCCCAAAAGCGCTCGAAAGCATTGTAACAGGCTGGATCATCAAGAACCGAATTCGAATGGCTGCTAGCCAAGTAATTGCCAGCTCCCGGATCAGAAGTCAGACACATGTCGGACATTCTATCCATAACAGCGACATTTGCCTTATTGTCGAAAGTGCCATAAAACACATTACTGCACTCTGCGTTGAGCGAAAGACAATTTGCACTCAATATGCGGCAGCGATTAATAATATCAGACGTGAGCCATAGCTTTGTTTCGCTTTTGGCGAACTGGCGCCAATCGTAAGCAGTTGCCATAATATACACCCCTTTCAAGGAACAAGAACTAATAGTTTCAGATACTCTATTATATCATTTTTGGGCGTTTCTGTCAATTTGGTAAAGGTTTTAGGGGATCAGCGAGTTTTTGTAACATAAAAAATCCACCCCAACGGGTGGTATCTGTATAATGCGAACAGGTCTGAGGAGCCTGTTCGTTATACAAATAGGCAATTGCTTCGCAATTAGAAAAGCAAAGCTTTTCTCCACCTGATTCGCGTGGCTTTTGATCTGCTCCAAATTTCATTTGAGCAGACAAAAGGCCACCCGTTCAGGTGGCCTATTTGTATAATTCGGCATCTTGCTAGTTTCCCGCAAAGCAGTATAATCGCCGCGACCAGGCTTGACTTCTGTGTTCGGAATGGGTACAGGTATTTCCCTGGCGCTATGGACACCGAAGTTAGACTCTAAGGGCGCCACTAAAACCGATGCGGCTGTTTTAGAATCTAGCTTCGATGTAGATGCAGATCGAATTTGAAATTAATTGACTTGGTGATTGAACACCAATTACTAGTTAAGTCTAACCTACTTATTAAAATCATGCAAGCATAATTTCAATAAGTAGAACATAAAAAGGCAATGCCTCGATTAGTACGCTTCGGCTCCACATGTTGCCATGCTTCCACCTTGCGCCTATCAACCAGATCATCTTTCTGGGAGGTCATAGGGAATTCTAATCTTGGAGTCAGTTTCGCGCTTAATATGCTTTCAGCGCTTATCTTACCCGAACATAGCTACTCGGCAATGCAGCAGGTGGCCACAACCGATACACTAGAGATTCGTTCACCTCGGTCCTCTCGTACTAGAGGCAAATCTCCTCAAAATTCCTAACGATCATGCCGGATATAAACCGAACTGTCTCACGACGTTCTGAACCCAGCTCGCGTACCACTTTAACCGGCGAACAGCCGGACCCTTGGAAGGTGCTCCCCCTCCAGGATGTGATGAGCCGACATCGAGGTGCCAAACCGCGCCGTCTATGTGAACTATTGGGCGCGATCAGCCTGTTATCCCCAGGGTAACTTTTATCCGTGTGCGCTGTCTTTCCCACGTAAATTGAACCGAAGTTCTATACAGCGGGTCATTTGCTCCCACTTTCGTGTCTGTTTGGGTTGTAGCCCTCACAGTCAAGCTGGCTTTTGCGCATACACTATCGCCACGATTTCCATCCGTGGCTAGCCAACCTTTGAACGCCTCCGCTACTCTTTAGGAGGCAACCGCCCCAGTTAAACTACCCGCCATGCACGGTCCACTTGCCGGATCACGGTAAGTGTAGAGATTGCTAAAATACTCAGGGTGGTATTTCACCTTGCGACTCCACAAATACTGGCGTATCTGCTTCAAAGTCTTCCACCTATGCTGCACAAAATATCCCAACAATCAATGCAAAGTTGTAGTAAAGCTCCATGGGGTCTTCTCGTCCTGGCATGATCAGACGGCATCTTTACCGCCAATGCACGTTCACCGAGACCTTCGTCGAGACAGTGCCCACATGATTACTCCATTCGTGCGGGTCTGAACTTACCAGACAAGGAATTTCGCTACCTTAGGACGATCATAGTTATCGCCGCCGTTCATCGGGGCTTCAGTTCGAACCGTGAAGTTCTCCCCTTAACCTTCCGACACTGGGCAGGAGTCAGCCCCTATACATCCACTTTCGTGTTCGCAGAGACCTATGTTTTTGGTAAACAGTTCCGTGGGCTCTTTAGCTGCGGCCCCATCATCAAAATGACGATTGAGCGCTAAGTTAAAGAACATTGTGTGTTCTGTCTCAACAGAAGAAATTGGTTATACATAAGATACATATGTAATTCAACTCTTTCGTTGAGATCACTTAGCAATCCTCATCTTAATGATGGGGCAGTCCTTATTCCGAAGTTACGGACGCTATTTTGCCGAGTTCCTTAACGAAGGTTCCCTCGTAGGTCTGAGTCTACTCGACTCGAGCACCGGTGTTGGTTTGCGGTACGGTAGGCAAGTACCTAAGTTTATCAACTTTTCTAGCCAGAGCCTGCCCTCGAATCGCCATCCCGAAGGATAGCTTTCACTCCACTTTAGTTCCCTAAAGCTTTGGACGGATGCATACCATGAATCCGCTCGAAGATGATCTCCGTGAATTGTAAACAACACTTACCTGTTCAGGAATATTAACCTGATATCCATCGCCTACGCTAATACGCCTCGGCTTAGGACCGACTAACCCAGGGACAATTACTGTGGCCCTGGAAACCTTGCTCTTACGACCGACATGATTCTCACATGTCTTAAGGTTACTGATTCCAGCATTCTCACTTGATACCGCTCCACAAAACTTTACAATTCTGCTTCACCGCAATATCAACGCTCCTCTACCACTATTATTTAGACGAATCTAAATAACAATCCATGTCTTCGGTTTATTACTTGAGCCCCGTTACATTTTCCACGCAAAATCTCTTGACTAGTGAGCTGTTACGCACTCTTTAAATGAATGGCTGCTTCTAAGCCAACATCCTAGCTGTTTAAGAAATCTCACCTTGTTTCCCACTTAGTAATAATTAGGGACCTTAGACGATGGTCTGGACTGTTTTCCTTTTGAGCGACGAGCTTAGCCCCGCCGTTCTGACTGCCATGATTACACATTTGGTATTCGTAGTTTGATAAGGGTGGGTACCCTTGCGGGCCCCGAACCTTTTCAGAGCTCTACCCCCAAATGCTACTACATGACGCTAGCCCTAAAGCTATTTCGAGGAGAACCAGCTATCTCCGAGTTCGATTGGCATTTCACCGCTAACCACAAGTCATCCGAGCACTTTACTGCGTACCCCGGTTCGGTCCTCCACTGCGTGTTACCGCAGCTTCAACCTGCTCATGGTTAGGTCACCCGGTTTCGGGTCTAATCCTAATGACTTGACGGGCTATTCACCCTCGCTTTCACTGTGGCTCCATCATCTGACTTAGCCTCGCCATTAAAATTAACTCGCTGGATCGTTCTACAAAAAGCACGCCGTCACAGCCGAAGCTGCTCCGACACCTTGTAGGCACTGAGTTTCAGGTTCTATTTCACTCCCCTCCCGGGGTTCTTTTCACCTTTCCATCACTGTACTAGTTCGCTATCGATCAATTACAATATTTAGTCTTGGCAGGTGGTCCTGCCGGATTCAAACAGGGTTTCTCGTGCCCCGTCCTACTTGTGAAAACACATATAATTTCGTAAAAGTAGATTTCGCATACTGGGCTTTCACCATCTCCGGCGCGCCATTCAAACGCTTCCGCTATCTACTACGAACATTATCCGCTCAGTTAACGCTGTCGGTTTTTATGCCGAACGGTCAAATAAATTTAACTGCTCAGCATAAAAATTGTGTAAACACGCAACACCTTTAATAACTCTGGCCGTTAAACCGTATGGTTATTTTAAGGTTTGGACTTTTCCAATTTCGCTCGCCACTACTTTCGGAATCATTGGTTATTCTCTTTTCCTCAACCTACTAAGATGATTCAGTTCGGCTGGTTCCCGTCTATTTATCCTATGTGTTCAGATAAATGCAATACAACATGACTTGTATTAGGTTGCCCCATTCGGAAATCTCCGGATCAAAGCTTGTTCTCAGCTCCCCGAAGCTTATCGCAGAGTTCTACGTCCTTCATCGGTTGTAATTGTCAAGGCATCCACTATCAGTGCCCTTATGTACCTTTTTATGCATTGACTTAACTAGTAATTGAAATTCAATTATCTAGCGTAACAATTCTTTCGAATTGATACCGTCAATTAATTTCCTATGTTGTCATCAAATTGTTAATAGATAAATTTCGGCGCAAGAAAACTCACTCGTCATAGGAAATTCCTAAGTCGTCGTGTGTTATTTAAAACTAATGTTTTCTCGCAATTTACCACACTATGTTGAGAGGTTCATATTTGTTTGAACTTCAACTGAACTGTCCCTATAGTATCGCATTTTTGCAGGCGATGCAAGTACTTTTTTGAAAAATCTTTCAAAATTACGCACTTTTTTGCGTTTTAGGGGCATTTGCCACTTCAAAAGCCGTATTTTTAGCGATCCGAGCGGCGTTTTCCTCCCTTTAAGTCCTCTTGGCGTTCTATATATACATAGCAAGGAGACTCGCAGCGTACTGTATATATACTGCGATCCTGGCTAGAAAAAGCACCGCCAGATTCGTTACGAACAATAGAAAGCATAGCTTTTAGTTTTGTTCGTATCTTTCTGACAGTGCTGTATATATTATTACTAACCAAACTACCTACAGTTTAACACGCTAATGTTTAATTTCGCAAGTTTATTGGTTAATTTCGGCAAATACGCCCGCTTGTTCCTTCTTAATCAATTCAAGCCTTGAATCAATATCTGCGATACCTACCTTAATATCCCTGGTAAGGGCTGGCTTTTCGAGCTGAGCGCTGAAGAATTCTTTATATTTATCTGCGGCAGCCTGTGTACGAATGACCGTAGCGATATAGCGAGGATAGTCTGCAATCGTCTTGTCGCCCTCTTCCTTCTCTAGCCATTCCCAGTTCTTATACATCCAATCGATTACTTCATCCTGGGCTGCATAGTTTGCCGAGAGGCGATAGAAGAAGCCAAGACGATCCTGCGGGCGAATTTCCCCATTCTTAAGCTTTGGCAAATATCCGAGAATCGTTTCCTTAGAGCGCGTAGCGACCAAAGCGGAAGCCATATCCTGCTTGAGCGAGGCGTCGACCGTATTCTTATATATTTCATAATATATAGGCGAAAGGTCGTTATTCTCGCGAAGGAGGCTCGAGGCGACCACCCAGCGAATATCATTATCTACAGTAGTAATATCTACGTCGGTGTATTTTTCCTCGATTTGTTTGCGATACTCGACATCCTTCGAGAAACGCATCAAGCTCATGACGATTGGACGTGTGCGGCGGTCGGAGTCGGTATCAGTAGATTTAGCGGCAACCCCTAGGCGCTTGAGCTGGTCGCGCACAATGTCGCCAACCTTAGCCTGGAATTTGCGCTTCTCTTCCGTATATGGATCAAAGAAGATCTTCAAATCGCTCACAATTACCGAGAGCATATCCCAAATTACGTCGTCAGTCTCATCCTTGAAAGCTTCGAGCAATCTAAAGAGGCTAGCACTCGAAACTTCGGAAGCCTTTGCAAGATAGCGCTGATCTATTAATATACGGAGTTTCTGCTCCTTGCTGAGCTTCGAGATATTAGCGAGCTTCTGGTTTAGCTCATCCTCGCTAAGCTTGATAAGGTAATGACCAGAAAGATCGTCACGAATATCTACGATTGGGTAGGTATAATTCTTGCCGCCCTTGGTTAGAAGGAAGCGATGCTGTTCCTTAGTCTTCGAGTCGATGACTGGATAACCTGGCTGAGTGAGCCATGGCATCATAAACTCGCCAACATTGAAGTTTGCGTAAGTACTGAGCGCGCGCCACAAATCCTCGGCAGTAGTATTACTGTATTTATATTCTTCAAAGTAATCTGCGAGGCCCTTAAAGAAGTTTTCTTCACCCATAATGCGCATAAGCATACGCATGAGGCGAGAACCCTTAGAGTAGACAATCGCGCCATCAAAGAGGTTAGCAATATCCTCGACATTCTCAACATCGACGCGAACCGGCTGAACGCCTGGCAAGCAGTCGCGGCGAAGCGAGCTCAAAACGGCCGTCGTATCGAAATCATCCCAAGCGCCGAGCTCTGGGCGAAGTTTATCGACCGAGTAGGCCTCCATCATATTAGCAAAGGACTCATTGAGCCAGAGATCATTCCACCACTTCATCGTAACGAGGTCGCCAAACCACATATGCGAAAGCTCGTGGGCAACCACCGTACAAACATAGAGCTTCTGGCTGAGGCTAGATTTTTCGTTAGCCAACATCGCAATCTCGCGATAAGTTACCAAGCCCCAGTTTTCCATAGCACCAGCCTCAAAATCTGGAATCGCAATCAAATCCATCTTTGGAAGCGGGAATGGCGTCTTGAAGCAGTCGTCATAGAAGTCCAGAACTTCGGCAGCAAAATCTGCAGAATACTTCAAATCCTCGAGCGGCTGATGAATGCCCGCATAAGAGCGAATGCGCACGCCATGCTGAGATTTGGTTTCAACGTAGTGGAAGCGACCAACACAGAAAGCCAAGAGATAGCTCGACATACGTGGCGTATCTGGGAAGCTAGCAGCAACATACTCGTCATCGTGCGTCACGAGACTACTTGGCATATTGGAAAGAATCGTATCCTCTGGGTCGTCACTGCGAATCTTTAGCTTAAAGATTGCCTTAGCGGCCGGCTCGTCAACACATGGGAAGCATTCACGCGCGTAATGGCTCTCGAACTGGGTCGTAACGAGACGATATTCCTCACCATCAGCAGTAAAGTTCGACGAATATGCACCCTGCATATCGTCGGTAATCGCGAAAGAATAGTCAATTTTAATCTTATGCTGACCTTTTTCGGCGCAATCAATCGCTAGTTCCTTATCCTTGTATTCGAACTTAGCCTCAACATCATCAAGCTTAACGGCCTTAATATCCATATCGACAGCATGAAGGCGAATCTTATCAGACTTCGCTTCACCCGTTATCTCGACAGTCGCAGTAATTTTAGTTTTATTTTTATTTATCCTCAGGTCCAGATCATAGCGTTCCGGTACAAAATAAGCCAACAGTTTCTCCATACATCTAGTGTATCACGCTAACAGATGAGAATGCGGCACAAAAATACTCCCCGTAGGGAGCATTAATGGATTACTGATTATCTACGCAGTAATAGACGTTTTTAGGCTCAAGAACATAAACAATAGCAACATCAGAATCGTCATTAGTCCTAGTTGTCATATGAAGTGCCTTAGTCGTTGATACGCCAGCCGAAGCGCAGCGGCTATAGGCCGACAAGTGAATAATTTCATTGAAGACACCGCCGATTTCCTCACCGCCATCAACATAGCCAAGACCTTCGGTCTTGATCGTATACATAATATTGTCCGGGTCTTTGAAGTTGCCACAGTATTCACCGTCTTTGCATTTGAATTTATAGTTCCAGCCACCCCATTGCCAAACTTCATCGAGTACAGCATTCTCTTCGATATACTTTTCTACGAAATTCTCGCGCAACAAGAAGCATGATTTGTTATTCTTAACGTCATCTGCCCCTATACCACCGTTACAGCTAAGACCATTGTGCCCAGTAGCGGATGGTTCGTAATAAATTGGTGGCTTGCCGCTATGGTTGCTCTCATAGCTCATGATTGCCCTCATAATGCGCGACAAGTCATCCTTGCGAATCTGATTGCGCTTCGAACGCTCCATTGCCGGGATTGCAATAAATATCGCAAGCATAATGAGACCGGCGATACCAAGCACGAGCACTACCTCAATGATCGTAAAGGCCTTCTTAATGTTTATCTTTTTCATATAGCTCCATTAGACTTATGTTTAAATACATTTAACCACAACTGTTTAGATTGCGCAAAAAAGAGCCCCTTGCGGAGCCCTTTTGTATCTTTTTTATTCTGCCGATTCTTCGTCAAGAAGAGCTTGAGCGCGGTAGATCATCTGGGCAGTTTCGTCAGTCTCAATGATATACATTGGTTTGCTGTCGCTGCTAGAAATCAAAGCGTGGCGATTCGTAAACTCTGGGTTTGCATTCTTTTCTTCGTCTAGCTTGAAGCCAAGGTAGCCAAGCTTGTTGGAGATGAAGCGGCGAATTTCTACGGAGCGTTCGCCAATCGTACCAGCGAAGACGATCGCATCTGCGCCATTAAGCATTGCTGCCATCTGGCCAACGTAAGCCTGAATGCGGTAAACAAAGATAGAGTGCGCAAGAGTTGCCTTGTTATCGCCCTCGTCGCGGCGCTGAATAATATCGCGCATATCATCGTAGCCACCAGAGATACCGAGGAGACCACACTGCTTATTGATATACTGCAAGAACTCTTCGTCGGAAGTAATCTTGAGGGCCTTCTTGAGAGCAAGAGCTGCAGCAGCATCGATGGTACCGACGCGAGTGGACATAGCAAGACCTTCTGCTGGGGTGTAGCCCATAGAGTTGTCCATAGCAAGACCATTCAAGATTGCAGAAACGGAGCTACCAGAGCCAAGATGCATAACAATGAGCTTCTCCGGAAGAATACCCTGCTCCTTCATGTAGCGAGAGATGAATGCATAGCTAAGGCCATGGTAACCGTAGCGCTTGATTTCATGCTCGTTAGCAACATCAAGATCGAAAGAATAATACTTTGCAGTATCTGGCTTTTCCCAGTGGAAGGCAGAGTCAGAAACGGAAATAATCTTAACGCCTGGGAAGTTTTCGCGAACGCCCTTGATTTCGTTAGCGGTGGTTGGAACATGGACAGGGTTGCGCTTTGCAGCCTCAGCAAGCTCCTTCATATATTCGTCATCAACAATGTGATCCTCAACGAAGTAATCGCCAGGAGCAACAATACGGACAACGACCGCCTGAAGCTTATTCTTTTCGTTAGTAAACTGTTCGTCAGCAAGAACCTGTGGAACTGCAGTAATTGCATCGTTAAGGTCTTTGCACTTTACGTCAACCTTGCGCTTATTGCCATCTGCATCTTTAAGAGTACAGACGACCTTTTTACCTTCATATTCGAAATGCAAATTAGTAAGGAGAGTTTCGCCGTCATAGAGCGCATACTTGCGCGAGGCGCTACCCGGATTGGTAATTAGAATCAATTTACTCATATCTGTATTTTAGCATAGTGAAAGAGAGAGCTAAAACATAACGGTTTCCATTTCTCAACTTCGCTTCGCTCCCTTACGTTTCGAAATGAAAGCCGTCATGTTTTATGTTTGGGAACTTGTAAATTTGCGGCACTTTTGGACGATAAAGAACGAACTATTAACTGTGCGTGACAGAGGTAGCTTCATGCTTATGTTTCACATTTTTCTGGGCTTAGTTTAGTTTTGCCTTACGGGCAGCGGTAGCCCGTAGGCGTCCTTTCATTGAGAATATTGAGGCCCGTTTCGCAGGAGTCTTAATGAACGGCAATTCTAGATGAGCTAGAGGCTCCAGAGAAAGGCTGAGCATGAGCGTACGGATTTCGGTCTTAGGCGTGACTGTGGAGTTTAGTATTTGGTTCATGAAGCCTAAAAATACCACCCGCCGTTAGGCGCGTGGTATAAACCAAACAGCTCGTATTTCTAGAGTACGAGCAACTGCGTATATTATACCATAAAAACAAAAATCCATAAGCAAAATAGAGATAAACACAAAAAATAACTCCATTTCTATCTGCCTGGAAATGGAGTTTTATTTTTATTCGTCGATGCCGTACATCTTGGCGTATTCGGCGTTTTTGTGCTTTTTCTCAATCATCTTGTCTGCTAGCTGGGCGCGGTCACAGATATTCAAGATGTCTGCCGCAATATCCCAGCGAGAGCAGCGATTACGCGCCAATTCGTCGAGCGGAGTCGTCGTCGAACCCTCATCTTCATAGCCATGAATATGGAAGCGGCGAGGATCAGCATAGTTCGAAATAATTGCGCGCATCGTATCGGCGTAACCATGGAAGTTGAGCACAACTGGCCAATCACCGAAGAGCTCATCAAACTTTTCCTGCGTGAGCTTATTATCCGTCATACCAATAGCACCATGGCTTAGAGCGGCAATATTTACGCAGCGAACCTTCACTTCAGGATAGGCTTCCTTCGCAAGCCTGATGCCTTCGATAGCTTCCCTCATCATAAGATCACCACAGCCAGCCACGATTAGCCAAGGAGCATCATCAGATGCGAAGCCGAAGACGGAAGCGCCGCCGTTATCCATCTGGAAGCGCGCATGATTAATATCTATCCAGCGCGGCTGAGGATTTTTGTTGAAGGTCGCAATATTTACAACATTCCTGCTCTGCTCCATCTTTTCCCAGATTGCAGTAGCAGCGACATCGTCCACCGGGAAGAAACAGTTGACCATATTCGAAGTATTACTCAAGGCGCTCGTAATGAGGCCTGGATTTTGATGCGTGTAGCCGTTATGGTCCTGGCGCTCCCAGCAAGAGGTCGAAAGAATATGGAGCGGCTGGTAATCTGGTCGCCAATCCACCTCTTTACTCTGCTTCAGGAACTTCAAATGCTGATCGAGCTGAGAAGTAATGATTGGCAAGAAAGCCTCATAGCTCGTCATTGCGCCGCGGCCGCCGCTCAAGATATGGCCAGCCAAGACAGCAAAAAGCGTATTCTCAGATAGCAATTCAATTACATGACCATCTGGCGCAAGATTCTTATCCCAAGCCTTAATTTCGCGGCACCATGCGCGGTTGTCCGTGTCGTAGACCTGATCCATGCGGTTCGAGCTCGTTTCGTCTGGCGAGAAGAAGTAAAAATCTTCGTGCTTGCCAAGCGACTCATACATGAAGGTGCCAAAGGTGCCCGCAATATGGCACTTCCCTGATCCAGGATTATCTATTCTCTGAGGCAAATTCTCCATAAAGCTCCTTAATGTTATATGATTCAAGCCATTTCTCTAGCATCTTCAGCTGGTTTTCGTCGGTCTTTGCCTGCGGAAGCGGAACTTGATGCGAAGCGCAGTTGCCTTCGAGCTTAACGCCATCGAGCTGCTTCGGGCCAGTGTAGCCCTTCGGAGTCTTCATAATAATGAAAGTATTGCGCTTGAGATTCGAGAGAACCTGCTGGAATTCTTCGTTATTCGTGCCGTCAATCATGACAGGCTCGAAACCAAAGCCACGGAACATCTGCATTAGCTCGCGTTCACTGGCGCGACCATAGACGGTCGGAGCGGAAATCTTGTAGCCATTGAGATGCAAGATTGGCAGAACGTGGCCATTTTCATCGGAGTTGAGAAGGCGATCGAGGTTGAGACTCGAGAGCGCAGTCGCAGTTTCGAGCTCACCATCACCAATTAGGACGGCAATGAGTTTGTCCGGGTTACCAAGAGCGGCACCATAAGCCGTCGCCAAAGAATAGCCGAGCTCGCCGCCTTCGGCAATTACGCCAGGCGTTGCTGGGCTCGCATGCGATGGGAAGCCATAAGGCCACGAAAAGTTACGACAGACGAATTCGATACCGCGAAGATTGCGCGTTGCGCCAGGGTAGTATTTTTCGAGCTCGCCATCAACGAAGAGATTGGCCTGGAGTGCCGGGAAGCCATGGCCAGGACCGAGAATGAACTGCATCTCTGGGAAGCGTGCCTTGAGGTTAGCGTACGCAATATTGATGCCTGGGCAGGTACCCCAGTGACCGAGCAAACGCGGCTTAACATCCGAGAATGCCAACGGTCGATTTAGTAAAAAGTTGTCCTGCAGAAAGATTTGCGCAACCGAAAGATAGTTACAAAAATCTATGCGGTGGTCAAGTTTAACAAGATTGATTTCAGAAGAGCCCACTCCGTTCATGCTTATATTTTAGCAGTTTTTTATTGGATTTCCAAAGCCTTCATGACAGCATCAATGAGCTCGCGGATAGTCTCCTCGTAGCTTTCGTAGATGCGGAAGCCGGCAGCATAAGGGTGGCCGCCACCACCGAAGTAGCCAGCAATCTGATCAGCGACAGGCTTAGTCGAGCGAATTTTGCCCGTAAGCTTGCCGTCCGGATAGGTCTTAATCGAGATTGCAACGTCGACACCCTGAACCATACGGAGTTCTTCGAGAATAAGAACGTTCGGGTTGTATTCGTCGGAATACTCCTGAATCTCCTCAAATGGAATTAGAATGGTCGCAAGATGACCGTCGAGATGATACTCAATGCGCTTGATGAGATCAGCCTTGTAATCGAGGATGCGCTGAGATTTCTTCGAGAGCTCGCGGCGGCGCTCTTCCATGTCGGCGATTTCGAGACCGCAATCAAGCAAAGCGGCGGCAGTACGGAAGTCCTCGGCAGTAGTCGAAGCGGTCGTGAGGCCGAGCGTATCAGATTGAAGGCCATAAAGAAGGTCCTCGGCACACTGCTTGCTGATTTCGATTTTCTGATCGGTCAGAATTTTATAGATGAGACCGCAGCAGCTTGACATCGGCTCAATGATAGACTCGTACGGAAATTCGAGGTCAGCCTCAGTCTCGTGATGATCGATAACGAAGACTGGGGTATTGAAGAGGCAGTTTTTGATTGCCGGGTCATCGAGTAACTTCGAAAGCAGGACCGTCGCAGCAGTATCGACGATGATGAAGGCGTCAGCGCGCCAAGCAAAGTCGATTTCGACGCGATCCCAGCCACTGAAGTAGCGCATATATTTCGGGATGTCGACCGGACAGTAAAGGGAGACTTCCTTACCGACGAGCGCCTCTTCGAGCGCCAAAGCGGAGCCCAGCGAATCACCATCAGGATTCTCAGCCTGAATAATGCAGATATGCTGTTTGTCTTTGATGAATTCGCTGAATTTGTCGTACATATTACTTTATTATATCAGATTGGAGATTTGAGGTTTTTGCAGTATGCTGGCTGTAGCTTTTCCTGAAGGAAGGGCGCTTTGGCTCATCTAACGGCCCATCTACGGCAAGACTGGAACAAAAGAAATAAAAGGGTCTGCCATGGGCTTCTATCGCGAGAAAGGTTGCAGTAAAACGAATACAATGAAAACTAAACACAATACACCCGCACGGCGAGCGCAAGAAACTTTTTCTCACCTTTCTTTAGATCGCACCAGCTTATTAATTCCTAAATAACCCTATTTTTCAAACACGATATTATTTTTACGGAGCTTTCGCTGTTCCTCAAGTATCATCCTCAACTCCGCATCTTTTGCTTTTTCCTTACTCTTTCGTCGACCATGCCCAAACTCCCGACTCTCATCAACATCATTTCGCACATAGAACTGCAAAGGTTCAGCCGGACAGGCGTCTATGATTTCCCTTCCTTTTTTATTTTTTCTCTTTTCATACTCATGCAAATCATCCATAAAACGTTCATGAACGAGAAGCTCCTGACTCGGTATTCTTTGATATGTGCCAAAATTAGTGACCAATCTCCAGTCCTTAGGGCTTCCAGTATATGCCGTTAATCTATGAAATTTTATCTTATTGACATCGATTAGTGCTTTTATCTCAGTTGCAAGCTCTTTGCTTTTTAATAATTCCAGATACTCAGCTTTGACGCGAATTGGTTTTTCTAAAACCTCGTTATATGCACCAACAAGTTCAAAACAATGTCTAACCACCTCAAGAATATAACCTCTATTAACTTTATGATTCTTATAGTCGGAATAGACTTTTTCTATATTTATCGAATCATAACAAAGCGGGCAAACATTTCTAAAACCCTTAAATAGGATTTTTTTGGATTCTATTTTTATGACGAAAGAATCTATTAACCTATAAGTATTTCTCGTCAATGACTCTTTGCATATCTCGCATAACGAATTAACTCTAAAATGCTCCTTAGCATATCGTAATGTCTCAGCATACCCCATCAGCTTTGTTGGAAGAAGTATTTCCATCAACGCCGGCATGCTTGGCATGGATAATAGAGCAATCCCATCTCCGGGGAGCCATTTTCTTATTTCTTCAATACTATACCCAAAACGAGACATATTGTTTTTACCAGATAGTTTTCATCATTTCCTAATAATAGCCGACGATCCTTATTGCGCTCACGAATCGTTACAAGTTTAAGAATCCCTGCTCAAACGCATCTGGATAATTAAACATTTTGTCGCCAGAGCGGAAACTTACGTGAATCCTACCAGCATTTTCATCAAGCATAGTTATTTCACCAATGCCAAAGATTGGATGAGATACCTTTGTTCCAACATTGATTTCTATCGCTCCAGTTTCAGAATTCGTAGCTGGTTTCTCAGCGACCGCTCGCTCTTGATCGTAAGGCGAGCAACCAGGAGCATATGTGACTTTATTATTCGCATCAAAATCATCAATCACATTGTAGCTTGGTTCAATTGTCGGTTCAGGCCTATCATAAAACTCTTCGCGTGTAATAGTTTCATCGAAGCCGCCAATTTCTGCGTCTTCGATGTGTAAGTTAATACCCGTGTAACTAAGACTTGCATCCTCGTAGCGTTTAAAGTTATAAACCGCTTCGTTCATGAGCGTCGCATTAAAGACGCCAAGCTTGCAAAGAAGCTCAAAATCGCTCACGTCGATGCCGGTAACCTTCTTGAATAGCTCTGGCTCAAGTTTAGTAATAATCTCCTTCAGAGTACGCTCGCGATAGTCGGTAAGATACATGAAGACTGGGATGCGAGTAGCAAACTTGATGAGCTTTTCCTGAATTTGTTTGCGAAGCGACTTAGTCTTCTTCTCTTCCTCGTCGAGCTCCTTCTTTTCGGAAGGCGTGCGCTTAACATCTTCGGCTTTAGCCTTCTTGACTGCGTCAGATTTATTAATGACTGTTTCGATTGTATCTTTACCAAGCGCACGAAAACCCTCAATATTCATAATGGCATCAAGTGCACGCGGGTCAGCCAGGATGCGGCGAAGCGTATCATTATCAACATTAACAAGAAGCGCGGATTCCCAACGGCGCGCAAGCAATGTAGCCGAAGTGCCAGACATAGTCATATCGAGAATTTCGGCAGCAGAAATCTGCTTCATGGAGCTGCCATCATAAGCAAGCACCGGCAAGAAATGAATAAACTCGCCAACCTTCTTCTCCGGGTTAGGTTCGTCGACATTTAACTTACAGGAATATTCAGAAATTTGGCGCAATGCACGATCAAGCGCAAAGTCGAAGACATAGCAGACTTCCTTCATAATGACATCTTTGCCTTCTTCGTCTTTCATAACCCACGGAGATTGAACGCGGAAGGCGGTCTGAAAATAGGTTTCTGGCGATTTAAGATTACGGAGCATAAATACGCCAGTCCAAGGCTTAACCGTAACGCCAGTTGTAAGCTTACCGCAAGAAAGCGTAATAGTCTTAGACTTGAGTGGCTCATGCATGGCAGTCTGAATTGGGTCGAGCGCAGCCAAGCCGATACCTGCAGCGCTACCAGCACAGATCATAACCTTGTAGTCATGATAGAAAGTATTCTGCGGTTCGGCCAGCAAATTCGCCATCGCGAAACAGCTCTTCACATTTGGTAAGAACCAGAGCGTATGATTTAGCGTGCGCAAAAGCGGACCATGCGAGAATGGCATTGGTGGTCTATCTTTGCCTTGCTTCAAATCCGTTACGTAGGTTCCGGAATATCCGCCACGAATCAAATCGAGCCATTTCTGAACCTCGTCTTTGTAGATAAACTCGGCGTCCTCGGCGCGTTTTGTTTCAGACTTTGCCGAGAAGAAAACATTCAAATCGAACTCATTAAACTCGCCCTGTTCAGCAACTTTGCGAATCTCATCTGGTAGCTTATAGGTAAGCATGCACATCTGCGGCAACATAGCGTATGGATTATCTTCATCCGGATGCTCCTTTGTCCAGTTTTCCTTCTCGCCTTGCTCGTCGGAATAAGTCCAGTTAAAAATCTGTTCCTCGATAAACTCGCCGCTGTTAATTGCGCGGAATGGCGTACCGGAAAGGAATAAATAATATTGCGTATTAATCGAGAGAAAGGATTCGTTATAGGCGTTGCCGGCTTCGTATTTTGAATATTCTTCGGCATCGAAGTCTACCTCGTTATCAGATTCATCATCCTGCCTAGCAAAAAGTTTCTTTGCATTATCGCGCCAAGCACCAAAGTGATACTCGTCGAAGATTACCATATCCCACTGCTCAGCATTAATAAACTCATGCTTTGGCTTAATGCCGCCATTCGGAGTTGTACCAAGCAAATCCTGGAAGGAACCAAAGACTACAATCGGCTTGCCTTTGAAAGCTCGGTCATAGAGTTGGTTGATTTTTAGACCCATGCTATCAGCTTTTTTGACCGAGACAAAACTCCAACCCTCGAAGTCGCAATGCGTTTCAAGATCTTCTTGCCAAGCAGATTCAACGGCAGGCTTGAAGGTTAGTATTAAAATGCGATTCATGTCCATGGTTTTCGCAAGCTCGTAGCTAGCAAAAGTTTTACCAAAACGCATCTTTGCATTCCAAAGGAATTTCGGCTTTACGCTAGAATCGCGAGCAATCGCATCTTCGAAATAACGCTTGGTTTTCGCGATGGCGCGCTCCTGCTCTGGGCGTGGACGGAAGGTCTGATTGCGAACAGGATTTAAGGTTTGACCAGTCGTAATTTCGCGAACCGCCGCCTGAATGTCCGAAACTGTACACTCGTACCATTCGTTATTATCTTCAGTGGCATTTAATTGCTGTTTATTCCAGCGACGAAGGATGCGATGAATGTCTTTATCCGTAAAAACTGAGCCATTATTCTTAACCGCAGAACATTGGAAGACGATTTTCGGCGTTACGGCGACAGTGTGAGTTTGTTCATTAATGCGCGCTCTGACATCGCGCTCAGTGTAGCCGATTTTTATATAGCCATCATGAATTCCAGGAAGTTCATAGGCATAGATGGTTGGATTAATGTTCGGGCGCTCATTATCGATGATTTGCTTGGACATTAGTTATCCTCCATCGATTTTACGTTTTCCTCTATCAGATTTATTTCTTCTTCGGTTAGATTGTATTTTTGATACAATTCCGCATCGGTCCATGGCTTAGAAAAATCCTGAAGAGGCACAAATTGATATACGCCCCTTGGTCCGTTTTGAGTCTTCTTTTTTATCGATACAAGATATCTGAAGAATTTTGTTTTTATATAAGAAATAATGTTTTTACATTGTTCTTCCGAGTAGTTATGTTTAAGCGAACTGTATCCGATTACCCTGTACGTCTGCGAACAAATACTTCCTGGCTCTCCTATAAACGGCATACCTAACACCTGAGCATCATCTCCACTTCCCGCTGCAGCAGGGATAAAAACCTTATAGATATCAACCGTCTTTATATTTTTTACAAGATCCGACTTTGCGATATAGCCAACATTTTTGCCTGTAACCTGTTTGCTAATATAGTACTTTATCGGATGTTGTTCATCTTTTGTATCTACATAGCCACGCCAATTAGATGTTAATGAAACGCCGTCATCGAAATAATGCGCAGGACTTACTCTACTAGAAAAATTCTTTTCAGCCTCAAGAAAATAATCTGTTTCGACTTTTGATATTTTATTAATAATATCAAAAGCCTTTGGGTCACGAATAACTACACCCGCTTGTAGTTCGTTCAAATACATTGAATGCTCTTCTTCAGTATTAGTCTTATTATCAACGTAGAAATACTTGCATTTTCCCTGATAACTCTCATCGTAAACAAAATAACTAACTCCGCCCTTTATTGGATCAATGGACGGAAAGCATTCTTTGGAATTTGAATAGTCATGTATTTCTTTGAAATGATTGCAGTTAATCATCTTATCGACCCATGCTTCCGGCATGCTATCAGCCGTCTTTGTCATCCAACGGCTCGGCGTAATCATGACGAGCGTTTTTGGTAAAAGACGCACTCCCTGCTCAATAAACTGATGATATATAGATCTTGCCTTTCCTTTATTGCCGCCTTCAAAACCAAAACCTAGCTGATATGGTGGATTTCCAATAATAACATCAAACTTCATTCCAAAAATCTCCTCCGGGTTGTTAGTATGTATAAATTCATATGCGTGAGTTTCTAGGGCGTTATCGCGCTGATACTGACTTGCACTGGCGCCACAATACTTACATTTGTCGCCTTCCCAAGCGTGATTAATCGGGACGAAGCGAATATTGCCATCTGGATTATCGAACTTCGTGACAGAGTATTTACCGTTCGCATATTTACTGCAGTAGAGACTGCGGCGACTTGCGAGCGCAGTTAATTCGGTAATTGCGATACCGTAAAGCTGCTTCTGGAAAATATGATCGAGGCGCTCTTGCAGATTTGGGATTTGGTCAGCAAGACCATCAATTAGACGCTTGGCGATTTCGCGCAAGAAAACACCGGTTTTACAGGCAGGATCCAGGAAGGTAAGATTCGGATTCGTCCAGGTTTCCGGCGGAAGCATATCTAGCATTTGATTAACGACTTTTGGCGGCGTAAAGACCTCGTCGTTCGATAGATTGGCTAGACACTCCAAAACATCTGGATTGTAGCTACTTCCACCTAAGAGATTTTTAACTTGTTCGCTCATGCGTTTTTATTTCCTTCCCTAAAATAAAGTTCTTTGTTTAGTTGGCTTTGGTTTTGGTTTAGGCTTTGGTTTATCGGGAAGTTTAAGTGGTGGATGGAGGATTTCTTCGGTAGCTTTCGCTAAGTTTTCAAGATTCGTTTGCTTGGTATTTTCGCGGAGTTTTTCAATATCTGCGAAGTTCCATTTTTCAAGTTCAAAACCACCGTTACCGTCTGGGAGCCAGTTAATAAGATTGATTTTCTTGCGACCATTGAGCATGTCACCGTAGCAAATGTTTGCTTTCAGAATTGCATCGACAGCCATCAAAAATAGGGCGGGAGTAGGCTCGCCCTTAAAGTGATCCAAAATAACGTGCTTCATGCGCGAACGCGCCTCTTCGAGGTTATCGCGAGCAATATCAATACCGTAAATATTAGAAAGCGCAATTAAAGCTTTGTAGCGAGACTTACCAGCTTTCGCTAATTTACGCTCAAGAATCTCAACAAGAAAGTTGCCATTACCGCAGGTCGGTTCTAGGACTTTTTTATCAATTTCAGAAATAGTAGGTTCGCAAAGGTCGCACATGGCCTTTACTTCGCGCGGCTGCGTAAAAACTTCCCCTGCATCGCGGACGCGATCGCGGGATTTAATACCGATGGTTTTCTTTGGAGATTTAGTTTTATGCTTGGATGATTCTTCCGTATCTTTCGACATAGCGACCTCGTAGGTCGGTCAAAGATATGGCAAAAATCATTCACCATAAACAAAAAGCGACCCAGTCGAGTCGCTACAACTAAACAATCCGAGTCTCTCCAAATAAAAGAAAAACTAAGACCGCGGCTGGGCCGCTTTCTGCCTTTTATTCGGAGAGTCTACGTATTGTTAGACTCTAATTGATTGTAATGTTGTAGCAAGTATTATTATAACACTTTTTGCAATTTGCGCCAATTGTTACTTCTATACCTTGCCACTATTACGAATATTATCCCCGTACTGATCAGCCCAGCGTGGGACGAAACCGTCATCGACAGCCCAGCGCAAGCCGCCTACTACGAAACCGTCGAGGTAAGCCCTGCCAAAGAGGCCTATTACGAGAAGATTGAGGCTTAGCCTTCACAAGATGTAAGTCCAACCTTTTTGCATTACCCCTCGCGCGAGTCCGGATAGATATGATATAATGTGTCTATTCTTAGGGGCATAGCTCAGTTGGTAGAGCACTGGTCTCCAAAACCAGGTGTCGCGAGTTCGAGTCTTGCTGCCCCTGCCATTAGAAATCCAGATCACCGAATCGCCAGATTGCGGTGATTTTTTCCACCTCTTGTCCACCCCCCTCTAATCTTGACAAATAACCTGTTTTGTGCTATAATCTATTCGTTCTCCTGAACACTCAATATTCATAGACGAAGGAGGGATCTACATGAGTGAAAAAACACCCCGCAGGGGAGTCAAACAGGAGCGTACTTTAAGAATGATTTCCGGCTTTTTTACAGACCACATGGCTGGTCTGACAATCCCGGAGATCGCTGCAAAGTACAATGTGAACGTTTCAACAATCTACTACTATCTGCAGGAGATTGCTGACAGTCACGGTGTCACGAGAGACAGCCTTCTTGAGGTTGTCCATTCGCCCCACTACATGAGCGAATCTATCAACAAGCCGGCTCCGCACATCCACGAAGAGGAATTCGCCACAAGAGTGGACGAAGTCCAGAATACGCTCGATGCGATCAAGGGAGCAGTTAAGGAATCTGCTGATGAGATTGCAAAATGGCCCGAAAATATCGGAGGAGGAAAAGAGTTATGAGCAGCACTACTGTAACCTACAGCGGCAAGAAGGCCAAAAAGTCCACCAGTCCGAAGACCGTCGCTCGAAAGACGAAGCCTTTGAGCGGAATGGACTCACGTGCCCTTAAGCTGGGCATCAGAAATGGCAAGACGGTTGAAGAGTTCTGCCTCGAGCACAATTGCACCGCCGAAGAATTCGATGCAGCCGTAAAGAAGCTGTATCCCCAGGATTCGAGCCGCGCAAAGATCATCAGAGACCTCGCCAAGAACAGCAAGAAGAAGGACAAGAAGGCAGCAGCCGCTGCCGCCTCTGGCTCCGATTCTGCTACCGATGAGGCTGAGATCGCAGCTGAGATTATGCCCGAAGCCGCAGACGAATCAACTTCTGACGTTGACGCCGAGCAGGAAACTGCCCAGGCAGAGGCTACTGCAAACACAGGAGCCACCGAGGAAGCTGACAACGATCTGGAAAAGCTTCGTGCTCTCGAAGAGGAATCTACTGAAAGAATCCTTGCTATCGAGAACAAGCATAAGGCAGAATTCCAGAAGCATGCAGCCCATGGCAAGGCTATCGATGGCATCTACGCTCAGATCGGAGAGATCCAGAAGACTCTCGCAGAGCTGACCGAGCAGTACCAGCAGGAACTTGCCGGCGCACGCCAGTGTGAGGTAAACATGACTGCTGCTACTGCCGAGTGGAATGCAGAAAGAGCACACCGTGAGACGATTCGCAGTGCAATTGCTAAGGCAAGCAAGCTCACCATCCTCGTCTATTCCAATGGCGAGTTTGAGGAGATGAACGGCAGAGCAATTGTCACCGATGGCTCCGACGAACTCTATGCAGAGCTTCGTGATGACCCCAGATTCGAAGAAATGAGAATCAAGGACATCAAGATTCTCTCCAAGGTTCTCGCTGCCGAGAAGAACTTGCAGAACCTGATGACGGTCGAATTCAGTTTCGAAAACTCGGAGGTCGAGATTGCATATCTCGATTATCACGGCGACTGACGACCAAACAAAGAAGAGCCCCGCATGCGAATGCGGGGCTTTTACATCTCCGTAAAAACCATCAGCGAATTTGACAATTCATTAAAACTCTGATACAGTAAATAAATCTAGTCGTGGAACCCTCTCCTCGGCAGATATATCTCGCCGCTCCGGACCAAAAATACAGGAGCGAGTACTTTTTATAGGAGGAATTGTAGTTATGGAAACGACAACAAGACCCGCAGCTGAGCAGACACGCGAAAGGATGCTGGCGACTGCTATGTCAGTCCTCGACAGCAAGCTCGAGACTTTACCTCTCGGAACATGCTACGTATTCAACGGCATTAAGGGACTCGCGAATGAGACCATCGCCGCTATGAATGCAGACCCTGAGAGCAAGCTCGTCATCCAGGCAGTCAAGCTCCGCCAGAAAATCGATGAGTCCAGCATCGATCTTTCAACAGACACCAAAAAGGTTCATGCTGAAGCAAAAGTTGTCTCTGATGCAGTTTTCAGCCATCTCACTGCAAAGAACGACACAAGATACCTGTTCATTCAGGAGCTTCTTGTCATGAGCCTCACCGACAGCGTTCCCGCTACCACCCTTTACGACTATTGGGCTAACTTCAAGCCTGTTAGCGAAGAGGGACTGGAATACCATGCGAGCGTCATCGATAAGCTCGAGGTGCTTGAGCCTAAGGCATGGCAGTTCGAAAAACATGCCGACGCAAACCTCTCTTTCTGGGAGACAATCACCAACTCTATCGATAAGGTGTCCGGCAACGACTCAACAACATCCATGGTTGGTCAGACTATCGAGTACGTTCGTGAAAGAGCTAACAATCTCAGAAACTGTCTCATGTCTACCGAGAAAACAACTTGGGTGGAGGGTGCTCTGGAACGCACAAACAAGCTTCTTATTAGTCTGAGAGACAAGAAGCTGCCCACCCTGACCTCAGCAGTGCAGGCATAATATTCTACAAATCCTTAGATATAGCCCTCGACCACTTTGGCCGAGGGTTTCTTTTGGCTTAAGTTTTGCGATGCTATACTATTTCTATGCTGCCGAATATTCATCTCAAGAATCCCATTTCCCGCCTGAGCGACGACGGCTTGACTGAGGGACAAGAAGAAGCCCTCAGTGCCATGCTTATGGGCGAGAATGTTTTTCTGACTGGTGATGCTGGCACTGGTAAATCTTATGTTTTAGGGGAATTCCTCAAGAGAGTCTTTCGCAAGAAGCAGGTGATCGCCTGTGCGCCAACCGGAATTGCTGCACTTCGTCTCAAGAACGGCAGCACAATTCATCGCGCTTTTCGCGTGCCGTTTTTGCAGGCCTACGATTACAAGAAACACACGCATCCAACCGAGGAAATCCTCAACGCTGACGTTATTATCATCGACGAAATTTCGATGTGCCGCGTCGACCTCTTCGACTACATTGCAGAGATTATTTTTGAGGCCGAAGAGCAAAGCCACAAGCGCAAGCAGCTTATTATAGTCGGCGATTTCTTCCAGCTTCCGCCAGTCCTGCGCCGCGAGGAGCGCGAAGTTCTGAGCTATAAGTATCCGGGGATTCAGGGCGGCTACTGCTTCTCTGGCAAAAACTGGCGCAAATTCCACTTCAAGCCTTTTGTCCTGACTGAGATTGTGCGCCAAGAAGAGGATACTTATGTCGAGATGCTTGAGCGAGCGCGCCGCGGCGACCATAGCTGCCTCGAGTACTTCAACGATCAGGTCGCGGACCAGCTTGATGACGACGCGATTTGCCTCGTGCCAACCAATGCAAAGGCAAATGCAATCAATTCCGCTAAGCTTAATGCCCTGCTGGGCGAGCCGAAGATTTTTCATGCGCGCACGAAAGGTACCATTAATGCTAGCGACAAGGCCGCCGACGATGCGCTGATCCTTAAGGAGGGCGCTCGCGTGATTGCGCTCTGCAATAATTTCGATTACAAAAACGGCCAGATTGGCACGATTCGCGAGATTGAGAGCGATTGCGTGCACGTGCGTTGGGACAATGGCCGCAAATCTACCGTCGAGGCCTACGACTGGAATATTATGCGTCCAGAATGGGATGGCGAAGTGATTAAGCATGAGATTGTTGGCACTTTTAGCCAGATTCCATTGAGGCTCGCCTACGCCATTACGATCCACAAAAGCCAGGGGCAAACCTATCGCCGCACCTGCGTCGATCCAGCTTGTTTTGACATTGGGCAGCTCTATGTTGCGCTCTCTCGTTGCGAAAGCATCGAAGGGTTAAGCCTAATGCGCCCGGCCTATCCTGGAGCGCTGCGTAGCTCGCCAGAAGTCCTAGATTTTTACGAATCGCTAAATAATTAGGTAAAAATAGCGTAAGATACTTGACGATTCGTAATAAAGTTGTTATTATATTATTACTTCAGGCGGGATCGGCTTTATTTTGCGCGTTTGCGCTACTTGCCGAGATGGACTGCTTGATGCAACTTCTATAGAACGAACACGGGTGTTTCAAAAATATATTTTTTAAAATACCCGATGATCTTGGTCCGGCATCGGGTAGCCTATAAGATCGCCTTACGCGACGCTCGCCTCCTTCGAGTAGCTCATAGATATTTGCTACCCAGTGTTCGTCCAAAAGCCCCGCCTTCATTCCGAAGACGGGGCTTTCTCATGCTTTCTGAGTTGCGAGCATGCTATAATTATGTTTCAGTTGCAACACAAAAGGATATAAATGTTTAAACTTATTCGAAATCTAAAAGCAGTAGATTTCGCCCTATTGCTTTGCTGTATGGCGCTGATTTTCTGGATGGTCTGGCTCGAGCTAAGAATGCCTGAATATATGGCGACGATTACCCGCCTCGTCCAAACCGAGAACAGCGACATGAAAGATATTTTTCATAACGGTGGCATGATGCTACTCTGCGCGGCCGCCAGCCTAATTCTTTCTATTGGCGTTAGCTATGTCATTTCAACGATCGCTGCGCGCTTTTCGCTTATTATTCGCAAGAAGCTCTTCAACAAGGTCGAAGAGTTGGATTATTACCAGGCGAGCCAGTTCTCTACGAGCAGTCTTATTACTCGTACCACTAACGATATTACTCAGCTTCAGATGGTGCTTGGCATGGGAACACAGATGCTTATTCGCGCGCCACTTACCGTCACGATTGCGATTTCGAAGATTATGGGCAAGAGTTGGCAGTGGAGCTCCGCTACCGCCGTTGCGGTCGTGATTCTTCTATCTTTCGTTGCAATTATGGTCTCGGTCGTTTTGCCACGCTTCAAGGTTTTGCAGAAGCTCACCGATAAGCTCAATGGCGTCACACGCGAGAATCTTACTGGCATCCGCGTCGTTCACGCTTTCAATGCCGAGAAATACCAGGAGGACAAATTCGACAAGGCTAACGACGAGCTCACGAAAACTCAGCTCTTCACGCAGCGCGCCCTGTCAGCTTTATCGCCAATGATGTACCTCGTCATGGAAGGCGTCTCACTCGCGATTTACTTCATCGGCGCAAGCCTAATTTCTGGCGCCGACGCCGCCGACAAACAAATGCTTTTCGCCGACATGATCGTCTTCTCAAGCTACGCAATGCAGATTATTATTTCCTTCCTCGTGCTTTCCGGCGTCTTCATGATTATTCCGCGCGCCGAGGTTTCCGCTAAGCGTATTAACGAAGTGCTCGACACCGAGCCAACTATCAAGAATGGCGAATTGACCGAATCTACTTCTAGCGAACGCGGCACGGTCGAGTTCCATAAAGTTAGCTTCAAGTATCCGGATTCCGAAGAATATACGCTCAAGGATATTTCCTTCAAGGTCAACAAGGGCGAAACAGTCGCAATCGTTGGCTCGACCGGTTCCGGCAAGACCACGCTCGTGAATCTCATTGAGCGCTTCTATGACGCTAACGAGGGCGAAGTTTTCGTCGATGGCGAAAATGTTCGAAACTACAAGCAATCATCACTGCGCAATAAGATCGCTTACGTTCCTCAGAAAACTGTTATGTTCGATGCGACAGTATCCGCAAACGTCAGCTACGGCGACAATGGCAAGAAGCGTGCGGACGAGGGCAAAATCGCCGAAGCGCTCCGCGTTGCCCAGGCTAAAGAATTCGTCGAAAAAATGTCTGGCAAGCAGAAAGCCCACATTGCCCAGGGCGGTTCGAATATTTCTGGTGGCCAGAAGCAGCGCCTCGCAATTGCCCGCGCGATTGCTCGCGATCCAGAAATTTATATCTTCGACGACTCCTTCTCTGCGCTCGATTTCAAGACAGACGCTAAGCTACGCAAGGAGCTCAAGGAGTATACTGGCGGCGCAACCAATATTATCGTGGCGCAGCGCATCGGTACTATCATGCACGCAGATCAGATTATCGTGCTAGACGAAGGCAAATGCGTTGGCAAAGGCAAGCATGCAGACCTACTCAAGCACTGCGACGTTTACCAGCAGATTGCATATTCACAGTTAACTAAAGAGGAATTGGAGGCTTAATGGGACCAGGTGGACCACGTGGCGGACGCCCTGACGAGAAGAGCAAGAACTTCTCCGCCGCAATGATTAGAATTTTTAGAGAGCTTTCTAGCCTAATCGCGCCAACAATTCTCGCTGTTTTGTTTGCGACTGGCGGCTCAGTTTTGATGATTATCGCGCCAAATATCGTCAGCGATTTAGTCGATGAGATTTCAAAAGGCCTCTACAGCAGCATCGATTTCGACGCAGTCAAATCAATCGCTACGATACTTGGACTCATGTATGTTGCTGGCGCGCTCGCAACTCTCTTCGAAGGCTTGCTCATGGCCGAGATTTCAAACCGCTTCGCCCAGAAGCTTCGCAAGCGCATCTCGCGCAAGATTAACGTTTTGCCGCTCGGCTACTTCGACAAGAACCAGACTGGCGACACGCTTTCACGCGTCACTAACGATGTCGACACAATTTCCCAGAGCCTAAGCCAGTCGCTTTCGACTCTGATTAGCGAGTTTGTGCTGTTTGTCGGTGTCGCAATCGCAATGTTTATCATAAACACGCATATGGCGGGCGTCGCCGTTGGCGCAAGCATTATCGGCTTCGTCTTCATGGGCTTGATTATGTCTAAGTCGCAGAAGTATTTCTCGATGCGTCAGGTCGAGCTCGGCAAACTTAACTCTCATATCGAGCAGATTTACTCCGGCCTCACCGTCGTTAAGGCCTACAACGGCAAGAATGATAGCGACAAGAAGTTCGACAAATACAATGCCAGCGTTTATGAAGCTAACCGCAAGAGCCGCTTCCTTGGCAGCCTCATGCACCCAATCATGAACTTCATTAGCAACCTCGGCTACGTCGCGGTCTGTGTCACGGGCGCAATCCTCGTCAAGAACGGCAGTATTTCGATCGGCACAATCGTGGCATTCATCACTTATGTTCGTCTCTTCTCTTCTCCGCTTTCAAACATCGCGCAGTCCTTTACGAGCCTTCAGTCTGCAGCCGCCGCAAGTGAACGCGTCTTCGAGTTCCTCGATAGCAACGAGATGCCGAGCGAGCAAGGCTTCATCGAAAAGCTTGGCGACGAAGAAATTAAGGGCGAGATTGAGTTTAAGAACGTCAAGTTTGGCTACAAGCCAGACAAGCTCGTCATTAAGAATTTCAGTGCAAAGGCAATGCCTGGCCAGAAGATTGCGATCGTTGGCCCGACTGGTGCCGGCAAGACTACGCTCGTAAACTTGCTCATGAAGTTCTACGACATTAATGACGGCGAGATTATTATCGATGGCCACTCGACGCGCGAACTCAAGCGCAGCGAGCTCCATTCGCTCTTCACGATGGTCTTGCAGGATACCTGGATGTTCGAAGGCACACTCCGCGAAAACATCGTCTATAACCGCAAGAATATTAGCGACAAGCGCGTTATGGAAGTCTGTGACGAAGTTGGTCTCACGCATTTCGTAAAAACTTTGCCTGATGGCCTCGACACCAAGATTTCTGAAACCGATTCGATTTCTTCCGGCCAGAAGCAACTCATCACGATTGCTCGCGGTATGATCGAAGATTCGCCTTTCCTTATTCTCGACGAGGCAACCAGTAACGTTGATACTCGCACCGAGGAGTTGGTCCAGAAGGCCATGGATAAGCTCACGCAAGGCCGCACCAGCTTCGTGATTGCGCATCGCCTCAGCACGATTAAGAATGCTGACACGATTCTCGTCATGAAGGACGGCGACATTATTGAGTCGGGCAACCACAAAGAGCTCATGAAAAAGAACGGCTTCTACGCGGAGCTCTACAACTCACAGTTCGCACTTTAGGGCCATAAAAAATTCGCTACCAGACCAGTAGCGAATTTTTGTTTGCTAAACGCCCAAATACATTTTGATGCCAGGCTTACACTCAGTATATTCGTCCAAGACGTAAGTGCCCTCAGCGCCGAATTCGAGGCGCTCTTCCTTCCACTCACCTGATTCTTTGACTTTGAAAGTAGGCTTGCCATTAATTACGCCGAGATGCAAGAATGCATCTTCTTCATTATCGGTCGGCTTGATCTTTTTGCCATCAAGCTTAAACATGTCACCGTCAGAAACGCCAAAGTAGCGATACTCTGGATCCTCGTCGCCCTCAGTACAGCCATAGTAGATTTTTAACTGTCTTTCGCTACCAATCAAAGAAAAGTCATAGCGCCTAAAGAACGTTACGCCGGCCATAACTAAAAGCCCCAACACGATCACGAGCGAAAGACCGTGATACCAGCGAAAAACAAATTCGCCTTCCTCGTATTCTTCCTGCTCGGTAATAATTTTTTCGACTGAACTTTTTGACTTTTTCGGCTTATTTTCTTTCTGACTTTCTGACATTTTCCTCCTTTGCCTTCTATTGTATCATCTTTAAGTTTTTTGTGATTCCAAGAGGTTCTTTGCGCTTGTGCTTCAGCATTTTTAAGTGCTATACTAGAAACTAGATGAAAATATTGATGCTCGGATGGGAACTCCCTCCGCATAACAGTGGCGGACTTGGAGTAGCTTGCTTACATCTCTCCGAATCGCTCGCAAAGCATGGCGTCGATATTGATTTTGTCGTCCCTTACGAAGCCGAGCATCATCTAAAAGACGTGCGCGTTATTTCTGCTATGCGCATTGATCCACTCTACCGCTACGGCGGCGGTGCATACGAGTCGGAAAAGATTGAAGAGAAATTCGTTCCGAACCTCGTCACAAAGCAAACAATGTCTATTCGTGATGTTCAGCGCAATTATTGCGAATTCGTAAAACGTTATCTTATGGAATTTAAGCCAGATGTTGTGCACGCGCACGACTGGCTAACTTATGAAGCTGGCATTTTGGCCAAGAAGAATTTTGGTATTCCGCTAGTTGCCCACGTACACGCAACCGAGCTTGATCGTGGTGGCGCCGGTGGTGGCAACCCACTAATTCGCGAAATTGAGCGCGAAGGCCTTTTGTGGGCTGATAAGATTATCGCCGTGAGCCATGCTACCAAGAGCATGATTGTCGAGAAGTACCATATTCCTGCCGACAAGATTGATGTCGCTTACAATGGCTTCGAAGCGCCAAAGGACAATTACAAGTTCGACGATTCCGATTACAAGTACATCGAATCCCTCAAGAAGAAGGGTTACACGATTGTTTCCACCGTTGGTCGCTTCACGCTTCAGAAGGGCCTTTACCACCTCATGCGCGCCGCCGCACGTGCCGTCAAGATTCATCCAAAGATGATTTTCCTCTTTGCTGGCGATGGCGAGCAGAAGGAAACTCTCATGCGCATGTCTGCCGATCTTGGCATTGCACGCAACGTTATCTTCACCGGCTTCATTCGCGGCAAGCAGCTCCGCGATATCTACAGCATTTCTGACGTCTTCGTTATGAGCTCGGTCTCTGAGCCGTTCGGTCTCACCGCCCTCGAAGCAGCTCATCACGGCAACGCCCTCATCATCACGAAGCAATCTGGTGTTGGCGAAGTTTTGAACTCGATTGTTCGCTACGACTTCTGGGACGAAGACAAGCTTGCAGGCGCTCTCGTCAACATTGCCGAAAGCCCAGCTCTCATCTCTACCCTACGCGAAGGCATCAAGCGCGAATACGGCCGCATCTCTTGGGACGACGTTGCGCAGAAGTGCATTACCGTGTATGATGAAGTAAGTAAACACAAAAGAAATCGATTCTAACTGCGAGGTAATACAAAATGCGTTCAATCGTGCTATATCTTCATATGCACCAGCCTTATAGGCTTAAGCATTACAGCATCTTTTCTGTTGGCCATGACCATGATTACTGGAACGAAACCGACTGGTATGCCGGCACTAATAACGAACGTATTTTCAAGAAGGTTGCGGACAAATCTTACCGCCCCATGCTCGCGAGACTAGAAAAATGCCTTAATACCTACGAAGGCTTTAAGTTTTCGCTTTCTATTACCGGTACTTTTATTGAGCAGGCGAAGAAATGGGCGCCCGACGTCATTGAAACCTTGCAGCGCATTTGTAAAACCGGCCGCGTCGAGATTGTCGCGGAGACTTATTACCACTCGCTCGCTTTCTTCTTCGACAAGAAGGAGTTTGAGGCGCAGGTCATTAAGCATCAGGATACCATTCGCGAATTGTTCGGCGTAGAAACTGCCGTCTTCCGCAATACTGAGCTTGCCTACAATGATGATCTTGCAAAATGGGCTGACGGTTTCGGTATGAAGGGCCTCATCGCAGAAGGTTGGGATAAGGTGCTCGAATGGCGCAGCCCTAACTTCGTTTACAGCCCAGAAGGCTGCAAGAACACCAAGTTGCTCTTGAAGAACTATCGCCTTTCTGACGATATTGCATTCCGCTTCTCCGATAAGCACTGGTCCGAATGGCCGCTTACCGTCGACAAGTATATTCAGTGGCTCGAAGCCGCAACTTTGCGCGGTCCACTAATTAACCTCTTCATGGATTTCGAAACCTTTGGCGAGAACATCTGGGAAGATACTGGCATTTTTGAATTCTTCGAACATCTCATTTATCGCTGGGATCGCGATCAGGAAAACAATTTCTTGACCGTTAGCGAGGCTTGCGACAGTAGCGAGCCAAAGGGTGAGCTTTCGATGCCTTGGACTGTCACTTGGGCTGATACTGAGCGCGACTTGTCCGCTTGGCTTGGCAACTCAATGCAGCACGAAGCCATGCTCGCACTCTACGAGATGAAGCAGGAAGTTCTCGACACTAAGGACAAGAAGCTAATCGAGGACTGGAGTCGCCTATCTACAAGCGATCATCCATACTACATGTGCACCAAATACTTCAACGACGGCGACGTCCACGCTTACTTCTCGCCATACGATTCGCCTTATGATGCCTTCCTTTACTTCATGAATGCTTTGCGCGACATGCGCGAGCGCTTGGAAGAGATTCAGAAAGCACAAAGGTCCGAGAAGAAGACCGAAGAAAAAGAAGACAAATAAGAATATCCCCGATTGGGGATATTTTTTAGATTAGCTTTGCCAGGCACTCGGTCGTTAGAATCACGTCTTCAACCGTCGAGCCGCGCGAAAGATCCGAAATCGGTTTATTGAAGCCGAGCAGAATTGGACCAGCAACCTTTGCGCCCGCGAATTGCTCGAGCGACTTGTATAGAATATTGCCCGCGTTAATGTCTGGAACGATTAGAACGTTCGCTTTGCCCGCCACTTCGGATTCTGGCGCCTTCTTTGCAGCAATACGCTCATTCACGGCAGCGTCGAGCTGCATCTCGCCATCAATCTTAATTTCTGGATGCGCCGCGCGCGTAAGCTTGATTGTCTCCTGCATTAGAGTCATCGTATCGTCATGTCCGCCAGAACCGAAGGACGAGAAGTTCAGCATTGCAATGCGAGGCTCATCGTCGAGCAATTTTGCTGCCGCTTCGTGAACTAACTCGACAATCCTACACATCTGCTCGAGAGTTGGATGCTTACAGGTCGCACCGTCAGACAGAATTAACTTACGCCCATCAGGCAAGACTACAACAAACAAACTCGTGAAGAGTTTCACCTCAGGCTTCGTAAGCCCCAAAACGTCTTTGGCGGCCAAGATAATATCTCTCGAGGAATAATCAATGCCAGCAACTAGCGCATCGACCTCGCCGTCGCGCAATTTCTCACAAGCCTCAATCGGCTCACACTTTTGCAAAACCGGCTCAATATCCGCCAACTGCTCGCTCGCAGCAATGATATACTCGTTATCCGCCTCAGGGAAAAGAATCTTATTCATAGCTATATTTTATCAGAAGTTCTCGAGAGATTCGACGAGCGCCTTGCTCTGCAGGCGTGCCATATACTCGTTATTAATCTTCTCCCAGTCAGTTTTAATCTTGGCGTCGAGCTCCCGATACTCGGTCTCCAGCGCCTCAAAATCCTCTGCAAAGCAATAGCTCATACACTTCTGCGTTCGCTCCGCGACGCTCAGCAGCTTCGCCAAATCGTCGCTCGTAGTCTTCGAGAAGTTTAGCTCGGTTTGGAGCTGGCGAATCTGTTCGACCTGCTCGTCGATATTCTGCGGCTTATTGCGGTTATACTCGCTGAGTTTCGAGTTGAAATACAAAAGCTTGTCCGTCTCGCCCGAATCGAGCCAATCCTTATAACTCTTCAGCTGCTCATAGACATTAGAGCCCTCCGCATACTTCGCAAACTCATCTAGCTTTGCCTCGTAATTCGCCTTCGCTTGGTTATATTTCTCAATCTCGCCATTACGCAAGCTGGCCGACAGCTCCAAGATATTCTCCTGCAGCTCCACGCTCGCAGCCTTCGCCTGTTGGTAGTCTTGCTTAGACTTTGTTAGGACAAGACAATAACCTTCGCCAGCAAGCAGCAAAGTCACAAATGCCACCAAGAAGAATTGCCTCATTCTAGACCTCCAGTATTCATGATTGTGTTATATAGCAACTGCGCATAAATCTTGCGCCCCTCGATATCTAGATGAATATGATCGGCGTACATAATATCCCAGTTGTCGTGCGAAATTTCCCACCAGTCAGCATAGAAGACACCTTCGTGATTATTCGCGAAGTTGCGAATTGCCTCATTTTGAGTTTCGCGCGGTTGCTCCGGGCCAGCATAGCCAGTCACAAAAATCACTCGACTGCCACGTGCCGCATCAATAATTCCTTGCATCAAATCGTCAGAGAAATAACGTTCATTCGTCGTCAGACTAACGATAATAATCGGCGGAATATTACCGCTCGCCGCAACTTGGTTCAGAATCGGCACCGCCTTCTCGACTCCGCGCGATTCCTCCGCATCCACAAACACGCCAGGGATCATACTCTCCATATCCAGCTTCGCACCCAGACAAACAGAGTCACCAATCACGAGTACTTTTGCATCGTTCGGAGTCTGCGCCGCAACCGCCTCGACCGGCTCGCTATTCTCACCCGTGCGCTCCGCCGCCTCGTTCAAAAACTGCTCCAGTTTACTATTATTAAAGTCCTGAACGTAGCGAATCGTAATATCCTGAGCTTCAGTCTTATTCTGCGAGATTTCCTGCATAATTGGCGACTCCTTCGGCGATGCCGCCAGAACAACCGTTGCCGGCACAATTAGCAAGAACAGCACTAGCAATGCAATCAGTTTGCGTTTTGCGAGCAATGCCAACAGCTCCTCGCAAAGTAAAGTCAGGACAAGGCTCAAGGCCAGGACAATCGCAATACGGAGTGGTAGCGCGAGATTAAAGCAGCGCGCAACCAAGAACATTAGTGGATAGTGAAAAAGATAAACTCCAAAGCTGTACCTACCAAAGAATTCTGCCAGACGACAAAACTTCGGCAGCACCGTGCGCCTGCGCTGAACCCTTAGCAGTGATGATATTAAAATCAAGCTCAAGAGGGCAGCAAGTGGCAGTCCCCAATAAAAAACCTTCGCTTCGCCATAGCGCAAAAGACAGCTTAAAGTCACTAGACCGGCCAGGCTAAGTACAAGTCTTACGCCAGCGCCAAAGCGGCGGCGGCGCTCCTTAAGCGGATGCAATGCGCGCCAAATCGCGAGCGCCGCCCCCATAAAGAAGGCATAGGCCTGAGTATCCGGAGCAAAGTAGGCGCGATCGGCTTTTTGCCAATAGCCGCCATACACCCCAGATAGAAGCACCGAAGCAGCCGCCAACAACACCGTCACTACTAGACTTCGTCGCAGTGCCGCTTTGCGCCCGCCTGCGCTCATAATTGTTAGGCTCAGAATAATCGGAAGAAGAACACATAGTTGCAGCTCCAAAGCCACGAACCAAAGGTGCCCAAAAAGATTTGGCGAAATTGTATCTTCATATCCTCGGCCATTAACAATCTCGACAATATTAGTCGAAAAAGTTGCGCCCGCCAGACTATCTTGGCGTAACCCGGCCAGCAGCTCGCGCGGCGTAAAGAAAGCGCTCGCAAGACTAATCACAATCGTCAATATAACCAGCGGCCAGAGACGCAAAATACGCCTCAAAATAAAGCGCCCAATCGCAACCTGTCCCGTCTTCTGATATTCGCGCAAAATCTTCGCCGTCATCAGAAAGCCAGAAACTAGCAAGAATAGCTCGATAAAGACAAAGCCGCCAGTTAGCCAACCCGAGGAACGCAAAAAGTGATACGCGACAATGAACATCATCGCAAAAGCACGTATGGCGTCCAGGCCAACTATCCACTGCATACTTTAATTATAGTTTGCTTCGCCTTGGCAGACCAAGCATGAGCCTAATACGGCAGCAAAGACTGATACCAGAGCTGCAATTCCTGAAGCAAGAACTCATCCTTGCCAGCTTTCGCCAAGTCTTGAATCGCCTTAATGTAGGAATTCTGACGCTCCTTAATGCGCCCCATACGATACTCTTCCCAAGCCTTGCGCTCGTCCTCAGTCAAAGTGTCCGGATAGTTGCGCGCCTTGTAATGCACGTACAAATCTGGCAAACGCTCATCCGTAAACTCCGGCTGAAAATGATTCAAATCCGACTTAGAGCCTCGATGAATCGTAATACAAAGTCTCCTATCCTGATCGTTCAAGAAGCCATCGTAGAGTGCCGACTCTGGATCCTTCGCTGGCGGAAACTCTGGCTTCTCTTCAAACTCCGTGCGCATACGCTCAATAAAATCCGGATGCGCCAAGAGAGACTTCTTGTTCTCTTCTACCTGCTCAGGGGTCAGACCAATCTTCTTCCAGCCATCAGCCTGCGTCAAAACACCAAGCGGCGACACGGCCGGACAGCGATTATACTTCATCTCTTTCACGATCGGATAGAAGCTTTCGCGCTTCTCTTCAAGCAACTTGTCGAGGTTGTAGCGAAGATCAAATACCAACACGCCGCCATTTGGAGTTGGCGCAATCGGAAAGGCCACCGTCGTCTTGTTATGCTCAGCAGAATAACGGCCGCTCGCATAAACGAAAGCCTGCGGACGCTCGAGATTTACTAGGCGCTGAATTTCGCGCTTCTCGCGCATCTTGAAGAGATATTCATAGAGCTTTGGTTGCTTATCGCGAATCAAGCGCGTCACGTCAATCAACGCATTCACGTCAGACAAAGCATCGTGCGCCGCCTCATGAGAAATACCATTCAACTTTGTAATTAGCTCAAGGCGGTTAGTCGCTTTGCCGTCTTCCGTTACTGGCCAATTAATGCCTTCCGGGCGGAGTGCACGCGTAATGCGCACAACATCGAGCAAATCCCAGCGACTGCGGCCATCGCGCCACTCAAACTCGTAAGGATCATAGAAGTTGCGCCAGAAAGTCGCACGCATAAATTCATCATCGAAGCGCACCGAGTTATAACCAGTCGCAATTGTGCCCTCAGTAAAAATCTCCTCTGTAACATACTTACAGAACTCAGCTTCAGTCAGGCCATCCATTAGCGTCGACTGCGGCGTAATCTTCGTCACCATAATCGCCTGTGGACTCGGCAAAGTGTCGTCATTCAACTTCACGAGCAAGTTTACCGGGTCACCAATCGGATTCAAATCCATATCAGTGCGCTGGCCAGCAAACTGCATAATGCGGTCTTCGCGTTGATTTAGCCCAGAAGTTTCAAGGTCGTAAAAGAAAAATGACTGTTCCATACCTCTATATTATCATGGGCATAAAAAAGACCCAGTGAAACTGGGTCTTAGAGACAAATCCGAGCTTGGATCGAAGTTTGCCAATGATTTAGCAGATTCTTTTTCTTCCTGCTTTTTAGACAGTTCTCTTTGCGTCTTTTCTAATAACAACTGCACTTTCCCTTCTATGCTTTCTGGACTTAATAGCAATACGTCGGAAGAAGTCAGATGCTCCCCATTTTTCGGTAATGGGCGGAACGTCTACCTTGTTAATTTCGTACCAACGAACCAGTATAGCCACCTTTACCTTAATTGATAAGAAAATGATAGCTTTTACTGCGAAGAACGAAACTACGGATATCATCACGATAAACATCACCATCAGGACATCATTGAACGGATATGCGCGGTTGCAGAACCACTGATACAATCCTTTTCCATGAGATTCCATTCCCTGCCAGAAGGCAAGCACAGTCCAAATAACAGCCCATTCTTTATCCCAGCTGCTACTTGGAAGCACGATTGCGACCTTATCTTTTTTGTCCGCAATGCGTATAGCACAAGCTCTGCGGCAAGCGCGCATGCGTTCGCCAGTAGCCTTGATGCCTCTGCAACGGAACGAGATGGGCTTTACGGCCGTGTTCGCCATCGACAATGCAATGACAATAATCAGGGACGCGATAACCCAAATAAGAAAATGAGGGTCGAGGTTTGCTGTGAATTCATGATAATACGGATTCTCCTGCATAGAGAAACACTTCCTTTCTTTTGTTGAATGTACACGCTTCTTTCGATCCCAAGCTCGATACAAAAAACGTATATTAATTATACCACAAGACAACAAAAAAGTCAATGCCGCTTATGTTTTTGGCATTGACTTTTCGGAAGATTATTCTGCAGTTTCAGCTTCTTCGGTTTCAGCCGTATCGGCGCTTTCGGAAGAAGTCGTAATGCCGAAGATTTCGTTATACTCAGCCTGAAGCTCATCAGACATCTCTGGCTGTGGAGTATAAGGAATTAGCATGACGATGAACTTAAGTGGGCTATTTGCCGGAATAACACCGTTGTCAGCCTCACCATAGCCGAGGACGGAAGGAATCGTAATTGAACGAATGCCACCGATGCGCATGCCGGAAATGCCTTCTAGCCAGCCCTGAATCATGTTGCCGGAGCCTTCTAGTGGATAGCTAAGCCTGGTTGGCTCACTTGCGTTATCGAAGGACGAATCAAAGATCGTGCCATCTGACAACCAGCCAATATAGTAAGCGGAATAGCCATAATCAGTAGTACCGTTTGCGATTTCTGCGCCGTCACCAATGACATAATCCTTGGTAACGAGCTCATTTACGTCAGCCGCGTTGAAGGACTTAACCTTGTCCTTATATGGCCTAAAAGTGTCATAATACTTGTCTGACAAAGACTTGCCAGCTGCGTTAACTTCCGCCTGGTACTTCTCTTGCCAAGCCGTATATTTTTCCATCAAATCGTTAGTCTCGTTAGCTTTGTTCTGATTGCTCTTGTTAGTAAGAACCATGCCTGCATAAAGCATAAAGGTCGTTGCTAGCAAGAAAACCGCAATTATAATAAAGAAAATTCTCTGTTTTGGGGTAGTTTTCTTATCGTCATTCTTAATCATTTACCGCCACCTCCTGTCACACCCTTTAAAATTTAACCTTCTCTAATTCTTCCATTATATCCTGAATTGCATTCTTCGAAAGCGTTTTATTTGGATCGGCGAATTCGAAATGGAAGCTCAAGTTCTTTGTCTTCTGACCTTCTGCCTGATAAATCGAAGCTGGAGTTAGCTTATAAATATAATTCCTCTTCTCGAATACTGCGCGAAGAGCCTTTTCAACCTCAGCGTAGCTCTGCTTCTCGTCAACCGTCAAAGTCAAATCGCGACCAACCGATGGGAACTGGCTGAAGCGCAAAACATTCTGCTTAGCCTTGCCAGCGAGTTCAAGCATCTTATTGATATCGAGTTCAAAACCAGCTGTTCCAAGCGGAAGCTTGAAGCCCTGCAAAACGCCAGCCTTGAATTCGCCGAGGTAGCCAAGCACAACATCGCCACTCATAATCTTTGCGGAACGCTTAGCTTCATAGTAGGCATTGGAACTGTCTTTTTCCTGAACAAATTCAGAAATCTCAAACTCAATCTCGAAGTAGCGTAGCAAATCTTCAAGATACTTCTTAGCTAGGTAGTAATTGCTCTTGGTTTCGCCATCGAGCAAGATTGCGGCGAGCCCATAGCGACCATTAGGAACATTATCCTCATCGACACCATCGCTACGGCGATAAACCTGGTTCATTTCGTACATAACGAAGCGACCATAGCCACCGCGCATGTTTGCGTAAGCCTTGCTGAGCAAGCTTGGTGCAACACTCTGGCGAATATACTGCAAATCTGGAGAGATCGAGTTAACGATACGATAAGAATTCTCTGGGTTCTGTTTAACCTTCTGAAGCAAATCACCGTGAACGAAGGAGTAAGTCAAAGCCTCGTTAGCACCATGCGCACTCATGAAGTTACGAATGCGAGTCTTCAAAGCGAAGCGTGGGTTTGCATCAGCAGTAGCATGAAGCGGCAAGACTGGATTGATATTATCAAAACCACTCAAGCGGCCAACTTCTTCGCAGATATCCTCTTCAATATGAATATCCGTGCGCCAGTATGGAGCAGTACAGCTGAGCTCATCGCCATTAATTTCAACTTCGAAGTTAACGTTCTTAAGAATCGTTGCAACCTCAGCAGCCTTGAAGTCAGTACCAAGCAAAGCATTCATCTTCTCAAGAGAAATTTTGACCGTGATTGCCTTTGGTGCAGCCTTCTGACTATCAAAGAGCGCAACTGGCTTTAGTGCAGGCGCATGCTTTGCAAACTCGAGCGCAACTGGAAGCGTCTGACCGGATGGCTGACCCTTAGTGAAGCGAGTAATTGCCTCGGAGAAAATGCCATGAGTCATCTGGGTCTTACGCAAGTTAAATAGGCTGAAAGTTGCAGACTCAAGAATCACGCGCTTAGTCTTGTCGTCAATCTCGGTATTTTCGCCACCCATCGCACCGGCAAGCGCAACCGGAACGTCATTGCTCGTAATCACGATGTCATTTGGCGTCATCTCAACTTCGTTACCGTCGAGCAACTTGAGCTTTTCGCCCTGCTTTGCGGCGCGAACAATAATCTTTGCGTCCTTGCCGCCACCAACAGCAACAAACTTGTCATAATCAAAGGCATGAAGTGGCTGACCAGAGAGCAACATCAAGTAGTTAGTCAAATCAACAATTGGATCAACTGGGCGCATGCCGGACTTGCAAAGCTGAGTGCGCTCAAGCGTGAGATATTTCTCCTTGTACTCGCCATGAGGCGTCAAAACAATGGCCGTATAGCGTGGGCAAAGCTTCTCGTCAGCAATCTCGATATCTAGCTTAATATCCTCGGTCTTGAAATCTGCCTCGGTGTTAAGTAGCCATTCTGGAGTCTTAAATTCTTTGCCAAGAATACCAGCAATCTCACGAGCGAAGCCAATGATACCAAAAGTATCCGGGCGGTGCGTGAGCGACTTATTCTCGATATCCAAGATAAGATCGTTAAGCTCAAACAAGTCAGCGAATGGCGTGCCTGGCTTTGTTTCTGGATTCAACTCAGCAATACCAAGATGGTCGCCGCCAAAATCCAACTCGTCAGCGCCAGCAAGCATACCATAAGAATCGTACTTCTTAAGCATCTTGCGCATGCCAATCACGAATGGCTGGTCGTCATGAACGCTTACAGGAACGACCGCGCCTGGAGCAATCCAAGCTGCAATCATGCCAGCGTGAACGTTTGGTGCACCACACATGACCTGAACTAAGCCATCTTCACGGCGCTCAACATCCTTCATTACGCCACCATCATCGATGCAGCAGAGGCTTAGATGAGTATCTGGGATCTTCTCGGCGCTCTCGACTCTTACGGCAAAAATATTGTCATACTTACGAGTTTCGTCAATTACGCCTTCAACCTCGACCAAGCGAGAGCCAATCAAGCGCACGAGCTCGTCGTTATCGATATCAATATCAACGAATTTCTTTAGCCAGTTAAGCGAAATTAGCATGCGAACTCCTTCAAGAAATCAAGTTTTGCGGATTCGAAGTAGCGGACATCAGAAAGACTACGCTTCAACATAACAAGACGGTCCATGCCGCCGCCCCAAGCGAAGCCACGATACTTCTTTGGATCAATACCGGCAGCTTTCAAAACATTTGGATGAATCATGCCGCAGCCAAGCATCTCAAGGAAGTCACCCTTCTTGCCAGCTAGCGCAGCAGGTTTTTCAATCATAAACTCAAGCGAAGGCTCCGTGAATGGGAAGAAGCCAGGCTGAGTGCGAATATTAAGTTTTTGATTGTAATACTTTTCAAAGAATTCGCGCAAAATCCCAAGCATATTGCCAAGCGTACAGGATTCAGAAACGTAAACACCCTCACACTGATAGAAGGTGTGCTCATGAGTAGCGTCGAGGTCCTCATTACGATAAACGCGACCAGGAATAGCGACAGCAATTGCCTCGCCCTGCTCAAGCTTATGCTTGTAGGCCTTCAAGACGCGATTCTGCATTGTGCTGGTATGAGCTGGCGGAATATAGCCTTCTTCGGTACGGAAGGTATCAAAATTATCACGAGCCGGGTGCTCCTTAGCGAAGTTCAAGCTATCAAACATGTGATACTCATCGTCCAACTGACGAGACTCGACTACATCAAAGCCCATCGAGCGATAGATATCAATCACGCGATCGATTTCGGTCATGAGCGGATGCTGGCTACCTTCGTCGGCAGTCAAAAACTTCGGCATTTCGCCGTTAATATCACAAGGCGCAGTAATATCGAGCGGCTCGACTGAAACTTCTAGCGCTTCTGCCTCAGCAGCAGCGATTTCAGCATTAAGTTTTTCTTTCTTTGCATTGAGTTTGCGACCAAAATCACCCCTCTGTTCAGCAGGGATGTCTTTGATTTTTGCATACTCCTGATTTAGTGCCTTGAGTTGCGCCTTCAACTCGGCAATTTTATTCTCCACAACACTTGGCATAATACCTTAAATTTTACTACTTTAAGGCGAAAATCACAATAAGAGAGAGGACAGCGAGAGTTACGAGTGTACCCCAAAACCAGCTAGCCGTTGAGCTTTTACGCGTGCCTTCCAAATAAGCCGAATCTTCAATTAAATCCAACTTGTCGCCATACGAGTTCTCTTCCGAACGGCGGCGCAAATCTGCGGCAATTTTGCTATGCAAGTCGCTCTGATCTTCATCTTTCTCTACTAGAATACCCACTTTTGCCTCCTTTTTGTAATCTGTCGTATACCATTGTATCAAATTTGTGATATATTGAGCTTATATACTATTTAAGAGGAGGTACAGATGGCAAAATCCAAGGCCAAGCACGCAAAGAACAGAGCTGCAAAGCACAATTCTGTCGAAACCGAAAAGGCCAAAGCTATCAAAAAGGGTGAGGAAGAAATCATCGAGGATGAAGAACTCGAAGAAGTAGAAGATACCGAAGAAATCGAAGACGTCGAAGAAGTCGAAGACGACAATGAGGATGAAGAATCCGAAGACGAGTCTGAAGATGACGAAGAATCCGAAGAGGATGATGACGACGACGAGGACGATGAGGACGAAGACGAAGAAGATGACTCCGAAGACGAAGACGACGATGAGGATGAAGAATCCGAAGACGAGTCTGAAGATGAGGATGAAGATGATGACGACGAGTCCGAAGACGAAGATGACGAGGACGAAGACGAAGAAGACGACGACGATGACGAGGAAGAGGACGAAAAGCCTGCTGTCACCAAGAAATCTTCAAGCAAGAAAGAAGTCCGCACTAAGGTCACTACCAAGGTTATCGCTTCTAGCAAGAAGGACAGCAAGCTAAAAGCTTTCTTCGCACGCAAGGGCGATGAAAACGAGAATATTCTTACTATCTTCAAGGATACTAAGATTATTGGCGCTATCATTGGCGAAATCCTCGGTACCGCTGTTGTTACGATGATTGTTTTAACTCTTGGTCTATTCAATCCTCTATACATGATCTTGGGCTACGTTGGTATCACCCTAGCAGTCGTTAAGTTATCTGGTGCACACCTCAACCCAATCGTTACTGCTGGTATGATGGCAAGCCGCCGCGTATCCGCTATCCGTGGTGTTATCTACCTAATCTCCCAGATTCTTGGCGCATGGTTTGGTTACTGGATTATCAACAAGTTCTACCAGGCTGGTATTAACTCTGGTAACATCGATGCAGCAAGCACGATTCTTCCAAGCCTAACTGCTATTACTGACCTTAAGGGCGCAAACGAAGATTACAGCCTCTTCTGGGCAACTACCATGATCGAATTTGTCGGCGCTATCATTATCGCCTTCTTCTTCGCTCGTGCAGTCCGCGCTAAGAAGCAGAGCGAGACTTCATTCGCAATCACCGCCGCTACTGGTATGTTCATTGCAATGCTTCTCGCAGTTGTTATCAATAGCAACTTCTTCATGCAGCAGGAGAACACCTTCGTTCTTAACCCAGCAATCGGCATGATTTATGGCATTTTCCCAACTAGCGCAGAAGGCTTCGACGCTCTCATGGACGCTTTGCTTCCAATGCTCGTTGCTTACGTACTCTTCCCAGTACTAGGTGGCATTATCGGCTTCTTCGTATCCGATTTCGCAACCTTGTCTCAGGGTGAAGATCTCAAAGACAATGCTTAATCGCTAGATTCAAAAAGTCTCCCGCAATGGGAGATTTTTTGTTGCTCCAAAAGCGCTCCACCCCTGTTGCGTATTGACTATTTATTATGATTATGGTATAATATAGGCATACTGGCAATTGCGCCAGTAGTCACTTTATTTCATTTAGTATTGCTTGCCGATTCCGAATTTTCCACATTTCAAGGAGGGATTTTTATGAAGGAAATCATTACCTATATCGGCAACAGCGGAAACAACGACATCTTAGAAAGACTGTGAGACTTCTATAAGTCCGCACCCTGGCACCCCATCCTAATGGTAATCGTCTTCTGGCTTTTCTGGCCGGGCGCAATGTTCTACACTGCGCATATCCTCGAAGGCCGCAAGGTTTATCTGGGAAAGGGACAGTCAAGAATGTTCTTTCCGGGCGATTTCATGCTCGGAGTCGGAACAGTCGCTTTCATTGGAATCCACGCTAAAAGCCCCGTTGGTTATTCCTGGGTTTACACGAGCGGTTACGCAATCGCCACTTGTATCTTCTTCTTTGTCATCATGGCAATCTTCCGCCATTTTGACACCCAGAGATACAAGCCCCGTGCCAAGAATTCACCTACGAAGCTGGCTCACGATTTGTCTGGATATTGGATCTGCGCATGGACAGTTTTAGGACTGGGCATTCCGCAGTTAATCTGGACTCTTCCTCGCATGGAACTGATACAAAAAGCCCCGACAGAATGGTTCGTCTTCCTCGTTGCAGGACTTTTCTTCCTCGCCATGACGATATATGACGTCACTCATATGCCCGGTGAAGAAGAATTAGAACTGATGCATCCCAGCGACTGCAAGCTGCCCTGGCAGCGCTAACCCTTTCTTTTCAAGAGCAATGCAATACTGCACCCCAACGATCATTCGTTGGGGATTTTTTTGGCCCAAAATCTCCCCACATTATTAGTCATTCCTCCCTGTTATTTTCGTGCACAAATTGACTTTTTTAACCATATGTGGTATAATAACACGGTCGCGTAAATCTATACATGCGCGACTTACATTCACTTGCGCCAACCGGCGCAAAGTAACGTTCTTTTACAGGAGGAATAAAATCATGAAAGCAACCCTGAAAATCGCATCCACAATCGTAAGCGCAGCAATGATCGCTGCACCCGCAAATGGCACCGCCACTCTGAAAACAATCGATCCCGTCCCCACCGCACAGGTGGTCTATGAGACTGAAACTCCGGAGATTCCCCTCAGCGCAGAGTCGGTTAATATGGCCGATATTACCGCAGAGGCAGGCACAATCGCAGCAGATGACCTCATGACAAGCGAAACCGCTAGCATCGAGGAACCTTGCTACGACGGCGGGGTTACCACCAAAAAGGTATACTTCGTAAAGCCAGGCGATCAGAAGGCCTACGCCGACCGCGTACTGACCTTCAGCCACTTTCAGGAAGTGACCGAGGTTAAGGATGGCAGATATGTCACCCTCACAGGCTGGACACCCTCTAATGGTGACTGGAGCTACAGTTTCAGCATTGAAGAGGTCCAGTATGGATCAACAGGAACCGTTCCCTTCTCCGTCGAAATGGACGGAACAGCTATCGGCATGCCCATCGCATGCTATAGCGAAGGCCTCTGCCAGGACGGCTTTACCTTCACAGGTACTGTCAGCATCTCACCTGCGCCGAACTGCACCTATATCATGGGTTCAGATTGGAACGCGATGATCCTGAACTCCGAGACCTACCCCGAGTGGAAGCACTCGGGAGGAAACGGACTGTTCCCGGATTACGGCAAGTATCACCTCGCAGCCTACGGAGGCGATCATTGGGTTATCGCAACAAGCGATGCACCCGAGATCACTTACGGTGGCGAGGAACAGACTTTTAGCGACATCGACGACGTCGTTGCAGCGCTGAAAGCATACGCTCAGCCGTTCTGCGGCATCTCCGATCCGCACTATGGCGGAATTGAATGGGCGGCGAAAGCCGTCGAGGACTGGGAGGATAATGCTGCTATTCTGAGCGGCAAGCTTAACGGAACTCCGTTCACAATCGAGATTGATAATATCGATCCGCTGGGATTCAGTGGCGAGTGTGACTGGAGCGGAGTATTCGTTCCGTCCGACTTCGTCACACGCCAGAACGACAGCATCCTTCACTGGTGCAATTATGCGATCAATATCGATGCGGAATCTAACGTCTGCGTAGTCAACACGCAGACAGGCGAAAGCCGCAGCTTCCAGCTCGAGGGACCCGCAAATGCTAATACTTCCGTCTTCCTTATCACAGTGACGGACGGCAAGCATGGCAACGCTTTCACAGCGAGGCCCGAGCTCGTAGAGTTCGTGTACGCCCTCGATATGATGAACTAATCAATGCCTCCTCGCACTTTACTAAAGGCCCGCCCCGCGCGGGCCTTTAAACTGCCCTGATTTTTCAGAAAATCAAAAAACAGCCCCGAATTGGAGCTGTTTTTTATTGCGCAAATTACTCGGTTACACCAAGCTCGATGCGCTTGAACTGCTTAACATTAATGTTTTCGCCAGTCTTTGCGATGTGTTCCTTGATGAAATCTGCAACAGTCTTGCTGTCATCAAAGATGTATGGCTGAGCCATAAGAACACGATCTGAGAACTTCTTAGTAACCTTAGACTTAAGGATAGCATCCTTCTTGTCTGCTGGTTCCTTACCGGTAAGGGTAGCTTCTGCTTCCTTCTCAGCTTCCTTGTAGACATCCTCTGGGATTTCTTCGAAAGTGTTGTACTGAGGGTTCATAGAAGCAACCTGCATTGCGATCTTATGTGCGAGATCCTTGAATTCGTCAGTCTTAGCAACGAAAGAGGTCTCACAGCTAAGCTCAACGATAGCAGCGATGCGGCCATCATGAACGTAAGCATCAACGATACCTTCGCGAGTCTCGCGGTCACCGCGCTTCTCAGCCTTGGTTAGGCCCTTTTCGCGCATAGCCTTGAGAGCCTTGTCGAAATCACCCTTAGCCTCAACGAGAGCCTTCTTAGCATCGGTCAAACCAACACCAGAAAGTTCCTTAAGCTTCTTGATAAGCTCGATGCTGATAGCCTTAGCTTCACCAGCAACTTCTTTTACGGTTTTGTCTGCCATTTTTCCTCCTTGGATTTTAATAGTGCAAATTAATTCTTTGCGATTTTAGCTTTGCCTTCTTTGATGGCAGCTACGAAGTAGTCCACGATAGCCTGGACAGACTTGATAGCATCATCGTTGGCAGGAATTGGATAATCGACAGTCGATGGGTCAGTATTGGTATCAGCAATAGCGAAGACAGGAATATTGAGAGTCTTAGCTTCCTTGATAGCGTTCTTGTCCTGAATCATGTCAGTAACAATGACTGCAATTGGCTGTTCGGACATTTCCTTGATACCGCCGTAGCGTTCGTTCAAGAGATCAATCTCTTCCTGGAAGCGCTGAACTTCAAGCTTGTTGTAGCGCTTTTCGAGTTCGCCACTTGCCATGCGCTTTTCAAGATTCTTGAGCTTGCGGATCTGCTTGTTGACGGTGTCAACGTTGGTAAGCATACCACCAACCCAACGAACAGTAACGTAAGGCATGTCAACTTCTTCAGCTGCAGTCTTTACGAGATCCTTGAGCTGCTTCTTGGTGCCAACGAAGAGAATCTTCTTACCCTTGGCAGCGAGCTTAGTGATTTCTGGAAGAGCTTCATCGAGAGCATCGACGGTCTTCTCAAGGTTGATAATGTGTGCGCCATTGCGCTTGCTGTGGATGTATGGAGCCATCTTAGGGTGCCAACGGCTGGTCTTGTGACCAAAATGAGCGCCAGCAGCCAAAAGCTCCTTAATGTCAGCTTTTACAGGCATTTGTACCTTCTCCTTTGTCTAGGGGATGTTCGCAACAATCCTAGACTGTTTCATTAAATATTATTACTTGGCTATTATATAACATTTCCTCAAAAAAGAAAAGCCCCCGTCTCGAGAACGGGGATTTTTTCTTAATCTTATTTATATTCGCCAAGCGTGACGTTCGTTACCATGGTGTCATTGCCGCGAATAAACTCAAATTCGACGGTTTCGCCAGCCATATGTTCCGAGACGAGCGTTGAAAGAGAGCCAGCTTTGCCGATTTCGACACCATCAATCTTCGTAATAATGTCGCCTTCCTTGAGGCCGGCTTTTTCAGCTGGGCCACCGGTCGCGATTGAGGCGCGACCACTATTGCTGATCCAAGCACCACTACTAACTGGCAAGTTATTCTCGTTAGCGATTTCTGGCGTAATGTTTTGATAAGCAATTCCGACATATGCGCGAACTGCTTTACCGTTCTGCATGATGCTATTTAGCATGCCCTTGGTTGCGGAAATCGGAATCGAGAAGCCAAGGTTGTTATAGTCGGTCGAAGCAGCTGAATTAATACCAATAACTTCGCCAGCAGCATTTACGAGTGGGCCGCCAGAGTTACCTGGATTAATCGCAGCATCGGTCTGAATCAAATCGCTGAGTTCCTCAGAATTATTACCGTCTTCATCTGCAGCAGTAATCGAACGACCAAGGCCACTAATGATACCGCTCGTGACACTGTTCTGGAAGGCGCCAAGTGCGTTACCGATCGCGAGTACAGGCTCGCCAACTGCGAGATACTTCGAATCGCCCAAAGTTACCGTTGGAAGGTCGCTAACATTCTTAATTTTCAGGTAAGCCACGTCATTGAGCGGATCCTTACCGACGATCTCAACATCGTCGTAGACCTCGCCAGAATCCATAATGACCTGAATCTTGCGAGCGCCTTCAATCACGTGCTTATTGGTTAGGATATAGCCATCAGAGGTAACAATCATGCCGGTACCAGCAGCCTGAGCATAAGACTCACCGTAATAGGAATAAGAGTTGCTGACGCGAGTTTCCGTAACGATTGAAACGACTGCAGGAGCAACGCGCTCGACTACACCAGCAATCGTGGTTTCCTCGAACTGATAGTTACCACTGTAGTAGCCATTTTCGTTAGTAGTCTGGGATTTATTTACCTTCTTTGGCTGACCTTGGGTTGCCATTTGCCATGCGCTAATACCGACCGATGCAAAGGAAATAATCAAAGCGAGGATAGCAATCAGAATTGCGCCGCTGCCACCAGATTTCTTCGGAGCATTCGTTCCCGTAGACTCGTTCTTGAAGTTGCGCCAATCATAAGGATCAGTCGCAGGCTTTTGAGCTTCTGGCTTTGCCGGAGCCGGCACTACCTGAGCTGGCTTAGCTGGTTGAACCGAAGCCGCAACCGGTTGAGCCGCAGCTGGCACAGGTGTAGGCTGAGCCGGAGCTGGCGCCTTCAATGGCGGAACAATTGGTGCTGGATTAGGCGTAACTGGCGTCTGTCCACTATTTGTATTTTCTGGAGTATTCCCACTATCCATAATTCTCCTTTTGTTTTAACTAATCTAAACGTCGAAACTTGCCTTCGAGAAAAAGAATACCATCACAAGCATTAACAAAGCTGAAAATACGACCGGCATCACGATATCTTCTGCGCGAATCTTGCCGTCGTGGCGTAATGCGGAACTATAACCGCGAGTAAAGACGAAGAAAATCAAGCTTGCCGCAATCGGAAGCTGCGGAATCGAAATAATCGTACCGAGCGCCTGAAGGCGATAGACGATGGACCAGTGATAGAAAATCCAGCTAAGCTCAGCAAGCATAAGACCAGAGATAAAGGTCGTCATCGTAAAGTCACGGTCATCGGTCTGAATCAGGACGTGACGGCAGGCGCTATAACCAACAATAAAGCCGACTACGCTACCCATTAGCGGATCAATATGTGCAGTTGCAAGCGTTGCTGCGAAGCTACCAAAGAAAGTTGCAAAGAAGGCCTGAATCCGAACAAAAGCAATCGAGGTCTGAGGCTTAATCACAACTAGCCAGATTGCATAAATCGCCGTAAGGATGACATGCCAAGCCGAAATAGTATCCGTACCCGAGAAGAAAACCAGCAAGACTAGGCTGATGCCAACGACAAAATCTACAAGGTTGGACTTAATATTGATCCACCAATAGCGAGGGCGGACCGCAATCACGCGCCACTTCGAGAGCATAACGAGCAAAACACCGAAAATCCAGTTACCAGAAATAACCGTCAAAACCGTTGAAGCCACCGCCAAAGCGAGGTTCAATAAAACATGCATTGCGGAACTGAGGACATTCTTGCCCTTACGAAGCGCTAAATATTCTGTCATAACTTATGTTATTTTAGCACACCCAGCAATCTGCCGCCACTTATGCTAAAATAGAGGGTATGAATTTGGAGGCTAAAAAGATCGAATTCGCCAAGAAATATCCTGCGGCAAAGGATATCCTCAGTTTTCTCAGTTTTGCAGCCGCAGTCGCTTTTGGTGTCTTTGTTTTGAATAATTTCGTATTTCGTAGCTACAACGTGATTGGCGGCAGTATGGAAAATACCCTACACTCGCGCGACCGCGTTATTGTGAACCGCTTGCCTGTTACTTGGGCACACTTCTTGGGCGAGGAATACGTACCAAAGCGTGGTCAAATCGTCGTCTTCGCAAACGGCGGCAACGGCGAGCTTAAAAGCTGTGAGCCACAGGCTGGCATTACTGATCAATACATTATTAAGCGCGTCATCGCCTTTCCTGGCGAGCGCGTCCAAGTCAAAGATGGCGTTCTAACCGTTTTTAACGAAGATCATCCTGAAGGCTTCCACCCAGACGACGATACTCGCAAATCTGACACCGACGGTCCAAAGGCATTCACATCGGGCAGCGTCGATATTATCGTGCCAGAAGGCGAGCTCTTCGTCAGTGGCGACAATCGCGAAGGCAGCAACTCGCTCGACTCAAGAAGCGGCCTTGGCACAATTCCTTATTGTAGGTTTATTGGCCCAGCAGCAATCAGGATCTTGCCGCTTAGCCAAATCAGAACTTTCTAATTATTCAATTTCCGGCTTTGCAATCTGCTTAACCTCGATTTTGGTGGCAGATTGTTCGAGGTCACTACCAGCCGTAATCTTCACTACGTCGCGATCAATCATCGCGAGTGATTTGTATGCCGAATTGTAATGATTTACGGTCGTGCCGAGAGAGGCGCCAAGACGACCCATATAGTTATCAAAAGTCGCAATATGACTACCAAGCTTCGCCACGCGCGCCTGGATTTCCTTGGCATCCTTCTCGATCTTGAGACTACGCAGACCCTGAAGAATCGTCTGAAGATACGCCATGAAGCTGGTTGGACTCGTAATAATCACCTTCTTATCGCGAAAAGCATACTCAATCAAATCACGCTCGCTGCCAGAAGTGCCAACCTTGTCGATTAGCAAATCATAATAAAGCGCCTCGGACGGAATAAACATGAAGGCAAAATCCATCGTCTTCTCGCTTGGGCGGATATATTTTGAAGTCTCATCAATGCGGCCCTTAAGGTCATCGCGAACCTTTTTCGCGTATTGCTCGCGTGTCGCCTTATCCTTAGCTGCTACCATGCGATTGTAATTTTCTAGAGAAAACTTTGAGTCGACCGGCAAAATCTTGCCTTTGTCCAAAAAGACCGCCGCATCCACAATCTCGCCATCCTTGAACTTATATTGCAGTTCATAGGAGCCTGGCGGGAGCACATTGCCAAGCACGGAATCGAGATAATACTCACCAAAAACACCGCGCTGCTTCGGATTCTGTAGTACCGCCTGCAAAGTTTTAAGCTCACTGGCAACTGACTCGACGTGGCGGTTAGTCTCATTAATTTGCGCCAAGCGCTCAGAAATTCTCGCAATCTCATCCTTCGAGGCGCGCATCTGCTTACCCGACTCCGTTAGCTGCTGCGAAAGACTCTGATGCATGCGGATATTGTTCTGCTCAATCTTCTCGTTAATACGCTCGTTCATCGCGTCAATTTTGTCCTGTGTACGGCGATTATCCTCATCGAATTTACGATTAAGCTGCGCCGTCAGCTGAGAGTTGCGCCAAGCCAAAAAGCCCACGACGGCCACCAGAAAAACTAAAATTATAACAATTAATACTTCTAGATTCATATGTTTGTTTTTACTATAAGCTTTATGCCCATACTATAACATATTTTTGAAGGATTGAAAAAGCCGCCCCTTGCTTATGTCAAGACTGGGGCGGCGATTCACATTAAGCAATGGCCTTATGCCATCGCCATGCAACATCTTGCAAACTTCGAGGCGTTATTTGTCTCGGTTGCAATGCCAGAATTGGTGCCAATGTTCGGAAGATCAACGAAGCTCTTCTTCGTGAAGAGAACTCTCTCAAGTCTCCCAGAATTCTTATGATATTTCTGCAACACCAACCAGTCGGCTCCGCACGTAGTAATCAATACCCGCTCATTATTCGAGTCAAGCACGAGATCACCATTTGTCTCAATAGTACGGCGGAACGAAGCGGTTGACCAGCTAGTAATATCGTCTTTCCGGGTGCAGTGAATACCAATATTTCTCCCTCTTACCTCAAGTTGAAACTCATCCGGATCTTTCCGGATTATGCAGTCAAGGTTTCGGTTGCGGCAATATTCCTTTTCTTCAACAGACGTAAAGTCGCCCCATCTTTTGCCGTTCTCGTTGTATACGAGTTGCAAAACGCCGTCAAAATTTCCAGGCGTCTTAAATACTCGATCAATACGAACAATCTTAGAGGAGTCATTGGTTCTCAGGATTGATTTTGCCGCACCATTGTGGGCGATAATGTATTCGACCGTATTTTTGCCGCCATTTTTTGCCGGCCGGGTCGAAACGCAGCGGATACATTCATATTCAAGGTCAACTTTCCAACGTTTGCCCCACGAATAAGAAGTGTCCGTCCACTGAGTCGGAAGGATTTCGCCTTCTCTCTCAAGTGTTACGTTTACGATCTTGTTTCCTTTGATCTGAATTCTTGCGATCATAGCTACCATCCTTTCTGAAAGAACTAAATATGCCGTGCCGTACGCAAGGCAGTATTCGTACGTCTATTATACTACTTTTAATCTGTTTTGTCAAGCTCAAACAGTCTTTTTACAGAGGGGCTAAGCTTGACCGTTATAACATTTTGTGCTATAATATTAAACGCACTGGTTTGTAGTGAGCTCGTTTAAGCTGTCAGTTCTCTCCTACCTCATTCCCGGTGAGCCAAGCGCTCTTCGAGAATGGGGCAGGAGAACACATGCGCCTCAAATCTTTATCGCCCGAGGAGGCTAATATTATGAAGTCAAACAAGAGAACCATCCACCGACACGTACGCTGGGATAGACTTATTACAGTCACCCTTATACTCGCAGCCCTGATCATCAGCATTTCTATGGTTATTATCCGCAGGAATGCCCAGGACAGACTAGCTCCGATCGAGCCACCCGCATCCAGTCAGCACGACGACTCAGTTAAACCTGATTTCGACGTTACTCCTGGATCGCAAGGCTCCAAGCTTATGCGCATGTAGTCACAGACACCGACAGCCACAGCACCCCGCAACATTACGTTACGGGGATTTTTCTTGCTCAAAAAACACCCCCGTTTGGAGGTGTTTTGGTTTTTCTAGAGTTTACTCGACAACTTCGCCTTCTACAGCGCCGTCATCTTTCTTATCGTCAGCATTGACGTGATGCGTGTTGGTTTCGCCTTCCTTAGCATTGCCACCAGCCTGCTGGTACATCTTCGCACCAATTGGCATGATCTTTTCGCTGAGTTCCTTAGCAGCAGCCTCGAGCTTATCCTTATCTTCTTCACTCTCGGAGAGGACTTTCTTGGCTTCCTTGACGGCTTCCTCGATAGTCTTCTTGTCTTCGTCAGAGATCTTGTCCTTGTATTCGCTTGGCATCTTCTCTGCAGCGTAGATTTGGTTCTCGAGCTGGTTCTTAGCTTCAACAGCTTCCTTGCGCTTCTTGTCGTCAGCAGCATGCTCTTCAGCTTCGCGCTGAGCCTTTTCGATATCAGCCTTGCTCATGTTGCCAGAGTTCTGAATCGTAATGCTCTGCTCTTTGCCAGTACCCTTATCCTTTGCGGTAACGTTCAAGATACCGTTAGCATCGAGATTGAAGGTAACCTCGATCTGTGGGATACCACGTGGAGCTGGCGCGATGCCGTCAAGAATGAAGCGGCCGAGAGACTTGTTGTCCTTTGCAAATTCGCGTTCGCCCTGAAGGACGTGGATTTCTACCTGATTCTGGTTGTCGCTTGCGGTCGAGAAGGTCTCAGACTTGCTGGTAGGAATCGTAGTGTTGCGATCGATAAGTGGAGTGCGGACGCCACCCATAGTCTCAATACCGAGAGTCAATGGAGTAACATCGAGGAGAAGAACATCCTTAACGTCACCAGCGAGAACGCCGCCCTGGATTGCTGCACCGACAGCAACGACCTCATCTGGGTTAACGCCCTGCATTGGGTCCTTGCCGAAGAACTTCTTAACACGTTCGACGACAGCTGGCATACGGGTCATACCACCGACCATAACAACTTCGTTAATATCCTTTGCGTCGAGCTGAGCGTCGCTCAAAGCCTTTTCGACTGGGTCATTGAGGCGATCGAGGAGGTCAGCAACGAGCTCTTCGAGCTTAGCGCGAGTAAGCGTGAGCTCTAGGTGCTTAGGGCCGTCAGCATCAGCAGTAATGTATGGCAAGTTGATTTCGGTTTCGTTTGCGGAAGAAAGTTCCTTCTTTGCCTTCTCAGCCTCATCCTTGATGCGCTGCATTGCGGTTGGATCCTTGCGAAGGTCGATACCATTTTCCTTCTCGAAGGTTTCGAGAATGTAGTCGACAATCTTGTTATCAAAGTCTTCACCACCAAGGTGAGTATCACCATTCGTGGACTTAACCTCGAAGACACCATCGCCGAGCTCGAGAACGGAAACATCGAAAGTACCACCACCAAGGTCGAAGACGACAATCTTCTGATCTTCATTCTTTTCAAGACCATAAGCAAGTGCGGCCGCGGTAGGCTCGTTAATAATACGGCGAACTTCGAGACCAGCAATCTTACCAGCATCCTTGGTTGCCTGGCGCTGAGAATCGTCAAAGTATGCAGGAACGGTAATAATAGCTTCGGTAACTGGCTCGCCAAGGAATGCTTCTGCGTCAGCCTTAATCTTGCTGAGAATCATTGCAGAAACTTCTTCTGGAGTCTGATCTTTGCCACCTAGGTTAACAGCTACACCATTGCCCTTCTCGACAATCTTGAATGGGACAATTTCCTTATCGCGCTGAACTTCTTTGTCGCTATACTTGCGACCAATGAGACGCTTGATGCCATAAATCGTGTTTTCTGGATTCGTAACACGCTGGCGCTGAGCAACCTTACCAACTAGGCGGTCACCCTTCTTAGTAACAGCAACGACAGAAGGAGTCGTACGATCACCTTCACTGTTCGTGATAACCTCTGGCTTACCAGCAACCATGTACGCAAAGGCACTGTTGGTGGTACCAAGGTCGATACCGATAATTTTACCCATATTATTCTCCTTTTAGAATCTTGCTTATGTTTAGCACTCACTCGCATGGAGTGCTAAAATCTGTAGCCATTATAGCGCGCTGGCACTCGTGCGTCAATAGTGCTAATGAGATTTTTATTTGGATTTTTTGAGGAGTTCTTGCTTTTTGTTCATCCAGAGCTTCGACTGGCGCACCAGCTTCTTTGCGTCGGAGCTGTCTTTTAGCATGCACTTTAGCGCCTCTTCAGCAAAGACGCCGTTCTGGCTGCCTTTATACAAAATTACGGCTGATTTAATTGCCTTTTCTTCAACATATTCGCCGGCTAGCTTCGGATTAAGGAAGCTCTTGACCTTGCACCCCTGCTCTTTTGTGGCTGGAGCGAGATACTTCTTGGCCTCTTCGCCAACCGTCACGACAAGATCCAGCTTCTTCGGATCACAAAGCTTTCCGAGCTTCTCATGCTCCTCCTGCGAGGTTTCGCCAAGCTCATTCATACTACCAAGCACCGCGATGCGCTGCGGAGCCTCCGTATCATACAGTGACCTTAGGGCAGATGCGGTAGCGGCCGGAGAAGAATTGTAGGTATCATCAATCAAGGTCGTATCATTCTTGCCGTCTAAAATCTGCATACGGCCAGGCACAGCCTTGAACTTAGTAAAGCTGTCCGAAATCTGTTTTTCGCTGGCATCGAATCTAGCCAGAACCGCAGCAGCAGCAAGCATCGCCTTAAGCTGAGGCTCACCCGAAACTGGCACCTTAACTTCAATCGGCGACGAACCGCGCGCCTTAAAGTGTCCGGAATATCCCTTGAGCGGCATCTTCTCGGTGACTTCAAAAGTATAATCTGCCTTCGTGTTTAGACTATAAGTAATGAAGCTATCTTGCATATAGGACGGCGCTATGTCGTCCATGTTAACAACAACTTCTTTCGAGTAATCCGCAACACTAAGCTCCTCATTCGCGACGGCGTCCATATTGCCGAAATACTCCATGTGCTCTGGCGTGATTGCCGTAACAACTGCCAAATCTGGGCGCAAATATTCGCCAAAATGCGGGATCTCACCAGGATGGTCCGTGCCGAGCTCCTGAACAATAAAATCCGGCTCCTGATCGTTCTTAATGGCCGCTCTCATTTTCGCAAAGACATCGAGCCAAGCTTTAATCGAATGGACGCCATTCTCTGGAAAATCTACACCCAACAAAACCAGCGGAACCGACATGTCAGCATTATAATTACCTTCCGCTATGCGAACACTGTAGCCAGCTGAGCGCAAAGCAGCCGCAATAGTATGCTTCGTGACGGTTTTACCGACCGAGCCTACAACGACAATCAATTTTGGATGATGATGTTTGAAGTATTTTTTGACGTATCTCTCAAGACGAGAGCGAACGATTATTTTAAACATACTTCTATTTTAATAATGCCGAGATTGTTACTCAACAAGATATTGGCTCACACCCTTGCGGGACATCAGCCAGCCGCCGAAAGCTGCGCCAACCGTGGCGGCGAGAAGATCAAACATCGTATCATCGAGGCCGACCGAGATAAGTTGCTGCATACAGAAGCCGAAGAACTTATCCATTGCAAACTCAAAGAATTCCCAAGCGGTCGCAATCGCCATCGAGAAGAACATAATAAATAGCGCACGGAAGAGGCGCGGGCTACGCTGCGCATTGAAGTAGTCGACCGCATAATGGCCAACCAGTGCCGTGCCGACACCAGAAATGCAGTGAATAATCTTGTCGTAGTAAGGCACATATACAAACAAATCGAGGCAGATACCGAGACAGTGCGCGATAAAAATGAAGACATAGTAAAGCATCTCGATACGGAACGGAATCTTTACCTTGAAGATATTCTTCACGACATACGGCACGAATGGCAGGACGAAAGCAGCCGCACAAGCACCATATTTAACAAATTCAGGATCAAAGAAACAGCGCCAAAGCGTGAAGCCAGCAAAAAGCAGCAAGATAGCTTGCGCGATTCGGAGACTAAGCCTTAGTTTTTGTTTTGTTTTCATTCCTGTTCCAATACATCAATAATAGCAAGGCCGGCAGCGATTCGGAGCCTTAAATTTTCGTGCTGCGTGAGGATTTCGTTGGTCGCGCGCGCACTGCCAGGCAAGGCCGAGTTGCGATAGTCGTGCACAATCACAATTGCGCCCTTGCTTAGCTTTGGCAAAATCAGCTCGAAGCTCGTTTTGATCGATTCATAATAGTCGCCATCGAGCAAGGCGAAAGAAATCTGGCTTGGCAAATCCGCGTCTGGGTCGAGCTCATTGAACCAACCCTTCTTAATTACTGGGTCAGGCAAATTATACTTACGGAATTTGCTCGCAACCGACTCTGGGCTAGCTTTCAGCTCACCGGGGCGGAAAGCCCAGCCGTCATTGGACTTGTCTTCGGCAGTCTTCTCCGGCAGACCCTCAAAAGAATCATAGAGCCAAAGCCACTTCTCTGGCCAATTCTGCATTACCTCAGCAATCTTAATCGAGGTGTCGCCCATATAGCAGCCGAACTCAACCACATCACCCGGAACATCTTCCGTTTCAATGAGGTTTTCGATTAGCTTGTCGACTTCGCGCTCGGCGATCTGTAAATCTCTAGGCATTGAGGAATTCAAGCTCGTCTAGTAGTTTTGCAAAGCTGGCATGCAATTCTTCAACCGTGCCAGAGTTATCTAAGTAATAGTCAGCAATGGCGATTGGGCCACCCTTCTCGAGATTCTCAATCTCAGTCTTGTCGCGCATAGCGGATTCTTCGGCATTAAGCGGGCGAACTGGGCGCTCAGCAAGGCGTTTGCGACGGAGAGCCTTAGGCATTACAACAGCAATAACCGTCATCTCGGTTGGAAATTCTTTGCGAAGGATATTATATTCAGTCCAGCTATAGAGACCATCAAGCACAATACGCTTCTGGCCGGCGTCAATTAGATGCTTAGCTTCATCAAGTACGCGGCGGACAACAAAATCTTTGCCTTCTTCCGCGCGGAGTTTTTCGCGCATCATGCGCTCGTTTTCTGGATTAATTTCAAGGCCAGCCTCGGTGACAGCATTTAGAACAACGCCGCCGAAGTAAACTTTAGGAATACCACGCTCGGTCAAATATTCAATTAGGGTCGATTTGCCACTACCACACATGCCGACAATCGCCAAAATCTTCACGTCTTTTCTTTTTGATGTTTCTGCCATATAACTCCTAATTGTTAGCGTGGATATATAAAAACTGCGTTTATTATGCCATTTTTGGGCGCTTTTCGCAAGATGATAGCTCAGACAATTCGCTCATGCTTGCGTTCCCTTTAAAGTCATTATATTCTATGGGTAGTGTCTTTACCTGACAAGTCCCTACATCTTACATCGGAGGTGAGAAAGTCTATGCTTTATGAGAGAGACGATCTTGATTTCGATAAGTTGACTTTGAGGATAGACTTCACTCTTCCTTTCCTCAGCTACGAAATCGATGGAGTTGCCAAGCAACTTCGTGAAAGGCATAAAGTATATATGGATATGGCGGGCTACTACTACGAGACCCCTAGGATTATCCATACAACTGGTAAGGTTTATTCCGGAGTACCCGAGTATATCGTCAAAAATGTACGCAAGAAATTCCACATTTTCTGGAACAAAAGACCATTTCAGACTGAATACATTCTCGATATTCAGGTCCAACATGATGGATCTCTTACATTCGGACCTTTCGGTGCATAAACCAAAAACCCTGCAAGCTCTTTGCAGGGTTTCTTCTTGTCTAAATAACCGCTAGGATGCGCGCCCAGAATTCGTCGACGAGGGCTTTGTTTATATTGCCTACGACCGAGATGCCAGATGCGCCAGTTTCAAAGAATTCGCGAACCAAGGAAACGATTGTGCGCTTATCTATCGCCTCAATCATCTCAGGGATATTTTCGAGCGGCTCATACTTATTCAGGATAATGTAATCGCGGAGATAGCCATTCGCAATCTGGTCGGCAGTCTGCGCCAACATCTGGAGACGGCCAAGACCATAAGTCTTTGCCTGCTGAATATCCTGCTCGCTAATGTCGCCATTAATAACCTTGGAGAGCTCGATTGCAATTAGGTCGAATAGCTCGGCGGCATTCTCCGAGTTGACCTCGCCATCAAAATCCCAGTTGCTCGACCAACAATCGCTGCCGGAGCAAGAACCCATGCCGTAAACAATACCACGCTTGCGAGCAGTACCAAAAATCTTGCTACTCATCGTGCCGTTTAGGATGTGGTTCAAGACCGCCATTGCATGCTGCTCTTTTGGCAAAAGCGGACGATTAATAATAAAACTGAAGCCAAAGCTCAAATTGCTCGCATCTTTGCGACGAATCAAAATCGGCTTTGCGCAATGATAATTCGTCGAAGGAAGCTTAAGGCGCTCGCCTCTTTCAAGATGCCAACCTTCGAGCATGTCGATAATTTTCTTTTTGCGATCCTTAAGGTCACCACAGATAATAAACTGCATGTTCTCTGCAGTATGCGTGCGATCGTGATGATTCTGCACGTCGGAAAGCTCAATGTTGCGCAGAGTTTTAAGGCGCTCCGCATAAGTCAGGACAGACTCGCCAAGCTCCTGCTGCAACTTTGGCCAGATTAGGCGACCATAGTCGTTCTGATAGCCAGTAAGCTCCGAGCGGACATTACCCTTCTCAGAAGCCATTTCCTTCTCGTTGAATTTTGGCTGAGCGATTGCTAGCTCCTGCAAAGTCAGAACGCGCTCCCACTCAAAGTCAGCGCATTCTGCTTCATAGGTAATGAAATAGTCAGAAGTCCAAGCGTTGTGATACGCACCATTCTTGGTGAATTCCTGCTCGTAGGCCTGTTCGTCTTCGAATTCCGCATTCGCACCAAAAGCCATGTGCTCCATCAAGTGGGCGGATTCGTAGATTTCAGGATTAGCCGTAAACAAGTTACCCGCGCGAAAGGCGAAGTGCGTATTCATTACGGTGGCGCCAGGGGCATCGATAAGGAGCCCCTGCGCACCGTTCGCGAGCCGGATTTCTTCTATACTATGCTTCATTTTTCCGGACTAACGGCGACCGTTCTTTTTGTTTTGACGTGCTTTTTTCTTATTCTTGCGTGCCGCGTTGCGCTGAGCATTGCGGTTAGAGTTTGCGCCGGTTGGTTTGCCTGCATCACGAACATGATGGATATTTTCGTTCGTACTAATGCCGTGCTCGTCCTTACTGAATTCGTCGTCCATATTCTTTGGACCAGCAGAAACTTCGTTAACGCCCTTTTCGGTGGCACCTTCAGCCATCTTGGTGAGCTCAGTATCGTACTTATCATCAGAGAGACCACCAACTTCCTGGCGGCGAATGCTTAGCAAGATATGCATGACTTCCTCACGCAAAGCGCGCTGGAGGCCGTCAAAGAGCTTCTGAGATTCGGAGCGATACTCAACTAGTGGATCACGCTGACCAACCGAACGCCAGTGGATGCCTTCGCGGAGGTGCTGCATGTTTTCAAGATGCTGCATCCAGAGAGTATCGAGAACCTGTAGATAAACTTCACGCTCAATCTTGCGCATAACCTCTTCGCCAAACTCGAGCTCCTTGTCATGATACATTTCCTCAACGGCGAGAGTTGCGAGGCGAACGCGCTCCTTCTCCTTACGCATCAGACCGATGGATTCAATCAAGTCCTCATCGAGAGCAAAGACACGCTTGAAGTTCTCAACGAATTTCTTATTTACGCGAGAGCTAAACTGGCAGAGCTCAGCAATTTCGTCCTTGTAGAGACGAGTAATTTCTGGGCGAATGTTATCACCATCAAGAATACGGCGGCGCATCGTATAGACCACTTTGCGGTGGCGAGAAATAACGTTATCGTACTGAACAACATTCTTACGGGAATCGAAGTTGAAGCCCTCAATGCGCTTCTGAGCCTGCTCAAGAGTCTTACTGATAGACTTCTGGCTGATTGGCATATCATCATCAACGCCAAGGCGCTGCATCAAGAATGCAATACGATCGCCCTGGAATATGCGCATAAGATCATCCTCGCAAGATACGAAGAACTGAGTCGTACCAGGATCGCCCTGACGACCACCACGACCACGGAGCTGATTATCAACACGGCGGGAATCATGGCGAGCAGTACCAATCACGACGAGACCGCCAAGTTTCTTGACACCCTTGCCGAGCTTAATATCCGTACCACGACCTGCCATGTTGGTTGCGAGGGTAACTGCACCCTTTTCACCAGCCTTAGCGACAATCGCAGCCTCACGCTCGTTGTTCTTTGCGTTCAAAATTTCAAATGGAATGCCCTCTTTTTCAAGATAATGAGCAATTTGCTCGTTGTGTTCGATTGAGTCAGAACCGACAAGAACAGGCTGACCCTTCTCATGATATTTCTTAACCTCGGCAGCGATAGCCTTGAGCTTAGCGGCCTCAGTGCGATAAATCAAGTCGTCCTTATCGACGCGGATAATTGGCTTGTTCGGTGGAATCTGAACAACATCGAGAGCATAAATCTGCTGGAACTCTTCAGCCTCGGTAAATGCCGTACCGGTCATACCAGAAAGCTTGCGATACAAGCGGAAGAAGTTCTGGAAGGAAATCGTCGCGAGAGTCGTAGACTCCTGGCGAACCTGGACAGCCTCCTTAGCCTCGATTGCCTGATGGAGACCTTCGTTATAGCGGCGACCATTCATCAAGCGACCAGTGTGCTCATCAACAATCACAACTTCGCCACTCTTAGTAACGACGTAATCCTTATCGCGATGGAAGAGAGTTTCTGCGCGGAGAGCCTGCTCGAGATGATAAACAATGCGAGTGTTATCAACTGAGTAGAGCGTATCAACGCCAAGAATCTTCTGAACTTTATCGACACCCTCGTCGGTCAAAGTAACCGTGCGACGCTTTTCATCGATGATATAGTCTTCATCGGCGAGCTGAGCACAGACCTTAGCAAACTGATAGTAGCTCTCTGGATTATCTGCTGCTGGAGCAGAAATAATCAAAGGCGTACGAGCTTCATCGATCAAGATTGAGTCGACCTCATCTACGATTGCGAAGTTCAATTCGCGCTGGCGCAAGTAGTTTGCATCCTTGACCATGTTATCGCGGAGATAGTCGAAGCCGAATTCATTGTTAGTACCGTAGGTAATATCACAGTTGTAGGCTTCCTTACGAGTACATGGCTTGAGATGGCGGAAGCGCTCATCCTCATGCTCCTCGTTAGTATATTCAGGGTCATACATGAAGCTAGCTTCATTAATAATACAACCCGTAGAGAGACCCAAGAAGTGATAGAGTTCGCCGTTCCAGCCGGCGTCGCGCTGTGCGAGATAATCGTTAACCGTAACAACATGAACGCCACGACCAGTCAAAGCATTGAGATAGGCAGGAGCAACCGCCACGAGAGTTTTACCTTCACCAGTCTTCATCTCGGCAACATTGCCTTCATGAAGGGCAATACCACCGATGAGCTGAACATCGAATGGGCGCATCTTCAAGACACGTTCGCTAGCTTCACGAGCGACTGCAAAAGCGTCCTCGAGCACAGCATCAAGTGCACGAGCGTCATAGTTGCGATCATTGTAGTTGGAAGCCTTCTCGGTTTTCTTAGTCTTCTTAGACTTCTTAGAATCCTTCGAACCCTTCTTCTCGGACTTCACCTTCTCGAGAGCATACTTTGCCTCGTCTTCGCGCAAAAGTTTCTTGATGCGCTTGCGGAGAACCTCAGTTTGCTTCTGAAGTTCCTCGTCTGACATCTCTGCATATTTTTCGGCAAGCTTATTGATATTGATTACACGCTTGCCCATGCGGCGCAAAATCTTCTTCTGCGCATCGCCAAAAACATGCTGCAAGAAAATCGTGAGACCACTCTTATCTGCGAGCTTGTCGGTAGGTTTCTTCTCTTTGCGTGCTTTTTTCGAAACTTCTTTTTTGTTAATTTTGGATTTTTCAGACTTTTCAGCCGTTTTTGCCACCCTCTGTTGCTCTGACCTCTTCTCTTTCATTGTTCTAGTATATCACGCTTATTTCTTGCGGAAACGAGCGAAGAGTCCTTTCTCCTTACGATTGTTCACTTCGGTCTTGAAGCGGCGAATCTGACCGTCAAGCTTTGCTTCGAGCAAATCTACGCCGGCGAAGACATTGGAAGATTCTTCCTTTGCAGCAAGAACCTTACCGCCAGGAATATCTAGAGATGCGGAAATCTCATACTTGTTACCATGGTCACGATTAACTTCGGCGACAACAATCTTTGCAACGAGATCCTTGCGGTTCTCGCGTGGTAGATGGCGATCGAGTTTGCCGATACGCTTCTCAACGTATGCCTTAAGGCCTTCCTCTACCTCATAGTTGGTACCGCTAATTTCGATATTTTCAATCATTTAGAGCTTCTCCTTTCCGTCTAAATATTGGCGAAGAACCTTCGGGACAGTAACCGTAAGGTCTTCGTTTTGATAGTTCTCGATGACAGCAATCATGGCGCGGCCAAGGGCAAATGCTGTGGCATCGTTCGTATGAACGAGCTCAACTTCGCCATCCTCGCGGCGGACACGGGTGCCCAAGCGGCGCGATTGATAATCTGTCATATAGTCGGCAGTATGCGTTTCACGATATTTATCCTGGCCCGGCATCCAGACTTCGATGTCGATACCACGAGCATCAGGCTTGCCAATGTCATAGGTACACTTGCGAATCACGCGATATGGAAGCTCAAGCTGCTCAACGAGCCAGCGCTGAATACCGACAAAAAGCTCGTGCTCCTTGCGGCTAGTCTCCTTAGTGGAGAAGCTTTCCATTTCGAGCTTATCAAACTGATGCATGCGGATAATACCCTCCATATCCTTGCCGTAAGTACCAGCCTCTTCGCGGAAGCTCGTAGCATAGCCAAGATAGCGAATAGGAAGTTCTTTTTCATCGAAGATTTCACCCTGGTGCATCGAGCCAAGTACATGCTCGGCGCTACCCTGGAGCCAGAGTTCCTGACCCTCAATCTTGTAGCGGTCTTCGCGTGGCTCAAGGCGATCCATTGCATCATACATATCGGTGCGAAGCATAAGTGGTGGCAAAACGAGCGTAAATGGCTTGGTCGAAATACCCTCGAGATTATTCTTCTCGACAATTTCCTTAATAACCTCTTCGTTGCTGAGGCTATTCATGACGAAGTTTACGATTGCCATCTGGAGCTTCACCATGTCGCCCTTAATATAAGCGAAGCGAGAGCCAGTAACCTTAGCGGCACGTTCCTTGTCTAGCCAGCCACGCTGCTGAGCGAGATCGTAGTGCGTGCGCGGGGTAAAGTCGAACTTAGTTGGCTCACCACAAACCTCGGCAACCTCATTGTCGTCTTCAGATAAACCTACAGGAACGTCGTCCTCTGGAATATTAGGAACAGTTTTAAGTCTTGAGATAAAGCTAGCTTCGGCCTCAGTCAACTTTGGTTCAATTTCGGCGAGTTGCTTCTTAAGCTCCTTGCCCTGCTCAATAAGAGCAGCATCGGGCTTGCCGTTTTTCATCTTGGCAGCGATTTCGTTGCGTTCGTGGCGCAATTTGTCCGCCTCAACAGCGAGCTTCTTGCGCTCGTCATCAAGCTTCAAAATCTCGTCGAGGTTGATTTCATCACCGTAACCCTTGTTACGAATCGCATCCTCCACCTTGCTTTGATTTGCCCGGATATAATTGATATCTAGCATAATACTTTTATTTTATCATGTTTTATCTGTTAGGTAGAGACATCGGATTAAAAGCTATTGGTCGCTTTTAGCTTCACTTTGACACGAGGAGTTATATATGTTGAAATATGAATTAGTAAGGCGATGGCCTTATGTACTATTTCATTAGGAGGCGATAATCGTGACCGATTTTAAACCCAGAATCCACGTCTTTCAGACAACGAGGTTAGACAAACTTATGCGAGGCAGTTCCTTTGCTTTCATCGATCTCGTAGATAATCTCGGAATTGCACATCAGTATATCTTTGAAGAGCGCGGCGTAAAAATCAAACTGGGAGCAATCCTCACGAGCAAGGATTTTTCTGCCAGTGGAAGCAAGGTTGCCATTGTTTTCGCCCGTACAAGAAGCGACCTTAATGACGTTCGCAAGGCCGTAGGATTCATCGCATCGGAGATTTATCAGTCCGACGGAAACCTTTTCGAGCTCTACGTTCGCGCACATTCAGAAGGATTTTTCCCCGAGCTTTCGGGCGCTCCATCTCTGTAATATTTTCAGCCCACCGATTACCGGTGGGCATTTTCTTGTTCTTAAACATGTTACAATATGCTTATGGATAAAAAGCTTAAGGCCTACATCAAAGAAGCCGAAGAATTAGCAAAGAAACCAAGCAAAGAAAAGCGCGAATATCATCTTGAAATGATGCATTATTTTCAGCACGAACGCGAGGTTCACTTATTCGTGACCCTGGCTTTTGCACTCTATATGATGATTTTCTTTTTCGCCTTCCTTTACGTCTTTATCAGCTTCGAGAATTCACTCCTGAGCTACTGTTTGGGCTTTATTACACTCGCCCTCACGATCACTGAGGTTTTCTATATTCGCCACTATTACATCCTCGAAAACGGTTGCCAGAAGCTCGAAGCACTCATTCCAAAGTTCTATCCGACCAAGGATTAAAAATAACCAAAATCGCACTACACCTTAGGGCTTTACTCTGTTCGTGAAATCTGATATAATAAGGTGCAATTATGAAAGAAGCAATCCAACCAAAAGACTATCGTTTTGTGGTCTTTGCCGATGAACAGGCAAAGTATTCTTTCCTAACGCGCTCGACCGCTAAGTCGGAAGAGACCATTAAGTGGACGGATGGTAACGAATATCCGCTCGTAAAGATTCAGATTTCGAGCGCTTCTCACCCATTCTTCACTGGCGAGGAAAAGATCATCGATACCGAAGGTCGCGTCGACCGCTTCAAGGCTCGCGCAAAGAAGGCAGCAGCTCTTCGTTCTACCCTCGGCAACAAGGTCAACAAAGCGAAGAAAGAAGCCGAAAAGAAGGCAGAAAAAGCCAAGAAATAAGCTTAGCTTTGAAAAACTCCCCAATCGGGGAGTTTTTTGTTGGTTTTAGTTGATTTTGCTTTCGAGCGGCGTGCCCTTAATGGGGTTCATAAAGTCGTCGATAGTTGCGAGCTCTGGGTAGCCATACTCCTCCGTGCGATAATGCATTGGAATAATATGCTTCGGCGCGGCCGCCTCGCAAATCTTAACAGCCATCGCAGCATCTATCGTATAGTAGCCGCCAACTGGAATTAGGAGATAATCCGCATCCTTAATCTGCTCGAGTTGCTCGTCCGTCGGGAAATGGCCAAGGTCGCCAAGATGCACGAGCTTCTCGCCATTCTTCCGAATCACAAAGATAGTATTCGGGCCGCGCAGCGCGCCTTGCTGATCATCATGCCAGCAAGCCACTTCAGTAATTTCGAAGCTGTCGTCGCCTGGGACGATCTCGACATTCTCAATACCGCTATGGTCAGCGTGCTGGTGCGAGCAAATTACCCTGTTTGCGCTGGTCCTGAGTGGTGCCAAGTTCGGAACGCTATTATCTTTATACGGATCAATCACAAGCGATTCATCAAGCCTAAAACAGGCATGTCCAAGCCATTCAATCTTCATATTCTTAGTATAGCAAAGCGATTGAGGTCGAATGTTATACTTAAAGCATGACGAAAGTTTTACTTATTCACGGCTATAATGGGGTGCCGGAGATTTTTAAGTCTTTTAGGACACAATTGCAGGCAATGGGCTGCGAGGCGGCAATGCCCGATTTTCCTGTTCGCGAAGATATTTCAGTCGACAAATATTTCGACGTTTTGGACGAATATCCAGATTTCTTCGGCGAGGATGTTTCGGTAATTGCACATTCGATTGGCAATGGCATGTTCTTGAAGTATCTAGCAGCGACTGGCAAGAAAGTTAACCGCTTTATTTCTCTTGCGGGCTTCGCGACGCCATTTGCAGTTGAAGGCAAGGACGTCTTGAACGAGAAGGTTGGCTTGATCGATTTGAACGAGCAGGAGCTTGCCTATGCACGCGAATCGATTACGGAAAGCTTTTGTATTTTTAGTAATAACGACCACATCGTGCCTTACCAGACCTTGCAGGACTTCCCGAAGCTAATTAATGGCGAGCCGATTTTGATTGAGAATATTGGACACATGGGCCATAAGGCTGGCTTGACGGTTCTTCCTGGCGTAGCCGAACTTGCGGCGGAGCGCATTGAGTTTGAGTTTAGTGCCGGTTGTATCGTTTTGGACGACGATAAGATTTTGCTCGAGAAGGAAATTTCACGCGATGGTGACAGATTTTGGACCTTCCCGAAGGGGCATCAGGAGCCTGGCGAGACAGATACCCAGACAGCCTTACGCGAGACCAAGGAAGAGGTTGGGCTCGACGTCGAGATTATCGATGAAAATCCGATTGATAGCAACTACTTCCTGCATGGCGGCAAAATCTTGAAGCAGGTTTCGCTTTTCATAGCAAAGCCGATTAATGGCATGAACTTTATGCTTCAGGACGAAGAGGTCGAGGAGGCTCGCTGGATGGGCTTGGACGAGGCGCGCCAATACGCAACGTTCGAGTCTGCAAAGATTACAATCGATGAGGTCAAGAGGAGAATTAGCAAATGAGCAAGGTTTTAGTGGCATATTATTCGGCGCAGGAGCACACCAAGCGCGCGGCGGAGATTATCGCAAAGAAGTTGGGTGCCGATTTGTTCGAACTGCAGCCGGTCAAACCTTATTCTGAGGCGGATTTCGATTGGACGGATTTGGAGTCGCGTGTTTCGCAGGAGCATAATGACGAGAGTTTGCGGGATATCGATTTGGTTCAGGAGACTCCAGAGAATTGGGACGATTACGATGCGGTTTTGATTGGTTATCCGGTTTGGTATGGGATTGCAGCTTGGCCAGTCAATCGCTTCGTGAAGATTAATAGCTTTACCAATAAGACGGTCGTGCCGTTTTGCACAACACATTCGAGCCCGCTCGGCGAGAGCGATAAGCTACTGCATGAGATGACAAGTTCCGGCGACTGGCGTGAAGGCGTTAGATTCTTCCAGGATGCGCCGGCTGGCGAGCTCGAAGACTGGGCCGAAAGCTTAGGTTTGTAGACTTTTTGGTGCTGGAGTCTGATTTTTCGCGTTTTTACGCCAGACTCTTGCACTTTTGAAGAAAGTACGGTATAATATCGTTTATCTGGTGAGGGCCGGTAGCTCAGCTGGTTAGAGCACGAGCCTCTTAAGCTTGGTGTCGTGGGTTCAAGTCCCACCCGGCTCACCATTTGAAGAAAAAGACCCGAAGGGGTCATTTTTTATTTTTTAAACAACATGGCTAAACAAAAAACATTCGACAGAATCAATATAGCAAGAGTAGTTTTTAGAGTGGACTACTTTACGCAATCATTAATGCTGTCAGATAAAATATTACGCTCTTCCTGTAATAATGCATCCGAATCGCCATCCACGAATCTATTCAAGCTCGTAATAATATCCTCGTCTGGCACATAAGTATGCGTTGATATAAAATGGTCTTCTTGATTTTTTTGACGAATATAGTAGCGATAATTCATTAAATCACTGCTATAGTATACGCAAGAAATGATCGTTTCTCTTTCCGTCTCATCATATTTTTGCAAAGGCTGATAGCGCATCAGCGCAGAAGTGAAGTTTCTCAAATTGTCTTCATTGCTAGGAACGTTGCTATTACTGTTGGCTAACAAAATAACAAAACCAATCAGTACTGCACCGCCAATAAACCACACCCAATTATCAGAAACGAAACTAGATATCTTATGATTCGCATTGTTAGTACTCATAAAAGTCCTCACTTTCTAATAAACCTTTTAGCGACAAAATTCTACATTCGGACATTATTTTATTCTTTGCTTCTTTCGTTTTTGCATCTCGTATCTTCGATTCAAAGCAAGAGCTTCGCTTGTTTGCTAGCTCATCCTTCGAGTAGCCTTCATAATAGCTGTACGGAGAAGTCGTAATCTGGTCAATAGAATCAATTATTATTTCGCGCTCCCCCTCATAATTCGTGACCGTACCATATACCCCAATATATTTGCCAAGATATCTTTCAGCATCCTCGTATCGTAGAGGGTTATATCCGAAAGACACTGCAGAAAATCACCAATTTCGCCGTTCGAATTCAAAAATACCGTCCCCTTGCCAGTATCATAAATATGCCTAACCGTATAGCAGGCGAGGATATATTTCCCCTCATGCATACTAGTTATTTTTTCGGCCGGAGTGCAAACAGTTGCATGCTCTCGTCCATATTTGATGTTAGCTTCATCAGACTCAGCCCATTTCTGCGCGTATTCTCGCCCAGTCATATCTCTACAGCGTTTCTTTTGAGCATCGAACACTTCTACTTTTGAACAATCTTCTTCCCTTTGGTCTGGTTCCCTATTAATGAGCGCATAAAAAGAAAAGCCGCAAACTATAATCATACAAATAAGTATAATAATGCCCGCAGGCGGTTGACCCGATGAATTATTTTTGGTCATTCACTATTATGATAACATATTCCGTAATCATGATTATGCTTAGACATAATAAGTCAAACTACATCAAAATATCTAGCCAAATAGTTCCTCAGTTCTTCATCGCAAACATAGATATAAACGCCCTTTATTGCGCGACTAAGCAGAACCTTATAGGCCCGTAGTGCCTGCTCAAGAAAATAATCGTCATCCAGAATTTCACTATTGCTAACCTGGCGGCGGTTACGTTTGAGTGCGCCCGTATCAGCATAAGCTCCCCCTATTGACCAAAAACGCTACTTTGTTGCCTCGTACTGCTTCAGCAACCCCTCAATCGCATCCTTCTGCAGGCCCCAGTAGGCCTCCCAAGAATCTTCTTCAGTAAGCTCAGAGTCAAACTTCCAGCCATCCTTCGTGCGAACCTTGATAACCGACGCAAAACAGAAGCCGGGGAACTTCGTCTCAGAGATTTCATCTACCAGTTTCACGTTATCCGAGTCGTTCGTTGCGAGCGCTGAAATTACCTTAATTTCGCCACCATCGTGCCACGCCAGGCCGTAGCCCCAATCAAAGCGGACCGGCAGCTCGCCACCGTATTTATGTGCAATTTCCGAGAAGACCTTTTCGCCGTTCTTATCCGTATACTTCCCCATGCGGCGCGCGACAAATTCCTTGTTATGATTCTTCGGATCGTCCTCCTCGGAAACACCAATCAAAGTATTCGTATCATCGCGCGCCAAAACCGGCAAATCCTTATATTGCTTTGCATAGCCAAGCGCCTTCTCTGCCGCAATTTCCTCGGCCGTCGCCTTGGTTTCTTCCGGCTCCTCAAGCTCGATTCCGAGGTTAGCAAAAGACAGCGCCTCATAACCAAGCTTCGCCAGAATAATCTTAAATGTTTTCACTTTCGCGGGATTAGTCGTCGCGATCAAAATCTTTTTCATATTTCTCCTTAATCCGTATATTCATCCATCGAGCTAATCATAACCTCGCGCGGCTCATTGCCGCCACGAGCAGGGCCGATTATGCCTTTTGCCTCCAGCTCATCAACCAATTGGGCGGCGCGACCATAACCAATCAGCAGTCTTCTCTGCAAGAGAGCGGTCGAACATTTGCCAACTTCGACCACAACTTCTGCGGCCTTGCGGAGTATCTCGGCATCACTCAGAATTGCCGCTTCGACATTTTTCTTAAAGCGGGAATCATAATACTCTCGCACAACCCTATTGAGCTCCTCGGACGTAATCGTCAGCTCAGCATCCTTGCTATCAATTTTTACATTCATTTTGAATTCTTCGCTCATTTTACCTCCTTAAAATGTTTATCGTCTTCGAATCGTGTCATAATAACCGGGCATTCCGGCATGGCAAGCAGCCTATCCGCAATTTGCACCAGCTCCTCAGATAGGAACACGCCGTCGCGCCACTCCTTAGGAATCGCCTCGTAGCCATAATATGCGCCCGCAAGCTGACCATAGATTGCGGCATTCGTATCCGTATCGCCGCCGAGACGGATCACTTTTAGCATGCCCTCTTCAAACGAATCCGAATTCACGAAGCCCCAGAGTGCAACCGCAAAAGCATCCACGATATAGCCACCGAGGTCTTTCAGCTCTTCACCGTCGCCCTTCTTGCGCCAACGATTAACTAGCAAATCCACATTATCCAACCAGAATTGATCATAAGCCTCGTTGTCATCATACGGGCCGCGCTCAGCATAAGCGCAAATATCCGTTTTACTCAGACCGCGAAGCGCCGCATAGAGTGCCGTCGCAAAATACCCCGTCACACATTCTGCCGCGATCGAATTATGAGTTTCACGACAGGACAAAACCGCCATATTCGTTAGCGGCCAGAGATCATTATTCTCAAGTTTGTCACCATATTCTTTATTCAAAAAAGTATTCGCAATCACCACTGGCGCGAGGCGCATAATCGGGCCATTGCCCGCGCTCCACTCTTTCTCTGCATCCTTCGGGATTATCGGGTTATCGCAGAAATGCATCAAAGCATCGCGCGTTTGCCCGCCAATATCTGCCGCGGGCTGGCCGTCATAGGTTCGATAGCCCTTGGTTGCCCAGAGCAGATACTTCTTCATAATGTCATAAGAGTTGTAGCCGCCGCACTCGAGCAGGCTATCCGCCATACAGAGTGCCATCGAAGTATCGTCCGTCCAAGTCCCGGCAGGGCCGAATGGAGTTTCAGAAAAATGCGCAATCTTATCGCCGAGCGCCACAATATCCTTGCTCGAATAGCCAAATTCTACCGGCGCACCCAGCGCGTCACCAACCGCAAGGCCGACGAGCATACCGCGAGCACGAGAAATAAGGTCGTCATTATTCATTCGCAGCGCCTTGACTTACGCTATTCTCAGCATCCGAAGCTACCACTTCGTCGAGAGTTTCGCCATCTTCAGTCTTCCAAACAGCCCAACCATTCGAAGCGCCACCTAACACGAAATTTGACGCGCCCGACGGCGAAGTGAAGACGTCAATATCCTCCTCGAGTGTCATTTCGTCATGCCAGCCACTCTTGCGGATTGCAGCTTCCTGAGTTGTTGGCTTCTTATCTACTTCTCTATATGGGAAGATCACCGAGTCAGCCATAACAATAAAGTGCGGCTTGTCGTTTATTATTTCGATACGCATCTTTGCATGAAGCGACGGCACCACGAAACCATCGCGCATTTCATAGCTATCTTGATTGAGCGAGAAGATCGTATTGCAAACACGGCCATCTTGAGTAATCCTACGGTAATCATCATCCTGCTCCGGATCCAAATCTTTCTCCCAGCCAGGAGCACCACCGTCAACCGTAATACCTTGCAAGGTGACATTCGCGCCTGCTGCAATCGAGAAAAGCCCACCATCGTAGCTCGCAGCACGACTCAAAGTTGCGTTACCACTAATCGTGAGATTACGAGAAATAGTGAGCGAATTAGAAAACTCAAAGTCGCCAGAAAGAACACATTCTGTCTGAGTGCTGTCTGTAACGCAAGTTTCGAGCTCAGCGAAACTATCAATTTCCGTAGTTGCATAAGATTCGCTTGGTAGTAGCACCATGCCAAAAAGTAGCGCTATGACAAAAAGCTTTGCGTGTTTCGTTTTTGTTTTGCCGAATGGCATAAAACCTCCCATTCAATTGTCGCGCGTGACCGTCGCGCGATAACTAGTCTAAGCTATTATACTTATGTTTATTTTGAAAGTAAAGGAGATTTCGGGCGTGGCTTTTTTGAGAAGTTATGTATGGATTACTACGAGATATCCTAACGAATGTTATTCCAGAATACGAACGCAAGTTAAAGGAGAAGCTAGCCTAGCAATAGACAAAAATCGACATATAAAAAAATAGCGTCTATTTGACGCTATTTTTATATACCGGCTATTTCTTAAAAATGAATAAGAACTCGTGTGCCAGTAAAAGGAAATTATATTTTATGCTATTAGTTTTCCAGTAGCCCGTCGCGCGACAATTGTGCTGCTCTTTTAGAATAATCTCCTTTAATCTAAAGCCAGCCTTCTCAAAAACTTCCATCGTTTTAAAACCGAGCGGAATTACATGACCTTTATGACGAGTATCACCCATAAGCACTGCGCAATATTTGCCACTCTTCAAGACTCGATAACTTTCACTAGCAACACCCCTCATTTCTTCTAAAAATACTCCAACCTTATGGTTTGACAAATCTTCAGGAATATCTTGCCCTTCGCTGTAATGAATTATGTTTGCATAGGGAGGGTGAGTACATATTAAATCAATACTATCATCACTAATACCATTAAGATTCCTTGCATCACCCTTGCGAACATCAACTCTTCCATCAGCACCCTCATGAACAAAATCCGTCTTCTCGATACAGCGTTTTACGGCTTTCTCGTTCACGTCAATGCCAATAATATTTCTGTTAAGCAATTTTGCCTCTACCAAGGTCGTTCCACCGCCGGCAAACTGATCTAAAACCAAATCCCCCTCTTTCGAGTAACGGAGGAGAATATTCCGCGGGATATACGGCGACCAATTACCGCGCCATTTTGCATCATGAGTCGCCCAGTCGCCGCGCTTGGGAAAACTCCAAACGCTTGTCATTTCCAGCTCAAAATCCTCAGGTCCCCACTTTTTAATTGTTTTTTGTTTCAAAACCATTCTACTTAAAGACCTTTCCAACTATACCGTCTTCGAGATCTTTTATATTGTATATATCCTCCAAAACATCAAACGTTTCCTTAAGATTGTTACGCGCGCTCATCCAACCCCTGCCATCAGTAAACCAAACAAATGCAAAGCCACCTATTTCATTTGTTTCCAAGGCAAGAGTTTTATAGCTGCGAGCCGTTTCGTTTAATTTTGAGCCTCCACTGCTATAAAAATTCGTTTCGATGCCATAAATCATATTCTCGGTCTTCACAACAAAATCGAAGCGTTTTTCGGTACTACCCTGATTAGAAATCGCCGATAAATCGATATTCCACTTTCGTTCGATTTCGCTCAGATTAAGCTCCTTGAAGTAGGTCTTATTAAGTTCAAAGTTAGCATCTCTTATGTAGCTCTCGACTAGATTCTCCATCAGATGTCCACCGCGATTCTTGCGGCCATTAGAGTCCAGGCCAGTCTCTACTCCAGTAACATAATCTACGAGATTATTAACAATCCTGCTCGAGATAAGCTTAAAAAGGCCAGTCTTCTGCATGAAAGTAGCATACTGCTCGAGCGGATAGTTGGCTCGCAAAAAGTTGTACTCGTACGCACCATCGGCATCCATAGCAAAAATTTCATTCGAGCGAACGGCTAGCAAAATCGGTATACATTGAAGGATTTCCGGATACCTAGTTGCCAAATTTTTAAAATCTTGTTCTATGTTTTTGGAACCCACAAGTGAATTCAGGATATTTAGCTGAACTTTTACGGCGTCTACATTCTTGAAGACTTTTTTGAAGTCGATATAAAAACCGTAGTCAGAAATACTTTCTCTAAAAGTCGACAACCAGCCATTAAAATTTCTACTCATATACCTCCTTAGAAATTCGTAATCAACAATTCGTTTATTTTGCCGCGCGCATCACTATTCCGATTAATCATTCTCGTAGCGGACACTCGACGTATGTGTTGGTTTTGATATGCATTATCAAAAAAGTCGTCGTTTTCGTTAGTGTTTTTAGGATCAGAATTGCTAATAACAATGAGCGCCCCTTTATTGTCTAAATCCTGAACAAAGTTCGCAAGCTCAAGCTGTTTGTCGTCTCCAAAAAGATGCTCAGTATACGATGTAAAGCTTGCCGTTTTAGTTAAAGGACGATATGGGGGATCGAAGTAGACAAATGTTTTTTCGTCAATAAAACTCGCGGAGTCTTTATAGTCCCCACATACAATGTTTGCATTTTGGAGTTTTCTAGAAACTGCAAGAAGGTTGTTTTCATTACAAATTTGCGGGTTCTTATATTTGCCCATCGGAACATTATAATCGCCAGATCTGTTCACCCGATAAAGCCCATTGAAGCATGTTCGATTCAAGAAAATCATGAGTGCCGCAGATTCGATACCGCGTACTTTTTGACGCTTTAACTCATTAAAACGAGCGCGCGAGGCAAGATACATCTCTTTCTGCTCGTCTAAGTTTTTAGCCAGAAAGTCATTCTCAGTACTCTTTAGTCGCGAAATTAGTTCGTCAGGATTATCTCGAATCGTTATATATGTATTAATTAGCTCGGCATTAATATCGCTAATATATACTTCGTCAACTGAATGCTTATTTAATACATCAAAAAGCACTGCACCGCCGCCAACAAATGGCTCGGCATATTTCGTAATATGCTTTTTATTGCCAAAAGGATAATGTTTGCCAATTTCGGAGAGTAATTGTCCCTTACCACCCGCCCATTTCAGAAATGGCCGAGCTTCGTTTGTGTTATCTTTTGCCCCCTTGATTCTAGCATCTCCCGGTTTTTTCGAGTCATTCGGGATGACCCATGAGTTGCCAACCATTTGCGCGCCAGGAATTCTTCCCTCGGAACACAATACAACCACCCTGCGCGGAGAAATATTCCATTTTTTCGCGGTTTCTTTTGCTGAAATTAAACCCATAAACCCTACCTCACTTATAGCTTAAGTTTAATTATATTCTAAAACTAGAATAATGCTAGATCTATCTTATTTTTGTTTAATTAGCATAAAAAGTAATATAATAATGGTATGGAATTGAGAGACATCGATATTCTTCCAGCATACTCTACTGATGACGGGAAGAATCTGCTCAATACTTTTTATAATCCTGTTTTAGGTTGCGCCGCAAAGTACGATCGAGTAACCGAGTTCTTCTCTCCTCGCGTTTTCGCAATTGCCGCTAGAGGCTTTAGGCGCTGCATTGAAAACAATTGCAAAATACGACTAATCACAAGCGTATTCGTAAGCGATGAGACATTCGATGCAATCAATGAATCTTCGAGGCTTTCAGATTTTTCAACGTGTTTAGAGGAGTTTTCTGCAGATTCATTACGCAGCGAGCTTGAATATAATTATCTGCAGCTATTTATGCATTTATATTCGCAAGGTCTACTAGAATTGCGAATAGCGGCGGTCCGAGAAGGTAACGGAATCTTCCACGAGAAGATAGGTATCATTACTGACACTAGAGGAGATACCATCTCTTTTAGCGGCTCAAACAACGAAACGGCGAGCGGATGGATTAATAATGTCGAAGAATTTAAGGTGTTCAAAGATTGGGAGCCAGTACAAGATACATACTGTAATATTGATAAGGAAAAATTCGAGCATTATTGGAATAACGAAAGCACTCGTTTTAAAGTATTATCACTTGATGATGCTGAAGCTCAAAACCTAATCAAGAAGACCATTAATCGAGATTTAACGATCGAAGAGATTAAAAGAAATATCTACCAACAGGAAATAGGTCCAGACGACGGAAACCAGAATCCCCCCTAAGAGACAATTAAGGCCATATCAAGAAGAAGCCATTAGTCATTGGAAGGAATCTGGTTTTATTTCTATTTTCGAGATGGCGACCGGTACTGGAAAAACTTTTACTACGGTAAGTGCTCTAAAACGTTTCAAAGAGACAAACGGAAAACTACATTGTGTCGTGGGCGTTCCACTAATATCCCTCCTGGTCCAATGGCAAAAAGAATTACAATCTGCTTTTGGCAATGAATTAAGAATAATAGTAGCAAGTACTTCAGTTGAGCCTGATTGGCGTAAAAACATCACGGATTTAATAGTTAAACGTGCCCTACGCATGGATATTGATTTCGCCATTCTTGTTCCATACGTAACTCTATCCAGCGAAGAATTAATCAATAAAATCCAGCGATTCAATTTACAAGATATAGTTTTTCTTGCAGACGAAATGCACAATCTTGTCACTAGTCGCTCCATGAACCTATTAGATAGTGGGATTTTTAGTTATCGTCTTGGCTTAAGTGCCACACCAGTACGCCTGTGGGCCCCAGACGAAAGCGCTATAGTAAAGCAATTCTTTGGAGACGATCCTTACGTTTTTACGTTGGAGCGCGCAATAAAAGAAGAGTTTCTTGTTCCGTTTAATTATTACGTAAAACCCGTTCATCTCACTATCGAAGAATTCGAGGAATACTGCAACGTAAGTAAAGAGATTGGAAGATATGGCGCAATGGGCGAAAGCTACAAAGATCCCACCCTTAACGCACTCCTAAAACGCGCACGCATCAAGAAGAATGCCGAAAACAAACTCCTAGCACTTAGCAGCGTAGTCCAAGATAATAAAACTGGCCAAAATATGCACCATGCCCTAATCTATGTCGACAATACGGAGATGCTAGAAAACGTCCAGAGAATGCTCGAAGGGCAAAACATTTCATCGTCTAAATTTACTGGTGGCGAGGATATTGATAGAAGGTCCGAGATTATCGATTCTTTGCGAGACAGAAACATCGACGCAATAGTTGCCATGAAATGTCTTGACGAAGGCGTAGATATTCCATCGGCACGAAACGCATTTTTCGTGTCTAGCAATACAGATCCGAGAGAGTACATACAGAGACTTGGGCGTGTTCTTAGATTAGACAAAGAAAGCAATAAGACTCATGCTAATATTTTTGACTTTATCGTAATCCCGCCAAGCGGAATCAGATATAGGGATATCGCAGAACGAAGTATTGCACGAAATTTGGTAAGAAATGAGGTAATACGCGCTAAGTTCTTCTATGAGCTATCGCAAAACATGGAGGATGCAAAAGACAAGATAGAGGATATTGTCGGCGAATTAGGCATGACCTTTACAGAAGAAGAATTAGATATTAATAACAGAAAGGAGTTAGATGGGACCATTGAATAAAAACATCGAAGCCGCCCTACAGTCTTTAGAGGCCACAGAGGAGGATAAGGAGATATTGGCGTCCATCTTATATAAGGAGCATCGAGTACTAAAAGAGGGGCCGTCCGGCACCACCATCACCAATGAAATAGTAGACATTATTCAATCTAACATGAGGGGAGACGAAAAGGGTGATCTCAATTAAAAATATTTCAATAATAAACTTCAGGAACTACAAAAATGTAGATGTAAGTCTCGATGAAAAAAACGGGGGTATTCTTCATTTATGGCGACAATGGCGCCGGCAAGACGACACTGCTCAACGCAATAAACTGGTGCCTTTATGGCGATATTATTTTTCACGGCGTCGAGCAGGCTCTAGAAGTAAAGCCAAACTGGGCTGACGAAAATGATGTAACTAAAGTACGCCTCATTATTCATGACGACGACAAAAAATATCAGCTAAGTCGAGTAGCTTCTTGCTATGACAATAAGGGTATTTTGGATGCGAGAGAGATAGACGAGAAAGGCAATGTAGGAAATAGTCTTTCGGAGATCGCAAGCGATGCGATTGTTGTGCGCATTTTGCCAATGAATATAAGAAATTTGTTCTTTTTAAGTGAAAATTTTTCGAACGAAATCTTGGGGCACAAGAGCACGAATAGCCTTAAAAATAACATATACAGAGTTTCGGAGTTAGAGACTATTGAAAACGCTATTGCCCATTTAGCAGAAACAGAGTCTAAGCTAGCAGCCGACCATACAAAAGCCCTAAAAGATAGCGATAAAATAGAAAAACTGACCGAAACCATTGATCGTGCCAGGGTTATGATAAAAGAGAATGAGGCGGCAGTCGAAAAAGCAAAGAATAAGATCGCTGAGCATGAAGATTCTTTAACGAAATTAAGAAATATTTTAGATAATTCGCAACATACGCGCGAACTACAAAAACAGCGAGATGATTATGAAGCGGCAATCAGTACTACAGACAACGAATTGGCTAGCTGCGAAGCAGATATTACGGAATGTATGCAGAAGAATTATCAAAAAGTATTACTTATTGACGGAATCGAAGAGTACTGGAATGCATTAAAAGCTGCGAATGATGCCGGAATCATACCAGCTCCAATTAATCCAAAAATTATCGAACAGAGTAAAAAAATTGGAATTTGCGCTTGTTGTGGCGAAAAGATTGGTGAAAATCAAATAGCATTCATGAACGAACGCCAGCGCCAGTATGAGGAGATAGATAAATTAAAGTTTTTGGCTGACGGAATACACGAATTCTCTAATATGCGCGCCGACATAAACGATGCGTGGTGTATCTTGCGAGACGCAATGGATAAACAGGAAAGACAGGCGCAGATAAGAGCTGGATTTGTTGAGCAACTTGAGTTGATACGAGAAAAGCTCGACGATATTGACGAAGCAAATTTACCGAACAATCCAGAGGAGCGTCGGCGCGAGATTAAGGCTAAGATTGAAAAATGGGAAAGCAGAAGACGCGAATATGCCCAAAATATAGTAGATTGGACAGACGCCGAAAATAAAGCTTTTGCTGAACGAAAACGCCTCATGAACTCTGCTGGCAGTGATGCTCAAGAGCTAGAAAAAGAGCTCGATAAAATCAAGCATCTTCGCGATTTGCTTATTACTTTACGTGACGAGGCAGAGCAGTTAATCCGCAATAGAATAAAAGATGGCGTCTGGGAATCATTCAAGAAGATACTACCGGACACTCAGTTTGCAGAAATAAGTATAGACGACAATTATACATTTAATTTTATTGACAAGAACGGTTATTCGTCTACGGTCAGCAAACTATGTGTTGGCGAAGCAAAAACTTTGGCACTTTCTCTAATATCAACCCTTTCAAACGATATCGGCTATTCAGATGCACCCCTCTTTATTGATAACCTATTTGCTGGTATTGCGACATCGCATTTTGGTGATATTACCCATTGCGTAGAATCGCTTTCCGATAAAAAGCAAATATTCATCACCTATCTATTCGCAAGGGATGGAGCAAAGGTTTCGAGCAACTTTAATCCAGCAGTCATAAAGCAGAATATTCATGCAATAAAAGATAAGAGTGGAATTTGCTTCGTAGAGGAGGATAGATAATGAAAAAAGGGATAACTTGGCCTACGATTAGAGCCACCCAGGCAGACAAAGGAATAATGGATGCCATCAAAAGCCATGATGGCAGACTAAAACTTATAGATTCCAAAGATTTAATGATGATTGCAGCTGCGTTGGCCGTGGAATACAATCTGCCTTACGACAGCAGGATTCAGGACAAAATGTCCGACACAATTAGCTACGCAAACCTAAATACGCCTGCATATGAGGAATATAGGCATTTTATTTCGGCCATTTATTTTATGACTAAAGCCGAGAAAAAAGTAGAAAACATGAAGGACGTATCCGATATGGTCAAAAATTTTGAAGATTATGCCCATAGAGGAATTCTTTACCTAAAGGATAAGTATCTAGATGAGAAAGAGGGCGACTCTGAACTCTTTATGAACTTCGTAGAATTACTAAGTAGTAGATCATAGACAAAAGGAGAGCTTCTTAGCTCTCCTTTTTGGCACAACAACGAAGATAATCTATAAGATACCGTTAATATATCCTCTTATCCATCCCCTTATACTCTTCAAAAAGCTCCAGGCACATTTCCCTGTCTTTTTGCTCGAGAAGCTTGCGGAGGGCTTCGTGATTCTCGCTCAGTAGCTTCTCGAATTTCTTGTCGCGGAAGCCAATCTTTTCTGAGTCTTCAACCGTGCAACCGTAGTAAACCTTGCCGATATTCGCCCAAAGAATCGCGCCCAAGCACATCGGACAAGGCTCGGCCGTCGTATACAGCTCGCAGTCCGAAAGGTCAAAAGTCTGCAGCACCTTCTCTGCTTTACGAATCGCCACAATCTCGCCATGACAGGTCGAGTCATTATTCTTCAGTACACAGTTATGCCCCGACGCAATCGCCTTCCCATGCTTCACGACGACCGCACCAAACGGGCCGCCATGCTTACTCCTAATACCCGCTCTCGCCTCAGCGACAGCAAGCCCCATAAATTCCTTCTGATATGCCATCCCTAAATCTTCACTACAATTTCCAGTGCCGCCTCAAGAATATCAGCGTTCCTGCGTTCTAGCGGCGAAACCGCCTCGCCATCAACCGTATCCTCAGCAATCAAAAACTCCGTAAAATCTATGCCACGATACTGCGCCACGGCCGTCAGTGCCGACAGCTCCATCTCGACCGCAATACAACCGCGCTCCTTCATGAGCGCAATCTTGCCGGCCGTCTCCCGATAAACCGCATCCGTCGTCCAGACCTTGCCGCCAAGCGTAGCAACCCCACGCTCAGCAAAGACATTCTCGCAAACCTTCAGTGCGTCAGTATTCGTCGCAATCTCGTCAGAATCTGGCAGATAATGATAGCTTGTGCCCTCCTCGCGGATAGCTGCCGTTGGCAAAACAATAGTATTCTTCGCAATATTCTTATCTAGCCGACCACAAGTTCCGAAAGCCACAATCTTACGAATGCCGCTCGCAATGAGCAGTTCCATATCACAAACCGCGCCAGCAGCGCCAGTTGTCGGACTCACTAGCAAAACCCGCTCGCTATCGCGCCCGATATAGCGGAAATTATCAAAGGTGCGCCCGTAAGCATTCGTAACTGCCTGTGTTGCCAGGCTAGAGTCCGCGAGAATATAGTCCTCCCAGATCTCGTCATCAAAAATCATCAAGCATTTCGTCGGCGCGCCATCCAACTTCAAATCGAATGGGCCAAAAACCGCCTCGCGCTCAGGATCGAATCTAATCATTATTCTTTGCCTAGCACTCTCTCGGCGGTCATTGGACAATGCTTTCTAAAGACCTCGTCAAGCTTCGCCTCGTACTGCCAGTATTCCTCTTCGGCATGCTCTGGGCTATGAACATACGAGTGGTATTTCTCATCCATCTCGTCGAGCTCACCGCCTTCATCGCCAGACAATTGACGATCAATGAAATACTCAGTTGCCGTCTTTGGATAGCCGAGAATCTCACCTTTTTCGCGCTCACATTCGATCCATTCTTCTCGACTATTGGTTCGCATCGTAAAAAGAGTCTCCAAGCGTTTCGCGACCTCTTCGTCAGGAGAGACGAAGTATTGCGCCCACATAATCCCCGGAAGCTCCTCGTAATCGCCAGTCCTCTTGAAGTATTTAAAATCCATTGAATCCAAAATACCTTCAATCTCCGCCTCGGATTCCCCCATTAGGTCTTTTTCGCGAGCCACCTCGATTTCGCAACCCTTCTTTACACCCTCAAGTATGCCAATAATGCCATACTTGCCGTCAAACGGCATCTCGAAGCTTTCGTCCAGGCGCTCCATCTCTGGCAACTTCTCACCAGAATCAAATTCTTCTTCAGCGTGAATTCTCAAGCCTTCCACTACTTTTCCTCCTTACTTTTTAGCCACTCAGCCAACTCGTCAATCGCCGAGCCATAGTACTTCGCATTATCTGCATGATTCTCATCGGAAATCTCCGCGAGCGTCCTCGTTTCGCCGTCTGGAATATAGAAGAAATCGTGCCAGCGACCGTACTCGCCGCGCGCTTCCGTTGCAATCGCGCCAGTACTACCTCCCGAGAAAACAATCGGATCCTTGCCCGGCTCGCAATATGCAAAACAATGCTCGATGCGCGCCTTACGGTTCGTTTCTCCCTCCATCATCTTAAGGAATTTCTCAACACCAATTTGTTTGTCGAAGTAGGCGTTATATGGGCCAGGTAGGCCACCAAGCGCATCGATATATAGGCCAGTATCAGATTTCAAGCACGGCTTGCCGAGCTTGTCGGCCGCATAGCGCGCTGAAAAGCCAGCTACCTCGCCACAAGTTTTAGCTTGGATTTCGTAGATTTCAAAACCAGGCTCCATCGCCTCAATCTCAATGCCATACTTATCACGCAGAATCAGCTCCGCCTCACGAATCTTGTATGGATTAGTAGTTAAATAAATTATCTTTTCCATATTTATCCTTCCAGTCTATCCTTTAGGTACTGCAACATCTCTTTTGCCGCCTGCGGGTCGCGCTTATCGACCCAGAAATAATTATCTTCGGCATCGTGCTTCTTTAGCTCAGCGACTTCGTATTCAAAAGCATAGTCGTCAAACCAAACGAAAGGCTCGTCAAAATCGATCGCATCGGTCTTCGCCGAACCCCAATCGGTCGCCTGAACCTTCCTGGCAAGCTCTTTTACTAAATCGTCAGAGAGAATCCCTTCAAGCGCGCGCGGCGCATAATTTACTCCGCCCTTACAGTGCGTCGTGAGCCAATAGGCATAACAGTTATCCAGGCAGTAGCGCAGAAAAGCCTCGATATCTTCCTTCGGCGAGGCACAGCCACGAAGCACTCCATCTATGTCCAGATAAACATTCAGCATCTTGCCTCTATTGTACCGTATTTAGTCGGACCGCCACTGCAAACCTAGTCGTTTTGTCGCCAGCAGAATTCGACGGGAAGTCTGGATTTGTAACCGTATCTATATCCGAGCGCTCAATATTCTCTGCTCTGACACCAGCGCGAACCAACTGCTCCTCGGCCGCCTCCGCTAGCTTTGCATTATTAAGGGCAAAAATTTCGAAGTTCTGTGCGTGCGGCGAGAAATAGACTCTCAGATTCTCCGGGCGGCAGCCATAGTTTTCTTTCAAGAATTCAACAAACTTAAACGCGCCGTCTTCTTCGAGATTTTGGCGACCAGAATGCAAAAGCCCGAGAATATTCTGCTCCACATCATAAACTACAACCCCCAGACAATCCGCAAGCGGTAACAACAATGCATAATCGCTAGAAGTCGCCACGAGGCCATCAGCACAAAGCAAATCCGATTCAGACTTCTCAATTGTATGCTCAGATAAAGACTTGTCATTAATCTCAAAGTATTCCGTAAAGCTCTTTCGATTAACATAGGTCGTGAGCACGCGCGCGGTCTTGTCGGCAGTCAGCCCGAGCGCGATCGCGAGCTTCCCCTGATTTTCTAGTACCTGCTCAAATTCACCATCACTGAACGCGCGCATATTTCCGTCAGCCAAAGTTGAAATTGCGAGCGTCACCTTATCGTCGAAAAGTTTCTGCAATATCATACTTTTATTCTAGCGCAAAAGCGCCCCGCCATAGAGGAGTAGCGAGGCGCAGGACTATTTGCGCATTCTAGCAACAAGCACTAAGCCCGCCGTAGCCAAAGTTAAGCCAGAAATCATTCTAAAAAGTTTGTCCGAGGTCTCCGGATTCTCGTCTGGCACCTCAATTACGCGGCGATAAACATCCAACTTCGGGAACATCGCATTATACATCGCGACGCCCTGCTTACGGATCGCCTCATCCTCGACACCGGCAGAATTCTCACCCCAAATACAGACCATGCCGCCCATGATATTGTCGTGATTCTCAAGCGTGCTTGGGAAGTTATAATTCCAGCTTTCGAGCTCCCAGTTCTCCTCGATATCGCGAATCGTGTGCTCATTTATTTCGTCCGTCATGTACGGCAAATACGGCACGAAGAAGAGATAAAAGCGGTTTGTAATCAGCAGCTTAAAACCAGCCTCCTGAAAATCTGGCACCGTTGCATAATCATATTTCGTTACATCATCCCACCAACCCCAGTAAACAATTTCGATATTGTTGTTAAGCTGCGAAATATTCGTCTTCGTGATTGCATCACTCCACATGCGGACCGTAAAGCCCTTTGCGGCGAGATATTCGTACATCTCGTTGATAAAATCGATTTTCTCGTCGATGCGGAAAGTATACTCGTCGAAGCCCATATGAAAATACTTACGATCACTAAAGAAATCCGTATATTCATCATAGAGCGCATAAATAAAGTTCTTACCCTGCTGGCGGACGATATCAATATTACCAATCTCGTCACCCGTGCCCCAAGCGAAGCCGTACTCGTGACTGCGTACCGCCTCGTAGCCAAACTTTATCTCGGCCAAATCAAAGAAGCCCTTCATATGCGCCGGCATGTCAATTTCCGGGACGAAGGTAACATTTTTCGAGTCGGCATAGTCCATTAGCTCGCGCACCTGACCATAGCTCAAAAATTTGCGGCCAGTCGCCGGATTCGTATAGACACCATCAGCAAAAGTTGCGTTTTCGGCCGTTTGATCAAGATAAGCACACTCAATGCCAACATTTTCGTCATCGGTAAAATGAACCTGAATGCTCGAGTTCGCGTTCACGGCAAGCGCATCGATATACTTCTTAATTTCGTCAACCGTATAGTAACGGCGCGCAACGTCGAGCATGATTGAACTCTCAGAATTTTCCTCGATTACAATCTGTTTTGCCCGCGCGGCGAGCGGCTGCAAAAGAATACAAAGCGCAGCCACGGCTAGTACAACAATTTTCTTAAGACTCTTCATTATGGTTATGTTTATTTGATAATAGTACAACATATATCGTTCGCGAAATCAATAAAAACCGCCCCATGCTGGAGCGGTTTTTGCTTATTCGTTTGCCTTCAGACTCTTAACCATATCGATTTTTGCAACCCTTCGCGTAAGCCACTTCGAAACCGTGTAACTCACAATAAACGTTCCGATCGTCGATAGCAGGCAGGTTAGCAAGGTAATTGAAATCGAGAAGTCATATGCATCGTCGATTGCTTCCTTGAAGATATAATTGACCACTCCGTAGCCGACCGGCAATCCTACGATTATTGCAACAATCGCAATCCAGAGATTTTGCTGAATGAAGATTCTTCCGATGCGCTTGTCCGAGAAGCCCAAAACTTTCAGGGTTGAGAACTGATAATCCTTTTCGGCAAAACTCAGAATTCCCATATTATAGATAATAATCGCGCCAAGAATTGCCGCAAAGACAATCAGCGCCACAACCATCGTCATCATCGTATCGAGCATCTGATTCATGCCGTCGCGAATCGAGTCGATATCCTGAACCGTCTCGGCGCCTTCTGGAATATCCTTAACTTCCTTATCGGTATAGATTGCGTCCGGGCGATAATTGAAGCCCAGCGACTCATACATCTTGCGCGTCATCGTAATATTCTGATTCTGCGGATCGCGATTTAAGCCGATAATTTTCGTCTTGTAATAGTCATTATCACCGAAGATATGCCACTCGATTTCGTCGCCGACCTTATAGCCTTCGAGCTCGGCAAATTTTTGCGTCACGTAAACGCCATCATCAGAGAGCTCCATGGCTTGCCACTTCTTATCAAGCACGCGCACCGAGTCGCCAGCATCTGTTACGAAGATATTATTAACCTTCAGTTCGCCATCTTTCTTAAACTCGATACCGAGAGTTTTAGAACTATCGCTCGAATATTCTTCATAGAGCTTATCGAGCTGACTGTCGGTTATTTCCTCGGAAAGATTGAGGCGATTCTGATAGTGATTAATAACACTCAGCTCGGTTTCAAGATAGCCATTTATCGTATCCTGAATGCCGAAACCGCAAACCAACAGAATCATACAGCCAACCACGCCAAAGATGCCCGTAATCGTGCGCGCCTTGTTGCGAATAATATCGCGAATATTCCAACGAGACGAGAAAGATAGTTTCTTAAAGACACCAGAGGTCGTAAAGCGCAGACTACGGCTTTTAACTTTCGGACGTTCAACGCGCAGAATTTCCGCTGCTGGCTGAGTTACATAGCCGCGAACGACCAAATAACAAGTCAAACACGTAATCAAAACCGTAAAGATTGCCATCACCAAAATCGAATAGTCTAAGCCCGTATGGAGATTTGCAACTTCAAAGAAGACCGCTTCCATCTCGATAAACAGCCTACCAAAGGCCAATAGACCAAGAGCAACGCCAGTAACCGAACCCAAAACGGCCAAAACTAGCGCATACGAAATATAGTGCCAAGCAATGCGTTTATCACTGAAGCCTAGTGCCTTCATTACGCCAATTTGCGTGCGGTCCTTGCGCACGATGCGCGCCATGGTTGTTACAACACAAAGCAAAGCAATTGCGATAAAGAGGCCCGAGAAGATGCCGACATAAGTTTTACCTTCATTAATCTCGCCCTGATAGCTAGCAGCGGAATATTGGTCCTTTGTATTTACAACCGAAATCACGCCATCAATCGTATCTGTTGTTGTAGTTTTTACAACACCCCTATTATCTTCATTATCAACATCAATCATGACGCTCGAATAGAAGCGCATTTGCTCTGGCAACTCATCCTGGCTCAAGTAAGCAAAACCATACTTGTCATGGGCCGGAAAGATTTCTGTATCGTCCTTGATATAGGCGACATGGTCTGGCGAATAGACTAGCGCGATAACCTTCTCCGTCAAAGTCATACCATTTGCCTCGAGCTCAAGCTCGTCACCAAGCTTGATATTATTTTCGCGCGCAAAATATTGATCGAGCCACAAACCAGATTTACTCGCGTCGAAGCCCTCGCCCTCGATAACATAAAAACGCGAAATGTTATTGCTTTTTATGAAGTTGAGCTGCAGATCGCGCTCAGTCAGGTTCGTTATGCTTGCCACAACGCTGAGCTTACCCTCGGCATCATTCACGTGCTCGATTTGCTTAATCTCTTCAACTGAGTCGTCGTTCAATTTACCAAAAGCATCCAAGTCTTGCAGATTATTCGAAGCATAATAATCGTCAGCAGATTTCTGCATACCAATCATGTAGGCCTTAATGCCCGAATAGGCCATCATGCCAATCAGGAGCATCAGAAAAATCGTAATAAACTGCGAAAAATTCTTGCGCATATCGCGAAGCATTTTTCGACGCAACATGTTTCGCCCCGCCATTACCAGCTCACTTCGTCAATTGCTTTTGGTTTCTTGTTTTCTATGTCGCGCTCAACGCGGCCATTCTTAAGATGAATGACACGGTCAGCAATTTCAGCAATTTGCGCATTATGCGTGACAACAATCACGGTCGTGTTTTCGTCTGCCTGCTGGCGTAAAAGCTTCAGAACCTCAATTCCGGTCTTGGAATCCAATGCACCGGTCGGCTCATCACACAAAAGCAGAGCTGGATCTTTCATGACGGCGCGCGCAATCGAAACGCGTTGCTGCTCGCCGCCAGAAAGTTCGTTCGGAAACTTGCGCGCATGTTTCGCAAGCCCAACGCTCTTCAAAACCGCAAGCGCGTCCTTATCTGTCTCAGAAACATCTTCGACTAGCCTTACGTTTTCCTCGACCGTCAGTGTCGGCATAATGTTATAAAACTGAAAGATGAAGCCAACCTTGTCGGCTCGATAGTTTGTTAGTTGCTTGGCGGAATAATTCGAAATCTCGTGCCCGTCTACGCGGACCTCGCCACTTGTCGGTGAATCCATGCCGCCAAGAATATTGAGCAGGGTTGACTTACCAGCACCCGATGGGCCGAGAATTACAACGAACTCGCCACGCTTAATGTTGATATTTACCTTGTCTAGAGCTTTATATTCCTGCTCGCCAATAAGATACTCGCGGCTTACATTTTTAAGCTCCACAAAATTAGTACTCATTTGTACTCCTTGAGTGTTTAAAGTATAAAAGTTTAAGCCTGGTTACTAAAACAGCATCACGCTAAGGTCGGGTTTGGTTGATACTGTGTCGTTTTGACGAATGCTATTATAGACCAATCGCGAGCGAGAATCAAATCAGCTATTCTCTTTGCTTTGCTTTCGAGATGATATTTGCAGCAATCACAAATGCCACGCTAAAGCCAAGAATAATCACAATATTAATCAATACCGGGCGAATGTCCGAGAATTCCAAGCCCTGCAGCGTGCCAATTTTATCGTTCGCTGCGACATAGTAATAGCTCGGAAGAATATGCGCAAAAGTCAGGACGAAATCTGGCAAGTATTCCGCTGGCACAAAACAGCCACAAAGGAAGCTCGAGCCGAGCGCCACAATATTCATCACGGCATCTGTAGCATTGCGGCCGCTGATTAGACGACTGATTAGATAGGCGATCGTAGTCGCACAAATACAGAATGCGAGCGAATTAGCAAGATAAAGCACGCCGCGAAGATTCAGCAATTCCTTACTGCCAACCAAGAAATAGCCAATCACGACATAGAGTAGCCAAACACCGAACGAGTACAGACAGCTATTCCTGAGTAAGGCACCGTTCATCTTTGAGATTTCGACCGCGCTCACAAGATTGCGCCTGCGGATTTCACGACGATTAAATGAGCCCATGATTAGACAAATGATCGTAATCACGCAGGCAAGAATGGCATAGTTGGCAAAGTTAAAGTAGCGCGTCGGCTTGGCAAATTGCGTCGTATCGATCTTGCTTAAGGTCTCAACTTCAATCTCGTTATCAAGGACTTTATTAATCTTCTCTGCTAGCTCGTCCGCAGGCAAATCAAGAACCGTGTAGCTTTGCGCGGTCGCCAAATACTTATTCAGCATCACCTTCGCGAGCTCTGCCGCATAGCCGGACGAGGTGCGCGTATGGAGCTCTGGATTCTTGCCGGCCACAAAATCTTTGCCGTAATTTTCAGGAATGTCGATTGCCATCACGATCGCTTCATAGAAGAGGTCATCCTTCACGGAATCTTCTGAATAATCCTGCTGAATTTCGGCATTTTTGTCGAGATATTCTAAGAGATTATTCGTGAAGGCATTCTCTGAATCGTGGTTGAAGACCGCGATTTTTGGCTTCACTGCCTCAAACTGAGCTGTCGACGAATTGCTCGACATATTAATCGTGCCAAACATCACGAGGATTATCGTATAGGTCACGATTACCCCGATATTTTTAGCCACAATCTTCCAAAATGCTTTAGATACTGTCATAGCGCTGCCTCCTCAAGCCCTGCACCGATAGAATCATGAAAACCGCCGCAATCGCCAGCAGGCCGCCGAGATTCATAAAATAGCGAGTCATGTCTTCGTAATAATAAAGCGCGTAGTAGCCATCAGTAATAAGACCAACCGGGCTAATCTTGTTCACGAACGGCATAACGCTATCGAACCACCCCTTCTGGCCGCCAAACATGCCGGCAAATAAACAGCCAACCATCGTCACGATTACGCCAATAATATTTTTGGCACTGCTGTTAGTTTTTAGCATGACCGAGAGGAACATGCCCATCATTATCGCAGCGAGCGAGCCCGCGGCGGCGTGCGCACAAATCAGGCCAAGATTGCTACCAAATTCAACACCGAGCACGAAGCGCATGAAAGCAATTAAGCCAAGCACGCCCGTAAGCAAGACGATGTAGCCTGCTAGAAGATTGCTCAAAATAATAACCGATTTGCGCGTCGGTGCGGCCGCAATACGTTTACCGCGGCTAGAAATATTCGGCAGCGCGCGGTCAATCATCTCCGAACTCAACATCGCGCCCTGCATGCAGGCCATCGCGATCAGAGTATAGAATTCGATTACGACCATATTCATGACGCGCGAATTATCCTTAATATTAGGTTCAACCTCCGAGACCGCCTCGATCGCCTCCTTCGAAATCTGCTCGATATTCATAGCAGACATTGGATCTTTCGAAATCTTTGTTTCGATAATATCTGTCGCGATTTCGATGCGCTGGGAAATCTGGCTAACCGCCGTCGTCAAAACGGTCTGATTCGTGCCGTTCTTCTTCACTTTTACGTGCGGCTCACCATCAACAAGATAAACATAGCCCTCGATTTCTTCAGCCTCAAGCAACTCATCCGCGCGCTCCCTGTTTACATATTGCGTCACGAAGAGGCGATTCTCGTCAGCCTCACTTAGGCTCTTGAAAGCTTCACTAAAAACCTCTGCATCGCGAAATTCATCATCGTCCACCACCGCAACATCGAAGGCTTCAAAGACGTCATAATCGTGCAGGCGTGCGAAGGCGAAATTGAATAGCAATGCCAAGACGAACGGAAACGCAAGCGTCCAGAACATCATCGACCTATTTTTCAATAGCGAGCGAAGCGCATATTTGAAACTATGCCAAAACATTAGTCGCGGAGCTCCTTGCCAGTTAGCTCGAGGAAGACGTCATTAAGAGTTGGGCGTTCAGCAAAAATTTTGTTGTATTCAATCTTGTTGTCGTCGAGATATTTAATCATTTCGGCGAGGTTATTCTTGCCGCGAACATAGACCAACTTCAGGACACCATTCTCATAGGTCACCGAACTGACGTTCTTAATCTGCTCGAGCGCATCAATCTGCTTCGGGTTCATTTCTGGAATCTCAACCGTTACCTTCTCTTCAATCTTCGCGAGAGCCTTTAGTTCGTCATTAGTGCCGCTTGCGATAATCTGACCCTTGTCCAAAATAATAACGCGATCACAAAGAATCTCAACCTCTTCCATATAGTGAGTCGTGTAAATAATCGTGGCGCCGTCGTCGCGCAAACGCTTAATGCCTTCAAGAATATTATTGCGGCTCTGTGGGTCAACTGCGACGGTCGGCTCATCGAGAAAGATTAGCTTCGGCTTATGTGCGATACCGCAGGCGATGTTTAGACGGCGCAAAAGACCGCCCGAAAGCTGCTTCGGGTATTGATTCTTATTCTCTTCTAGGCCAACCAGCTTGATTGCATCTTCAACATATTCGGCACGCGTCTGCTTGTCCGTAATATAAAGACCGCAGAAGTAGTCGATATTGCCATAAACCGTCAGCTCATCAAAGACAGCCACGTCCTGAAAAACTACACCAATCTTTGACTTGATATCGTAGGAGTTTGGCGTCATTTCTTTGCCAAAAATCTTAATTTTGCCGTCGTCAAATTTCAACAACGCGAGGATACAGTTCATAGTTGTAGTCTTACCGGAACCGTTTGGCCCGAGCAGACCAAGAATCTCGCCTTCGGCTACCTCAAAGCTCAAATCGTCGACAGCCTTCTTTGATTTGTAACTCTTCGTGAGGTGCTTAACTTCAATAATATTTTTCATCTGCACTCTATTTTACAATCTGAAAAGAAAAAATACAAGGCCCAGTCTAGCATTAGCGAAATGCCACGCAAAATGCTAAACTTAATCTAGGACATACTATCAAAAGAGGACATATGGAAACTAAGCACGCAGCATCTGTATCCGCCGAGCAGCTCGCCGACGAAAGCAAAGAGCTTTTCGATTTCGCTGAGCAAGACATTCTCGAGCAACACCGCCAGGAGACTGGAGCTCGCATCGCGCGCGCCGCAAAAAGGATTTACGAAGCCACTCGCGAGGAGGAGACTAGCGAAGTTGGAATCGATGACTTCTTCGACCTAGACGAGCTTGTCGAAGACGACGAGACGACGCCGAGCCCAGAAATAAACAAAGACGAGCGCGCCCAAAAAGCCGAAGAAGCAATGCGCGAAGCAATCAAGGAGAGCTTCCGCACTAGTGTTAGCGATTATCATAATCTTAAAACCGCAAAGGTTAATGACGAGCTCATGCTCAAGCTTGCAATTCAGCAAGCTAAGGAATCTGGCGCGAACCGCGTTTCTACTCGCTCCAAGGTCACCGATCGCCTTCGTGAAAGAATCGAATCCGACGAAGCACAGCTCGAAACCCTCGCTAATCAAAATCCAGAAAGTTATGTCGTCGTTCATGGTAGCGAATTCCGTGGCTTAGTTAAAGAAATTGCAAAAGGCGAAATCGCCACAACTCCATATGTCCGCAAACATCTTGACCGCGTCGAAGCTAACATGGCGGAAGGCCGACCAACCTTTATTCATGGCCACCTCGGCAGTGGTAAGACTGAGCTAGCCATCGCCGCCGCTAAGCATTCCTCGATTTCTCGCGAGGCTTACGCGCAAGCAATGGAAGATTTTAAAGCTTTCAAGCAGGACAATCCGCAGGCCTCCAAAGAGGAAGCTCGCGCGGAGCTTGGCCGCACCTATCGCCGCCATTTGCTCGCTCTCGAGACCGCTCTGTCAAACGGTGACACCGAAGCAACCGAGAAGTTTACTCCGCTCATTATCTCCGGCTCAAAAGATCTGACAAGCCAGGACATGTTTACCGACAAGACCCTCAAGCTAACCAGAATCGACAGGAAGCCAATTCTCGAGCAGGCCGCCAGCCTAGATGCCGAGCTTGCAAAGTGGGAGCAAGATAATCCAGAAGAAGCTGTCGATTCAGCAAAGCGCCGCGAAAAGGCAACTCAGATTCTCGAAATCTACAAGAAAGACAACTCCGCATTTGGTACGGAAGTCCAGAAGATTGAGAAGGAAATTCTCCGTGGCGTCAAAGAAGGCCGCCCAGTTATTCTCGATGAGGCCAACGCTATTCCATCAGCTATTTTGATTTCTCTTAACGATATTCTGCAGCGCCGCCCTGGCCAGACTTGCTATATTCCTGGCGAAGGTCCAACCGAGATTAAGGACGGCTTCTCGCTTACTCTTACCGGCAACCTCAGCACCGGCAATATTAACTACGGCGGCACCAACGAGCTGAACCCTGCCTTCCTTTCCCGTCTCGACATTATTGAGCACGATTATTTGCCAATGTCCGACACTGACCCAAGCGTCGAGAATCAGGCCGAGCCAAGCAAGAACGAGCTCTTTCAGGTCGTAGTTGCCTATTTGGCCGACAGGCATGGCGATTTGACGCTCCCAGAAATGGACCAGTCACTCAACAAGCTCTTCCGTTTATCTCAGCTTGCGCATCAAACGCAGCAGGTTTTTGAAGGCAAGTGGCGCGAGAGCAATTCACTCACAACCGACTCCGGCGACGATTTGCAGCCAAGCCTCGAGCAGTCCGTGCTCTCCATCAGGAACCTTCTAAACGTCCTCAAGAAATGAGACAAAGGCAGCGAGATGGACCTCGATACCGCACTTTGGGAAGGCTTCATTTCCTCGATTCCTGACGCAAACGATCAAAACTTCGTCCTCGCAATGGCAAAGCAATCCGGCTTCTTCTCCGAAGATAATGGCTGGCAAGTTACTGTAAAGAGCCGCGGCGAAGGCTTTACTACGCTTAGCGAAGCTCACCCAGGCGACTTCAACTTCGTCAGGCAGCCGCTCGAGACCTGCGATTTGCGCAATGTTGTCGACATACTTTACGGCAAACGTCCAGAGCGCCAGTTCTACCCGGATGTTAACCTCGAAGAAATTGAGACCGAGATCGACGACGAGCCATCCATGGAGGATCTCGAGGCTTTCAGAGAGAAAATAAACGAAATCACAACCGCAATTTCAGCCCTCGAAGTCCTATACGACCAGTGTGGCTGCAACCTCGAACAAAATAACTAATTATGAATCCGGAAAAATTCCGAGCGACCATGCCAGCAGAAGAAGCCCCGACTGATCAGGGCGAAACTGTTGAGTATCTTGATGATTTTGAAGAGGAAGCCAATCCGGATACCGTCAGACAACGCGGCGAAAAAGTTATTCAGGCCGCCGAGAACGCCGACGCCCTAGCCGAATCCGAGAGAAAAGCACAGCAGTTCACACGCCGCTATGGCCGAAACCTTTCCCTATTTTCGCGCGACTCCTCACTGCAATTCGAAATGAGCACCGACGCCTCGACCTTCGCTTTTGACGCAAGTTCTTTCAAGGTTCTTGTTCCGCTCGAGTGGTTCTCGAAAGGCGAATATGGCGAGAACGAACTCCTTTTTGCAAACTATCACGAACGCGCCCACTTCATTGACATGCGCAAAAATCCGAAGGCATATTTAGGCAATTTTGACCGCATGCGGACCAAATCGAAAGAGCTCGCCGCCGATTACTGCGCGGATCATCCAAATGAAACTCGAAAAGAAGGCGTCAAAAAGTTTTTCTACGACGAGCTACACACGCTCTACAACTGCCTCGACGATATCTACGTTAACGACATGGTCAGAAGTCGCGTACCGTTTTTCAATGACGGCGACGGCGCAAAATCCATCACTACTCTCTACGACAAGCTAGGCTTTGGCGAACAGGATTTGACCAAACAGCCGCTTCATCGCCAGCTCGTCTATTCCCTTTTGCGCGACGCCATGATTGGCAAAGAACGCGGCATGAGCGAGGTCGATGAGCGAGTCGAAGAAATCCTAAATAAAAAGACTCTCGGAAAATCTCTTCGCAGCGTCGTTCAGACCGAGATTAGAACTAGGGCCGGCATACTTCGCGATCCAGAAGAGCGATATAAGCTAATCCGCACCATTATCGAGCCAGCCTATCTTAAACTCCTAGAAGAAGCGCTCGAGAAACAAGCAAATAAGCCTGATTCCGAGAGGCCTCAGCAAGGCGAAGGTCAAGGCCAAGGCGGAGGCGAGTTTGACCCATTTAGCGACAAGCAGAATCCGCAGAGGCAATTCAAAGAAGGCCTAGATAAGGGCGGCGATTCTGACGAAACTATGAGAGAAATTCTTGATGCGCTCGCCGACAAAGAGAAGGAAGACAGGATGTCTCCGCAAGAACGCGCTAAGCATCAAGCCGAAAAGCGCAAAGAGGCCTTCGATAAAGCGCACGGAATTACAAGAAAAGAACGTATGCGCTGCGAAGAGATTTGTCAGGAGATTAGCGAGCCACGCAAGAACATGCGCAAATTCTGGACGAACATCATTGGCAAATCCATGGAATATAACCTGCGCCGCATGGGCGGACAACGCAGAGGTCGCCTAAGCATCAATAGCTTCATTAACAGATATCCTGACGTGGTCGACGCCGAACGTCACGGCGATTTACGCTCTTTGGAAGTTTACGAACGCAACGTACTTGAGCATGAACTAATCGACAAGCCAGACAAATTCGAAGCCACACTGCTCGTTGACTGCTCCGGCTCGATGGCCGGCGATAAAACCGAGATTGCGCGAAAAACCGCCGCATTGTTAATGTACTCACTTAAAGATTTCAACGACGAGCTCGAGCGCACGCGACGCCAGACCCATTCCAAGCTCAAAACCGATTCACAGGTGATTGTTTTTGGTACCAATTTCTCAGAAGCAAAGCCCTTCGCAGGCGACAAGGGAATTTCTCAGGCCGACGCAGATATTATCAAATCGATTTCCGCAATCAATTCAGAAATGGCCGGAACTGATGATGCGGCGCCTTTGGGTTGGCTAGGACTAAGCATTACCGACCAACAGCGTAAAAGTATGCACGAAAAGAAACTCAAGAAAATCATCTTCGTTATTACCGATGGTGGATCACAGAGTGAAGATAAAAGCCGCGCGAACGTTGTTAAACTTGCCGAAGACGGCGTCATTATGGTTGCGTTCCAAATCGGATCCGTCTCGCCAGAAGACGAGCAAACCTTTAAGAAAGTCTGGGCGAGCGACCCGAACAACAGCAAACACATAATTAAAGGTATTCCAATATCCGATGTTGAGCAATTGCCAGACGAGCTCATGAAAGAGCTCTCCGATGCGCTCAATGACATCACGATTTAACCACAAAAAAGAGCCAGGTTTACGCCTGACTCTTTTTACTTATTCACCTTACCGATTGAATCTGTCGCGAGCTTCTTCATATTCGCGCTGGAACTCTTCACTCCTCTGCTGAGATTCAATCTCATACTGAGTCCACAAATCATTCTCGCGCTCCTTGCTCTGCTTGCTGAGGTTAATGCCAATAAGCAAGAAAATCGACAAACCCAAAACTGCAAATACTGCGAAAGAAACCGCAATAATCACAAAGATGTTCTTGACTGGCTTGAGGTCGATGTTGATATTCTTTAGAGACTTGATCGCATCCTCGCCAAGCTTCGCAAAGTCCATACCGTCGTACTGAACGGCATACTTGCGGCGACAATGATTACAAACCACATCGCGCTCGCCAACCTTAAAATCCAAATTCGCGCCACAATTCGGGCACTTTTTCTCTACAATTTTCATATTTTCATTATATCATCGTTTATTTGCCGCGTTTCCTGTTGACCTCAAGCATGGCCGCCGTAAAATCCTCGATCGTACGCGTGATTCGCTCAGTTTCGACTAGGAAGTCCTTAAAGTTAGGATCGTCGAAATACATCGTATTGGAAGCATAGCCATCCGGAGAGTATTTAATGCGCAAACGATAACGACATTCCTCCATTATCTCCTCCTCAGTCGCATCTGGATGGAGATGCTTATTGTAGTCATAAACACGCGCGAGCGCTACGTCCATATTCGTGTTCCTGTCGGCAGAAGACACGATTTTGCCATAAATACTGCGTGGCTCATGGCCAAGCGATGAGCGATGATCTTCTACCGCTTGCGCCATAATCTCAATTTCTTCCGCCGAGAAGCGTTGCTTCAGAAAATCGTCAGCACGCAACATTTTGGCGGATTCAAAGTTATGAGTATCGTTATCAATTAGGCGCCCCAAATCATGATAAGCCGCAATCAAAAAGACCATATCTGGGTTCACGTCGCCAGCCTGCTCCATAAATATTGCGCTGCGTTCAATCACCTGACGGATATGCTCGTCAGTATGTCCACCAATGCCAGCGTATTTCGGCAAAAGCACATTCTCGATATATTCCCTAATTTCTGGACTGGACTTTTCCATTATTTCTCCAATACAAATACAAACCAGTTGTTATGTCCACCCTCTTCATGCCAAGATTCTGCAATCTTAAACTTCGTCTGCGCAACAATATCAAGGATTTCCTCCTCGGTATAGTAAGCATAGAAGCGCTCGGCACCCATCTTATATTCATCGCTAAAATCTACCCACTGCTCTGGCACGTCGTGCGTAGCAATATCGATTACATTAAAGACAAAGCGGCCGCCAACTTCTAACGCATCATAAACACGGCTTAGTGCCAGCTCAATATCAGCGTGCGTAAAATGAACAAAAACACGCCAGCTTAGCACGCCATAAAGATTGTCCGGAAAGTCATCTTCGAGCAGATTAAACTTCTGCGTATTCAGTCCACGCGCCTTAAGCGCCTCGATGAAGGCCGGCGCAACGTCGGTCGCAATTACATCGTAGCCCAAGCTTTTTAGGAAGATAGAATTATCCCCATCTGCCGCGCCGGCCTCAAGAATTCTCGCTCCTTCTGGGAGGGTACTAAAACAGCGCTCTAGATTCTTCTCTAGCTTCGCCCGCTTACGTTTTGTCTTTTCTGGATTCAAAGCATCATGGGCCTTAGAGTTGTCCAGATATTTCTGTGCTGCCATATCATAGGTAGCTAAAGTCTTGCGGTTTTCTTCGCTCATATCTTCATAGTACTCTTAAATCATAGATAAGACAAAGCAAGAAAAATCCCCCGACCAACCATGCAAGCCGCATGGTAGCCGGGGGCTGTTTTTGGGGTTATCTGGAAAGTTAGTCTGCAAAGGCTTCTTCGAAGTCGCAGATTGGACTGCAACCACAGGACGAATTATCGCAGGAATCACAGGAATCGTAACTGTCGTCGATCGACTTACTGAACTGCAGATAAGCATCCATGGTAGCTATAGCCGACTGAGCGCCTCCAACAAAGCTCCAGAACAGTGCCTGCATGCAGGCCTCAATTGCAATACAGAGTGCCCTTAAGCTCGGTTCACTGATCTCATAATTGCCGAGAAGAATGGCAACAAAGAATTCGTCAAATTCTTCCGAGTCAATTCCCTGGTTCACAGCAGTTTCAATGCATGCGTTGAAGGCTTCCACCACTTTTTCACTCTTGCGGTAGAGGCAGCGGTTTCCCTTGCAATGCTCCATGTATTCGCTGAAGTACTGAGAAATCCAAGCAAGCGGAGAATCTCCCTCGCCAAAACACTTCGAGAACTGAAGATCGGTATCATAAGCATCTTCCTTGGCAACCTCCTTAACTTCTTCCATGAGAGCCAGAACAGCACTCTGAGCATCGTTGAATCTCACTACGAGATCCCTTGCTAACTTTTTGTTTTCCATAGGATCACCTCTTGTAATAATCTCCGCCTAACGGATAGGCAGGCTGACAATATTATACAACTATTACGTAGATATGTCAATAATACACACTGCTGCAACCCCTGTTGCGTCATTGACTTTTACGCTTATGTATGGTATAATTGTAAGGTTGACCGCGTACATTAATCGCGGAATTTGTTCTTTAATTGGAGGAACCAAAAATGAGAAGGGCCCTTATTATCGTCGCGATTTTTATACTTTTGTGCGAGCTTACGTCTTGCGCTCAGAAGGATACGCATGCGATTGAGCCGACAAGAGTAGCTGAGAGTAGTGCCCAGGTAACTACAACCGAAAGCCCTACAACAGCTACCAGAACAACCACAAAGAACTCGCGAGTAAGCACTTCCGCTACGACGACCACTACGGTCGCTACCACTACCGAGCCGAACAACTTCGAGCTCACGGACGAGAAAGTCGCCGACAAGATCTACGACTACTTCTCCGAAAAAGACTATACGACTGCTCAGATTGCCGGCATCATTGGCAATGCGGATATCGAATGCGGACTCGAGCCCTCTCGCGGCGTCGCCGATGGCGGGTTTGGACTCTTTCAGCTCATGGACTGCCCGCAACGCAGCGCCATGTTTGAGGAGATGAATCAGCGCGGGGTTGGCAAATATACCACTTCGGAATATTGGGATTATGGCGCCAGCACTTTCGATAGCGAGGAGGACATGAATACCTTCCTCGATATCATGCTGGATTACACGATGAATCCCGACGATCCGACTTGGTATAACGAGCTTCACTCAGCAGAAACTCCCGAAGAGGCGGCCGAGATTTTCCTCGTTCATTACGAGCGAGCAATCGCCGGCTACAGTCCGATTGAGTACTACGACGATTATGCCGGAATTTGCTATCAGCTCACTTCTCATCGTCGCGAAGCTGCACGCTACTGGTATGATTACCTCGAAAATCTCTAATTCCTTCATTTTATTTCACTTGCGCGCTCCGAAAGGGGCGCATTTTTTGTTTTATAATTGCAGTATGAATATTGCGCTTGGAATCATTGGGGCTATCATTGTCTTCTTCGGCATTTTTGCGCTCACGGGAGCGCCATATGTTCCGTCGCGCAAAAAGGAGCTGGAGTTGCTCTTCAAAAACCTCTACCCCCTTAAAGCCTCCGACCATATCATTGATCTAGGCTCCGGCGATGGCGTAGTTTTGAAGGTTGTGGCCGAGCACGGCGCACACTGCACCGGCATCGAGCTAAATCCCGTCTTGGTTTTGATCAGCAAGCTTAGGCTGCTGCGCCATAAAAATACTCGCGTTAAGCTTGGCGACATGTATGGTCTAAAATTCCCAGAAGACACTTCGGCGGTTTACGTTTTTGGTGATGGTCGCGATTTTAACCGTATCGAACGCAAAGTTCAGACCGAAGCCAATCGCCTCAATAAGGCCATTAGTTTCATCTCTTATGGCTTTGAATCCAAGAAAAATAAGCCCACAAAGACTTATCGAGCTTATTTCTTATACAAAATCAGACCAGAAAAGAATTAATCTTTCGTCGCCTTCAGATAGACAATCTGTCTCATACCGCTCGTACCCTTACAGGTAGTGAGCGCAATAATTTTGGTCGCATCCGAAACGCCCGCTTCGCGCTTCTGATTTGCGTAGCCATTAATATAACTCTTCACTTGCGGCAAATTATTTTTAAGATTCGGAACACTATAAACCGAGACATCATCCTTATCTGTTACCGTCTCTGCAATTACCTCTAGGCTGAAGTTTCCGTTCGGCGTATAGAGCTTGCCGGTGCGATGGCTATCGAAGAAATCCTTTTCGTGGAACTTGTTAAGCGGACCAAACATCATATCGCCATTCATGTTATGGCCGTAAATCAAGATATAATCCTCATCCCAGTTTCTACTATTGCGATAATCAACAAAGAGCATACCAGAGCTTAGATATTTATTGTCGTAGCCATGGTCGAGATAATATGTATTGTCACTGTGGTGCATAACAAGATAATCAATGCTCATATCGTCGAGCACAAGCCACGCGGCAGTATCAGGATTCCCTGCAATCAAGCTCGCAAAATCAATTTTGCGACTGCCATCCTCTTTCTTTTCGACATGCTCCATTACGACCTCGGGAAGGTTCGCTTCATCATAAACCTTCATCGAGTCATAAATCGCGTAACAAGCAAACAACAAAACAATCAAGAAGAAAATAATAAAAACCCAGTCAATGAGGCCACTGAAAATATCGATGACTTTTTCAGCTGCCCCGCGCGTTTGTTTTGGTTTGTCTTCGGCCATCTTATAGTCCACGCGTGCGCAAAATACTAATCACTTTGCCGTCGATTTTATCAGGCATAAAGGCGCCCTGAGTGCGAGAGTCGAAATCTTCGTAGCGATTGTCGTTCACTAAGAAGAAGCCCTGATCTGGAACCGTGTACGGATACTGAATCGAGCCAATCACATCGCCATTGTCGTCGAGCGTTGAGCCTGCAAAGATGCGCTCAAAATCAAGCATCATGCCGTTCACGATAATATAGCCGTCCTGATTAATTTCGACCGTGTCGCCCGAGCAAGCCACCACGCGGTAAAAATCGCGCTTCTTGCCATCCTTAACAGCGACAATATCGCCGGGCTCGCAGCTTTTATCGAGATGATAATAGAAAGCCAAGTCGCCAGCATTGATATTTGGATACATGTTATTGTTGGCGGTGCGAGAGAGACCAAAGATCACGAAAAATAGAATATAGTAGCTAAACTCTATAATCAAAATCTTAATAACTAATTTGATGACTTTCTTCTTCACGTTTTGATTTTACCACTTGCTTTGTTTCTAGAAAAATACCCGAAACCATTCAGGCTCCGGGTATTTATTGTGAGCAATTAAGCCTGTTTTTCGTTCTTCGAAGTCTTGCGGACCGCGATAATCGTGATACCAGCTGCGACTGCCAAGACAACGAATGGGAAGATTACGAGGAAGCGGCCAGATGGAGAGCCGGTCTTTTCATTGAAGAAGCGAACATGCTCAGTATCATCGAGAACCTTGGTACCAGTTGCTGGATATCTGCTACCGCTTACTGGAGAACCTAGCACGCTATTAACCTCAACAGCATAGCTTGGCGTGTAATCTATGCTATTTTCAGAGATGAAGTAGCTATATCTACCAACATAGAGCTGATCATTATTGCCACTTCTACCAATCTCTGCGGACTGACCATGATGTAGGGTGAAGGTACAATCTGCACCAAAGTTACAGTTCTTGGAAGAGTTACCAACCTTAACTGAGTAGGTCGTATCGCTCGTGAATGTATTCGTGATGTTTACCGTGAAGGTAAAGTCCTGATCGGTCCTTGCGTAGTTACCGCGAACTTCCTTATCGATAGTAATATGAGTCTTTGGATAAACTGCCGTACTTGCAAACTCAGCCGTAATACCTTTAGAGCTAAACTTGCTTTCATATTCGTTACCGTTAGCAATTGGGGCACCGTTGCTATCGGTATTCAATTCATAAATAAAGCCTAGCTGCTGTGCCCTGCTATCGACTGGATAGTAGGTAGGATTCGAAGAACTCTCGGAAACATCTACCCAGTAGTCGCCCCATGTAGCAGAACTATTCATGACGCTGCTTGGGAAGTTCAAGTGGACACACTTTTCCTGAGTGCCTGGAGTGGCGTCCATATGGAATGGCATACTAACCACTACCGTACTTGATGTAGCCGAAGCAATCGAAGTGTTGGCAGGACTACCAGTTCCCAAAGTAACGGTAGACAAATTTAGATCCACCGTTTGAGCATTAAGCGTGAAGGTATAAGTCACGTCATCGGCGGCAAGAATACCGTCCAACTCGTGACAGACCTGAACATCGTTAGTACTGTCTGCTACTACATAGTAAGCATTTGCATTATTGGTGCCTGCGAAGGCGGTGATGCCAAGCGCCAAGGTAGCGACGATTGGCAAGATTTTTTGTTTTTGACCATTTTTGTTCTCTCTTAACCTTACTTTTTATTTTAACATAAGCTTTTTAAAATTACAAGTTATTTGACCGATCTCTTCTTTTTCCTTTGCAAAAGAATTATTAATATTACGATTACCGCGCCTGCGCCCAGTATGACAAATGCGCCATGCTTGAGTTTGAGGCCAGTATTAACAAAATCTATAATCTGCTCCGGGATCGTCGGCTTCGACTTGGAGTTAATGAATAGAATATAATTATCTCCTGGATCTTCAGCGACCATCTTACTAATCTCGTTGCGTTCGCCTAGCTCTTTCGAATCAATCCAAGTCTTATAGTCTTCAACGTCAGAAACCTGTTTGACCGTATAGGCCGTTCCGACAAGGATTTGGCCGGCCAGGTTGGATTCATTGTCACCAAGTGCGATTAGCGAAGTAGTTGCGACTAGATTCGGCCTGGCCATTGCGCCGTCATCGGATTCTCGTCCGATCACAGCTCTTTCGCCATGTTTTAGGTAGATGGTTGCCGCGCTACCGCCCGTGATTTCAGTGTCCGAAGTAACCGCCTCGCCATCAAATTCATATTCGGTTAGTGGCGCTTCAATATTATAAGTTTCACTATCTGGGCCGTCGACCGTAATAATGTATTTAAAGACGTCATCCTTGCTCGCTAAATCACCTTCGACCGTGTCTTTTAGCTCAATGTAACTATAGACCGGCTCCGGCGGAAGTTCTTCTTCGCTATAGAAGTAAGCTTCTTCAAGTTTCGAGGAGTATTCCCTGCCATTCTCGACCTTGCGTAGAGCTGTAACACTAGTCGTATACTCACCGGTCGGAACTTGATTACCGTCAAGAACATTCTCAACAACGATCAGGAAAGTATAGTAGCTACTTGCGCACGGGAAGTTCTCAACATTGCTCGTGCAGCTTAGCTTCATCTTATATTGGCCCGGGCGAGCTATCACGCGAACGCTCGAGAAGCTCGCATCAATTGAGCGTGTAATCGTTTCAGACATAAATGGCGTATTATTTAGCTCGATGTATGGCTGAGGCAAGCCCGAAACTGCATTCTGGCCATCAATTTCCTCGATCTTATAGGTAAAGCGGCCGGTGAACTCCGTTGCTTCCTTCGTATGAATATCTTGGCGGATATGAATTTTCTTACCGGCACCAATCGTTAACATATCAACCGCGTCGGCTTTGTTTGCGTTTAGGCCAAGGAGACTAATTACGGCAAATGCGGCGACAGCCACTAGGCTAGCGATTGTGGTTTTCTTCATGATTTTCTCTTTCTTCGTCATAAGCTTCTCCATTCCCCAGGTCTAGTGACGCACCTTAATTACGATTACTGCACCGAGCGCTGCAATACAACCACCTGCGAGCGCGAAGAAGATGCCGAAGCTCTGCTTCTTGCCGGTAATTGAAGTGGTCGATGTGTTGCTAATTGCAATGGTCTGACCGGTCGAAACGGCAGTACCGCTATACTGATTACTTGCGCAGCCGCTATCCGCAATACAGCTATAGACAGTCGTGTAGCTCTGATATTCAGTTTCCTCAACTGAATAGGAGCCGCCCACGTAGACACCTTCGATTCTAATGCCCTGATTATGCGCAAGATTAACTGTAGTTTCGCCATCTACGAAGGTGACACCGCCAGAGATTGCCGTCATCGTGGTCGGGTTGTCCAAATCGTAGCTATAGGCATTAACCGTGCCAATCATATCTTCGCCGCGGCTATTTGTTGCCGAAATCGTAATTTCAAACTCCTTGGTTGGGTCGGCCGTGTTACCAGAAACCGTCTTCTCAACATCGAGCGTAGTAACATCCTGGGCTGCATTCGAAACGATCCATGGGAGGCCGCCAGGAATAACCCAAATGTCGCCTTCGTTTAGTTCCGGGTTAGTCCCTTCGAGAACGCTCGCGATTAGCATAGTAATATCGCGGTTTTCTTCAGCCTCGTCCGAATCGTGACCGCTAGCATACATCATGAAGTAATGTTTGCGCGTAGTGCTTGCCGGCATATACGGGCTCGGCGCAGTCTTCTCTTCCCAGTAGTAGAGATCAGCATATTGGCCCTCATCGACATCCGTATAAATGATTCCGTCTGTCGTAGCTCTACCATATCCATCAGACTGCAAATCTTGCGACTGCACCACCTGACCAAGCACACCAGTGCCTGCGTCATATTCTTGTCTATAGAGAGTGAAGCCTACTCCCTGAATCGTGCGCATGGTATCCTGATTGTCGACCTTGACAAGGTTCAGCTCGTCAGTACCATAAACGAAAGTCTGATTGCTATTGATAGCATGAGTCTCGCTGACGGTATCCTCGAAGACGACATCAAAATCATTTTCGAGCTTAGCAGTATTCTCGAAAGTCTGGATTGAGCCAGGGATTGGGTTGGCAACATTCACATTGTATTTCACGACAAGATAAGTATTATCTGGGAGCGTGCCATGAATCGTGAAAGTATCGCTATCGTAAGTAAAGCGGCAAGAAGCGACGAGCTGATCATTAGCATCCAAGCAGACTACTGGGGCGTTGCTTGGGTCTGCCGTCCTAGGATCATTCTGATCCACAAAGTATCGCTGTTGTTTATAGGCCATGTTCGGCTCAATCGTATCGCTGAAGCTGAGCGGATTGCCATTATTGAGGCTTGCCGCCTCGCTATTAATGACAACTTCGTAGCTCATGGTGTTTTCCAAATTTAGCATGCCACCATCATGAGCTGAGATGTCGTGCTTATGAATTGCCGTCTTAGTCTTATAAACTGCAGTTGCACTGGCGAACGTATGAGTATAATAGTCGGTACCATTGAACTCGACAATGACCGCCGCATTTTCGTAGACATGCTCATGAGCATAGTCACGATAATCCGACTCTTTGATCGTCGTCTGATAGTAGACCTTATACTCGGTATGATTAACGCCAGCACAGGTTGGGGTTGGATATACCTGCGTCCAAATATTGCAGGTCACATCAGTATTGAATGGAGTTGCAATGTCGATTGGTTCGATCGTTGTGTAGCCATTCGCATCCGTTGTAGTTGTAACGCTCAAGACCTTCTGCTCGGTCGTCCTATTTACGCCATCAAAAACGGTACGCTCGACTAGAATCTTCTTGGCAAAGTTATCCTGAGTCACATCGGTGTCGATGCCAGAATTGTAAGTCGGAAGAGTTGCCGAGCTATTGTCGACATCGGCAAGATATAGCCCTGGCGGAAGAATGTCCGTAAAGAGCGGAATATAGTTCAAGTTCAATGCACCAACGGAGCCTTCATTCAAAGTGACCGTCCACTTGAAGCCTTCGCGCGTATCGGCCTGGTAGCTCTGGTTTTCGGCGCGATAATAAACACCGTCATTATTCTCTTCGACCGTCTTGGTAAGCACGCATGGGCTAGGAGGCATAATCGTTGCGGCCGCAGAAGCTTCAGCATTCTGGCCATCGATGAAAGTGGAGGCAACATTGGTAATCTGAAGCGACTCGCCAGAGTGCTCCAAAATATAATCAACGTTCGCCTGGGTAAAGAAGGAGATGTTAATTACTTCACCGCGACCGATTGAATCAATCGTAATAACTGGATCGCCATCAGCATCTACGCTAGTGGTTAGCGTAATACCAGCGGTGCCCAAGTCTACAGTTTCTTCCTGAGCGGTACCATAATACCTCGTAACGTCAGCCTCAGAATAAGTCGTACAAAGCTTTGGACCATCGGCCGGAGCGTTGCAGCTATAACCGTCAACGAGAGTCTTGTCGCTAATTGTGATGTTATCAAAGGAGGAGCTTGCACCGCCGTCTTCCGGGCCATAAACACGAACTAGCCATTCAACGACGCCGTTTTCCCTAACGATGCTCATGACTTGATTCGTAATATAAGTCTGATTTACGTCGAAATCATATTGATCAGTCGACCTAGCAATGTCTTTGTATTCCGTATTGCCAATAACAAGATCAACGTTATTAGTGACGCTCACCTGCGCGCCTAGGTTTGCCTTCGGAAGCTTAACGGTATACGAGAAACTATATGGGCCATTATTGCTACCTTCTGGGAAGGTATAAACAAAGAAGTATGAGTCGTCATTATCGAAGTTATTATCGTAGAAATCCGAATTAATGCGGCTATCGCTCATTGGAATCACCTCGACAATCTCGTCATCAGCATCCTTAACAGTGATTGCCGAAACAAGAACCTGATTATCGGTCATTCTGTCCTTGAGAATCATATTGGACATGTTGACGTTGGCGCCAAGCGAAACCTCATAATCGATATACTGGTTCTCGCCGTCGGTTTCTGGAACAATTCTGCCAACCGCACGCTTTGCACCGTCATAAATTCGGTCACTCACGCTAGTAAACTCAACGTGGGCATAGTAATAGTCAGTCGACTCGATTGGCTGCATATAGTCAGTACCTGAAGTGTAAGTGTCGAGACAGTAAATGCCAGTCTCCTGAGTAGGATTACCGTCAAAAACCGCATTAAGAAGTATTTCATATCTGCTACCAGGCTGTACATAGTCGAACGAATCCGTAAGGTGATAGCCATCTATGACTTTATTTCCGCTACCGTCCTCACAGTTGCCGGAAACCTTGCAGGAGTCCAAGAAGCTAGCCAACTGAACAATGACGGTTTCGTAGTTGCCATCACCATCGTTATTTTCATATTGTAAGAAGTTGCTTGGGATGATCGTCTTAGCGACAGTAGAATCGCCAGCACAGGCATAAGTATTGCAGTAGGCAATTGCGAGGTCGCCATCAAGGCTCTGGTTGTTAGTGACAGCAAGATCAATAGTGAGGTCTTGGTAGTAGGCATTGACTTCAATATTAGCAATATAAGAAGCCACGTGCTGTCCAAAGTTATTCTTTTCGACGGCAATATTATCGAGGTAACCACTTTTCCAGTAGCGGTCTTGAGTATCGTAAACAGCAGCGTCAGTAACAATTGCTGGTTGTACGAAAGAGATTCTATCTGTCCTTGGCGAAGAGTCAGCTTGACCAGGCGTGGTTAGCGAGCCAGGGAATTCAACTTCTACAGTGTTATTCAGATAGGTATAGCTAGTCCCAACTTTTTCTGGATCGACGTTTAGCCTCACGGTAATAACACCAGTCACGTCATTCAGGAGCCAGACCGAGCTGTTTTTATTGACCGTCACGAGCACCTGATTATTCGAGACATTATAGGTTCCGATAACCTCGTTATTCATTTCAATTTCGAGGCCAGTTTCGTCTTCAATCGAGGCAAAGACTGAGTCATTAACAAGCGAGCTTAGGTCATAGCTCCAATAATCTGCAATATAAGCGGCATCAACGGCGGAGGCGCCACTGATGTTAAAGGTGAGGTCAAGGGTCACTTGCGCGTCGCGCGGCATATTGTGGGCGATATCATTGTTGTACGAGAATACACCACTGATATCTCCTCTCGTAAGACCGGTGCTTCCGCCTAAATCTGCGGTTCCGGCGGCTCTCACTATGCCGATGATTGTTGCTACTATGGCTAGCAGCAGCACGGCAGCGCTTGCTACGATTATGGTGCGTCGTCTCTCAAGACGCCCTCTTCGTGCGAAAATCCCATGACGTAAGAACATCATTGAAATTCACCTCTCTTTTATTTTGACCTTTTTGTTTTGACCTCACAAAACTTAAGGCTATTTTTGTATAAGTTCAATGAAAATGCAAGTGCTTTTTCTAATTTTCTTCAGAATTCTTTTTGGCGGCAGCTTTGGTCGCGGTTTTTGCTGGTCTCTCTTCGCTCGCAAGAAGTTCATCCTGAAGGCGCTTGAGAGATTTAATAGCATTCTCTTCGCCGGCATCAGCAGCGCGCTGATACAATTCAATCGCTTTTACGAGATCCCGCTCAACACCCTGGCCAACCTCGTAAGCATAAGCCATATTCGAGAGACCCATCACATCACCAAGCTTTGCTGCCTGCTCGTAATAGAAAAAGCCCATCGCCTCTTCTTTCTTTGGCAAGCCCAAGCCAAGACTATACATGCGACCGAGCTGATTGTAGCAGTACGGATCATTTGCAGACGCGCCAAGCTGGTAAAATCTCAATGCCGTCACATAATCTTTCTCAACAACATAGCCCTTTTCGTAATAGAGACCAATATAGAATGCTCATGTGCGATAAAGTAGCACTATAATGTTACAGACAACCGCCCTACTATTCCGTATAACGCAGAGATAGAAACAATGTAAACAACGCATGATTACCAGAGCAATTTGTAAAATAGTACATTGACTGACATAGTAATTTGAGGTATAATAAGCGTGGAGGTGAAGCGAATGCCAGAGCAGAACATCAACAGTGATTTAATCCGCGGTCATATTGACACCATTATTCTTAAAATATTGAGAGATGGTGACAACTACGGTTATGAGATTATGAAAGCTGTATCTATGAATAGCAACAATGAATATGAATTAAAAGAGCCCTCTTTATATACAAGTCTGAAACGACTTGAAAAGCAAGGGCATATTGTTAGCTATTGGGGCGACCAATCACAAGGCGGTCGCAGAAAGTATTACCGCATAACAGACAGCGGTAACGCTGTTTATGAAAAAGCTCTTGCGGAATGGGTACACGCTCAAAAAATTATCACAATGCTTCTTCAAGGAGGTCAAGCGAATGATTGATTTACAAAAATATGTTGACGAGCTATTCCGACACCAGCGTTTAACGCCGGAGGTACAAGACCTAAAGGAAGAAATATTAAGCAATATGCTTGCCAAACGGGACGATTTGATTGCACAGGGATTAAGTGAAGAAAGCGCAACTGAAAAAGCAAAGGAAAGTTTATCTGATATTGACTATCTGATAGACGGGAAACAGCTTACAGATATTGGAAGATACCATTTGGAATGTATTCAGACAATACTGCTTAACTGTATTATTTTTTGGATTTTTTCTTTGCCGCTTCTCTTTACACGTTATGTGTTGTTCAGCTATATGGGACTTATACTTGTTATTCTTTCCGGTTGCGCTTACATTTTTCGGAAAGGAAAAAGAGAGAATACAGTTACTTTTCTTTCTATTACGGCGAGTGAACGGCGAAGTAAAATAGCATGGAGGATTTGGGGTGTGTTCTTTCTCGTAGTTGCTGGAACAATGGCAGCATTGACATTTGGAAGTAATATTTGGTTTGGCAGGCCATTAAATATCAGCGGTCCTTATCAACTGGCGAACATTGCAATACGGTTTTATCTACCACTATTGACGATTGCTATTCCCATTACAATCGACAATTTTTCAAAAATACTGTTAAAGAATAGAAAGGGGCATGAAGATGAATAAGAAAAGTAAAATAATTATCAGCCTTTTAGCCATTGCGGTAGCGTTGTTTTGCATAATTCAATTTTGGATTATTCCTACAAATCAAGCGAAAAAAGAAACTTACGCTCAAAATCAAACGGATTCTTTAACGCATGACATTTCTGCGATTGAAGATTATAGGACTGCTTATTTGGGAGATGCGAACAACGTCAGAGAGTTATTTGGAGTATTACCATTAAATAATATTCCAAAGCAATTTGAAATCAATTCTGATGACTGTACTTTAACAGTCAACTATCTTGATACTGTTTGGAACATCGGCGAGGATAAGGTACAGCGGGATTTAATCTATAATGCTGTTGCGGCTATGGCGGCGATTGATAATTTGTCGGGGATAACCTATAACTTTTCCGGCGACAGCTATTCCTTTGCTCGGACACAGATGGAAAATGTATTCGGTTCCCCCTTGTCAAATCTGCTTGAACAAGAAAAATGGTGTAATAACGTACAAGACAAATTAAAGGATACGGTTTTTGTCGAACAATTTTATAAATAGCAAACCCAGCCGAGCCTGTCAACGGTCAAGATGAACGGCGCAAATGCGCCGCCGTTGACAGCCCCGCCCGTCTTTGCTGTTCGGTAATCAAGAGAGCGACAGCACAAAATGCTGCCGCTCTCTGCCATTATTCAGAAAGGAGGATTTCCATGACCGAACACGAAAAGTATCAAGAACATATCCGGCATACACACGATGCCTTTTGCAAGACCGTTATTCGCCACGCTGCCATAGACGCAGCCCGGAGCATACGCAGCCGCCGCAAGCGGGAAATCTCACTTGAATATCTGATAGAAGAAAAACACTATCCATTCAGCACCACGGATAAATACTTTGCGGAGCAATCCGGCATGACCAGCTATCCGCTTTCCGTCTGTGGTCAGATGGTGCTTTTGGAAAGTCCAGAGCTTGCCGCAGCCCTGTCCGCACTATCACAGATGGAACAGGAAATCATTTTCCTATACTACTTCCAACGAATGGCGCATAGGGAGATTGGACGGAGATATGGACGGGCAGGCAACACAACCGGGCGGCGTATTCAGATGATTTTGCGGCAGCTACGGGCAGAGTTGGAGGGCTTGTCCTATGAGCCAGCTACTTCACTATGAAACAATCGTTAAGGCAAGCGAGGGCGACCCGGAGGCTGTTGCTGCCGTTCTATCCCATTATGCCGGATATATCCGCTCTTGTGCAAAAATGGACGGACAGATCAACACAGATATGCAGGAGCATATCGTTGGGCGGCTGATAGAAAGTCTGTTAAAGTTCCGCTTTGACCGCTGACAATTTAATACCGCCGCCCATCACAGCGGCATATAAGCAGTAAATCTTGAAAAAAGGTTTGCTGCTTTTTTGCGCCCATTTTCAAAAATTTTGGCAAACCACACCGCCGGATTGTTGTAGGGAGCAGACAGGAAAAATAAAAAAATTTCTGCTGCGTTTGCCAAAACGCACCCTTTTCACCGTTGTAGTGGTGAACGGCGGGCAGAACACGCCGCCGCAATCGCTATATTGGTGAAGCAAGCCAGTGTATCCGCAAACCAGAGCCGCAGAGGAAAGCGGCAGTTTTTTAGAGCAAGATTCTACCGCAGTACCAAAATTCGCTTTTCGCTCATTTTGCTCCTGCGGGAATCTTGTTGGGGAGTGCCTTCCCCAAACCCTGCTTATGCGGCTTACGCCGCTTATCCCGCCGCAGCCATGCGGCAGCCGAAAGGAGGTTTTTACCATGCGAAAACGATACAACACGCCGCACCGCAGCCGGGTAGTCAAGACACGCATGACCGAGGAAGAATACGCCGAGTTTGCGGAAAGGCTTTCTGCCTGCAACATGAGCCAAGCCGAGTTTATCCGGCAAGCCATAACCGGGGCAGCCATACGCCCCATCATAACCGTTTCCCCCGTCAATGACGAGTTGCTTGCCGCTGTCGGGAAGCTGACCGCCGAATACGGCAGGATCGGCGGCAACTTAAACCAGATAGCCCGGACGCTGAACGAGTGGCACAGCCCCTACCCGCAGCTTGCCGGGGAGGTACGGGCGGCGGTTTCCGACCTTGCTGCCCTAAAGTTTGAAGTCTTGCAGAAAGTGGGTGACGCTGTTGGCAACATTCAAACATATCAGCTCTAAAAATGCGGACTATGGCGCAGCGGAAGCCTATCTCACATTTGAGCATGACGAGTTTACCATGAAGCCCACCCTTGATGAAAACGGGCGGCTGATACCGAGGGAGGATTACCGCATTTCTTCCCTCAACTGTGGGGGCGAGGATTTCGCTGTTGCCTGTATGCGGGCTAATCTCCGCTATGAGAAAAACCAAAAACGGGAAGATGTGAAAAGCCACCACTATATCATCAGCTTTGACCCACGGGACGGGACAGACAACGGCTTGACCGTAGACCGGGCGCAGGAGCTGGGCGAGCAGTTCTGTAAAGAGCATTTCCCCGGACACCAAGCCTTAGTCTGCACCCACCCGGACGGGCATAACCACAGCGGCAATATCCATGTGCATATCGTCATCAACTCCCTGCGGATTTATGAAGTCCCGCTTCTGCCCTACATGGACAGACCAGCCGACACACGGGAGGGCTGCAAGCACCGCTGCACCAACGCCGCTATGGAATATTTCAAGAGTGAAGTCATGGAGATGTGCCACCGGGAGGGACTTTACCAAATCGACCTCTTGAACGGCAGCAAGGAACGGATAACCGAACGGGAATACTGGGCGGCAAAGAAAGGGCAGCTTGCCCTTGATAAAGAGAACGCCGCCAGAGAAGCCGCAGGACAGCCGACCAAGCCCACCAAGTTTGAAACGGACAAGGCGAAGCTGCGCCGGACGATACGGCAGGCACTTTCCCAAGCTACCAGCTTTGACGAGTTTTCTTCCCTTTTGCTGCGGGAGGGTGTGACCGTCAAGGAGAGCCGGGGGCGGCTTTCCTACCTCACACCGGACAGGACAAAGCCTATCACAGCCCGGAAGCTGGGGGACGATTTTGACAAGGCTGCTGTCCTTGCCCTGCTCACGCAGAACGCCCACAGAGCCGCCGAACAGACCAAAGCCATACCCGAATATCCTGCCGCAGTTAAAAAGCCGTTACAAGGGGAAAAAACCACAAAAACCACCCCGGCAGACAACACCTTGCAGCGCATGGTTGACCGGGAAGCCAAGCGAGCCGAGGGCAAGGGCGTGGGCTATGACCGCTGGGCGTCAAAGCACAATCTAAAGCAAATGGCAGCTACCGTTACCGCCTACCAGCAGTACGGCTTTTCTTCCCTGGAGGAACTGGACGAAGCCTGTTCTGCCGCCTATGCCGCCATGCAGGAAAGCCTTACAGAGCTGAAGCAGGTGGAAAAGACGCTGAACAGGAAAAAGGAGCTGCAACGGCAGGTACTTGCCTATTCCAAGACCCGCCCTGTCCGGGACGGGCTGAAACAGCAGAAAAACGCCAAAGCAAAAGCAGCCTACCGACAGAAGCACGAAAGCGACTTTATCATAGCAGACGCAGCCGCCCGTTATTTCAGGGAGAACGGCATTTCCAAGCTGCCGGGCTATAAAGCCTTGCAAGCAGAGATTGAAAGCCTTATCAAAGAGAAAAACAGCGGCTACAACGATTACCGGGCAAAACGGGAGGAATACCGCCGCTTACAGACTGTCAAGGGCAATATCGACCAGATTTTACGCCGGGAGCGCAAGCCTGTGAAAAGGCAGGAACAGGAACGATAAAAACCACCCCAAAATGTACCCGAACCCATACAGAACAAGGGGGCTGCCCCGTACTCTACCCGCAATACCAAAGGATTTTTTAACGGGCTTACAGGGCAGAAAAACCCCGAAAATGATACCGAGATGATACAGAATTACCGTCGATACCGCCACACCAGCGGAAACGGCAGAAAGGAGCGCACCCATGCCAAGAATGAGCAAGAAACGGCGGCTGGAATGGTCTTTTTTCCTGCGGCAAGTAAAAGTCGGGAATACCACCTGCGACCGTATCACATACAACGACCTCTGCCGGGGCTGTACCCATAGCTGTAAGCAGAGCTTCCGGGCGGTTATCATACTTTGCCCCCGCTACTACTCCAAACGCCGGAAAAAGGAGGACAGGGACAATGGCAGATAACCGCAAGTATTACTACCTCAAGCTGAAAGAGAATTTTTTTGACAGCGACTCCATTGTGCTGCTGGAAGATATGAAAGACGGGATTTTATATTCCAATATCCTCTTGAAGCTGTACTTAAAATCTCTGAAAAACGGCGGGAAGTTGCAGCTTGACGAGCATATCCCCTACACAGCGCAGATGATAGCGACACTGACCCGCCACCAGATAGGGACGGTTGAAAGGGCTTTAGAGATTTTCCGGCAGTTGGGGCTTGTGGAGCAGCTTGACAGCGGGGCTTTTTATATGACCGATATTGAGCTGATGATAGGACAGTCCTCTACCGAAGCCGAGAGAAAACGGGCTGCAAGGCTGGAAAACAAGGCACTTTTACCGCCCCGGACAAAAGGCGGACATTTGTCCGACATTCGTCCACCAGAGATAGAGATAGAGTTAGAGAAAGAGATAGAAAAAGAGAGAGAGGGAGAAACGGGACACCCCGCCCCCGCCGCTTATGGCAGATACAACAATGTGATACTGACCGATACAGAGCTTTCCGGGCTGAAAACAGAGCTGCCCGACAAATGGGAGTATTATATTGACCGGCTTTCCTGCCATATCGCTTCCACCGGGAAGCAGTACCAGAGCCATGCAGCCACCATTTACAAGTGGGCGCAGGAGGACGCTGCCAAAGGCAAGGCTGCCCCGAAACAGGGCATACCCGATTATTCATGTAAGGAGGGCGAGAGCTTATGAAAAACGAGATTGAAGCTATGATTACGGATATTACAACCACTACCGCCGAAGCGGAGGACTACACAGGCGAGGACGGGCTTTTATACTGCGGCAAGTGCCATACGCCCAAAGAAGCCTACTTTTCAAAAGAAACCGCCCAATGGTTAGGGCATGACCGACACCCAACAGACTGCGACTGCCAGCGGGCAGCCCGTGAAAAGCAGCAAGCCGCCGAAAGCCGACAGAAGCACCTTGAAACAGTGGAGGACTTGAAACGCCGGGGCTTTGCCGACCCCGCTATGCGGAACTGGACATTTGAGCATGACAACGGCAGAAACCCACAGACCGAAACCGCCCGCTTTTATGTGGAGAGCTGGGAAACCATGCAGGCTGAAAATATCGGCTACCTGTTTTGGGGAGGCGTGGGGACAGGAAAAAGCTACCTTGCCGCCTGTATCGCCAACGCCCTTATGGAAAAAGAGGTTGCCGTTCGCATGACAAACTTTGCAACGATACTCAATGACCTTGCTGCCAGCTTTGAGGGCAGGAACGAATATATTTCCCGCCTTTGCAGCTACCCCCTGCTGATACTTGATGATTTCGGTATGGAGCGAGGGACAGAATACGGGCTGGAACAGGTTTACAGCGTGATTGACAGCCGTTACCGAAGCGGCAAGCCGCTGATCGCCACGACCAACCTCACGCTGGAGGAATTGCAGCACCCGCAGGACACACCCCACGCCCGTATCTATGACAGGCTGACTTCCATGTGCGCCCCTGTCCGCTTCACGGGCAGCAACTTCCGAAAGGAAACCGCACAGGAAAAGCTGGAACGCTTAAAGCAGCTGATGAAGCAGCGAAAGGAGAGCCTATGACAGAAACGAAACAGACAAGCACCACCAAAACAGACCGCCGCCCGGACTGTGTAACGGAAATCCGCATGGGCAACTCCGTCCTTACCGTTTCCGGCTTCTTCAAGCAGGGCGCAACCGACACCGCAGCCGACAAGATGATGAAAGTGCTGGAAGCGGAAGCTGCTACACAAAAAACGGCGATTTGACCGACCATAAAGAAGCAGATTTGACGCTTTTGCCGCTATACAGACAGCCGCCCCATGTGGTACAATCAAGGTACGGAATAGTGGGGCTGGCTGTCGGAAACGGAGGATTTTATGTTAAGACAGACCAACCAACAACCAATTACCGCCCTTTACCCAAGACTTTCCCATGAGGACGAGCTGCAAGGCGAAAGCAATTCCATTTCCAATCAGAAGCGTATTCTTGAAACCTATGCAAAGCAGAACGGCTTTTCCAATCTGCGCTGGTACACGGACGACGGTTATTCTGGTGCGAACTTTCAAAGACCCGGTTTTCAAGCCATGCTTGCGGACATTGAAGCCGGAAAAGTCGGGACAGTTATCGTAAAGGATATGTCGAGGTTAGGGCGAAACTACCTGCAAGTGGGAATGTACACGGAAATGATTTTCCCACAGAAAGGTGTCCGCTTCATCGCTATCAATGACGGAGTGGACAGCGCACAGGGCGACAATGACTTTGCCCCGCTGCGGAATATCTTTAACGAATGGCTGGTGAGAGATACGAGCAAGAAAATCAAAGCAGTAAAACGCTCAAAAGGCATGAGTGGCAAGCCCATCACAAGCAAGCCTGTGTATGGCTACCTCATGGACGAGAACGAAAATTTCATTATTGACGAGGAAGCTGCACCCGTAGTCAAGCAGATATACAACCTCTGCCTTGCCGGGAATGGTCCGACCAAGATAGCCCGTATGCTCACAGAGCAGCAGATCCCCACGCCGGGGACGCTGGAATACCGCAGGACGGGCAGCACCCGCCGCTACCACCCCGGCTATGAGTGCAAGTGGGCGACCAATACCGTTGTGCATATCCTTGAAAACCGGGAATACACAGGCTGCCTGGTAAACTTCAAGACAGAAAAGCTCTCTTACAAAGTCAAGCACAGCGTAGAAAATCCCCCGGAGAAGCAAGTGATTTTCGAGAACCACCACGAGCCTATCATAGACACCCAGACATGGGAACGGGTGCAGGAACTTCGCAAGCAGCGCAAACGCCCCAACCGCTATGATGAAGTGGGCTTGTTCTCCGGCATACTGTTCTGTGCGGACTGCGGCAGTGTCATGTATCAGCAGCGATACCAGACGGACAAGCGCAAGCAGGACTGTTATATCTGCGGCAACTACAAGAAGCGCACCCATGACTGTACGGCGCACTTTATCCGCACCGACCTCTTGACCGCTGGTGTACTCTCCAATCTGCGGAAAGTGACAAGCTATGCGGCAAAGCATGAAGCCCGGTTTATGAAGCTCTTGATTGAGCAGAACGAGGACGGGGGCAAGCGCAGGAACGCCGCCAAGAAAAAGGAACTGGAAGCCGCCGAGAAACGCATAGCCGAGTTATCCGCTATCTTCAAGCGGCTGTATGAGGACAGCGTGACCGGGCGCATATCAGACGAGCGTTTCACAGAGCTGTCGGCAGACTATGAAGCAGAACAACGGGAGCTGAAAGAAAGAGCCGCCGCTATCCAAGCGGAGCTTTCCAAAGCACAGGAAGCCACCGTGAACGCAGAAAAGTTTATGAATGTTGTCCGGCGGCATACCAGCTTTGAAGAACTTACCCCTACTCTGCTGCGGGAGTTTGTAGAGAAAATCG